>ERZ827478.4-NODE-4-length-221139-cov-19.525081_pt1 | contig 221139 bp, 248 predicted proteins | sample MGYA00519705_ERZ827478 | MGnify/ENA primary metagenome ERZ827478 (study PRJEB31778, sample SAMEA3449318) | human gut metagenome | biome: human gut; feature: human-associated habitat; material: faeces | place: United Kingdom | collected 2010/2012 ...
TTGGTGTTGCATTTTTGCTGCTCACATAACCCGTCTATGACGTTTCCGCCTGTTTCTTCTGTGAATCACCCTCTTGACTTAATACCATTGGACTTTTATTGGAGTATACCATATCATCTCCTCGCAGGCAACTTTTCGACTAAGTTCTCCGCCAGCTCCCCCGGGCGAGGTCGGCGGGGCAAATGCGCGCCGCACCTGTTCCAAAAGCTGCTCGTACAGCGTGGTGAACCGCACCGCAGTGAGCGCCGCAGCCAGCAGTTGATGCTGTTTTCAAAGCCGCGCATCTCCAGAATCAGCTGCATATAGGCTGAGCGGATACCGGCGGTGCAGTATTTGACGATGTGTCCTCCCTAGAGAGCCCGTCGGCCTCAAACATGGCCGTCAGCTCCTCGCCGGCAGACTCATCCTCAGCAAGTTCAACTGAGTAATAGTAATAGTCATAGTACAAAAAAGGTGTGGACGGCACTGATGTCGTCCACACCGTACATAGGGCCGCTCTCGCAGACATGCCTGACCGCATTGCAGCCCCACCGGCCGCGGACATGCAAAAAAGGCGCATGCGGCACATAAGATTTCGTAGGAGGTCAGCCTATGAAACGAAAAGTGCCGGTTGTGAAGTGCATATACACAAAAGAATCCGAAAAGAGTCCTTCAGACCTGCTGGAGGAGTCTTTTCGGATTTATCTTTCCCGCATCCTAGCCGCAGCCCAACGGCCTGCCGGACAACATCTGCGATGAACGTCCGCTTATCTCGGGAGGTGTGACATGTACTCAGAGATAAGCAGCCCCATGGACTACCATGCGGCATTATACATTCGGCTTTCAAAGGAGGATGAGAACGAAGGGCCGTCTCAGAGCGTCACGAACCAGGAATCCCTCCTGCGCGAGTTCGTGAGGCAGCAGCGGCTCGATGTCTACGACACCTACATAGACGACGGCTGGAGCGGCACCAATTTCGACCGGCCGGATTTTCAGCGGATGATAGCCGACATAGAGGCGAAGCGGGTCAACATGGTCATCACCAAAGACCTCTCCCGTCTCGGCCGCGACTACATCATGACCGGCCACTACATGGAGCGCTACTTCCCCGAGCACCGGGTGAGGTACATCTCCCTGCTGGACGGCATCGACACCGGCGTGGACTCCACCGCCAACGACATTACCCCGTTCCGGGCGATCATGAACGACATGTACGCCAAGGACATCTCCAAAAAGATAAAGTCCGTCAAGCGCGATAAGCAGCGCCGCGGCCTCTTCATCGGCGGCAAGCCCGTATACGGCTACAAGATGCACCCCACGGAGAAAAACCGCATCGTCATCGACGAGGAGGCCGCCCCCGTCGTGCGGCGCATCTTCGCCCTCGCCATATCCGGCATGAGCTGCCGCCGGATAGCCGCCGCCCTCAACTCGGAGGGCGTCCCCTCCCCCGCCGCCTACGCCAAATTGCCGGTAGCCAAGCCGGGGCCATACTCCGGCCTCTGGAGCAGCGAGCGCGTCTCCGCAATGCTGCAAAACGAGACCTACATCGGCAACATGGTTCAGGGGCGCATGGTTAGGATAAGCTACAAGTCCAAAAAGTGCCTGCGTCAGGCGCCGGAGGACTGGGTCGTTGTCGAGGGCACGCACGAGCCGCTCATTGATACGGAGAGCTTCAAGAAGGTGCAGCTGCTGCTGAACAGCCGCCGCAGCACCAGAAGCCGGACCTACGACTTTCTGCTCAAGGGCCTCATTTTCTGCCACGAGTGCGGCTACCCGCTGGCGGTGCTCAACCGCAAAAACGCCGCCGGGGAGGATGTGCTCTACTTCGTCTGCCGCACCTATCAGCGCTTCACCAAGGCGGGGGTCTGCACCTGCCACTCCATCAAGGAGGAGACGGTGAACGAGGCGGTGGCCGCCAAGGTGCGGGAGGTCTGCCGGGCGTATATTGACCCCGACCGGCTGCGCTCCATTGCGGAGGAGGCGGTGGAAAGCGCCCGCAAGGCCAAGAGCGGCGAGTCTGAGCTGCAGGCCCTACAAGCCAAGATCTCCGCGCTGAGCACCAACCTGGATCAGATGTACATGGACCGGCTGAACGACCTGCTCTCCGAGGACGACTTCCAGCGCATCTATCAGAAGGTAAAGGCTGACCGCTCCGTTTTGGAGGGCCGGGTGAAAAGCCTTATCAAGCAGGCGGAGCAACCGGAGGACGCCGCGGAAAAGGCCGGGTCGCTTGTAAGACAGTTCCTCGACTCGGCGCTGACCAGCCGGGAGCTGCTGGTCAGCCTCATCGAACGGGTGGAGCTGACCGAGGAAAAGGAGATCATCATCAAGTTCCGCTTCCGTGAGCCGGAGGCGGTCTCTTAAAGGGCCTTCGCTTACATTAGCCGCGCAGCTATGTATCGCGCATAGAGAAGAAGGCGCTGGAGAAACTGCGGGAGGCGCTGGGGGAGGACATATGAAAAGCCCCGCGCGCTTTGCGGCGCGCGGGGCTCTCTTTACCTTGCGATAAGTTCCGTGGGCTCGTCTCTCGATACGCGGGCCTCATAGCTTCTCCCGCGGTGTGTGAAGCGGAAGCTCAGGCTCCGCCATCGCTCCGGGAGGTGCGGGGCGAGGGCCGGGCCGTCCGGCGTCAGGTGCAGCCCGGCAAAGCCGAAGACGAGCGTCTGCCAGGTCTCGCCCAGGCAGGCTAGGTGCAGGCCCTCCTTCCCCGTGTTGCCCATGATGTCGCGCAGGTCCAGCCAGAGCGCCTTTTCCCAATAGCGCTCCGCCGCGTCTGCGGGGCCGTTCTGCGCCGCAAAGAGCGCGTGCGTGGCGAAGCTCAGGCTCGAGTCGTGCAGGCACAGCGGCTCAAAGTCCTCCCATGCCGCCGCCTTTTCCTCCGGCGTGAAGAGCTCCGGCAGGCGCGTCATGAGCAGCAGCACGTCCGCCTGCTTGATGACCTTGTACCTCTGCACGCGGTCAAAGCAGACCTTGTGATAGCTCGCCTCGTCACCGGACTTGAGGCTCGCGGGGTCCACCGGCTCCAGGAGATGCAGGCTGTCGTCCTGCCGCAGCCGCCCCGTCTCCGGGTCTCGCGGGATGGGTATCGCCTCGCGCAGCTCGAGCCAGGAGCGCACCTCCCCGGGGCTGAGGCCGAGGGCGGCGTACTGCGCCGGGTCCTCCCTCTCGAGCCGCTCCGCCGCGCGCGCGGCGAGCGACAGGTTCCGGCGCACCATGACGTTGGTGAAGAGGTTGTTGCTGGTGATGCCGCAGTACTCGTCCGGGCCCTTGCAGAAGAGGAGGTTCACTCCCCCGCCCGGCGCGGGCGAGTATCGGCTCGGCCAGAAGCGGGCCGTCTCAATGAGCAGCGCCGCGCCGCCGGTGAAAAACAGCTCATCGTCGCCCGTCCAGTCGAGGTAATGGCCGAGCGCGAAGGCCACGTCGGCGGTGACGTGCACCTCGCTTGCGCCTATGTCCCAGCTCTCGCACTGCTCGCTGCCGTCCAGTGCGGCCATCCAGGGATAGCGCGCGCCGGCGCCGTTCATGCGTTTGGCGTGCTCCTTTGCCGCGGGCAGGGCGCCTATGCGGTAGCGCATGAGGCTGCGCGCGGCCTCCGCGTCCTCGAGGACGTAAAAGGGTGCGAGAAAGAGGTCGGTGTCCCAGAAATAGCAGCCCTTGTACCGCGCGTGGGTCAGTCCGCGCGCGCCTATGCTCACGCCCGGGTCGCGGGCCGAGCAGTTGGCCGTGAGCTGATAGATGACATATCGCATGGCGGTCTCCGCCGCCGGGTCGCCCTCTATCTCCACGCCGCGCGCGGCCCAGACATCGCGCCAGTGCTCGCGCTCCGCGGTCAGCGCGGCTTCAAAGCTCCAGCTCTCGGGTATCTCCGCCGCCGCGAGGGGGTCGAGGCAGCGGCCCGGGCGGATGCGCGCGGCCGTCTCAATATAGGCCGGGCCGGGGCGGCCGGTGAAACGCTCGCAGAGCCGCTCTTCCTCGGGTTCGTATGCCGCGAAGTCTAGGCCGCCGGTGCGGAATCTGAGCTCCATTTCGAGGCCGAGGCCCGTGTGCCGCGTCTCAAACGCCGCCGATATGCCGCTCTTGTCGCCGGAGGCGGAGACGAGGCGCGTCATGCATATCGTCTCGGTGTTCTCCTTGACCTGGTCGTCGGGGATGGGGCTGTTGCGGCTCGAGCAGTCGATGCCCGCGCGGAGGGTGAGGCCCGCCGCGTCCGAGAGCTCGACGCGCTGAAAGAGCAGGTCCGGGCGCGCGAGCGAGAAAAAGCGCCGCTCACGCACCTCCACGCGCCCGTTCGGGCCCTCAACGGCGTATTCAAAGCCAAGCAGCCCGCACTCGAGGTCCAGCTCGCGCCGTATGGGCGTGCAGGGGGCCAGCGCGGCGCCGCCGTGTCCGAGCGTGAGAAAAATCGGCGTGGGCAGGTTCACGAAGTCCGTCAGGGACGTATTTTCGGAGATGGTGTCGAACATCCCGGCGGCGAAGATGCCGGTGTCCAGCGGCCTCGGCTCAGGCCGGAGCGCGGGATATCCCCTCGCGCCCAGGACGCCGCTGCCGGTGAAGAACACGCTCTCGAGAAAGCGGTCGTCCCCCGCTCCCGCGGCGGATATCTTCCAGCCCTCAAGGCGGACGTCATCCCTCACGGCGCTCACCTCCGATGGCCCGGCGCAGGGCGTGGCAGATGAAGCCCGCGCAGGTGGCGAAGGCCTCCCCCGTCGTGCACTCGCCTGTGTGCTCGTCCACGCTCTCGCAGGCGATGCCGTTATCGAGGCGCGTGCGGCGCAGGTGCTCCAGCGCCTCGCTGCTCCGGCCGCAGAGCAGGCTGTTGCCTATGCTCAACAGCCAGGGGTGCGGCGCGTGAGGGCAGCCTATCTCCGCTATCTCGCAGCCGGCGAAGCTGTAGGTGTAATCTGGGCTGCGTATCATCTCGGCGGTCTTGAGGTACACCGGGTCGTCCCAGGCGCAGAAGCCGTAATAGGGCAGCAGCAGGAGGCTCCCGGGCGGCTCGTCATAGACGTCGTGCCCGCCCGCGAGGTCAACCGACCAGGCAAAGGCCCCGTCGAATATGCAGTTATCGTATATCGCGCGGCGCACGCGCTCGGCCCGCTCGGTGAGCTCCGGGCGCTCGAAAAGCCGACCCAGGGCGCGGAGCGCGCGCCAGACGAGGACGTTGTCGTAGGTTATGTAGGGATAGATCCGCTCGTCGTCCGTGGGCTGGAGGAAGGTCTCATAGAGCTCACAGCCCTCGGCGCGCTCGGCGTCGAGCTTTCTCAGTATCCCGTCTATGCCGCGGAGCACGTCCGGGTCGGCGAGGACGGAGCGGTCGCACGTCGCGTCCACATAGCGCTCGAGCGCGAGGACCGGGGCCATCAGCTCGTCGAGCTCAAAACCCGGCTCGAGCACCGTGCCGTCTATGAAGCGCGAGTGCACGCCTATGTTCCGCCGCTGGCGGCCAAAGACATAGCCGAGCATCTCCCGCGCGAGGGCCGCGTCCGCGTCGAGCACGGCGGGAAAGCTCCAGAGCAGGCTGTCGCGGTCCCAGTAGGCGGCGCTGACATAGTAGCGCGGCGAGCGGCTGGTGACGAGGACAAGCTCCTCCGTGTCCAGCGTCCGGCCGGTGGAGAAGAAGATGCAGAAGAAAAGATTCGTGTTGTACAGCCGCGTCAGCGCCTCGTCCCCGAGGTCGAGACTGCGCTGCGCAAGCCAGGCGAGGCTCCGGCGGAGCTCCCAGTCCCAGCCCCGGCGCTGCAGCTCCCGGGCGCTGGTGACGGCGGAGACCTCCTCGAGGCCCAGGCCCCACCAGGCGGTGAACTCCGCGCTCTCCCCCGGCGCAAGGCGCACCGTGCGCTCGAGCCGCCAGAGCCAGCCCTCCCCCGCCGGTTCAAACTCCGCGCGGCACTCCCCCTCGCAGATGGGCGCAAGGGCAAAGAGCGGCACACCGCACATCTGCTCAAACACGGGCAGGCCGCTCCAGCCGCTGACATAGCAGTTGAGCGCGCCCTCGATGGGCTTGTCCACATTGACGCAGTGCCAGGCCGAGCCCGTCTGCCCGCGCAGGCCGAAGGCGGTCTCGACCGTCTCCGCGCCGTTGTTCGTGAGCCTCAGCCGATAGCCGAAGCCGCGCTCGCCCACGGGCGTCAGGATGACGCCCTCGAGCCCGAGAGCGCCCGCGCGCGCCGCAAAGCGCGGATACCAGTACCCGAGGCGGCTCCATTCAAAGCCTCCCAGCTCCGCCTCCACCCCCTGCTGCGCGACAAAGGGCCGCAGCAGCGGCTCGAGCTGTCCGCCGCGCAGGTCGATGAGGCCCCGGCTCGCCATGTGCAGAAAGGTCAGGTCCTCCACCCCGGCGTTTATCTCGTTCACACGCGGCAGCGAGACCTGCTCGCTGCCGGTGGGCAAATATCTCTCCATCGTGCGCCTCCGTTCGGGAAAATGTTTAATCGCTTAAACTCTCTTATCTATCAAATATACCTAATTTCGCTGCGTTGTCAAGTTTAATTTAGATAAATTCGCAAAAAGCTATTGACAGTCTTGCCAAATGTGGCTTATTATTAGGCCGTAAATAATTTAAGCGGTTAAACTTTGAAGGGAGGCGGCAACATGGCTCGAACAACGCTCAAGGACGTCGCGCGCAGGGCGGGCGTGTCCTCGGCCACCGTTTCCTATGTCCTCAACGGCAAGCGCACCATCTCCGAGGACACAAAGCGCCGCGTGCGCGAGGCCATAGAGGAGCTCGACTACGTCCCCGACCTCGCGGCCCGCGGGCTGAGCCGCCGGGACTCTATGCTCATAGGCGTGGTCGTCCCCCAGACGGAGCCGGGCGACCGGCTGATGTTCCAGAACAGCTTTTACAGCGAGGTGCTCGGCAGCATCGAATATTACGCCCGCCAGCGCGGCTACCACATCCTCATCTCCGCCACGGACGCCAACGAGAGCTACCTCACCCTCGCCAAGCAGCGGAACCTGGACGGCATAATCGTCATCGGCATGTACCCGGACGAATTTTACCAGCAGATGAAAAAGACGCAGATACCCATCGTCCTCATAGACAGCTACTGCAACGACCACTACTACAACAACATCCGCATCGACGACGCCTACGGCAGCTACCTTGCGACGCGCTATCTGCTCGAGTGCGGGCACCGGGACGCGGCCTTCTTCGCCGGGCAGCTCAAGGAAAACGGCGTCATGCAAAAGCGCCTCGCGGGCTACCGGCAGGCGCTCGAGGAGTTCGGCGCGGCCTACCGCGAGGACTATGTCTTTGAAGGACAGATAGACTACAAGAGCGGCGTCACGATGGCTGAGCGGCTCGCGCGCTCGGGAAGCGGCGTGACTGCGATCGTCGCCGCGGCGGACATACTCGCGATAGGCGCGATAAAGGGCCTCTACAACTCCGGGCTGCTCGTGCCCGAGGACATGTCGATAATCGGCTTTGACGACCTCGAGATCTCGCAGTACCTCGCCCCGGGCCTCACCACAATACGGCAGCAGATATCGCTCAAGGGCCAGCGTGCCGTGGAGCTGCTGCTTGAACACATCGCCGACCCGAGCCTCTCAAAGCAGGAGGAGATACTCCCTCTCAAGCTGATAGAGCGCGGCTCGGTCAAGAAACTCGTATAATTTACAAAAATCTGAAACGGAGGTGCAAAAAAGCGGCCCGCACCGCCCTCTGGAAAGTCCGGTGCAGACCGCGCGGGAAAAAAGCCTGGCAGCTCTTTTCGCCACGGATATTTTAAGCGAAAAGGGCAAAGAAATCAACTGATTGACCAAAAATTAGTGAGGAGGAAATGCAAAAATGAAAAAGCTCTTATCGCTTGTATCCGTTCTGCTGGTGTTCCTGATGCTCCTCTCCGCCTGCGGCACACCCGCTGCGGAGACTTCCGAGCCGCCCGCCGAAGAGACCGGCACCGAGGCTCCTCCGGCCGAGGAGACGCCGGCTGAGGCCGAGCCCGTCACCATTACATACTGCAACTTCAACGCCTCCGGCGGCAACGAGGAGACGCTTGCGAAGATGTACGAGGCCTTCCACGCCGAGTACCCGAACATCACGGTCGAGATCGAGACCATCGGCTTTGACGACTACTTCACCCAGATGCAGACCCGCGTGGCCGGCGGCACCGCCCCCGACTGCTACGAGCTGAACATCGAAAACTTCGCCTCCTACGCCGCGAAGGGCGCCCTGGCCGAGATCACCGGCGTGGACCTCAGCGGCCTCAACGAGACGGCGCTCTCCGCCTTCAACGTGGACGGCAAGCAGTACGGCCTGCCCGGCAACTTCTCCAACGTCGTGCTCGTTTACAACAAGGACCTCTTTGACCAGGCCGGCGTGGCCTATCCCACCGACGACTGGACTCAGGACGACCTTCAGGCCGCGGCCGAGGCCATCCGCGCCCTGGGCGACGACATCTACGGCATCTATCAGCCCATCACCTACAACGAGTTCTACAAGGTCGCGGCCCAGTACGGCGGCAGCCTGCTCAACGACGACCTCACCGAGTTCACCATAAACTCCCCCGAGAATATCCAGGCCGCGCAGGTCATGGTCGACCGCGTGCTCGTCTCCAACGTGCAGCCCACCGAGGTGCAGATGGGCGGCATGGGCGACTGGGACCTCTTCATGAGCGGCCGCCTCGGCATGATCCCCACCGGCATCTGGGCCTTCAACACCTTCACCGAGGGCTGCGACTTTGCCTGGGACATCGCCGTTGAGCCCGGCGCCGTGCAGAAGGCGACCCACTTCTTCTCCAACGCCTGCGTCATAAACGCCCAGAGCGAGAACAAGGAGGCCGCGGCCACCTGGATAACCTGGCTCACCTCCAGCCCCGAGGCCGCCGCGCTCCGCATCGAGGCCGGCTGGGACCTGCCCGCCATCAACGACGAGGCGACGCTCGCCGCCTATCTCGACATCACCCCGCCTGACAACCGTCAGGTCGTGTTCGACAGCCTTGACTACCTGGTGACCCCGCCGGTCATTGAGGACTACGCCCTCATGAGCGACATCATCGGCCAGGCGCTCGCCGCCGCGGCTGCGGGCACCATGTCGGTCGAGGATGCCCTGAACCAGGCCCAGAGCCAGTGCGAGGCGCAGATAAGCCTCGGCTGAGAGAAATAGAGCAAATTCAGGTCAAAGAAGCGCCTTTCCGGCGCTTCTTTGACTAAGATGGACATTGAGGAGGTGCCGCCATCAAATGAAAGCGAGGAAAAAGGGCCGCCCCCTGGGCAGCGACGGGCTGCTCGCGGCCTCGCCCTTTCTGCTGCCGAGCCTCATAGGGCTTATAATATTTTCGCTTCTGCCGCTCATCATATCGGCGCTCATAAGCCTGACGGACTGGAACGGGCTCGACGAGCTGACGGCGCCGGGCTTTTTTGCAGAGCACTTCATCGGGCTCGAGAACTTCAAGAACATCCTGACCACGCCCGAGTTCTGGAACGTGCTCTGGAACACGCTGCGCTACATAATCATGTACATCCCGCTCATGCTCGCGGCCTCCATCGCCGTGGCCACGCTGCTGAGCCGCCAGAGGCGCGGCGTCACCGCCTTCCGCATCATCTATTACATCCCCGTGCTGACGAGCTGGGTCGCCGCCTCGCTGATCTGGAAGAGCGTGCTCTCCCCGCAGTACGGCGCGCTCAACGGCATCCTCGGCTTCTTCGGCATAGAGGGCCCCGGCTGGCTGCTGGACGAAAACTGGGCCATGCCGGCCATCGTGCTCGTCTCAGTGTGGAAGGACATGGGCTTTTTCGGCCTCATACTGCTCTCCGGCATGATAGGCATAAACCGCAGCTATTACGAGGCCGCCTCGCTCGACGGCGCGGGCGCCTGGACCAAGTTCTGGCGCATAACGCTGCCGCTGCTGAGCCCCGCCATCTTCTATGTGCTCATCGTGAGCCTGATAAACGCCTTCCAGCTGTTCCCGCAGATAATGATAATGACCGACGGCGGGCCAAACGGCTCCACGCAGGTCATGGTCGAGAGGATATACAAATACGGCTTCCGCTACTACCGCATGGGCTATGCCGCGGCCTTCTCCTGGCTGCTGTTCGTCATCATCATGGCCTGTACGGGACTTCAGATGAAGCTGCAGAAGAGGTGGGTGAACTATGACGCATAAACACAGACTCGGCACCGCGGGCTATTACGTCGTGTCCATCGTGCTGGCCGTCATTGCGCTCATCCCCTTCCTGTGGATGATCTCCACCTCGCTCAAGAGCCGCGGCGCGCTGATGAGCATACCCATAGAGTGGATACCCGCCGAGCCGACGCTCGACGGCTATGCCAAGGTCTTTTCAAGGTTCCCCTTCCTGCGCACCATAGGCAACAGCCTGCTCATTTCCGTCGCCTACACGCTCATCACGCTCATCTCCGCCTCCATGGCGGCCTTCGCCTTTGCAAAGCTGCGCTTCCGCGGCAGCGGCGCGATACTCAGCGTGTACATCGCGACGATGATGATACCCACGCAGGTGACGATGATCCCGCTCTTCGTCGTCATGAACCGGCTCGGGCTCATAGACAGCTACGCCAGCGTAATACTGCCCAGCATGTTCAAGCCCTTTGCGGTGTTTTTGCTGGTGCAGCAGATGAAGACCATCCCCAACGACTACATAGACGCCGCGAGGATAGACGGCGCGGGGCTCTTCCAGACCTACCGCAAGGTGGCCCTGCCGCTGTGCATCCCCACGCTCGCGACGCTCGCCGTCACCACCTTCATGGAGAGCTGGAACGACTATCTCTGGCCGCTGCTCATGCTCACGGACCGGAACAAGATGACCCTGCCCATCGCGCTCTCCACCCTCAACGGGCAGTACAGCACTGAGTACAACGTGCTCATGGCGGGCAGCCTCATCTCCATGATACCCATCATAATCATCTACATTGCGGCCCAGAAGCAGTTCAAGTCCGGCCTCATGGCGGGCGGCATCAAGGGCTGAGGAGGAGCTATGGAAAAACTCAAGCTCACCGGCTCGGGTTCGCGAGCCTTCGGCCCGGCCCGTCTGTACTGGCGCGAGGGCGCGCCGCTGCGCATTTCCCTCGCCTACCGCGGGGCCTACGGCCTCGGCGAGCGCTTTGACGCCCTCAACCAGAAGGGCCGCCGCGCCGTCTGCGAGGTGGAGGAGAAGTTCTGCTTCCAGGGCGGCAAGACCTACTGCCCCGCGCCGTTCTTCTGGACGGACAGCGGCTTCGGGCTCTATGCGGACACCTGCGAGAGCACCGCTTTTGACTTCCGGGAGGGCGAGATCATCGCAGAACTGCCGAAAAACTGCGTGATAACCCTCTTTTCCGGCACGCCGGAGAGCATGATAGCGGAGTATCTCTCCCTCTTCGGCTCCCCTGTTCTGCCGCCGGACTGGGCCTTCGGGCCCTGGATATCCGCCAACCGCTGGAGCAGCCAGGCCGACGTGGAAAACGCCGTTGCCGAGGCCGAGCGGCTGGGCTTTCCCGTCTCCGCGCTGGTCATCGAGGCCTGGAGCGACGAGGCGACTTTCTACATCTGGCGCGGCGCGAAGTACACGCCGAAGCCGGACGGCGCGCCGCTCTCGCTCGAGGACTTCGACTTCTCGGGCAGTCCCTGGCCCGACCCCGCGGGCATGATACGCCGCCTGCACGAGAAGGGCATCCGCGTCCTGCTCTGGCAGGCGCCCGTGTACAAGGCCCTCGGCCCCGACGAGCCCGAAAACGAGCAGCACCGCCTCGACTGCGCCGACGCCGTGAGGCGCGGCCTCTGCGTCCACAACGCGGACGGCTCGCCCTACACGATACCCGAGGGGCACTGGTTCCCCGGCTCCATGATACCGGACTTCACCAACCCGGAGACGCGGCGAGTCTGGCTCGGCAAGCGGCGCTATCTGCTCGAGATGGGCATAGACGGCTTCAAGACCGACGGCGGCGAGTTCATATACTCGGACGACGTACGCTTCTTCGACGGCAGCACGGGCCGCGAGGGCAAAAACCGCTACGCGCGCGACTACGCCGAGGCCTATGCCTCCGTGCTGGGGCCGGAGCAGGCGCTCTTCAGCCGCGCGGGCTTTGCCGGGCAGCACAGGACGCCCCTGCTCTGGGCGGGCGACCAGCAGTCCGTGAACAGCGAGTTCCGCAGCGCGCTGACGGCGGGGCTCTCGGCGGCGTGCAGCGGCATAGCCTTCTGGGGCTTCGACATCGCGGGCTTTGCCGGCCCGCTGCCCACGCCGGACCTCTACCGTCGGGCGACGCAGCTGGCCTGCTTCTGCCCGGTCATGCAGTGGCATTCGGAGCCGGACGGCGGGCAGTTCCGCGAGCTCATGCCCGGCGCGGAGGGCAACAACGAGCGCAGCCCCTGGAACATGGAGCGCGCCTACGCCCTGCCCGGCTTTGCCGAGGAGATGCGCTTCTGGCACGAGCTGAGGGTGAAGCTCCTGCCCTATCTCCTCAAGACAGCGCGCGAGTGCGCCGCGGAAAACCGCCCCATGCTCCGGCCGCTGGTGTACTACTGGCCCGGCGATGCGCGGGCGGCAGACTGCGCCGACGAGTTTCTGCTCGGGCGCGACATCCTCGTGGCCCCGCTGCTCGAGGAAAACGCCGCGAGCCGCCGCGTCTACCTCCCCGAGGGCGAGTGGCGCGACTTCTTCACCGGCGAGACGCACATCGGCCCCGCCGAGCTCGTCTGCCCCTGCGAGGGGCGGCTGCCGGTCTTTGCGAGGGCTTGCTTTGAGCTGAAAGGTACGGTATAATGAACCAAATACGAAGTGAAAAGGGTGGGAAGATGCGGAAGTGATCTGATTCCTTGCAAGGCCAGCCCCGGCCCGCTTTACAGGCGGGTCCGGCTTGCCGTGCCGGATCAGATGCGCCGCTTCAGCCGCCCTTTTTATGGGGGAGGCCCGCTTTTTGCGCGTCTGCGCACTGGCACGCCGGGGCAATACACGCAAAGGAGCGGGCTTTTTTATGCTTACGATAGGCAAACTCAGCGTCACCTGCCGCAGCGACCTGCGCTGCATACTCTCGGACTTTTCGCTCCAGCTCGGCCCGGGCGAGCGCGCCGCGCTCATCGGCGAGGAGGGCGACGGGAAGTCCACCCTCCTGCGCCTCATCCACGCCCCCGCCCTCGCGGAGGCCTACGTCGAGTGGAGCGGCGCCGTCTCCCCCGGCGGGCGCACGGGCTATCTGCCCCAGGAGCTCTCCCCCACCGAGCTCGACGCCCCCGCGCGGCGGCTCTTTGACGCTTCGCGCGGCTTCGGGCGGCTCACGCCCAGGGAGCGCGCCGCCCTGGCCGCCGAGCTGGGGCTCGACGCCGCAATGTTCGCCTCGGAGCGGCCGCTCAGGGAGTTTTCCGGCGGCGAGAGGATAAAGCTCCAGCTCGCGGCCCTCGCCGCCGAGGAGCCCGAGCTCTACCTGCTCGACGAGCCCTCGAACGACCTCGACCTCGACTCGCTCGAGTGGCTGGAGGGCTTCATACTCAGCCGCGGGCAACCCGTGCTCTTCGTCTCGCACGACGAGACGCTCATAGAGCGCACGGCGAACGTCATCGTCCACCTGGAGCTGCTGCGGCGCAAGACGGCGCCCCGCGCCACGGTGGCGAGGGTGCCCTACCGCGTCTATGTGGAGTCGCGCTGCCGCGCGCTCGCGAGGCAGGAGCAGGCGGCGCGCAAGGAGCGGGAGGAGTTTGACCGCAAGCTCGAGCGCTACCGCCAGATACGCCAGAAGGTCGAGAGCGCCCAGGCGAACCTCACCCGCCAGGACCCGCACGGCGGGCGGCTGCTCAAGAAGAAGATGCACTCCGTCCAGGCCATTGGCCGCCGCTTTGAGCGCGAGCGCGAGAGGCTGACCGCCATGCCCGAGGCCGAGGAGGCCATCTTCCTCGCCTTCCCGGCCGAGGCCGCGATACCGCGCGGCAAGCGGGTGCTCGACCTCGTGCTGCCCCGGCTGGAGGCCGGCGGCAGGCTGCTCGCGCGGGACATAGAGCTGCACGTCGCGGGGCCGGAGCGCGTCTGCATCCTCGGCGGCAACGGCGTGGGCAAGACCACGCTGCTCCGGCGCATAGCCGCTGAGCTGCTGCCCCGCCGGGACATCCGCGCCGCCTACATGCCCCAGGAGTTCGGCGAGCGGCTGGACGGCGCGCTGAGCCCCGTGGAGCTCCTTAACCGCTCGGGCAGCCGCGCGGAAGAGCAGCGGATACGCGCCCTGCTGGGCAGCCTGCGCTACACCTCGCTCGAGATGGAGCGCCCCTGCTCCGCCCTCTCAGGCGGCCAGCGCGCCAAGCTGCTGCTGGCCTCCATGGCGCTCGAGCGCGCCGACGTGCTCATCCTCGACGAGCCGACGCGGAACCTCTCGCCGCTCTCGGGGCCGGTGGTGCGGGGAATGCTGCGCGCCTTCGGCGGCGCGGTCATCAGCGTCTCGCACGACAGGAAGTTCATCTCCGAGGTCGCCGTGCGCGTATACGAGCTGGGCCCGGACGGGCTCACCGAGCTCTGAGCCGAAGGCCCCGCCCTTATCGGGCGGGGCCTTTTCGTATGCGCTTGGCAAGGGCGCGCGGGCGGTGGTATACTTGGAAAAAAGGGGGCGAGGACTTGGACATATTCGAGGGACTCAACAGCGCGCAGCGCGAGGCGGTGGCCTCTACGGAGGGCTACATCCGCGTCGTGGCGGGCGCGGGCTCGGGCAAGACCCGGGCGCTGGCGCGCCGCTTTGCCTATCTCGTTAATGACCTGGGCGTCACGCCGGGCAGCATACTCTGCGTGACCTTCACCAACAAGTCCGCCGCCGAGATGCGCCAGCGCATCCGCGCCCTGACCGGCGACAGCGACACGGGCCACATCTGCACCTTCCACAGCTTCTGCGTCATCGTCTTGCAGGAGGACAGCCACGCCGTGCAGTACCCGAAGAGCTTCCTCGTCCTCGACAACGCGGACATCGACGCCATGCTCGCGCGCATATACGAAGAGCGCGGCCTCACGCTCCGGCACATGACATACTCCGACGCGCGGGACATGATAGAGATACGCAAGGGCATAGAGGACCCGGAATACTACCTCGACATGATAGACATGGACCTCGAGACGCTGCACCGCAAGTATCTCGACGCCGTCTCCGTGCGCGACATCATCTTCTACGGCTATCTCTACGAGGAGAAAAAGTGCTTCGGCCTCGACTACAACGACCTCATCTTCTTCACGCTCTACATCTTCCAGCAGGACCGGGAGATACGCCAAAAGTGGCAGGAGCGGCTGCAATACATCATGGTGGACGAGTTTCAGGACATCGACAAGCCGCAGTACCGGCTCATGCGCGCCCTCTGCGGCTATCACAGGAACCTCTTCATCGTCGGCGACCCGGACCAGACCATCTACACCTGGCGCGGCGCGAGCGTGAAGTATCTGCTCGACTTCGATAAGGAGTTTTCCGGCACCAGGACCATCATGATGATGCAGAACTACCGCTCCACGCCCGAGATTCTCGCCGCGGCCAACTCGCTCATCGCGCAGAACCGAAACCGCATGAAAAAGGAGCTCACGCCCACCCTGCCCTCCGGCGCGCCGGTGGTCTGGATGCACTGCGAGAGCCCAGAGGACGAGGCCGGGCGCATTGCCGAGCGCATAATGGCTCTGCACGACAAGGGCGTGCCCTACCGCGACATGACGCTGCTCTACCGCGCTCACTATGTCACGCGCACCATCGAGGAGGTGTTCATCCGCCTCAAGCTGCCCTACGTCATATACAGCGGCGTACAGTTTTTCTCGCGCGCCGAGGTCAAGGACGCGCTCAGCTACCTGCGCCTCATCGCCTACCGCGACGACCTCTCCTTCATGCGCGTGGCCAACGTGCCGAGGCGGAACCTCGGGCGGCGGCGCATGGAATTTCTGCGCGAGTACGCGGCGAAAAACGCCTGCTCGCTCTATGACGCGCTCTGCCGCTGCCTCGACGACGAGCTCTTCCGCGGCACCAAGGCCCGTCGGCTCGTCTCGCTGGTCGAGGAGCTCTCCGCCGGCTGCGAGGGCCGGAGCATCGCAGAGCTGCTCAGCGAGGTATTGAACCGCAGCGGCTATGAGGAATATCTCCGCACCGAGGGCAGCCAGGAGCGGCTGGACAACCTCGCGGAGCTCAAGCAGTCCGTCCGCGAATACGAGGAGACGAGCGGCGAGGAGTGCTCCCTCACGCACTACCTCAGCCACGTCGCGCTCTTTTCAAACAGCGACGCGGACACGGGGCGCGACGCCGTGAAGCTCATGACCATCCACGCGGCGAAGGGGCTGGAGTTCCCCTACGTCTTTCTCTGCTGCCTGAACGAGGGCATACTCCCCTCCAAAAAGACCGACTCGCCCGAGGGCATGGAGGAGGAGCGCCGCCTCGCCTTCGTGGCGCTGACGCGCGCCAAGCGCGGCCTGGTGCTCTCCGACAGCGAGGGCCGGGGGCACGACGGCGCGCCGCGCTATCCCTCGCGCTTTCTGCTTGAAATAGACCGGGGCCTGCTCGTCCAGGACGGCAGACCCCGCGAGAGCCTCGTCTCCGAGGCCCGGGAATATATCTCGGCGCACACGGCGCGCCTCTCCGGCGCCTCGGACGCGCCGCAGGAGCTCTTCGCCCCCGGCGACCGCGTGCGCCACGCCGCCTTCGGCGACGGCACGGTGCTCGAGGTGGACGCGGCCCGCCGCGTCTATGTCATCAAGTTCGACAAGACGCCGACGCCCAGGACGCTGACCCTCCGCGTCCGGCTGCAGCGCATCTGAGCTCACAGGCCCAGGAGGCGGATGCTCAGGCGGTTTTCATAGACCTCGCCGGGCGCGAGGACGCGGATGTCCGGCTGGCGCTCCAGGTCCTCCACCACGTCCTGGCGTGAGGGCAGGCTCAGCCAGGGCTCGATGCAGACGAAGGGCGCCTCCGTCTCCGGCGTGTGCCAGAAGGCGATGTAGTTCATGTCGGGATAGCTTAGCTCCACGCCGTGCGAGTCCTTGTCGGTTTTGAGCGTGACGGTGCCCGGGGTACCGCGCAGGATTATCGCGTCGTGGTCAAAGAGCCCGTGGCGGAGCGGTATGGCGTTATTTTCGAGCGCGTAGGGCGCCTCCTCGCCGGAGATGTAGTACTTGGGCGAGAGCAGCACCTGCCGCGGCTCGCAGGGGCCGGCAAACTCGAGGCGGTAGTCCTCAAAGCGCAGCCCCGGCGCGAGCGGGACGTTGAAGCCCGGGTGCCCGCCGAGGCCGAAGGGCATGTCCGCCCCTCCCCTGTTCGCCACGCGGTAGATGACGCGCAGCGTGTCGCCGGAGAGCTCGTAGATGAGGCCGAACTTGAAGTCGAATGGATAGCTCGCGCGCGTCTCGTCGTTTGCGCGGATGGTGAGGGTGAGGCGCGTGTCCGAGACCGTCTCCGCCTCGAACTCCATGCCGCGCGCAAAGCCGTGGCGGCCCATGTTATGGCGCTCGCCGCGCCAGATATAGCTGTCCTCCGTCAGGCGGCCGACGTAGGGGAAGATGTTCGTCGCGCGGCTGTGCCAGAAGCGCTCGTCGCCCTGCCAGAGGTATTCGGTGCCGTCCGCGCCGCGTATAGACTGAAGCTCAGCGCCCTTTGTGGAGACCCGGACGCGGAGTTTTTCGTTTTCTATGCAGTATTCCATGGTGATGACCTCCCGCTTGGTGCTGGAAACATTGTATCATCTTCCCATATGTCCCGCAATATCCCCGCGCGTTTTGCGACTTATTTGGTGAGACCGGAATGAAAGGAGGCGGAGCTGTGGAGGACAGGGACATAGTCGCCCTCTACCACGCCCGGAGCGAGAGCGCGATAGCGGAGACGGCGAGGAAGTACGGCGCGTTCTGCCTGCGCATCGCGCTGAACCTGCTGGGCGTCCGTGAGGACGCAGACGAGTGCGTGAACGACACTTACCTTGCCGCGTGGACCCGGATGCCGCCGGAGCTTCCGGCCAGCCTGAGGGCCTTCCTGGGCCGCATAACGCGAAACCTCTCCATCAGCCGCTACCGGCTGCTGCGCGCACAAAAGCGCTATGCGGGCATGGACGCGCTGCTCTCGGAGCTCGACGACTGCGTGCCCGCGCCGCAGACGGTGGAGCAGGTGCTCGACGCCATGGAGCTGACGCGGCACATCGAAAGCTGGCTCGGCACGCTCCCGGAGCGCGAGCAGCGGCTCTTTGTGCGGCGCTACTGGTACGGCGAGGCGCTGGGCCCGCTGGCGGCTGCGGAGGGCGTGAAGCCCGCGCAGCTGGCGCAGCTGATGCTCCGGCTCAGGAGGTCGCTCAGGGCCTATCTTGAAGCGGAGGGAGCCGAAATATGAGCGAAAAAAGCGAAAAGATCTACGAGGCGGTCACGAACATCTCCGACGAGCTGGTCGAGAGCGCCGGAGCAAAGCGCAAAAGGCCCCGCAGGGCCTGGTATATCAGCGCCGTCGCGGCGGTGCTGGTCGTGGTCATCGCCGCGGCGCTGCTGCGCCCCGGCGGCTCGGCGCTTGTGATAGCGGAGGCGGCATATGACGGGCACGAGCGACTGCCGGACGGCATTTCGGCGCCGTACGGCTGCTTCGAGGCGCTGACGGCGCAGTTTCTCTCCGGCGCGGGCGAGGAAAACGCCGTGCTCTCGCCGGTGGACATCTACATGGCCCTCGCAATGCTCGCGGAGCTGACGGACGGAGAGAGCCGTGCCCAGCTCCTTGAGCTCATCGGCATCGACAGCGTGGAGGCGCTGCGTGAGCAGGCGTCGGCGATCTGGAAAGCCGGCAGCGGTGAGAGCGACGAGTGCACAAGCCTGCTCGCCGCCTCCATCTGGCTGCGCGACGACATCGGCTATGTGCAGGACACGATGGACACGCTGGCGGACGTCTACTACGCCTCGTCCTACCGGGGCGAGATGGGCACGGCGGAGCTGGACAAGGCCATCCAGGGCTGGCTCAACGAGCAGACGCGCGGGCTGCTGGAGGAGCAGGCCGCGTCCATCAAGACGGACCCGCTGACCGTCCTGCTGCTGGCGACGACCCTCTATTACAGCGCGCAGTGGACGGACGAGTTCAACGAGGAGTTCAACTACACCGACGTCTTTCACGCCCTGTCGGGCGACGTGGACGCCGAGTACATGTATGCCGGGAAATTCATGGACTATTACAGCGGCGAAGGCTGGGGCGCGGTGCGGCTCGGTCTCCGGGGCGGGCACGCCATGTGGTTCATCCTCCCCGACGAGGGCGTAAGCGCGGACGCGCTGCTGGAGGACGCCGAGGTCATGCGGCTGATGTCCACCGGCGAGGCGGACGGGGGCGAGTATGCGAGGGTATACCTCTCCGTGCCGAAGTTCGACATCACCTCTCAGCTCGACCTCATAGACGGGCTGAAGGCGCTGGGCGTGACGGATGTTTTCGACAGCGACGTCTCGGACTTCACGCCGATGACGGCGGACGCGGACGAGATATGCGTCACCACGGCGACGCACGCGGCGCGGGTGAAGATAGACGAGGACGGCGTGGAGGCCGCCGCCTTTACGGTACTGGAACCCGGCGACACTGCGCCGATGCCGCCGGAGCTGGAGATACACTTCACGCTCGACCGGCCCTTCCTCTTCTCCGTCGTCACCGGCGACGGCCTGCCGCTCTTTGCGGGCATAGTGAATACGCCGTGAGGCAAAAGAAGAACCCCGGTCTCGTCTGAGACCGGGGTTTGGAGGCGCCATCCGGATTTGAACCGGAGAATCGGGGATTTGCAGTCCCCTGCCTTACCACTTGGCTATGGCGCCGAAATATTCTATTATGGGTTCCGGCGAAACTATTCCTAGTCTCGCCGGAACATGGAGCGGGCAACGAGATTCGAACTCGCTACCTCCACCTTGGCAAGGTGGCGCTCTGCCAAATGAGCTATGCCCGCAGATGGTGCCTCAGGCCAGAGTCGAACTGGCGACACACGGATTTTCAGTCCGTTGCTCTACCAACTGAGCTACCGAGGCATATTCTATTTCCCCGCCGCTGAAAGGATTACTGGTGGGAACAACTGGACTCGAACCAGTGACCCCTTGCTTGTAAGGCAAGTGCTCTAACCGGCTGAGCTATGCTCCCGGATAAGCGGCTTTGTCATTATACTAAACACCCCCTGTATTGTCAATATCTTTTTCAAAAATTTTTTCCCTTTGCTATTTCCCTCAATTCCGCGGGCGTAAAACTGTACACCTTGTCGCAAAACTGACAACTGACCTCTGTATTCTCGCCCGAAGCGGCCATGTCCTCCAGCTCCGCCGCGCCGCAGCTCTCCAGGGCCGCCGCAACGCGCTCACGGCTGCACGAGCAGCGGTACTCCACCGGCACGCGCATGACGATGTCGTACTCCATGCCCTTGAGCACCTGCGCGGGCACGGCGTCAAGGCCGTCCTCGTCGAGCACGGTGGTCAGCTGGTCCATGTAGAGGATGTTGTCCTCGAGCTTTGCTATGAGCTCCTCGGGCGCGCCGGGCATGAGCTGCACGATGAAGCCGCCCGCCGCCTTTATCGTCCTGTCGGTGTCCACCAGGACGCCCAGGCCCACGGCTGCCGGTATCTGCTCGCTCTCGACCATGTACTGCGCCAGGTCCTCCGCTATCTCGCCCGTCACGAGCTCCGTGGAGCCCACGTAGGGCTCCTTGAGCCCGATATCGCGGCTGACGGTCAGCATGCCGTCAGTGCCCACGAGGCCGCCCACGTCGAGCTTGCCGTCCTTGCGCAGGGGCAGGTCGGCCTTCGGCTCCGCCACATAGCCGCGGACGTTGCCGCTGCTGTCGGACACAGCGATGACGCTGCCCACCGGGCCGCCGCCGTTGACGCGGATGGTCAGGGAGGCGTCCTCCTCCTTCATCAGCTCGCCCAGCATGGACGCGCCGCAGAGCGTCCTGCCCAGCGCGGCCGAGGCCGTGGGCGACAGGCCGTGTATTTCCCGGGCACGCTCCACCGTGGCCCTCGCGCTTATGGCGGATATCTTCACAAGGCCGTCCTTGGTAACGGCTCTGACTATTTCGTCCATTTTGAGTTACTCTCCTCTCACAGCTGTGAAAAAGACGCGCTCCGCGCCGCCCATCGGCCCGTCCGTGCGCGTTTTGATGTTCTCGAACCCGGCCTGCCTCAGCAGCGAGGCCACGGCCTCCGGCTCGTGGGCGTATTCTATGTGTTCCTCCGACGCGCGCTGCCAGGCGCGGCCGCTGCGGTAAAAGATGTCCATGCCGTAATAGAGCGCCGCGTCCTCGAACCGGCCGCGCCAGACGCAGAAGAGGTCCTCCCTCTCGTCCACAGAGACGCTGCCGTCCATGCCGCGCAGGAACTCCGGCGTGCGCAGATCGAACACCAGCAGCCCGCCGGGCCGGACGAAGAGGTGCAGCCGCCGGAAGACCTCCGGCAAATCCTCAAATGGGACATAGCTCAGGCTGTCCAGCGAGGAGTACGCCGCGTCCACCGTGCCGTAGAGGTCGAGCTCCTGGGCGCTCTGGTTGATGAATAGGGGCATTTTGCCCGCAGAAAGCGCGGACGCCTTTTCACGCGCGGACATGAGCATGTCCGCCGAGGCGTCCGCCGCGATCATTTCATAGCCCCGCTCCGCCATCAGGCAGGCGAGGGTGCCCGTGCCGCAGCACAGGTCCAGCAGCAGCTTGGTCTCCCCGCCGCGCTCGGCGAAGAGGCGCTCGTAATAGTCCGCAAAGGCCGCGTACGGCACGTCCCGCGTCAGCTCGTCATACCACGCGGCCAGGGCCGAGTACGCCGTCATTTGATCTGCAGCTTGCCCTCGGCCTTCAGGCGCTCAAAGGCGACGGCATAGCCGTCCGAGCCGTATTGCAGGCTGCGGTTCACGCGCGAGATGGTCGCGCTGGAGGCGCCCGTGCGCTCGAGTATGTCGTTATATATCATGCCCTGGCTGAGATACACCGCGACCTGATAGCGCTGTTCCATGGCCTGGAGCTCCGTGACCGTGCAGAGGTCGTCAAAAAATCGCTTGCACTCTTCAACGGTCTTGAGCGTCAGTATGGCCTCATACATGTCGTCGCTCCTGGGTTTCTTGTTCTGCTTATTCATATAGCACCTCACACATGCTTCATTTGTTATTTATGCTTTTATATTTTATAACCCTAATGCGTAAAAGTAAAGAGGCTTTACAGGAATTTGACGAAAAATTCATAATTTGACCGCGCGAAAGATTTTTATTGTCAGGATGCCTCTTTTGAGATAGAATGAAGTTGAACGCAGAGCGCATACTCTGAGAGGAGGTCAACGCCTGATGTTGGATTACATTCTGAGCAACATGAGTATAGTCTGGGTCGTGCTAATGGTCGTCTTTCTCGTAGTGGAGGCGGCGACCGCGGGGCTCACCTGCATCTGGTTTGCGATAGGCTCGCTCGCGGCGCTCATCGCGGCGCTCTTTGACGCGCAGCTCTGGCTGCAGATCGTGTGGTTTTTGGTCATTTCCTTCGTGACCTTGTATTTTACGCGGCCGCTCGTCAAAAAATATGTGAACTCCCGCAGCCAGCCCACCAATGCCGACATGGTCATCGGCAAGGAGGCCCTCGTCACCGAGGACATAGACAATGTGGAGGCCACCGGCGCGGTATCCGTGGGCGGCAAGGTCTGGACCGCTCGCTCCGCCGACGGCGGGCGCATTAAGGCCGGCGCCGTCGTCAGCGTGCTGCGCATCGAGGGCGTGAAGCTGATTGTAGAACCCGTCCCGGCGCAAAGTCAAGCCTGATAAGCAAAAAAGGAGGAGTATCCATGCTGCCCTACATCATCATCGGCATCGTCGCCCTCATCGTCATCATCATCCTCGTGCGCTGCGTGCGCATCGTGCAGCAGGCCAAGGCCTACGTCATAGAGCGCCTCGGCGCCTACAAGACCACCTGGAACGTCGGTCTGCACTTCAAGCTGCCCTTCATCGAGCGCGTGGCCAAGGTCGTCTCGCTCAAGGAGCAGGTCGCGGACTTCCCGCCCCAGCCCGTCATCACCGAGGACAACGTCACCATGCAGATAGACACCGTTGTCTATTTCCAGATAACCGACCCCAAGCTCTACACCTACGGCATAGAGCGCCCCATCGTCGCCATCGAGAACCTCTCGGCCACCACGCTGCGAAACATCATCGGCGACCTCGAGCTGGACCAGTGCCTCACGAGCCGCGACGTCATCAACACCAAGATGCGCTCCATCCTCGACGAGGCCACCGACCCCTGGGGCATCAAGGTCAACCGCGTCGAGCTCAAGAACATCCTGCCCCCGCGCGAGATCCAGAACGCGATGGAGAAGCAGATGAAGGCCGAGCGCGAGCGCCGCGAGGCCATACTCCGCGCCGAGGGCGAGAAGAAGTCCGCCATCCTCACCGCCGAGGGCGAGAAGGAGGCCGCCATACTCCGCGCCGACGCGAAAAAGCAGGCGCAGATACTCGAGGCCCAGGGCGAGGCAGAGGCCATACTCACCGTCCAGCGCGCCACCGCCGAGGGCATCAAGCTCATCAACGAGTCCGCGCCGACCGACCCGGTCATCAAGATAAAGGCCCTCGAGGCCTTCACCGCCGCCGCCAACGGCCGCGCGACGAAGATAATCATCCCCTCCGAGATACAGGGCCTGGCCGGGCTGGCCGAGGGCATCGTCGAGGCCGTAAAGGAGCCGCAGAAGCCCGAGCCGAAGCCGGCAGCCAAATAAGGCGGGGCTGAAAACAAAAAAAGACTATTTTGCGCCGGTGCGGTCTATCGTACCGGCGCAGTGTTGGGGTGACAAAATGCTGTATTCAGAAAAGGTCCGCGTCTTCCTCACGCGGCACAACATGGAGCCGGAGCGCATCGACCTCGCGGAGACCACCGCCGCCTTCCTGGGCGAGATGGAGCTGGGCCTGCGCGGGCGCGAGAGCTCGCTGAAGATGCTTCCCACCTACCTCACCGCGGACGGCGTCCTGCCCATGGACGAGCCCGCCGCGGTCATCGACGCGGGCGGCACCAACTTCCGCACCGCGCTGGTGAGCTTCACGGAGGCGGGGCCTGTCATCGACTCGCTGAACGTCTGCGCCATGCCCGGCACGGACGGGGCCGTGACCTGGGAGGACTTCATCAGCTTCGCCGCGGACCGCCTCTCGCCGCTGCTCGACAGGGCGTCCAAGGTCGGCTTCTGCTTCTCCTACCCCACCGAGGAGACGCCGGAGCGCGACGGCCGCATGCTGAGCCTCACCAAGCAGGTGGAGCTCACGGGCTTTGAGGGCCGCCTCATCTGCGCGGACCTCGCCGCCGAGCTCGAGAGGCGCGGGATAACCGGCAAGAGCCTCGTGCTCTTGAACGACACGCCCGCTGTGCTGCTCTCCGGCGCATCCTACGCCGCGGCGCAGGGCTGCGACGGGCTGCTGGGCCTCATCTCCGGCACGGGCACGAACACCTGCTGCGTCCTGCCCGACGAGGCCATCAAAAAGCCCCACGGCGCCTTTTCCGGCAGCATGCTGGTGAATCTCGAGTCCGGGGCCTTCACCGGTCTGCCCCGCGGCGACTACGACGAGGCGCTCGACAGCGCCACGCACGACCCGGGCGTCTACCGCCACGAGAAGATGACCTCCGGCGCCTACCTCGGCGAGATCTGCCGCCTCATGCTGCGCGGCGCCGCCGCCGAGGGCCTCTTCTCCGAGGAGGCCGCCACAAAGATACTCGCGCTTGAGGAGCTGAACTCGGCCGAGGCCGACGCCCTGGCCTGCGGAGGCGGGGACATGTTCACGGGCGAGGACGCCGAGACGGCCGGCGAGCTCTGCAACGCGGTCTTTGTCCGCTCCGCGCGCTGCGTCTGCTCCAACATCGCGGCCATACTCGTGCTCACCGACCGCGGCTCCGACCCGGAGCACCCGGCCTGCGTCTGCGCCGACGGCTCCGTCATACGCAAGAGCCGTGCCTTCCGCGGCGAGCTCGACGAGCTCATGGCCAGCTTCATCACCGGCAGCCTAGGCCGCCATGCCGTCATCTGGTCCACGGAGAACGCCACGATGCTCGGCTCCGCCGCCGCAGCGCTGCTCAACGGCTGAAAAAAGTATACATATCAGGAGGAAGAACAATGTCGCTTGAACTCGGTATAAAGGGCAGCGCCAGCTGCACCGTCACCAAGGACCTCACCGCGAAGGCCCTGCGCTCCGGCGGGCTGGACGTTTTCGCCACGCCCATCATGATAGCCCTCATGGAGGAGGCCTCCCTCGTCTCCGTGCGCCCCTACCTCGAGCCGGGCATGGACACCGTCGGCACCCACCTCGACGTCTCCCACCTCTCCCCCACCCCCGTGGGCATGAAGGTCACGGCCGAGAGCGAGCTCATCGAGATCGACCGCCGCCGCCTCGTCTTTGCCGTCAAGGCCTACGACGAGACCGGCCTCATCGGCGAGGGCAAGCACGAGCGCTTCATCGTCGACATGGACAAGTTCACCGCCAAGTGCGAGGCCAAGATGGCGAAATAAACCCGCAAAATCAAAGGCCCGTCCCACGTGGGACGGGCCCTTTTTTATTTCACCTTCTCGGCCAGCGTCTTGTCGGGGGCGGCCATGATGGTCTCGTAGTTGGTGTAGATGACCTTGCCGGGGAGGGCGCCGGAGGGCTTTTTGACGTTGCGGACCATGGTGTAGTCCACCGGCACCTTGCCGCTCTCGCGCGCCTGGGAGAAGTACGCCGCGAGGGACGCGGCCTCCTCTATCGTCCGGTCGTCCGGGCGGGTGTCCTCGGCGCGGATGATGACGTGGGAGCCGTGCACCTTCTGCACGTGCAGCCAGATGTCCGTCCGCCGCGCGGTCTTGAGCGTCAGCTCGTCGTTCTGCGCGTTGGAGCGGCCTATGAGTATCTCGTAGCCCGTGGAGGAGACGCAGCGCATGGGGCCGAGCGGCTTTATCTTGCGCTCCTTGCCGCCCTTCGGCGCGCGCAGCACGCCCGCGGCGGTGAGCTCGCGGCGTATCTCCGCTACCTCCTTCTCGCTGGAGACGCGGCTGAGGCTGTCGAGCGTGCTCTCGAGGTAGTCGAGCATAGCCTCGCCCTCGGCAATCAGCTTTGTGAGGTGCTGCTCCGCGGCGGCGGCCTTTTTGTATTCCTTATAGGCCGCGGCGGCGTTCTGCTGCGGCGTTTTCATGGGGTCGAGCGCTATCTCCACCGTCGGGCAGCCCTCGGCGTAATAGTCCTCGCAAACCAGCTTGCGCGCGCCCTTTTCCGCGCGCCAGAGGTTCGCGGTTATGAGATCGCCGCGCTTTCTCAGCTCCTCGCGGTCCGCGGTCCTGGCGAGCTCCGCGCGCTGCTGGGAGAGCTTTCGCGCCTGGCGGTCGCGCAGGGTCTTGACCGTCTTGGTCGTGTCGTGGGAGACGCGGCGCATGCGCTCGGCGCGCTCGCGGCCGGAGTAGAACTCGTCGAGCAGGTCGGAGAAGCTCCCGCGAGGCTCGCATTTCATAGCGGCGCCGTACTGCGTTATGCGCATGAAGGAGAAGTCCCGCGGCTCGCCGTCCTCGGTGAGCATATAGGGCGTCAGCTCCCCGGCCTGCACGCTCTCGGCAAAGGCGTCCGCCGCCGCGGCGAGGTCGCCGCCCTCCCCCGCGCGGTGGGCTATCTCGCGCGCTATGAGCGGCGAGAGGCCCGAGAAGGCGTCCTGGAGGCGCTTGTCGCCCGGTTTGTCGTCCGGGGTGTTCTCTATCGCCGCGCGCCGCTCAGGGGCGCTCAGCGCGAGCAGATTCGGCTTGGCGGGCTTCGGCGGCAGGCGGTAGAGCATGCCCGGCAGCAGCCGCCGGTAGGCGTCCTCGCCGAAGTCCGCGCGACGCAGGCAGTCTATGATGACGCCGTCCGCGTCCGCGAGGATGAGGTTCGACGAGCGGCCCATCAGCTCCGCGATGAGGCTCTTTTTCGTCTCCACGCCCAGCTCGTCGCGGGCGGTGAGCTCGAGGACGGCCATGCGCTCGTTCTCCGGCTGGGTCACGCGGTCTATCCTCGCGCCGACGAGGTGCTTGCGCAGCAGCATGCAGAACATCGGCGGCGTCTCCGGGTTCTCGTAGCGCCCGGCGGTGGAGTGCAGCCGCGCCATGCCCACGCCCGCGGAGATGAGGAGCTTCTTGGCCCCCTGCCTCGTATACAGCGAAAGGAGCAGCAGGTCCCTTGCGGGCTGCTGCACCTTGTCTATGTGCGCGCCCTCAAGCTGGGGCGCGAGTTCGTTTACAAGTGCCGTAAGGCACACTGCGTCAAGCGGCATCGTAGTCCTCCGTGATATATCCGAACAGCTCCCGCGCGCGCTCGTGCTCGCCGCGGAGCCAGAGCCAGCCGAACACCGCCTCCACGGCGGTGGCCGCGTGGTACTGCCCCGGCGTGGAGCCGTGGGGCACGGTGTTGACGTGGCTGTTGCGGCCGCGGCGGTATACGTCGTGCTCGGCCTCGGTGAGGTGCGGCAGTATGACCGCCGCCGCCTTCGCCTGGGCCGGGGCCTTGACGCGCGCCACGGTCTCCCGGTGGAGCTGCAGGGCCGTCGCCACGCCGCGCTCGGCCAGCAGCGTCCGCACCAGCAGCTCATACACCGCGTCGCCCACGTGTGCGAGGGCGAGTATGCTCAGTTTTCCCAGTTCTGCGTCCGTCATGTCACTCCGCGTCCATGTCGGAGTCCGTGCCGAACTCCATCTCGGTCTGGAAGCGCTCAGTCGGCGCGGCGCCGTTCATGAGCTGCATCTCCTGCCACTGCTGCTTGGTTATGAGCACCTGCCTCGGCTTGGAACCCTCGAAGGGCCCGACGATGCCGAGCTGCTCCATCTGGTCCACCAGCCGCGCCGCGCGCGAATAGCCCAGCTTCAGCCTGCGCTGGAGCATGGAGACGCTCGCCTGCTTGGTCTCGAAGATGACGTCCACCGCCTGGGGCAGCAGCTCGTCGAACTGCGACTTCGCCTGCGGCTCCTCGGGCTCGCCGCCCTTGGCGGAGCCGTTCGCGGGCTTGTCCTCCGCGGCCTTTTCGATCTGCTCGAGGATGTCCTCGGAGTACTCCGGAGCGGAGCTGCGCTTGATGAAGTCGATGACGTCCTCGCGCTCCTCGTCGGAGACGTAGGCGCCCTGGACGCGGATGGGCTTGCCGCTGCCGAGGGGCGAATACAGCATGTCGCCCATGCCGATGAGCTTCTCGGCTCCGGCGGTGTCCAGGATGATGCGCGACTCCATCGCGCTCGAGACCGCAAAGGCTATGCGGCTGGGGATGTTGGCCTTCATGAGGCCGGTTATGACGTCGGCGGAGGGCCTCTGCGTGGCGATTATGAGGTGCATGCCCGCGGCGCGGCCCATCTGAGCCACGCGGCAGATGCTCTCCTCCACGTCCTTGGAGGCCACGAGCATGAGGTCGGCCAGCTCGTCCACTACGATGACGACCTGGGGCATGGTCTCGCCGCCGAGCTTCTTCTGGTGGGCGTTGTAGCCCGCGAGGTCGCGCACGCCCGCCTCGGAAAAGAGGCGGTAGCGCTTTAGCATCTCCACGACGGCCCATTGCAGCGCACCGGCGGCCTTTTTCGGGTCGGTCACGACGGGGACGTACAGGTGCGGGATGCCGTTATAGATGCCGAGTTCGACCATCTTGGGGTCTATCATTATGAGCCGGACCTGCTCGGGCGTGGATTTGTAGAGCAGGCTCAGCAGCAGCGAGTTGAGGCAGACGCTCTTGCCGGAGCCGGTGGTGCCCGCGATGAGCATGTGCGGCAGCTTGGCGATGTTGCCGACGACGCACTCGCCGCTTATGTCCTTGCCGATGGCGAAGGAGAGGCTCGAGGCCGCGTTCTTGAACGCGGGCGAGTCGATGATGTCGCGCAGGTAGACGATGCTGACTATCTTGTTCGGCACCTCTACGCCAACGGTGGAGATCTTGTCCGGGATGGGCGCTATGCGTACGTTCATGACGCCCAGCGAGAGCGCGAGGTCGCTGGAGAGGTTGGTGAGCTTCGTGAGCTTCACGCCCGCGTCGAGCTCCAGGTCGTAGCGCGTGACGGTGGGCCCGCGCGTGACGCCGACGATGTTCGCCGCGACGCCGAAGCTGTGCAGCGTGGTCTCCAGCCTGTCGCGGTTTAGGGCTATCTCGTCGCGGCCGTCCACGGCGGCGGCGGTGCCCTTGCGCAGGAGGTCAATGGGCGGGAACTCGTATTCCGGCGTTGTGGACGCGGCGTTCTCTATCTCGGCGGCGACGGCGGCGGTCTCGGCGGCCACCTCGGCGCGGCTGGGCTTTGCGGGCTCCGCGGGCTTTATCGGCGCGGCGGCGGGCACGTCCACGGGCGCGAAGGCGGGCTCGTCGAGCGGCTGCTCGAAATCGAAAATCGGCTCCGGGGCGGGGGCGGGCTTCTTCTCGGGCTTGGCGCGCTTTTGTCCGGCCTCCTCCTCGGTGAAGTAGCTGACCTTCACCCCGCCGTAGTCCACGTCCTCGTCGGGCTCGTCGTCCACGGGGATGTCGATGGCGCGGTTTTTGGGCTTTTTGGCGGGCTTTGCGGCCTCCCTGGCCTCCTTGCGGGAGACCGGGGCGGGCTCGGGCTCCGGCTCGTACTCATACTCGACGCGCTCGCGGCCGGAGAGCCAGCGGGCGACCTTGCCTATGCTGAGGTTCACGGAGTACATGAGGAAGAACAGGAACAGCGCCAGCAGCAGCGGGAAGGCCCCGTAGACGCTGAACATCGACTCCAGCGCCATGGAGAGCAGCCCCGCGACGAGGCCGCCGCCCTGCATGAGCTTGCCCTCGGCATACAGGCCCTTGGTCAGCTCGCCGAAGCTGCCGCCGAGCTCCAGGGCCGTGCGGGAAAACAGCAGATGCGCCATGGCGCCGAAGATTATGGGCAGCATGACGCAGCAGAATATCCTGAAGGCCACGGGGCGGCCGCGGTGGAAGGCCAGGCCGATCGCCGCCAGCAGCAGCGCGGGCGGGAACAGGTAAAAGCCCCAGCCCAGCAGGCCCTTTATGAAGCCGCAGAAGAAGTCTATGAACCAGCCGTCGACGTTGAAATAGCCGATGAAGGAGAAGATGGCCAGGAAGGCGCAGACGGCCGCGCCGACCTCCCTTCTGATGGGCTTCGGCGCGTTTTTCGCGGTCTTGGAGCTGCTCCTCGCGGCGGTCTGGCTCTTTTTGGCCGTGCCGCCGCTTTTCTTGGCACTGCCCGAAGAGCCGGAGCTCTTGCGGCTGCCTGTGGAATTCGCCATGGTGTCAGTCCTTTCAGAAGATGAGGCTGAAGATTATCGTCAGTACGCCGGCGCCCCAGCAGTAGTAGGCAAACCAGCCGAATTTGCTCTTTTTTGCGATGAGCTTCATGAGCGAGATGGCCGCTATGCCGGAGAGCATGGCGGCGAGCATGCCGATGAGGTAGGCCGGGATGAGCGAGGCGTCTATGCTCTCGGAGCCTATGGCCTTGATGAAGCTGAGCAGGTTCGCGCCCAGCACGGCGGGCAGGCTCAGGAGGAAGGAGTATTTCATCGCGAAGTTCCTGTCCAGGCCCGTGGCGATGCCGGCGGTGATGGTGGTGCCGGAGCGGGAGAGGCCCGGGAGCGTGGCCACGCACTGGCACAGGCCGATCACGAGCGCGTCGCGGAAGCGCATGTTCTTCTCCGTGCGCTTGCCCGGGGTCATTTTGTCCGAAACGAACAGCATGCAGCCCGTCAACAGCAGGGCGACGCCGATGAAGGGCGTTATGTAGTAGAGCTCCTCCACCTTGTCGTTTATCGGCAGCACGAGGAAGAGCGGCAGCGTGCCGACGACTATCATCATGAAGAGCCTCGCGGCGCCGAGGTTGCCCTGCACGGGCGTGCCGTCCGCACGGCGTCCGCCGCGCAGGACGATGAATACCTCCCGCACCATGGCGACGATGTCGCCCCAGTAGCAGACGCAGATGGAGATGAGCGTGCCGAGGTGCAGCAGCACGTCGAAGAAGAGGTGGTCCTCACCCGCGGAGAGGGCGAACAGGTTTTGCAGTATGGCAAGGTGGCCAGAGCTCGATATGGGCAGAAACTCCGCCACGCCCTGCACGATGCCGAGTAAAATGGCCGAAGAGATGGTCACAAAGCAGTCCTCCAGCTAAGGTTTTCGCCACGCCTTACCGGCGCGCACTAACTAATTATATTAGCACACTTTTTCCAAAAGAACAAGCAGTAGTTGCCCTCCCGGCAAGTATGAGAATGGGGGGCCCCGGCGGGGTCCCCCATTGTGTCGTCGTATCCGTTCAGCAGAAGGACTTCTCGGCCGCGTAGGCGGCAAGCACGCACTTGTAGGTCATATAGCAGTCATACTTCGCAACTATCTCAAACGGCGCATGCATGGAAAGCACGGGTACGCCCGCGTCGATGGTGGCGATGTTGCGGTTGCCCATGTACATCGCCACGGTGCCGCCGCCGCCCTGGTCCACCTTGCCCAGCTCGCACATCTGCCACTGGACGCCGTTCTCTGCGCAGATGCGGCGCATATAGGCCACCAGCTCCGCCGGCGCGTCATTCGTCCCGGCCTTGCCGCGGGAACCGGTGAACTTGTGCAGGCCCACGCCGTAGTTGAGGCGCGCGGTGTTCAGCTTTTCGCTGACCTCGGGGTAGTTCGGGTCAAAGGCCGCCGTCACGTCCGCCGAGACGCAGATGCTGTGCGCAAAGCAGTCGCGCAGTTCTGCGCCCTGGACCTTGCACATGTCGCCCACAAACCACTCGAAAGCCTCGCTCTTCATGCCGGAAACGCCGTCGGAGCCCGTCTCCTCCTTGTCGGCCAGGATGCACACGCAGGTCTGCTCCGGCTCCTTCACGTCGAAGATGGCCTTCAGCTCGGCGTAGGCGCAGACGCGATCGTCGTGGCCGTAGGCGCCGATGAGGCTGCGGTCGAGGCCGATGTCGCGCACCTCGAAGGCGGGCACGGCGCAGAGCTCGGCGGAGATGAAGTCCTCCTCGGTGATGTCGTAGCGGCTGTTGAGTATGCTCATCACGGCCAGCTTCACCCTGTCCGCGCCCTCGTCGGCATAGGGAGCGGAGCCTATGAGGATGTTCAGGCCCTCGCCCGTCACACCTTCGGCCAGGGTCTTTTTCATCTGGTCGGCGGCCAGGTGGGGCAGCAGGTCGCTGATGACGAACTGCGGGTCATCCTTCTCGCGGCCGATGACCACGTCCACGACCTCGCCGTCCTTCTTCACGACGACGCCGTGCAGCTCCAGGGGGATGGCCGTCCACTGGTATTTCTTGATGCCGCCGTAGTAGTGGGTCTTGAAGAAGGCCAGCTCGGTGTCCTCATAGAGCGGGGTCTGCTTGAGGTCGAGCCTCGGCGCGTCCACGTGCGCGGCGGCGACCACAGCGCCCTCGGAGAGCGGCTTTTTGCCCGCGACGGCCAGCATCAGGGCCTTGCCGCGGTTGTTGAACCAGACCTTGTCCCCGGCCTTAAGGCTCATGCCGGGCTTGTACTCCACGAAGCCCTCGCGCTCGGCGAGCCGGATGGCGTTGGTCACGGCCTCGCGCTCGGTGCGGGAGTCGTTCAGATAGGCCTTGTAGCCCTCGCAGTAGTCCTCCATGGCACTGCGCGCGGCGGCGTCCATGTTGTCATAGCCGTTTTTCTTCTTATAGAAGAGTTCCTTGCGGTAGTCCTTCTTTTCTTCCATTTTCTATTACCTCCGTGAAAGCGGCCGTGCATTTGGCCGCAAATTCTGCTTTTGTGCCGCTGTTTTCGAGTATCCCCGTGCAGCGCTCGATATAGTACTCGTCCGGCTGCTGGGCGTCAATGCGCAGCAGCGCGTAGTCCCGGGAAATGCCCTCGCGGGCCATGATGCGCGCCTCGCGCAGCTCCCTCGGGGCGATGACGCCGAAGGTCTCCGTGCAGAGCCCGTCCGCGCCGCTCTCGAAGAGGGCGACGGCGTCTATCACGGCGAGCGTGCCGCCGGTCATGGCGAAGTCGCGCAGGCGGCGCTTTATCTCCTCGTCCACGAAGCCGTGGGTGATGGCGTTGAGCTCGCTGAGCGCCGCGGCGTTGCTGAACACCACCGCGCCGAGCTTCTTCCTGTCGAGCTTCCCATCCGCGCCGTACACGCTGCCGAAGCGGCGCTCCAGCGCCTCGCGAAGCTCCGCGCTCGTCTCGGTGAGCTCGTGATACACCTCGTCGCAGTCGAGGCAGAGCGCGCCCATGCCGCGCAGGACCTCCAGCGCCGTGGTCTTGCCCGTGCCGGTGCCGCCGGTGAGGCCGATTATGCGCATGTGCTCGCCCAGGGCCGCGGCGATGTCCCGCTCTGGCAGGGCGCCCTGACGGAGTATGCGGTAGGGCGCGCGCGTGAGGTCGATTATCGTGCTCTCACGGCCTATGCCGCACTCGCCGCCGTCGATGACGGCCTCTATCCTGCCGTCGAAGTAGCCGAGCACCTGCTGCGCCGTCTTGGGGCTCGGCTCGCCCGAGGGGTTGGCCGAGGGCGCGGCGAGGGGCAGGGCGCACTCGCGCAGCAATCGGAGCGTCAGCGGGTGGTCCGGGCATCTCAGGCCCACGGTGTGCCCGCCCGCGAGCACCACGCTGGGTATCTCCTCCCTTGCGGGCAGCACGATGGTCAGCGGTCCCGGCCAGAAGCGCTCTGCGAGCACCCTTGCGGCCTCCGGCACCTCCGTGCAGCACTTTTCAAAGGCCTCCGGCCCCGGCACCATCAGCGACAGGGGCTTGACCTCCGGGCGGCCCTTGACCTCGTAGATGCGCTCCACGGCGCTCTCGTTGAAGCCGCTGCCCGCGAGGCCGTACACCGTCTCGGTCGGCACGGCGACGAGCGCGCCCTGCCTTATGAGCTCCGCGGCCTCGGTTATGTTTTCTGTTATGACTTTTGTCTTCATAGTTCCTCCGCCTGCTGTTTCAGGCGCTCCGCGCGGTCGGCGGCGATGAGCGCGTCTATTAGCTCGTCGAGCGCGCCGTCCATTATCTGGTCTATCTTGTAGAGCGTGAGGCCGATGCGGTGATCCGTCACGCGGCCCTGCGGGAAGTTGTAGGTGCGTATGCGCTCGTTGCGCATGCCGGTGCCGACCTGGCTGCGGCGCTCTGCGGCGATGGCCTCCGCCTGCTTGCGGGCCTCCGCCTCATAGAGCCGCGAGGCGAGTATCTTCATGGCCCTGTCGCGGTTTTTGTACTGGCTGCGCTCGTCCTGGCACTCTACCACCGTGCCGGTGGGGATGTGCGTTATGCGGATGGCGCTCTCCGTCTTGTTGACGTGCTGGCCGCCCGCGCCGGAGGAGCGGAAGGTGTCGATTTGCAGGTCGGCGGGGTTTATCTGGAACTCCACCTCGTCCACCTCGGGCAGGACGGCGACGGTGACGGTGCTGGTGTGGATGCGGCCCCCGGCCTCCGTCTCCGGCACGCGCTGGACGCGGTGGACGCCGGACTCGTACTTCAGGCGCGAATATGCGCCCGCGCCCTCGACGACGAAGCTGATCTCCTTGATGCCGCCGAGCTCCGTGTCGTTCACGTTGGCGACCTCGGTCTTCCAGCGCTTGGACTCGGCGTACATGGAGTACATGCGGTAGAGGCTCGAGGCGAAGAGCGCGGACTCCTCCCCGCCGACGCCGGCGCGTATCTCGATGATGACGTTCTTGCCGTCGTTGGGGTCGCCGGGGAGCATGAGGAGCTTTATCTCCTCGTACAGCTCGTCCATGCGGGCCTTGGCGGCCTCGAACTCCTCGTGAGCCAGCTCGCCCATCTCGGGGTCGGAGAGCAGCTCCTTTGCGCTCTCCATGTCGGCCTCGCACTTGAGATACTCGCGGCAGGCATTGGCCAGGGGCGCGAGCTCCTTCTGCTCCTTGGCGAGCTTGGCGTAGGCCTCGGCGTCGGAGTAGTACTCCGGGTCTGCCATCTTCCGCTCCAGCTCCTCATATTTTGCCTCTATGTCCCTGAGCCTCTCGAGCATCCGCATTTCTCCTTTTTGAATCTGCAAATTATATTTATATCATACCCGCGCGCCTTTGTAAACGGGACGCCTCATCTCCGCCTGGGCAGGGCGAGCGCGGCGACTACGGTGCAGGCGGTCACACTGAGCATGGCGGCCTGGGCGCCCGCCGAGGCGATGACCGCACCCATGGCTGCGGGCGAGGTCATGGACGCCAGCGAGACGCCGAACACCACGATGGACGTGGCCGAGGCCGTCCGCTCCGGGAACACGTCGCAGCAGATTATGACCAGCGTAGGCACCGTTGCGCCCTGCAAAAGGCCCATGACGCCCGTTATCACGGCCGCGGCCCAGTCCGGCATCGGCACGAGCAGGAACACCAGAAACAGCGCCGCCGAGCTCAGCAGCGCGCCGCGGTAGAAGTATCGGGGCGCTATTTTCGTATACACCAGCGGCGAGAGCAGCCGCATTATGAGCGCGCCGAGGAAGAACACCGTCACCATCAGCCCCGCCGCCGTGAAGCCGTAGCCCCGCACCTCGGAGCAGTAGCGCGGCAGCCAGGTGGTCACGCCGTTCTGGAAGCAGAGGTTCATGAAGGCCGAGAGCAGGAAGATCCAGGCACGGCCGTCGCGGAAGATCTCCGCCGGGTTCGCCCGCGCGCGGCGGCGTATGGCAGTCATGTCGGCGTATGGCGTCTCGGGCACTATGCCCCGGCCCGCCGCAGCCAGCGCCGCGCCCACCGCGACGGCCGCGATGCCTACGAAGAGGTACGGCCGCGCAAAGCTCTCCGGCCGCGCGGGGCTGACCAGCGCCGTCACGAACACGGGCGCGAGCATGGCCCCGCCGCCGTAAAAGGCGTGGGCATAGGGCAGCACGCGGTTTTTGCCCGCGCGGAACACGTCCGCGATGAGGCTGTTGGTCAAGAGGTCCACGCTTATGTAGCCCACCCCGCCCGCGAGCGAGAAGGCCAGCATATACGCATAGGCCGCAGCGCGCGGCGCGATGTCCGGTATCAGCCCCGTGAGCACGCTTGCCGTGCCGAGGAGCAGCAGCCCCGCCGCGAGGGCGTAGACCTTGTTGAGCCGCTCGCCGAAGAGGCCGAGGAACACGGCCGCGGCGAGGCAGCCCGCGGACTGCACCGTCAGTATCGCGCCGTTTTGCACCTCGTCTATGCCGAAGTAGGCCATGGCCGCCTCGGCGTTGGTGCCGAAGCCGTTGCAGTAGACTCCGTAGAGCGCAAAGCCCGCGCAGCAGAGCGCGAACAGCGCGGCCCGGCCCCGCGTCATGAGGCGCGGGGCCGAGGTCTCATGTTCAGCTTGCATTTGTTTCACGCGGCGCCCTCCTCAGAAGAGCCTGCGGCCGCGGACGAACTTGTGCTCTATGTCGCGGTCGTCGGAGAGATATATCGTGCGCTCCAGCCTCGTGGGAATGTCGCTCTCCCCCGGCGGGCTGTAGCGGCGGTCGTCCATGACGATGGCGTCGAACTCCCTGCCGGGCCGGAAGCTGCCGGTGTTGAAGAGCTCGCCGCCCCCGGCGGTGCCGAGGTGGAAGGCCTCCGGCGCGGTGAGGGCGCTCAGGCTGCCGTCCACCAGCCGCCAGCGGAGCTTGGAGACCTGTATGGCGTCGGCCATGGCGCGGAAGATGCTCGTCACCGTGCCGCCCGCCACGTCGCTGCCGAGGCCGGTATGCAGCCCCATGTCCAGGAAGCGGCGCACGGGGGCGATGCCGCTGGAGACGTTCATGTTCGAGGCCGGGCAGTGCGCGATATACACGCCCCTCTCGCGTATGAGCTCCAGCTCCGGCTGCTCCGAGAGCACGCAGTGAGCCATGACCGTCGGCCCGCCCTCGCAGCCGAAGAGGCCGAAGCGGTCGTAGGCCGCGCCGTAAAAGGCGCTGTCCGGGAAGAGCGAATGCACCAGCTCCACCTCGACGCGGTTCTCGGAGAGGTGCGACTGCACGGCAAAGCCGCGCTCGCGCCTTATCCCGCCGAGGCCCTCAAGGAGCTCCGCCGAGCACGAGGGTATGAACCGCGGCGTCAGCATCGGCGTCGTGCGCTCATAGCGGCCCTCGGCGGCGTCGAGCCAGGTGCGGACGGAGGCGAGGGCGCTCTCCGCGTCCGGCTCGCGCAGGCTGTCCGGCGCGGCGCTGTCCATGCTGACCTTGCCGACCATGGTGACAAGGCCGCTGTCCTCCAGCTGGTCCATGAGCAGCAGCGTGGCCTCGGCGTGGGCCGTGGCAAAGACGCAGGCGCGGGTGTTCGGGCCGCGGCGCACGTCCTCCACAAAGCGGCGGTAGGACTCGCGCGCGTACTCGTGGCTCGCGAAGCGGCTCTCCTCCGGGAAGGCGTAGGCGTTCAGCCAGTCTAGCAGCTCCACGTCCATGCCCGTGCCGCGGTAGGCAAACTGCGAGGCGTGGACGTGCAGGTCCACCAGCCCGGGCAGCACCAGCCGCCCCGTGCAGTCCTCCACAGGCAGACCGGTCCAGCGCTCCGGCACCTCGCGGAAAATACCGGCGGAGCGCCCGTCCTCACAGACGAGATAGGCTCCGCCGGCGCATTCCAGCTCTCTCGGGGCGAGGCTGTGGCAGATGTCGCCCTTTATTATGAAGCTGTGTTCAGGCATCGCGTTTGACTCCTTTGCTCTGCGCCGAGGGGATGAATTTGAGGCTGTGCAGGCCGAATTTGCGCACGAGGTAGTCCCGGTTGCAGCCGTGCTGGCCGACGTACTGGCTCATGAGCCTCGCGGGCACCTCGAGCACCGCGTCCGCGCCCTCTGGAGTGCCCTCGAGCAGCGCCTCGGCCTTTTCGCGCGCTATGCGGGCGCGCACGAGCTCGCCCAGCGCCGGGTGATAGGCCCCGCCCACGGCGTCGCCGCCGGAGAGGTCCTCCGTCGGGTTCAGGCCCAGGCGGATGACGGGTATGCCCGCCGCCTCGAATATGGGCAAAATGCGCGCGCAGACGCGCACGGCGTCCTCCACCGTGTGCTCGGCGTATTTTCCCGCCCGCCAGAGGTCGCAGAGCGCCGTGTCGCGCACTATGACCGTCGGGTAGACACGGACGCCGTCCGGCTCCAAGGCCGCTATGCGCCTGGCGGTCTCGACGTCGGACTCGTCGTCCGAGCCGGGCAGGCCGGTCATCATCTGCAATATGAGGCGGAAGCCCGCGGCCTTTACCGCGCGGGAGGCCGTCACGACGTCCTCCGCCGTGTGGCCGCGGCCCGAGAGGGCCAGGACGCGCTCCGACATCGACTGCGCGCCGAGCTCCACCGTCTCCACGCCGAAGCGGCGCAGCCGCGCGAGGACGGCGCCGTCAATGGCGTCCGGCCGCGTGGAGAGGCGGATGGAGCTTATCACGCCGCGCTCGAGGTACGGCTGCGCCGCGCCGAGCAGCGCCTCCTGCTCGGCGTCCGGTATGGCCGTGAACGAGCCGCCGTAAAACGCAAGCTGCCGCCGCGTCCCCTCCGGGGTGACGCCGGCGGCGCGCTCTATGGCCTCCGCCACGTCCTCCGGGCGCGCGGGGACAAGGCTGCCCGAGATGCGCCTCTGGTTGCAGAAAACGCAGTCGTTCGGGCAGCCGAGATGCGGCACGAACACGGGTATTATGCTCTCCCTCGCGCTCACGCCTTTAGCGCCTCCAGCGCGGCGTGGGCGGCGGCCTGCTCGGCCTCCTTCTTGGTCCGGCCGGAGCCGGAGCCTATGGGCTTGCCGTTCAGGCAGACCTCGGAGGTGAACACCTTGTCATGGTCGGGGCCGGACTCGCCCAGCAGGGCGTAGCTCAGGCTCTGGCCGCTCTTGCGCTGTATGAGCTCCTGCAGCTCCGTCTTGTAGTCGCCGAGCAGCAGCGAGGGGCTGCCGGAGTCCAGGGCGGAGAGTATGTGCCGCTCTATGAAGCCGCGCGCGGTGTCCATTCCGCCGTCGAGATAGAGCGCCGCGATGACGGCCTCCACCGCGTCGGCCAGGATGGAGGCGCGCTGGCGGCCGCCGGTGTGCTCCTCGCCGCGGCCGAGGCGGATGTAGCTGCCCAGGCCCAGCTCCGAGGCGACGGCGTGCAGGCTCTCCTCACACACCAGGCGAGCCCTCAGCCGGGTCATCCGGCCCTCGGGCATGTCGGGGAAGCGCCGGAACAGTGCGTCAGCCACCACCATGCCCAAAATCGAGTCGCCCAGGAACTCCAGCCGCTCGTTGCACTCGCAGCCGGCGGCGCGGCTCTCGTTGGCGTAAGAGCTGTGCGTCAGCGCGGTCTCCAAAAGCCTTCTGTCACCGAAGCGGTGGCAGAGTTTTTCCTCAAAGGCTTCCATCAGTTGCCCGAGGCGTGCTCGACATAGTCGACCAGGTCGCCTATGGTCTTGATGTTCTTGAGGTCCTCCTCGGAGATCTCGCCGATGCCGAACTCGTCCTCGATGGTCATGCTCAGCTCGACGACGTCGAGGGAGTCGGCGTTCAGGTCGTCGACGAAGCTGGTGTCGCGCGACAGGCTGTCCTTGTCCACGCCGAACTGCTCGGACACGTATCCTATTATCTTTTCGCTGGTCATATTCCTCATTCCTCCGTTTTTACCGCGCCTGCGGGCAGGCGCATGTAGTCTATGTTCTTTTCTATCTCCTCAATAACGCCGGCGCGCGCGAACTGCACGGCCTGGCGTATCGCACTGAAGATGGCCTCGTCGTTGGATGAGCCGTGGGCCTTGATGACGGGCTTGGAGATGCCGAGCAGCGCCGTGCCGCCGACCTTGTTGACGTCCATCATGTCCTTGAGTCGCTTGAAGTCGCCCTTGCGCATGAGCGCCGCGAGCTTGTTCTTGGTGCTGGAGAGGAACACGCCCTTGAGCTGGCCCATCAGGAACTTTATCATGCCCTCGCAGCTCTTGAGCATGATGTTGCCCGTGAAGCCGTCCGTCACGATGACGTCCACGTCCCCGCTCAATGCGGCGGAGCCCTCGACGTTGCCGATGAAGTTTATGCGGCCCTCGTCGGAGACGCGCTTGAGCGCCGTCCAGGCCTGCTTTTGCAGCTCCGTGCCCTTGGTCTCCTCCGTGCCGTTATTGAGCAGGCCGACCCTCGGGTTCGGGCAGCCGAGGATGTACTTGGAGTAGAAGCTGCCCATGAAGGCGAACTGCAGCAGGTACTCGCTGGTGCACTCCGCGTTCGCGCCGCAGTCTATGAGCATGACGCCCCTGCCGCCGTTGGGGATGACCGGCCCGAACGCCGCGCGGCGGATGCCGCGGATGCGCTTTACGGTGAGCGTGGCGCCAGTGAGCAGCGCGCCGGTGCTGCCGGCGGAGACCACGGCGTCGCCCCTGCCCTCCTTGAGCAGGTTCAGCGCCACGGCCATGGAGGAATCCTTCTTCCTCCGCGTCGCCGTGCTCGGGTCGTCCTCCATCGAGATGACCTCGCGGGCGTCGACTATCTCTATGCCGCTCTCGCCGCCGAGGTGACGCTCGATGTCCTCGCGCCTGCCGACCAGCGTAACGTCCACGCCCAGCTCGCGCTTTGCACGGACCGCACCCGCTACGGGCGCCTGCGGCGCATTGTCGCCGCCCATGGCGTCAATTATTACCCTCAAAGCTCAGGACCTCCCTATCTTTAAGCATAGCCTCTATGATGCCGAGCGAGCGGGCCGAGAGCTCCGCGTTCTTGTTGCGCTTGCCCTTTACCCGATAGCCCAGCGGCGTTATTATGCCGAAGTTCACGTTCATGGGCTGGAAGTCGCCCACGCTGCCGCCGGATATGTACTGCGCCAGCGCGCCTATCGCCGTCTCCGCGGGGAAATCCGCCGCGGGCAGGCCCAGCAGCCGCGCCGCCGTCTCTATGCCCACCAGCATGCCCGAGGCCGCGGACTCCACATAGCCCTCCACGCCGGTCATCTGGCCCGCAAAGGAGATGCGCGGGTCGGCCTTCAGGCGGTAGTACCTGTCCAGCAGCCGGGGCGAGTCGAGATACGTGTTCCGGTGCATGACGCCGTAACGCACGAACTCAGCGTTCCGCAGCGCCGGTATCATCGAGAACACCCGCTTCTGCTCCCCGAAGGTCAGGTGTGTCTGGAAGCCCACGAGGTTGAAGAGCGTGCCCTCCGCGTTGTCGCGCCGGAGCTGCACCACGGCCCAATCCTCCGCGCCGGTGTGCGGATTCGTGAGCCCCACGGGCTTCATCGGCCCGTAGCGCAGCGTGTCGAACCCGCGCCGGGCCATGACCTCGACGGGCATGCAGCCTTCGAACACCGCGCCGTCGTCAAAGCCGTGCACGGGGGCCTCCTTCGCCGTTCTCAGCTCGGTCACGAAGGCCTCGTACTCCTCCTTCGTCATGGGGCAGTTTACATAATCCGCCGTGCCCTTGCCGTAGCGCGAGGCGAGATAGGCGCTCTCCATGTCCACGCTCTCAAGCGTGACGATGGGGGCCACGGCATCGTAAAAGTGCAGGTCGAACTCGGGGCAGAGCTTCACGATGGCGTCGGCCATGGCGTCGCTCGTGAGCGGGCCGGTGGCGATGACCGTCTCACCCTCGGGTATCTCGGTGAGCTCGCGCTCCTCGACCTCGATGTTCGGGCAGGCGCGCAGGCGCCCGGTTATATAGCGCGAGAAGCCCTCGCGGTCCACGGCCAGGGCGCCGCCGGCGGCGACGCGGTTCTTGTCCGCGGACTCCATGATGAGGGAGCCGAGGCGGCGCATCTCCTCTTTGAGCAGGCCGACGGCGTTGGTCAGCTCGTCGCTGCGCAGGGAGTTCGAGCACACGAGCTCGGCAAAGTCCGGCGACACGTGCGCGGGGCTGTATTTGCCCGGCTTCATCTCCACAAGGCGCACGGGGATGCCGCGCCGGGCCAGCTGCCAGGCGCACTCGCTGCCGGCGAGCCCCGCGCCCGCCACTGTGACGGGCCTCATTCCGCCGCCTCCGTCTTCTTGGCGGCGGCCTTTTTGGCCGCGGGCTTCTTTGTCGTGGTTTTGGCGGCGGTTTTCTTGGCCGCCGGTTTCTTCGCCGCTGTCTTGGCCGCGGTCTTGGTCGCGGTCTTTTTGGCGGCCGGTTTCTTCGCCGCGGTCTTGGCCTCGGCTTCGGCGGTCTCGGCGGAGGCGTCAGCCTCGCCCTCCGCGGGTTTCGCGGCGGGCTTTTTCTTGTAGCCGCGCTTGTCCTCGGGGACGAAGAGCGGGCACTTTTCGTTTATGCAGAAGGCCTTGGAGCGGCCGCGGCCGGAGCGGCGGAACAGGGTCTGGCCGCACTCGGGGCAGGTCTCCTTGGTGGGCACGTCCCAGGTCATGAAGCCGATTATCTCCCGCCCGTCGGCGCCCTTGCCGCGCCAGGGGCAGTCCTTGCCGCGCTCGCAGGCGTAATAGGTGTAGCCGTTCTTGGAGGTGCGCTTGAGCAACCTGCCGCCGCAGGCGGGGCACTTGCCCGGCATCTCCACGACTATGGGCATGGTGAAATTGCAGTCCGGGAAGCCCGGGCAGGCCAAAAAGCGCCCGAAGCGGCCGGATTTGTACACCAGCTTCTTGCCGCAGACGGGGCAGACCTCGTCCGAGACCTCGTCAGGGACCTTTATGCGCTGGCCCTCCATGGCCTTTTCGGCGTTCTTGAGCTCCGACTCAAAGCCGCCGTAGAAGTCCGCGAGGTACTCCCTCCAGCCCTTCTCGCCCTTTTCGATGTCGTCGAGCCCGTCCTCCATGCGCGCCGTGAACTTGAGGTCCACGATGTCGGGGAAGCGCTCCTCCATCAGGCCGGTGACGACCTCGCCCAGGCTGGTCGGGCGCAGGTATTTGCCCTCCTTGACCACGTACTCGTGGCTGAGGATGGTGGTTATCGTGGGCGCGTAGGTGGACGGGCGGCCTATGCCCTTTTCCTCCATCGCGCGGATGAGCGTCGCCTCCGTATAGCGGGAGGGCGGCTGGGTGAACTTCTGCTCCTTGTTGAGCTTCACGGCCTCGGCGCTGTCGCCCTCGTTGAGCTCGGGCAGGGGCTTTTTCGGGGCCGCGGCGTCCTCCTCGCGCTCGTCGTCATAGACGGCGGTGCAGCCGGGGAACACGAGCTTGGAGTAGTTGGCGCGGAAGACGTGGCCCTCGCAGGCGGCGTCCACCACGACGTTGTCGTACACGGCGTTCGACATCTGGCAGGCGATGAAGCGGCCCCAGACCAGGCGATAGAGCATGTACTGCTCCTTGGTGAGGTCCTTCCTGACCTGCTCGGGCGCGAGGGCGGCGTTGGTGGGGCGTATGGCCTCGTGCGCGTCCTGGGCGCCGGCCTTGGTCTTGTAGCGGCGCGGCTCCGGCGGGCAGTAGGCCTCGCCGTAGTGCGAGGTTATGAAGCTGCGCGCGGCGGCGACGGCGTCGTCCGAGAGGCGCAGCGAGTCGGTACGCATGTAGGTTATGAGACCCACGGTGCCGAGGCCGGTGATATCCACGCCCTCATAGAGCTGCTGGGCGATGGACATGGTGCGCCGGGGCGTCATGCCCAGGCGGCGGCTGGCCTCCTGCTGGAGGGTCGAGGTTATGAACGGGGGCGAGGGGCTTCGCTGCTTTTTGCCGCGCTTGACGCTCTGTATCTTGAACTCCTTGCCCGTGACGGCGGCGATGACGGCGTCAGTCTCCGCCTCGCTGTGGAGCTCGGCCTTGCCCTCGGCGTTGCCGAAGTAGCGGGCGGTGAACTCGCCGTCGCCGGAGCGGAGCACGGCGTCCAGCAGCCAGTACTCCTCGGGCACGAAGGCGCGTATCTCCTGCTCCCTGTCCACGACCATGCGCGTCGCGACGGACTGCACGCGGCCTGCGGAGAGCCCGCGGCGTATCTTCTTCCACAGCAGCGGCGAGAGCTCGTAGCCCACTATCCTGTCGAGGATGCGGCGCGCCTGCTGGGCGTTCACAAGGTCGATGTCTATGTCCCTCGGCGCGGCGATGCTCTCGGTCACCACGCGCTTTGTTATCTCGTTGAAGGTGACGCGGCAGGCCTTGTCGTCCGGCAGGGCCAGCAGCTCCTTCAGGTGCCAGGCGATGGCCTCTCCCTCGCGGTCCGGGTCGGTCGCGAGATAGACCATGGCCGCCTTCTGGCTGCGCTCCTTCAGGTCGGCTATCACGTCCTCCTTGCCCTTGACGGGGATATACTGCGGCTCAAAGCCGTGCTCTATATCCACGCCCATCGTGCTCTTGGGCAGGTCCCGCAGGTGGCCCATGGAGGCCACGACCTTGTAGTCGCTGCCCAAATACTTCTCGATGGTCCTGGCCTTGGCCGGGGATTCGACTATGACCAGTGCCGTCTTTGCTTTTGCCATTAAAATGTCCTCACTTCTGACTGATATTCAGCGTAAACCGTTTGCCCGGCTCCTGTCTGACGAGGCCGCTTATCTGGAGCATCGTCAGCTCGGAGAGCACCTCCTGTGCGGGCAGGCCCGTGCGTTCTATTACGTCGTCTATGTGCGTTGAAGGCCGCTCCAGCGCCGCCACGATGGCGAGCTGCGCCTCTGTGAGGCCCTCAAGCTGTTTCCTTAGGTCAATATATTCCACCCCTTGGGGCTTGTCAACGTCTTTTTGCCCTGCGGGCGGTTTCTCCGGCTCCGGTGAGGGAGGCTCGGCCTGCGCCGCGGCGGCCGGCGCACCGGCGTAGCTTTCCGGCATTGTGCCCGCCGCTCCGGGGTCGTGCAGCCCCGAAAAGCGCCCGGCAAAGCCGCAGAGCACGTCCCAGCCGCAGGTGACCGGCACCGCGCCGTCCATGATGAGCGCGAGGCCGCCCGCGGCGTTTTCGCAGTCGGCGTTCGCGGGCACGGCAAAGACCTCCTTGCCCTGGCTCGCCGCCTCGTCCGCGAAGAGCAGCGCGCCGCTCCTCCTCGGAGCCTCCACCACCACGGCCGCGACGCTCAAGCCCGCGGTTATGCGGTTGCGCGCCCGGAAACCGGCCGGGCTCCGCGCCGCCCCCGGCGGATACTCACTTATCACCGCGCCGACCTCCGCGACGTCCCGCGCCACGGCTCCGCCCCAGCCGGTGTCGTCTATGGGCGAGCCGAGCACGCCTATGCAGCTGCCGCCCGCCATCAGCGCGCCCTGCGCCGCCGTGACGTCCACGCCCGCGGTGAGGCCCGAGATCACCAGGCCGCCGCAGCGGGTTATCTCATAGCCCATACGTGCGGCCATCTTCAGCCCGTAGGGCGAGGCCCGGCGCGTGCCGACCACGGCTATGGCCGCCTTCTCGTCCACAACGGGCAGCCGCCCGCGGACGTAGAGCACGGCGGGCGGGTCGTATATGGCCGCGAGGCGCCGGGGATAGTCCGCGTCCTGTATGGTCTTGATGTCTACGCCCAGCTCATCGCAGCTGCGCATTATCCGGTAGGCACGGTCAAAGCTCTTGTTCTCCAGCGCGGCGCACTCCTGCTCGGTCAGCCCGCTTATCGAGGCGAAACTGCCCCGCGGCGCGAAGTAGATCTCCCGCACGCCGCCGAGAAGCTCCAGCAGCAGCCGCTTTGTCCTCGCGCGCACGCCTGCAAGGGATGAGAGCCAGAGCCAGTATTTAAGTTCCGACATCCCGCGTCCACCTCACAGTCTGCGGCCCGAGAGTTCCCACATGACGATGGCTCCGGCCACGGCGGCGTTGAGCGATTCGCTGCCCGGGGCCATCGGGATGATGACCGCCCCGGCGCCGAGCTCCATCAGCCCGGCGGAGAGGCCATGGCCCTCGTTGCCTATGGCGACGGCGGCGCGCTCCAGACGTGCCTCGCGTATATCCCGCGCTCCCGGCGCGAGCGTCGCGCCGTAGAGCGGGAGGTCCCAGGCGCGGAGCAGCTCCGCGAGCCCGGCGAGGTCCGTCTCCGCGACGTACTGGCGGAAGGCCGCGCCCATCGTGGCGCGCACGCAGCGGGGCGAGGCCGGGTCCGCGCAGCCGCCGGTGAGGATGACCGCGCCGACGCCCAGGGCGTTGGCCGTCCTGATGACCGTGCCGACGTTGCCGGGGTCCTGCACGCTCTCGAGCACTACGGCGCAGTCCACGCGCTCCGGCGCGCGCCGCTCAGGCAGGCGCACCGTGAACACCGGGCCGGGGCTGTTCTTCACCGGCGAGGCATAGCCCACGAGCTCCGCGGGCGCGCAATAGAGCTTTGCCCCCTCCGGGAGCCGCTCCGGCGGCCGCGCCTCGTCCGAGAGGACGCTCGTGACCTCACAGCCGGAGGAGAGCGCCTCGCCCAGGAGCTTTTCCCCATCCAGCACAGTCTCGCCCCTCTCGCGCCTCAACGCGCCCTCGGAGGCGAGCCGTCTCAGATAGGCTATATACCCGTTTTTCCTGGAAGTTATCCTCTCCATTTGTAACATATCCGCCGCCCATTGTCAAAAAGTTCTAGTGCCGTCACATTATTATATAACTCTAACACAACCTCCCCGCAAGCACAAGCCCCCAAAAAAGCGCGGCGCACCTCCAGGCGCGCCGCGTTTGCGGATATTCTATTTGCGTTCAGCTCTGCTCGGCCACGTAGATGGACAGCCGCTCCTGTATCACGCGGGCGGCCTCCTCGGCCGTGCACGCGCCGGCGAAATACGCCGCGGCCTCCTCGCAGATCATGCCGAAGGCGGTCTCGTCGCAGAGCGTGGAACTCTCCACCGAGGCGAGGAAGTCCTCAAAGCGCGCGGTGTCCTCCGGCGTCATGCGGCCCTCGGCCTCGGCGTCCGATTCCAGCTGCTCGAGATACGGGCGGTACATGGGCAGCGAGGCGTTGTTTTCGGCGCCGTAGCCCAGGTCGTAGCTGAGCAGCAGGAACTTCAAAAATGCCGCGCAGCCGTCGGGGTGCTCTCCCCCGGCGAGGACGCCCACCGGCTGGCTGAGGTCCACGACCGAGCCGTTGCTCCCGTCCGGCGTGGGCATGCCGACAAAGCTCAGCGCCTGTCCCACCCGCTCTTCAAAGTCGCGCAGCGCGGTGACGCTGCCGACGTGGACGGCCTCGACATACGTCTCACCCGTGCGGAGCTGCTCCTCCGGCGGGGTGTAGCCCGTGAACTCCGTGGTCTCCGGGTGCTCCGTTATCTGCCCCGCCGTCTCGAGGAGGGAGATGAACTCCGCGCTTTCAAAGTCGCATTTGCCCGCCTGCCAGTCTATGGAGCGCTGCATATAGCGCAGCGCGGCGTCGCGGATGAAGCTCTCGCGCGTGACGTAATACATCATCTGCGCGCCGGGGGCGAGGGAGCGCTCGGCCTCCAGATACTCCTCCGGCGTCCAGCCCCCGGCCTCGCCGAAGTTCGATTTGAGCCCGGCGTATGTATCTATGCCGAAGCCGCGCGAGACGTAGTAGGTCCCGCCGCCGAGCCTGCCCGCGAACACGATGTCGTCCGCGCTCAGCTCCGGGTCGCCCTCCAGCAGCCTGGCGATGTCCTCGAGATAGCCCCGGCGGACGAGGCTGTCCACCGGCACGCCGTCGAGCAGCAGGAGGTCCGGGCCCTCGCCGGCGGCTATGTCGGCGTAGAGCCGGGTGAGCGCGTCCCGGGCGCTTATCTCGCCGCCCTGGGTGTAGTCCACCTCGGTGAGCTTCCAGCCCGAGCCGCTTGCGTTGAAGGAATATATGAGGTCATAGAGGCTCCCGCCCAGGGTGGCGATGGTCAGCTCGCCGCCGCGGGGCAGCTCCGAGGGGTCCACCTGCGTGAGCAGGCTCAGGCCCATCGAGCTCTTGAGCAGGAAGTCACCGCCCGAGAGCGGCGCGAGCGTCCAGTGCTCGGCAAGCTCCGTGCCGCAGTCGGCCCAGACGGCGACCGTAGTCCGCCCGCCCGTCTTGTCGAGGCCCCAGAGCCGCTCCTCCGTGGCGCAGGTGAGGTAGAACTCGTCCGAGCCGTCGAACACCCGCGCGTCCGCCCCCTCGAGCGAGAAGCGCGGTTCTCCGCCGTCGGGGCTGAGGGCGCTCACAACCACGTTTTGGTCATTGTAGACGGCGATGCAGACCTCGCCGGTGCCGCTGCACACGACCTCCGCCTCCGCCGGGACGGTGAGCTCCGCCGCGACGGCACCGCCGGATATTAGCACGGCTTTGCCCGAGCCGACCAGCCAGGCGCCCTCGGCCGAGGCGCCAATGGCGGAAAAATACGCCTCGCCCAGCCCCAGCGCGCCGAGGTCAAGCTCGGAGAGCACCTCGCCCTCCGTGGAGAGCTGCACGAGCAGGCTCTGCGCGCCCTCCCCGCTCCGGCGGCTCTCCGTCAGCCAGAGGCAGCCGTCCCCGGCGCAGGCGAGCTCCACGGCGGCCTCCTCCGGCGCATAGAAGCGCGCGCCGTTTTTGAGCAGAATGTATTCGCTCGGGCCGTCCGTGCCGAAGAACATGGCCGTCGCGTAATAGTCCGCGCCCAGGCCGAAGATGTCGAATGTCGAGTCCGCGCCGGTGTTCACCGGGCTCTGCTTGTAGGCGCGGCCCTCGCTCTGCCAGTCGGACACCGGCTCGGGCGTGGTCGCGGCGGTCTGCGCCGGGGCGGCGTCAGTCTCCGCGGCGGGCGCGGGCGGCGCGCCGCAGGCGGCCAGCAGCAGGGCTAGCGCCAGTGCCAGGGCCATCGTGCTGCGTCTTTTCATTTTTGCACCTCCAAAGGTGGACTTTTGTCTACCTTATCATATGATGCCAGCATTTGTCAACCCTGCTCCGCGAGCCAGGTGCTCACGCGTTCCTGACTGTACGCGGCGGCCTGTTCCACGCTTATCTGCCCGGCAAAATACTGCGCGGCGTCCTCGGACAGGATGTCGGACACGGTGGGCAGGCTGTAATTTACGGTGGTGATGCCCTCCACGAGCCCGCGGAGCTTTTCCGCGTCGGACTCGCTTATCTTCACGAGCTGCCCGTAGTTGTCATAGCCCGTCTCGACCATGGACTGCAGCTGCTCCGCGAACAGTTCGGCGTTGGCCGGGAAGCCCATCGAGGACACGCCCCGCTCCTGGCCCAGGCACCGCCTTATGAACTGCCAGGCCCCGTCGGCGTGCTTGCTCTGCGCGGAGATGGCATAGCTCAGCTCAATGTTGAACATGCTGCCGTTCGTCTCGTCGTTGGGCATGCCGGCAAAGGTGTATTCCCCGCCGTAGTTCCCGCTGATGACGCTCAGGCGCATGTAGCCCTGCAGCGGCTCGAATTGCAGCAGGCCGACGTAGTTCTGGCTGATGTCGGCGGGGAAATCCTTGCTCGTTTCGCCGCACTCGCGGAGCAGGCCGATATACTCCTCGCTGTCGAAGGAGCAGGTCCCGGCCTCGAGGTCTGTGAACTGCACGGCGGCGAATTCTTCCATCCAGCCCCAGAGCGTCTCCCGCGTCATCCAGAGCGGGAAAAGGGGCAGGTCCGCCTCGTCCGCCGCGGCCTTGGCCTCGGCAAAGGTGACGCCCGGCTCGGCTATGACGTCCTCGGGCGCGGTGAAGGTGACCAGGCTGAAGGTATACGGCAGCGCGCTGAGCTTGCCCTGCGGGCTCATGGCCTCAAGCAGGCTGGGGACTATGCTCTCGCGCGAGTACTCCCCGTCGGCGTCGAGATAGGGCAGCAGGTCCACCGTCGCCGCGGGGCCCAGGCGCATGAGGTTGTCATAGTAGCAAAAGGCGAAGATGTCCGGCCCGTCCCCGGCGATGAGCTGGGTGTTCAGCAGTTCCATGCCCATGCCCTCGTCATAGAGGCTCTCGACGCGGACCTTGTAGTCCGGGTTCTCGCGGTTGAAGGTGTTCACGAGGTCGTACATCTCCGAGCCGGCGTAGTCCGTGAGCAGCACCAGCTCGGTTTTCGGCGCGGCCAGCTCCTCGGTCAGGCGCTCAAGCGCCGTATCGCCGGGCTGATAGAGGATATAGCTGCCGTCCGGCTGCTCCCAGATGCCCAGGCAGCTCACTATGGCGACGCCGGGCTCGGCCCAGTCGAAGAGCTCGGCCGGCTCGCCCTCTCCCAGCGCGGCGACTATGTCGCGCCCGCCGAGGCTGCCGCTCAGCAGCAGGCCGCCCTCCGCCGAGAGGCCCAGGGCCTTGACGCCCAGCTCGCCGGTGTCTATACTCGTGAGGCTCATGGCCTCGGTGTCCAGCTCGCAGAGGCTGCCGCCGCCGTTCATGCCGTCGCCCACGGCGACGTAGATGTGCCCGTCCACCTCCAGCATGGAGGTGAAGAAGCTCCACTTTTCAGGGCCGTAGCAGACGCGCGCGGCCTTGCCGTCCGAGCCGAACTCGGCTATGCCCATGTAGTACAGGACATAAAACTTCCCGTTCTTCACCGTCAGGGCCAGGTCGCCGTAGAGCATGGAGGCGTCGTCGGCGTCGAGCTCCGTGCGCGAGTCCTGGCCGCCGCCGAGGCTGAGGACGCACATGCCGGTCTCAGTCGCGGCCAGGGCGGCGACTGCCTCGCCGTCCCGGCACACGGCCTCGACGCTCACGACGTCCTCGGGCAGAGTGAGCGCGGAAAAGCTGCCGTCCTCGCCTAGTGTACCGAGCACGGGCGAGGCGGCGGCGTCCCAGCCGGCGAGGATCAGGCCCTCCCCGGCCGTATTCATGGCTGAGAGCTCCGCAAGGCCGCCGGGCAGCTCCTCCTGCTTGATGACCAGCGTGCTCACGAGCCCCTCCCCCACCGTGTCCACGGCGTCCGGCTCATCCGGAGCCGGGAGCTCCTGCTCCTGCGGCGCGCCGCCGCAGGCGGCGAGGCCCGCTGCGAGGCTCAGTGCCAGCAGCAGGGCGGCTATTTTCTTGAATGTACGCATAAAATCACCCCGAAACATGAATTTTCCTCTTTTTACACAGCTTACATGAGCCATGTATCGGAGTTGCATCATATTCCGGGGTGATTATGAACAATTTGTAAATTATCTGGGTATTACTTCAAAATGCACTGGCAGCTGCTCATGACCTCGAGCGCGGCGCGGTGCTTTTCCGGGGTGACGCCCGCGCAGCAGGAGGGGTCGACGTAGACGGGCAGCTCCGGCATCGCGGCCTTTATCATCAGCGCGTTGGAGATGACGCAGATGTCGGTGCACAGGCCGACCAGCTCAACGGACTCCAGCTCGTCGCTCTCATAGAGGCACTTGAGGTCGGCGACCAGCTTCTCGCTGCCGAAGGTGGGCTTTGCGTAGATGCGCGCGCCGCGGCTCTCACGCAGGGCGTTGACCTCCTCGGGGAAGCGCCAGCCCTCCGTGCCCATGATGCAGTGCTTGACGGGCAGCATCCGGCCCTCCTGGGTGTCCAGGTAGTTCTCCTCGTGGGTGTCTATGGTCATGAGGATGGCGCCCTCGAAGGAGCGCATCTTCTCCAGCAGGCGCGGGAGCATCTCCACCGCCTCCGCCGTGCCGAGCGAGCCGGTGACGAAGTCATTTTGCACGTCGATTACGACAAGGCATTTCACAGTTTTCACCTCCCGCTCAATAGAGCTTGGCGCCGGCGGGGATGTGGTCGTCGACCATCAGCAGGTGCAGCCGCTCCTCGCCCTCCTCGTGGTGGACGGCGGAGATGAGCATGCCGCAGGAGTCGATGCCCATCATCTGCCTCGGCGGCAGGTTGGTTATGGCGATGCAGGTCTTGCCGACGAGCTCCTCGGGCTCGTAATAGGCGTGGATGCCGCTGAGGATGACGCGGTCGGTGCCGCTGCCGTCGTCGAGGGTGAACTTGAGGAGCTTCTTGCTCTTCTTGACCGCCTCGCAGGCCTTGACCTTGACGACGCGGAAGTCGCTCTTGGAGAAGGTCTCAAAGTCCACATAGTCGGCAAAGAGGGGCTCTACCTCGACCTTGGAGAAGTCGATGACCTCCTCCGCCTTGACCGCCGGGGCGGCGGGAGCGGGAGCGGGGGCGCTCTCGGCCTTCTTCTCGGCCTTCTGGGAGTCGAGGGGCTTCATCGTCGGGAACAGATCAACACAGGCTTCATCATGCTTCATAGTATTGCATCCTTGTGTAAAATCAAGAGAACACATAACTTTTACTCTCCATCATGTTTCATCTCCAACCATCATTTTATAATTAAATGTGGTAAGATATGTGGTAATGTCGCCCTCTCGTCTTGAGATAGCACGACGAAATTATTATAACTCAAATCCGGCAGTTGTCAAATAGATTCATAACCATACCCTCTTACATCTTCAATAAAAGAATGGTTTCGAGTGTGGTTCTCATAGGACTCCTTAATAATCCTATATGCGATATCTACCTCTCCATTTGTCAATCCGTTCTCAGTGATAATCCCCTCATAACGATGGTAGATCTTGAAAACACGATTAAACTGCTCTCTTGTTACCGGAGATTCTGGATTCGCCACGGCTGTTGCAAAACTAATAATTGTGCTTCTCATATTTTCAATCAGAAGCTCCAATGTATCGTTATTGTTCTTATCCAGCTTAGTTGACAAAGCATCGAGTCTTTCGTCATAGCGCTCAAGGCAACTATTTACCTTTTTCATCCAATCGTCACGCATCTTGATATTGTCCACGCTATAATGCGCATTCATTTCATTCAAGGAATTTTTGACAGCATCCAGAGTGATTTGGACTTCCTTTATAGTTTCCCTCTCCCTCTTTTTCCTTGAAAAGTATTTTCTTACTTTTACAAACTCTGGAACAACCTTTCCTTTGAACTCCAAAATTTCTCCGATAAGCTGCATTACGAAAAACAGGCCAATAATCAAAAGCGCAATTTTCGCTGGAATACCTAAATAGTCAATGTAACTTAGCATTTTTTAACACCCAACCCTTATTTAAGTATTCTCTACTTCGGTGGGTGCATTAACAACTCTACTCATATCACACAGACTATCAATCAAATCTCCAATTAGGTCAAGATCTACTTCATAATCGATTGTGTCAGCAGAAGCCTTGACCATAGCCAAAACCCACTGTTTTTTGTCTGCTCCGTTAGCCAGCTTAGCCTCTGCCTCCTGCATCAGATTGACGACAAGATCAACCATTTTACTCCAGTTTTTCTCTTTACGAGCTTTCTGGATATACTTAACCAACTCCACTGCCAAGGGAATTGCGGCAGCAAGACCAGTCAAAATAGACACTACCACCTGTACCCATTCCATAAGCTACACCTTCCTTCTTTAACTTCTCTTAGATTGGAGGACTATTGATATCATTTTCCTCTTTTACAAACCCTTTTGCCTGCGCAGAAGCGAAAGTAATCCCATCTCCATTGCCACTTGTATTTTCCGCCTTGTTCTTATCTACGACCCTGCTGATTGCGATGCTAACCGCTGTGCCAATCGGGGTAAACACTACAGTCCAACACATCAATGCGCCCGTATATCCATATTGGATGCTCTTCATAGCAAGATAAAAGCCGCCGATTAAACCGGCGGCAAGAAACAGCAGTATATAGATTGCTAAACGATTGGTAAATCCAAGCGATGCAAAGTGCTTAAATGGCCCATTTCGTTTCTTTTTTACAGGCTTTGCTAAATACTTTCCAGCCATCATGCCTTACCCAACATCTGGGCAAAGCGATAGAGCACAGTGACAAACTGCTCACGAGTCATAAAATCCTGCCACATACAATTAGGCTCACCGTTGATTGTGGTGCCGTTGCCGGCGATCAAACCAACGCTGGTTGCCCACTGACGTGCTTGCTCACTGTAAGCGCCACTATCGTTGTCCTGCAGACCCTTTCTAAATTCATTGAAAAGTTCAGCGAAACGCTCATTGCTCATCATTTCTTCATCATCCTCCTCCATATCTAAAATAGCTTGTACCTCCTGCCGAAGAGCATCCATGCTTTTGCCATGCTTCGGCCACCAGTGACCTACATCGCCGTGGTTTGAGCCATAGCCCGCACGATACGATTCAGCGTGATCTTTGATACCGGAAACCGGATAGCCAAATTTCTTGACCATATACACATTCCAAGCGACAATCATCTTCCACATTCTATCGAAAAACTGCTGGTTCTTCGATACATCGTATCCGATCATTGTGCCGCCCGCATATGTATGGCCGGCAGGCTCACAGATCTCCCACTGAACCTTAGTATTGTTCCATGACCCATACTTACCAGAGCCACAGCCCCAGTTCCGGGCGTCGAAAGGCAGCGCAACAATAATTCGTCCTTCACCTTTATGAAAATCACCGATCAGAGCCATAACGCCCCAGCCGGCAGAAGCCTGATTCATACTCCTGAAAAATACGTCAGGGTTAGGCTGCGCACATCCGACAGAATGATTGACCGCTCCATCTGGATTGATCTTTCTTCCGCTGGTATATGCACCATTTTCAGTAGCATAGCGGATCTCCATATGGCTTTCCACATATGCAATACATTCCTGAACAGTCATCATATTAGTTCGCCTCCAGGTATTCTCTACCCCAGTAGGGTTCCTCATCATCATCGTTCTGCTTTAGCACAGCGTACCAAGCACGGCCACCGTCCTTGCGGAATTGAGGATTAAGCGTCTTAGAACAAAATCCAAAACTACCTTCATCCTCATCACATTCCGCACGACAAATCTTGCGCTCACATTCCGTATTTTTTTCAGGATCACATTCATAGAAAATAACTTTTTCTCCAGTTGCACTATCTACAAGATAGCCGTCACGAGCGATGATATCTTCAAGTCGTACCATTAAAATACACCTCATTTCTTTTTTGCTAACCAGCATATAAGGGTTAGCAAAACGGGGAATTGTTCTGTAATAAAGTCAGTTACTTATCGCCTGATAAAAGCGGTAAAGCACGGTAACAAATTGCTCTCTGGTCATAAAGTCTTGCCACATACAATTAGGGCTTCCATTGACTATCGTTCCATCACCAGCAATCAGGCCGGTACGCAGCGCCCATTCCCTTGCCTCTTGGCTGTACGCACTACAATCATTGTCTTGAAGAGTATTGCGCAGTTCTTCAAATAACTGGGTAAACTCTTCAAGATTCACCTCTTCATTGACAGCTGCAAACCGATTGTAGTATTCCTGACCATATGCGGCTCTCTTCTCCTGCACGCTTACGCTCTGATCAGCGGGTCGCTCATATTGCAACAGCATTACATCGGACGCCTGCCGCACAGAAGTAGCGGCCTCCAATGCTTTTAGAATGTGTTGATTGCGAATAAGTTCTGAATACATAAAATCCAGCTGCATTCCTAAGTCACCAATGGATTTCCCGACTGACTGAGCATAATTCAGCATTTTTTCCTTTAGACTCCAATAAGTCCACTGAGCCAAGCCATATCCAGCCTTATCAGTTACAAAATCTTTATAACTGCCATTATCGACTGCAGCTGTATACTCGGCGTCTGTCATGTTGAGCTTCTTTTCATAGTTATTCTGCAAATTGGTAGGAGAAAGGCCGGACTCGGCAAAGAAATTGCCCATGAGTCCGGCCACTCCATAATCACTCAAACCCTTTGCTTTGAAGTAGTTCCAAATGGTCTCTTCATTTGCCACACCCATCCCTCCTTTTCTAAGTCGAATTTCTAAATCGAAGAACACTCCTTATTGAACCACAAATAATAATGTGGTACTTCTTCCCCTTCAACCGCATATCTCATCCAGTCAAGCATAACAATGCCAACGATAGATAGAGCACACCACAACAGTGTAAATTGTGGACAGATTTGGCCCCAAAGGTTATATGCCATGTTGGAATAATCCCAAACACCAAGACCAAGCCATACATTCAAAATGACACCAGCGAACAGTTCAACAACTGTAATACCAACCCCGCAAATAATTGCCTGAATTGGTAAAGGCATTTTCCAAGGAAGTTCTGCCCCGAATCGCTCCATAGGAATAGCCAGGATGATTGCAAGCAAAAACATCGTCCAGCTAATTGTTTCTGGTCTTTCCCTTGCAGTTTTCCAAATTACTTCTCCGAAGAAATAGATACCGCCTGTCCAAAACCAAAGAAGAATGCTAAGTACCCATTTACCAATTCGTTCTCTCAACGACATTTACATCACCTTACAGATTCTGTGCCTCACTCAAACGACCCAAGATTACCTGCATCTGTGTTTGTGCGACCGCAAGCTTCTCATTCATTTCCGTTAGATAAGGCTCAGGCAGCTCCATCCCATAGGTTACAGTTGCAATCTCTTCCGTTGTCTCAAGACTTTGTACATACTGCTTTAGTGCATTATGGTAAGTAGTTTGACTCGTAATCAAAGTCTGCGCGGAAACATAGATATTAACAATTTCTGCGCTCGTATAGATCCGGCAAACACCTCCGTCGGACTGGTACGGATATTCTGTACCACCAAGCTCTACTACCCGGAACAGGTTGTTGATATTACTTTGATCTTTCAGGTCAAGGTTAAAATGCACAGACTCCCCATTGAACTCAATATCAAATCCCTGCTCGATAATGATGTTGCAAACCTTAGAGATTTCTGCCAGCTTTGCATTTCTCATAATTTCGATAGCATTCTCTTCACCTAAAATCTCTACGACATCTTCAAGAGTAATCCAGGACTTAGAAACCGCATTAAGCAAACCACTTTCAGTGATCATTTGTGCAGCATACATCTCTTTTAGCTTATCTTTCATGGTTACACCTCCAACGCTGAAATAATAAGTTCATCAACCAGATTTCGTTGCTCATGCAGCATGGCTCCCCCATTTACAGTAGCCACTACCACCGTATCTGCATCAGGAATTTCATCGTGTCCAAGCAAATTGTATGGCACGCCATTAACCGCAACTCCGATGGCCTCCTCTGGGGTAGCAGGTGTAAAACATCCGCTATTTCCATAGCGAATATACTGTACTGAATCGGTAAGCCCCAGATCCGTTCCGTCCAACTTAAAAATACGATACATTTACCTTTCCTCCTTTGCACCAATTAGAATGGCAATATATTTCAAATCATTGATGTTGGCATTATAGAAATCGTGGTTCCACAACCAAAAATCATCATGCTCAACTCGTTTATACTTCTGGCAAAGCTGATCTTCCCAAATCTTATCCCATCTGTTTTGATAAGAAATATCTTTGCGTTCAACTGTTCGCTTAATTGAATGCACTAACTTTCCTCTCAGCAATCCATTACCATCGTCATTCTGAGAAAAATATTCATGGGCATTTTTACTTGTTACAGCACAAATAGGCATACCACTAAAATAAATATACTTGTCGTCTGCTTCAAGCTGCGTGCCATACGGAATATTGACATATCCACTGATACTGTCAAATTTAGCGCGTCTGTTTGCGATATAGCTCTTATAGCTCACGAAAAAAACCTCCAAACATAGAAAAACACCCAGAGTTAATCTCTGGGTGTTTCAACTAATATGTGATAATATGGATTTTGATTGCCCACAAATCAACCCGCTATTTTTAAGGGCTGCTCCTGTCTATACTTATTAAACATAGCATAGTACATTCTTCTCAAACGCATCAACCTTCCATGGTCATCAAATGTCCGGTAGTATGATGTTTGGGAGTTCATGTATTGATCCACTTCTTGTAAAGTCCTCTTCCCCTCAAGAAATTGACGGTGAAATAGTTTTAGCTTTCTCCTCGCTCGTTTTACTCCATCTCTACACCCATTGACTTTGATTTTACCAGTCTCGGTCAAAGTGAATTTCGCCTTACAGAACCTGAATGGTTTTGTCAAAGGAATGATTTTGCACTTTCTTTTGTTTACCAAAATACCAGCCATCTCAAAGCGCTTGATAATAATTTTGGCAACTCTTTTTAGCTCTTCCACATCTGGCAAGATGATATAGTAGTCGTCCATATAGTGTCCAGCACAGTGAATCCCAAGTTGGCATTTGATGAAGTTATCAATGTCACTGGGCAGAGACACCATCTCTTGCTGACTTGGCTCAACGCCAAGCGGCATTCCTCTACCTGGCACAGTACACGGAGACTCCGTAACAATCAGATCTGCAAGCGCTCTTAGCCTATCATCCATAATGAACTTCTCGTGTCTCTGATAGATTAAGTTTCGGTTAGCATTTGGGAAGAATCCCTTGAGATCGAGCAAGAATACTGCCCCCTCTCTGCCATACCTACGATAATGCCAAGAAAGCTGTTTCTTCAATCGTTTGAAATGCCAGTGCAAACCTTTTCCCTTCTGACTCGCACCATTGTCATAAATCATACTTGGCGTGTATAGTGGAGATAAAACTTGATTGGTCACTATTTTATGGATCTGCCGGTCTTCAATGTGTGGTGCATCGATTGGTCTGACCTTACCACGCTCATGTAATGTAAAATGAGCACATTTTCTTGGTTTCCACTTTCCATTCAGAATAAGCTGTCTTCGCTTAGCTGTTCCAGAAAGTAAGTGTAGTTCAAAATTTTGAGTAGATTGTTTCCACCTTACACCATTGCAACACTTTTTACCCCAATAAAACATATCGCGGTAATTAAAAACCTCTTCAAATGTTCCAATAGATTGGCTTCGTATCCATCGTTTCATTTGTCGCTTTCGTTTCCTGCGACGGTAACGCGCCTCGTGGCGCTCTTCGCTTGTCATAATAAGTTTTCGCCTTTCGCATAGTTGTTTTGTAGGTGCGCATCTAAACTACTTTGATCCCACACATGAAACGAAGGTAGCGCAATTCTTCGCCATGCAAGCAGCGTCCGTGTGTGATCGTCGTAAGGCAGTTTTAAGGATTTTCACCCAGGGAAGTATATCTCCTTTTGCGAAGGTCGTCTTTCACTTTCGCTACTCCATATGACCTCGCATCGCAAAATCCGGGCAGCAACGCCAACGAATAGTTCGCATTGTTATTGTTGGCCGAGCCATCTGTGTTCACATTACAGAAATTGTTGTTATTGTTGTAATTGGCGGAGCGGAGCCACCAGTAAACTCACAGGCGAGCGAACACCCGACAGTCTCACTTACAGACATACACCCAATATTTTATCAATCTTTAATTTTTGCCTGTCCGACAGATTTGATATTGCCTTTGATCAGCTCATCCTCATGGTCAATCATCTCACCGAGATTTGCCGCCATGCGGTCAAGCTTTTCAATGGCTTCTTTCGAGCCTACCTGTCTACCACTGCTTGTTGTAAAACACCCCTCTGGATTTTGCATCATCACGGTATAGCAGTGGGTAAGCCTTACATCCAGCGCTTTTAGAGATGCTCTTGCCTCTAACAAATGTGCCTTTCTCAAATTGATCCGCTGTTCGTCAGACGGGAAGATGCTGTTGGCCTTTTCACAGTGGTCAACAACCTCGCCGGCCAATTTAGCGACTGGTTCAGCCAGAAGCCGGGCATACCTGGCAGACATTCTTGTTAGAAAGTTGAGTGTTTCAACATAAATCTGATTTGCCGTATTGACAAATTCAGCTTTACTAACCGTTCTCTTTGCTTTTAGTACAGACAATATTTCACCTCTTTTAGTTGCTGGATTTACGCTTATTCAGGTTTTTCTTCCTCGATATGATCCGCCCCTTCTTTTTCGATGTCCTCCAAATGCTTGAGAAGAACATACTCAATATAATTTGTCATGGAGCGGTGTTCACGAGCCGCAAGCGCCCCTATTTTATCGAAAACCTCATCTGAAAGACGCAGCGTAAATACTCGTTTGTTTGTTGGCATATTGGAACCTCCATCTCTATGACTTGCTATTATTTTAGGCTTATTCTTAGCTTTTGTATGCAGTCATAAACCTGTCAAGTGATAGCATTTTAGAGAATAGAGGAAATTTATAAAAATTCGCGGCGGCGCTTCGCGCCGCCGCTTGATATCCCGTCTCTTCCGTTGGCTCTCCTATCGGAGAACCCGCCCACTGACGTGGGCGGGATAGATCCTGGATACACTGCGGTGGATTAGACAGCAAAGCCGGGCAGCAACGCCAACGAATAGTTCGCAATGAGATAGTAGGCCGAGCCACCTGTGTTCACATAACAGAAATAGTAGTAACTGTAGTAATAGGCGGAGCGGAGCCACCAGTAAACTGCCGTCCCGGTAGCATTGTACTTATATGCAATTTTGCTGTTACCAGACTTAAAATACTGGTATTGAGCCTGGTAGTTCTGCTCGTAAGAGTTAGCATAGCTGCGAGTACCCTGAACCTCAAATTCTGCAAGCAACCACAAATAGTCTGTAGTCGCAGTAACATAGGAACTCTGGTTGCCTCCGCCATTTGCTGTGTTATCCGTATATTTTGTCACTGACTTCATAACAGCTCTTAGATCTGACGGCAGTGCAGCAATAAAGCTATTTGCGAGAGGGCTGGTAGGACTCTTGCTGTTACCAAGCAACGTCTTTCTCATATAGCTATTGTTCCATCCTCCAGAGTTTGTGGCACTGGTATTCATTACAAAGTTTCCGGTTGTACCAGTAGACCAGCCGGTATCGTCCGCATATTTGCTATCAAACAACCCAACCATCTTTCCGCTCTTCTTACCAATGATAAAGTGAATGCGGTTAGATCCCTCGCGAGAGCTGTTGTGATTAAATCCGGCAATAAAAGCATCAATGGAAACGCTGGAGAAGTTAGTAGTTCCAATTTTGCCATTGATAGTAATGGTCTTGGTATCACCAACATCCCAATAGTTATCGCCCTGCCCGTTGTCTGAAACGCTCTTGATGACATCCCAAGAGTTTTCATTCAAAACATTGCTAACGAACTTAGCAACCACATTGACGGTCTTACTTGCTGGTGCAGTATAATTCGTACCAGCACCGCAGCTTACCGTAATAGTGGTGTTGCCGGTTGTTTGATTGACATTGTTTACAGTCACAGTGTTCCCGCTTCTTGAAACTGTTACAATACCAGTATTGTTTGATACGACACTGATTGTGCCATCATGGTTTCCGCCAATAGTAAATGTATCGCTTGGCGTATCAAGGCTAAGATTCACAGTGCCCTTACTGACGGTCAGAGTACCAGTAGCCTTATTGATCGTCCACGACACACTTTTTGCCGAGGTGCTGCCATCACTCCAACGGTAGTCATCTTTAGGCGTAAACGACGCAGAATATGTACCAGCATTTGTTTGCGCAGTTACACTCAGCGTCATCTTAGAAGTGTCATAATTACTCCAAGAAGGAGTCTGTGCGCTTCCCGTATAAGTCAAAGAACCACTTTGCGAAGGAACCGTAGCAATAGTCATACGATTCGCCTCTCCAGTGGTTCTGTTAGCCGTATTTGTATTTACTGCTCCATCAGTTGACTCAGGGAAGAACGACACATAATAAGTTGTTCCGTTCGTCAACCCTGTTGCTGTAAGCGGTGTGCTTGCATAAGCATTGCGTGTAGTGCTCACATATTTATATGCAGCTGCGCTATCGTCAGGTGATGTAGCATAACCACCCGCTTTAACTACAACTGTTGTTTTTGCCCATGTAGCAAGCGTCAGGCCGTCGTCAGTGATAGTAGCTGCAGGGTCTGTCCATTTAATTGCCAACTTGCCATTACCCGCCGCTACTGCGCTCATGCCGCTTACATTACCCATAACCGGAGCCGCAGGCGTCGCCGTAAACTGACAATCATCATGCTCCGTATAGGTATTAGTTGTCGTATAGGGGAAAAACTTATAATAGTAGGTTGTGCCATCAGTCAATCCGCTATCACAAAAATATGCGTTCTGATATTGATTACGCACCTTACTATCCAAAATAACCGTTCCATCCCGTCTGCTTGTAGGATAAGAACCCGCTTTACGCACAAGCAATGTACCAGCCCATTCAGCAAGCGTAGAGTCAGCAACAATAAGGTCTTCAGGATCAGTCCATTTAATATAAACTTTCTCATGCGAGACCTTTGTTACAATATTAGAAACGGCAGCAAGCTGAAGACCTCCGCCACTACCGCCTCCAGTTGGAAAATTTGAAATAATAGGCATAAAGATTTCCTCCTTTAACCCAAGAGAATAACAACAACAGGAATGTCAATGTCAGGCATTTCGCCATCAGCAGCAATGGTTAAATTCCCCTCCGATTGTCCAATCACAGCCAACATTGCCATACGAGCCGCTTCCCGCTGCTCAATCGTCGCATTTTGTGCGACTGAAATTGTTCCGTTTTGATTTGCAGTAAGGCCCGTTACTGCGAGAACTTGTGTATAGGGTGAGTCAACTCCGCTCCATGCTGATGCCGATAGTACACCAGTAATCAGTTCACTCTTTTGAGCTTTTTCGCCCAAAGCAGTGTCGATTTTCACCATATTTGAATTATCGGAACCATTCATTTTTTCACGCCACATTTGAAATTTTGTTGAGGCGTCATCTTCTAAATAAAGTCCGTAATTAGGTGTTTCCGCCATACATCAACACCTCCTTTTTTAACGAAGTAAAATAATGACAACCGGAATATCACAGGTAGGAACATCTCCGTCTGCCGCAATAGTCAGTGTTCCTTCACCTTGCCCACAGGCATACAGCATTCCATTTCTTACTGCTTCCATTGCCTGAGCTGAAATATTTTGAGTTACACTAACTACGCCATTTTGGTTTACTCCAAGACCCGATACAGAAATTGTTTGCTGCGCATTTTGCCACGCATTAGCGGAAAGAGTTGCGTATACCGCTACGCTTTCTCCACCACCAGAAGTCAAATCAACCCATTCACCATTCAAATACCGCCAAAAATGTGCGGTGCTTTTCACGAAATAGAATTTGTCCAACGGTGCAAGGACGGCCAATCTTTCCTCTTCTGTTGCAAGATCGATAATGTCAGTCAAATGCTTGCGCACATTATCTCCTGTGTCATAGTAGACATCACCACTGTCCGTACAAATCAGATACTGACCGGGCATGATCGGGCAAATGCCTGTATTCTCTGCCTTGCTTTTAACCGTTTCATAAACTCGAAAATTGTAGCCCACAGCGCACCTCCTTTATAAAGAAAGCGCCCCCACATTGTGGGGGCGCAGTTTGTCATTCGAGAAACCTAATAATGTATCCTCGATTAAAAGGTGCCTACGGTCACAATTTCCTCTACGGCGGTCATGCGAACGCCCATAGCGGTATCCTTCTCGTCGGTATAGGCTTTTGCATCCGCAAGTGCCTGATTAGCTGCACCGGCAGCATCGTAATCATCTGCCAAGCCGTCAGCATAATCCTTGGCGTTCTGCTCTGCGGCATCCCACTTAGCTACCTTCTCAGAAGTGATGCCGTCCAGGACAGTCTTGTTGGTGTGCTCGTGCTTCTTTGCAACGGCGTCAGCCAGGTCAGTCTCAGTCTGGGTGTAGGTATCCAGCAGAGCCTTGTTTGCGTGGGTGTGAGTTGCGCCCTCCAGAGCAGTCACACGACCAGCAAGAGCAGTCAGGGCAGAAGCCTTAGCATAATCGCCAATGTTCAGAGCTGCAATAGCGTCAGTTACATAAGCAACCACAGTGGCCTTCTCGCCGCTCTCGGTATCGCCAATACCGTCCAGGATGGCCTGCAGTGCGGCAATCGCGGCGTTCATTGCAGAAGCATCGTCGGGATGGCTCTGAATCCATGCAGCGATCTCAGCGAGAGTATCAAGAGAGTCCTGAGCATCCTCAGGAATCAGCTGAGCAGCCAACTCCTCGTTGGCGATGGCGCGAACAGATTTACCGGTATCGGCACCAACCAGAGTTGTAATCTTACCCTCGGCGGTGTCCATACGACCCTCAAGAGCATCAATATCGGTAGCATTCTGACCCTCGGCAGCAGTTGCACGAGCGATCTCAGCCTCCATAGCAGTCTGGTCGGCCTTACCATTCAGCTTTTGAGCAAGAGCAGCGGCAAGATCGGTCTCGGCCACCTCATCCTTGCTTGCCAGAGCGCCCAGGCCATCAATAGAGCCAGCGACTACATCAGATACCTTCTGATCAATATAGTCTTTAGTAGCCTTGGTAGTAGGCACAGTAGTATCATTCGCACCCTCTGCGATAGTGGTTGCGTAACCCTTGATTACATTGCTCCAGGAAGTACCATTCCAAACATCGCCAGCACCAGTTACAGTGTCAATATAAAGGACGCCCTGTGCAGGAGCAACAGGCTTGTCCGTAGTATAGAAGCGCACTGCCTCAGTATAAAGATTTGCGCCAAAGTACAGCTCACGAGTGTCCTCGCACAGATAGAACGAAGTCGCATTGCGCTTAGCAGGAAGGTTTGCCTTATTGCCCTTGTAAATCAGATTTGCCATAATTCATCATTTCCTTTCATTTTTTTATTTGTTGTTGTTAAAAATCAGCAACAAGCTCATCCAAAGAAACACCCGGTTTTTTCAGTGTTTTATCCGGCTGAATGGTATAGGGAGTTGCAGCGCCATTTTCAACAACCACCAAAGTTTGGCCGATATAATACACACTGTTAGAGCTGCCTACCTCTTCAGCAGTAGCTGCCGCCGCTTGTGCTTCGCTCAAGCTGTCAAAATAGCTTCGAGCATCAAGGGGGAAAGCAGTGGTGGGATTAAAACTAACCGCAAAATTCAGTTGACCAAAGTTTGCCATCTACTTTTCCTCCTTTCTTAAATCGTTACCTTATAGGTATTTGCAGTGTCATTTGCATTGGCAAGATCCATTACATAAACCTTGTATCCAATAGCGGTGTAACCAGAAGCTCCTTCAACCTCAATATTGTGCAAAGTAAAAGCGCTCTTGATCTCTGCATTCATACCATTAACATCCTGTACAGAAGTTACGTCGCGCAATGTAGCAGGATAAGCAAACATTACACGCAATGCACCGGTTGGAATGGTAATCGTAAAGGTGTTGCCATTTGCCAAAGCTTTATTACTCTTAGTGGGCAGGCTTCTTACCAGAGCAGAATTGATCTCTCCGTCTTTAGCCGAAAGAGTGCCATAGAAGCTGTTCCGGTAGCCAGAAATTTTGGACTTTGTAGACTGCTTTGTGCCAGCTTTAATTTGGCCGGCTGCATACTCATTTTCCAACGCAGTATTAGGCACAACGCCGGCAGTATGAGTTGCTTTCGCGGTGATAGAGTAACTTGTGTCATCTCCAACAACAAACGCATCAAACGAACCGGTTGCGGTGTCCTTTGAACCACCATTGGTGTCGGTTACTTCCCAGCTCTCTACTTCCACACCAGTCTCTGGGCCATACTCGTATGATCCAGGATTAAAAGTGGCAGTATATGCCGGAGTAACAGATGTTCCAACCTCGTAAGCTTTAATTTGAGACGATACGAGTGAAACCGAGGGTTGTGTAATATCCGGCATCTGATCCTCTGCGTATGCGTCTGACAGTACCTCTTTGAAGCTCTTCCCCTCAGCAGGAACTGTCACCTTACCATCAACAGGGATATACTTACCAAATTGATAGGTGAACACCAGATCAGAGTCGAAATACACGTTGCTTGCGTCAATGTCTCCAATAAGAGGAATCCATTGCGAGCCATCGTAAATCTCTCCGACGCCAGTATCTGTATTGACATACAAAATACCAACCGCCGGATTCGTGGGTTTTTCACCTGTATACGGGCGAACTGCTGCTGTAAATAGGTTTTCCCCAAAATACAGCTCGCGGGTATCCGTACACAGATAGAATGCCGCCTCACGAACTGAAGGAAGATTTTCCTTCAAACCGGTATAAACGAAATGCGCCATACCATCATCCTTTCTGCCATAAATGGCTATTTATTTGCAAAGAGCTAATGCTCATATGCACAACTAAAATTGTCCAACCATTTGTGAAATAACACCGTCAGCAGTTGCGAGTGTATCTTCGCTAATGTCAGACGCACTGCCTCCAGAGGGAACTTGATATGTGTGAAACATACCCGCCGAAATCCAAGTAAGTCTGCACTCAACTTCATCGTTCGATACATAGAAAAGATCGTCTTTCAATGTCTCTCTCTTTACATCGTCAGAAGTAATTGACCATGTACCTTCAATGTTGTAAACTCCGGTTTCCAAATCACAAATTACAACTGGATCGCCTGATACATTGATTACCGGCTTATTGATCAACATATCATAGTTTGTTGTTCCGCCTGATCCTCCGCCCGATGTAGCTACTCCACCAAAGAAAGGAATGTCAGCCATACGCTCCCCTCCTTAAAACATATAGTAAATATTTACATCGACAGCTTGCTTGAAAACCAACGATGTAATATCGATTTGATTCATACCAAGCTCGAAAACTCCTGTAAACAACGGGATTTCTTTCCCGTTAATAATAATTGTGGTTCCTGCGGGACACGAGATGCCGAATTTCTTCAGCACCATATCGCCAAAGTTCAAGATGCTGTTAGGGTTATCAGCAATTTCATTTGCCTTGAATACATCCAACATATTGATGTTTGGCGTCACAGTTCCGTTAAAACTCCCCAAATGTGCCTGTGACATTTTCTTTACTCCTTTCCTAAGCAAGTACAACAAAGTCCAAATCTTTCAGAGTCATATTGTCAATTTCAGTTAGCGCTTTATCATCCAGTTCTGAAAGTAGGCGATACCGCTTCATCCCTGCGTTCAACGCCGATAGAATTTCTGCGCTATTTGATACTGCAAACATACTGATCGTTTCGACCACCAATGATGAGAACATCTCAATGGCATTGTTAATTTGCAATCTTTTCTCCGCCGCAGTCTCCGGCTTAGAAGTAGTAATACTCATCGCACTACTACCGTCTCCCAAAGAGTAGTGGAACTCTGTTTCACCGATACTTGCCGCAATCGCAAACGCGGCTTCCATACCCATTGTGTAGCGATAATATAGTTCTGGGCTTGCCGACCCAATTTCCATCGCGCTCTCTCCCTGCTCAAAGTCATGCTTTACAAACGCCAGGGAATCTGCCTGAAAAACAGTTCGATTTTGAATAGCCTCAAAAACCTGCTTTTGCTCTCCAAGGCTTGCTACCAACAGCGACATTTTGCTCAAAGCGTTACCAATAGAACTTTTGGTATAACCCTCTGGTTGACTTACCTGGATGCCGATCTGATTCTCAAAAGCAAAAAAGCTCTGAGCAAACAACACAAAAGTTGGAATATCCAACTCCATTGCCGCTTGTTCTAACTCATTTTGATACTTGAGCGCAAGTTTAGCGTGCGCATCCAGACAAACCTGATCGCCAATCCTCTCACTGACTGTTGCCAGCATTTCATCCAGCTCGGCCAGCAAAGAGGATTGGTTGGACACTGCAATCTTTTTTTGCAAAGCAAAGTACGATAACATTGCCTGCAAAATCACTCTGTTGACTACGGATACGCCATCACGATACGGGAGGGAGTAAACGATGATCGTGCCCTCGGCCAAACGCCGTTTCAGGAAAATATCGTACTCCTTCATATATTATCGCTCCTTATGCCGTGGGGTTTACTACGGACAGATTCAGAGAACCCAACTTGATTGTCATAATCGTGTCCGCCTCAACTTTACGACTGGCAGACAACTCGCCATACATCAACAGATTACCTTCAGATAGCGCATCGTAAATGACATAGTGTGTCATAGTGCCCCATTCAGCGGTACTCTCCGCAAAATCGATTGCGCCACCGTTAGTCACGCCACCATTGATAGGCGCACTCAGCGATGTCAGCTCTACACGAGCATAACCAGTACCATCACCAGGCTCGGTTACGCCACTACCGTCCAAGGAAGGTGCAGTGCTGCTCAAACCCAGATAATACTTTTCAGGAATAGCCGGAGATTTTTTGGAACCGAACACATTGCCCGATACCAAATTTAGAAAATAGGTCGTATTCATTGTTCGTCATCCTTTCTAAATGATTTTATGTGTTGCTTACCGAGAAAAATTTTTGTGGATATTATTTGCAATACGAAGAATACCCTGATCCGGGATCTCAATATCACCTGAGATATCTTGAATCGAAATCTGATAGATAAACTTACCCACCAAATCTACCGTATCCTCCGGTTGTAATACCACACGCAGAACATTTGTTACTGTCCCGTCTCCGTCCTCACTTTTATCAATCTGCATAGTTTTGATAATAAGCGGAGATCCATTCTTATTGATAAAACTGATCACCGCAAAACTGGCTGTGCAGGAGGATAAATCAAACGGTTTCTTATTCTGAGAAAAGAAGGTATGAAACACTAACTCTTGCGTTGATCCTCCTACAAAGTCAATGGTGGGGAGCGAATAAGGGTTATAGTCGCAATTCACGCCCATCACCACCCTCCATATTATTTTTCAGTGGGTTCATCCGATTCCACAATTTCTACACCATTTAACTTCTGCGCTACTTCTTCCAACATCGCAATGCTACCACTTAGGTTTGCAAGATTAGTTTTTCCGCTAACGGAAATGGAGTTAAGTGCTCCTAAAATAAGATTCAGACGCTGCATGATTTCAGTTTTCATAAGTTGTTACTCCTTTATAAGTTTTGTTTCGAGATAACTAATGCGCTGATATAATTTTTGAATCATATGTACGCACAATGGAATAAATTCTCCATACCGAATACCATAGTAGTTATCTGATAAATCTCCATCACTGCCCCTAATATTCTTCTTGCAATATTCAAGAAGAGCCAGATCGTTCTTATCAATACCACATGAAATTCGTGTTTTCTCCACCTCTTGTGCAATAAACCCGATATGACGCAAATTATCATTTCTCCCATTCAAACAAAATGTAGACGCCTGTAATCCCAAGAAGAAATCTTCATACTTCTCTACATCAAACCTAATGTCATTTTTCAGTCGAATGTCTGAGTCAACAGAAATTTCTTCCGAAGCATGAATACCGTTGTTAGCACAATATATCGATGCGCTTCCACCCGACATCATTGCTCCTTTATTGCTTACAAAAAGATAATAGTCTGCGTATGGGCCGGCAGAGCCATATACCATAGCGCCATAGGTTGTATTGACACCATCTGAACCTCTTCCACAACAGAATCCACCGTAATCACTTCCAAGCGTAACGATATCAGCATCAATCGTACCAGCACGAATATAACTTGCGTTGATATATAGTCTATTTGATGTAGAATCACTAAAAATTCCAAATCTACTTCCACCGCCCGTCAAAACATTGAATACATTCAGATCTGTCAGGCGATTTTCCCATGCAAGATTGTATGCGTCATCAGCATTATCATAAGCGGAGTCCGCTAAATTGAATGCTGTATTCGCCCTGGAATAAGCAGAATCCGCTAAATTGTATGCAGTATCCGCTCTGGAATAAGCTGCGCTTTGTGCGGTATTCTGTTCGCTTACAAGCGCCCAGTTAATAGATGACCCCGCTGCCATTGTGATGCTTCCTTTGATAGAAACATTTCCTGACGAATCAACTACAAAGTTACCATTACCAACATTGATTCCGTTTAGGTTCAGATAATCTGCGGTAAACTCATACAAACTATTCATCATAGAATTTCCAGCACGATCTCTAAACGATGCTCCAGACACAGTTCCTCTAAATGTGCCGTTTTTAGCATAGAGGTCTCCATTCTTTCTAACAGAAAACGGTGCATTTTCTGGGGTAGGACTTCCAGCCCACATTGCATAAAGACTGTTAGCTCCACTGCCAGATCCATTCAACGCCACATAATTAGAATTACTACCACCATGCAAAAATGTATCTTCGATGGTAAATCCGCCAATCTTACCAGAAGTAGCCGTTACCTTACCACGAAAATATGCACTACCGTCTCGTAAATCCAAAAAGAAGTTTGCGTTTTCAGGCATACCATCTGAGTCAAACTCAATATCTCCATACTCGTCAATAAATTCTGGAGTAACCGTAGTTCCGTTGGTATCGAACAAAAGTTTAGTTCCCGCTACAATGCCATATTTGGGGTCGAAAATCATCAATCCGCCATTATTATGTTGCATGATATATGAAGCATTATAGAGCCACGCACCAGTAGCATCCACTTTGAACTGCATCACGCCATCATCATTAGCGTTTTCCAACACCAAATTATTACCGATAATCAAATTACCGGCCAACAGTTCTGTGTTAATACCCCAAGTCTCGCCAATTAGAATATCTTTTCCACTGTCATCTTTCAGACCAGTTTTTGCATCAGAATAGAACCGCCCCAACGCAAGTTTTGCGCTTTGCCAGCTATCGTCAGTCATAGCGATCATATTATCCACAATGCGCAACTGATACTTACTGTCACCGCCCACCTGAATACCTGCACCGTTAATCACGACGCTCTGGTTACTGGCACCAATAATGGTGTTCACCGCAGCATCCAGCGCATTCTCCATAAATTGAGAAACCTGCGTAGTTTTATTTGCCGTCTTGTTATAGAGATACTTACTGGCATCAAAACTCCGACTGGAAGCACTGGTCTTGTTAATATCGCTCAACCAATTTGCTACTACATCTCGCTTTTGAAAACGATTGGAAAATGTCAGGGTAATATTTTCGGGATTATCAAAATCGATACTCAAACCGATAAACTTCGGCTCAATAACGCCCTCATCGCCGATATTCAAATAAATGTTCTTACCGAACTCAAGCTTGTCTTTGAACGGTTCAAATTCCTTTTGAAACAGGAAGTTAGCCGTATCGATAGAAAACTCGTATACCGGCCACGCCCACTCCTCCAGCAACTCCTCTCCGAATGAGTAAAGCTCACGGGCGACAGAATACTTCTGATAATCGTTCACATTTACAGTGAAAAACATCTTAGACGACGCCGCTTCAAAAGAAATCCAACTTCCTTTATCCTCCGAAACACCCTCGCTGTTTTGAGTAGAAATGTCACTGGAAAATTGAGAAAGTGTGCCAGATACCGTAATCATACCGCTTGGAAAACTATGCTCTCCAAAAGTAATCGTTCCCATATAGGCTGTCAGCACATATGCACCGCTACTCTCGTCTACTTCCAAAGTTCCTTGCACAATATCCGTTGTCAGCTTGGCACTGATAATCTGAAGTGCTCCGCCCGTAGCGCCATACAACTTCTTCCCGTTCAATGTCGCACGCACTACATTTGAATCACTGATCTTCAAGCTGCCTTGAATGGTGGAAATCGCACCGGACGCCGCAGTATCAACATCGGTCGCCACAAATGTCTCTTCTGTCGTATCGCCCTCAATCAAATACAGGTTAAGGATCTTTTGCTCGGCTTCTGTAAAATACTTGGAGAATGCCAACTGATTGACTACAGCCTGAATATCTCCAGCATATTGATCGATCTCATCCTGCAAGTCTGCGATGACTGCCTCCTGAGAGGCAATCTCCTCTTTCTTACGATCGATCTCTGCCGTCTTATCAGACAAGTTTTTTTGCTGAGTGGCCTTGCCCGCTTCGGTGGTCTCCAGCGCAATCGCCTGAATGATTACACTCTGCTCCGTCGTTAGCACTTCCAGTTCACTTTTCAGATCCGCAAGCGTTACCTCCTCAGCCAGCTTTTGTGCTGTCTTGGAGGCACGCGCCGCTACCAGATTGGTATAGTATCCTTGATTGCTGCGGATTAAAGCGTCCCAACCCTTCACACGTTCAGCCAACTTTACGGTACTTCCCTCCGGGACTACATCCAGATCACCATTGGAAATAAAATAGGATAGATCTACCAGATAGTCCGTACCCATAGGGTTTACGTCACGGATACTCAAGTCGTCTGATCCGTACAAATGCAGCTGTGTCACCATGTCGTCAGTCAACTCTTCCAGGTCTACTGCATCCACCAAATTTTGATAGCTAAGATAGACCGGTACCGTGCCCCGACTCTTGCCGGCATCATAAGCATTGATGGTTTTTGCGTACACATCAAATACGATAGTGCAGTTGTACTTCTCCATAGCACTTCCGTAGCAGAAACTTAGAGCGTCGCTATCATACTCATCAAATGTGCGATAACATCCAATTAACTTTGGATCGACATAACCAATGCTCCATGTAGTATCCAACTCCAGGATTCTTCCCAGAATTGTATCATCCGGCGTCACTGGGTTCCAGAAATTGTAGGTTCCCTCTTCTAAAAAGAGCATCTTCTTTTCAAAAATCTGCTCAATAGAATAACCAGTAATATGCTTAACCTCCGATACACCGTCTCCCGACGTAGTAGGTCTTTGCAGAATGTAAATACCAAGTTCTTTGGTAAACAACATCTTATAGCTGGTCAATTTCTGATACAAAGGATTGATTTTACCATCAGAATGCCGAGGAACATCGAACTCTACACGACTTACCGCTGCATAGTTTAGCTCGAAGTTCAATCCATTGACCCATGGGATAATCCCCAATTCTTTACCAGCCAGAGTTTGTAGCCTCAACTCAGGCTGCTTGATCTGGCCGCTTTTCAATTTTGAATAATCCAGATACACCTCTGGCCTCCTTTCTTATGCACCCACATTATAAAGGTATCTTCCTTTAAGTGTTACGCTACCATTTCCGGTAAACACCAGTTCGTTGTCCCCTGGATCTAACCTAAGAAAACCAAAGTTAAAGTAATCGTACAAGTCGTAACCAGACACTTCTTCCGTAATCACTTGATTTTCATTGTCAATCCGAATAGTCAGTTCGCTCCCCGGCAAACCGGTGAATATCATCTCATCCCCTGTCGTCAAATTCTTCACGCCGAAGTTGGAGTTACCCGCAGAGAGATTGATCAGCATCTCCGGGCGCAGTTGTTCCATACAGGAACTATCGTTATAAAACCGCACCGTAGTTGAGCCACTAATTTGATAAGTTTTCTCAAAAGGGTAGCTATACCCATAAGGACAATCACAAATAATTTTTGCTTCAAAAGCCATCGGTGCCCAACTCAAATGAATGGGTGTCAATTCTTGAATCAAGCAGCGGAATTGAATATGCTCCATATCCGGCTGATCGATACTTAGCCATTGATAATCCTGATATCCAGTTAGCCACTTGGAAACGGCCTGCATTTCATATCGGTCTAACTTATGATCTGCGCCGAAAATCAGGGTAAAGCTTAATGGGCTGTCGTTATATCGCACACCATAGTGAATAGGCGCAATGCGGTTTGCAAGACGCTTTTCCACCAAGTTTGCCTTATTGCCAAAACTATTGGCAGTGTGTTTATTGCTGGACATATCCGCGACATACATACTGAACATGGAAGCGGGCATTCCAGCATAGGTAAATTCATAGCTCTTAAACATCGTCTTCCCTTCCTTGCTAATGAAAGGAACGCCCCAAACGGGGCGTCCCAATCTTATCTCCCGATTCCAATGATCCGCCCGATCTGATTGACCATATCGCGTGTAATCTTGATATGCTCTTTGACCGTAGACTGATCCGCTCCGTAAATTGTCGTGTCACCAATTTGTAGCTCAATGGGTTTGCTGTTATTGGTAACATTATTCACCGTCTTACTGCCGGCCACTTGCTTCATTACATCGGCAAAAGTGGAGTTACCGGCATAATCCGGTAGATCGCTCAGGGCTTCAGAAAGCAGGTTAATACGATCCATCTGCGTGGTCAAATTGTCCACCATTTGTTCGCTCAACACCCACTCCTTGGTTTTCAGCAGAGAGATCTGCTCATTGGATTTCAAATCTCCGCCGCCAACGATACCACCCTTGTGATAGATATACTTTTTGTACTTATCGTACAACAGCTCACCACCAACCCTGTCTACATACCAAACGCCATCGTCGCCGCGCACCGCAGTAATGCCGTACTGTGCCAGCTGAGCGCCAAGTACCAGGTTCCGCTTATTCAAATATGCCTTACCCGCCTCATCTTCTGAGTGGTGCAACCGACTGTTTGCATACATCTCCTTGATGATCGCATGAACCATATCTTCATTGCTGGAGCTGTTATCGTAGTTGGTGTTCCCTACCTGGATGTTTGTGCCGGAAGACTGCGAAGCCTCAATATCTCCACCGATGTTATTCAGCGCAGATACATAGCTTCCGTACCGCTGTGCGGCAGCAAGGCAATTATCCCAAGCACTGGTAATTTCACTGTTCAGCACATCGCCATACTGGGTGTTCCAGCTGATCAGTTCGCTATACAGCGTATCCCAGTGGGACTCAATATACTCAATCGCCATATCATAAAGTTTCTGGTAAGAAGAGATACTATCCTCCAGGATCTCAATCTCCTTATCCTTCTCCTCGTGATAAGCTTCTTCCATCTTGTCCAGGGCATCTTCCTGAGCTTCAAGCGTTCTGTCTGCCTGATCATCTGCCAACTCTTGCTGGAGTTCTGACATCTCTTCAAGCAGCGCCGTCTTTTCCGCCTGAGCCTCACGACTATCATCCAAACTCAACGCATCAATACGAGCTTGCAACTTTGCGATTTCCCGCATCTTAGACGCCATAGTTTTCTGATAGTCTGCCTCATTTTTGCTGGCCTCCAACGACTCCTTTTTCAATTCAATGATTTCGGAGTACGCATCCTTCATGTCCTCCAATCCGTCGATCTGATCTTGAATACGCTGTTTAAGCATATCCATCACATAATCAAGGATGTCGTTCAATCCATTCTGCATCTCTTCCAGCTCTTCTGTTACACCGCCAACTGTCTGCCCAATACTCTGTACCGCGCTTTCCGCCAAAGAACGCAAAGCGTTGATATTTTGCAGCGCTGCCTGATATTGAGCGTCGTCCAACCCGGCCAACGCCAGATTTGCATAGACAAATCCCCATGTAGCATTAGTGGCCTGCTCGGTGGCATACAGAAGATTATTAAGCGTTGCAATATCCCCCTCAGCCTTCGCCATGCGAAGTGCTTCCACATAGGCGAGAGAGCTTTCGATCGCCATCTGTTGAGTCCGGGCAGCGATAACTTTCTTGATACTCTCTTCGTTAATTACCAACTGCCCATTTTCATCCATCAAATAAGCCAGGTACTGCTGACCCAATCCGATAATGCTTTGCAGGGTATCTACCGTGATATAGCCGCTGGAAGCATACTCATCTGCCGCATCATGTAAAGTATCATAGACACTCTGAATAGAGTCAACAGAGTCGCTTGCCTCCTGCACAATCTCAGAGAGATAGTCCGTAATCTGCTCACGCAGGCTCTTAATACCACTTTCAACCTCTTTCCACGATTCACTGCCCTCACGATTTTCCTCGTTCAGTTCAGTAATAGTGTCAATCAGCCCTTCGGTATCCTCCCGCAGAGCATTGGTAGCCTCCTGCATACTGCCGTAACTACCTACGCTGTCCGCTGTCAACTCATTCAGATGTTCCATATTGGAAATCCAAAGATCATTGGTATCAGCGTTATATTCAACCGCAAAACCCAACTCTCGCAGAGATTCAACGCCCGCCTGAATAGTGGCGTCTCTCTCATTGTTTAGATCGTGCAGTGCATCCTGTTCGCGCTCATAAGCGCCAATCAGTTGTCGTGTTAGCAGAATCTTTTCTTTGATATTGTCGCTGTCCTCAATTTTCAGCTCAATATCAGATACCAACTCCTGCGCTTTCCGTAGCCGCTCTACTGCCTCACGGTACTTATCGATATCAGCAATATACTCTTCTACTTCATCGCTCCCAGAGCCGCTATCACTTCCAGAGTCACTTTTGAACTCTTTAAGCGGAATATTTTTAAGAGCTTGCAGCGTAGCAATTTGACCATCAATCTGAGCAATAGCGTCTTCATAAGTTGAAATATCCAACTCTAAATCTGCAATAAAATCATCCAGACCAATTTCTTTTGCCTCGTAGGTATACTCGGTACCCTCAAAATTTCCGCTGGTAAGATTGATCTTAATCCCGTTTCCGGTAGTTCCGCCACCTGATCCGCCTTGAACAGTGCTTGATCCAGCAACCGATCCATCTGCAATACCTGCGATAGCCTGTGCTGTTTGATGTGCTTGTTTTGCTACAGATGCCAGGTCGGTCTTAACATTCGTCAGATTGTTATACATCGTTTGCGCCAGATCGTAGGCGGCCTGATTAAAATTGCCATTTACATCTGTGCATACATCCGCTGCAATCTGATTAAACTCTTGTGCATTTTGAGACATGGCAGCAGCCGCAAGCTTAAATGCAGTTGCTTCGTCAATACCGGCATCAATCAATGCTTGCGCAACAGCATTACCGGCATTGATACGATATTCAGCCAACTCTTTAGAGATTTGCCCCTCTCCCTCACCAACACTTTTGGCAAGATCAAGTTGTGCTTGAGCCGCTTGCATCTTAGCTTCCAGAACCGCTTTGTCAGCCTCAAGCTGGGCAATCTGAGCATCAATTTGAGTGTCAAGTTCTGCTTTCTTTCCTTGAATGAAAGTATTGACAACCCCTTCATTCAAAGCAATTTGACCATCAGCCGTAACCTGAGCATTGTTAAGAATCTCTGGATAAACAGCCGCAAACTCCAATGCTTTTTCCAGCGACATTGTAAATCCATCTGCCACTGTCGCTTGTAGATCGGCAAGAGTTTGGAACGAGCTTGAAATACTATCAATGCTGTTCGCCACATTAGTGAAATTATGCAACGCTGCAGTATAGGCATCTACATCACCTGTAATATCACCATACAAAACGCTATACATAGCAAGTTTCTTCTGATGCTCTGCAATCGCTGCATTATTCGCCTCAATTTCACTTGTTGCTTCCGCGATTAGACTTGACCACAATCCGCCGTCATTACCAAGGCTTCTCTGCTCTTCGTAATAAGCAATGTTATCCCGCAATGCGGCATTTTGCTGCTCAATGGCAGAAATTTCGCTCTCAATTAACGCGATATCTCCCGCCATTTGTGCATTAGCCTTTTCTTTCCAAGCCTCTACATTTAGCTTTACTACACCATTTTCTTCATAAAGATAGCTTAGATAATCCTCTTCTGCATTGGCTAAAGCTTCAATAGTTTCCGCCGTCAGACCACCTGTTGCCATATCTTCTTGAGCTTGCTCTAAAAGATCATAGGAAGACTTCAAGGCAGAGAGAGTTTCAGATAGTTCAGATAGCTCTCCGCTAAATTGCTGAGCACCAGAAGTATTCCCCGCCCATTCATCGATTAGGCCATCCAATACAGAATTGAAATTGCTTCCTGCGATCCCCATTTCATTAAATGCTGTAGTAAAAATGTTCTTAAAAGCTTCTGCATTAGCAGGCTGTAAAGAAGCGAAAATACCATCAAACGCCTCTCTAATATTAGAAGCAAAATCCTCGTTGGTAATCTCGCCATTTGCCAACTGTTCTTTCCAATCAACAATACTATTGAAAGCCTCTTTTACTTCAGGCGCAGCCAAAAATAGTGGCTCAACAATATTATCATCTACATACTGCTGAACTTCCTCCTGGGTTGTTAGCCCAAGCTCACTGAAATCCAGTCCCGATACCATCGTCTCAGCAATTTCTTGCATTTGACCATTGAGATCTTGGAACATAAAATCAGTTTGCAGCCAACTACCTACTACCGGATTAAGCTGTGCCCACTTCGCACGCATCCGCTCTTCAAAATTATTGATTTGTTGCTCATAACGCTGAATTGCGATCTCGTATTGATCTTCGATATACGGCATATTGAGTGTGGGAGCAACATCCAATGCAGAGTAGTCCCACTCGACCTTAAAAACATATCCATTATTGGTTGATTGCTGGTCGTCAATATATACCGATCCGTGCATACCAAGCTCTTGTGCTTTTTGAATAAACTCACGAGCGGCAGCTTCTCCCGCCTCTTTGGTAGAAAATCTTCCCACCTCTGTAGGCAGACTACGATTTTGGATATCCTCAAATACCTGAGTATACTCATCCTGAATGTCTCTCAGATCGGCAATTTGATCGCGATATACCTCGTTCGTCTCTTCAATATTTGTAAGCACGTCTGGCATGGTCTTCGCGATCTCAGCATTTGCGGCGGCTCTTTCCGCCTCAACCAAAGCCATAAGAGACTCTGTAAGCGTATCAGCGCTATAAGATAGTGCCAGCATTGCATTACCATTGCTGTCCATTCCCATATTGATTTCTGGGAACATTTCTGCAATCTGGTTATTTAGAGATAGAAACTCTTCATACTCTTCATCTGTTAAGCTAACATTTTTTCCGAATTTATCAACGCCCTTTGCCAGCTCAACAAATCTTGGGATAATCTCTTCAGAAGTATTCCGCAAATTTCTGAATGTCGTAGCGGTGCTTGAAATGGTAGAAGCAAGCTCCTCATATTCATTCTCAAGCTCCTCCATTTTTTGCTTTGCTCGCTCAGCACGTTCAGAAAAATAAGTCCATGCAGCAGAAATTAGAGAAATTGCAGTCGTTACTACGCCCGCAATCAAGCTAAATTTAGACAGCGCACTCATGCTCTTCCACGCAGCACCGGCAGTTGCTCCCAAGTTCTTAAATGACAAACCAGCAGTATTATTTGCCGCAGCCTGCCTATTTGTCATTAAAATCTGTTCCATCTGCGCTTGGGTAAGCGTCCCGTTTGCTACCGCAGCTTTCAAGATTTCAACTGTAACCCTTTCGGTTGAAGCAACATTCAATTCGTTTGCCAAAGTGCCGGCTTCCATGCCAAGTGTTTTTTCAAGCTCAGCAACGGTATATTGTTTCATTGCAGCAACGGCTGTCATCATTGTAATAACCTGTTGCTGCTGCTCGGCATTTAACCCAGCCATACTCATTGCCAATCTCTGTTGTGTAGGCTCAAGAGAACTCAATGCCAGAGCATAACTCAGCACGCTTGATGTACTACCATCAAAACTAATATTGGAAAGCGTATTCAAAACTGGGGTAATTGCAGTATTGATTGTGCTAAGCGTAGATCTAAATTTCACAAGATGCCCAATCACTACTACAAGACCAATCGTTCCAAACAGCCCTAATTTATCTGTCAACCAATCTACAGCATTGGAAAGCGCCGTTAAACCGTCAACAACCAATTTCATTTGATCTGTATCAAACAAATTCTGAGCAACGCCTACCCATGTCTCCTGCAATGCGTTCAACTTATAATCCAAAGACTGATAGATGTTTTCCATCTCAGCTTCAGCGCTGCCCGCACTATTGGCCATAGTTTTAATTGCTGCATCCGCCTGTTCAAAGTTGGCAAGCATTGCAGCACCAACTTGCGCTCTCTGCTTACCAAACAATTTATCCAACAGATCTGCACGGTTTTTATCGGTCAATTCATCCCAGATAGCAGCAATATCTGCCAGGATGTCATAAGTAGAACGATAAGTCTCTGGGTCTCCTTCCTCAAACAAAGAAATACCCCGATTATTATTGCTTGCAGTCTTTGTCAAATCGGCGATTGCGCCCGTCAGCTCCTCGACGCCTCCAACATACTCTTCCGTCTCCTCGTCATAACCACGAATACGCATAGAAATTGTCTTCAATGCGTTACCAACACTGCTGGCGTCTCTTGTGATTTCGATAGCAGCCGTAGCCAGCGCCACTGTTTCGTCGAATGTGTTGTTTGCCGCAGACATAGCGGCGGAGCTGCGTGTCAAAGCCTCTACAATATCTGCATTACTTACAGCAAATGCGTTGCCTACTGAATTGACCTTAGAAATGATACCGTCCATGGTATCATCCACATCGATATCAAATGCCTTGATTATACTAACCAGGCCATCGGTCGCCATATCAATGTCCATTTCGGGAGATACTGCTCTGAAAATTGCAGAGTTCTCCGCCAGCTTTGCGGCCTCCTGCATAGTATAACCCAGTCGGCTCCATTCAGCTGTCTGAGAAATTACCTCTTCAGTGGTAACGCCCAACGCCTTAGCCGTCTCGTTAGCGCTCAGATAAAATTTGCGATATTCTTCCTCCGTTGCCTGGGTTGTTTTACGCAAGTCGATCATTGCCGTATCCAATGCAACAACGGTGGAAATTGCATTTCTCAAAATACTGAATGCTCGGAATAGTAAAGTTGTAGCAGAAACCCACTGCAAAACCTTACCAACATTATTCTTCAGTACATCGCCCAGAGATTGCATATTCTTGCCGGCAGCTTTTACCTCAGACTTGAATCTGCTAAATTGTGAAGTCCACTTATTCAGATCCATCTGATTATCAATAACTTGCAGATTATATCCAAGTTGCTGGAACTGCGCATTCAAACCAGGGTCGCTTTTTAGCGCACTCCATTGCCGTCCAACTGCCGCCAGATCTGCCTTTGCTTTTTCCAAGTTTTCATTAAACTTGAAATTTAGCACATCGCCACGCTGTACACGGTTCAGTTCAGACATTTCTTTGCTGCATTCGGCAATTAAAAATTGCAGCCGTTCATAGGCTGCAATTTTTTCTGCATCTGTTTTAGCAGAGCTATATGCCGCCTCGGTCTCCCGAAGCATTTGCATTTTTTGAATCAAATTATCAGTTGGCGCAACCAACTGACTAAAGCGCATCTGCAGATCTTGAACAGTAGAAGGGATTCTCTGCATGGTCTGATCAATCTCTCGCGCCTTATCTGCCAGTTCTGCACCGGAAAGTTTTAACTTAATCTCATTTTCAAGACGCGCCCTTTCAGCAGATTCAGCCTGCCGTGCGTACTGGATGATCGCTGCATAAGGAGTAAGCTGCTCATTCAGCATTTGTCTTTGACGTTCATACAAAGCCAACTGCTCATTTAGTACCGCCAACTTTTCCTTATCTGCAGTCGGATCTAACCCTACCATCGCAGTTTTTGTTCTGGTGACTTTATTCTCCACAGCAATCATCTGTGTATAAAGAGCATTCACACCTCGCAACTGCTCTTGGAAGGTTTTCACATCTCCTTCCAGCCTATCAAAACTGTTCAAAAATGCTGTCAAAGACGCCGGATCAAAAGCTTCTCCTAACTGCGTTCTCAGTCCACTAATGCGACTCTTGAACTCATCGGTTAAAGTGCCGGCGGACTGTAGGCGTTTTTCCAATGTGTCCAATGCTGCAAACTGATCTGTTTTGATAGAGCCAATATCTTTCGTTCTAAGCTTTGTTGCTACATACTCCGCATTCTGATATTCTTTAACCAGTTGCTTCAATGCGGCAATCTCTGCTTCAATACTCGCACGTTGTACCTTATCCAGCTGACCAGTTGTGCCAATCATGGTCTGAATTTTAGTCTCAAGTTCGGTATACTTGGCGTTCAACGCATCCAGGTGCGTAGTATCATTTACTGGCTTTGCAGAAGTGGCCCCAGTATAAGACGCCTGAATATCAGACAATACCGCCTTTTGCTTTGTCAAATAAGAAATTCGGGACTCATTATCTGCCTTAGCTTTGGCCGCAATCTGAGCTTCAATCTGACGCTGCCTCTCCAAATTCATTGTTACATTGGTTAAGTGCGTATTGATATCGCCCGTAATCGCATCGTATGTCTGTAAATAGGATACACTTCGTCCAAGCTGATCTGTGCCTTGGATAGATAGGCTTAGCATTCTCTCTTCTTGATTGCTGGCTTGTTCCCAACGACCAGTAATGCGATCAATCTGAATGCCCATCTTTTCCAGTTGCTCAGTCATGGCGTGAGAAACGTCGGGACTAACCTTCAAGCTATTCAGCTCAGCCTGCATCTTTCTTACAGAAGCTTGATCCAACCCAACAGAAACACCCACCTTATGCGTTTGGGTTGCTCTGCTCAACTCTTTGCTGAATTTCTGAGCCTCAGTCTGGATGTTGCTGTTATCAACTTCAACCCGCACTTTGATCTTGCTTTGCTGATTGATCAACTTAGCAATACTCGGAAGTTGCGCAGAAATTCGTTGCGCTGACGCTTGTTCGTCAGCCTCCAATTCACTGGTAACTACAATCTTCAGATCCTCATCCACATTCCTCACCACCCTTTATTTTGAAATTCATTTCACTCTCACACCCTGCCTTTTTAGCCCCGCTCTCAAAGCAGATATGTGTGCCCCACTTTCCTTCAAATGCTCGATTGTTTTAGCAGTAAATGGTCTTGGCTCCATAAAACGCCCCTTTTTTGAAGGGAAATCATAGGTGTAATATTTGTAGCCGTGTCCGTATTCCACCAACTCCGGCAAATTCTTCCCTGTCGTAACCCTACTGTTATCAAAACAGCCTCCGGGGTTTGGTTCAGTCACATTGACCACTACCAAAACGCCGCCCTTAGCGCTACCTCCCCGAATCTCAATGTTATAAGGGTCTCCCAGTCCACCCATATCGCCCCGTCTGCGATACATCCGGGGCGTATAGACCTTATAAACCTCTGAAAAGATGGTGGCCGCTTCTTCATCCTGGACTTCCTTAAAAACTTCATTGGTCATTGCGTTGTCAATTTTCTGTACCAGCTGCTTATTTGCCACCGCTAACGCCTCTCGAATTGTCATGCCTCCACCTCCTCGGTTGATTTTCTGTGTTGCTTATTTGATCTGGGCGTCCAGAATACCCTGCAAAATACCACCCTCATCCAAATTTTCTGTTGCTTTGGAGATCTTCCCGGCATACTGCATTAGAGTATCCATATCAGTGCTATCCGCTTTCTTTGCCAGTGCCTCCATTACATTTCGGATAGAAATAGCGGCATCCCCCAAAGCATTCATTGCGTTGACACTTACCTTATTACCGTCACTCAGGTTGCGTGCCTTGCGCCATTCAATACCCACTTGACACAGACCTACCATCTCTCGCATCATCGCTTGATACGGCTCATTGTCCAAATAATCCAAATTCATTGCTTGATACAAAGCATTCATAGCATCCAAATCCATATTCTCTGCTTCGCCCTTCATCGTCAAAACAGGTACATTAGTACACATCTGCAAAATGGTAGCGCGGAGCATAGGTGTCAGAAACTCAGGATGATAATTGCCTGCCGCATCAAAGCAATTTCTTACCACGCGAGAAATAAACTTTGTCTTCTCATCAACAGTCAGAATAGTACGGATCTGTACTTCAAAGGTGGAATCTGCCACAGGAAATTCCTTTGTTACCGTCCCCGTATCAGCGTGCTCCTTCAGGAACGCCTTTACGGTATTGACTGCAATTTTCTTCATATTCAGTCCTCCATAAATTTCATTGCACTCTTGAAATTCAACTCGTCTGCGTGCTGGCTAATCCAACCACGATAGTTTTTCTCCAGTTGGCAAACAGCTGTTCTTTCGTCATTCTTAAACCATGAGAGATATGGTACAAACCCAGAGCGCTCTGGGTTAGACAGCAAATCATTCTGCCCGTCGTGTCCAATCACGATCACCTTACAATTATCGTGAATGCGGGTCAAAACTTTCATCAATTCATCAAAATAGAAATTTTGCGCCTCATCCACGATTACCACCTTATTTTCAAAGTTAGTGCCTCTCAAAAAGGTGTGTGTAAGACACTCAATGTATGCTGTCTGATATTTTTCGTTTACACTGTCATCGTAAAAAGCAGTGTTCAAATTGACACCAATTTTTTTGAGCGCCTGATAAAATGGCTCGAAATAGGGTTCGGACTTTTCCTCAATACTACCTTTCAGATATCCCTGCTTCTGCTCCTGAGTGGGAGACGCAATGTACACGATCCCCTCATATCGTCCATACTTACACAACAAATTTGCCGTTGCCGTAGCGATCAGAGTTTTACCGGTTCCTGCTTTTGCATTACAAAAAACAATCAGTTTGTTTTCGTCCCAGATCGCATCTCGGAAAACCTGCTGTTGCTCATCCAGAACCAACCCATAAAAGGGCTGATCCCGGAGAGACATAGGTACATCGTAAATATCCGATCCCGTGCGTTTCTTTGCCATAGTTTTCACCCCTTAAAGAATGGTATCGATGTCTGCCACAACCTCATCCGCAATACCCAAGCGAATCATATCGTCACTGAAAAGGAACCAGTCACGGCGATAGTTGTCTTCATACATCTCAGAGGTAATGCGAGTCTGTGATGTAATGTATTGCTTCACTCGCTGTTCAAACGCCTCAGTAAACTTCAGATTGTCCAGCAGCTTACCAACACTGCCAATCGCACCGGAAGAACCGTCGTGAATCAGACAGCTGGTATGATTGAAAATATAGCGCTTATGGCCTGCCATCAATAGAAGCCCACCAGCACTATATACACGACCCATACCAATCGTAATAACAGGGGTCTTTGACAGTAAAATCATATCGATAATGTGCATGATAGTATCCAAACTACCGCCGTCCGAATTGATAAAGATCTTAATAGGCTTGCGTTCCTCAACGCCCTTACCTTTATCCTCCTCATTCCATTTCTTGATATACATGGCAATATCGATTGTGGTATCGTCAATATCATCATTCCACAAAATCTCGCGCTTCTGTAGCCGACGATAATATTCCAACAGCGTGGGATCGGGCAAACTGGTCTCCATCAGCGTTTCCACATCGCCGAACTCGTCCATAAACTCAACCAAAGGCTTCTTTTCATCACGGATTTTCTTCATGTTGTTTCTCCTTTTGCAATTTCTAAATTGTTTACGACATAGTGCCCGATACAGATCGCATCAGAAAGGTTGTCGTTCTCCGTTTCGATACCAAACTTTTCTTTTACAAACTGCAATGACAGAACTTTTGAGTTTTTTTTGCATCCAGGGATAATTTCTGTCACCTTAGCCTTAATTTCTTTTTCTGTTCGCCCGCGTGCCTTACAATAGTTCTGCCATTGTGTAGGTGCCACCAAACCATATAGGTATTCGTTCTTCTCGCAGAGCAAAACGAGTGCGCCTTGCAGCTGTGCCAGCCTCTTAAAAGATTGAACATTCTGCCTTAGTTGAATGTCCTCAAAGAAAACTGCATCAGCGCCATGCGCGTGAATCACCTCATCAATCAACGCTTCAATATGCAGCATCGCCTGTTCAAACGAACATTTTTTATTGTCGTATGACCATACTCCATAATCGAGTAATGTCTTATTTTCATAATCAAAAACGGCCCAACCGCCGTGTCTTGCCTGATCAACCGCCAGTATTCTCATGCTCCCCACCCCCATAGCGAAAAAAGGAGGGCTTGCGCCCTCCTTTCCTCTTACTCTTTGATTGTCACTTCCCCAGTAGTTTCTACCGGAATCTGCTCAGCCTCTGTCGAGGCTACAGCCAGCTCCACCGCAGCAGCTTGTTTTGCTTTCCCGCTCTCATGGTAGATATCATAGATCTCTGTCAAAAGTTTACGAATTGTCGGCAAATATCCATCTGTTGCGCGAAGATCCACACCACGCTTCCGAAGCGCACGATACGCTTTCTTTGCGTCGTGGCCGCTCTGATATTCCATCAAAACACTGAGGATATAGTAATGATCTGCTGTGTCGGTATGAGCACGCCAGCTATTTTGCTTCTCGCAGGAAAAGCAACTGTCGTACTCAGTACCGCACACTTTGCAATGTTTAAGCATAGCGCTCCGCTATCTTACTCGTGGAAGAGCAGATAGCACAACTCCTCATCGTCAGCGCAGTAATCCTTCAGAGCAGAGAAGGAGAACGGATGTGTACCCTCGGTAGTCAGGTTCAGCGTGAAGTTGTTATCAATCTTGGCCTTGGGGAAAACCAGTTTACCAGCACGCTTGATAGAAGGATTGCACACGTCGGCAGCAAGAATATCAACGATATACTTAGCAGCTTCAGCGTGGTTTTCACTACCATCAGACACCTTGACTGCAGCAGCAGTCTCATACTGATAGTAAACGCCGATCATAGTGCCACTGAAACTCTCAGGCAGAGTAATATCACTACCAGTAATTTGTGCCTGCTCAGCCTCGGCACCAACCTCAATAATATTGGTGTTATCAATATTCTTGTCGTTGGTGATGGGATACACATGAGTAGGAGCGACAGTGGGGGTGTGGGTTAGGGTAGCCCTGCCACCCACAACCTTCAAAATCTCAAAGTCCTCACCCTTCAACTTGCTCTCCTCAGATGCGATCTGTACCTCAGTACCCAACTGAGCAGCCATCAGAGGCATAGACAAGACGGACAGCTCACCAGAGAAGTTTACACCCTTGGCGGTATCAAAACGAGCCAAAAGCACGCCCTGAGCATCGGTCTTGTCAACAGACTCGCCAGTAAACTCGACCTGGGGACTTTCGACGCTGGTTCCGGTGAAATCGACCATGCCAGTCTCCAGATTGATCTGAGTTACACGGCGCACCTTGTCAATGACATAGTTATTTGCATTGAAAATTGCCATGATTTATCATCCTTTCCATATTATTTTGAGAAGATTATTTCATCTCCGCCATCCAATTCAATTCCTTTTTGTTAAGCTTCTTTAGATCCACACAGCCATTGTAAATACCGTGCATTACAAAGCTATAATTCTTATGTTTCTGAACCCGTTCCACACTGTCCATAAACACACCAATGGGCAGTTCCCAAACATCATCCCATCGATACTTAAACTCAGGGCAGTTGGTTAAAGAGGAAATCAACGGCAGCAGCAACGACTCAAACGGTTTTCGCATTCGTATCGCCATCTCATCTCTGTCGTCCTCAATCATAATTTCCTTGGTATAATCATCGAACCCTGTATCCACATTTTTTTGCAGTTTATGGAGTCGTCGAATGTAATCGGTCAGAAACTTATGAGTGGCTCGATCTATCACAACATTATCTTTGTTCTTCATCGCGATCTCCTGCAAACCGTTCATCGATGGTTTGAACGAAGTAAAGTCTAAATCTCCAAAAAGGATTGACATATCTGTTTCAGAGAAAGTCTTAAAAAGAGATAGAAACAATTCATACTCGTCCACTTTGTCCCAAAAAATGTGTTGTGAATCCCAAATTTCCACTTTGCGATCAGCCGGCGTCGAACAAATCGCTCGCACCAAACCCCAATAGCGTTGTTCACCATATGCGCATATTTCATCCAGGGTTGGTTGCTTGATCGTGATTTTGGCACTCAGGGGGTAATCTCCCCCTCTGAATACTCTTAAGTAGTCAATCAATCAAACCAGCCTCCCGGTTCATTTCGTGGGTCACATATGGGATTTGCCACCCAGAATATCCTTCGTTGAACTGTACCTCGTCTGCCGTGCTGAGTTTTACTCCGCCTAAACCAAACAAAGGCGTGTCCCCATTATTCAAAATACGATCGACCTCATCTGCCAGCAAATCCGCTCTGGAGCCTTGCAGCAAATCAATTTGGTCTTCATTGCAGATAATGTAAACAGTCAACGCAGTCTCCTTCACTACATTCGTGTCGGTATAAATCACGCGACTCCGCATCGTAATGAAATTTTTGTCAACCGTTGTATTTTCGGGAACATAGAAGTGTGTTTTAATCAATTCTGCCGCAGGGCTTTTACTTCCCGTTTGCACATCTTCAAATTCCACCACATTGTTGCCTGTATTGACCAAAAGATTTACAACCGCTTGATTTTGCAACAGTTTCTTCCTAAGCAACAATTTCTGCTGGGTGATTGAATCAAAATGCGGCATATTGTCACCTCCTACCAGTTCACAATTTGGATTTTCATTGTTATATTGCTATTCAGCACATCGCTGATTACCCGGATCTCAATCGTTTTACCCACAAAATCCTGGTTGTCTGACGCTTGCAAAGTAATCAGATCGGCATTCTCCTCTACCACACTGGCAGCTCCTCCAGCAAGATCATACTCCATACGATAATCAGGAAGCGTTGTATCCGAACCATCAGGGAGCCGATAAGCAATTCGGATTTGCTTTTTCTCACCAAGGGCAAGCATTTGATCTCCGTCTAAATCAATCAATGCAAAACCACCCTGATCAATATGAGAAGTATCGCCCTCCGATTTCTGTGGGTAATAATCAGCAACCATTAGTTCCTTATTATCTGTTGCTTCGTTGAACTGCGTCTGCAATACTGCCCATTGGATCAGCCCATCATCGATCCGCTCATCACCTACCGCATACGATACAGGATCGACTCTTGTAATTCGATACGTCGCTGGATTCTTGCGATTCTTGTCCATCAAAAAACGAAATTGGACATCCAGCATGATCGTCTCCTCGTTATAAGGAATATAGACTAAGTGTTGATCTTCACCAACCGTCATATAGGTCTTTCCAAGTTCTCCCGTACCATACTGTGTGCTGTTCGTACTAAATACCGGATATGCCACAATTTCTCCAGTCAGTGGCGAGATAAAACGAATCGTATGCTTACACTTCCAAAGTACAGCCTTTTCGTAAATACGGTTATTATCAGGCAAAGCACTCACAAGCCACATAGCTCCATCGCATTCTACATATTGCCCGCACTTCAACACACCGATATTACAAAGGATCTGCCTTACAGTGGTACTGTTGTAAACATCACTCATTTTGTTTTGCATAATGGCGCGTACTGTTATCGGCTCCTTTTGAATACTCTTATCATAAATCAAAACATCTGACCCGATAGCGGAATCCAAAAGCTCTTGAAAGCCGTCTCGCCCATATGCCCAAAACTCATCGTCCTCAAAACCACTGTTAAACAAGGGGCGTGTCATGCGATACCAATTTTTTGATTCAGCCGACATCTTACCACCCCTTATCCATATGCGTGCTGCTTTTGTCGATGAAGCAAAGACTCAACCAGGGCGATTTGACTGTCAAGCTCCTGCTTTGTCACTCGTTTTGTTGCATCCTGGCCCGTCAGCTGAATATCCTTACCATAAATGCCATTTAACGCCATGACTCTGCTAAGTTCTCTTTGTAAATACGACACATACATCATTTGCGCCAATGTCCGGCAAGTGATCGAACTCAAAATACCGGAAAACTCGCGCTTTTCTGCGTCATATTTCAAATCGCAGCCCAAATTCAACTCATAATCTGCCACCGCAATTTTAAGCCACTCTGCCTCCAACCCCTCCGGGATCTCAAACTTCGTCAAAGGCATGGAGTGGAAAAGTGTTTCAATCTCAGAAAAAGTTGTTGCCATACACCACACCTTCTCCTTTTACAAATTACACGCCGGCTGTATTAGCAAGTTCGCGCAAAGCGTCCACCTTCCAGGATTCAGCCTCAGCTGCGCCGGCCTTATCTGCCAATTCCAGCAGCATTTTTTTCTCCGCACTGGTCGTAACCATACGATTCAGCTGCTCATGGAATTTTGCCTTAGTGCGGATTGCCAGCAGAGCCTTAACAGATTCCAAATCCACCACAATGGCGGCGTCCATATCCTGATCGTTCATACCAAACAGTTCTTTACGCTGCGCTTCGTCGATGATCTGAATGCGTGCATGATTTCCAAGGCCATCTGTTCCTACAAACATGACATTGCCTAACTGAATCTGAGTCAGTACCTCGTCATATGACAGCATAGGAAAGCGTTTTGCATTAGCCGGAATCGTAATGTCACCTACACCAGCAGCACGCTTAAAATATAGCGGCCAACCGCACAGGTTGTTTACCAGAACATTGTTTGTAGCCATTATTGATTCTCCTTGATTTCAAAATTAGGGAGGGGCGCACAACCCCTCCCTGAATGATTTAATTAGTTGCATTAGATAGCAACAGGCACCTCGTAATTGGTATCAGAAATCAGACCAATCTGATCCTCCATGCCCTCAGCAACACCAGCGCCAAGCTCCATATCGAAGCGTGTCATATGCTGACGGGTCACGATATCGTCACCGGTCATAGTAGTCATGCCGCCGCGCAGGAAGACCTGCAAAGGAGACACAACACCCTGGGGCAGCATGAACAGCAAGCCCTGGGGCAGATACAGATCATAGTCAGTACCATCAGCATTCAGCTTTGTCCAGTTGATTGCATTGGGCAGCTCAGTCACGAAAGCGCCGTTGTAGTAGCTGATCAGGCCGGTCTTGCGAATTTCATCTGCGATAACATCAGCACCGAAAGGAATGGCATTGGCACCGACAGTCAGATAGCCGGAAAAATCATTGAACTGAGAAACCACACTGTAGTCGCCAGCAATGTTGACCTTACCATAACGACGCATAGACTTCAGCATAGCATCAACGCCAGTCTTGGTGATACCGCTGGACTCAGCAAAATGCTTTACACCCTTAGCGTTCTTCAGCGCATTGTAGAGAACGCTGGTCACATAGTATACGGCCTTATTCTTCATGTCGATCTGAACCTGATTCATACCCTCGGCAACATTTCCATCGAAGTTACCGCTCTGCAGCTCACGATAATCCACAGAGAAACCACCAGAAATAGTCTGAGTACCGATGGGATACTCACGGAAGCTGTAAGCTGCAAAAGGCACATCAGAAGAAGAAGCCTGGAAGCGAGAATCAATACTCTCGTACTTATAGGTCTTCATCATAGGAGCCTCATGGTATCCGATACGCTTATAGTTGCCCATAAAGCTAAACAGCTTCACGGCCTCCAGCAGCTTGGGTTCAATAGAGAACCGGATGATAGAGTTAATCTCACTCTGGGCAACAGGATCGCCGGCAAGAGCCTTAGAAGACAGCTCTTTAATAGTAGCGATCGCTTTATCCTTCACGCTGTCAGCAACATTCGGCTGATTGCCGGCAGCAAGGGCAGAAAACACCTCTACAACCGGGGAGTTCTGCTTGACACGCAATGTGTCAACATCAGCACGAGCGTTTGCCATATTGATCTCATAAATGCTCATTATTTTCTCCCTCCTTTATTACTGTACACGAATAACGGCCAGAATGCCGCTTCCCATGTATGCAGTCTTCTCAATGATCTCAAAATAGACCTTGTAGCCATCAACAGCATCAGCCTTAGCAATCAGACCGTCTGTTCCGAAGACCATATTATCGCCTACAGCCAGATCAGCAATGTCACCATTGATCTCAGAAGCTGCAAACTCAATCTCCATGTTTGCAATGCTGGTTAGGTCATCAGCGCGAACAAACTCACCAGTCAAAACCACTGTGGTCTCGCTGAAATTGTGCATTTCAGGCTTGTCATTGATATTGGTAACAATACGATAGCAAGCCTTAGCCTCGTCCTCAGAGGCGGGGAGAGCTGCGGTCTTTGCGGCGCGATCCAGGATAACACCCATGCCAACCTTTAGATCGACAACGGCTTTGCAGTTACCGACATTCTGTACGCCCTTGAAAGCACCGATTGTCTTGTACTTCATCTTTCATTCCTCCATTCTTAAAATACTTCAACATCGCCGTCGTCGCTATGCGGCTTTGTCTCTTCAGTCATGCCAAACACATCAATATTGGATGCGTTTGTCTCTGCAACCTTGCTGGCCTCGCGTGCCACGCGAACCATCTCGGTACAGATCTTACCGATAATGCTGTTGATCTCAACGCTACCAGGATTAGCATTGAACGCATCAATGTCATCCTGAGCCACCGCACGTTGCTCTTCAGAATAGGGTTCCAGCGCAGAGTTCAGCTCAGCACGAGAACGCTCATTCTCCAACTCGGTGATCTTGGCATTTGCCTCAGACAAACCAGCCTCAGCTGCTGCCTTTTCCGCCTGATACTTTTCCATATCAGCACGCAGTTGAGCAATCTCGGCCTCTTTTGCCTGAATATCAGCTTGTAGCTGAGCAATCTCGGCCTCTTTTGCCTGAACGCTGGCGTAATATTCATCCCACTTTGCGTTTGTCTCAGAAATAGCACCGGAGATGACCGCCATCAGCTCATTTTTCAGCTTCTCATCCATGTTACAATCCTCCTTGTCATCTTTTTTATTATTTAACTCCATTACGATAGCGGCCTCATCAGCCGGTTTGACGCCCAGGATCGCATAGCCACTATAATCATAAATTTGTGGCACACGTCCCTGCTCTTTCCAACCGCCGGAGTAAATAATGTGTCCATCGTTCTCTGGCTTACCAACAATTTCAACCGACCCTTTTACAACAGAGTCCGCCATATGCTCTCTCAGCCAGGTAACGAATTTGGGATAACGCATTTCATCCAGTGTGCCCTCCGCGATCAAAACACGTTTGGCTACACCGTCAATTTCAATATCGTCGATATGTGCCTTTTCAAAATGACCCACCATTGTGGCGTCTTCAAATAAAGGCAAATTATCAGAGCGAATTTCTGTCATGCCGTGCCCATAGGGGATATCTCGATCGTCGGTCAGAAATTCTGCAACGATTGACATACCCGCCACGGACGGCAAGTTATCCCTTGTATATTGTTCGTTCCATGAGATACCATTGTCCTGCCATTGGTCTGCACTGGGAAAAATCTCGTGCAACACAACTTTAATAGGCCGTCTGCCAGCCACGGTTCTTTCACTGGAAATCTCATAGATAGGTGAACACCCTTTCAAAACCTGATACATTCCCTCTCACCTCCTTAATCTGACGGAGATGGGCTTGCATTGCCATTATTTGCTTTGGTCGAAGCTGTGCTGGGATTTGTCTCAAGTCCTCTCGTACTATGATCCACATCTTCATCCGGGGCATCTTTACCAGTAACAGTAAAGGAAGTTTTATGAACCGGGTAACGATTCTCAAAGTCCTCTTCCAGCTCATAATCCATCAAAGAAAGGTAATCATCGGCATTGATGCCTGTTGACGCAATCCACGCCATCAAGCTACCTTTACCACGAGAGTATAGATCGGAGAAAAACTTTACCGATCTTTCACGATTGACAAATGTAATCGGCAACACACGAAACTCAATACGGTAGCTTCCGTCACGAATCACATTGTAGTTGAGGCACTTATTCATCTCTTCTACAATCGCTTCGATCCAAGTAAACACATTATTAGAAATGATCTCAAGGTTTAGCGTTGCCGTGGCATAGTTACCCGTCGAGCTTCCGCTCAACGCAGCAGAAGCAAACCCGATATCCTCATTGACATCTTCTTTGATTGCATTCTCATTTTCCTCATCCAACAGAGAGATATCCACCGGCAAACGATCCATTTTAGTGCCTGCCGCAAGAGAGAAGAAGGAAATCCCACAGCCGTTGCTACGCTGTGTAAGTGCTTGCTTTACGGTATTATGCTGATTCTCTTGTTGCCCTTTTGACAACGCAGAAGTACCCTTGTCTTTACCCTCCGGGAATGTCTCATAGTAGATTTGGTTATTGACAGTATCCAGCACACGACGTTTGGTGTTGATAAAATACTTTGCATATTCAATATCGTCCAGCGCAGCCACTGCAAACGGAACGCCATAGGGATCACTCTGTCCGCTCTTAATTTTAGTTACGATTGTTTTGTGCCAGTCCAACCGAAGCCAACTTGCACCATCAGGGAAAGCCCCCTGTTCGTACTGTGTCCATGCGTCTTGGATCTGTCGTGGAAACCCCTGTAGCTTGCGCTTACGCTCACTCTCAATCATGCCGTTAAAATACCGCAGATCAAACGCTACCTCGTAGCAGTTGTTTCTGCGGCCAATAATTCTGGTATATTCCAACGGAAGCGGGATAACAATGGTGTTTACGCCAGCAGAGTTGATTTCAGAAATACCCTGCACATCCATATCTGTCAACGCTATCTTGTTTTCCACCGGAACTGTCCGCGTTTCCATATATCCAACATACATTCCCTCATTGGCATTACGAAAAATGGCATCGCGGATTACTTCCTTGTATCGCATGGATCTTAAAACACTATTCATGCGATCTGCACTCTGACGATAACTTTTGCGCTCTGTTCCTGCTTTTTTAGGTTTCGCCACTACAATGTAATCCAAAGAGTGAAGACCCATTAGGCTATCCACCGCTGTTCCAACTGTACCGTTAGAATAATATGCCCACTTTGCCCAGCGTCTCAACTCAGAAATATGGTTCATAGGGTCTTTTGCCATATTTAAGATTTCCTGCGTAGAATAAGGCGCAGAACCCTTACTGTATCCGCTAATCATATTCAAATAAGATGCACCAAGCTGTGTGTTGAACTCATGTAAAATTGCCGCCGCAACCTCACCTGCCGCATTCTGCTCTGTTGCTACCTGAACGGGTTCAGCTTGCGACTTTTGGCTGCGCCACAATCGAAATCTTGATTCACTTGCCATAATCTTCACCTCCTTAATTTACAAGAGTTAGGTATTCGTATTCAGAGCTATCAGAAAACAAATCTTTTTCCAAAAGCTCAATAAAATAGTTGCCATAGGATACCGATGTATAACGGTCTTTTCTTGCGCCAGCTTTCTCCTCAATACGGATTAAGCCCGTCTGGTTCATAACTGTGTATTCCAAACCAATCATTTCGTTGACCAGCGCGGAAGTTTCGTGGAATGGACGCTCATAACCAATTTGAGTATCTACATCCGCTGTCGCATACTCTGGAACAAGACGCTGCAGCTCTTCAATACCTTCTTGGTTATTGATCATCAGCTCAATCATTCCATTTTCAAGAGTATTGCGCATACAAACTGCAATTTTGCTATTGGTATCCAACTGTGCCTTAACAGAAAATACAACCTCTTCTTGGCCCGCAATTACAATGCGAGATTTTAGCTTATCGTCATTCATGCAAGTCCATGGAGTATATTCTACATTGCGTTCCTCATCATAGAGTACCTTCGCCAGTGCATCAAAAATGGCAACACCAGCGTTTCTGGTATCCAACACACAGTAATCCGCCTCAAAATCAGCAAACAGTTGCTTAATTCGGATCGCTTGCTTAATGGTTTCAAACTCTTCCTGAGCTTCCATATAAACCACCTGTCGGCGATAACCCTGCTGCACTTCGATATGATCTCCACCCGTATCCGATCTCTTATACTCTTTAGACTCTGGTAAAGCACGAATACATGAGAATACGGAATTATCGTTTCCAGTACCTCCCTCAGATGCAATATCGCAACTGATAATTCGTACTTCTCCTTTTTGTTTAGGAATAGCGTATTTATTCCTTACGCGAGAGAGAACATCCTCATTTTTCCTTGGATAAAATGGGCGCTTCAAAATACGATTTTTGTTTAACATCTCATAAGTAAAATACGCATGAGCATTTTCCGAAATCATTTGGTTCTCATATTCGATTGCCCACGCGATGGCGTCCAACTTCTTTCGCTCTTTGATAAGGAAATTTCTGGTTTTGATTTTGTGTTTCAAAGCAATGCTGTAATCCATTGTAATCACTACCGAAGAGTCTTTGCCAAGCATATCTTTTACAAAAGTTTTTATACTGCCCCACATCCAATGGTTTCGATACCACGCAGAACTAATATAAACTTCCTTTGGCTCTTCCAGCAGCGAATCATACTCCTCATACTGCATAAAAGGCACCTGCCGAGCATACAGAAAAGGAGACAAAACTGTATCAATGATATTCTTTACGATCATTCGGAACTCTTCGTAAATCATAACCGTAGCACGCAGACCACGAGCTGTATCGTTCGCTACTGTAACTACAATAGAACTACCGTTTCTAAAAATGACCTCAATATCATTTTGGCTATCCTTAAAGGTATCGATTTCCTCCTGCAAAAGCGGAGATCGCGGTAAAATTTCTTTTTTTATCTTTTCCGAAACAATCAATCGTGCTTGTTTCTTGGTGGCTGACGCAATAACGATACGGGCACCAGGTCGTAAAATCGCCTCCTTGCAGGCGTATACCGCAATGATAAATGACTTAGCTGCGCTTCGCGCTGCAACAATGCAAATACTGGGATAAATGTCCATCAGATATAAAATGATATGCTGATACAGATGGAGCACGATTCCAAAGTAATACTGGACAAATCGATTTGGATTTCGTCGCCAGAACGTCATCCAGTCCAGCAACCGTTTAACTCGATCTGGATCTCCAAGATAACTATTAGGAGAAAAGTGTTCATGGAGGTGTTTCTGACGCTCATCCATGATTTTTTCATAATCCATAATTACTCCTCCGATCCAGACAAGTTAAATTCCTTATCCATTTCTTTGGAGCCGGTCAGAAGATTTTTAAGAGGGCGGGACATAAACCGGAGGATATATTCTTTCAAATGATCGAAATCTGCATACAAAGTTTTGTCCTTGTAATACTCAGCCGGACAATACTCTTCGATGTCTCGATAAAGCATACCAATAGGTTTAAGCTCCATATCAGCTTCAGCCTTTTTCTTTCGGTCTTCAATCTCGGTTGTTGCAGCCTCAATAAAAGCTTTATAAGAATTAGCTGTTGTTCCGGTACCGGTCGATCCACCCTGAATACTTTTTTGTAGATTGAGCTTCAAATAACAAATTGTTACATAAAGCTCTTCTTGGCGCTTATCGATCGGCTCGCCCATCTTTTCAATCCAGCTATCATATTCAGACTGCATCACATCGTAATCGCCATCTGTAAATCCCATACCAAATCTACGCATAGTTTCCAGTGTGACTTTGATATCTTCGTTCTGTACAGCTTCCTGCACAGTCTCAGCATTTTCTACTTCTGCTTCCCATCTGCGGATTAAGGTGTCAGAATAGGTATTGCAGCCATCACTTTGTTTCAAATTCAACTTTGAAATATAGGTGCTCACCCTATTCCGGCTTTTCCCATCCTTGCTGGTGCTGATCTTCCGGGACATAGCCCAAATATCTGGATCAAAATACATATCGGTAATCTGGCATACCCTTTCCATTGCCGCATCCTCATCGTTATCATAAAAAGGGATATAGCTCTCGTAGAGTTTTGCGATACAATGTCGGCAATAAGGAACATATCCATTGTTACCTGAAAATAGCGGAGATTTAGACGCTCCAAAATTGCTTTCCTGCTTTTTATACTTGTGGCCGCAAGTTACACAGCGATATTCCTCGTCACTTTCAATGCGCGGCTCAATCGTTCCAGGCTTTGCATTCTTGTTTACTTTCGGAGCCGACGTTCTTTTCATCAGCTGCTTTTTTACCGCCATTGCTGCGGCCTCCTTTCTATATAGAAAAAGCCCGACCAGAAATGGTCGGACTCCTCATAATATTGGTCATATGATTTGGTGCGCCTGAAGGGAATCGAACCCCCGACCCACGCATTAAAAGTGCGCTGCTCTTCCATCTGAGCTACAGGCGCATAAAAGCTTCTTTTCGTAGAAGCAACGTCCGACTCTCACGGATGGAATTTACCAGTCGTTCCGATTTGCACGGTTACTACACTTCTTTTACCTCAGTTGCTGACCACCTTTAGAGGGACATACTTTCTCAGGCTCCCAAAGTCCTGTTGGGGTATGTCGGCCCGCCGCGCTCCTGATCGGCTTGCCTGCTTTGCTCACAGCAGCTCAGTTAGATCTATCGCGTTTCTGCGCCGGACTTTCACCGGAGGGAATGACCCCATACACTTGCCGGCATAAGATAAGATGTTGCGTGGGTCTTAGACGCCTATCCGTCTCGCCTCGCACCTTGATAGGAGTAAAGTTGCCATTTCTGGCATGGTGGAACGAGAAGGTAACGATCCTTCATCCTGCGGTTTTTCAGACCGCCGCTCAGACCTCATAAGCTATCGTTCCGTAAAAGAGGGAAATCGCAATACGACTTCCCTGGCTTCAATATACACATGGTATATGAAGTATGGCGGCGGAAGTAGGACTCGAACCCACAAGCCGCTCATCACAGCCAACAGTTTTCAAGACTGCTCCCCGCACCTACTGGGGTCAATTCCGCCATATTTGGTCGGTAGGGTTGGACTTGAACCAACAGCGTTTCTAATGTCACGATTTTACAGACCGCTTCCTTCACCAATTTGGATACCTACCGATTTATATTTTGACTAAGTATTTATATGTATTTATCCCCTGCCCATTACTATTCGGGATGGTTCTTAAAACAATGCTTCATTGATTTCTATTAAAACTCCTATATTTAGTGTAGTTTCCAAACTACATATCTTGTGAATGGAGCTGGTAGCCGGGGTCGAACCGACGACCTACGGGTTACAAATCCGTCGCTCTACCATCTGAGCTATACCAGCAAATGGAGCTGATGCAGAGAATCGAACTCTGGACATATTGCTTACGAAACAATCGCTCTACCATCTGAGCTACATCAGCATGGCAGGGGTTGAAGGATTTGAACCCTCACCAACGATTTTGGAGACCGTCATGCTGCCAATTACACCAAACCCCTATTGGCGATGTGTACGGGATTTGAACCCGTGACCTCCGGCGTGACAGGCCGGCGTTCTAACCAACTGAACTAACACACCATTTAGTCTATCCAAGGAATCATATCATCAAGATCTAATGGAGATTTCGCAGTTGCTATCTGGACAAAACCTCCTTCAACCTTGTGCCATAATGTAAATCTGCATTTCTCTACGCATTGAGAAATAATATATATGTCCCCAGATAAAGTAGTACAATGTACACCCGGCCCATTTTCAGTAGACGGTATCTTCTTCACAATTTTAACTTGTGTTTCGTTAGATTTTCTGCCCATATACGATCCTCATTTCTGGTGATGCCGGCGGGGATTGAACCCGCAAACTCCGGCTTGAAAGGCCGGCAACTCTACCAATTCGTCCACGGCACCATTTGGTACTCCCAACGAGGCTCGAACTCGTATTGCCGGCTTGAGAGGCCGGCCTCCTATTCCAATTAGAGGATGGGAGCATATAAACTCTACGGTGTGCTGCCAACACTTACTTTCACATTGCCGTAGAACCAACGCATAGCTCGCATAACCTTCTGCGCGCTGCCGCTACACACTACTTATGGCGGTGTCATACCAAACCGTGTGGCAAGGTACGGTCAAACCTTATGGCTGGGGTAACTGGACTCGAACCAGTAGTGCAGGAGTCAAAGTCCTGTGCCTTAACCATTTTGGCGATACCCCAATATGGAGACGCCGATAGGATTTGAACCTATGATCCTGGGGTTGCAGCCCAGAGCCTTACCACTTGGCTACGGCATCATATGGTGGCAGCAGCAGGACTCGAACCTGCGTCTTACGGCTTATGAAGCCGTGCTGGAGCCATCTCCAGTCATGCTGCCAGCTGTAATATGGTGCGGGGAAGGGGACTCGAACCCCTACACCTCACGATATCAGGACTTAAGCCTGATGCGTCTGCCAGTTACGCCACCCCCGCGTAAAAGCTGGTGCCGGCGGTGGGACTCGAACCCACACGGTATCGCTACCAACGGATTTTGAGTCCGTCAAGTCTACCAATTCCATCACGCCGGCATATATACGGAGCACTGTTTTGGTTTGATCAATTAACAGTTGATTCCAGAAAATAAGTTGCTGTAAGTGCCCCAGTGGTACGGGTAGTGAGGATCGAACTCACACGCCTTACGGCGCGGGAACCTAAATCCCGCACGTCTTCCAATTCCGCCATACCCGCATATTAAAATGGAGCAGACAACGGGATTTGAACCCGTACCCCTGGTTTGGAAGACCAGTATGCTATCCGTTAAACACTACGCCTGCATTTATGGTGTCCGGTGACGGACTCGAACCGCCGACCCCATGCTTGTAGGGCATATGCTCTCCCAGCTGAGCTAACCGGACATATGCGCCGCTTGCGGCGCAATCTTCGTCTTTGCGAAGCGTCACCAGTTCAGGAGTAATGGATCTCCGCCAGTTTTTCTTCAACCCAAACCTAACTTGGTCAAAAGCCTTGGGTGTAGCGTCTTTCCGCTCGTCATCAGATTTCCTAAACCTGCAAATCACCGCTGCCAGATACGATGGTTTCTATTCCTCATTCGGTTTACAGTCTCCGCTCTGTTCGTGAGGCGGGCATGGTTGCGGAGGTGGGACTCGAACCCACGACCCCCAGCTTATGGGGCTGGTGAGCTACCGCTGCTCTACCCCGCAATATATAACCCCGGTCTCCCAAGGGCAAACGGCATTACGCCTGTTATTGTTGGCTGACCCGGCAGGACTCGAACCTGCGACATCCTGATTAACAGTCAGGCGCTCTACCAACTGAGCTACGGGCCAATATTTGAAGACGCATTTTGTTGTCAAATGTAAATAGCTTTGATTTTTTTGTTAAGTTGCTGTTAGCGTCTCCGTATTTTATAGGGCACATTTTTTTCTTGAAACCTATACAAGTTTTGTTAATGTTGCTGTAAGTGCCCCAAAGATGGTAGAAGATGTCGGATTTGAACCGCAATTCCGGCTCCCAAAGCCGGCGTGTTATCCATTAGCACTACATCCTCTATATGGTGGAGTCGAGGGGAATCGAACCCCTGTCCGAAATTCCTACTTATGAGATGTCTTCTTACGCAATAGACAGTGTTTCAGCTTTCTCCTTGCGGAAAGTTGCTTGCGATACTGTCAAATCTACACTTAGGGCGTACCGGCTTGGCACACCTCCACCACCTTATTTTGTTACAGAACAAGGAAACTGTTTATGTACGGATTCTTTAACCTCAAATGCCCCTTCCGTACAAGTGCATTGTTTTGGTTCCAGCCGTCAATTAGGCGGCAATCCCCTCTGCTACACAAGCAGCCAGTGCGGGATGGATCATTACAACAGTAGTGTCGTCATTTTATTTTTGGTTAAGCCTTGAGGCGGTCTTCTACCTGCGAACATCACATTCTCAAAACCCCGTCGAACCCATTGCGACCCCATATTTACTTTTCAAGGTTTATGGTCGGGACAGGAAGAGTCGAACTTCCGACCTTACGATTATCAATCGTATGCTCTACCTGCTGAGCTATATCCCGATTTACGATGTGCGTCCGAAGAACCTCATCTGCAGCTGATAGGATTTTGACTAAAATAGCAGTAAAGTAATGAGCTGAACCGCACAATCGTCAACATATCCAACACATCTTACTGGTGGAACCAGGGAGGATCGAACTCCCGACCTCCTGCTTGCAAGGCAGGCGCTCTCCCAGCTGAGCTATGGCCCCAAATCTTTTTATGTGTTGCTTTGAAAAACTCAATCTCTCAATCATACTTATTACTGGATCTTCACCCTACCTCCATTGCCTTCTTCGTTTTTCTGCCACCGGGAAGATAAGTCTGAGCTTCGGGGCGCGACCCCTAACTTCTTACCCCAGAGATGTTCCAGTCTCCTACACGGCTCTATGTCCGCTTATTCCCGCACGGGATTGCCTACCCGTAAATTTCACCGTTCGTTCAGAAATTTTACTTTTACAAAACGCAATCCAATTTGCATTATAAAAAGATCATCTTCTCTCTGTCCTACGGCTACTCTAACCAGCGACTTTCGTTATAGCCGGATTTCTCCGACATCAAGACAGGAGCGAATTATTGGCTTTACCTCCGTCGTTACAGCTGCCACACCGTAATCCCAAAGGCTTATTCTCCACAGGAGCGTCTATTGTTTCGCCCGAAAGTTCTGTGCATTACAAAGCGACAACTCTTGGCGCTATAAGTTTTTCTTGGCGGTTTCCGCCTACCCACCATGTATCGCTACACAGCAGCAGCCCTCCCTGAAAGGTATCCCTCGCAGATCAGACTGAAATTACCCCATACCTCAGAGCGCTGACACACTTTGTTCACTGAGTTAGTAATAAGCATGATTGAAAGATTGAGTTTTCAAAGAACAAGTCCATAGTTGGTAAACAAAACAATTTATTTTATCCTGTACTTCACCAACAAATGTTTTAATGCGTTGCTATGTTCATACTATACCACAGCTTTCTCTCATTGTCAATAGCAACTCATTAAATTTTTCATTTTATTTTTCTGCTCTGGACAGAAGAGTAAGCCTATCGGCGTCGCGATACTTCACAGCATCTTTCAGATTATCACCAGGCTTAAAAACTATCGTCTGGTAATCATCCATCATTTTCTTCTGCTTAGTATGGGCATCCTGAACCAGATGCCCTTTTCTCGTTTTCACCTCAAAAGTTCCAAAGCCACGAATCGTGACCTTTTCTCCTTCCACAAGTGCCTCTGCAATCACCCTGAAAATATCGCTAATTACTTCACCCACCTGGTTCTTGCAGTAATCCATCTCAGCCAGAGCATTGACCAAATCGCTTTTGATCACACGCTATCGCTCCTGTTCAATTCAATTTGATCTGGTAACAGGCATCCGCACCCATTCCGGGCTTAAATACCATCATTAGCTGTCCGGGCGTCGAATACAAACGCTTTCCGTTAGCATATTCGTCCGTGCCGCACAAACTCCTAACAACCATGCTTTCAATACCAAGCTCCTCAAATTCTTCTTTGTGGTGTTTATCGGCAAGAATCACATAGTCAATCTCAGAGCCATATTTCTTCACAAATAATGTATTCAGTGTGCGACCTGCGCTCTTCACATTGTCCAGATCTCCATGCGTGGCGCAAATTTTGTACCCACAGACATTAAAATACAGAAACTCATAGTATTCCGCCTCCGGGAAAATCACATCATTCCGGCTCCCAAGACGCTGCTCCAGCCACCAAGGAATCAGGCGCTCCATATTGTCTGCATGAATACTGTCATTCTTATTTTGAACGGTTCGCAAATGGTTTCCATAGGTGGCATGAACTACCGTCTCTTCCACCTCATCGGCCAAAGCATTCACTGCCTGAGCGATAATTTCCGAAACCTGCATCACCTGATCGCATACCAACTCTTCCGAAGCAACTCTGGCGCTGGTGTGGATAGCACCGTGGGCCATATCGCCCAATAGAAGAATGTGCAACCGACGGCACTTATGTAACCGAATACGCTCAATCGCCATGGCAACCAGACGCTCTACACGATTTCGACAGATTTCAGTATTATATTTCTCCCAGATATTGTCTGTCTTCATGCCGTAGTGCCAATCCGCAAACACCAGAATGGCTTCATTATCGTCGTATGTATAACACACGCCTTTATCCATGCGTAGCGGAATTTGCTCATTCAACGCAACCGCCGCATCCACCAGTCGGTCTTCCAGATTTTCTTCGCGACCAATCCGGTCTACTAACTTGTTGAACTCGCGCCGCTGATCATAAAAACGCTTTGTTTCCTTACGCATTTGCATGATCTTAAAATCAAGCTCACCCAAGTATTCCTCTTGGTCGGGCTTCCCTTCCCCTGCAAACTTGCGTTTGAAATACTGCGCCACGGCATATCCCGAATAAGGAGTAACGGATGCCGCTTTACGCAGACTATCTCGGTGACAATCTAAGCCAGCCGCTTCAACAATGTCTTCCCAATCCAAATCGTCGGGTTTTTGTTCAACTTTGATCTCAATTAGGCGCAAACCGTATTCAAAATCTGTTTCTCCTTCTTTTCGTTCATATTTGGGGTTCACGAATGGTTTCACCTCTCTTCTATCGGCGGAAGACCTACCCGCCGTTCGATCGTCAGTACAATACCAGGCACGCCATCCCAGCGTTTCAAAATCTCTTCGATACTGTAAACGCGCACATCGTCGCGCTCAAACTCGGTCAGCGTGTTATCGGAGAGGTCAAGAACCGCATTTTTGTACTGTTCGCGTTTCTCCGTGAAAGCCATCAGCGATCACCAAAATACTTCTTTCTCGCCTCACGCAACTCCTTGCGCTGATCAGCCTCTTTAACGAACTGCGCCGCTTGAGAATTGCTATGGGCAATAGCCCGCATAAGCTCCTCACTTTCAGTGCAGAAATAATGATGCCGCTTAGAGTCTTGCTTCATAGTTCTGGGAAACTTCTGACGGGGAAACAACTTGACCAACAGGTCTTTCTCTTCCTTGGTAATAGGGATCACAAAAATTCATCCTTTTCATATAAATTAGGATAGTATATTCACTTCTATCCTAAATCGGAGAAAAGTCAAATCTTGTAACCCCGTAAATCTTCGTCGGTTTGTACAACTCAATTCAGAATTTTTCGACCATTTTTAGGCTATTTTTGTGTATTTTCAATAAATAACCCCGTTCATAATCGGTGGAATCGACGAGTCTTTGCGAAACCGGAATCCATAAATCTCAATACTACCAGCTGCGTTTTCATCCTCTGTCAGTACCGAAATAGGCGTCCTGCTCTCTTCGATCAACTCTATAAAACTGTCGTTAGGCAGTGTAAAAAGCATATAGAACAAGCTGCGAGAGATGTCTTTGTTTGCCGGATCTTCGATTGCCAGCAGCAATCGGTAGGCTGTGTGACGGCTCAACTGGATCGACTTGATATAGCTATAACATTCCTCCCGGACTTCCGCTACCAGCATTGCCTTGCTCTTATTGTCCAGCCCGTCATCCGTATTGTTCCAAACCGCTTGGATCTGTGCCCGCATATTTCTCACCAGCGCCAGAATACGGTCTACCTGCGGATATTTTACACTACGGTTAGAATAATCTTCCCCAGATACTAACAGTTCAGAAAACGGAATAAAAATGTTCTGTCGCCTTTCTACACGGAAAGCATTCAGACTATGCTGCAAATAGTCCATAGTTGTGTCATGGAACTTATAGTTTTTGCGCTCGCTGTCATAATAGCCCTTCATCCGAGCAATCTTACCAAAAAAGTTGGGCTTGATCTGCCGGCCATCATCATCCTTAGCCTCATACTTCCGTTTCAGCGCTTTAATCTCAGCCACACTGTCCACCGCGAACTCACGTTTAGCCTTGTCAATCTCAATGCCGCTTAAAACATCCAGCTTGGCAATGTCGCAGTATAACTCTTCCACCTCTTCATAGGTCTTACCGCCGTTCAGCTCATCCCACAGCTTGGTATTCAGCTCTTGGGACAGGTTTACGATTTCGCCAATCTTGTTGACAGAGGTTTTAATGTCCAGGTCGGCCTGCTCCGCCTTGGTATAGTGACGTACCACTTTCTTAGCCTCCACCATACTGGTAGGCACCAAAAAGCGCTCATAGTTCCGCTCTGCCGCCCGCACCAGAATAGGGTTGTCGGTCAGCAGCATGGTATCCGAGTCAAAGTCCGCACCGGAGAGCCGCATCAAAATATTTTCACCAATACTGTTAATGCAGACGATCTCGTTTGTTAGGTTAAAATAACGCTCGATTGCCTCATTTCTGCGGTTTTTAGTCAGTAACACATTTCCCATGGTCACATGGGGACTACGGGAGCCAAGAATGGTTTGGTTAAAGCTAAACCGCTTGCTGTGAATATTGCCTACGCCGATCTGACTGGTGCCGTCAAACTTTCCGATAGCTTCCATCAACATTTCGGCAGGGTTTCCCAGCAATGTGGAGTAATTGCCGTCTACCAAAATATGACCACGCCGTAAAGCCTTTTTGAAAGACTCGGACACATCCTGCTTAAACTCATAATAGAGTTTAGTTTGAGAGAACTTATCAGATACGCCAAGCATCTGATACACCACATCGTTAGTAGTGGATACCGCGCTAATCGGCTCCTCTTCACCGGAATACCGGATATGATACCGCAGCACTGCCGGGTCGGTTTGGATCATCCGCAGATAGTCCAGTGACGGCTTCACAAGCAGATCTACCTCTTCCTGAGACATCTGCAGCGTATTAAGCAGCTGATAGTGGATCTGAACCATACGCCCGTCAAAGAAGTGAGTGGGCTTCTCATGCTTCACAACTCCAAAGTTACCGTCTTCGTCCAACAGCCGTAACCAGTCTTCCAGAGTGCCGAATTTCAAATATTTGATGCTGCTGGGCGTCGTAATGATCTTGATGTCGTCAAGAGACTTTGCCAGAGTAAATCCGTTCAGCTGCGAAACATCAGTGATACCCCGATCCTCAAAAAAGAGTCGAATGTTTGTGTTAAAACAAGCCGATTTGAAAAACCGGTTGCGCAGCAAAATCATACCGTACATTCCGTAACTGCCCATGGCGCTCTTGTCGATCAGCGATTGGCCGTCCCAAATGCTGTTTTCCACATTCACTGTCTCCGGTTCCGATTTCAGCCAGCCGTCTTCGCCAATGCGTGATGCTACCACGCGATCCTGAAACACACTGGTATAATCCTTGATGACCAAAAAGTTTTCAGGCCGCAATGGGATCGTACCTACAATACTGCTCAGTGTCAGAGCAATATAGGCTTCCAGCGCTGCCAAATCCACCTCCTGCCCCTCTTTCACCCGCAGGCCGCACATCTCCCACCGGTGCATTCGGCTATACAGCTGATCGTCGATAAACAGGCATTTACCAACACGGCTGCTGCCAGAGGAGCGCTTAAAGCGGCGGAAGAAGATCCCGTCACATACAAATCCATCTTGATACAACTTTTCACGCAACTGCGCTACAGTAAAGAGTACCTTCATACTCTTACCAAGCCTATATGCCCCATTGTCAAATACAAACAGATCTCCAAGTGCAGAAGCCGAGAGCGGATTATCCACAGGCTCATCTACACGAATAGCAATCAGCTCCCCATCTTTCATGCAAACATTGTCGGTTAAAGTCACGTCATCCGGCAAATATCCAAACTTGATATAAGTCTTATCAAAGAACCGATTGTACTCCTTTACACTGTATTTGAAGGTTACATTGATCACACGGCGGCAATACTCCTTGCCATGTTTACTAAATGTGAAGTCCATGCGTCGATATACCTTCTCATATACCTCGCGTAGCTTAATCAAATCAAGACTGTAATCCAGAGTGTTCAAAAAACGCTTAGTGTTAAACTCACCCCGGTTTTCCCCGCCATTGTACCGGACGCTATATCCGGTACAGTTGGCATTAGAATAATTAGTCAAAAACAAATCTTTCGCATCTGCAGATACGATATAAACTGAGTTATTGATAGGATTACGCCCCTTCCTCTACGCGAATTAGATCGCCGTGCCAAAAAATCCAATTCGGAACATCGACCAATTCTGCAAGAGCAGAAAACCCGTCTTCCCTCTTGCGGTATAAACGAACAGTAAAGACTTTCTCCCTGCTACTCTCTACAAAATCCCGGTACGATTGCTGGGTATGCGCATAATCAGATCTACCGGTAATTCGGTCAACATCCAAACGCACCCGATCCCCATCACGCAAAGGATTATCGATCTCTTTGGACATCCTGTTCAGTTTATCAGCAAACTCTGCCCGGATATCCTTATGCTTACGTTTCAGCGCCCGTCTTTGCTCGCGATTCACGGTGCCTCACCTCCATGGGAATACTCTTTGATCATGCTCTGGTATTCCTCGGTATTTTCTCTCAGAATGTTATGATAATAGTTTTCTGTATTCTCCGTTTCATCCAACGGCGAGAAATCCGGGCAACGCCCTGGGCAATCAGAACCACATTGCTCAAACCAAATACACTCTTTTCGCGTGGCGTCCATCGCTGTCCTCCTTTCCTTTATTCCGCCACTCCAGCTTGCCTCAAATCTTCCAACCGTTTCTGTCTTGCCAATTCAAGTCTCGCTGTGGACGCTGCAATCTGCTCCGGCGTGAGGTTGCTCTTCTTCTTAGGTCTAATCCTCATCCAATCAGCCGGCAGGTGAACGTAAATGCTGCCATCCTGATTGACATGGCGAATATCAACCTCATCCGGGTACTCTTCTTTTAGTCGTTCAATCAACCTGATCCACTTTTTCTCAGAAGTTGAAAATGTAGCCGTTTTTTCACCTGAAATGTGATCCCAAGCCGTCTCTTTGAAATTATCCATTAACTTCCCGTCCAATCTTCTGTTCAATCAGTTGCAAAACCGTATCGTCTTCCAGATAGAATAAATCTCCTCCTGCTGATTGAAGCATCGCAACCAACTGACCAAAGCGCAAATCGGGGTTGGTCGCCCATACTGCTTTCAATCGGTCACAAAACAGGCCAATTCTTTTTGGGTCGCGCACTGCTATCACCTCCGATAATTTTATGTGTTGCTAACGGGAGTAGATAAATCCGCCAACCACTCCTGCAGCAGTTCCCGCATTCTCCGGCTTGGAATGTAGATCCAAATTTCCTTACCGTCTCTAATTGCTGATCTCCAGATCCACTGAATCATCTCGCTTAGTGCGTAGCGCTCTTCCTGAATTTCTACTCCATGATCCACAAAGTAGTTTTTCAGAATGGGGTTATAGAACACATTCACACAATAGGCCAGGTGGTCACGATCGCGGTAATCATTTGTCGCCCGAATGTTGTAGGACAAAAATCCCTTTGTATACCCTTTACCTTTCAACACTTCCCGATAATCCTTAAATGTAGTCCATAGATTTTGGCTGGTAGGTGAAGCAAATTTGTTAATAAATACATTAGTCAGATTATTTTTTAGCTGTTTCAGCAAAGGCTTCTGCTTTGTGCTCTTCGCTCTTCCATACCAGGATGAAGAAAGGCTGGTGTAAGAGTCTCCGATCCCATTCAACTTCTCATCTTCCAGAATATGAATACGCTCAGGAAGTGTATACACATACTCCGGCACGCCGGTATAGTCGCAAAAATGATACTCTCCACGATCAAATACAGTGCCAATGCGCTGTATTTCCACATGATTCATGTCAAAATAATACTTCTGGATCTGAGCATCAAACATATAAGTCAACACGATTACATCGTGAAATGCCGTAAATACTTCAATGGGAAATTCCCATAACATCAGGCACCCGTGATACATAATTACATGGCCGGTCAGAATTTGATCTCTCAACTCCCGAAATGCACCGTCATATTCTTCGTTATTCCACCTAACACGACCATCTTTCCCCACAACAATCATTTTGTCATTCAGAAGCAGTTCAATATCATCCTTAGAAACTTCCTGGATTTTTACAACCTCTGCAACTTCATCCAAAATCAGCTTGTATTTACCCTCTCGGATCAACTCTTTTGTAGTATCGTTATATGTCTTGAACAGTGCGTGCGTACTGGCAACATTAACACCAGCCCGTAGCAACACATGAAGATCCTCTAATTTACCATCGCCTTTATTGCAAGGATCGTGGAACTCCCGATTAGGACAACTCTGTTTAATTCGCTCTACTTCATCCAAATAAGGAGTAATAAAAATATATCGACTTTCGATATCTCGGCTCATTTGTGTAATCGCACTTTCAGTTTTGCCGGCTCCCATAATCATATCACATACTTTTACAATCATTCTTTACCCCCTCTCTGAATCTTGCGGTAGTGATAAAACTGAAGCTGCTGCACATACCCCGCAAAACCCTCATATTTGCCGGCATCAAAGTCCCCATGGTACACATCGTCGATCAGTCGATTGATCCACACATCTCTGGGGTAGCTGTCCATACGGTGCAAACCAAAGAGCATAATACAGTTTGCTACCTTCTCTCCTACACCATGGATACTCAAAAGCGCCTCTTTTGCTTCAATGTCACTCATTTCAACCAGTTCTTTCCAATAACCTTCGTTGTAATGGGTCAACATCTCCACATACTTGCAACGATACCCCAAAGACGCTACAGAAAGATCCTTGCCACGCAACTGCTCAGGAGTTGGAAAACTATAATGAGGATTCTTAAACCGGTCATACCCAATCAAAGTCCCGTACTCTTGACACAATTTGTTCACAGAACCTCGAATCCGTGGGATATTATTGCGTTGTGATATGACAAAAGTTATAACTGTCTCCCATATGTCCTGTTTGAGAATGCGAATGCCGCCTCCGGCCTGAATAGCATCCCTCAAAAACAGATCTCCCTGCATTTTCTCCTGAAAAATCCGATAATCGGTATCAAAATCAAAATAAGGATACCAGATATCTTCAAAATCCCTTCTCGAACATCGAAAAAGATAAGAGTCTGTTAAACTTATGTAAGAGATATCTACCATGTGATTCCCAGTAACAGCCACATAATTGCGGTGGGGATATTCTACTAAACGAAAACATTGGCCGGAATTTACAATTTGGCTCAGATCGAATGTTCTTGAAGCGTCAACCAGGATTCCCTGGCGCATTTCAGAAAACATAGTTTTTTCGCCACTCGGCACATTCATCCCTCACCTTCAGATATTTTCGCAGCACCAACAGCCCCCAGTAAACAATATCACAGTAAGGCTTTGACTCATCGCCATCATAGTGCATCAGCGCCATTTCCAGATCTTTATCTGTTAAACTCCCCGGCACATAGTCAAACAATTTAAGCAACTGCTCCATGCGCTCCGCCATATGGATATTATCTGCGCAGGTCACGATCTTACTTTTTGCCAACATCAGCATGGTATGGGCATCCACACCATACAACCTTGCTGCATTTCGATACTCTAAAACCTCTTTCTTGATCTCTTGGTAATCTTGCAATTCTGACTCCAACGCCTTGACCCGGTACAAAGCAGCCAGAGCTGTTGTTTTAGCTTTATCACTAATCTCAGGATGAAGACTATGGTGATATGCTTCATCTTCAAACTCCTGAATCGCCTTATCAATCTCGGTCATCATACTCATCAGCACTCCTTTTTGTTTCTTCTTTCATCTGACGGCGCACCTTTCGTTTTGACCTGAATTTATCGCTACGCAGCTGATTCAACCGTGCGTGTTCACAATAAAACCTCCGCGCAAATTCATCTATCTGAAAGAGCTTGTGAAAAGCGTTTCCTTTACTCATAGGGGTCATCTCTCTTTCGGACGTTTTCCAAATATGTACTGCACCTTTGAAATTCCATGCCGTTCATAATACTGCTTCCCGCTATTGTAGCGTTTTACTGCCCGAATGGGATAGAAGATAAGATACAGCACCGGATACAACAGACCACACGCCCACCAGAGCGTATAGTCTTCATCAAACTGTGCCAGAACAACCGAAACCGTCCACACACCAAGCAACGTGAGAAGTACAATCCAATACCATGCCATAATCATTCATCCCTTTCTTCAAAAAGCTCATCTCCAAGACGGTTGTACTCTCGAAAGATATCATCAAAAGCTTTCTTCCACACTTCATCATGCTCGTGGTCTACTCCCACTGCCACATGAGCCAATTCATGTGCAAAGGTCTCTACCTGGATATTGATGGGATGTTCAGCAAAGATAATGACAACAGGAATCTCACCATCGACAAAGTGAGTAAAACCGTACTCTTCCTTATGCTCTTTCTCCGTGTGCTGATCATAGTAGGCTACAAAAGGCTTGTCGAATAGATTTTTGTACGCCTGACAAACAATCGCAAAAGGATCGTTCTGAAACGGACTGATAAACCCGACTTTTCCCTCACTCATTGCCGGCCTCCTTTGGCACATAAAACGAGGGTTTTGACACTTGTTTCCCTTGGAAGACAGCTGCTACGCAGACGCTCCTAAACATACAGCCATCTTCCTTTTGATTAGCGCAGCTATCACAGCTCAAGTTGCATTCCTGATAGCAAACATTCTTTTCGCTCTCCTCTTCCTGCCGCTTAATATCATCCAGCACCCCATTCAGTTTCTTATCGAGTTTTCGGAACCGGAAGAGTACAAATACACCCAGGGCGATCCACTCTAAAACCGCGATCAACTCTAAAATGCTCGTCATTTTCAAACCTCCATATCAACGGCCACTCTGAACAGCCGCCATTATACTTCCATACACACCGATCACATCGTCCATAGCATTGCTTTCTCATGCTACATTGACCTCGGCCACACAGCACTCCGGCAAATTGGCTCTTACCAGTGCCGCAGGTACCGGCGGCGTCACCGCGTTTCCACATCTCGCCACCTGCTTTACCTTGGGGTATACCTTGCCATCCGCGTCATGGTCGATGATGTAATCTTCCGGGAATCCCTGGGCATTAAACAACTCGCGAGGCTGCAGCATACGCATACGAATGTCGGTAATAATGTACTCCTCACCATGGATTGTTACCAAAGCAAAACGATCCCTCGCCGTTACCGTGTCCAGCGGCTCACTTACAGAGTTGGCCGTCCCATTTCCGTAGTATTTCAGAAGGAACGCCTGCACTTCCAGATGATGGGTTGTGCCCGCCGTAATGGTTCCAAGAGGTTCATCTACAGGCTGACCATCCATATGGTTCCGCATAGTCATAATGTGAGCCGTTACCAAACTATTGTGATCGGTTGCAGTCACTGTATCCAATGGGGCGTCCGCCTTACTACCGGCTCCCGTATATCCGCCGCCATAATTTTTCATAATGTGCGCACAAGAAAGTGCATACCGAGGAGCGGTGTCAATAGTCATAATCGGCTGATCCACCTCTTGCCCACGCACCTCTTCTTTTGAAGTTTCGCTGTGATACTGGATCAATGTAGGTGCCACCAGGAAATTCCGGTTTCCAGTAGTTACGGTAGGCAGCGGAGAGTCTACCCTTGCGCCCACGTTGTTTTCGTTGTTGCACATAATGGTAGGAGTCACAATACCGTATCCGTGCTTTGCAGTCACGGTCTGTAGCGGCTCATTGATACTTTGACCTCTAAAATTATCTCCGCCATGATTGACCGTCACAATGAAAGGCTCCGGGTTATCGATCACGAAGCGCCGAATACCTCTTGCGATTCTGCGCAGCGTATTTTCTGCAAGCGGTCGATCTCGCTCAAAAATGCTCTGCGCCGGAATACTCCAATCAATACACTCCGCAGCAGTGTGATACGGCTTCTTTTTGCCCGACTTCACATCAGCGCTGTTTTTCTGTCCATGAGTGGGTTTCGGCCACACAATCTTCCTTCCATCACAACGAGCGATCATATAAAAACGCTGCCGTGTTGTGGGTGCTCCATAATCACAGGAGCGCAGTGTACGAAACTGGATATCGTACCCCAACCCCTTTACCAGCGCAATCGCCATTTCTGACTCCCACGAAATACTCAGCGCTTCACACATCTCCGGGAATGCCGGATGATCTGTCGAAATACCAGTAGACAGCGCCTTAATAAAGCCGTCGAATGTCTCTCCAGCCCGCTCTTTGATAGGGCGGTTGTCTTTCCCAAGCGGCCCCCAAGTCTGGATCTCAGGTACATTCTCCAACATGATCACGCTGGGGCGTACCAGATATGCCCACTTGACAGCTACCCATGCCAAACCACGAATATTTTTATCGGCGGGCTTACCGCCCTTAGCACGGGAGAAATGTTTGCAATCCGGGCTGAACCACGCAAGCGTTACCGGCCTACCGTCACACGCCTCCACCGGATCAACTTCCCACACATCTTCACAGTAGTGCTTGGTGTTGGGATGGTTTGCTCGGTGCATTGCTATAGCATCCGGGTCGTGGTTGATGGCAATATCAACATTGCGTCCAATCGCCAGCTCAATTCCGGTACTCGCACCGCCACCACCGGCAAAGTTATCTACAAACAGCCCCATATATATCTCCTCCTATTCTGACAGGAGATATATGGGATACTCCTGCATTACTTTTTGCTGTATAATTTTATGAGTTGCTATTGTAAGAATTACGCCGGGATTTTTCATCCCGTCTTTTCTTTTGCCTAACCTTTGTTTCCGCAGCAGATTTCAGCATTTCACAAATTGTATCGTAAGCCTCTTCTTGCTCTTCGTCCTTTGCCCCGCTGTTTCGATAGTCCATAGCGTCAAGAGCCATCTCTAAAGCATGAGTCTGCTTTTCGCTTAAATACATTTCAGCCACCTTCGGGAAATAATATCTTCCAGCGTGCGGGGAGTAAAGTCCATCCATGGCATCATGCAGCCTACATTGATAATGTTGCCGAAGCTATGACTGGGTTCTCGCCGACTCTGCCGCAGCTCCTCTGTCCAGCGCTCCAAGAAATCATTCTCGCGGGTAACATGGACATGACCGCAAAGCATATAGCAGTAGGGATTATAAGAACCCTTGTAAAGCAGCTCTGGATAATGAGACATGATCACATGACGCCCGCCGTCCGTGATCTCCTTCTTATCTTTGACATCTTGGAACTTATTGCGAAGCTGGCTGCTCATATTCTTCAAATCGTGATTGCCTAAAATCAGCACTTTACTACCTTTCAGCATATTCAGGATGCGCAGCCATTCATCTTCCTTTCCCCAGCAGAAATCTCCTAAGATATATACGGTGTCAGATGGTTCGACGGCCACGTTCCACCGTTTGACCATCTCTTCCTCCATTTCATCAACCGTAGCAAATGGCCGGCTGTCAAATCGGATAATATTCTTGTGGCCGAAATGGGTATCGGCGATGTATAAATTTCTTCCCACTTATTAAACCTCTCCCTCCGGTTGCGAAGCAATGACCTTAACAATCCCTGCGTTCTTGATCTTTCTGGCGCACATCATACACGGCTCTGCCTGAATAGACTTTCCGTTTTCAAATCCTGCCAAGTAAAGCGTAGCGCCGATCGTCTCTCTGCCGGCTTGAGAAATTGCGTTGTCCTCAGCGTGTACGGCTACACAAGCCTCATACCGTTCACCATGAGGAATACCGTTCTCCTCTCTCCAGCAGCGCCCGGAGTCACAGCAGTTTACCTCTCCGCGAGCAGAGCCATTATACCCGGTGGAAATAATGCGGTCATTCTTAACGATGATCGCTCCGTACTGGCGGCGGATACAGGTAGATCTCTTTGACACCGCCGCAGCAATGTTCAGGTAGTAGTCATCCTTGCTTATACGACTCAAAATAGACACCTCCTAAAAAGCCAAAAATGTTCAAAAGTTCTGATATCGAAAAATGGGCTTATAACTTTCGAGGTTATAAATTCGGATTTTGACCCCTCGCAACCCCTTGATTCATCGGGGTTTGTGAAATCAAGCCCTTAAAGGAAAAAGGTTCTTTTTCACTTCATTCAAAATAGGCTAAAAAGTTATGAAAAACGCAATTTTTAATTCTGAGGGGGTTGCCTTCTTCCTGCCTCGCTTCGCTCGGCAGACCGTAGCAAGGTCATTGCAGGAAGAAGCCTCCTCCCCTACTGGCCGGTGGTGCTTTCAATGTCGCTGTCAGCCTCAACAGGAAGAGAGTCAAGCAAATTGATAGATACCGAGTGATACGCTCTCTTCTCCTCTTCCTCAGCGATACCAATATAGCGCATGGTGATCAGAGCACTTGAATGTCCAAAGAGCCTCTGGAGAAACACAATATCTTTATTTCTCATGTAGTGCATATAACCAAAGGTCTTGCGGAGTGTATGGGTTCCGATGTTCTGCCGGATGCCGCAGGCCGTAGCTGCATCCTTCAGCTTCTTACGGAAGGTGTCTACCTCGATGTGACCACCCTCACGAGAGTAAAAAATGTATTCATGTTTATAAGCCTTAGAGAAGTCTCCGTGATAGTACCATGTAAGGGCAGACACACAGGCTTCGTTCAGGAAGAACCGCCTGCGCTTATTAACCTTCTTCTGGTAGAGGGAATACTGATCAGAAGTATCAGAGAAATCCAGGGAGTACCTTACAGTATGATCCTCATGGAAGAGATCTGCCGGCTTCAGGGTAAGCAGCTCGTTTGCTCTCAGACCCAGATTGATACCAAGGATAAATCCGAGGAGATACTTTCGATCTGCATTCTTGTGCAGCCAGTTCGCCATAGCCTCAAGTTCTTCCTGCTTCTTGATGGGGAATACGGTTTGCTCTCCACCCTTACGGTAGTTAGTAGGCTTGGGCGGCTGAGTCTCCTGAATGCCAGGGAAAAGGATCACTTTTCCAGGTTCTCTTGCCGGCGTCTCAGTGATCTGAGGTACCGTATCGAACAAGGACATCTGAATTTCCATTCAAATCACCTCATTTTATGAGTTGCTATCTACGATTAAAGTCGTGGATTTCCACATCACTATTATACACAAAAGTACCGTCAAAGTCAATAGTATCTTTAATTTAATTTGTTGCTTTTCGGATTGAACCAACGGAGATCTTCGTAGGTTACGGTTTCGTCAAAATGACGGAAAGCCCTGAAAGGACAGCAGTTTCAAAAGTGCATGAAAACAGCAAAAATACCTTGACAAACGTGGGTTAGCTTGAGTGAGGCTCCGACGAGGAGTTGTAAGGGTATAACATACGATGGCGGTTGGGGGTTGAGTTGGTTTTTGGGGAAATGGTGTGGAGGTGAAGGTACTGAACGCTTATCGTAGATGAGCGGGCGTCGCGGAAATGTCGAGGCTCCCCCGGTCTGGTGGGGCTACTGCTGCCGGGTGGGGCTGTCTTCCGTCGCTCTTCGGGGGTTGCGGGGTCGCTGGTTCTGCATTCTCTCCAAAAGCAGAACTGCAGCGCAGCACGGCGGGCGGTTCCGGTTGCTCTCTGGTGGCGCTGGGGCTGGATCGCTCCGGGACGGTCTGCCCTGGGCGGTTGGGCGGCGTGTTCGGCATATTATGACCTGGGCGGGAAATTTGCACCGATGGCCGCGCCGCTCCTCTCTCCCTCCCTCCCCTCCTCCCCTCCTCTGGACTCTCTCACGGGATCGCTCCGGGCGCTGGGGCTGGGTTGGATTGGATCGGCTGCACGGTCTCCGGCTGGGCGTGGTTGGTCTGCTGGTCGGGGCTGGCGGCTGGTGGTGTGGCTGGGTGGGGCTGGTGCGGCTCTGGCGGCGGCTTGCCTGCTCCGCTCCTGCTCCGTCGTTACTGCTCTCCCGCTGGCCTGCCTCTCTGCCTGTACGGGCGCGGGCTGCTCCGCGCTGCCGTCTGGCCTTGCTCCTGCTGGCCTGCGGCGTGGCGCTGCCGTCTCAGGTGGGCAGGCTGGGCGCTGGGCTGGCATGATCCCGCTGGGCTGGTGGGCTGGGGGCAGGCGGTTGCCGTTCGTTATACTGCACAATTTTGTGCCTTGTATTTCGTCACTTTTCACCCCTCTCTGTCAGGTTAGCAACTCATAAAATGATTGACAAATACCCTTGACGGTGGTAAAATAGGTATAGATAAAGGGAGCGGGAAACGGCCTCCGCCGTGGCGGATGGATCGGATTCCCGGATCGCTTCCGATAGCAACTCATAAAATGATTGAAAGGGGTTCAATACTATGACTACCACCACCAACACCACCACCCGCAAGACCTACGACCTCACCGCCATCATGGGGCGCGCCTGGGACATCCGCCGCAACGCCGCCGAGGAAATCGGCTGCAAGGTCTCCGAGGTCATCATGGGCGAGTGCCTGCGCATAGCGTGGGCGGAGGCCGAGGGACAGCACGCCGCCCGCAACGCTGCGGAGCGCGTCGCCAGCTGGGGCAACATGACCGAGGCCGAGCAGGTCAACATGATGAAGCGTTGCATTCACCGCGCCGCCCGCAACGCCATCGGCTACAGCACCGAAGACCATTACCTGCAGTTCTCCGAGGTTCCCGCCTTTGGCCTGTACGGGCCGCATGATCTCGACGAGTTTGTTTCTGAAACCTGGCTGCGCGTGGCCGCTGCCCTTGATCCTGACAAGCTGACCGCCACCAATGAGCGCCGCGCCGCTCAGGGCAAGCGCCCTATCACCTTGATCTCCATCGTTTACAACGCCGCCCGCGCCAGCATCGCGGCCATCTTCTACCAGGACAGCAAGCACGCCGCCGCGACCGACTTCGAGATTACCAACGACAACGGCGAGGCCGAGAGCTACACCGAGACCAGAGTTGCCGACCTGACCACGAACACCGAGACCAGCGCCATCATCCGGGCTGACCTGGAACGCTTCAAGAGCGGGCGGGACGCGATGGATCAGGCCATTCTGGAGCGCGTGGCCGCTGGGATGACCGAGCGGGAGATTGCCGCCGAGGTCAAGATCTCCAATGTGGCTGTACACAAGCGGATCGTGAAAATGCGGGCGGCTCTCCAGTCCGTGGCCTGCTGAAAAAATCTTTTCCTTTGGTTAGCAACTCATAAAACCATTCTGAAATAAGAACAGGAACACCGAGCCGGCGGTCAACACCAGGCCGCCGGCCATGAATAGAAAAGGGGTTTGAATTATGAACATCGTCAACGCCAAGCTCAAGAACTGCCTGAAGCTCTCCAGCAAGATCACCGTCTATGTGCCCGCCACCAACGGCGTGGACACGGCCACCGACAACACCGCGCAGGTCAAGCGCGTTGCCTCTGCCCTCTCTGAGTATTTCGGCGGTGCCACCAGCACCCCGGCGCTGGGCTACTGGCTTTCCCCTGTGGCTGGTCTGGTAGCTGAGAACACCACCGTAGTTTTCGCCTATGCCAGCGACGCCGACCTGCAGCAGCACATTGAGGAAGTCGTCTCCCTGTGCGAAGAACTGAAGAACGAGATGGAGCAGGAAGCCGTTGCCCTGGAAATCAATGGCGAGATGTACTTCATCTGAGGGAGGCGGGAACATGATCGCAGACGCTATTATCTGGCTGGGCATCCTGGCCGCGTTTCTCCTGATCCTGGCCGTGGGCGGTCTGATTGCGGACTATGTTTTCCCGCTGATCCCGCCGCTGGATCGCTGGATCAATCGACTGGCTGACAACATGGAAGACTGAATGGAACGGCAGGCCGGGGCAAAACTCCGGCCTGTTTTTTTTGCTGGAATGGTTAGCAGAGCCGGGAAAGTTTCTGTAATAAGAATAGAGAAATCCAGAACACGAACAGATAAATCATGGAGGGACATATGATGATTATGAATTTCAACGCCGAGGCCGCAAAAGCGGCGGTCAAGAACTGTGAAGCCATGCGGCAGGCCGCATTGATTGAGGCCGCAGAAAAGAAGGTCTCCAGCGTGGAGCAGAGCATCATGCAGGAGGCAAACATGGGGCGCTCTTCCTATTCCATGCGCATTGAGTCCGAGAAGCTGTGCAGCGCCGTTTGTGACATCCTGGAGAGCAACGGATTCGCTATTGAGCATAGCGGCAACGATAAGATGATTATTGTCAGGTGGTAAACGAAGGACGACGGGCGAGGGCTGAGGCTCCCGCCCGTTTTCTTTTCCATCCGCACAAGAAAATTTTCCGTATCGGTTAGCAGATCGTGGGCTGCGTCTGTAATAATAACAGAAGAGTAACGCACAACGGAACAGGAGGACGGAGATGGATAAACTGATTTACGAAGCGCGAACCATGGAACAGCTCTTTCGCGCCTACGGGTTTGAGCAGAACCGGATCAACCAGGAAGACCGCAAGCAGACGCAAGCTCTAATTGTGGCGGAGCTACGGCGGCGGATGGATCGGGCGCTCCGGCTGCTGGGGACGTGCAGCGGCGAAGAGGATGCAGCGCACATTTTGAAGCAGATGATGGACGGCTGGCTGTAAAAGAAGCGGCGGGGATCTCCCACCGTTCTTTTTTTTTGTTTCTGGTTAGCAAATCAGATTCAGCGTCTGTAATGATAATAGGAACAAGAACACAGAATGGAGGCTGTGAATTATGATGCTATGTGAAGCTAATGAACGGTTGAAGACCGTGCAGATCAACGAGGGGCAGCTGTGGGCGCTCAACTCTTTGTATCTGCTTCTGGACTTGGACAAGGACGACTTTTGCAAGATCGTGGACTTGATCGGCGTGGAGAAGCTGACCGCAAAACGCGGACATTATGACAGGCTGCGGCGTGCCGATGATATGCTGGCCGCACGGGAGCGGTACGACGACGCAAAGCAGAGACTGGCAGAGCTGGACAGGGAGCGCGAGCGCCTGCAGGAAACGGTCTCCCAGTATGAAGAGGCACATTCATTATAAACTGGCGGCGGGGTTTCCCGCCGCTTTTTTTTATTTAGATGGTTAGCAAATTCGGATCGGAGTCTGTAATAATAATAGGAGGCGATAAAAGATGATGACAATAGAAAGAACAGCTCAGGAGTTACGGAGGCGGATCATCGCTGCGCAGTTTCAGGAAATATCCGTAACAATGGCGTGCAATGGTGATGAGGTGACGATTAAGCCCTGCGGCGGCGTCGTGGAGCCTAAGTCTTTTGATCAGGTGGAGTATTATCTGGTGTTCTCTCCTTCCCTTCCGTGGCTGGGTGGAGACACCCTGGAGAAGATCGCGGAGCAGCTGAATGGATATAAAAAGATGCTCGAAGAGGCTGAAGATGACAAAAAGAAGTTGTTGGATATTAAGAAGCGGCTGGAACAAGGCGGAATAGACAGAGACGAATGGGATGATCTCTATTCCTACTATTCCGATTATCACAAGGATGTCTATGGGTATAGACCGCGTGATGTCGTATGTCCATTCTAAGACGGCGGCGGGGTTTCCCGCCGCTTTTTTTATGGAACTGGTTAGCAAAATCCTCTTTCGTTCTGTAATATAAATAGAACAACGAAAAATGGAGGGTGTAAAATGAGTGCGTATAATTGGAACGGAATAGTCAAGACCAAAAAAGAGATTGCCGACTTAAAGCGCCAGCTCCGAGCAGTAAAGGCTTGCAATGGTGAATGTCTCCACTGTGAAAGCTGTCAGGTCAAGACGGCGACGGTCGGACGTGTTACCTATATGGCTTTTGAGTGTCTGAAAGCGCCGGCGCTGGGTGCTATATCGGATCGCCCGTCAACTATGCGGGCCGAGATTATTGAAGCGCTGGAATTTGAATTGAGTTGACCAGGGCGGCAGGCTACGGCCTGCCGTTTTTTTATTTGAAAACAGGTTAGCAAATCCTCTTTTGTGTTTGTAATAATAATAGATAGAACGAATGGAGGCGTAACAATGAGCTGGTTTGACGATACTTTTCTTCCGTCTCTTTTTGAGCGGTTTGGACGGGAGACACACTGGCTGACACGCAAACAGACGGCTATATGCACGCGATACATGGAACGGCACACGGTCATGGTTGACCAGTTCCAGGGAGACCGGACACGACACCATTACTACACCAGAGAATGGAGAGGCCGCATAGTTACCCTGAACTATTCAAAGTTGAACGGCTGCGGGACAATTTCTTTTGGATCGACAGAGCAGGAGCGGGCAGACCTTGCTAAGCGCCGAGAGGTTGAAAGAACGGAAAGAGAGTTGAGAAGTTTGCGGCGGCTCCGAGAAAGATGCCCAGATCGCTTCCTAAAGCAGCTTGAAGATGCGCGGAATACGGTGAAATATTGGGAGGAAGAGATTGAGGAAGACCAAGCAGACCCGGAGATGGAAAAATGCTTGCCACGGGATCGGGAACTGCTGGCCGAAGCTCTGGAAAAAGTCAAGATCATGGAGGCTATGCTATAAAAAAATGCCCGCTGGATCATCTTCCAGCGGGCTATTTTACTTTAGAAAATTTTAAGAAAAATTGCAATTACGGTTAGCAAGAGCAAAATTATCATGCAAGTGGACATGATCGGGTGTTTTGAACACATATAATCCGGGAACGAAAGCTTACGATCGAATACGGTTTTCTGCGCGTACCGCTCTGCCTTATATCCTTTGATTGCATCGGCTATTAGCCAGATCACGACGATTACAAGCGCAAGCTCCACGAAATCACCCGAAAAATAATTTTTTGGAACGGTTAGCAAGACCGCTTTTCTGTCTGTAATTATAATAGGAACTTGAAATCAAGTCAAGATATCACAGACGGAGGTTGCATATTATGAAGTGGTTTGATCATCCTGAGACTTTGGAAGACCTGAAGAAGCAGTACAAGAGATTAGCAATGAAGCATCACCCGGATCGTGGTGGTTCCACGGAGGCTATGCAGCAAATCAACGCCGAGTATGAGACGCTATTTTCCAGACTAAAAGACATTCATAAGACCGCCGAGGGCGAGACCTACACCGCAAAGACCGCCAGCACCGAAACCGCCGCCGAGTTTATGGATATCATTGAGAAGCTGATCCATATGGACGGGATTATCATTGAGGTTTGCGGTTCCTGGGTATGGGTTACGGGAAACACCAAGGAGCATAAAGAAGAGCTGAAGGCGCTTTCCTTCCGGTGGAGCAGCAACAAGAGCGCATGGTATTTCCATCGGGACGGATACCGCAAGCGTAGCAACAAACATATGAGCCTTGACGATATCCGTGGTTTTTACGGGAGCGAGCGGATCGATATGGAACAGGCGGGAAGTAAGCGCGTCGCAATCGCGTAACATCTGAGCGGGCTGGAGTACCAGCCCGCTTATCTTTTTTTATTGACTGGTTAGCAAAATCAAAAAGTATTCTGTAATAAGAATAGGAACGATTGAAAAGGAGGGCGAAATCTGATGAGCAAACCGAAGCCGCACGGAGAGAAAAACTGGCCTACGAGATCAAAGATTTTATGATTCGCCATGGACTTTGGATGGATACCCGCATTTATTTCAACGGGAAAGCGCTGAGCACCGATGATGGAAAAGGCCACTATGCCTACAATGATCCCGCTGTGGATTATGTGATAGAAGACGTTGACCCACGGCGATATTTCGATTACACCGGCGAAAATATCCTTTGTATGAGTTTTGAAGGGCCGATGTACGAGCTGCTGAATATGTATGTTCCAATAAGCTACTATAACAGCGTGGAGGCCGAGTTCCGAGGTATCTTGATGAAATACGGCCTGAGCTATGAGCTGGGAAATGCCTGGAACCTGTCAACTTTTGAAATCTGATAACAGAACGGGAGTCTTATGGCTCCCGTTTTTTTATTTTTTTTGGTTAGCAGATATCAAAAACTATCTGTAATAAAAATGAGAACAGAAACAAAGGAGGCAACACCATGAAGCAGCATAAGTTTAAGACTACCACTGGTAAGCAGCTGAGATTATCCGAAGAAGAGATTCGGATGGTTTTGAGTCTGGAAAGTCGTGGTTTTGGGGTGGATCACATCGAAACCGTAGACGGCACCACTACTGTGCGGTTTATGGATGGCACCGTGAGCACCTACGTTAAGATTTCAGCCCAGGATCAGCCGGAAACCACACCCACATTATTTGACCGCATAGTTAAGGCGCTTTTCTCTCTTCGTCCGGTTTATGTCACAAACGGAACTGTTACCCGCTTATTGACTGCTGTGGATCATATCGGAAGCGGGGAAATTCGCTGTCAGCTGGACAATGGTAGCTTTCTCTATCTTTATCCCGGTTTTGAAAAAGACCTGGATGGCGCAATAGATTTGATGGAGGCTGAAGAGGGCTACTATTTGGCACCGCAATGGTGGATCGACTTATAATGGAGGCGCTGCCATGAAGATCAAATATCTGAATACAGCGAAGCGTAGTGTTAAAGCAATGGATCACCGTAACAGGGAACGGGTGGAGAGAGCTTTGGGATTACTGCCGGAGGGCGATATTATTCCTATGTACTATGAGGGAACCTATCGGCTGCGCGTTGGAAAATATCGGATCATTTTTGCCTACGACAAAAGCAATGGGGATGTAATTGTTCACCGTGTTGCGTCACGAGGCGATATTTACAAGGGAATAAATTGTGGAGGCGGTTAGCAAACACCGCTTCCCTTCTGTAATAAAAATAGGAGGCTGATACAATGGAACACAAGATCAATGTAGAATTTACTCTGACCACTGACAGCATAGTAAACATTCTCTCCATGGAAGCCGGCGGCTTTGACTACTGGGCAGAGCTTTGCTTTGAACAAGAGGATTATGAGGCGGCGCGGAAGCGTTTGGTGGATGCCAAAAAGAACGATCCGTGTTATGAGGATGTTATGGCCGAGATTTTGGAGAGAGGCGGAAAGCTGAATATCTGGGATCGTGAAGAGGATAAGGATCATCCTATGACTATTGAGGATTTGAAGAAAGGCGTCAAACTTCACCTTGAAAACGGCGCAAGTACCGATATGGATGATTGGGACGCCAATGACGGCGATGCTGTTATTCAATATGCCGCCTTTGGAGAAATAATTTACGGATAATTTTATGGTTAGCAAAACCAGAGTAGTTTCTGAAACATAAATAGAAGGAGTTGATCATATGACGCACGCACGCTCCCCTCCCTATTAACCTTTGTTTCTTGACAAAATTGATTGAATAGCCAGCAGCGGGGTTTTTGAGGCCGTTTCCCCGATGAAATGGTCGGCTTTCTGGGAGGACTTGAGCCGGGATCAAGCCTCCCATTTTTTTTATTTTTCCGGTTAGCAAAATGCTCTTCGGTTCTGTAATAGAAATAGCAATAACAGAATAAACTTTGGAGGCGAGACCATGACTGAAATGTATGTTTCTGATAGTCTATTTCTGAATGCCGAAGCATTAGACGAAAAGCGCTGGATCATCCATCTGAGCAACGGAAAAACCATTGCCGTGGAGAAAGAGCCTGAGTACAACGGTCAGACCTGGGAGTGGAGGATCGGCGGCCAGGTATTCGGCAAGGACGGGTATGCCTTGGATTACTTAAAGCGACTTGTGGCAGAGAAGCTGACCGGGAAGCGGATCATTCTTCACCAGAAGCGGAAAGTTCCTGAGATCTGCGGCATTGAAGGGAGAGCCTGCCGACATCCCGGCGAGTGTAACACTATGCTTTGTTCCAACTGTCCTGTGGCTGAGAAGTTCTTTGCGGATCGCGATGGGGTGGAGCTGGTTTATGCAGTATAAGCAATATGATCAAAAGCGGGGATTTCTCCCCGCTTTTTTATTTTATGGTTAGCAAATCATACTTTTTATCTGTAATTAAAATAGAAAGCCCAAATACTTTGAGAGGTGATACACTTGACTACCAAAACCGATTTCCATTCTATCCGAGATTTGAGTGAGCGTTACCATCCTGCACAGCGAGGAATAGTCAGCGAGGCTGAGATTAAGTTAATCCAAGGCGTGTTAGAAATCGATACCCGTACAACCATTGAGTTGCAAAATGTTCGGGATATGACCGTAATACTGTATGGCAACTGGACAGACGCTGCAATGGAGAATGATTCCAAAAAGGCTATGGAATTGATGGACGCTATGAGCGCTATCACTTGTGTAATTGACCAAGCTCTTTTCAATCGGAGATAAGGAGGGTTTTATGAAATATTTCAGCACTCAGCGGCCTCTGACACCAGGCGCTTTTCCAAACCACCTACATCATCCTGTCAATCTGGTGAATTTTGATCAAAAAGTGTTTCGTGAAGAAATCGGACGCGAAGCCTGGGGTTATGTGGAGTATGCAGAACCTCTTGATCCCGATACCGTCAGAAACTATGAGCTAACGCCGGCACCGATCAAGACCAAGACCTTGCATTTTCACGGGATTGACCAGTGGGGCAGAGAGACTTATGAGGACGAGGATGGCAAGCTCTGGAAGTATAGCGAGCCTGGAGACCAGCCCCGCCTTTGCCATGATATTCTCTACACCTCTACCGGAAACGACTTATTCGGGGAACCCTGTTGGCCGATGAATGCGGATTACGATTACAAGATTGAAGAAATTTAACCTATTGGTTAGCAAATAACTTTTTCTTTCTGTAATAGTAATAGGAGGTGTAGATATGCAGACTTTCACCAAGCATGAGCTGACCTGGATAATTGGCACGTTGGGAAAGTTGTCTTCCCAATATCTTCAGGCGGCAGAAAATCCAGATGTCGGGAAGATTGAGACTGGGCTGCTGCGGCTGCGCTCCGAGCAGCTATCCGGGATTGCTGACCGCCTGGGTGATGCTATTAAAGACGGCGATAAACGGATTAAGATTGAGTATTGAGGAGGAAATACAATGGCGAGTTATACGAGAGATCAGATTTCCCGCTGGAACAAAAAGTTGTCCAACGGTTTTCAGCTTGATCTGAACCGGCTGCTGATGTGGAATGAAAAGAGTGCTGTGCGAAACATCAAACTGCCCGATGGCAAAGTTCTTCAAGCGTCGATCAGCTGGGTAGAAGTTCGTGACGGCTTCCGCTATACCGGTCTGGTACAGCCTGAGATGCACCTGTCGATCTGGACGCCTACCGACAACGGCATGATGACCAGTAGCGGCATGGGAGCGGCTTTCAAACTGAGCGAGACCGGCTTTCCCCGGAAAGTTTGGAACGAGCTGGCAAAGTTCACCGTAGAGTGGAACGACGAGCGGATCATGGCTGAGGCTAAGAAATATGCCAAGGCTCTGAACAACCCTTACATCGTGGCATAACATCAAGCGGGGAGGTTTCCTCCCCGCTTTTTTTTATTTTTCAGTTAGCAAAACAGAAAATCACTCTGGAATATGAATGAGGAGAGTGATAAATAATGGCACGAATGACAAGAGAGATGTATCGTCGCAAAAGAAGAGAACAGCGTTTGATGGGATTGGTTTTACTGATACTGTGTGGTGTGATCCTGTGGGTATGTTCCACTGGAAAAACAGTAGAGGATCAAGACGCTGGTGCCGTCTTTCTGCTGGCTCCAATGGGTATTCATCTGCTAATTACGAAACGCATTGACATTTATTAAGGAGGTCAAGAATGGACTTTGAAAAATGGATAGGCAGTTTTAAGGTGCGTGTTTTCCCCTGGATAGACGGAAAGACTTTTTATGTGAATGTTCAATGCTTTACTCCCGGCCAGTCTATTGAGCGTCCACCAGTCTGGGAGAAGACCGTCTATATCACTGATAATGAGCAGGGGCGTGAGGTAATTCACGATTTTCTGGATTCTTTGGTATTACATATTTCTCGGATGGATGTTGTCCCGGATAATCGATATGTTTTAACCTTCTGAATAGTAGGAACCCCTGGGGAGATCGTCGTGGTGGTCGGTCTCCCCTTTTATCTTTTTTTACTTTTTGGTTAGCAAAAAGTGATAGGAGTCTGTAAATATAATAGGAGGTGGAAAATGTGAGTATTTCCAAAGAAAAGTTTGACGAGATCAAGAGTCGCTACTCTACCCTGTTGATTCTGGAAGCCGATCCTATTGAGGCTCTGAACTTTGTTCACGATCTCTTGTGTGCTGAGGCTGATGCAATCAAAGAAAATGAACCCTATGCTACAGTTTCCATCAAGCGGTTGGAGTCTGCTGCCTATGAAGTCTTTGCGCTGGGGCATGAAGTGGAGGACTTAATATGAGTATTATTTTTAGCGACCTATACGATGAAATTGTTGAGGCTGGCGTTGCTGATTCTCCTGCTGCAAAACTGTATATAGAGCAGGCAATCGAGCCGTATATTGGATGTCGGCTGGATGTACCGGCTATTATTGATGATTTGCGCGATCATTTTACTCCTTCCGCGCTGGACTGTATTCAATCTGTTCTGGATTATTATGACGGGAAAAATCTTTCTACCGGGTTAGCAAATGCCCATATCGGTCTGTAATAAAAATGAGGAGGCAAGTTATGAAACCTGCACATGATCAATACTACCCCGACGATATTGCCCAGGCGTTATGCAAGATTGTGGGCGTCACCAGCGAAGCTGAAATCAATGATTGTACCGAAGCGTTGTATCAGCTCAAAGCAATCGCACAGAACAAGTATAATTCCGATTACTACCGCACCCTTTATGCGGTACTTTCCAAACTGATGGAGGTGTAAAGATGAGTGCTCCCAATTTTAGAATAATGAGGGACTTTCCCCTCTTTGCCAAAGAGTTCTATGTGGAAGCCAAACAATGCCCTGCTTGTGGTGCTATTCAGGATGCTCAAAATGAGCGATGTGAGTTTTGCGATACCAATGAAGAGCTGGAAGATTGCTGCTATTTTGATGATGTGGAATGCGAGGATGTCTGCGATATTATCCGTTCTGAGTTGGACGATCTGAACAGTGAGTATATGTTCCACAAGATCACGCTGGAGAGCGGATACTATTCCGGTATCCAGCTCTATGTTGAAGTAGAGCATGACCTTCACGGATACGATTATGACAATGATGAGTGTCATTATTATTTCGACTGCTGCCGTAGCGTGGCCTACCGGAAATATCAATCCGAGATCAACAAGATCAATCGCAAGTTAAGTAATCTTGCCAAACGGTATGGATTTGATGAGTTGGTCTGCACGGGATGGTTTTCCAATGGTGAAACCCGATTCTCTATTGCCACTCCCCGTACCAGACTGTATGCTGCTGTATCTTGATAGGAGGTAAAAGCCCGCCACCAGGCGGGCTTTTTTTATTTAATGGTTAGCAAACTGCACGCTTTGTCTGTAAATATAATACCAATTAAAAAATAGGAGGTTTTTTATGAATATCAATTTGACCGACATCGAGCTAAGCATCATTATGGATGCTTTGAATGCCGCGCTCGAAGATCGTGAAAGCGAAAATCGTTATACCGACGCTGACGATATTCTGGAGGCAAATGCCAGCGCGATTGACATGATCGATGCTGTGATTGAAAATCTCCGGTCGCAGATGGAGTCGCCTGTGGAGCGTTTGAGTGTTGCCGTAGAGGTTAAGGGCGGACTTGTTCAGGCCGCGTATGCTAATGGTGATATCTCCGTCGATGTTTACGATTTGGATGTTTCTGATTTTCCAGATGTTGGTGAGCAAGAAGCCGCCGATCTGCGAGAGCTTGATCTTAAAAAGCTTGTGTCGAACCCGGAATGGCATACGGTTTATTAGGAGGTAAATTCCGTGAAAGCGTTTTACGTTGTTTTGCAGCGTTTGTATCAAGAGCGAGAGCTTGTGTCTATTTTCTCTGCTGAAGAAGCGGTGAAATACAGGTGGATCGATTGTGACGGAAATAGAGTGTGGGTTGTGCCTGTTACCGAAGAAAAGACACCTACATTCGTTTGGGGGTTCGACGATCTCGATCAGGCTATTGCGTTTTATGAAGTCCTGTGCCATGCAGAACTCGGAATTGAATGTGAGGAGGTATGATAGCCTTATGACTATTACTTATGATGTCTCTAAGCAGAGGGGCAGTAATCGCTATTATGCACACAAGGTTGAAACGCCCAAAATTCCTGTACCTGGTTCTATGGGCAGTAAGAAAGATGCGCTCCATGTTGCAGCTGAGTGCATGGGGTTGAGCTATAAAGACTACATGGATTTGAGGAGGAAAGATCAGTGAAAGATTATACCCCTGAGCAGATTGCAGAGATGCACGACTATAATGAAAGCTTTGTTGGCCGCACCGCCAACTTTGTCAAAATCCAGCAACACCGGGAGATCAAAGAGGGGCTGATTGATTTCATGGGCGTGTGCGATTGCGTCCGTAGCGTTGAGGAGATTAAACCCAACAAGTGCGAACAGAACTCGTTGGTTTTTGTTGATCTTCGTCGTCCCGCCGCGTTGGATAAGGTATCGGCAGAAATGCTGGCACAAATTATGGGTATGGCGGATAGCGTTGTGATTTCTGCTGATGCCGATCATATCCGCGTTTCGTTCGCAACGGAAAAAATCTGGACAGAATAAAGTAACGGTTAGCAAAACTGCATTTTGATCTGTGAGAGCAATAGGAGGTGCGAGAAAATGAGTCCTTGGAAAATGGTCGGTCAGTTTTCTGATGGCGAAGAGGTTATCGTATGTGGAAACAGCGAAGAAGACTGTATGGGAAAACTTGTTGACTTGGAGGAAAAGCATGGATCGCTCACTTGGTATTCTGGATATTGCGATGAGGATTACGAGTGTGGTGAGTATATCGGTCGTGATAATTTCATCTATGATTGATAGCAAAATCCAAGTTAGCAAATAACTAAATTATTCTGAAATAAGAATAGGCAGCACCACCTGCCACACAATTTTGAGGAGGTCAATACAATGGCAGCTAATGTTGAAACTATGATGTATGTGCGCGAGAAGCCCTGGCATGGGCTGGGCACTATGGTTGAGGAAGCTCCCACCAGCGCTGATGCTTTGCGGTTGGCTGGTCTGGACTGGACGGTGGATAAGAAAAACATCCAGGTCTGCGGCGGCGCAAAAATTCAGAATTTCAAGGCCAATGTCCGTAGTAGTGACGGCGCTGTGCTGGGCGTCGTTTCTGACCGCTATAAGATCGTCCAGAATGCGGAGGCGTTCGCGTTCACTGATTCGTTGATCGATGGTGAGGTTCACTACGAGACCGCCGGAAGTCTTAACGGAGGCAAAAAGATCTGGTTGCTTGCCAAACTCCCGGATACCGAGATTGTCGGCGATAAGACGGAACCCTACCTGTGCTTCTCTAATACCCACGATGGCAGCGGGGCGATCCGTGTTTGTATGACCCCCATCCGTGTGGTCTGTAACAACACCCTGAATTTTGCGCTGGGTACTGCCAAGCGTGCGTGGTCTGTGCGTCACACCGGTGATATTCAGGCCAAGCTCCATGAGGCGCGGATGTGTCTGGATATGGCGAACAAGTACATGGATCATCTGGCGGTCTACGCCGACCAGATGGCAAACACTACCGTCACCGACGATAAGATCAAGGCCATTCTGGAAGAGATGTTCCCTATTGCTGAGGATGCCAGCGACCGCGAAAAGCGGAATGTCAAGGCAGTTCGTGATGAGTATATGATCTGCTACTTCGCTCCCGACATTCTCAAGTTCAAAGGCACCGCTTGGGGCGCTCTGAATGCTATGAGTGATATGGTTTCCCACAATGCTCCTCGCCGGCAGACGGCCAACTATCGGGAGAATAACTGGGGGCGTATCATGGACGGTCACGCCATGATGGATAAGATGGCTTCCTTGCTGGTGCGCTGAACAGAACGGGGCGGGATCATTCCCGCCCCTACTCTTTTTGAAGGAGTGATTATATGGAGCAAAGAACCTGTAATATCATAATGACCTGCAAGGGGAACTGCGGCTATGCGGCGATGGCTGATACCCTGGTGGACGCCGTAAAAATTTATCTTGGCAAGGAGTGCGATTATCCGTGGGAGAAGTATTCCGAACGGATGATTGAAAGTATTCTTCTGGAAGCTCTATATGATTTTATGAATACGGCGACTCGTCCCGGATATGAATTGCGGCAGCTTTTTTATCAGTATCCTACTCATAATCCTACACTTTCTGAGCGTATTTGTACCATGTTTCAGCTTACTCAGGTAAAGAAAAAATCAAATGGGGTTTATCAGTATATGAACGGGTTTACTGATGTGCTGATTAAACAAAGCGAATCCGATTTGAGATAATTTTTCTTTCAAGTTAGCAGATGCTGGCGTTTTCCTGTAATACAAACAGGATAAATGATTTATACGGTAGGAGGAATCAATGATGGCAAAAGTTAAAAATTTGGAACCCATTATTACTCATGCTGCGATCCTGGCAATGGCTGGACAGCATATCCAGTCTGAAATTATCAAGTTGCGCAAAGAGGCCGCTGATTTGACAAAGAAGTTAGAGTTGGCTGGTCAGCAGAATGAAGCAGAGTACGTTCGTAATATGCTTCAGGATCAGCTCCCCCATCATATGAAGCAGTTGCAGGCTGTGGAGACTCTGTACCGCATTGAAACCGGAACTGAGCTTGGATACTCGGATGAGATCGATGAGGAAGATTGAGGAAGACCAGGCAGACCCGAAATGTAAAGCGCCCACAATGTGGGCGCTTTTTATTTTTATGGTTAGCAAGAATGATATTTCTTCTGTAAATATAATGACGAGTTTAAGAGGAGGGCGAATCATGGATATATTAAATTTTACTATCAATCTTTCTATCCTTGCACGCGAAGGAGAAACCGAGGCACAGACCGCTTCTCGCCTGAATAATGTTTTGGCCGAAGCTCTTCTTGGGCTGGCAGATCACCACATTGATTATACGGTAGAAAGGAGCGTTTAAGCATGATCAATATGACGCTGGCTGATTTCACTACTGAGTATGAGCGTCGTTCCGCCATTTCTTACAGCAAGGCAGACGGCTGCACCGCTGTCCGCAATTTCTATGATGTCCAGCATATCGTTGGCCCGCTTTACAAAGAGCGTGAAGTTAAAAATGAATGGGGCGAAGATGAAAGCAGTCTGTTCCTATTCTTCCCCAATGTAAAGGATGGCTTTCTTTGGCAGTACAAAATGCGTAATCTTTCTCGGTATACCCCAGAGAAGATGCTGGAAGAGATTGTTCGCTTCAAAATGGATACACCGGAAAACTTCGAGCAATATCTGGAAAAGGCTATGGATGAGGGGCATTTTGTTGGCAACGCCATGATCCGTTTTGTTCGCCAGTGGAATCCTGTCCTGGCCGACCGCTGTGCTACTTATCGCGAGGATTATTTACACCGGAGAGCTGAGCAGGAAGCGGTTCGCCAGCAAGAATATGAAGCTGAGGAAGCCCGTAAGAAAGCTGAGCAGGAAGCTGAGTTTCAGGCTGAGAAAGACAAGTACCTGGGTTGGGCTGATGATATGACACCTATGAAATTTGGCAAGGTTAAAGCGCGTATGGAAAGCCTGGTGCGTGTGGATGGTAAGGTAATGCCAAAGCGCGAGTTTATCATTGCTCTCTTAAAGAAGGGTTACACTCCGCAGCTTCGAGAAAATGTGGTTTCATGGAACAAACGCACTGGCGAGCGAAACAAGCCTAAAACTGAACACCGTATGACGGACGGAGAACTTTTCTATGTAGTTAGCAAAACAGAGTTTGATTTTGCAATGTATATTGAGGCGCATCAGGAGGTGATCAACTGATGGATATATTCATCAGTGTTATCTTGATAGCAGTCAAGCTGTGTATTGATGCACGCGCAAGACGCAAGGCTGATCAATACGCTGAGATGGTAGTTCGCAAGCGTTATAAGGAGGGTAGTACATGATGAAGTATTGTGTCCGGCGTAAGGACACTGGGGAGTTCTTAAAACTAAGCAGCGGCACTGGGACTTGGGGTACGCTAAAAAGAGCCTGCAAGTTCAATAACGAAGAGGCCGTGAAAAACTATATGGCAAACAATTTTGCTCATTCTGTAAAACCCTCTGTTCCTATTGACCAAGTAGAAATTTTACCTTGCACAGTAGGAGGCGGGATTGAACCTATGGTATCCCCAGAAGCCACGATTACTGAGGAACAGGCAAGTAACTATCTGGAAACGCTGCCCGGTTTAGTTAATAACCTTTACGAGACCGGGCGCGTCATGCGGGTGCTATTATGCTACTACTCAAATCAAGTGCGAAGCGCAGATTTAGCGCTGGAAGACCTATTGCATAAGATTGAATTTACCAATGTGGGTGTAGTGGATGGCTATAAGCTGTACAAGGCCGTACAGAGTATGCGTTTGCGCCGAAGACAATACAAGGACATCTGTACTATGCTCAACTTGATCAACCAGTCTGGTGTGATTTCCAGTTTGAATAATTTGAAAGATAGCTTCGCCAGATTTGAGAACGGTTTGGAAAATCGCAAGTATACACCTCGCATTTTGGATGAACTTTTCCAGACCGTTTCCTCTGCCAATCTGGATAAAACCATGGATGAGACTGTAGGAAAGCTTTTGGAGTTAAGTGAAAGTGAGGGAATTTTGGATGAACCTGCTTGATAAATTCGCTACCGTTGAGATTAAGGCAGACAATCGCATCTCTGAGGCAGATCGTCTCTTCTGTACACAAAACCAGACAGCTTATGAAAAAGCCGGCGAGTTTCTCCGCAAGGTGATGGTTGAGTTGGAAGCAGCACTTGAGGAACAGCGTCAGCTCCTTTGTAAGAAAGAGTCCGAGTTTTATGAGTCCTATATGGATCACGATCACCTGACTGTCCGCAATGTGACGAATGCCTTGGTAGATCGCCACAAGACCTTAATTCAGCGTATTGTGTCCTATTTCTCCCACACCTACAATGTGGAGCTGGAATGCAGCGACATTCAGAAGCACTTAATCCCCAGCCAACCGGAACACAAGCCCCCGTATAGTCGTTGGGGCTGGGATTCTCTGACTAAGGAGCAGATAGAGGCTAACCGTATTTACCAGGAGACCTATGAAGCGGAACTGAAATCCTACCATGACACCATTTATAATCTCACGCTTCGATATGAAGATATCATAGACGAAATTTTCGTCCAGCTGGGAGGGTTTTCCTTTACAGAACAGGCTCTTAAAGAGTTAAAAGAGAAGTGTTACAACGCCGCTCATCATCGCGACTGGCGTTGCGATAAGGACGCTGAGGATTTTGAGGTAAAGAAGGATGTCCTGCAGTTGTCCCGATATGCCTGTCACTTTGATCCGGGATGGAGCACACCCAGATGGTCGATTCCCGAAAGCACCAGACACATTTTGGATGCCATTGCTCATTTCGATCGTGGTGAGTTTGGATATGGATGTAAGGCGTTTCCTTCCATGTTTAATTGGCAGATTGAAACCAATTACTTTGAGTTTCCCTGGATGGACAAGGTGCGCAGCGTAAAGCTCTTCAAAAACGGGCGTGTGGATATTAAGTTCGCCAGCGCAGCGGCAGTCAACGAGTTCGTCAATGGTTATTTGAAAGGAAGTGCAGCATGACTAAGAAACAGCAGGCGGCATTGCAGCGGATTATTAACCGTGAGACTTCCCGCAACAACGAGAATGGTGTGAAGGATCATGGAAATTTTGTTCTCGGAGGCGTCCATCCGGTCGAAGATGGATATGTCATAACCGATGGTTATGTTGCTGTTTACTACCATCAGAAGCCGGAGGGATTCGCAGATGCAAGCCAAGCTGATAGCTTGGGTAGGGTTATTATGAACGAGCGCAATAACGGGAATCATACCTTGATTGAGGAAAAGTTCCCGCTGGATGATTGGAAGAAGCTGGCGCGTCAAGCAGAACGGAACGGCACTACTGCTCGCGTTACTATTGGGCCGGCACAAGATACAGACTTTAATCCTCGCCTGGTGGTAGATGCTATGGAGGCCATTGGCACTGGTGCTCTGGCATATCTGGGTCGTATTCCCAATGCCCGTAATTCCACGCTACTGATCTATCCCAAGAATTGGATGGATAATCCTGACAGCTGCTCTTTTGCACTTGTCTTACCGCTTAGGAGGCACAAATGACCAGACGACAAATCATTTTTCATAACCGGAAGAATAATACCTACTATGTTTCCGAAGAGTTCAACGGAGACAAACGGGAGATGGAGTTCTGGGGTATGCAAGATACCTGCGAAAAAACTTGGCAGGAGATTTTGGATGATCTGAACGAAGTCCACTCGCTCAGTGAGTTTCTGCAGGCTATCGCCCGGATTACTGGATACTATCATTCCAGTATTAGTGACGCCTTACCTGGAACTCGTCTCCATATTTGCCATTCCGAAGACGAACTGATTTCTAAGGACGAAACCTACATAATATACAGCGATAAAGCTGGAGTTTATTTGGATCTGGAGCACTCGCTTTGTATTAAGGAAGGAGATGTATTTCCCAATGATGTTCAATAATAAGCCCGTACTTACCCCGGAAGAGTTCGATTACTCTACCGCTAAGATCGGCGACTATGTAAATCAAGAGGTTGTGGACAACGCAATGGATTGCTTACCGCCTGCCTGCTATTGCTCCCGCTGCTCTCAGATGGGAGAACCTTATTCTCACCGAGAAGATCCCGACACCGGGAAGCTTCGTCCCACTTTTGCCACCTTTACCAAGATCGGCGGCGAATGGCCGAACAGTATTTGGGAGTATCGCGGACATTGCTTCTGTGGCGAAATCGAAGAGCGCGGAAAAGATCCTGTTTACTGTTGAGCGGAGGTGTTAGGATGACTAAGCAAGAGCGAGTAATTGTTTCTGCTTACACTGGTTTCCTCATGTGTAACTTTGGAGATATGCACGAGTACATTGAGAAAATCATGGGGCGTCCGGTTTGGACGCATGAGCTGGCGATGAAGCCTATTATGGATGAAATTAAGCAGAAATCTAAACCCGACTTTCTGGCGCTCTGCACGGACGATTCCGAAGCGGAGGCTTCCTCAGATCTCGTTGCCACTAATAGATTTTCTTTTGGGGATCGTTTAATTTATACTTCGCCGCAAAATCCTGAGTTGAAAACGCGGTGCGCATTCATTCGGGATGACAGTGGCAAAGCTGTGGTCATGTTTATAAATGCGGAATGGGCGGCGCGTGTCAATTATTGCAATCTCAGCAAGGAAGACTACTAAGAGTTATGGGAGATCTCTGATAAAATCTCCCTCTATTTTTTTTTGGAACGGTTAGCAGTATGTCATAATCGTCTGTAATAGGAGTAGAAAGTAGGTGACATGATGAAGTATCAATATCATAATCAGCCTATCCCCCAGGAAGCCCGCAAAGAGCTGAACGAAAAGATTCTTTATTTGGTGGATCAGGATTTGGCTGCTCAGTCCGGGATCTCTTGCGAGGATATTTTCAATGCCTATACTGGCGATGGTGGTTTACACGGACTTAACCGCTCTGACTTTGACAACTACCACGAATTTTCAGAAGCCAAGAAAGAGATTGAAAATGGGCAGTTCTTCACACCCCCTGCGCTTTGCCGGTTTGTCATGGAGGCGTTGCAGCCTGGTATGGACGAGACCGTGGCCGATCTGACAAGCGGCATTGCTAACTTTTGTAATTTCATGCCCATAGAGGCCAACTTTTATGGATGTGAACTGGACATCAAATCACATAAAGTTGCCCACTATCTCTATCCAGCCGCCAATCTGGAACATCGTGACATTCGCTATTATAATCCCAATATGCGCTTTGATTATGTGGTTGGCAATCCCCCTTTCAATCTGAAGTGGGACACCGACCAGGGTGAATATCTTTCCCAGATGTATTATTGTGTCAAAGCTGCGCAGTTGCTTAAACCCTTGGGGATTATGGCAATCGTTGTTCCTTCTTCATTCCTTGCGGATGAGTTTTTGGATCACGCAAAAATCTCTGAACTGGAAAAAGATTTTTCTTTTTTGGGACAGGTATCTATTCCTGCCGGTGCCTTCAAATATCTGGGCGTTTCAAATTTTCCTACCAGCTTGATGTTTTGGCAGAAAAAGCTAAATCCAGAAGATCAGGGAAATCGTTACGATCTAACGGAAGCCAACTGCTTCTCTATGGTTGCTCTGGAAAACACAGGTAGTCTCCTGAATACTGTTCGTCAGAACGTAGTGGCTCCCGCAAAAGAGCGTATGCAACGGGATCGTAGTCGTGCAAAACTTGCGCTTCATTCTGGGAACGACAGCGATTTTCACTATCAAGTCCAAAAGATGCTCTATCAGATTAAGAGCAATCCGAAAATCCGGGATAAGTATGCCAAGTGTCAGGAATATCTTTACAGATTTGAGCACCAGGTCATGCCGGAGAATATGAAGTACAAAGAATGGGCGAAGATCCGCATTACGGAAGCTAAGGTCTTGGCTTATCTTCGTCGCACAGTTCGCTCTCAGCATACCAAACCTACCGCAGATGTGGTAAAAATGGTAAAGCGAGATCACGAAATCGTCTTTAAGGCGTATAGCCGGAAGGTGTTACCCGTCCTTCAAAAGCTGGAGAATCCTGGCCCTATTCACCGCCTTGTCACTGAGGGTGAAATTCCTGAGAATCTTGGTGAATTTGCTCGCGTCATTCGTCGTAAACAGCGGCAGTACCATATCGAGACTATGCCTTTTGAAGAGATGTCTCCCGACCCTAAAATTGCACAGTTTTTGGATGCGTTCATGGTGTACGATCTTGAGAACGAGGAAGAAATTCATCTTAACGACAGGCAAAAATCCGACATCAATCTTATTCTTCAGAAGCAGTATCATCTCCTCCAATGGGAACAAGGCAGCGGCAAAACTTTGGCCGGCATCGCCGTTGGTATGTACCGTATGCGGTACCAGCACGCCAGAAACACTTGGGTGGTGTCTACTGCTATTTCTATCAATAACAACTGGGATGAAGTGCTTAGTAACTACTCCCTGCCCTACCGGATGGTTACGAGGCTGAAAGATCTGGAACAGGTACAGGATGGTGAGTATGTAATTATCACTATGAATATGCTCACAAAGTATCGCAAGCACATCAAGCGTCATATTAAGTCCCGTAACCAAAATGTATGTTTGGTTTTGGATGAAAGCGATGAGATGACAAATCCCAACAGTAAACGCACCAAAGCTATTTTGGACTGTTTTCGTCGCGTTAAATTCAAATTGGCGATGACCGGTACGGTTACTCGCAACAATATTTCGGAAGCTGCACCCCAACTTGAGTTACTTTATAATAACTCTTACAATATGATCTCTTGGGCGGAAACTCTGTATCACTATGATAAGGATAGTGAGGGCGAGCGATATCTGGAAGTTACAAACAACCCTTATTATGGAAGTCCTATCCCGGCTTACAAGCCTGGTTATACTTTGTTTTCGCAGTCTCATCTGCCGGAGAAGATCACTGTCTTTGGTGTAGGCAAGCGCTCCCAGGATATTTATAATGCGGATGTACTTAGCAAAATCCTGTCTTATTCTGTGATCACCCGCACTTTTGAGGAGATTACCGGTAAAGATATTCGCCGCATTCATCAGGTTCCCGTTAAATTCTCCCCTGCTGAATATGCTGTTTATAATCAGGCGATTGAGGAGTTCTATACCATGCGTAGTCGCTATTTTGCTTCAACTGGAAACAGTCGTAAGGATAGCATGATGGCGTTAATTCAGCAGATTACCTTATTGCTCCGTATTTCTGCCGCCCCTAATACGGTAGAAGAGTATCATTCTAATGACACTCCAGTAAAGATTGCCAAAGTCATGGATATGTTGGAGGAAAACTCTGAGGAGATTGTTGTCATTGGCGTCCGCCACAAGAATGTAGTAGAGTCATACGCTGAAGAAATTCGCGCTCGTTTTCCTAACCGTTCTCTTTTCGTCGTTACTGGGTCTACAACCACTCTTACAAAGCGCCGTGCTTTGCGAAAAACTTTGCGAGCAAGTGGCAATGGTATTTTGCTCTGTACCCAGCAAAGTCTCCCATCCAGTGTCAACTTCGAGTTTGTAAACAAGATCATTATCCCAGAACTGCATTTCAATAACGCTCGCATGAGCCAGTTTTATCACCGCTTTATCCGCTTTACCTCCGTGGATTGGAAAGACATTTATTTTGTCACTTATGGCGGAAGTATTGAGTCCAACCAAATGCAGATGGTTCTATCTAAAGAACGTCTCAATCTCTTTATGAAGGGACAAGATGTAGATCTGGATGAAATTTATGATCGTTTTGGCGTGGATTACGATCTTATGTCTTTGTTAATGAGCCGTGAAGAGGATGAAAACGGAAAGTTTCAGATTACCTGGGGTCAACAAAAAATCAGTTAAAAAAACCGCCCTCATTTGAGGGCGGTTTTCTGCAAATAGACATCTAAGTTACTGTCGAATGAATTTCCCATGAAATTCTCGGAGTATGTTGTTTTCCCACGATGTTTTAATGTGCCCTTGGCACCACTTAACATATCGATCGTATTGTAGGGCGGCAGCTTGAGTAGATAAACCAAACTTTGCCTTAATCTCGGAAGCAGATCGAATACTCATCTCCCGCATAATTGGTAACGGCGCAATGAGATTCCATGCAAAGTAATCTGCCTCGCTCTCGTACTGATTGTAGGGTTCCTGCCCGTCGTTATTGGCAATTTCCGCGCAGTCGATTGTTTGCAAATGTCCTAAACAGATATGCCCGGTTTCATGGCATAGCGTCCATAAAATTCTACCTTGGTTCATCGACTCATTATACAAAATTAGATAGCGATCGTTTTCAATATCATAGTGGGTTGCGCCGGAGCTACTCTTGCACATTATAGCTACATCTTCTTTAGAACAGTTCGCCACCGCAGCCATCTCTTGGTAGGTCAGAATACGGCAGCGATACGGAATATATGTCAACAGCTTGTTAGTCTGAATAGGAAATTGAATAGCGTCCATCTTTTGATACAGCTCCAAAACCTTACGCTGTACAAAAACTCTTCTAACCATTTTGACCTCCCTCCTTTTATGGCAATTTATATTAAACCATATCAGGTGTCCGATAAATTGGACGTATCGGTATCTTCGTCGGCAAAGGCATGGTCAAAGCCAATCCTAAGCATTGCCATCATGCGACTCTTATCTTTTTCGGACAGTCGTTCTCTGGCTCGCTGCAGAGAAACAAAGTCCCGATCTTTCATCAAATCATCTACGGTGGATCGGATTTCGGAAGCACCCACAAGATAATCAATGGATACATTAAAGTATTTTGAAATTCTGGAAATTTTATCAATAGTCGGCGTGGTAGTATTTTTCCATTTTCCAATGGAGTATTGGCTCATTCCCAGTTCAGCTTCCAATTTATTGATTGTGATCCCATTTTCAGAGCACAATTCTTTTATTCTGGTATAAATTATGGAATCCATTATACAACCTCCCGAAAGTTTTCGTGAAAGGGTATTGACAACACGCTTTTATTCTGGTATTATAACACCCAGAACGAATATAATCGTGTCTTCAGCCTGATTATATCACATCAGTTCGTGTGAGTCAATGAGTTAAAGGTTTGGAGGAGATGCTAAATGAAAGTTTTGAATAGCCTGGTCGAAGATTTCGGTGGTTTCGCGCTGGATGCCAATGCCATTGATTTGTGCAGTGCGAGTAAAGACAATATCATGCTTCCCTATCATGGCTCGCTGCCTGCGCAGCTTTCAGAGGCGTCCGGCGCTCAAATCTATCTGAATATTCAGGTTTCCCAGCCAATCAAAGTGGTGTTGGTGATCCTCGGTAACGGAAGAAATAAGAGACGATATACTCTGGAGGCTGCCACAGAAGAAATCAAGTCTCTGTTAGATCGCTTCTTTGATCAAAAAGAAAACTCCGGGCTTTCTGCATATTGGCTTGGCGTTTGGCAGGCCAACTACATCACTTGGCGGCAGCTTACCGCACAACCTGACCGCCTGACTGATTTTCTGGATAATATCTCCGACCAGGATCGAGCATACTTACTGGAATATCTTTCTCGCAAATGCAAGTAAAACTCCTCGATAAGTTCTTTGAATAATTTTCTGATTTGCTATTGACAAAGTTCAGCGCAAGTGCTATTATAGTAACACAGAAAAATATTCGACGGATAGGAGAGGGGAATATGATCCGCAAGAAGTTTTTCGAGGACTCCGAAAACGGATACTCCTCTTTCGCAAATCTGAAAGTATTCGATCAGGTCTGGAAAAAGGTCGAAGCTTATGAGCAGGAGATTGGAAAATCTCTGGATAGCGGATTTACCAAAGAAGAGTTTGTTGCCATGTTTAATTCCATGCGTATCCGGCACACCAGAACTCTCCCCAACCACAAGGCAGTAGTAATGTTCTATATCCGATATTTGATTGCTCACGGGATTCTTCCTGCGGAACAGGAACAAATTTTAGCATCTGTCACCGTTGATGACCTGAGTATCAAGAACAGTAAGCACATTCATTACCACAAAAATCTTGCAACATTGCAGGCGGCTATTAACGATTCTGTAAGATCCGCAGATAGCTATGACGATACACTTTACGATCTTCCTTCCGCAATACTTTACCTTGCCTGGTATGGATTCACCGAGGATGAAATTATCAACTTCCGAAAAGATGCAGTTCTTGAGGATGGTGTGATGAAGGGCGATGAGAAGATCGAAATGCCCTACGAAATTTGCCGGCTATTTGAACGCTTGCGGGATGCCGAAGGATATTATCAGCAAGCCAGAGGCTTGATCTTTCACAAATATATGTATTCCGAGTATTTGATTCGTACCGAGCGGAATCCTCAGATTGACTTGGACAATATGCGCGGAATGCTTTATCGTCTGAACGCCATCGCTGGTCGCGTTTATTCTCTTCGGTATGATGTGGTATATATCTCTGGTATTTTCTACCGCGCATACCGATTGGAGTGCGAAAGCTCTTCTTTTGATTTGGATGACCCGGAATTTGCTTCCAAGGTATTTTGCGAGGATCTGAATAACAAAGCCAAACGTGTTGCGCGAGTGCGTGACTACAAGCTTTATAAGCAGCTCTTTACCTAATGGCTTCGGCCATTTAGGTTTAGAATAGCAACTCATTAAATCATCTATTTTAACATAGGGGGGGGTATCGTTGCCTGTATTCATCTTTCTTGTCTTCCTGATAGCGGCTGTGTTGTGGCTTTTGCTATCGTTCGCATTCATCCCGATCGGCAGGCTGATAAGTCGAGTGTTAGGCGATGCGAAAGACGCAATGCAGCATGAAGATCCGCAACCGGAAGACACACCGGAAAACACAGCAGAGATCAAAACAAATAATGACGAATCGAGGTAATGTAAGTTGAGAAAGAAAGGCTTTATTGGAGCCATCGTCCTGGCAATCATCATCTTTGGTGGCCTAATTTTGACACTGACCTGTACTGAGCGTATTCCTGCAGGTTATGTAGGTGTCGTATACAATATGAACGGTGGCGTGGACGGTGAGGTGTTGACTCAGGGCTGGCACATCGTCGCTCCCACCAAGAAGGTCACAACCTATTCCATTGGAATTGAACAGTCCTACCTGACCGCTGAGGATAAAGGCGACTCTCCCAAGGACGAGAGTTTTAGCATCCCCACTTCTGATGGTAAAACAGTTCGCGTCAACCTGGAGTTTTCCTATCGTTTCGATGAAGATCGTGTAGCCCAGACATTCACAATGTTTAAGGGCAAGTCTGGAGAGAGCATCAAGGATACCTTTATCAAGCCCAAGATTGTGGCCTGGACGCAGGAAGTTTCCGCAAATTATCCCGTAACGGATATTTTTGGAGATAAGCGCACCCAGATCAATGCCGAGCTGGATACCTACTTGCGTGAAAAGTTTGATAAGTACGGAATTATTATTGACACCGTAAATTTCACCGATATTTCTGTAGACGCTGAAACTGCCGCAGCTATCCAAAAGAAAGTTACCGCTCAGCAAGAACTTGAGTTGGCGAATATTGAGGCGGAGACTGCCAAGATCAACGCCGAGAAGGATAAGGAAGTCGCTCAGATCGCCGCAGAAAAGGCCATTATTGAGGCAAATGCCGAGGCTGATGTAATTCGTATTGCTGCTGAGGCCGAGGCCGAAGCTAATCGCGTAATTGCTGCCTCTTTGACCGACACCCTGATTGAGAAGATTAAGTATGAGCAGTGGGATGGTGAGCTGCCCACCGTGTCCGGTTCAAATGCTATTGTTAGTATTGACGGTATGAATTAAGGAGGGTATATGGCTTTTGTAAAGAAACAGAGCGTTTCTACTGATATCCTTCAGGAAAAAACCAGTGAGGTTGCACTGCTGACGCAGCAGGCAAATGAGGCTGTGGATTTGGTGACTCGTACTATCTCCAGTTTGGAGTTGATCAATCAGCAACTTGATGATGCTGTGCGGGAGATCGACGAATATGCCGAAAGTCTGGCAAAAACCCGTGAGAACATGAATAAGCAGCGTTCTCATAACTCTGCGATTATTTCCAACTTTTCTAAGCTTCTGATCACAGAAGAGCAATAAGGGAGTTTGTGACGCCCACAGCAACTTTATACATATGTTTTGGGTACATAAATGTAAGTGCGTCACTTGAATCATCCGATGTTTTCCCTGATGCGGTAATACGGAACATAGTCAAAAACGGGTCGAACCCCGGCCCGTTATATGGAGAGGTAAGCCTAATTGGTAAGATAGTCGCCTGCTAAGCGACGAGTAGCCGTGCAAACGGTGTGCGGGTTCGAGTCCCGCCCTCTCCGCCAGCTGGTGTGGTGGCCGGCGATAGTAAATCCGTATTGACCCCCTTTCAAATGACGGTGGGAAAGACCACTACTGCCGTGTAAGTGCGGCATCTATATGGGAGCGTCTGGTGGCAACATTTTCAGTGTAATTGGCGGCGGACACTTACAGCAAACTTAAACAAAAAAGACTTGAAATCTTTTGTTTACGGTTCGATTCCGTAGCTCCCTCCCCTCAAGCCGCTAACTCTCATTTCTCCCCCTCTCTCTCAAACAAAGCGGATTGACGCTTGACAGCCGGACAGACGGCAATATGCAGAAGTAGCTCAGCTGGTAGAGTAATCATAAAAGTGTGTTATTGATGTGACACCAACAGCAATCTAAAAAAGGGAATGATGTGTCGTGGGTTCGAGTCCCACCTTCTGCATCAGCGTACATTTGGCGTTGACCTCCTTTCTGAAAAGTATATATGATCTTTGTCGGATAAGGGTCACGGTTGCAGCCGCTCCAGTGCAATTCTGGTGAGTCCGACATCCAAAAGTTAATAATGAGTGGGCAAAGATAAAGCCCATTGACTAAGTTTGTCGTGCCTTAGTTCCAGTGGTGTAGGCGGAAAGCACGCTGGCCGAAGTATGGCCGGAGGGCCGGGGTTCGAGTCCCAGGCTGGAGCGAACAAACAGAACAGGCGTCGTGGTTTAGCTAACTACGCGCATCGAGATAGCTACTCGGTGTAAACAACGGCATTCAAGGTTGATGCAAAATGGTGTAGCGTGTGAATAACGTAACGGGGTAGTTAGAGTACCGTGCGCCTTACCGAAGCGGGTGCGCAACTGCGGAGGGCATCATTTCTATGAGGGAAGCGCTCATAGCTCATTATATATGCCGGGATAGCTCAGCGGATAGAGCGCGTAATTGTGCGTACCGGGTGTACGCCATCAGCAATGAATTAGGACTGTTAATCCCGTGGTCGCAGGTTCGAGTCCTGCTCCCGGCACCGGAGGAAGAGCTGCTTAAACCATTCTAAACCAACCTCATAAATGGGCAGAAATGGTGACGGTCTGGAAAGACAGACATATACGCGGCAGTAGTCAAGTGGTTAAGACAGCGGCCATAAAAATGCGAACAAGTTTCGCTAACAGCAAGGTAAAAATGCCAAGCCGCCATTCGCAGGTTCAAATCCTGCCTGCCGTTTCACTTCTCTGAACACAAACAGCAAACAAATGAAAATCGTGTTCCGGGTATCTCAATTTTTTAGGAGGTAAGAGAAAATGAGCAATTTTATGTCTGCTGTCAAGACTACTCTTGATGGTGCGCCCGCTATTACCGAAAATGGTGCTGTGGGCTATCGTACTACCGGAAGGAAGCTGCTGGATCTCAACTTCGCGGTCGCTTCTCTGCGTTCTGCTTCTGAACAAGATATCGCCGATCGTTTCATTACGGCTTTCTTTGAGGATAAGATTGTCGCTATGAAGTGGCTGTTCTTTGCCCGTGATATTCGTGGTGGTCTGGGCGAGCGTCGTCTGTTCCGCTCCGTAATTGAGGCTATGGCAAAGGAGCATCCCGAATATATTCAGGCGGTTGTGTCGCTGGTGCCTGAATATGGCCGCTGGGACGACCTCTGGTGTCTGTTGGATACTGCCGTTGCTGACGAGGTGTTTACTCTGGTTGCTCAACAGCTTTATCAGGATGTGGCCGATGCCAAAGAGAACAAGAGTATTTCTCTGCTTGCCAAGTGGATGCCTCGCCGTAAATCCTCTTCTCAGCTGTCACGTCGTTACGCATCCATGCTGTGCAAGGCACTGAACATGACCGAACGAGAGTATCAGCATACCCTGTCTAATCTGTCCGAGTATCTGAAGGTTGTAGAGCGCCAGATGTCTTCCCGTGATTGGGATAAGATTGATTATCAGCGCGTTCCTTCTCGTGCAAATCTGCGTTACAATAGTGCGTTCCTCCGTCACGACGAGGATCGTCGTCGTGAGTTCCTTGCCAGCGTCGAGCGTGGCGAGGCAAAGATTAACGCTGGAACCCTTTTCCCTCACGACATCGTACATCAGTATGGTCGCAAGTCTGGTACTGACGCCACTTTGGAGGCGCTGTGGCAGTCTTTGCCTGATACTGTTCAGGAATGTGGCAATACCATTGTTGTGGCGGACGGCAGTGGAAGCATGAGCGTCCGCGTCGGTGGCACTGATGTGTCCGCTCTGGAAGTTGCCAATGCTCTGGCAATTTATTTCGCTGAGCGTTCCTCCGGTCAGTTTAAGGATAACTACATCACCTTCTCCGAGACTCCCAGGCTGGTGGATCTCAGCAAGGGTAAAAGCTTGCGCGAGAAGTTGAGTATCGCCCGCCGCCATAATGAGGTCGCCAATACCAATATTGAGGCGGTTTTCAATCTCATTCTGGATACCGCCATCCAGAACAATATGTGTCAGGAAGATCTTCCTCAGAACATCCTCATCATCTCAGATATGGAGTTCGATGGGTGTGCTACTTGCGGTGTCAGATCTCGGTACAGCTATACCCGTAATCGCCCCAGCGTCACTCTCTTTGACACTATCGCTCAGCGATATCAGGATGCTGGCTACCAGTTGCCCCGGATGGTCTTCTGGAATGTCAATTCGCGCACCGGCACCATTCCTGTTAAGGAGAACGATCTGGGTGTGGCTTTGGTTAGCGGTTTCTCTCCCAACATTGCCAAAATGGTAATGAGTGGGAAGCTCGATCCTTATGAGTGCCTGCTGGAAACCCTCAATACTGAGCGCTATCAGCCCGTAGAGGATGCTATGCGCTCTTTAGCATAAGTTAGCAACTCATTAAATTAAGGGAGGCTCAGAACGAAAGAAACACCTAATGTTAATCGTTTCTGAGTCTCCTTTATTTACGGGGAGTGTATTGAATGATTTACCTTGATCACGCAGCAACCACTCCCGTACACCCCGAAGTGCTTAAACAGATGCTTCAATGGCTTCAGCCTGATCATGTAGGCAATCCAAGCAGCATTCATTCTCAGGGTGTGCGGGCACATCAAGCAATCGAAAAGGCACGCCGGCAGGTTGCCCGGATGATCAATGCCGATCCGTCTGAGATCTATTTTACCAGCGGAGGCACCGAATCGAACAATGCTTGGATCAAAAATCTTAACCGTCATATTATTATTACCACTAAAGTAGAGCACCACTCCATTTTAGAACCGGTAGAAAAATGCGTTATCTCTGCTGCTTATGCCCGTCCAATCTTCGCAAAAGTAGACATTGCTGGCGCAGTAGACTTGGAAGACTTGAAAGCAAAACTGGATCAATACCATGGCATTGTTGGTGCTGTGTCCGTTATGTGGGTCAATAATGAGTTGGGAACTATCAATCCCATCAAAGATATTGGAACTCTTTGTAAAACCTATAATGTTCCTTTCCATGTGGATGCAATTCAGGCCGCAGGTCATGTGCCTATGGATGTAAAAGCTTGTCATATAGATATGCTTTCCCTTTCCGGCCATAAGTTTGGCGCTCCTATGGGGACTGGTATTCTATATATCCGCAGTGATATCCCTAAAAAACCTTTTATTTACGGCGGAGGTCAGGAGTGCGGTATTCGTGGAGGTACTGAAAATGTTCCTGGTATCATCGCTCTGGGAGTTGCTGCTGAGCTTGTTGTTAAAAATTTGAACGTATGGAAAGATAAATGGCAGTCGCTTCGCAAGGTCTTCTTTGATAGTCTTGCTATTCATATGGAACCCGATGAGTATTCCATCAATGGTGGGAATAATACCGCGCTAAACATTATCAGCTTGACCGTACCTGGTGTAAATAGTGAGGCAATGGTGCTTCGATTGGATCAGGATGATATTTGTGTTTCCGCCGGATCTGCCTGTAGCGCTGGAAGTCCTAACCCTTCTCATGTTCTTATGGGAGCTGGTATTCCCGAAGAGTTGGCTGCGTCTACTATTCGTATTTCCATGGGTACAGACACTACGGCTGATGAAATGAGAACTGCTGCCAAAGCAATCGCTGCGGCTGCAAAAAGCCTCAAATCCATGAATACCACCTCTCTTTAACGGGAGGAGTATATACTTTTCAATAGCAACTCATAAAATCATTAAAGGAGTGATCAATTTGTACTGCGCGTATGTGACCAGGATTCGCAATCTGCGAAAGCATACCAATGCAGATCGTCTGCTCTGCGGCGAATGTTTTGGCAACACCGTTATTGTGGATCTTGGTACGGAACCTGACCAGCTGGGCATTTACTTCCCTACAGACGGTAAGCTGGGTATTGAGTTTGCTCAGAAGAATGATCTGCTGCGTCGTAAAGATCAGAACGGGAATCCTGCCGGCGGATATCTTGATCCCGAAAAACGCAATATCAAGGCGCTGAAGCTGAGAGGAGAGAAGAGTGACGGTTTGTTTCTTCCCCTGTCCAGTCTGAAAGATTTTACAGACATCTCCAAGCTCAAAGAGGGAGATACCATCTCCATTTTGAATGGTGTTACCATTTGTGAGAAATACATTCCCAAGGCAAGCCGATCTCATAGTGGAGGTATTGGCGGAAATCGCGTTCGTAAAAAGCACGATCCTATTTCCCCTCTGTTTACCGAGCATTCCGATACTGAGCAGCTGGCCTATAATCTGAGCGCATTTCGCCCTGGTGATCTCATTGAGATTACTCTGAAAATGCACGGAACTTCTCAGCGTACCGGCTTCCTTCCTATCCTTCAAGGATACTCTTACCGCAATCGTTTGACAAAGGCATTGTATGAGAGTGAGAAGATTCCTGGATGGCTTGCTCGTCGCATCAAACGTACTCCTATCTACGATTGGGGTTATGTGACTGGCACTCGTCGTGTGGTTTTGGATGGCTATGACGGCGGATTTTATGGCAGCAATGCGTTTCGTGAGAAGCACGCGAAAGCCTTTGAGGGAAAGCTCCACAAAGGCGAAACTGTCTACTATGAAGTGGTAGGCTTTACTGATGACGGAACGCCAATTATGTCTCCTGGTAGCAATTCAAAGGTTGGAGATAAGGAGTTTACCAAACAGTACGGGAAAACCACTGTTTTCAGCTATGGATGTGAACCCAATGGCCGTAAGTTCATCAGTGATCAGCCGGTTGCAACCCCCACCTCAGATATTGGGGATCTCTCTGCTACCAGCGTCAATACCAAGGCGATGTATGAGGATGCTCCTAAGTCTGATATGTATGTCTATCGTATGACTATGACTAACGAGGACGGCGATGTGGTGGAATATACCCCCGACTTCATGCGTTACCGTTGTGAGCAGATGGGTGTCAAGTGTGTTCCTGTTTTCTGCAAGGAATATATTCCTCATTATTCTACGCTCGCCGATGATGTGGGCAGCATTATCGATATCGACGCTGGTGCTTATGTTAAGGAACAGGCTGAGAAGTTCTATGACGGCCCTGATCCCGTAGGAAAGTCTCATGTTCGCGAGGGTGTGGTTGTTCGCATTGTCAACCGTCCCAAGTTTACTGCCTACAAGCATAAGAATTTTGCGTTCAAGGTGCTGGAGGGCATTATCAAAGAATCCGCTGCCGCTCCTGATATGGAAGAGCAGCAGGAGGTTTCCGAGGAAGTCAATGGATAAAGAAATCGTTCTTGATTTCATTCGTCATTTCAAAGGTGCTGAGGAAACTTTTTTATGTGGATGTTGCTATTGGTTTGCCTTTATCCTCCAAGAGCGTTTTGGCGGAACTATGATGTATGAGCCAGTCAAAAACCATTTCGTTCAGGAGATTGGAGGCCGATTCTATGACGCTTCTGGCGATGTGACAGACACATATAAGAACAGCGAGTATCTGATGTTCTGGTCGGATATGGAACAATACGACCCACTGTTGTATCAGCGACTCGTTCGAGACTGTATCAGAAAGGAGCCATACGATGACTGATTTTGAAAAAGCTAAGAAAATCTATGCACGGATGGCAGAACATCTGGTGCCCGTTATGAAATCTGGTATGGAGTGGGTCGGGCTGTTTTTGCAGGGATCTCAAAACTACGATCTGGATTACGAGGGCAGCGACATTGATACCAAAGTGATCGTGCTTCCCAGTTTCACTGATTTTGTACTTAACCGTAAGCCAGTTAGCACTACCCATATCATGGAGAATAATGAGCACTTAGACTTCAAAGACATTCGTTTGATGTTCGATTGTATCAAGAAGCAAAATGTCAATTTTGTCGAAATTTTGTTTACGCGCTATATGATCCTCAATCCCAAATACGAAGATCTTTTCCAATCTGTGTTGGATGCCAGAGAGGATATTGCTCGCTACAACAACTATGCCGGGGTCAACTGTTTGGTCGGTATGGCTCTGGAAAAGCAAAAGGCAATGGAACATCCCTATCCCGCCACCATGGATAAGATCGAGCGCTTTGGCTACGATCCCAAGCAACTCCATCACGCCTTGCGTATGCGGGAGTTTATGACCCGATACCTTGCCGGCGTTCCTTATGAGGATTGCCTGATCAGCGCCCAGCATGATTACCTGATGGATGTCAAACGTGGGTGCTGCACTTTGGAACAAGCACGGGAGCTTATGTCCAAGACCATTGAGACCATGATTGCCGACAAGAAGAATTATATGGATACCTACCCTCCCATTATCAACAAGCACGCGGAGGAAGTTCTTCAAACCGCAACGGTAGAAATTCTCAAGCGTTGTTTTCTTTCTGAGATTGGAGGTATGAACTGATGCAATATTTCTATATGATGGTCGGTCTCCCTGGAAGCGGCAAAAGCTATTATGCCCAAAAGCTGCCCGACGCCGTAATCCATTCCAGCGACGCGATCCGCGAGGAGCTGCTGGGCAATATCTCCGACCAGAGCAATCAGGAGTTGGTTTTCCAGACGCTCCATGACCGGGTGCTTGAAGACCTCCGCACCGGCAAGAATGTGGTCTACGACGCCACTAATATCAACTTCCGCCGCCGCCAGCAGTTTTTGAGCCGTGTACGGGCGCTTCGCATTCCCAATCTCAATGCCGCCTGTGTTTTTACGGCAGCGCCTTATTACAAATGCTTGGAAAACAACGCCGCCAGAGAGCGCACCATTCCTGAAAGTGTCATTAAGCGAATGTATGAGAGCTTCGACATTCCTATGATGTCTGAGGGCTGGGACGATATCTGGATCGAGAACGACTACGGATACGAGATTTTGGACGATGCTCTCAGACGCCTTTGCGCCATTGAACATGACAATCCCCACCACGAGTTCACCATTGGTCAGCATTGTTTGGTGGCTTGGGCTTATCTGCTCGACCACTATCCCGATGCCGATATTGCTCTCAAGCGTGCGGTTATTCTCCATGATATTGGTAAAGAGCACACCAAGGTTTTCCATGATTCCCATGGCGAACCCACTGAGGTTGCTCATTACTATCACCATGAGCGCGTTGGTGCTTACGATAGCTTCGCCTATACCGGAGATCTCAGCACCAAAGAGCGTCTGGCCGTCGCGCTCCTGATCCGCTGGCATATGTACCCTTATGTGGTTTCCAAGTCTGATAATCCCCAGAAGACTATGAAAAAGCTCGTTAATTTGATTGGCGAGGCGGAGTGGAACCGTCTTCTGATCTTGAACGAATGCGATCTTCATGCCCATTAAGAGAGGAGGAAATGTAGTGAAAACCCTGATTTATGGTATTGGTGTGGTGTTCCTTGCTGCTGTTCTGGTGGCCGTGATTGGTTTGGTGGCTGCACTTCCGGTCATGCTGCTTTGGAATGCGGTAGTGCCGGCTGTGTTTAGCCTCCCTGCTATTACATACTGGCAGGCTTACGCGCTGTACTTCTTGTGTTACCTACTGTTTAGCCACAGTTCAAGCAGCTCTAAAGAAAAATAAGTTAGCAAACCTAAAAATCTATTTGTAATAGAGGAGGAACTAATATGTATCCTATTAAGCCCGTATGGTCTCTTTCAGTTGACGATATCGCAGCAGCAAAGAGTTTGCTGCCCGTCGCCCCGTATGTACGCTTTGGTATCCCCGCAAAGTCTGCGCCGAGAGGTTGCCTGACTGATGAGTTCATCAAGGGATGGAACGCAGCCGCCGACCACTTCCGTCAGACCCCCCCCGCTCTCCGGTCTTTGCCTCATCCTGATCGTGTGATTATCAACGGCCCCGCTACCATTATCTACTGGAACGATGGTACCAAGACTGTCGTAAAGTGTCAGCCTGGTGATACCTTTAACGCTGAGACTGGTCTGATGGCCGCAATGCTCAAGCGTTACATGGGCAATGACAACACCTACAATAAGGTGCTTAACTACTGGTTGGATGAGCTGGTGCCTCAGCTTCCGGCGGCAACTGAGTAAAAAATGGAAGTCTTGCAAGCGGGCGCATTGTTGCTGTTGGTATTTGCGCTCTTATGGGACTTCTGGAACAACAGAAATAATGGAGGAGGTGGACGCTTCGCATGAGGCGTCTCCTCTCCACATAACACACGAGAGGAGTAACTAACATGGTTTCAATCAAGGGTTTGAGTAAGCCCGATGTTCTTGCTGCTCTTTACAACCGTGCCCGTCCCCAGGGTATGGGATTCATCCATTACACACCTGAAGATATGACCAAGGAGCAAGCAGAACTTTTGCTGCAGCAGACTAATTACTTTGATTATGTGCGTGGGCGCGTAATGAAAGTAGATCTCAGCTCAGATGAAGAGTTTGATGAGCGGCTGTATGACCGCGACAATGGATTTGGCGCTGCACAGAGCGCTATCAATACTATTAAAACAGGAAGGAGCTAATACTAATCCCGGTAGTCCGGGTTTCTGTAAAATTGATAAGTGCAGAGTAAAACTGTCCGTTGCAGCGTGAACGCCATATGGTAAGTAGCATTGGAGGATTGGGCAGTTGACCTCAACCGAGATGGTTGTGGTCGGTATGAAGCATATCGTCTGTTATTCCGGCGGGCATTCCTCAGCGATTGCTGCCGTAGAAATTGTTCGGAAATACGGAGCGGAAAACACAATCTTACTTAACCATGATTTATGTTCTCGCACCGAAGATCCTGATATTAAGCGTTTCAAGCAAGAGGTTTCGGATTATTTAGGTGTTCCTATTACCTACGCTAATATGCCTGGATGGGAAAATAAAGACCAGTTCGATGTATGTATGGAGTTGAAAGCATTCAAATATGGTATTCAATCCTCTGCGCTTTGTACACAAGAGTTAAAGACTAAGCCATTTCATAAATGGCTGGCTGAGCACTACCCTGCCGATCCTCCTCATATCCGAGAAGATGTGTCTTTGGTGTACGGATTTGATGCAAGCGAGCAGACCAGAATTAGGCGTCGCATCGGTGTTATGGCAGTGATGGGGTATCGCACAGAATATCCGCTGATCTGGAATGATCGCTCTATTTATCAAATTGAGGAGATTGGGATTAAACGTCCGAAATCTTACAGTATTTTCAATCACGCAAACTGCATTGGCTGTCTGAAAGCCGGTAAGCAACACTGGTTTATCGTGTACTGTTTATACCCTGAGATCTGGGAAAAAGCAAAGCAAGCAGAAAAAGAGATTGGCTTCAGCATTTTACGGCAGGCATTTCTGTTTGAGCTGGAACCGGAGTTCGCCCGTCTCAAGCAAAAGGCATTGCCCCCGACAGAAAAGACAACGCCACAAAAATTTTGGGCAGTAGCAAGAAAACTTATTCAGGAAGAAGATGTTTTGCCTTGTGACTGTTCATTCTAAGTCAATTTAGCAATCCCTAAAATAAAGCAAAGGAGCGATGGTTTTGAATATCACGAGGAAGAATCGTCGTGAGGCATACGATAAAATCATCCCTAAGCGTAATAATCGTAAGGGTTTGATTTTGTCTGTGCTGAAAGAGCATCCTGACGGAATGACTGCCGAAGAAGTTGTTCAAGCTCTTGTGGATAACGGCAAGATCTCTCATATGGATATGAATTTTGTTCGTCCCAGACTCACGGAGCTGAAAGAAAGTGGGATGGTTCAGGTGATTGGCCGGCGTCCCAGTGCGATTACCGGACGCAACACTGCTGTCTGGAAGGTGGTTCCTTGTTAAACAAGTATATCTGCTTGGATTGTCTCACTATTTTTGACGAACCCAAACGCTATATCGAGCGTCATGGGTTAGATACCCCGCCTTATGAAGAATTTAGCGGCTGTCCTGTATGTGGTGGCTCCTATGTTCCTGCAATCTACTGTGATGGTTGTGGTGAAGCAATCACTGGTGATTATGCCAGAGTTGAGGCAGAGGGTAAATGTTATTGTGACGCCTGTTTTCTGTTGAAATCTTTGGGAGATTGATCTACTTCATCCTGAGTTACAACTTACCTTGGGACACTTATTTCTCCCTAAAGCTGCAACAGATTTTCACACAATTTCCGTAAAAGAAAAACCAAATAGGAGTGATGGAATGTCTATGGAAGATGGTGAGAAGCTGGAGGCATTGAAATCTCGCTTCATCAGCTTGTGTAGCACTGTTAAGCGTGATGGCATGAATGCCTTGATGGAGTGGCTTGAAAAGTCTGATTTCTATACTGCTCCTGCGAGTTCTCGCTTTCACGGCTGCTATCGTGGTGGGCTGCTTGAGCACAGTCTGAATGTCTATGATGCCCTGGTTGGTATGGTCGGCAGGTATCCCGATTTGAGTATTGATCCCGAATCGGTTATTGTTGTTGCCTTGTTTCACGATCTGACCAAAGCCAACTACTATGCTGTTGACTACAAAAATGTCAAGGTATATAGCGATAGTGGATCGAAGAAAGATGAGCGTGGCTATTTTGATTGGGTGGCAGAACCTTACTATAAGGTTGAGGATCGGCTCCCTCTCGGCCATGGCGAAAAATCCGTTATTATTCTTCAGAGTTTTATCAAACTCAAGCGAGACGAAATTTTTGCGATCCGGTTCCATATGGGAGCTTTTGATGCAGCAGTCAAGGGCGGTGACAGCAGTATGAATAAGGCATATGAAATGTGCCCGCTGGCTGCTATGGCGCATTTAGCTGATATGGAGGCAACCTTTTTAACCGAGAAAGCAACTGATTAAATCATTTAGGAGGTTAAAATGTCTGCTACTGAGAGACCAATCGAAGAGATGACAATTTACCAGAAGCTGGCTGGTATCCGCAAGATGGTTGAGGTCATCCGTAAAAACAAGTCTGGTTACAACTACAAATATGTCTCCGAGGACGAGATTTTGGCGCGTGTAACCGCTGGCATGGATAAATACCATGTACTGTTGTACCCCGGAATTGTTCCTGCTACCGCAGTCATTACGCCGTACAACTACACCAAGATTAAGTCCACCAAGAACGGCGACAAGCTGGAAGAGAGCGTCAACGAGGTTCTGGTTAATGCCGATATGACCTTCACCTGGGTCAATCTGGATAATCCCAGTGATCAGCTGGTGGTTCCCTGGGTAATCGTTGGGCAACAAGGAGATGCCAGCCAAGCAGTTGGCAGCGGTCTGAGTTATTTGCATCGCTATTTTATGCTGAAGTTTTTCCAGATCGCGACTCCTGATGATGATCCCGATAACTGGCGCTCCAAGAAGATGGAAGCTGTTGTTGCTGAGGAGCGGCAGATCGTAGAGGGGTTGGTTGAGGAAATCGATGGTGTGGTGTCCAACTATCTTACCGCCATTACTGACGAAGACAAGCTGAAGGACGCCAGAACCAAGCTGACCGCTTTGGTCAAAAAATATGTCAGAGATGAGAAGGGCAAACCTTCTGGAAACTACCGTCTCATCAATAATGTCAAGACTGCAACTGATTTGATGGACGCAATCACCAAATTTGTGGGAGGAAACGCTGAATGAATCTTATTGTGATTAAAGGACGCCTTGTGCGCGATCCTGAGCTGCGCCAGACCGGAAATGGTACCTCTGTTTGTACTGTGGATCTGGCCGTCGATCGCCCTTATTCTAAGGAAAAAGAGACTGATTTCTTTACCGTTGTTTTCTGGCGTCAGGCCGCAGAGTTCGTCGCTCAGTATTTTACCAAGGGGCGCGAGATGCTGGTGCAGGGCGAAATGCAAAGTCGCAAGTACGAAGATAAGGAGGGCAACAACCGTATCGCTTGGGAGGTCAAGGCTGACCGTGTGGAGTTCTGCGGTAACAAGTCTGACGGCGGTGGCAGTGACGAAGCTCCTGCTGCCAAGAAGTCCGCTTCAGGCAACAAGAAGACCACCAAGAAGGATACTCCGCCTCCTACCGCCTTGGGCGATGATGACGGAAGTGACGACGACGGCGATCTGCCCTTTTAAGGAGTCTTTATGCGATACGATTTGATGATCGGGTCAATGGAATGGAGCTATTCACGATTGACGGCGTATGAAGACTGTCCATACCTTTGGCTGCAACGATATATCTTTCGTATTCGCGGACAATCAAAATTTTTCGCGCAGTATGGAAGCTTGATGCACTCTATTCTTCAAAAGTATCTGACTGGAGTGCTTGCAAAAGATGAGCTTGTACCCTATTATCTCACACAATTTCAAAACCAAATTACAGGGAAAGCTCCTTCCTATAAGATCTACACGAGCTATCTGGAGCAGGGGCGGCAGTATTTGAAAACGCTGTCGTTCCCTGCTCGGAAAATTCTCGAAGTGGAAAGTGAATTACACTTCGAGTTTGCTGGTTATCCATTTATTGGTTTTTTAGATCTGATGTCGGAAGATGAAGATGGAAAGCTCTATATTACCGATCATAAATCAAGAGCGCTAAAACCCCGCTCGAACCGTTCAAAACCTACTCAATCGGATATAGAGCTGGACAAATATTTGAGACAGCTTTACATTTACGCCCACGCTGTTTTCGTTTTATACGGGCGCTATCCAGACTATCTGGAATTTAACTGCTTCCGTACAAACACATGGATTTGCGAACCGTTTTCTATGGAGCGGATGCAAGAGGTTGAAAATTGGGCGCGTAATTTAATTGAGCAGATTACGTCCGAAGGCAAGTGGCCGGCCAACCTTGAGTTTTGGTTTTGCAAGTACCTATGTGATGTAGCTGAGGATTGCGAATACGAAGATCTACTTTAAGAGAGGGGTGTTTAATCATTGCAGATTGAACGCGATGTGATTATGCGGGCAAAAGAAAAGCTTGGCGATGAAAACGCCCGTATCATTGTTGAGGAACTGGGGATCACAGATTATGACGAGCGCGACATGAAGTGTTGTTGCCCATTTCATGCAGAAAACCACGCCTCTTTTATTTATAACAAAAAGGCATACAATTTTCGGTGTTTTGGTGCCTGTTCTCGCAGCTATGATATTCTGGATGTTTTTATGCTGAAGGGCATGACTTATAACCAGGCTTGTCGCAAGCTCTTTGAGCTGGCAGGAATGCCGTACTCTTTTGGCGAGTTGGGCGTTAAGACCCGCCGCCAATACCACTATCCCAAAGAGGTTGTGTGTGACGACAAAACCAAAGTGTACGATTATTTTAAGCGGCGAAAAATCAGCCGTTCTACCATCGATTATGCTGATGTCCGGCAAGACGACGAAGGTAATACTGTTTTCAACTACTACGATACTAATGATGTTTTGACTATGGTTAAGTATCGTCCTTCCCGTAAGGTCAACAAAGGAGAAAACAAATGTTGGTGTCAGAAAGGTGCTGATACGACGCCGCTGCTATTCAATATGAATCGTGTAAATGCCACCGTTCCTTTGCTGATCTGCGAGGGCGAACCAGATTGTCTGTCAGCGATTGAAGCTGGCTTTACCAATGCAGTATCTGTCCCCTTGGGCAGCACCAACTTTGGCTGGATTGAAGAAAATTGGGAGTGGTTGGAACAGTTTGACTCTATCATCATCTGTTCCGATAACGATGAGGCCGGTCTCAAGATGCAAAAGGAATGTATTTACCGTCTGGGCAGCTGGCGCACCAAGGTTGTTGAGGTTCCACACTTCTACATCGATGAGAAGACGCAGACCAAACGGGCGATCAACGATCTGAACGAGGTGCTTTTCTACTTCGGAAAGGAAAAAGTTCTGGAGCTGATTTTGGACGCTAAGGAATCTCCGGTGCCCGGTGTCGTGGACTTCTCCGACATTGAAGATATTGACCTTGATGCTCTGGACGGTATTCCCACCGGTCTGCCTAACCTTGATCGCTATCTGATGAAGCTTTTTTACGGCACGCTGAATATCGTAACCGGTATCAACGGCAGCGGTAAATCATCTTTTCTAAACCAAGTAATCTGTCAATGCCTGGATCGTGGTGAGAACGCCTATCTGTTCTCCGGTGAGCTTCCCAATTTCCAGGCTAAGAACTGGCTGAACTTCATTTTTGCCGGTCAACGCAATGTGAAAGAGTGCTCTTTCAACGATTCCGTTTTCTATAAGGTGACGCCGGAGGCCAAGAAAGCTATCAGCGAGTTCTATCGTGGCCGACTCTATATCCGTAAGGATGGTGAATCTAATAAGAAAACCGACATTATCAAGTCTATGGAAGACTCCGTTCGGAAATACGGCACAAAGCTGTTGATCTTGGACAATATGACTGCTATGGACTTGGAGGGTAATGACAACAACAAATATGATAAGCAGGCTGAGCTGATCATGGAATTGATCGCCTTTGCTGTCAAGTTCAATGTGGTTGTGATTTTGGTAGTTCATCCTCATAAGATCGACATGATGCGTCGGCTGAACAAAATGGATGTGCAGGGCATTTCCGCAATTATTGATCTTGCGCACCGCATTATTAGTCTTTACCGTGTTCAGGAAAAAGACAAACAGGGTGAACCAAAACTCAATGGTAGTGGGTGGCGTGTTAAACCCATCAAGGCGGATGTGATTATCGATATCCTAAAAGACCGTCTCACCGGTTACGAAAGCCGTAGTATAGAAGTCTTTTATGATCGTCCCTCCAAGCGCTTCTTTACCACTGAGGCGGAGCTTGACTACCGCTACAAATGGGATAAGACCCCCTATAAGACGCCGTTGCCGTTTCCACCGCAGCAACTTCTTGAAGCCGAAGAAGATGATGAGGTCTTTGGAACAATCAATCAATAAGGAGTGAAGCAAAGTGGATAGGAACTACACTGCATATCATGTCCACACTGAGTTGTCCTTACTGGACAGTGCGACTAAGTTTGGCGATTATATCGCTCGTGCTGTAGAGTTAGGACAGACCGCAATCGCTTTCACCGAACATGGCAACATTTTTCAATGGGTAGAAAAAAAGATAGCTTGCGATAAAGCCGGTTTGAAATATCTTCACGGTTGCGAAGTCTATCTAACCGAAAAACTTCTCCATACTGACAGACAGACTGGAGAGCAAACCAAGATCAGAGACAACTACCATACCATTTTGATCGCTAAGAACTATGCCGGCCTGATGGAGATGAACGAACTGATTAGTCTTTCCAGCCGGGACGATCACTTCTACTACAAACCCCGCATTTCTTTTGATGAGTTCTTGGGCCTTTCTGGAAATGTAATCAAAATTAGCGCTTGTTTGGCCTCTCCACTTAACCGTATGGAGATTACGCATCCCATGTATGAGCGACTGATTAAACACTATGACTATCTGGAGATTCAGCCCCACGACCATCCCCAGCAGGTAGCATTCAACCAACACTTGGCTGATATGTCCAAACGCTATCACATTCCGTTGATTGCCGGCACTGATACCCATAGTCTCAATCCTTATAAAGCCGAGTGCCGAAGCATTATGCAGTTGGCAAAGCACATTGAATTTGAGGATGAGGATAGCTTCGATCTTTCCTATAAATCCTATGGAGAGCTTGTAGAAATGTTTGCCATACAGAATGCTCTCCCGGAGGCTCTTTATCTGGAGGCTATTGAGAATACCAACCGTATGGCGGCATCTGTGGAGCCGTTCGACCTGGATTTGTCTTTCAAATATCCGCTTCTGTATGGCGATAAAGACCCGGAAATGCTGCGCAAAACGATCGCCCGGAATTTGGATAGCAAAATTTCGGAGGGCGCTATTACTCCCGACCAGATTGAAAACTTCCACTCTTCCATAAAAGAAGAGTTGCGCGTTTTCGACAAGATTGAAATGTCGGGTTTTATGCTTTTCATGTCTGAGCTGGTGACTTGGTGCAAAGAGAACGGTATTCCTATTGGTTTTAATCGTGGTTCCTGTGGCGGATCTCGTGTGGCTTATGTCACTAACATTACCGATCTGAATCCTGAGACCTGGCATACGGTTTTTTCTCGTTTCTGTAACGAGGATAGAAAAGAAATCGGAGACATTGATATTGATGTTTCTCCTTCGGATCGAGATAAAGTCTACGAGTACATTATCAACCGTTTTGGTCAAAAGAATACCGCTTTTATCCTGGCGATCGGCACTATCAAATCTAAAGGTTGTATCGACGAGATTTGCCGCGCTCTGGCGCTACGCTGGAACCGTGAGCATCAGCGGGACGAAAAAGAGTTTCGTCGTGTTATGGCGCAGCTGAAGGATGAGAATGTAGAAATTGTCTTTGGAGATGTGCGAGACGGGTTTGGCTTATACTTCTTTGACGAATACGGCAATCTTATTTTCTCCGACCACATGAAGGATATTCCTCGTGCTGAGCTGATTCGCCAGTTTACCAAAGAGTACACAAAACTCAAAGAGGAAAATGAAAAGATTTTTGCCAAGAACCCCTGGGCCGGCAAAGTGAGCGCTCAGATCAAAAAAGAGTTTGAGGCAAACGAAGCTAAGGCTCGTGAGAAGTATCCCGAAGTATTTTATTACTACGATGGTCTGTTGGATGTGGCAATTTCTCAGTCTATGCACCCCGCAGGCATTGTAGCAAGCCCGATTACTTTAGCTGATAACTATGGCACATTTTATTCTGATGGTAAAGTAATCCTTCAGATTGATATGGAGTGCGTCCACGAAGTCAGCTTAGTCAAGTATGACATTCTTGGTCTCAAAAATATCGAGATCGTCAAGGATGCTTACGCCCTGATCGGTAAGCCTTATCCTAAATCTCACGAAATTAACTGGACAGATGAGGCAGTCTGGAAAGATATGCTTCGTTCCCCAGTAGGTATTTTCCAGTTTGAAGGTGAGTTTGCTTTCTCTATGCTCCGACAGTATGAGCCGCACAGTATTTTTGATATGAGTCTGATTACTGCTGCTCTTCGTCCTTCTGGTGCTTCCTATCGTGACGATTTGATGCAGCACAAACCGCATAAAAATCCGTCGCCTATTATCGATGATCTACTGAAAGACAACAATGGATACCTGATTTATCAGGAAGATGTTATCAAGTTCTTGCAGCAAATTTGTGGCTTTACTGGTTCCGACGCCGACAATACTCGTCGTGCTATCGGTCGAAAAGATGAAGAGCGTTTGAAAAAAGCACTGCCTGATATTCTGGAGGGCTACTGTTCTAAATCTCCTCAGCCCCGTGATGTTGCGGAGCAGGAGGCAAAAGAGTTCCTACAAATTATTCAGGATGCCTCCAGCTATATGTTTGGATACAACCATTCTATTGGCTATTGCATGATTGGCTATCTCTGTGCTTATCTGCGATACTACCACCCATATGAATTTATTACCGCTTATCTAAACAACGCCAATGGTGAAGATGATGTGAAAAGCGGTAACGAACTGGCAACGCTTTACGGTATTCAGATTGTCCCTCCTCGTTTCGGGATCTCCAAGGACAAATATCTGTTTAACAAGGCCGAGCAAGTTATCGCAAAAGGCATCAGCTCTGTCAAGTTTTTGAACCGGGATGTTGCCAATGAACTGTATGCCCTTGCTGAAGCTGGAAAACCGGAAACCTTTATGGATCTGTTGATGGCAATGAGTGAAAAAACCCATCTGGATACTCGTCAGCGCGATATCCTTATTAAGATCGACTACTTTGCTGAATACGGCAACTCAAAAGAGCTGTTGCGGATGGTAGAGTTTTTTACCTTTTTCAAAAATGGAACCATGAAGAAGATCGCAAAGGATAAGCTCAATCCCGAATTGGAGGCTATCGTTGCCCAACACGCCACCGATGTCGCAAAGGGTGGCGCTCAGGCTAAGAGTTATACCTTTACCGATATGCCGGGACTGCTTCATCATTGTGAGCAGCTGGTGCGGGAAATGAATATCCCGGATTTTGATCTAAAAATCAAAATGCAGACACAGCTTGAAAATTTGGGCTATATCGATCTTACTACCAACAAACCAGAAGATCGGCGAAAGCTGATTGTCATGGATGTATTTCCGCTGAAAAGTAAAAAAGACAATTCTATTTGGGGATATGCCATTCAGACACGTTCTATCGGTAGCGGTAAAACTTCCAGGCTGACTTTACGCAGCCGGATTTACGACAAAAAGCCGATCAAACGCTTTGATGTAATTTTTGCGTCGGATGTGCAGAAAGAGCGTTCTGGCTATTGGTATTTGGTTGGATATGACTATGTGATTTAGGAGGAACACCCGAAATGAGAAGAAGAAAACGGCAGAGACTTGCCGCAATGGTTGTCGCTGCACTTATGATTATTCTTGTTTGCTTAACACTTGGAGTTATCCCCGCCATTTCTGCAAATGAGAGCACCCCTGACGAGCAGAACTCCACCGCTGTGCTGGAAAGCGCTCTGGTGTATTACAGCCCAAATCCTGATGGAGTTGAAGCTGAACCGGAGGAAACTGGTGCTGTTACAACAGAAACACTACCAGAAGAGGATGTTGCTCCCGATCATCCGTATGCTGCCCTAAATTTGACCTTTGAGGAAAAAGAGCTGCTTGCTTGTATGGCATACAGCGAGGCGCGAGGAGAATCTTTCGAGGGGCAGGTCGCCGTAATTCAGGTTGCTTTGAACCGCTATATGCACGAGGCATACTCCGGTACTCTTTCTGAAATTCTTCTCGCTCCCTCTCAATTTGCCGTAGGAAACATCTATACCGAAGAACAAATGGATGCTGTCGAAGAAGCCCTGGCCGGATATCCTGCTTTGGATCTAAATACCGACGTAGTGTATTTTTCTACTGGTAGTTTGACCTACGGCACTTATTACTGTACGATTGGTGGTCATGTCTTCAGGACTTATCACTAATTCATAGCAACTCATTAAATTATTGCAAGGAGTGGTTACATGAAAATTATCAAACCAAGCTTCCAGATCATCACGCCCATTGACCCTGAACAGATCTTGAAGACTATTGAAGCAGTCGGTCGTACCTGCTACAAAAGCGAAGACAAAATCACTGAAGACTCTTGCCGCAGTTTTGTCGCCGGCATCATCAAACGCGGACACGAGGCTGTTATTGAGCACTACAACATTACCGTTCGTCTGATCAATGATCGCGGTGTTTCCCATGAAGAAGTCCGCCATCGCATCGCCAGCTACGCCCAGGAGAGTACCCGCTATTGCAACTACTCCAACGAGAAATTTGGTAGCGAAATCACCTACATCGACCTTCGCGGTGGTATGGAGATTGATCCCAAAACCAAGAACCTGGACGCCGAAACCTTTATGGCAATCTACAACGAGTGGTTGTTGGCTTGTGAGGATGCTGAGCTGCACTATAACAAGATGATTGAGTTGGGCGCGTCTCCTCAGATTGCTCGCTCTGTTCTGAATAATTCTACCAAAACCGAGATCTGCATCACCATGAATATGCGTGAATGGCGTCACTTCTTTAAGCTGCGTACACCTGTTGCAGCACATCCTCAGATGCGCGAGATTGCCAATCCGCTGCTGGCTGAGTTCAAAGCAAAAATTCCCGTTTTCTTTGATGATATTGAGGTGACGGTATGAAAGTAATCTGTATCTCAGGTAAAGCTCAGAATGGCAAAGACACAACTGCCAGCTTTATGAAGCAAGCCCTGGAGGATAAGGGGCAGCGCGTTTTGATTGCTCATTTTGGTGATCTGGTTAAGTACATCTGCAAGACTTTTTTTGGATGGGATGGTCAGAAGGATGAGCGCGGCAGAACACTTCTGCAGTATGTAGGTACTGATAAGATCCGCGCTGTTTCCCCGGACTACTGGGTGGACTTCATCGTTAATATCCTTACTATCTTCAAGGATGAATGGGATTATGTGCTGATTCCAGACTGTCGTTTTCCCAACGAGTACGAAATCTTCCTCCACTACGGTTTTGACGCTGTGCTGGTACGAGTGGAGCGCCCCGGATTTATTTCTCCTCTGACCCCGGAGCAGCAGGCGCACCGCTCCGAAACGGCTCTGGACAATTATCCCTACGACTTTACCATTGTCAATAACGGTGATCTGATGGATCTCTTGCTGGGTATTGATATGGTACTCGAAGTTTTGGACAAGAAAATGGAGGAAAAGCACAATGCCGTTGACAATTCTGTTTGACGCCGACGACACTGCTGAGAACCTGCTGAATTGCTGGGTAGATATGCTGAACGAGCGTTACGGTACCACCGTTACTATCGATGACGTAAAGCAGTGGGATGTTTCTATGGCTTTCCCCGAATTGACAAAAGAACAGGTTTACGGGGTTCTTCAGATGGATGCCTTGTGGGAGCGGCTTGATCCGCTCCCCGGCAGTCAGCGTATTCTTCAGCAACTCTATGACGAGGGGCACCAGCTTTACATGGTTACTGCCACCGATTATCGCACCTGTAAGGCAAAATTTGATCGTATCTTGGCGCTGTTCCCCTTCCTGGACGCCCATCATATTATCATCACCAGTAACAAACAGTTGGTAAAAGGCGACATTCTGATCGACGATGGCCCGCACAATCTTGTAGGAGGAGACTATTTCAAAATTTTGTTTGACCGTCCACATAATCGCTCGTTTAACGAACAGGCGATTGGAGCGGTAAGAGTGAACTCTTGGGATGAGATCTTTAATGTAATTCAGAAGATCAAACAAGAAAAGGAGGGTAATCATGGGTAAAGATTTGTCGGTCATTCTTTATTCTACGGGGTGTCCTAAGTGCGGTATTTTGAAGAAAAAACTCACGGAAAAGAACATTCCCTACACGGAAGAAACTTCGGTTGACACCATGCTGTCCATGGGGATTACACAAGTTCCCGTTCTTGGCTGTAACAATGTGTTGATGGAGTTTCCCGAAGCGGTGAAATGGATTAACGAACAAAAGGAGCGGTAAGATGGAGATTACTCTAAAACTGTCAAAAGACTTCGAGCGTTGTTTTGAAGATTTGAAGAAGCGGTACGGCGAGGACTTTGAGTATATTAACGGGCTGCATCCCAGTCAGCTTGATTTTTCCGAATTTATCGACAATTTCGTTGATAAAGACACTCTGGCTGATGCCTCGATTGATCCTAATGCAAATGCAAACCATAAAGATATCAGAAGCTTTATGACAGAAAAAGGAAAGAGCGAAGACAAGCTGTTTGCGCTGAACAAAATTTTTCTCACCATTAAGAAGCAGTGGGGTTTGCGCACAGCAAAACAGTGGCTGGAGCAGGAGTTCAGTAAGGGATTCTATTTGAATGACAGCACAACCGCGAGCTATTTCCCCTATTGTTGGGCAAATGATTTGACAAGGCTGGCAACAGAAGGACTTTTCTTTCTCGATCATTATAACCATCAGGCACCGAAGCACCTTACTACCTACTTTGATGATGTGATTGAGTTTGTTTCCTTCCTTTCTAATCGTCAGTCTGGCGCGGTTGGACTCCCCAATGTTTTGATTTGGGCTTGGTATTTCTGGAAGAAAGATGTAGATGGCGGATATTACATGAAAGATCCAAACTACTATGCTCGTCAACAGTTCCAGAAGTTTATCTATCGCTTGAACCAGCCCTTCCTTCGTATCGATCAGAGCGCTTTCACCAACGTATCAATTTTTGATCGTCCGTATCTGGAGTCTTTGTTTGGTGGCGTTGAGTTCCCAGATGGACAGCTTGCTATTGACCATATTGAAGACTTGGTTGAGTTCCAGAAGGTCTTTATGGAGGTTGTGAGTGAAATCCGCGAGGAAAATATGTTCACCTACCCGGTATTGACATACTCTCTCTACTATAAAGACGGAAAGTTCCAGGACGAAAAGTTTGCTCGTTGGTGCAGCAATCATAACATCAAGTGGTCTGATTCCAACTTCTTTGTCAGTGACAATATTGGTATTTTGAGCAACTGTTGCCGACTGCTTAGCGATACAAAAAAGCTGGATGCCTTTATCAATTCTATCGGCGGTACTGCTCTGAGCGTAGGTTCTTGCCGCGTGAGCACCATTAACCTGGTACGAATTGCTTATGAAAGCAAGCTCAACAAGAAGAAATATATCGATATCCTCAAAGACCGCGTGCTGCTTGATTGTAAGGCTTTGTTCTCTATGCGTCATGTAATCAAGCGCAACATTGAAAAAGGGCTTCTGCCGAACTATCAGGATGGAGCTGTGGAACTGGATAAGCAGTTCTGTACGATTGGTGGCATCGGTATGTATGAGGTTATGGATCTGTTCGGTCTGATCAATGAGGACGAAATGGGTAACAAGTCGTATTCCGATGAGGCCGTGGAGTTCGCCACTGAAATTTTGGACACGATCAATGATGTAAAGGACAACTTTGAGTGTGATTTCACATTCAATCTGGAGATGATTCCTGCTGAAAATTGTGCCGGTGTCATTTGTGCAGCAGACAATCTTTTGTTCGAGCAGAACAAGTATTTTATCTACAGCAATCAGTGGATTCCGCTCATGGAGAAATGCACGATCCAGGAAAAGTGCCGGCTTGGAAATCTGTTCGATAAGAAATGTGGCGGTGGCTGCATCGCCCATATCGATATTGAAAGCCGCTTCCCGAATGAGGATGCTGCTTGGGATATGCTTAATTATGTGGCAAGCCAGGGTGTGATTTACTTCGCGTTCACGACGAAAATCTCTGTGTGTGCTGACAAACACGCTTTTATGGGAACGAGCACTTGTCCCAGCTGCGGCAAACCGGTAGCAGATACATATGCTCGCGTTGTTGGCTTCTATACTCCCGTAAGCAGTTACCAAAAAATTCGCAAGCAGGAGTTTAATGAGAGAAAGTGGTATGACGTTTTGACAAAGAAAGAGGTCATGTAATGCGTGTAAAGGGGATTATTGAAGAAGATTTTACCAATTTCAAACTCCCCTCCATGTTCATTAACACCTGTTTTTGTGATTTCAAATGCTGTACTGAATCGAACCTGGGTATTGAGGTGTGTCAAAACGCACCTCTTGCCCAGGCTCCATCAAAAGACATCCCCGACTCAGTGATTTATCAGCATTTTGCAAATAATCCAATCACTAAAGCGGTTGTAATTGGCGGTATGGAGCCGTTCTTGCAAATTGATGAGGTCGAGACTTTGATCAAGTTATTTCGTTCAAATGGAGATATCTCCCCTATCGTTATTTACACGGGCTACTATCCAAACGAAATACAGCCTAAGCTTGATCGTCTGAAGAAATATAAAAATATCATTATTAAGTTTGGCAGGTTTATTCCCGATAAGGCGAACAGATATGATGATGTTCTCGGCATTACTCTTTCTTCAGATAACCAGTTTGCTATGCAGCTTTCATAATAGGAGGATAGCATGAGGATTAAAGTAAATCCCGACAAAAAGTACGCAGAAGAAATTAGGGCGAAGTTGAAAGAAAATGATGGATATTGCCCATGTGTCCTTATCAGAAGTCCAGACACTAAATGTATGTGTAAAGAGTTCCGTGAAATGGAAAGTGGTATGTGTCACTGTGGCTTATATATCAAAACATCTGATGAAGTATTGAAAGGAGAGAATTTCAATGATTAAAACCGATAGTGAATTTTTGAGCAAAGCTATCGACCTTGTTGCAGAATACACCGACGAGCACCTGGACAAATCTGACGGCCCGGTAGAATACAAGGTCTTCGTGGTCTGGTATTGCAAGACTCTCCAAAACTTCAAAGCATTGCTCTCTACCACTCTGTTTGATGGGATGTATTACGAAGTTACCTACAATGGCGATAAGGGAGAAGTTTATCTGGACGCCTATAAGAAGTTTGAGAACCGAAAGATCGAGCTGTAAGGAGGTTTCCCAATGGTTGAAATTCTTGCTGGTGGTCATTTTGAACGGGCTGTCCAAGCTCTCGATCTAACCACTGCTGTTTGTGCCTACCATTATGTACCACCCAAGGACAGCCCCCGTGAGGAATATCAGGTCTGGGAGCTGTCAGATGAAGATTTTTCCAATCTCTGTTCTATCAACGAGGAGGATTGGGAAAATGGTTGGGGTTGGTGGCGGCACGCTCAGGGCGCAAATCTTGGAGCTGTCAATGCCGAGTTTACTATTCACCGCGAAAAGCTGCAGGCGTGGGATGGCTATACGCGCATTCACCTGTGCGATGATTGCGAAGATCTCGAAAGCGGCAGTTGTCTTGGCACTGATTATGATAAAAAGGCGTGTTATAACTCTCGCAAATATAGTGATATTCTTACCTATCTTTGTGATGAGATTGGCGCGTCTACCGAAAAGAATATCTGTGCTTGCACCATTGAGCTGGCAAAGCAGAATAATATGAAGCTTTCTGAATTGTTCAAAAAATATCTGGGTTAAAGGAGATATATCGTATGAACCAGCAAACTATTAAAATTCGCTATCTTAGCGACAAGATCGAACCGCTTACCTATGTAGGTGGAAGCAAGTCAAACTGGATTGACCTCCGCGCTGCCGAAGATGTGGAATTGAAGCAGGGCGAATGCAAACTCATTCCCCTGGGTGTTGCCATGCAGTTGCCCGCAGGTTATGAGGCTCTTGTGGCTCCTCGCAGCTCTACCCTCAAGAACTTCGGCATTACCCAGACCAATAGTATTGGTATCATTGACGAAACCTACTGTGGCGATAATGACCAGTGGTTTTTCCCTGCTGAGGCGAAACGCGATACCGTTATTCATGCCGGCGATCGCATCTGTCAGTTCCGCATTATTGAGCACCAGCCGCAGCTGATTTTCGAGGCCGTGGAGACCCTGGGTAACGAGGATCGTGGTGGGATCGGCTCTACCGGAAAGAGGTAAGCGCTATGGCAAAGAAGAAGTTTGTGCGCGGATCTTTCACACTGGACAAGAACATTACCGATCTGGACGCCTACTACGCAAAGCACAAAGCCACAATCGACGGTATTTGCGAATGGGCAGATAAAGTCGGTATGTATGTCGCCTTTGGCACTTCTGATGACGACACTTATCTTTGTCAGTATGAAACCGTCCAGTTTACCAAGGCCATGTGCAGCGGTCTCTCTAACGAGTTAAAAGCCCGTCTGAAAGCCGAATGGAAATCCAGTGTCCAGCTTGGCTATCAGGCATTTGGTGATTGCTGGTAAGGAGGATATTATGACCGTATTTGAATATCTGCAGCAACTTCCCCAAAGTTTGTTTGAGGCCACCCTGATGGGGTTGATGGGTATTCCATTCAACCCTATTCAGGAAGCCCAATTCCATGAATGGATGAACTCTTCTTATGAAAAAACTTTTAATGCCGGCAAGTCCATTGACCCAAGCCTGTTTATGGATGCCGCTGAAACAGAAGCGCTTGCTATTCTGGGACGTGAGATCCAGAAGCTCCCCCAGGAAAAACAGATTCAGCTTAAAGAAGCTATGAAGAGCTACTGTGAGGTTTGCGATTGTATCAATCAATCTCTTGTAGGCGCTCAAAAAAAAGAATGACGGAACAAACGAAAGGTTGATACTATGAGCATTACTCCCAATACGGTAATCAACGGCGATTGTCTGGAAGTAATGAAGGAGATCGATAGCGAAAGCATTGATATGATCTTTGCGGATCTCCCTTACGGAACGACTCAAAATCAGTGGGATGTGATCATCCCACCTGATAAACTCTGGGAGCAGTACGAGCGGATTATTAAACCCCATGGAGTCATTCTCCTTTTTGGTCAGGATAAATTCACCGCAACCATGATGCTTTCCAATCCCAAACTCCACCGATACAACATTATTTGGGATAAGGTTCTCAAAAGCGGCTTCCTAAATGCCAAGAAAATGCCGCTGCGTGAGCACGAAGATATTATGGTCTTTTATAAATTTTTGCCTGTCTATCATCCGCAGATGGTAAAGGGCGCGAAAAATCATAGCAAGGGTTCTGCTGTAGGAAAACAGGCCAAAGACATTCATTCTAACCGGAGCTATGGCGACTACACTCTTGTTCAGTCTTCCGATAGTGATTTGAAGTATCCGGCTTCCATTTGGCGGTTTCCCAAGCCTCACCCTTCCGTGGCGCTGCATTCTACCGAAAAACCTATCGAGCTTTTGCGATATGCTATCCGTACCTTCACTAATGCGGGGGGGTAGTCCTGGACAACTGCTGCGGCACCGGCTCCACTTTGATTGCTGCCAAAATGGAAGGGCGGCAGTACATAGGTATCGATAACGGTACCTGCGACAAAAAGAAAAGCCCTTATTTCGGGCTTCCTTGGGCGGAGGTTGCCCAGTTGCGATTGGAGGGAATTGACTATGTACCTGGCGCTGAATGCAGCTGATATGGAACTCTTCATAGCCAAAAAACTTTCGATTTTTGCTATTCCTGCTGGCAAAGGCGAGTACCACATTGGCGATACCCTGCAAATTAAAGAATCGTTCAAAAAAGTTATTTGTCATGTTTATCGTCGGGAAAATGGCGAGATTAAACCGGAAGATGATATTCCTGGCATTCTCTATCGCCTTGACGGTAAAGTAGTTTTAGAATGTGGCATAGTACCACCTAACAATGAAACCTACTTCTCAGAAATTGAGGAGGCTTCTCGGTGGTCTTCTGCTAATCAGCTTCCTGATTATGCTATTCGGCACTCTGCAGTTATCTCCGGTGTCCAAGAGAAGCCTTTAAGTGCTTTTTCTGATGAAGACTTAAAGGAGTTTGGTTTATACTATAATGAGCCGCAAATGCTCATTGAGGGTTTTTTATCTATTAAAAACCATGAACATATCTACCAGTGGTGGAAAAAGCGGTATAAGAAGACGCTGAAGGAAAATGCCGATCCCACGGCAGTAATTTTCCATCTTGCTCCACTCTGAGCCGTCTTCGCAAAAACTTCAAATAGCAACTCATAAAATCACGGATTTCCTCTTGACAAATTGGAGATCCGTGATATACTATTTTTAGCAACTCATAAAATCATTTGGAGGTTAGTGCATGAACGATGTTTGCTATACTGGTGCTTGTGGTGGCACCATCACAGAAAGATGGTATGGAGATACCCAGGATTTGAGCTGTGAGTATGGATATGGTATGCAATGCCCTGATGGAGACGCCTATGCGGAGGAGTTGTGCAAAGGGTGTCCTCAAAGATATCATTCCATGGAAAATGAGTTTTGAGGTGTGCCTATGTCTGATTTTGTTAAACCAGTTCGTGAAACAGTGAGTGTAAAAGATGCGTTTGCCCATTTGTTAGAGCAAGAGTTGGTTAAAGATCTGCATGACAATGAAGGTATTTGTCCAGTCTGCAAAGGTACCGGTGTAAGTATTGTACCTAATCGCTATGGCTTATCTGACGATCCTGATAAGAAATTCGGTATGTTTCCGTATCAACATCAGTCTATTTCTTTTTGCCCTAACTGCTATAACGGGATTGTCCGTTATTGCCCCGACTGTGGCAAACAGCTTCCCAGAACAACTTTGCAATGTGACTGTAGCGCGGCTCAGCAGCGCAAGTGGGCAAAAGAGCAGAAGAAATTGCAGGAAGCTTTTGACCGCGCCACAAAGTATGAGCCAAATGCTCTTGGCACCAAATTTACCATGTGTCATAGCGATTACTTCCCATATAACGATGGCTACTTTACAGACTGGGATGAGTTCTTTGATAGCTGGAATAATGACGACTGGACAGATCCCACCCAGCGTCCGCAGTATGTATGGGGTACTTCGGAGATTCATATGAGCCTGGACGCTCGTAGTATCGTTGATTCTGCCTGCGAAGATTTGTATGAAGACGCTTTCAGCGACATTGGAGATGCTGCTATTGCGGAAATGCAGACCTTTTTTGATAACTGGCTGATTGCTAATGGTCGAACTGCCTATCTGGAAGATCACAAGCACGCCGTTCGTATTCCTTGGGAAGAGTACGATAAAGTTGAAGCCGCTTGTCTTACCCCCCCCATCAACAACTAAACTGCCAATCAGGAGGTAAAATGATATGGCAAACAAGAAAGATAGCTTAGGCGATCGTATGAAGAAGTACGAGGGCGTCTCTCGGAATTATCTAACCCGTCGTGTTCCTGTCATCATTCGATTGGATGGTAAAGCTTTTCATACCTTTACCAAAGGCTTCAAAAAACCTTTTGATGAAGTGTTGACCGCCGCTATGCAGGATACGATGAAATATCTCTGTGAGAATATTCAGGGTTGTGTTTTCGGATATACCCAGTCCGATGAGATTACCTTGGTGCTTACCGATTACGCTACCCTCACCACAGACAGTTGGTTTGGTTACAATATTCAGAAGATGGCAAGCGTTTCTGCAAGCATGGCAACCTTGGCTTTTAATCGCGCATTCAAAGAACAGATGCGTCACTTCTTTATGCGGAACTCCGCTATCAATCAAAAGGAGCATCGTGTTGATTTTAATTCAGAGGAAGATAAAGAGCGGTGCCGGCGATATTCAAAAGCGATTACTAAAGATGCCCTGTTTGATTCTCGTGTTTTTACCCTACCCAAAGAAGAAGTCTGCAACTGTTTGATCTGGCGACAGCAGGATGCCATTCGCAACAGTATTGAAGCAGCGGGGCAAGCATTTTACAGTGCCAAGGAACTGCATAAGAAAAACCAAGCCAACATTCTGGAAATGTTGCTGGAGCGTGGCATTGATTGGGAGGATTATCCTCACTGTATGAAATATGGTTCTTGCTGCTATAAGCAGATCGTAGGTATCCCCATGGAAGACCGTATTATCGAGCGCCGACGGTGGGTTGTCGATAAGTGTCCGCCTATTTTCTCCAAAGAGCGTGAATATGTAGAGGTGTGGCTGTAATGATTACCATTAAGAAAGGTGATGTTCTTCGTTCCAGAGCTATGTATATCTGCCATCAAGTGAATTGTATGGGAGTTATGGGCGCTGGTATTGCCAAGCAGATCAAAGCAATGTACCCTGAAGTGTATGAGGAGTATAAGCGCGTCTGCAATGAACACCGCCGTAACCCTGCTGAACTGTTAGGGCAAAACCTTGGTGTCCATGTCAGAGATGGACGAATGATTATCAATTTGTTTGGTCAACTGGATTACAGTCGTTTTCGCTCTTGTACTGATCTGAGCGCTCTTCGGACTGCCTGTTCTCCAGTTGCCGGCTATATTCCGCCTGACGTAGAAATTGCTATGCCTTATCGAATTGGCTGCGGTCTTGCCGGTGGCGACTGGGGCGCAGTGCTGGATATGTTGGCTGAAGTATTTGAGCACAATAGTCTGGTGCTGTATAAGCTGTAACGAGGTGGTCTCATGTTTCGCGTAATCATTGCTGGTGGCCGTGACTTCAATAACTACGAGGGACTTGCTCAAGTTATGGATCGACTGCTGGCAAATGTGACCGATGAGATCCAAATTGTTTGTGGTATGGCTCGTGGGGCCGATCGACTTGGTGAGCGCTATGCCAAAGAGCGCGGTTATAGTATCCGGTATTTTGAAGCTGACTGGGATGAACACGGACGCGCTGCTGGATACATCCGCAATGAGGAAATGGCAAAGAACGCCGATGCGCTTGTAGCTTTTTGGGACGGACAGAGCAAAGGAACTCACCACATGATAGAAACCGCTCAACGCTATAAGTTGGATGTTCGCGTTAAGCGTTATACTTGGAGGAAGCGTTAAATGTTGAAAATCTATGATGTAGCCCACGAATTTAAGATCGATGATGGCGAATGGGTGCGGTGTGGGTATAGCGGTTGGTGTAGTGGCGACGACGCAAAAATCCCGGAAGTTCTGGTAATTGCTAACGCGATTGATTGGGAACTGATGAGAGATCGCCTGGAGTCAGAGAACGCTGATATTTACGAAGGTTTGTATATGGCGCATACCTTCTTTCGTAGGCGTCCTTATATTCGTGCATGGCACCGTGAATGGCCGGAAGATTCCGTCTGCAAACTCTTCCCCAAAGACTTCAAGACCATTTCCTACCGAACAACCTATAAAGAGCGTCGTTATGTCTCTGTCGAATGGATTTTCGAGCATTTACACGCCGACGATGCTATTCAATATTTCAAAGATCGCGGAATGACCATCTGCCCTATTGCAACTCATTAAATTATTCAGGTGATTGATTTGACAAAAGTTGAAGCATATATCGAATGCCGCAGACGCGGTATGACCTATCAGGCGATTGCCGATCTGTATGGTATCAGCAAACAAGCCGTCCATGAGGCAATCCAAGGTCGCAAAAACCGAAGTATTCATGTTAAACCTCAGTCTGTTGTGTTTCCGGGACTTCGCAAATGGATGTGTGAAAACCACGTCTTCATTAAAGATTTGGAGACAAAAACTGGCCTCCGTCTGCGTTCCGCCCTGAGCAGCGGCAGAATTAACAACGCTAAAGTAAATGCCATTCTTGAAGTTACCGAACTCACCTATGAAGAGGCGTTCGGCAAATAGGAGGATTATTATGTCAGACACACAAATGGTTTTGACTCATACCGGCAAGATCTACTTTAACCCTATGCGCGGTTTGGAGTTTCTTACCGTCGGAGACTACGGCAAAGAGAACAACATTAAAGCGAATTTTCTCGGCCTGACCAAAGAAATCGATGGTGTTACCCATCGCGAGGTTGATTTGCGTGATAAATGGGTCGCCACGATCAGCACACAAAAGGGTTGTCCTATGAGCTGCACTTTCTGCGATGTTCATAAATATGGATTTTTCGGAAATGCCTCGCTGCCTGATTTGGAATATCAGATCCGTTATATTATTGAGCACGAGGATGTGCGCTTTACCAACCGCTTCAATGTCCATTATGCCCGTATGGGTGAGCCTACCTGGAACCCCGTTGTGCTGGAATTTACCGAGAACCGACTGGATCAACTGGTCAAGGAATGCGGTCTACACGCAGTCACCATTCATCCTGTTGTTTCTACTATGATGCCCAAAGGAAATCAGCATTTGATTGAGTACCTGCATCGTTGGTGTGAAATCAAGAACAATTTGCGCCATGGTGAAGCTGGGCTGCAACTCAGCATCAACAGTACCTCAGATGAGCAGCGAGCCATGCAATTTAACAGTAAATCTCTGAGTCTGAGAGAGATTGCTGCCATTGCCGAAGGGCTTCCTATGCCGGCTGGCAGAAAGTATACACTGAATTTCGCCGTAACCGAAGAGACAATCCTGGATGCCACTGTTTTAGACAGCCTTTTCGACAAAGAAAAGTTTATCGTCAAGATTACGCCGATCCACCAGACCAATGCTGCTGTCGAAAACCATTACGACATTACCACTACCTACGATAATTATAGTGTCTATACTAAATTTGAGCAGCCTCTTCTGGCTTTGGGATGGGATGTCATTGTTTTCGTTCCCAGCAAAGAGGAAGACTCTGACCGTATTACCTGTGGCAACGCTTTAATTACCCGTGCTGATAAGGCTATTCCTGAAGCCTGATCGAAATAAAACTATGAGGTGAAACAGATGAATACCGAAGTCATGTTCTCGTCAAAAGCTATGGATTGGGCAACACCCCAGGCATTCTTTGACCAGCTGGATTCGGAGTTTCACTTCACCCTTGACCCTTGCGCTGATCATGTCAACCATAAGTGTGAGCGCTATTTCACTAAGGAAGATAATGGACTTGAGCAGTCGTGGGGGGGGGCAGACGGTCTTTTGCAACCCGCCGTATGGCAGAACAATCAAAGACTGGGTGAAGAAGTGCTCCGAAGAAGCTGCGCAGCCTGACACAACTGTTGTCTTGCTAATCCCCGCTCGTACCGACACTACCTACTTTCACGATTATATTTACCAAAAACCCAATGTGGAGGTTCGTTTCATTCGAGGCCGATTGAAATTTGGAGACGGTAAAAATTCTGCCCCCTTCCCCAGCATGGTTGTCATTTTTCGATAAGCAACACATTAAATTATTCAAGGTGATAACATGGCAAAGAAAACTCTTGAACCGGCGCATCACTCCCTTGTATTTGTAGGCGGTCGCACCAGGGAGATTGCCAAAATCTATGACTACGACCGCGATGGTAGAGCTAAGACCGACAAAGAAATCCGGTCTGAGGCTATGTTACATATCCGGGCGTTTGCCGCCGAGCGCAATTTCAAAATTTACTATGTCCGCATCTGGAATAAAGATGGCGTAACCGTTTTTGATGTGGGTAGTCATACTGAGTTTTTCCACTTGATCCCGGAGGTGAATTGGTAGTATGGAGAGTAAACGCATTATAGCTATTGGGGATATCCATGGCTGCTACCATACTATGGTAGATCTACTGCTCAAGGTCAATTATGACAGCGCTACCGACACCCTGATTTTCTTGGGAGACTACATTGATCGTGGCCCATTTAGCTATAAGGTAGTCAAAACCCTTCAAAAGCTCCAGAGCCAGGTAGGAAAAGACAAAGTGATTTGTCTTCGGGGAAATCACGAATCGCTCCCTATGAACTATTCTCATACTGTCTGGATGCGCAATGGCGGAATGTTTACACTTTATGACTACGAAAGAAATGGAGCAGAAATCCAGGAGGACTTTGGATGGTTTCGGTCTCTGCCTTTGTACCATCAAACGGAACAGTTTATCTTCTGTCATGCCGGCCTTACCTATCCTGATTTGATCAGCAACAGCGAAGAGGATTTGCTCTGGGGCAGATCGTGGCTTGAAATTGACGCCAGACCCCGCGAAAAGCGCGTAATTTTCGGCCATACCCCATTTAGAGAAGTTCCTTGCTTTCCGCGAACCGGCGACATTGGTATTGATGGAGGTTGTGTCTTTGGGAATCAACTTTGTGCCATGATCATCCAAAAGAGTGGAGAGTATGACTTCATAACCGTTCAGAAAGCCCCAAAGGATATGGAGGACACCCAATGATCGCTACCAAAAAAAGCAATATCCCTACCGATAAGAAAATTGCTGTTACGACCGAAGAGCTGCAGGCCATGTTGAGTTGTGGCCGCTCATCTGCCGTACAGATCGGCCAAATGGCAGAAGCCCGCATCCAAGTAGGCAAACGTGTCTTTTGGAATGTAGAGAAGGTTAAGACCTATATTGACCTAATTTCAGAGTAAGGAGACCGCCATGTTTGACTATACCAATGTTCATAGCACTCAAAGCATTAAGATCAACGCCGTTACCGGTAGTATTTTGAAAAATCACCCCAAAAGCTGGTTCGAGCAATTTAGTTTGAAGAGTAATCGAGCCGCGCAACTTCTTCATACAGACGGTCACACTGCTAAAAAGAGGGTATACGAAAAACCTCTATATAGCAGCCCTTATTCCTATGACAGCGAGCGACTGGTTGACGACCCCGAAAATAATATCATCGTTTTACAGATGATGATCTGCGGCGACATGGAAGTAATCGCTGAATGCGTCCGCGCAAAAGATTTTTATAGCGAGGAGGCTCCTTATGGCGAAAACAAGATTTAAGCAACCAAACATCATCACTATTGAGTATCGGCAGGAACAAGGCGATCCCGATTATGGTTCTTGTCTTTGGGCGAACTTTAACTTTGATTTGGAGCGCTACGATCTAACTATCATGTCCGACTGTGGTAACTACGCTTATAGTTGGGTAGCAACGCCCAATTCCGAGAGTTTTATGCACTTGATGTCAAGAGTTGACCAGGGCTATCTGTTGGATAAAATCGCGGCACGCTGCCAGGTTAATTATGATGAGACTCTTGCGAATGTAAAGGCGCTTATCAGCAGTTATGGAATTGACACAGATAATCCAGAGGATTTGGAAGACCATCCTGAATTGGATATGGAACGTGTACAAGACGCCTGTGATCGCGCAAGTGAAAGTGAATCATATGAGGCGTTACTTAGGGCTTTCAAAGATACTCCTATGGAAATTTGCGATGGGTACGATGTGATTTCTTGTATTGAAATGGATTTTACTGCTAATGCAAAGAAGATCGCCCAGGTTTTTGAGGATTTTATAAAACCTCTTTGCAAACAGTGGTTAGCAAAATATGAATCTAATCTGTAATTGAGGTGAAACGGTTTGAGCGAATGTTATAAGTGCAAGTATAGAGGTTCCGTTCCGGGAGACGCCCATAGCTGCTGTCGTTATCCTGGAAATGAAACTAATCCGTTCGATTTCTTTTCCCAGAAAAATGCACAGAATGCTAAGAAGCTTAATATCAAAGCAGATCCGTATGGAATCGAGATGGGATGGTTCTTTTGGCCGGTAAATTTTGATCCTGTTTGGCTGCGAAACTGCAACGGATTTACTCCAAAAGAAACTTAAACACCTACATACAGCTATTTTTAAGGAGGTAAAATAATGCTTAACCCTCGTATCTGTAGTCTTTTGAATGTCAATGTTGGCGACGTATTCGCTATTGACAACTTCCCCGGCTGTACTTTTACCATTAAGGACAACGGCACCTTCAAGACTTCTCCCCCTAATGTCAAAGGAAGCTCTGCAGCCTTGCTGATGGCGCTTGATCACCCCGATCGCATTTTGGTTAAGCCTATGACCAATCTTGATCATCTTTCTTGGCAGCAAATTGATGAGATTGGAAGATCTGGCAATGCCCGAAAGAAGTTTGCTTTGGGCGCTACAAAGAAAGATTATATGAAAAATGGATTTGTTGCCGTATATCGTATTATCGGCTTCAACCACGATGATTTGGTGTCTGGCGGCAAGTCCCCTATCTCCTGGGAGATGCTTGCGGCCTATAAGGATAGTCGCCCCATGCAGGCCGACGGCACCTCTGTTACCTACGGCGAAAGCGATATGTTTAAGTTCTTAGAGAACGATTTCAGCAACTTTGTTTCCGATGAACTGGCGGCTGTTGCCAAGCCGGTCTATAAACTCTGTGCTGACCGTACCGGTAAACTTCATAAGGTTGTCTGTCGTTTCTGGCTGAAATCTGAGCAGGAGTTGTTTGGCAGAAAGATCTATTCTTACGGTAAGGAAGGTCACTGGTACGAATATTATCAGCAGGAAGACGTTCCTTATTACGCAGAAGATGAAGATGGAGATCGCGTAGCGCAGTGGCTCCGCTCCGCCTATTACAACTATAACGACTATTTCTGTAGTGTGTACACAGATGGCTCGGCCTACTATCACTTTGCGTCCTGTTCGTTGGCGTTGCTGCCCGGCTTTAATACCTAACCTTCAACTCCCCCAAAAAAATCCCGCCCACGAGAGTGGGCGGGTAAGAATAACCCGGTTGTAATAAAAGGACTACCTACTATGTATCTGAATATTGTAATCGGCACACCCCTTGTCGATCCTGCATCCCTTTTGGCGTATGACAAGAAAGACTGGGAGTGCATTGAGCAAAAGCAAACCTTATTTACCAACCAGCGTTTTCTTCCCGCAATTCTAAGAGACGCCGGCGTAGTTCCCTCAATTAGCGAAGTTCGCCGCAATCGCTCCGATCTCGTAGTAACACTGGATAAACCTGACTGCTTCTGGGTGAAATGGGGCAAGAAAAAACTCTATATTATTGTGGGGGAAACTTAATTATCGCATATTCAATAAACAAGTTTAGGAGGAACCTCAACATGAAAAAGCTCATCTCTTTGATTTTGGTTGCCGTCCTCGCATTTTCTATGCTTTTCACTTTGACTGCCTGCGGCGAGTACGCCAGTTCTGGCACTAAGCAAAATATTGAAAACACTCAGGTGGCTACCGACAAGCTGACTGAAGGACAGCAGACGCCTACCGACATCGATTATTCTCTGGAACGCTTTAACCTGATCCGTCGTGCTTACTGGGTCAATGGGCAGCGCGAAAAGGCGAACACTCTTGTCTGTGCCGTAGAAAAGCCCTTGGGATACATTGTTTTGTTCACTGAGTCTGGTAGTGTTGTTGGGCGTTTCGTAGTTGACGGAAAGGTGTCCAGTCTGAATAGTTACCTTAGCCCCAATTACACAGAAAGCTATTACTCCAATGGCGGAGTTATCAATACTGAGCTGGCCGATGTAGATGGCTCTTATGGAGAAAATGATAACGGGATTTTCTTCTTCACGCCCGATGGCAAGTATGTAGAGTGGACGGGTACTTATCTTTATTCCGATATTCCTTTTGAACTGGATTCGCCCACTGTACTCGTCCAGGGGGTGCAGTGATGACTAAATCGGAGAAGCTGATTGCCCTTATCGTCGCCATCGTACTTATCGCAGGTATTGGTTCCGGGATTTTCTTTGGAGCTACCCATGTAGGCAAGGCCACATGGAACCTCTGGTTTGGTTCTATCCAGAAGGTGGATGATGCCACCAACTATGAAACCTTAAAAAAGGTTGAGGATACCTGCCGTGCTATGATTGCCTCATACGAAACAGATCGTCTTACTTGGGAGCAATACAAGTCCAGTAATGATGAAGAAAAGGTTGGATGGGCAGAACAGGCAAAAATGCGTGCAAATAAAACCGCTGCCAGCTATAACAACTATATCCTCGAAAACTCCTATGTTTGGCGAAATAATGTTCCTGAAGATATCCGTTCAGAATTGCCATACCTGGAATAACAAGCTTAGCAATATTTGAGGTGTAGACCAATGGCGAACAATGTGAAACTCTTTGATACATATGGCGTTTTATATATCGGCACAAACGAGTTCTTTTTTGATATCGAAGACCTTCGGATTATTCAAAGCCGTACTAACTGGTATGTTGACAAAGGTGGATATCTTACCAGCAGCTATTTTTATGCCGGCCTCCGACGCATTGTTCGCTTTCACCGAATTGTTATGCACGCCGCCCCCGATGAATACGTTGATCATAAAAATCGCAAGCGTTACGACAACAGAAAAACTAATCTTCGCTGTTGTAGTTATACTGAAAATAACCGAAATCGAGGTTTATGTTCTACAAACACCTCTGGTGTGATTGGCGTATCTTTTGATAAACGAAGAAATAAGTGGACGGCCAGTATTACAATCAATCGCAAAAAACTCTTCATTGGTCGTTTTGAAAGCAAAGAAGCTGCTATATCAGCCCGCCTCAAAAAAGAGGTTGAGTTGTTTGGAGACTTTGCTCCGCAACAAGCATTATACCTTACCCGGATTGAGGAGGTTTATTATGAGCAAATTGAGAACAGATCTGCATGATTATCTTATCTTCTGTGTCAACAACGGTATCGACGATCCCGGTAAGTTCAGTGAAGCCGTGTTGGACGCCGCCAAAATCCTTGAACGTATCTGCACATATATTGAAAAACATGGCACCATCTCTCTTTCCTGTGGCAGCGAGTGGATGTACCAGAGTGACAGAGGGCAGATAGACGCCTTAGATCTGGTTGGCAAGATCTTGGATGATCTGGAGGGATACGCCGAAAAGGAGAATGAAAATGAATAGCTTCATCAATCGTTCTAAAATTGAAGTTGGCGAAGCATCAACCTGTATCGTTAATCGGGGTTATATCCAGCTTAACGGTAAAATAATCCCTCCCCCTCCGGGCAGACGTGGCTTACGCACTACAACTACTATTATTAACAATCATATCTATGTGAATGGTTATGAATATGTTAATGGAAAATGGAAGCGCACGTTGAAAGCCTTTTTATATTATCTGTTTTGAATAAAGAGGGATTGATTATGGGCGAATGTGGAAATTGCTCTTTCTGGAATAGTGAACAATGGGTTATGAACAAATACGGAGAGGGCTGCGGCATATGTCAGTTAGATGGAAGCATTAGGTTTTGCTCTCACCGATGTCCTTTCTGCAATGTTGATGATAAGGAGAACAGTAATGGCACAACTTTATAAAATGACGCTATATGTGTGTGACCTGGAAGAAAATCTTTCCTTGAACGAGATCAAGAGGCTTATTAAAGACGATGCTCTTGATGGCATATCTACCAGTTGTGTTACTCACTTTGCCAACGAAAAAGTTGGCGCTCATGTAGACTGGGATGACAATATCGACATCAATTATACAAGCTCTACTACGGATCAATGGGAGAAGTATTTTGATGATAATTCTCATCGTATTTTGTGTGACAAGGGTAATGGTGTATGCCCAAATTGTCACCGACTTGATAACATAGATCCTCTTGCAAAATATTGTAGATACTGTGGTACGAAACTTTCTGAGGGGAGCCACATATGAACAAAGATTACACATTCACTATGAAAATTTGCGACAACGAAATTGATCAAGACAACGAGCGCTTTTCATCTAATTGTCTTGATCGGCTTGCACAGCTATTTATTGGTAAAGCCGGTTATATTGGTGATAGTCAACTTTCAAAAATTGTATTTGTCGAGGTGGTAGAGGAAGAAGATCGATGGGCTACCACGCACGAACATTATAAATGGCTGAAAGCAACGGCAACAATTCCGAGAACCTGTGAGACTGAAGAACTGATCCGGCAAATTGAACTTGGAGAAAGATATAAAGTCAATATCGGATGCGCCGTGAATACACAGACTTGTTCTATTTGCGGGAATACAGACGGTCGATGTAACCACAAACCAGGTAAATACTATGGCGGAGCGCTTTGTTATACAACACTGGACGATCCGACTCAAGTTTATGAGTGGTCGTTTGTAAATCAAGAAAAGAAGGTGTCGAATTTGAATAATCCAAGAATTTGTGAAATTCTGGGAGTCGAAATTGGGGAGGAGTTTACTTATCCCGGAATGAGTTGTAGCTTCAGGATTACGGAATCTGGATTTATAAAATGTAGCGATGGGGATATAAAAATGTGCGTCCCAACGCTTATTAACTTCCCCGAAAAAATCATTCACCTTCCTCATTGGACAACCGAGGAAATGAATAGAGCACAAAATTTACTTGAAACTATTGGCGATGGGGAACTCAAACAGGTTGGCGATATGACAACGCTTAAAGTAGATGGGAAGATTATTTACTTACGCAAGGGTGCATTTCCTACACTCAAACCTGAACGAAGCGCAACCCTTTCTTCGATTGCTAAGGTGTAAAATGAAATTTAATATAAACAAGCTACGTTCGTGGGGATTGCGTTATCTGGTATGTGATGAATCAGGCCAGGTATGGGCGCATGAAAAACCACCAGTCCGAGTTCAACCAGCCTATACTGTTGGGTATTGGCGAATTGCCGATTGTTTCTTAGCTCCAAAAGTACATTTCAATTCATCGGACAAAGAGTGGAAGAGATATAGAGACCACTGGGCAAACATAACATACTACAGGCTAAATGGTCGGCAAATATGCGCTCCCGTCTCAGATTGTCCAATCCAAATTTCATGGGAAGATGAGCCATATGATATGATCGCTCATAATTTGTTTCCCATACAAGATCTGAAAACATTTGATTAAGAAGGTTTTATTATGCTCGATAAAGTAGGTGGCCGGCGTCGAAAACTAACCAAAGATGAGCGCATGGCGGTCTATAAAAAGGCAAATGGGCACTGCGCTTATTGTGGGTGTGAGCTGGAATACAAGGATATGCAGGTTGACCATGTTATCCCTATCAATGGTTGGTCAGAGCAAGGAGAGGATACGCTGGACAATATGCTTCCCGCCTGTAGGAGCTGCAACCACTACAAAAGCAGATCCACTTTAGAAGGGTTCCGCAAAATGGTAGAAAATATGCCGGCTGTTCTCATGCGTGACAGCGTTACATATAAAAATGCTGTTCGTTTTGGCCTGGTCACTCCTACTCCCCACCCAGTCAAATTCTATTTTGAGCAGTTAGGACGGTGATTACAAAGTGGCACAATACAAAATCGGGATAACCGAGGCCGGCGACGCAGGACTCGACCTTTCCTGGACAAGTAAAATGAACCAGGTTGACGGCGCAATTCTTATAACGAAATGTGTCTCACCAGATTTTTACGATGCAGCACTCAAATATAAGGATATGGTAATCATCCATGCAACATTCACTGGCTTTGGTCATTCTGTTTTGGAACCATTTGTCCCAGAGCCATATGACGAATTTGGTGCTATAACTGCGCTTATCAATGATGGGTTCCCTAAAAGCAAAATTGTTATAAGGATTGATCCAATTATCCCCACAAAGAAAGGTATTGACACAGCAAAAAATGTCTTTCTGACATTTATCGATCATGGATTTAACAGGTTCAGAATCAGTTTGATTGATATGTACCCTCATGTCAGAAGGAGATTTAAGAATGCTGGCCTACCTCTTCCCTATGGAGAAAATGGTTTTGCTCCAGACAAACAGCAGATTGCCCAAGTTGACCAGATGCTCCGAGATGTAAAATCATACTTCTCCAGCTCAAAGCCGTTAGATGGTATTCGGATCGAGTCGTGCGCAGAACCTGAATTAACAGCGGCTATTCAATGCGGCTGCATTTCCTCATACGACTTAAATCTACTGGGGCTGCATGATGAAAGTGCAGATCAATACGGATTCCAGAGAAAAAATTGTATGTGTTACTCTGGTAAAGTTGAACTGCTCAATCAAAAACATCCATGCGATCATCAATGTCTGTATTGCTATTGGAGACATCCTGGGTGGCAAGAAAGTCATAGCAGAGATATCTCAAATATGCGAGGTGATACCTAATGCCTTGTTATAAATCCGGTGGCTGCGGGACATACGAAACGCTCTCATGCGGAGAGTGTCCGGCCAGCAAACCAGAATACCTTCTAAGAGACAAGCATCCGTGTGATGGGTGTGATCACGGCTGGGGAACTGCAAACGAAAATGGAATTGAAGTTTGCAACGACACCTGTAAAGAGCTGAAAGAATGGAGTGAAAAACAGGCAATGCCAAAGCTTTGTGGTCAATGCAATAAAACAGACGGTATATGCTATACCAGCAATCCGCCAAAGGTTAAATGTACTGTAACTGGGGAATTTCATCTGTACGATGACCAGTGCAATATTAAGCCGCCAAGAATTTGTGATGTGCTCGGAGTAGGGCAAGGAGAGAAATTTTGCATCACATATACATCTCATTCCATAAAGACAACGCGAATCTGCCATATAGATGAGAATGGCAATATTGTAAGCGCCGAAGGGAGGCTCCCAGCAGAGGCTTTATGTCAGATCATTAACCACCCAGAACGCATCGCAAAAACGGTTTCACTTTCTGATATGGAAATTGAAGCTATTAAGGCGATTAAGAATTTGTTCCCTGCTGCGGAGTATATAGAGCGTATCAAGAACAGCGATATTGTAGGTATTGGCAATAGTGAAAATGGCTGGATTGCCGACATCAATAATACCCTCTTTCCCTCTCTAAAACCCGGAGATTACATCGACATCAGTAGTGCTTGTAGGAGGTTTAAGCTATGAGCAAAGCCTTTATCGTTCTGTGGATGATTTTCTTCCATATCGTTGATGACTACTACCTCCAAGGTTGGCTGGCCTCTGCAAAGCAAAAGCAATGGTGGAAAGAAAATGCCCCGCAGCCCCTATACAAATACGACTACATCTGGGCGCTCCTAATGCACAGTTTCAGTTGGGCATTTATGATTATGCTCCCTATCGCTGTTGCTATGTCGTTCAACATCTCAGGGGTTTTTCTTATACTCTTTCTGCTTAATGTTTGCATTCATGCACTAACAGACAATTTGAAAGCAAATAGAAAGAAGATAAATCTATGGCATGATCAGCTTGTACATATGGCGCAAATGGTAATTACGGCTGCTACCATCTTATGAGTAGATAAAAACTCTCCCACTAAAAATGGGAGAGTCAAAGATATAGCCTATTCTTCGGTTTCCTGTTCGTTCTTCCAGCACTCCGGGCAAGCAGGGTTCCCATTATCAAGAATCTGATATTCTTCTGCGGGGAACTGCTTACCACAAATCGGACAAGTCATCATTTCCGCCAAGATCTCCACCTCCTTAACCTAAGATACTTTTATTTTATGAACTCAAGCATTGTTTGTCAATTAGAGGGTTATTTATGAGCGCTATTACAGGAACTATTGACCCTGGTGTGATACCTATGGTGAAGTTCTTTAATGAAAATGGACTCCCAACGCATATGTCATGTCAGGGTCATAATAGAACGAATCTATCTATGTTTTGGATCGAGTTTGACCCGTCTGTTACGGAAGAAGATATTGTATCGTTCCAAAGGAATCACTTAGATAAGCTTGGAGGTTTCTCATCAAACGGGAGATTTGTTTCGCGTCTGCTTGCCAATGCCAAAAATGTAACTCATTCATGGCAATACATGGCAGCTACACAAGAGGCGGCAAACGCAGATTTGCACAACTGGACATTGAGTTCTAATAAATAACGGGGTGCAGCGCACCCCGTTTATAAAGCTTTAGAACTCGAACATATGTTTTATATCTCTTCCCCGGTTTCTTTGTTGATGAACTTACCTTCGTATCGGTATCCAAGCGCCTCAGCGATCTCCACCAATTCCTTTTCGCTGAAGTTGTCCCGCTTGAACTTTCCGCTCAGATTTTGAGAGGTGCAGCCTATGGCGGCAGCAAGGTCTTTAACATTCTTATTCTGCTTGATTAAAGCAATGCGGATCTTCTCTGTCATCATGGGCTTCCCTCCCTTATTATCTTAATTGTAAACTAATGCGAGAATAAAATCAATGTCAAATTTCAAAAGTAACTTTTAAGCGATTTTATCACTTGACGGATTTCGCTCAATGCTTTATCATGTAATTGTAGAGTGAATTTATTTCCTTAAATCTTACGAAAGGAGAGAACACCATGGCCGGCCAGAAACGAACTGACAACAAAGGCAGGATCTTAAAAGACGGCGAGACTCAACGCAAGGACGGCAGCTATCGTTTTACCTATACCGACGCCGATGGAAAACGGCATGATGTATACAGTAGACGGCTCGTTCCAACTGACCGCCTCCCTCCTGGTTGTAAGGATGATCTAAGCCTTAGAGAAAAGGAACGAAAAATCGTCCGTGATCTTGAAGATGGTATCAAAGCAGTCGTAGAAAACAAGGCAACTCTGAACGACCTATTCAACCTCTATATCTCCAACAAGCCAGAGCTGAAACAGTCCACCCGCGCCAACTATCTCTATATGTATAAGAAATATGTCCAGGATGATATTGGCAAAAAGAAAATCTCAAGTATTAAGTATTCAGATGTCAAGGCTTACTATAACCGCCTTATCAGAGAACGGGGATTTAAGCCAAACTCCATGGAGATTATTCACACTATCATTCACCCCGTTTTTACGATGGCCGTGCGTGACGGTTATATCCGCATCAATCCTGCCACCGGCGCAATGGCGGAAATCAAAAGGAGTAATAATTGGGAAAAACCAAAACGACACGCTCTTACCAAAGCAGAGCAGGCAGCTTTCATCGATTATATCAAACAGAGCAAAATCTACAACCACTGGCTTCCGCTATTTACCGTCCTGCTTGGAACTGGTTGCCGTATTGGAGAAATTATTGGCCTACGCTGGGAAGACTGCGACTTTGAAGATGGAATCATCAGCATCAACCACAACATGGTGTACAGAAAGTATGATGGCGAATCCAAATCTCGTTTCCATATTGAAACGCCGAAAACAGAAGCCGGCATTCGCATTGTCCCAATGCTGGCAGAAGTCAAAGAGGCATTGCGTACAGAATGGGCAAAACAAGAAATCATTGGCTTTAACGAATCTGTTGTGGATGGGTATACGGGGTTCATCTTTCAAAATCGATATGGAGATCCGCTATCTCCCCACAGCGTCAACCGTGCCATTGACCGCATTTGTGCTGCTTATATTGAAGACGAAACTATTCAGGCCGATAAGGATGGCCGCGATCCTGTTTTGATCCGCCACTTCTCTGCCCACAATCTCCGTCACACATTCTGCACCAGATATTGCGAAGTCGAGAAGAACATCAAAGCAATCCAGGAGATCATGGGACACGCCGATATCGAAACTACTATGAATATCTATGCCGAGGCTACCAAGGAAGTGAAAAAACAGTCCTTTGCAAATCTTGAAGGTAAAATCAAGATATCTTGACGGGAGGGATTTTTGTGGGAAAACTCGTTGACTTATCTGGTAGAACATTCGGCTTTCTTACTGTCTTGCGAAGGGTGGAAGATCGCAAGCCTGGTCGTCCCATGTGGCTTTGTCAATGTGGGTGTGGAAATACCGTTGTTGTGTCATCTACTAATTTGCTCAAAGAAAATGGTACAAAGTCATGTGGGTGTTTGAGGCATAAGCAATCTCCTACCCTCATTGATTTGACAGGCAAAGTATATGGAAAACTTACAGTAATCCAGAAAGATATTACCACTGAAAACGGGAAAGCAAGGTGGATTTGTAAGTGTGAATGCGGGAGCACAGTATCCGTCCTATCAGACAGTCTCAGAAAAGGTAAAACCAAATCTTGCGGCTGCTCCCAATTCCAGCTCAAACACGACCTTACAGGGCAGACATTTGGCTATCTCAAAGTAATCGAGCCAGTGAAGAATGTTCGGATCGCCGGCAATGAAACCAGATGGAAATGCCTCTGCCAAAACTGTGGCCGTACAGTGGAGGTCGGCAGCTATTGGCTGAGATACAGTGATCCATACGGCCATTGTAAATGCACCAGATTTAACAAGCCTCAATAAAAGCCCGTAGACGGCTCTCAGAGCGCACAACGCCTTTACTGGTGAAACTACACTCCTAAAGCCTAATCGTCGCTCCTGGGCTATCCTGGGCGGCACACGAGAAAAAAATAGGGTACAGAAATCCGTTGAGGAAATCTGTACCCTTGTTTTATGAAAAAAATAGGGAGCCAGCACTAAGCCAGCTCCCATTTGGGGAACCCATTCTATTCTCCCCTGGTTGTCCCAGGTCATTAGCTCGACCTTGCGGCCTGATATTTTGGTTTTACGATACCCCTGAGCGGCGTACTGTCATTAGCAGTCCATCAAAGTGGGCATGAACCCAATCAGTCAGATTCCAGCTTCCCAGTCTACCACATTTCTCTGTGGTATTTTCGGCAAATGTGGTAACGCTGTGGTAAGATAAAATCCGGCCTTCTCGAAACCACAATATATAGTGTCAAATTCGCTTGAAATCACTCTATATCGTGTGTTTTTAGAGAATTAGTCCCCAAGGGGTTTCATGGTGGGGAAGAGTATGACGTCCCGGATGGAGTCGCAGCCGGTGAGGAGCATGACGCAGCGGTCTATGCCTATGCCCAGGCCGCCCGTGGGGGGCATGCCGTACTCGAGGGCGTTTATGAAGTCGTTATCCATCATGCCGGCCTCGTCGTCGCCCTTGGCGCGGAGCTCGACCTGCTTTTCAAAGCGCTGGCGCTGGTCGATGGGGTCGTTGAGCTCGGAGAAGGCGTTGCCCATCTCGCTGCGGCAGATGAAGAGCTCGAAGCGCTCCGTGAGGCGCGGGTCCTTCGGGCTGCGCTTGGCGAGCGGAGAGACGTCGACGGGGTGCATAGTTATAAAGGTGGGCTGGATCATGAGGTCCTCGACCTTCTGGTCGTAGCACTCGTAGAGCGCGTGGCCCCAGGTGGGCTCCTTGCCGTCCATGTCGACGCCGACGGCCTTGGCCGCCGCGACGGCCTCCGCGTCGTCGTTGATGGCCATGAAGTCCACGCCGAGGTACTTCTTTACCGCCTCGGCCATGGTCATCCTCGGCCAGCCGGGGGCCAGGGAGACGTGCTCGCCCTGCCAATCCAGCTCATAGGTGCCGAGTATCTCCTTCGCCGCGCCGGAGAGCAGGTCCTCGAAGAGGTCCATCATGTCGTTGAAGTCGGCGTAGGACTGATAGAGCTCGACGGTGGTGAACTCGGGGTTGTGGCGGGTGTCCATGCCCTCGTTGCGGAAGATGCGGCCTATCTCGTAGACGCGCTCTATGCCGCCGACGATGAGGCGCTTGAGGTGCAGCTCCGTGGCGATGCGCATGTACATGTCGATGTCCAGCGCGTTGTGGTGGGTGATGAAGGGCCGGGCCGTGGCGCCGCCGGAGATGGTGTTGAGCACCGGGGTCTCGACCTCCATGAACCCGCGCGCGTCCAGGAAGCGGCGGACGTAGCTAATGAACTTGCTGCGGATCTCAAAGTTGCGGCGGCTCTCGTCGCTCATGATGAGGTCGACGTAGCGCTGGCGGTACTTGAGCTCGATGTTGGTCATGCCGTGGAACTTCTCGGGCAGGGGGCGCAGGCTCTTGGAGAGCAGCGTCACGCTCTCGACATGGATGCTGACCTCGCCGGTCTTGGTCTTGAACACATAGCCGGAGACGCCGATGATGTCGCCGATGTCGTATTTGCGGAAGTCCGCGAACTCCTGCTCGCTGACGGCGTCGGAGCGGACGTAGAGCTGAATCTGGCCCTTGTCGTCCTTGATGTGGCAGAAGATGGCCTTGCCCATGCCGCGCTTGGACATGATGCGGCCCGCGGCCTGGACGGTCTTGCCCTCAAAGGCCTCGTAGTTGTCGCGTATCTCGTTGGACCACGCGCTGCGGACAAAGCGGGTCAGCTTGAAGGGGTCGCGCCCCTCCTGCTGGAGTGCCGCGAGCTTCTCACGGCGGATCTGAAGTATTTCCGAGAGCTCCTGCTCCGGGGCCTGGTTTCTCGTCTCCTCGCTCATTTATCCCCTTATCCCTTCTCAAGCGTTCTCAACGGCGAGTATGGTGAACTTCATCTGGCCCGCGGGCGCGTCGATGGTCACCGTCTCGCCAACCTTGTGGCCCAGCAGGCCGCGGCCTATCGGGCTCTCGTCGGAGATGCGGCCGGACATCGGGTTGGCCTCCTGGGAGCCGACGATCTGATACTCCAGCTCCTCGTTCTCGTCCACGTCGAGCAGTTTGATGCGGCTGCTGAGCGCGACGACGCCCTTGTCCATGTCCTGCTTTTCGATTATCTCGGCCTTCTCTATGAGGGCCTTGAGCTCGGCTATCTTGGAGTAGAGCTTGCCCTGCTCGGTCTTGGCCTCGTCGTACTCGCTGTTCTCGGACAGGTCGCCGAAGGAGCGGGCCTCCTTGATGAGCTCGGAGACCTCTTTTTCGCGGACGGTTTCGAGATAGTGCAGCTCCTGCTTTATCTCGTCGTACCGCTCCTGACTCATTTTGTACTTGCTTTCAGCCGCCATTACTGATCTTCCTCTCAAAATATATGTTGGTTGTCGATTTCTTTTTTAATAATGTGAGCCGGTCCCGGCCCGTTGTATTATAGTAAGCTTTTTCCTGCCTGTCAACCGCATAAACTCAGGTCTGCCACTGGACCTCGGAGAGCGCGGCGCTCAGCTGGGCGTCGCCGCTGTCGGTGAGCGCGGTGTCGATATCCGGGCGCAGGCCGCCCTCGGCGGAGAGGTCCGTGCGGTTGGGGGTAAGGTATTTGCCGTTGGAGATGTGCACAGCGCTGCCGTCCGTGAGCTCAACGGTTATCTGGCTGCGGCCCTTGCCCGTGGTGCGCTCGCCCACTATTGTGGCCCAGTTGTAGTCCTTGAGCGCCGCGGCGAAGAACTCCGCCGCCGCGTAGCTGTCGGAGTTCACCAGCACGGCCATCGGCATGTCGAGGCAGACGTTGTCCGACTTCGTGATCTCCTCGGCGCCCGTGGAGTCCACGTACACGAGTATGTCGCCCGAGGGCAGGAGGTAGTCGAGGAGCGTGACCATCTCGCTGTACAGCCCGCCGGGGTTGGTGCGCACGTCGAAGATGAAGCCCAGCGCCCCGTCCGCGAGCAGCTTCTCCACGGCGGAGACCGCCGCCTCGCCGGAGCCCGCGTCAAAGCTCAGGATGCGCACATAGCCTATGCTGCCCTCCAGCATCTCATACGACACGGGGTTAGTGTAGGCCACGCTGCAGTCGACGTTCACTGTGGTCTCGTTGCCGTCGGCGTTGATTATCTTGACGGACACGCTCTTGCTCAGGTTGGAGCTTATATAGCTGCGCGCGTCGCCTATCGTCATGCTGGTGAGGTCCTGGCCGTTTACGGCGAGGATGATCTCGCCCTCCTCAAGCCCGGCCTTGTCAGCCGGGGAGTCCGCCGTGACGCCCTTGATGACGAAGCCGCCGGTGGCCGTGTCCTTGTCGAGGCTGACGCCGAGGCCGGTGTACTGGCTGGAGGAGTAGAGCTTGTACGCCTCGTACTCCGATGGGCTCATGTAGTAGCTCCACTTGTCCCCGAGGCCGTCCACCATGGCGGCGAAGGCCGCGGAGGAGACGCTCTCCTCGTTGATGTCGTCCACGAAGTTGGTGTCGAGGACGTTCTTTATTTCGAGATATTTCATGGCCTGAGTGTAGTTGTCGCCGCTGCCGATGCGGTCGCGCTCGCCGCGGACGGTCAGGCCGTAGGTCGCGGCCACGCAGATGGCACACACGAGTATAAACGCCCAGAAGCGTATCTTTATGCCGAAAAATGCGCGCAGGAGCCCGCCAAATCTGTTTTTCATGGTTTTCCTCCCATCCGCAGGGCTTTTGCCCGCATATGCCGTTATACGGGCGGCCTTGTTCGGGCCGCCCGTGGGTGGTTATTATGCTGCCGCGCGGCGCGCTCAGGCGTCCGGCGCGAGGGTGTAGTTGGAGAAGTAGGACAGCGGATCGACCGTGGAGCCGTTGACCCTAATCTCAAAGTGCAGGTGCGGTCCGGTGGCCCAGCCGGTGGAGCCGACATAGCCGATGACGTCGCCCTGGGTGACGCTCTGGCCTGCGGAGACGGCAAGGCTGCTCATATGGGCATAGAGCGTGTAGTCGCCGTTGGAGTGGTAGATGGTGACGTAGTTGCCGTAGGACGAGCTGTAAGTCGCGACGGCGACGGTGCCGCTGTCGGCGGCCAGGACCTCGGAGCCCGCGGAGCCGGCGATGTCTATGCCCGAGTGCGGGCGCTCGTCGCCGAAGAGCGGGTGGTCACGCATGCCGAAGGCGCTGGTGACGTAGGTGCTCGAGGGGCAGGGCCAGATGTAGGTGCCCGTGGCGGTGGAGCCGGTGCCGGTGTACTGCTGGTTGTTCTGGGCGGCCTCCTGCCTTGCGGCCTCCTCCTCGGCCTGCATCTGCGCGATTATGGCGTTGATGGAGGCCTGGGCGGCGGCCTCGGCGGCCGCGGCCTTGGCGTATTCGGCCTTGGCGGCGTCTATGTCGTCCTGGAGCTGGTTTATGACCTCGACGGCGGCGGCTATCTGCTCTTCGAGCTCGGCCTTCTCGGCCTCGAGCGTCTCCTGCTTCTCGCCCAGCTGTGCAAGCGTGGCCTCGTACTCGGCCTTGACCTGCTCGGTGGTCTCGCGCGCGGTCTTGTACTCCTCAAAGAGGCGCTTGTCCGAGTCCATTATCTCGCCTATCATGTCGATGGCGGAGAGCACATCCGAGAGGCTGCGGCACTGGAACAGGATGTCGAGATATGTATAGCTGCCCTCTTCCTCCATGGCGCGCACGCGCTTGCGGTAGAGCTCGTACTGCGCCTGCTCGGCGGCCTCGGCCTTCTCAAGCTCCTCGGCCTTGTCCTCTATGAGGCCCGTGTAGACGTCTATCTGCTCGTTTATGAGCTCGATCTCCTGGCGGGCCAGCTCGTTCTTCTCGTCCATCGCGGCCTTCTGGTCGATGACGTCGGCCTGCTGGGCGATGAGGTCGTCAATGTTGGTCTGTATGCTCGCCTGCTGGCTCTGGAGCTCGGACTTCTGCTGCTCCAGGGCGTCTATCTGGTCCTGCCCGCCCGCGGCCAGCGCGCCGAGGGAGCCGATAACCGACACCACCAGCGTCACCATCATGAGGAAGGCCAGGATTATGCAGACGATGGATATCGCTTTTTTCTTCATGAGAATCTCCTATGCGCTCAGACCTTCAGGTAGTTCCTTATCGCGCTGGAGCCGCCGACTACGCCGACGAGCACGCCTACGGCAAGGTAGGCGCCCAGCAGCGGGAGCATGACCTCGGAGAAGGGCACGACGCTGATGAGCGTGCCGGCCACTCCGGTCACTATCTTTCCGGTCACGAGATTGTAGAGGCCCCACTCGATGAGGTAGGCCAGGCCGCCGCCGACTATGCCGAGCACGAGGCCCTCGACGATGAAGGGGCAGCGGATGAAGCCGTTCGAGGCGCCGACCATCTTCATTATCGCTATCTCCTCGCGCCGCGTGAAGGTGGCGAGCTTTATCGTGTTCGACATGATGAAGAAGGACACGACGATGAGGATGATGATGAGGATGAGCGACACGACGCTGACTATGTTCCTCGCGGTTATGAACGCCTGCGCGTAATCGAGGTGGGCGTTCACCTTGGCGATGCCGTCAACGGCCTCGAGGTCGGCCTTGGTCTGGCTCATGAGGCTGATGTCGGTCAGGTGGATGACGTATCTGTGGCGGAACACGGAGGCGTCCAGGATGTCGAAGAGCTCGGGGTCGTAGTCCTCCTTGAACTCCTCCATGGCCTGTTCATTCGTGATGAACTCAACGCTGGCGACGTTGGGGACGGACTCGACCAGGGGCTGGAGCGCCTCGGCCTCATCGAGCGTCAGCGCGTCGTCCACGAAGGCGACGACCTCGTTTTCGGACTCGAGGCCGGAGATCATGTCGTTTATGTTCACAACCAGCAGGCCGAAGCTGCCCATGATGATGAGGCAGGCCATGATTATCGTGACGGTGGCGAAGCTCATGAGGCCGTGGCTGAATATGCCGGTGAAGCCGGACTTTATCAGATATCCAAGTCTATTCATAGTTGTAGTACCCGTCCATTCCGTCGCTTATGACATGGCCCTCGTCTATGGCGACAACGCGCTTGGAGAAGGCGTTCACAAGCTCCTTTTCGTGCGTGACGACCAGCACCGTGGTGCCCAGCTCGTTTATCTTCTCGAGCAGGAGCATGAGCTCCAGGCTGCGCACGGGGTCGAGGTTGCCGGTGGGCTCGTCCGCGATTATCATACGCGGGCTGTTCACCAGCGCTCTGGCAATGGCCACACGCTGCTGCTCGCCGCCGGAGAGCTCCTGGGGATAGCGCTTTTCGCGCCCCTTGAGGCCGACCAGCTCGAGCACGTAGGGTACGCGCTCCTTTATGTCCTTGTTGGCCGCGCCGACAACGCGCATCGCAAAGGCGACGTTGTCGTAGACCGTCATCTTGTCGATGAGGCGGAAGTCCTGGAAGATGACCCCCAGCGTCCGGCGCAGCATGGGCAGTTTGCGGCGCTTTATGCGGCGCATGTCAAAGCCGTTGACGGTTATCTCGCCTGATGCGGCCTGTACCTCGCCGGTGAGGAGCTTGATTATCGTGGTCTTGCCGGAGCCGGAGGGGCCGACAAGGAACACGAATTCCCCCTCGTTGATCTCGAGATCCACGCCGTTGAGCGCCTCAGTGCCGCTGCTGTCGTAGATCATCGTGACGTTGTTCATCTGAACCATAGGTTAACGAGCCTCCGTTTGTCCCCGGCACTCAGTATTTCGAGGTGTTCTGCGTGTCGAGGTATTTTTTGACCATCATGGCGACCTTGAACACGATGGCGTGGTCAAACTCGCGCAGGTCCAAGCCGGTGATCTTCTTTATCTTCTCAAGCCTGTACACCAGGGTATTGCGGTGGACGTACAGCTTGCGGCTTGTCTCAGATACGTTCAGGTTGTTCTCAAAGAACTTGTTTATCGTCTCCAGCGTGTCCGGGTCCAGGGCCTCTATGGGGTTCTTCTTGAAGACCTCGGAGAGGAACATCTCGCAGAGGGTGGTGGGCAGCTGGTAGATGATGCGGCCGATGCCGAGATTCTCGTAATTTATGATGGACTTCTCGGTGTCGAACACCTTGCCGACCTCGATGGCGACCTGGGCCTCCTTGTAGCGGTCGGCCAGCTCGCGCAGGTGGTAAGCCGTGGTGCCGATGCCGATGACGGTCTTGACCAGCAGCTCGCTCTTGACGGCATTCTCGATGTTCTCGGCCACGGCGATGACGTCCTCGGGCCTCTCCTCGCGCGTGAGCTCCTTGATGACGACGATGTCGGTCTCGCTCACGGACAGCACGAAGTCCCTCTGCCTGTCCGGGAAGAGGTTCTGGATGACCTCCAGCGCCGCCACGTCGGAGCGGTCGAGCTGGCGGACCAGGTAGACGGAGCGGGGCACGTCGGTGACGAAGTGCAGCTCCTTGGCGCGGACGTACACGTCGCCGGGAAGGATGTTGTCGGAGATTATGTTCTTTACGAAGGTGGCCTTGTTGTGCTTCTCCTCGTAATTCGTGCGCGCCTCGTTCATCGCGACGGAGGCGAGGATGCACACGCTGCGCGCGACGGCGTCGTGCCCGGCCACGAACACCGCGTAGTCGAAACGCGAGCCCGTCACGCCGAGCAGTTTATATGTTCTGACGGCTGAAGTGAAGATTTGTTCCGGATTATCCGCAAGCGCGGCCTGCAGGTCGTCAAGGTGCGAGCCTATCATCGAAAGCTCGCTGCACGCAATGACAAAGCCCTGCTCGTCCACCACGCCTATGCACCTGTCGGTGGCCTCCTTCATCTGGACTATTACGCTCTGGAACACCCTGCTTGACATATTTAGCATCCTCCCTGTTCAACAAAAGCCTTTTAGAGTCCGTCCACAGCTCTCCCCCGGCTCTCGCGGGCTTTAGTTATAATATACAATACACACCGATTTTGCGCTTAACATAATAATACATTTATGTGCAAAGTTCAATAGAAATTTGTGTTCTTTTTGTGAACATTTTAGTTTTTCGTTGTTAAATGGCACAAATTAGGCATTTGCATTCGTTCAATATTGCGTCAAAGCAAGGTTTTTCGACTTCTCGTCAAGCTCACGAAGCTCTCCGGGCTCGGAGGCCTCCGGCAGAGAGAGCGCGCCTATGGACAGCCTTCGCAGCGCTGTTACGGGCTTTCCGCGCGAGGCGAGCATGCGTTTGACCTGGTGGTACTTGCCCTCCATGACGCGCACGAGGCAGTGCCCGGCCTCCAGCGGCTCGAGCTTCGCGGGCAGGCATTGTGTTCCATCCGCGAGCGTGAGGCCCTCGGCAAAGGCCGAGACGTCCTCCGCCGTCACCTGCCCTTCGGTCGAGGCGAGGTAGCACTTTTCCACCTTCGACTTCGGCGAGATGACGCGGTGGGCGTAGTCGCCGTCGTTCGTGAGAAGCAGCAGCCCCGTCGTGTCCCTGTCGAGCCGGCCCACGGGAAAGAGGCCGAGGCCGCGGTATTCCGCGGGCAGCAGCTCGAGCACGGTCGGGAGGCTGCGGTCCTCGGTGGCGCAGACGTATCCCGCGGGCTTGTCGAGCATAAAGTAGCGGTATCTGGAGCAGTTGACGGCCGCGCCGTCCACGCTGACGGCGGCCTCGCGCGGGAATTTGCGCTCCGGGGCCGTGACGGTCTCGCCGTCCACGCTGACCCGGCCCGCGCGCACGAGCGTCCTGGCCTCGCTGCGGGAATAGAGCCCGCTGTCCGATATGAGTTTGTCAAGGCGTTCTGTCATATCCGGCCCTCAGCTGCAATATACTTCAAACGGGAGGGGATGTCCCGTGACAAAATCAAAATTGACCAAAAGAAGCGCGGTATTCATCATAATAGCCGCGGCGGTGGTTATCGCAGTCATCGTGCTTATCTGCTCCGGCGGCTCCGGCTCGGGGCTGACGACTACGGAGGCGCGGGTGGAATATCTGGCCTCGCTCGGCTGGGAGGTGGACCCCGCCAGCGAGACGGCGAAGGAGATAGTCCTGCCCGGCGAGATGGGCGGTGTGCTGGCCGAGTACAACGAGCTGCAAAAGCAGCAAGGCTTTGACCTCAGCCAATACTGCGGCGAGGTCTGCGAGAGCTACACCTACGTCCTAACGAACTATCCGAGCGGCGAGACGGGCGTCATAGCCCAGCTCTTCATCTACAAGGGCCGGGTCATCGGCGGCGACATACACTCCGCCTCCCTCGGCGGCTTCATGCACGGGCTGAGTTAAAATTACAGGGAATTGCCTTTCGGCAATTCCCTGTATTTTTGTTTGCTTAGACCGTCAATTACTCGTTGATGGCGATGACGACGCCGGAGCCGACGGTGCGGCCGCCCTCGCGGATAGCGAAGCGGAGGCCGGTCTCGATGGCGATGGGGGTGATCAGCTCAACGTCCATGTCGACGTTGTCGCCGGGCATGCACATCTCAACGCCCTCGGGCAGGGAGATGACGCCGGTCACGTCGGTGGTACGGAAGTAGAACTGAGGACGGTAGTTGTTGAAGAACGGGGTGTGACGGCCGCCCTCGTCCTTGCTCAGGACGTAGACCTGGCCCTTGAACTTGGTGTGGGGGTGAATGCTCTTCGGAGCGGCGAGGACCTGTCCACGCTCGACGTCCTTCTTCGCGATGCCGCGGAGCAGGGTGCCGACGTTGTCGCCGGCCTCGGCGAACTCGAGGGTCTTGTGGAACATCTCGGTGCCGGTGACGACGGTCTCCTGGGTGGGCTTGATGCCGACGATCTCGACCTTGTCGCCGACCTTGACGCGGCCACGCTCGACACGGCCAGTGGTGACGGTGCCGCGGCCGGTGATGGTGAAGACGTCCTCGATGGGCATCAGGAACGGCTGGTCAGCCTTGCGCTCGGGGGTCTTGATCCAGGTGTCGACAGCGTCCATGAGCTCCCAGATGCACTGGTACTCGGGGGCGTGAGGATCGGTGCTGTTGCTCTCGAGGACCTTCAGAGCGGAGCCCTTGATGATCGGGGTGTCGTCGCCGGGGAACTCGTACTTGTCGAGCAGCTCACGGACTTCCATCTCGACGAGCTCGAGGAGCTCGGGGTCGTCGACCTGGTCGCACTTGTTCAGGAAAACGACTATATAAGGCACGTTGACCTGACGGGCGAGCAGCAGGTGCTCACGAGTCTGAGCCATGGGGCCGTCGGAGGCGGCGATGACGAGGATGGCGCCGTCCATCTGAGCAGCACCGGTGATCATGTTCTTGATATAGTCGGCGTGTCCCGGGCAGTCGACGTGGGCGTAGTGACGGCCCTGGATCTGCTCGCCGTTGAGGCCGGTGCGGTCGTCGGTCTGGTACTCGACGTGGGCGGTGTTGATGGTGATGCCGCGGGCGCGCTCCTCGGGAGCCTTGTCTATCTGGTCGTAGGCGGTGTACTCGGCGGCGCCGGCGTCAGCCATGTGCAGAACCTTAGTGATGGCCGCGGTCAGGGTGGTCTTGCCGTGGTCGATGTGGCCGATGGTGCCAATGTTGACATGGGGCTTGGTGCGGTTAAACATCTGCTTTGCCATTTTGATATCCTCCTTAGTAATCAGTGGTTTTTAAGATTTACTTAGAATGTATCGTAAGCGAGGCTCAGCCCCGGTTTCCGATAATCTTCTCCTGCAGGCTCTTGGGCAGCTCGACGAAGTGGCTGGGCTCCATGGAGTAGTTGGCGCGGCCCTGGGTCTTGCTGCGCAGGTCGGTGGCGTAGCCGAACATGGTGCTCAGCGGCACATTGGCCGTCACGATGACGGCGCCGTTGCGGATGTCCGTTCCTACCACCTGACCGCGGCGGGCGTTGAGGTCGCCGACTACGGTGCCCATATAGTCCTCGGGTGCGGTCACGCTGACCTTCATGATGGGCTCGAGCAGCGTCGGGCCGGCCTTGGCCATGGCCTCTTTGAAAGCCATGCTGCCGCAGATGCGGAAGGCGTTCTCGCTGGAGTCGACCTCGTGGAAGGAGCCGTCTATCAGCGTGGCCTTCACGTCGACGACCTGATAGCCGCCGAGTATGCCGGCCTGCATGGCGCCCTGGATGCCCTGGTCCACGCAGGGGATATATTCCTTCGGTATCGCGCCGCCGTGGATGTCGTCAACGAACTCGTAGCCCTTGCCGGACTCGTTGGGCTCGATGGTGAGTTTGACGTGCGCGAACTGGCCGCGGCCGCCGGTCTGGCGCACGAAGCGCGTGTCGACGGTGGCGGGCTTGGTGATGGTCTCCTTGTAAGAGACCTGGGGCTTGCCGACGTTGGCCTCGACCTTGAACTCGCGCAGCAGCCTGTCGACTATTATCTCCAGGTGCAGCTCGCCCATACCGGCGATGATCGTCTGACCGGTCTCCTCGTCGGTGTAGGTCTTGAAGGTCGGGTCCTCTTCGGCCAGCTTTGCGAGAGCGATGCTCATCTTCTCCTGACCGGCCTTGGTCTTGGGCTCGATGGCCACGCGGATGACGGGCTCGGGGAACTCCATGTTCTCGAGCACGATCTGGTGCTTGTCATCGCAGAGCGTGTCGCCCGTGGTGGTGTTCTTCAGGCCGACGGCCGCGGCGATGTCGCCGGAGTAGGCGGTCTGCAGGTCCTCACGGTGATTGGCGTGCATCAGAAGGATGCGGCCCATGCGCTCGCGCTGGCCCTTCGTGGCGTTGATGACGGTGTCGCCCGCGTTGACCGTGCCGGAATAGACGCGGAAGAAGGCGAGCTTGCCGACATAGGGGTCGGTCATGATCTTGAACGCGAGCGCGGAGAACGGAGCATCGTCGCTCGCCGGGCGCTCCTCGGTCTCGCCGGTCTTGGGGTTGACGCCCTCGACAGGCGGGATGTCGAGCGGGCTGGGCAGATAGTCGACGATGGCGTCGAGCAGCTTCTGCACGCCCTTGTTCTTGTAAGAGGTGCCGCAGACGACGGGCACCATCTTGACCGCGACGGTGGCGCGGCGGATGGCGGCGCGGATCTTGTCCGAAGGCACTTCCTCGCCCTCAAGGTACATCTCCATGATCTCGTCGTCGAAGTCGCTGACCGCCTCCAGCATCTGGTTGCGGTACTCCTTCGCCTGCTCGAGCATGTCCGCGGGTATCTCCTCAACGCGCATGTCCTTGCCCAGATCGTCATAGTAGATATCGGCCTTCATTTCGACCAGGTCGATTATGCCGCGGAAGTCCGCCTCCTTGCCTATCGGGAGCTGGATCGGGACCGCGTTGGCTTTCAGACGGTCGTGGACCATGTCGATCACGTTGTAGAAGTCCGCACCCATGATGTCCATCTTGTTGACATAGATGATGCGAGGTACGTTATAGTGGTCGGCCTGGCGCCAGACCGTTTCGGACTGGGGCTCAACGCCGCCCTTGGCACAGAGCACGGTGACGCAGCCGTCGAGCACGCGGAGACTGCGCTCCACCTCAACGGTGAAGTCGACGTGTCCCGGGGTGTCGATGATGTTGAGGCGGCAGCCGCGCCAGTGGCAGGTCGTCGCGGCGCTCGTGATCGTGATGCCGCGCTCCTGCTCCTGCTCCATCCAGTCCATCGTAGCGGTGCCCTCGTGCGTCTCGCCTATCTTGTAGTTGACGCCCGTATAGAACAGAATGCGCTCCGTGGTCGTGGTCTTGCCCGCGTCGATGTGGGCCATTATGCCGATATTTCTGGTATTCTCAAGCGAATAATCTCTGGGCATAGAACGCTCCTAAACTTCCTACTAAACTTCTTACCACCTGAAATGTGCGAAGGCCTTGTTGGACTCCGCCATCTTGTGAGTATCCTCACGCTTCTTGACTGCGGCGCCGAGGCCGTTGCAGGCGTCCATGATCTCGCCGGCAAGGCGCTCCTTCATCGTCTTCTCGCTGCGCTTGCGGGCATACAGAGTCAGCCAGCGCAGGCCGAGGGTCTGACGGCGCTCGGGACGGACCTCGATAGGCACCTGATAGGTGGCGCCGCCGACACGGCGGGCCTTGACCTCCAGGCTGGGCATGATGTTGTTCATGGCCTCAGTGAAAGCCTCGAGGGGATCCTTCCCGCTCTTGTTCTTGATTATATCAAACGCATCGTACACGACCTTCTGTGCGACGCCCTTCTTGCCGTCCAGCATGATGCTGTTGATGAGCTTGGTCACCAGCACGCTGTTGTACACAGGATCCGGCAAAATTTCTCTTTTGGGAACGTTACCTCTTCTGGGCACTATGCTTCCCTCCTTCATTAAAAAATGACTTCATCGGTACTCGAGGGGCTCCCACGCCCCCCGCTGCGCCCCGCAGGTCCATACGATACGGAAAAATATCAATATCATACAAACAGTCGGAGCTTAGGCTGCCGGATTATTTCTTGCCGGCCTTGGGACGCTTGGCGCCGTACTTGCTGCGGCCCTGCATACGTCCGGAGACGCCCTGGGTATCGAGCGTGCCGCGGATGATGTGGTAACGAACACCAGGCAGATCCTTGACACGGCCGCCGCGGATCATGACGACGCTGTGCTCCTGCAGGTTGTGGCCGACGCCGGGGATGTAGGCGGTGACCTCGTAGCCGTTGGTCAGACGCACACGGGCGATCTTACGCAGAGCGGAGTTCGGCTTTTTGGGGGTCGAGGTACGCACCGCGGTGCAGACGCCGCGCTTCTGAGGGCAGGAGATGTCCGTCTCGCAGTTCTTGATGGTGTTGAGACCCTTCTGCATGGCGGGGGAGGTGGACTTGTACGTGGCCTGCTCCCTTCCTTTTCTCACGAGCTGGTTGAATGTCGGCATGGTTTTCCTCCTTTCCTGATTTATTAGGATTTGTGTCGGATATCCGCAGGATCGGCACGTTTTTTCGGCTTTTCCCGCAAAAATCCCACCTCGTGGCATAATATGCCCGAGCGAAGATAGATTTTAGCATATTGCACAAGATTAGTCAAGATTTTTTTATAATAAAAATCTCGAAAAAACCGCCCGGGGCCTGGGTCTTCAGGCTTCGGGCGGTATGTTCTGTCCGCGTCTTACTCGTAGAGCGAGATGAATTGCTCCAGGCAGAGGTTGTTGTCCATGATGAACTCCGCGGCCACCTTGCCGACATAGCGGAAGTGCCAGGGCTCATCCCAGCCGGTTATGGAGACCTTGGAGCTGGGGTAGCGGAGGATGAAGCCGTACTCCGCGCAGTTGTCCTTGAGCCAGGCGAGGAAGTCCTGGTCCATCTTGGAGGCGTCCATCTGGCTGTAATACTTGTCGGTGATGTCCACGGCGAGGCCGGTCTGGTGGTCGCTGGTGCCGGGGGGCGCCACGAGCTTGGCGGCCTCGGCGTAGTCCTCAGCGTCCGGGTAGTCCGGCCAGCTGATCTGGCTGGCCTTGCCGTTATAGTTGTACTCCTGCGTGGAATACGGGCGGTAGGCCGTCATGATGTACGGGGTGTAGCCCGCGGCCCGCGCGGCGTTGAGGAAGTCCTCCAGCGCGCCCACGGCGCGCTCGTCGAAGTACTGGGCGCTGTCCTCTATCGCCACGACCTGCGGGGAGTATTTGCCTATGTTGTGCTCGCTGTTCGCGAGGAGATATTCCCAGGAGTCTATGTCCACGTCCGGCTTGGTATCCTGCGGGCGGTTGGTGTCCTCCGGGGCGGGGTTTACATCTATATTGGGGTCCGCGCTCACCTGGGGTTCCTGCGTAGTCTGGAGCATGCCCGCGTCCACGACGACGTCGTCCGGGTAGAGCCTGCTCATCTCGCTGGAGCGCGAAGAGACGACGATGATGAGGAATATCGTCAACACCACGAAGGTGAATGCCAGCAGAACATGCCGGGTCTTCATGCCGCCTCGCCTCCTCTCTTTGGGGTGGATGACCGGTGGGGGATGTGCCGAGTTTATCTGGAATTATAACATCACGGGTGGGGAAAAACAAGTCGTTTGACTTCCGGGCGCGAAAAACCGCAGGCGAAACGGCGTCATACCTGCGGTTTTTTGGCGATATTTGGGTCGTATCAGCCGAATTGATCCGGCAGATAGACGGTGCCCGGGTCCACCGGCGTCTCGATGTAGCCGCTGTCCGGCTCATAGGGCGGGACGGTGATGTATGGCCAGTAGGGGTCCGCCGTCTCGACGGGCACGGGCGTCGGCGTGGGGCTCGGCGTCGGCTCCGGGGTCTCGGGCACGACCTCGCGGAAGATGGCGTAGATGGTGTGCTCCCCCGTCACGTTGGTGAAGGTGTAGCTGCCGGAGACCTCGGCCGTGTAGCCGTCCACCTTGAGCTCGGAGAGCTCATAGCCCTCGTCCGCCGTTATCGTGAAGGTGACGCTGCCGCCGTCCTCGACCTCGACTATGCCGGAGGGCGAGATGGACCCGCCATTGCCGGCGATGGCGTTTACGGTGTGCATCTCGGGCGCCTCGCTCTCCTCGGGAGGCGTGGGCGTGGGCGCCGGCGTGTTCTCCGCCGGGGGCGCGGTCTGCTCGGCCTGCGGGGCCTGGGTCTCGGCGGCGGGCGGCTCCGTCTCGGAGGCGCCGCGGTTGAAGTCGAATACGCCGCCCATGACGCAGAGCACCACGGTGAGCACCGCGAGCAGCAGCACCGCGCCCACGATAAAGCCCCAGGTGCGGGTCCTGGGCGCCGCGTCGTAGCCGTCGCCGCGGTCTTCGTAGCCGCGGTCGTACTCCTCCTCGTATTCCTCCCGCTCGCGCTCCCGGGCGCGGGCACGTTCGCGTTCGCGTTCCCTGTCCCGCCCGTTTCCGGGGGGCGGGGCGTTCCTTTTCATGTTGTCGTTGCTCATTTTTGTCCTCACTCCGCGCCCGCTTTACAAATCCGCGGGCTGTGGTAAAATCGTGCATGGGTGATAATTATGAAAAAAGCTCTCGTCACGGGTTCCTCGCGCGGCATAGGCGCGGCGGAGGCCCGGGCGCTGGCCGCAGCCGGCTGGCGCGTGACCATCAACTATCTCACGAGCCGCGAAAAGGCCGAGGCCCTCGCAGCCGAGCTCGGCACCGAGGCCCTGCGCGCGGACGTCGCGGATCCGGCGCAGGTGCGGGCCATGTTCGAGGCCGCCGGGCCCTTCGACCTGCTGGTGTGCAACGCCGGCGTCGCCTGGAGCGGGCTCCTGCAGGACATGACGGACGCCGAGTGGCGTCATATTTTCGACGTGAATGTGAACGGTATGTTCCACTGCTGCCGCGAGGCGATACCCTATATGGTGGAGCAAAAGCGCGGCTGCATAATCTGCACTTCCTCCATCCTCGGCGTGCGCGGCGGCTCCTGCGAGACGGCGTATTCCGCCACCAAGGGCGCGGTCATAGCCTTCGTCAAGGGGCTCGCCAAGGAGCTCGGCCCCTCGGGCATCCGCGTGAACGCCGTGGCGCCCGGGGCCATTGACACGGACATGCTCTCCTGCTTCACGGCGGAGGACAAGGCCGCGATGGCCGAAAACTCCGCGCTCTGCCGCATCGGCCGGCCGGAGGACATCGCTGGCGTGGTCGCCTTTCTGGCGAGCGACGCCGCCTCCTTCGTCACGGGCCAGATACTCGGCGCTGACGGCGGCATGATAATCTAGTTCATGAACTGCTCGATGGCGCGGTCGAGCTGGGCTATGGCCTCCATGTCGCCGTGCTCCACGGCGTCGGCCAGACAGTGCTCGACGTGGTCCTTGAGTATGACCTTGGCGGTGTTGTTGAGGGCGGAGCGCACCGCGGCGAGCTGGACCAGCACCTCGGTGCAGTCGCGCCCGTCCTCTACCATCTTGCGTACGGACTCGAGGTGGCCTATCGCGCGCGAGAGGCGGTTCAAAACGGCCTTGGTCTGCGTGTGAGAGTGCTTGTGCTCGTGGCTGTGCGTATACTCCACGCCGTCCGGCCCTATGTGCGTATGCGTATGCTCGCTCATGCTATCAACTCCCATGAGCTGATTCTAAGATACCCCGGCCCTTTTTGTCAAGCACGGCGAGGGCCGGGCTTTTAAAGGTGGTGTGTGCTGTGCCGGACAAGCTGGATATCCTGCGCCGTTACTTCGGCCTCGGCGGCTTCCGCCCGGGTCAGGGGCGGCTGGTGGACGACATACTCGCCGGGCGCGACTGTCTCGGCATCATGCCCACCGGCGGGGGCAAGTCGCTGTGCTATCAGCTCCCGGCCATGCTGCTGCCGGGGCTGACGCTGGTGGTCTCCCCGCTCATCTCGCTGATGAAGGACCAGGTGGACGCCCTGCGCGGCGCGGGCATACCCGCCGCCTGCCTCAACAGCAGCCTGGGCGCGGAGGAGTACCGCGAGGTGCTCCGCGGCCTGCGCCGGGATGTCTACCGCCTGCTCTACATAGCGCCCGAGCGGCTGGAGAGCGCCTCCTTTGCCGATGCGCTCGGCGGGGCCGGGGTCTCGCTCGTCGCCGTGGACGAGGCGCACTGCATCTCACAGTGGGGCCAGGATTTCCGGCCCAGCTACCTCAAGATAGCGCCCTGCATCCGCGCCCTGCCCCGGCGTCCCGTCGTCGCGGCCTTCACCGCCACGGCCACGCCCGAGGTGCGAGAGGACATCGTCCGCCTGCTGGGCCTCGACGAGCCCGACGTACTGGTCACGGGCTTTGACAGGCCGAACCTCTTCTTCGACGTGCGCCGCCCGGCGGACAAGTTCGCGGAGCTGCGGAATTTCCTCGCCCGCCGGAGCGGACGCAGCGGGATAGTCTACTGCGCCACGCGCGCGGAGGTGGAAAAGGTCTGCGCCCGGCTCCGCCGCGCGGGCTTTGCCGCCGTGCAGTACCACGCCGGGCTCCCCGACGCCGAGCGCCGCCGCAGCCAGGAGGACTTCCAGTTCGACCGCGCCGAGGTCATGGTGGCCACCAACGCCTTCGGCATGGGCATAGACAAGTCCAACGTCGCCTACGTCGTGCACTACAACATGCCCAAGAGCCTGGAGGCCTATTACCAGGAGGCCGGACGCGCCGGGCGGGACGGCTCCGAGGCCGAGTGCGTGCTGCTCTACTCCCCCGCTGATATTATGACGGCCAAGTTCCTCATAGAACACGGCGGCGAGAACGAAAGCCTCAGCGTCGCCGAGCGCGAGGCCCTGCGCCGCCGCGACCTCGACAGGCTCAACGCCATGGCCGAATACTGCCGCACGGGCGCGTGTCTGCGCGGCTATATCCTCGGCTACTTCGGCCAGGAGCACCCGGAGAGCTGCGGCAAGTGCGCGAACTGCCGCAGCGGGCTCGTCACCCGGGACATAACCGTGGGGGCGCAGAAGGTGCTCTCCTGCATCAAGCGCGTGCGCGACCGCCTGGGCTACGGCGTAGGCCGCCAGCTCATCATCCAGGTGCTGCGCGGGAGCGGGAACCAGCGCGTGAAGGAGCGCGGGCTCGACCGCCTGCCCACCTACGGGCTGATGCGCGACGTGAGCGAGGGCGAGCTGCACCTCATCATCGACCGCCTGCTGGAGCTGGGCTATATCGTGGTCGAGCCGGAACACCTGGTGCTGCTCCTGACCCCCGCGGCCGGGGACGTGCTCTTCCGTGGCAAGACGGTGGAGATGTACGTCCGCCGCGAGGAGCCGAAGCCGGTGACGAAGCGCCGCCGTAGCAAGGACGACGCCGCCGCCGTGGCCGCGCCGGACCTGTACTCCGCGCTGCGCTCCCTGCGCACGAAGATCGCCTCCGAGGAGGGCGTGCCGCCCTACGTCGTGTTCTCCAACGCCACGCTGGAGGACATGGCCGTGAAGAAGCCGCGCAGCCGCCAAGAGTTCCTCGGCGTGAGCGGCGTGGGCGAGAAAAAGGCCGACAAATACGCCGAGCGCTTCCTCGCCGTAGTGGCGCAGTTCGACAAATAGGTGCAAAAAAGGCCGGGTCCGTTGACCCGGCCTCAGTTTTTGATGCGTCCCGCTCACTCGGCGGCGGGGTGGTAGATGGCGATGGCGTTGCCGCCGTCCTCGGTCTTGTAGAAGGCCAGCATGTCGCCGACGGCGATGTCGGCGGCGGTGGCGGCGGTCAGGGCGCCGTCGGAGGCGACGTAGATCTGCACGCTCTCGTCAGGCAGGTACTCGGCGGTCTCGGTGCCGGCGACGTAGAGGTCCATGTCGATGGCCGCGTAGTCGGTCGGCTGCTCGGCGCCCTCGGTGAGGGTGTAGAGCGTCATGCTCAGCGTGCCGTCGTCGGCTATGGCGGTGACCTCGGCTATCTCGAGCGCGTCGTCCTCGGCGGGCTCTTCGGCGGGGTCGGTCGTGTCGGGCGTCTCGCTCCCGGCGGCGTCGTCGGTGACGGCGGGCGTCTCGCTCTCAGCGGGGTCGGTGGCGGCGGTCGAGTCGTCTTTGCCGGTGGAGCAGGCGCTCAGCAGGCCCAGGCAGAGTATCAGCGCCAGGGCAAGGGCTGTAAACTTCATGTGCTTTTTCATGTTGTGTCCTCCTTGAGTCTATGCGAAGGGTTTGTGCGTACACGGGGCCTCCGCCCCGTTGTGGAGATACTAGCACCCGTTTATGAACTTTTCACAAACAAAGTGTTAAAAAACGTCCGCGCGCATTTCAGGTTCATTTAAGGTACGCGGTGTATCTTGTCCTCAGGTGATGCGAATGAAAATACTTATCATAGAGGACGAGGCCCTGCTGGCGGAGTCGCTCAAGACGCTGCTGGAGCTGCGGGGGTTCGAGGTCGAGGTCGTGAGCGACGGGGAGAGCGGCGCGGAGTATGCCGAGACGGGCATATACGACCTGCTGCTGCTCGACGTCATGATGCCGCGGCTGGACGGTTACAGCCTGGCGCGGCGCGTCCGGGCCCGGCGCGTGACCACGCCGATACTCATGCTCACGGCGCGCGCCGACGTGCAAGACCGCATCGAGGGCCTCAACGCCGGGGCGGACTACTACCTCACCAAGCCCTTTGACAACCGGGAGCTGCTGGCCTGCATAAACGCCCTGCTCCGCCGCCAGGGCACGCAGTTCGACGTGCTCGCCTACGGGAACACCAGCCTGGACCTCACGGGCTGCACTCTGAGCACGGCGGGCGGCAGCGTCCGGCTCTCGTCCAAGGAGTTCGACGTCATGCGCCTTCTGATGCAGGCCGAGGGCCGCAGCGTGCGCAAGGAGACCATACTCACCCGGGTCTGGGGCTTCGACTCCAACGCCGGGGACAACAACGTGGAGGTCTACATCGGCTTTCTGCGCAAGAAGCTGCGCGCCATAGGCTCGAACCTCACCATAGAGGTCATCCGCCTGCTGGGCTATCATCTGGAGGTGCACGGGGCTTGATACGGCGGCTGCGGCTCAAATTCGTGTGCATAAACATGGCCATCGTCACGCTGATGCTCTGCGCCATCTTCGCCATGGTGTTTTTCTTCACCCGGGACAACCTCGAGCGGGAGAGCATAGGCATGATGCAGGCCCTGGCGCAGGAACCGATGCGCCCCGGCGGGCCGGACGAGCGGCCGGAGGGCGTGCGCCTGCCCTTTTTCACGCTGGAGCTGGACGAGGACGGCGGCATAGCCGACGCCTGGGGCGGCTACTACGACCTCACGGACGGCGAGCTGCTGGAAAAACTGCTCGCCCTGGCCGAGGCCGGGGACGGGAACACCGGCGTGCTGGAGGACTACGGCCTGCGCTATTGCCGGGTCTGGGCGCGAGGGACGCAGTACATCGTCTTTGCGGACATGTCCAGCGAGCGGAGCGTGATCGCTAACCTCGTGAAAAACAGCCTGCTCATCGGCGCGCTGAGCTTTGCGGTCTTTCTGGTCGTAAGCCTGCTGCTGGCGCGCTGGGCGGTGCGGCCGGTGGAGCTCGCCTGGGAGCGGCAGAGGCAGTTCGTGGCCGACGCCTCGCACGAGCTCAAGACCCCGCTGACGGTGATACTCAGCAACGCCCAGCTCCTGGGCGAGGCGGAGGGCGACCCGGCGCTCCGCTCACGGCTGAGGGAGAACATCCTCTCCATGTCGGCTCGGATGCGCTCCCTTGTGGAGAGCCTGCTCGACCTCGCGCGGGTGGATTCAGGACTCGCAGGTCAGACGCTCTCGCGCGTGGACCTCAGCCGCGTGGTCTCCGAGGCGATACTGCCCTTCGAGCCGCTCTTTTACGAGCGCGGGCTCGCCCTCTCGAGCGAGATCGAGCCGGGCATCGCCGTCAAGGGCAGCTCGGAGCGGCTCTCCCAGGCCGTGGGCGTGCTGCTCGACAACGCGCAGAAATACGCCTCGCCGGGCGGCAGCGTGAGCGTGACTCTCTCCCGTCAGGGCGGCAGGCACTGTCTCATAGCGGTGGAAAACAGCGGCGAGCCCCTCTCCCCTGCCGAGCGGCGCGACATCTTCAAGCGCTTTTACCGCGCCGACGCCGCGCGCAGCTCCGGCGGGAGCTACGGCCTCGGCCTCTCCATCGCCCGCGGCATAGTAGAGGCCCACCGCGGCCGCATCTGGGCCGAAGCCCTCCCCGGCGGCAACCGCTTCTGCATACGGCTCAGAGTTCAAAAATAGTTTACGTTTGGGATACCCCCTTTTCAGGTTCGGTTCAGCCATCGATGCTACGCTAACCTGGTAAGGGGGTATCGCCTTGATTGAAGTAAGCCATCTCACAAAGCGCTACGGCGCGCATCTCGCCGTTTCGGACCTCTCGTTCAACATTGAGGACGGGCAGATCTACGGCTTCCTCGGCCCGAACGGGGCCGGGAAATCCACGACCATGAACATCATGACCGGCTGCCTCGCCGCCAGCTCAGGCGAGGTCAGGATCGACGGGCACGACATCTTTGAGGAGTCGGGCGCGGCGAAGCGGCTGTTGGGCTATCTGCCGGAGCAGCCGCCGCTCTACATGGACCGGACGCCGAGGGAATATCTCACCTTCGTCGGACACGCGAAGGGCCTGAGCAGGGCCCAGCTCGCAGAGCAGATGGAGCGCGTCATGTCCGTCACGCAGATAGGCGACGTCGCGGACAGGCTCATCAAGAACCTCTCCAAGGGCTACCGCCAGCGCGTGGGCATCGCCCAGGCCCTGCTGGGCGACCCGAAGATCGTCATCCTCGACGAGCCCACCGTGGGCCTCGACCCCAGGCAGATAATCGAGATCCGCGACCTCATAAAGGACCTCGGGCGCGAGCACACGGTCATACTCAGCAGCCACATCCTCTCCGAGGTCCAGGCCGTGTGTCAGACGATACTCATCATCTCCAAGGGCCGCCTCGTGGCCTGCGACACGCCGGAGAACCTGGAGCGGCTCTTTGCCGGCTCCACCACCGTGGAGCTCACCGCCGAGGCCCCGGCGGACGAGGCCACGCGCCTGCTCTCGCCCCTCGCGCACATCACGGGGCTGCGCTCCGAGCCGCTGGAGGGCGGGCGCTGCCGCGTGACGCTCGACACCGACAGCCCCGACGGCGACGAGGTCTGCCGCGAGGCCTTCTTCGCCTTCAGCCGCGCCGGAAAGCCCATCCTGCGCATGAGCACCGCCCGGGCCAGCCTTGAGGACATCTTCATCGAGCTCACGAGCTCCGACGCGCCCGCCGCGGCGGACGGAGAGGAGGCGCAGGCATGAGGGCCGTATTCAGGCACGAGGTCTCCTCGTATTTCACCAACGTCACGGGCTATGTGTTCGGCGCGTTTCTGCTGCTCTTTGCGGGCATATACACCATGGCCTACAACCTCCGCTCGGGCTACACGAACTTCGAGTACGTCCTAGGGAGCATGTCCTTTGTCTTTCTCGTCATCGTGCCCATCCTCACGATGAAGGTCATCGCCGAGGAGAAGCGGCAAAAGACCGACCAGCTGCTCTATTCCCTGCCGCTGAGCATGACCCGCGTGGTGCTCGGCAAATATCTCGCGCTGCTCGTGGTCTTTGCCGTGCCGATGCTCATCGTCTGCATCTACCCCATCGTGCTCGGCGCCTTCGGCAGCGTCTATCTGCCCGCGGCGTATTCGGCGGTGTTCGGCTTCTATCTGCTGGGCGCGGCGCTTATCGCCATCGGCATGTTCATCTCCTCGATAACGGAGAGCCAGGCCGTCGCGGCGGGGCTCTGCTTTGTCGTCATGCTGCTCAACTATTTCATAACCAGCCTCGCCTCCTACGCCTCCACCACGGCGGCGAGCTCGCTGCTGGCCTTCACGGTGCTGGTGCTCGTCATCGGCGGCGTGTTCCGGCTCATGACCCGCAGCGGCTTTGCCTCCGTCGTGCTCATGCTCATACTCGAGGGCCTGCTGCTCGTCGGCTTCCTGCTCGACAGCTCCGCCTACGAGGGCCTCTTCCCCGAGATAATGGAGCAGCTCTCGCTCTTTGACCGCTTCTACGACTTTGTCTACGGCATCTTCGACCTCGGCTCCGTCGTCTACTTCCTCACGGTCATAGGCGTCTGCCTCTTCCTGAGCGTGCAGTCCCTTGAAAAGAGGAGGTGGAGCGAATGAAAAAACCCAAAATAAAGCTGCCGCAGTCCGGCGAGATGATAGGCCGCCTCAAGACCCGAAGCTTCCGCGTCGGCGGCTACAGCGTGCTCGCGACGGTCATCGTCGTGGCCATCGCGGTGTTCGCGAACGTCCTTGTGAACGCCCTGCCCGCCAAGTACACGCAGTTCGACACGACCTCCACCCAGCTCTACTCCGTCTCCGAGCAGACCGAGCTGGTGCTCTCCGGGCTCGAGGACGAGGTCACGGTCTACTGGATAGTCCAGGACGGCCGCGAGGACGAGACACTAGGCACCCTCCTCGACCGCTACGCCGCCCTCTCGGGCGAGCTCACCGTCACCAAGGTCGACCCCGACGTGCAGCCCACCTTCGTGCAGCAGTACACCGAGGGCACCATCTACAACAACAGCCTCGTCGTCGAGTGCGGCGACCGGAACACCTACATCAGCTACACCGACATCTACGAGTACGATTACAGCGACTACTACACCACCGGCTCCTACTCCGAGAGCTTCGCGGGCGAGAGCGCGCTCACCAGCGCCATAGACTACGTCACCAACGAGGACCTGCCCAAGCTCTACGCCCTCACCGGCCACGGCGAGAGCGAGCTCTCGAGCTCCTTTGAGAGCGCCGTTGCCAAGCAGAACGTCGAGCTCGAGAGCCTCTCCCTGCTCACGAGCGACGGCGTGCCCGAGGACGCGGACTGCCTGCTCATAAACGCCCCCATGAGCGACATCTCGGAGGCCGAGCGCGACACAATACTCGAGTACCTCCAGGCCGGAGGCAAGCTCATCCTCATCACCGGCCCGCTCCAGGACGGCACGGAGCTCACGAACCTCGAGGCCGTCATGGAGTACTACGGCGTCACCGCCGCGGACGGCATCGTCGTCGAGGGCAGCGACAGCAACTACCTCTTCCCCGCGCCCATCAACCTCCTGCCCGAGTACGGCAGCCACGAGATAACCTCGCCCCTCTCCGAGGGCGGCTATTACATGTGCCTGCCCCTGGCCCAGGGCCTCGTCGTGGGCGAAGCGCCGCACGACACGGTCAGCGTGACCGAGCTGCTCACGACCTCGGACTCCGCCTATTCCAAGCTCAGCGGTTACTCCATGAGCACCTACGAAAAGGAGGACGGCGACATCGACGGCCCCTTCGCCCTCGCCGTCGCGATTACCGAGACACTCTCTGACGGCGGCGAGACCGGCGTCATCTGGGTCTCCTCGGCCTATCTGCTCGACGACTCCACCAACGCCAGCATCTCCGGCGGCAACGAGGACTTCTTCCTCAACTGCGTGAACTGGCTCTGCGGCTCCGAGAGCGGCATCTCCATCCACGCCAAGAGCCTTGACGCCGAGTATCTCGCCATCAGCAGCGGCCCGTCCTCCCTGCTCACCATGCTCATGGTAGGCGTCATCCCCGTCTGCTTCCTGGCCGCCGGCATCGTCATCTGGGTAAGGAGGAAAAAGAGATGAAACGCGGAAAGAAACTGCTCATACTGGCCGCCGTGCTCATAGTCGTGGCCGGAGGCGCCTTCGCCGCGCTGGAGTTCATCCCCGACGAGGAGGCCGAGGTCACGGAGAGCGAGGTCATCTATTCCCTCGACGCCGCCACGCTCACCAACCTCACCTGGACCTGCGGCGGCGAGACCGTGAGCTTCGACTACAACGGCGAGGACTGGACCTATGCCGACGACGCGGACTTCCCGCTCGACCCCACGCGGCTGAACACCATGCTCTCCACGCTTGAGGAGGTCACTGCCTCCAAGACCATCGAGGCCGCGGACGACCTCGCGCAGTACGGTCTCGAGGAGCCGGAGTGCACCATAACCGTCACGGCGGACGCCGAGACCGTCATCAGCGTCGGCAGTGAGACCAGCCTGGACGGCCTGCGCTACGTCTCCATAGGCGACGGCAGCGTCTATCTCGTGGACTCCGGGATATACAGCAGCTTCAGCTATGGGCTCTACGACCTCGTTTCCAAGGAGGCCATCCCCGACATGTCCGACCTCGTGAGCTTCACCGCCGAGCGCGCCTCCGGCACTCTGGTCATCGACTACCTCGAGGACAGCGGCCTCGCGTACAGCGACCGATACACCTATTTTGCAGACGACGGCGGCGAGTACACGGCGCTCGACTCCACGCTCGCGGGCAACTTCATCTCGCAGATAACCGGCCTCACCTGGGGCGAGTGCGTGGACTACAAGGCCGAGCTCAAGGACCTCGCTGACTACGGCCTGGACGACCCCGCCGTCACCGTCACGGTGGACTACATCGAGACCACCGAGGTCGAGACCAACGAGACGGACGAGGACGGCAACCCCGTCTACGAGACGCGCGAGGAGGAAAAGAGCTTCACGCTCGAGCTCGGCGACTACGCCGAGGACGGCGTCTACGCGCGCATCGCGGGCTCGGAGATGGTGTATCTCATCGACTCCGCCATCTGCGACAGCCTGCTCTACACCGAGGTCTCCGAGCTGCTGCCCGACGACGTGATACTGCTCGACTGGGACCGCACCGAGGGCTTTGACATCACGCTCGACGGCGAGACCTATGCCGTCACCATGGCGCTCGAGGAGAGCACCGACGACGAGGGCTCCACGAGCTACGACTACGTCTACACCCTGAACGGCGAGGACGTGGACTTCACCGACGTGCTCAATTCGCTCGAGGCGCTCGAGTCCGAGGGCAGCGCCGAGGGCGTGAGCACCGGGCTGGGCGAGGCCATCAGCTTTGTGTTCCACCGCAGCACCGAGACCTTCACCGAGGTCACGCTGACCATATACAACTACGACAGCACCACCTGCATAGCTTCCCTCTCCGAGGGCCGTCCGCAGTTCGTCTCCCGCGACGCCGTTGAGGACATCGTGGAGGCCGTGACCGCGCTCGTCGCCCCGGCGGAAGAATAGATACCAGGCAAAAGGAAAAGCCGCCCCGGTATGGGGCGGCTTTTTCTGCTTTGTATCGAGTTTTACGCCTCGAGATAGCGCATGATGAGGGCCGCAGCCTGGGCACGGGTCGCGGTGGCGGTCGGCGTGACCGCGCCGTTCTCGTCGCCCTCGACGAGGCCGATGTTCATCGCCCAGGTCATGGCGTCGGTTGCCCAAGTGCTCACGCTCGCCGCGTCGGGCGCGGTGATCGTGCCGCTCACCGCGGGCTCACCGGCCAGGCGATAGAGCATCGTCACGAGCTCCTGACGGGTGATGGCCGCGTTCGGGTTCTCGCCGTCGGAGATGCCCTTCGCCGTGACCCACTCCTGGGCCTTGGCATACCAGGTCGCGCCGCCGGTGGTGTCCACGCCCTCGGCACGGGCGATGATCGTCCACACCATCGCGCGGGTCAGCGTGTCGTTCGGCGCAAACACGCCCACGTCAACGCCGTCCATGAGGCCCTTCTCGTAGACGTACTTGACCGCGCTGTAATACCAGTCGCGGGCAGTGACATCATAGAACGGGAACACCGGCGTGTCCGGAGTCTCCGGCTCGGAAGGCTTCACATCCGGCAGGTTGCCCCACACGGCCACGAAGGTGGTGTCGGCGGTGACGGTGACGACTTCGCCAGCCTTGTGCGTGACATTGTTGTTATCGCGCCAGCCGAGGAATATGTACCCGCTGTTGGTGGGAGTGGGGAGGGTGATGGTGCCGCCGTCCTGGACCAAAGTGGTCACATCATTTTGTCCGTTGCCATATGCAAGAGTGACCGTGTAGACCTCCATTGCGGGAGTGCCGGCGCCGACTTCAGTTATCGTGTCGCCCGGCTCGGCATTTTTCAGAGCCTCATCCATGCTCTCGTGGTAGGTGTACATATTGTCGCTGTACAGCTCAAAGTTGAGGCCGTCCGCAAGGTACTCAGTGTCGACAGGCCTGTCAAACTCGCCGCCGGAAACGATGACTATCGCCTCGTTCTCAGCGCCGCCGTTTGGTTTCTCCTCATTGATCGGTCCCACAAATGTACCGGCCTTTATATTCAGGGTGCCGACAGTTCCCCCGGGAATATCATCATAGCCATCGTGGCCAAAAAATATGGCATTTCCAGCTTCGTTGGTAGAAATAATCTTTGTGCTGTCACCGCTGATTGTAGCGTCAGTGAAAACCATATAAACGCCTATTCCAGCGGAAATACTACTGTTCTCAATATTCAGCACATGATTGCTGCTGGTTGACTCTTTATAATTGAAGAGAAATACACCATACTGCTCATCGTCTGCGATAATGGTACTGTTTTTTATGTTATAGACAGAACCTTTACGTTCGAAGGTCAAGGTAGTGGTATAAGGATTCTGATAGACTGCATACGTATCAGACTTAATGTAAGCTCCGTCCAGTGTGACATTATTGCAGGGGCCCATACCTAAAATGCCGTTAATGCCACAATAAATCTTGCCGTATACATTTATAGTGCTGTATCCCTGGCTGACTATAGCGTCACAGTCGGCAATCACTGTCGCATCTTTTCCTATAGTAATGGTGCTGCCGGGCCCTTCATCAGTTTGTTTTATTGCTTCTAACGCATGGCTAGAGGAGTTGGCATGGCTGTGCTTATAAGTGCCGTTATCTATTCTAAGGCTTATCCGAGGATTAACTGTGAGCCCGTAAAACTCGTTGCAGGTCAAGGTATGCCCGCCCAAATCAAGAGTTAGATCTGCCCTTACATAGATGCAATAACCATAACCAGGATAATTGGCTTTGTCCAAATAACTCGTCGTATCATCTGCTTTTAGTTCTGCGTTATCCAGCAGCGTGATTGTTCCGCCTCCGCCGGCGTTGGCCGCGCTTATGGCTTCGCCGACGGTGTCGAAATAGGTGGTGTCCCCGTCGGCATTTTCATATTTTGCCACCGAGTTTTCTGTCTGGATGGTGTCACCATCCGCCATTGCGCCGACGGTCAGGAGCGATACTGCCATCAGGACAGCCAACGCTATGGCCAAAACTGATTTTTTCATAGGTGTTCCTCTCCTTTTGACATTTGTGCTGCCAAAGGGCCTTGAGGCGGGTAGAATACCCGCCTCGGGAAAGGGCCATGGCCCTTTTGGCGATTTACAATTTATACTATCATGCTTTCTGCCTCAGCGCAAGTGCAATCTGGTAAAAAAAAACGCCCGGCGGGTGGCCGGGCGTTTTTTTATTCCTTTATGTCCCCTCGAGCTCTCAGGTCGGCGACTATGTCCTTGTACATCTTCTCGTCTATCTTATACTTCGTGCGGTAGATGAAATAGCCCGCGATGATCATTATGAGCGGGATGACGAGCATGGAGACCTTGAGGGTCATCTGGCCCGCGGCGTCGATGGCTTCCGCCGCCGTGTCGCCGGTCTTGATGCCGCAGAGGACGAGGGTTATGCTTATTATACCAGTCGAGAGCGCGCCGCCTATCTTGTTGATGAGCGGCTGGATGGAAAATGTTATGCTGTCGTTGCGCTTGCCGAGCTTCCACTGGCCGTACTCGATGGTGTCCGCGAGGAACATGAGCATCAGCAGCTGGATGAAGGCCTGGCCGATGAACACGATGACGCCCGCGGCGGCGATGACGTAGATGCTCACCTCCGCGAAGAAGAACACGACGTAGCCCGCCGCCAGCAGCGCCGTTGCAAAGGTATAGAGCTGCCTGCGGCTGTGCTTTTTGGAAAAGGCCGGGAACACCGCCAGCGCCGCGAGCTGCGAAACGCCCACGACCGCGGCGAGGATGGCGTACATGTCCTTGTTCCCGAACACGTACTGCATGTAGTACATCGCAAAGCCCGTGGTAGTGCAGTAGCCCACCATGAAGAGCGCCATGGAGAGCGTGGTCCACATGAGCTGGTCGTTCTTGAAGAGGACGGAGAACATCTGCCTGAGGCTGGTGCCCTCCTCGGTCTTGAAGCGGCTGCGGTCCTCCTTCACGCCGAAGAGCGTGAAGCACTGGAAGCCCAGCATGGCGACCGTCACGGCCACGGCCACGATGAACCAGCCGTGCGGCGTATTGCCCATGGCCGAGGTCACGGGCTCCCAGGCGACCATGATGGCAAACATGCCGACGTTGGCGCAGATGCGGGCGAAGGCGCCCATGTTCTCGCGCTTTTTCTGGTCCATGGTCAGCGAGGGCAGCATCGACCAGTAGGCGATGTCGTTCACGCCGTAGGTGATGTCCCAGAGTATGTACGCGAGGCCGAACACGACGACGAACCAGTAGTTCGTGAGCCCGAAGTCCGCGAACAGTATGAGGAAGAACACGCTGCTCGTCACCGCGCCGATGAGCATGGGCGGCTTGTACTTGCCCCAGGGGCTGTGGATGTTGTCGATGATGAGGCCGGTTATGGGGTCGTTGAGCGCGTCGAGGATGCGCAGCACGGTGAGCACCATGCTCGCCGCCGCGAACACGCCGACGGGCAGGGAGAGGACGTTGGAGAGATAGTACAGCAGGGCGTTGGCCTCGAAGGCGTAGAACATATCCCGGCCCACGGTGCCGAGGCCGAAGAAGTATTTATTGCGCTTTTCCAGCTTAGTCACGCTCTCTCCTCCCCTCTCAGGCGTATATCTCGGTTATGCCGCGGATGATGTCGACGCACTTGTCCATGCCCTCGGCGGTGATGTGCTCGTAGGGGCCGTGGAAGGCGTAGCCGCCCGTGCCGAGGTTCGGGCAGGGCAGGCCCTCCCAGGAGAGCTGCGCGCCGTCCGTGCCGCCGCGGATGGGCTGGCGGAGCGGCTCCACGCCCGCCGCCTCAGTGGCCTTGACGGCGTTTTCGACGAGGTGCATGTAGTCCGGGCGTATCTTCTCGGCCATGTTGCGGTACTGCTCCCGGAAGGAGAGGTTCACCGTGCCCGCGCCGTAGCGCTCGTTGAGTATCTTCATGATGTGGGCCATGGTCTCGCGGCGCATCTCCAGCTTCTTCGCGTCGTGGTCGCGCAGGATATAGCGCAGCTCCGCGCGCTCCGCCGTGCCCGCGATGGCGGTGAGGTGGTAAAAGCCCTCGTAGCCCTCGGTGTACCTCGGCGTCTCGCAGCTGGGCAGGGCGGCGTTGAACTCCGTCGCCACCAGCGCGGCGTTCACCATGACGTTCTTGGCGCTGCCCGGGTGGACGTTCACGCCCGTGATGTTCACGACCGCGGAGCAGGCGTTGAAGTTCTCATACACCACCTCGCCCTCGGCCCCGCCGTCGAGCGTATAGGCAAAGTCCGCGCCGAGCTTGGGGATGTCGAAGTTCGCCGTGCCGCAGCCGACCTCCTCGTCCGGCGTGAAGCACACGGCTATGCGCCCGTGCGCGATCTCGCCGCCTTGCAGCTGCTCTATGAGCGTCATTATCTCCGCGATGCCCGCCTTGTCGTCCGCGCCGAGGAGGGTGTCCCCGCTCGCGGTGATGAGCGTCCGGCCCTTGAGCGAGGGCAGGTGCGGGAACTGCCTGACGCTGAGCGTCCGGCCCGCGCCGAGCTCCAGGTCGCCGCCGTCGTAGTTTTCGATGACGCGGGGCTTGACGTTTTCCCCGGAAAAGTCCGGGGACGTGTCCATGTGCGCGATGAAGCCCAGGCAGGGCGCGCCCTCGTGCCCCGGCGTCGCGGGCAGGTGGCCGTAGACATAGCAGGTGTCCGTCACCTCGGCGTCCGCCACGCCCAGCTCGCGCAGCTCATCCACGAGCAGCCGCGCGAGGTCGAACTGCCTCGCCGTCGAGGGCGAGACGCCTATGCCCTCCTCGCTGGCGGTGCTGACCTTTGCGTACTTTATGAGTCTCTCGTATGCTCTCATTTTGCTTTACCTACCCTTGTTATGAGATATATTTCAGAGCCGAAGTCCCCCGGGAGGCGCAGGGCCTTGTCGTATCCAGTGCCGGAGAACAGGTTTTGAAGCCGGATCCCGTCCATGAGCGCCGCGCCGGAGGCGGTACAGCGCTCGGTGTCCTGCCTGAGCCCCGTGAGCGAGTCCGCCGCGCGGAGTATCGCCCCGCCGGGGCGGAGCTTCACGGGCAGGGCGTGCTTGATGAGGCCGCCGAAGTCCGAGATGCGCAGCAGCGCCGGGAGGCTCTCCACCTCGTAGAGCGCTGCGGCGTCCAGGCCGTCCGCGGGCAGCTTTTCAAACGCCGGGGCCGCGTGGACCAGCCGCCGGAAATGCCCCGTCACGGCCTCCGCCCCGTCGCGCGCGACGCACTCGAACGCCTCCCGCCCGTCGGGCAGGTCGAAGCGGTAGAGCCGCCCGTATTGCAGCGTCATGCGGTGCTTTTTGTAGAACTCTATCCGCCGCCGCGCCTCGCGCATCTCCACAGGCGAGAGCTCGCGCAAATCGAGCTCATAGCCCAGGCAGCCGAAGCAGGAGACGGCAAAGCGCGTGCCCAGCGGCGTGTGCCTCAGCGTCTGCGCGTGCGGCGAGGCCGAGACGTGCGCCCCCATCGTGGAGAGCGGGTACAAATAGGAGAACCCGCGCTGGATGTCCAGCCGCTCTATGGGGTCGGTGTCGTCCGAGGCCCAGATCTGCGGCGAGAAACAGAGCATGCCGAGGTCAAAGCGGTTCCCGCCGGAGGAGCAGCTCTCGAAGAGGATGTCCGGCCGCGCGTCGAACACGCGGTGCAGCACCTCGTAGAGGCCGAGGATGTAGCGGTGCGAATACGCCCCGCCCACGCCGGCCATCTGGCGGTTCATGTCCCACTTGACATAGCTTATCTCCGCGCTGTCGAGCAGGTGCGTGACCGAGTCGACGATGTAGTCGCGCACCTCGCCCCTCGTGAGGTCGAGCAGCAGCTCGTTGCGGCCGTAGACCGGCTCGCGGCCCGGTTCCGTGATCGCCCAGTCCGGGTGCGCGGCGTAGAGGCGGCTCTTGGGGCTGACCGCCTCGGGCTCTACCCAGATGCCGAAGCCGAGGCCCAGCTTCTTCACCTCGCGCGCGAGGCCGGAGACGCCCTCGGGCAGCTTTTTCGTGTCCGGCTCATAGTCGCCGAGGCCGCCCGTGTCGTCGTCGCGGCCCACGAACCAGCCGTCGTCCATGACAAAGAGCTCCGCGCCCATGGCCTTGGCGCGCTTCGCCACGGAGAGCAGGCGCTTCGCGTCAAAGTCGAACATGAAGCCCTCCCAGGCGTTCACGAGCACGGGTCTCCCCCGCCCCGCCCAGGGACCGCGGACGATATGGCGGTTCACAAAGTCGTGCATCGCGCGGCTCATGCCGCCGAGGCCCTCCGCCGAGAAGCACATGACCGCCTCCGGCGTCTCAAAGCTCTCGCCGGTGCCGAGCCGCCACTCGAACCTGTCCGGGCTGATGCCGCTCATGACGCGCACCGTCCCGCGCGGGTCGGCGGAGACGCAGCTCATGTGGTTTCCGCTGTACACGAGGTTGAAGCCCCAGACCCGGCCGCGCCGCTCGTCCGCCGCGCGCTCGCTGAGGATGAAGCCGGGGTTCGCCCGGTTCGAGGAAAAGCCCGTACGGCTCTCGTTTACCAGCGTGCCCTCGACGGCGGTGTCGTGCCGGTGCGCCTCGCGTATCCAATTGCCGGTGAAGGTGGTCATTTTCAGATCCCGCTCCGCGAGGTCGAGGCTCAGGCTCATGAGCTTGCGTATGCTCAAGCCCGCGCCGGTGCAGACGAGCTCCGCGCGGCGGGTGATGACGTCCTCCGCCGGGTAGGTCGTGTAGTAGAGCCGCAGCTCCGCGCCCGCGGCCTCGTCCCGGAGCAGGACGGCGAGCGTCATGTCGCCGCCGTATGCTGTGGGCAGGCCGCACCTCGTCTCCGTCGAGCCGGGCGTTATCGTGTGGCCGACGTACTCGAAGTCCGCCGTCCAGCTCCCCGAGTCCGTGACGAACTCGACGGGCGAGGGGCGGTAGTCCCCCCTCCCCGCGCCCGACCACTCGAGGGGCAGCACGTCCAGGCAGTACGCCGCGCCGCCGCCCGGATAGAGCACCGAGTCGCCGTATGGCATCGTGCGCTTGAGCGCGAGCGCCTCCGCGTCCGCATCGCGCACGGGCGCGCCGTAGTGCAGGTGCTCCAGCTGGCCCTGCGGCGTCACCCTGAACATATACGAGCTGTGCTCCGTCCGGAGGTGGAACAGCCCCTTATCGTACGTTATAGACCTGCGGTGCGACATATTCATCGTACATCTCCTGCGTAACTCCGCCGTTTTGTATCATCTTCGCGTAAAATTCCCCACTGCGCTTGACCGCGCGCTCCTGCGTGGCAAAGTCCACATGCACGAGTCCGAAACGCGCCGAGTTGCCCTCTATCCACTCAAAGTTGTCGCAGAAGCACCAGTGGTAATACCGCTCCACCGGCGCTGCGCACTCCACGGCGGCCTTGACGTGCTCGTAGATGTAGCGGCAGCGGAAGGCGTCGGTCAGGTCACAGGTGCCGTTTTCAGTTATGTAAACCGGAGCATGGTATTCCCTCCACATGGAGACGCAGAGTTCGGCAAGACCGGCGGGGTATATCTCCCAGCCGAGGTCGTTGCGCGGGGAGTTTGCCCGCACGCCGTCGGCGAGGCCGGAGCAGGTGGAGCGGGTGTAGTAGTTTATCGCGATGTAGTCGTAATAGCGCCCGCGGCCGGAGGGGCCGCGCATCATGGCGCGGGTCATGGCGGTCTGGAAGAGGAACTCCGAGGTCCGGGCCGCCGCGATGTGCGCGGGGTTTTTGGGGTCCTCGGGGGCAAAGACGCGCAGATGGTTTGCAAAGCTGACGCGCGCGTCGGGGACGAGGCGGTGTATGAGCTTGTAGGCCTCGATGTGGCAGGGCGTGAGCGCGGCCATGACGCGCAGGGCCGTGGGCACGGAGCGCACTCCCGGCGGCCAGTCGCCGCTCATGTAGCCGTTGACGGCGTAGACGTTGGGCTCGTTGAGGGTTATCCAGCAGTCGACATACGGCGCGAGCCTGGGCACGATGTACTCGACATATTCGAGGAAGGCGAGCTTCGCCCCGCGGGCGAGGAAGCCGCCCGAGCGCTCGAACCAGAGGGGGTTCGAGAAATGCCAGAGGGTGACCATGGGCTTTATGCCGCGCTCGTTGAGGGCGCGGAGCTCCTCGACGTAGTGGGCGACGGCGCCCTCGTCAAAGACGCCGCGTTCGGGCTCTATGCGGCTCCACTCGAGACCGAGGCGGCAGCATTGCAGGCCCATGCTGGCCATGAGCTCAGTGTCCTCGCGCCAGCGCTGCCAGTGCATGGTGGCGACCGAGGGGTCGGAGCCGTCCTTGATGTTGCCGCGGCGGAACCAGTCGTACCAGTTGTTGTTCTTGTCGCCGCCCTCGACCTGCGTCGCCGCGCTGGACGCGCCGAGCAGCATGCCGCCGAGCGAAAAAGTGTCTCCCATAGCGCACCTCCCGTTTTGCTTATCATAGCACATATGCGGCGATGTCAAAAGAAAAATTTACCGCGCTGCGCGCGAATGAAAGTTTCGCCCGCCTTTTCAAAGGCGGCGGGGTGCAGGGGCGGAGCCCCTGCCCGCGCTCCGCAGAGCGCGGAACTCTCTTTTTGCTCATAAAGATCAGGAAGGGGGTTTAAGGGGGAAACCCTATCAAGGGGTTTCCCCCTTTT
>ERZ827478.11-NODE-11-length-192432-cov-152.950415_pt1 | contig 192432 bp, 190 predicted proteins | sample MGYA00519705_ERZ827478 | MGnify/ENA primary metagenome ERZ827478 (study PRJEB31778, sample SAMEA3449318) | human gut metagenome | biome: human gut; feature: human-associated habitat; material: faeces | place: United Kingdom | collected 2010/2012 ...
TGGGCAAGCCTTTCCCGGCGGTGTGCATCCGCACCTCCACCGAGCGCCCGGAGGCCCTGGACAAGGGCTGCTTCGTCCTCTCCGGCATCCACACGGAGCAGCTGCTGCAGTCCATTGATCTGGCGGTGCAGATGCAGCAAAACGGTGAATTCGGCGTGCCAGTGCCGGACTATACCGCAGAAAATGTGTCCGTGAAGGTCGCGCGGATTATCCAGAGCTATACCGGCATCGTGGATCGTTTTGTGTGGAGGAAGTAATGAACCGATTAAACCCAACATCCTTCTTCGGCGAATCGATTCTGAAAATAAACAATAAAAGTGAGATTGAGAGGAACAGCTGCAAATATGAATGAGAACCAAAAATCACAGAAAGACACAGCACGGGCAGAAGTGTCGCTTTGGAGCATTGTCGGGCTTTTGCTGCGCAAAATCCATTGGCTGATTGCCGCAGGACTGGCATTCGGTATAGGCGTATACCTTGTACTATCGCTCCTTGTCACACCGACCTTTGAATCACGCGTCACATTTTATGTGTACAACAATTCTGGCGGTGCATCGCAGTCCGGGTCAATCGACAAGAGCGACTTACAGGCGGCCGAAAGCCTTGCAACGACTTATTCAAAAATATTGGAGAGCAATTCTGTCTTAAATGCGGTGCTGAGTGATTTGAATAGCACTCTGACAAGAAAAGAGCTCGCGCAAATGGTTGATGTAGCAGTCGTTACGAACACCCAGCTCCTCGAAGTGGTAATCACCTCGACAGATGCAAATTTCGCTTGTAAAGTGGCAGAATCCTTTGCCAGTGTAGCACCGGCTGAAATTGTTCGCATTACGAAAGCGGGCGGAGTTGAGGTTGTAGACCATCCGGAGGTTGCAACGGAACAAGCTTCTCCACGGACGGCGTTTGATACCGCAATCGCAGTTGTGGTTGGCGTGATTATTGCTGCTGTGATCATTATCCTGAAAACACTCTCCGACACAACGATTTATCTGCCGGAAGATATTGAGAAATTGGTTGGTGTTGCCGTTATCGGACAGATTCCGGAAATTGAAGGCACGGAGAAAAACTATAAATACTGGGAACTCGCGAATGGAGGAACGATTAGCTATGAAACGAAAGACAATACGGCAAAACATGAAGAACAAAAGTGAAATCATTGCAAGCAACCGGAAACGCCTCCTGAACAACGATACCCCATTTGCTATTCGCGAGGCGTATGTCAAATTGAGGACAGGCCTCATGTTTTGCATGACGAAGGATAGGGACAGAGCCTGTAAGACCATTGCTGTCACCAGCGCAAATCCTTCAGAAGGCAAAAGCCTGACCGCAGCCAATATTGCAATCAGCTACGCTATGCTCGGTAAAAAGACCCTTTTGATTGATGCCGATTTGAGAAAGCCGACACAAAGAAGACTTTGGAAATTGGATGTCTCATCCGGCCTTTGTGATTTCATTGCGGGCATATGGAAATTGGAACTGGTAAAGGTAAAGGAGCTTCCGTTATGGATCATTGGTGCCGGAACCATACCACCGAACCCATCCGAATTGCTTTCTTCAGATAGAATGAAGATCTTTGTTGCAGAAATTGCAACGAGGTACGACTATGTCATTATTGACACGCCGCCAATCAATACAGTTGCCGATGCACAGATTCTTTCTGCATTCGTAGATGGTGTGCTGATCGTAGCAAAGTCTGGAACTACGACATCGGATGAGCTACGAGCTGCTGTCGATGCCGTTGAACGGGCAGAAGGAAATTTGTGCGGCGTAGTACTAAACGATTTGAATATGAAGTCTATGCGCTACTCCTATAAGTATAAGTACGGCGGTAAATATGGAGATAAGTATGGATATAAGTATTCCTATGCAGACCCGTATGAAAGAAGATAGTTCTATGATTGACTTATCGTTGGATTATCATGCACATATTTTGCCAGGGTGCGACCACGGCAGCAGCAGTGTAGATATGTCGCTCAAACAGATGGATATGGCAAAGGAAGCGGGCATACAGACGATTTGTGCAACGCCCCATTTTTACCCACATAAAGAGAGCGTATCGTCATTTATCGAAAGACGGCGACAAACCGCAGACAACTTGTGGGCACAAATTCCGGCAGATGCACCTCGTGTTTTGTTAGGAGCCGAGGTGCTGATTTGCGACGGAATGGAACGGTTGAACGGTCTTCGTGAACTCTGCCTTGAAGGAACGAATGAACTCCTGCTGGAGATGCCGTTTTATCGTTGGCCGGCTCCTATTTGGGATACATTGTATCGACTGAATGATTTGAGAGATATACAGATTGTGATCGCTCATGCGGATCGGTACCCACCGGAGGATATCCATCCATTGATTTCAGAAGGGATTCCGTTACAGCTGAATGCGGAATGCCTTCGGAAGCATTTGCATCGGAAACGTTACCTTGAGTGGATTCAAAAAGATTATGTTTCTTATCTCGGCAGCGATATTCATGAGTTCGGTCCGGGCTACCATGACTTTGAAAAATGCAGGAAACTGCTGTGCCGTTACCTTTAGAAGCGTAACTTGCATTTGAGCTTTCCTCAGATTGGAATGAAACTATGCAGAATACAGCAATCATCTATAATACCAATAAACTATCTCATGTAAAAGCCTTGCCGGTGCTTGGCGGTTGTCTGCTGCTTTCTGCAGCAGTTTGTGTGGCGCAGGTCCTTGGAAATTCGGCCATTCTACTGTTATGCCTGCTTGGATATCTGGTGTTTACTGCATGGGCGTGTAACAAAGGGATCGTTTTCCCTGTTTTGCTGTATTTTCTCCCGTGGAGCCCTCTGCTCAAGATGTATAACGGCGGAATCTCATTTTTTACAATTGCACTTCTATTATGCTGCGTGGTTTCCCTTCTGCAGAACAAAATGTCTTTGCGGCTTTACCAGATTATCCTTGCTGCGCTCCTTATGGCGCTGACATTAGTGACCAAGGCCATACAACATAACCCGATTGGAAATGACTATTTGTGTTTTCTCATTATGTTGTTTCTCTTTCCGTGCGTTATGCAAGGGAGCACAGAAAATATATCCTTCTACCGAATCACCATATTCTTTGCGTGTGGAATCGTATCAGCAGCATTGACAGCACAGCAAATTGCAACATTTCCAAATATATCGCAGTTTATCACCGTTGATTCATACCTGACTGTGACACGGTTGTCCGGCTTTTACGGGGATCCAAATTTCTATTCTGCTCATATCTCCGCATGCCTTGCCGGAATCCAGCTGCTGCTATGCTATGAGAAGGGTCGGCGCAGCCAAATTGTACTTGCTATACTGGCGCTGGTACTGCTATATTGCGGACTTCTCTCCGCCTCAAAGTCGTTTATTATCGTGACGGCATGCCTATTTCTTTTATGGGTACCGATCCTGTTGGAAAAGGGAGCCTCCAGCAGTCGCTTTCGCTTGTTTATGGGACTCCTGTGTGCAGGCATTGTCATTGCTTCTTCATCGGCTTTCCAAGCACTGCTTCAGATCGTTGATGACCGTTTTGCTCAAGCATCCAACATGTCTGAGTTGACAACTGGTCGAACGGATTTGTGGAGAAATTACATTCACGAATTCTTATATAACCCCATTACATTGCTCTTTGGCGAAGGCTATACAAGCATCAACCTAAACAACAAAGCATCTCACAATACCTTGATCCAGCTGGTCTATCAATTTGGGCTGATAGGAATACCGTTTCTTGTTTCATGGGTCGTGATTTCTTTGCGGAACCTGTTCGCCCAATTTAATGTCGGCTGTGTGCAATGGAAACATGTACTGCTGGTGTGTGTTGGAGTTGCATTGCCCTGGATGGGCATTGATATACTGCAATTTGATGAGTTTTTCCTGCTGCCTATTTATGCAGTGATCGGGATTGCATACTCAACAAACAGCACGGAAAACACATAGATTTGAATAGACGAGGAGGGAGAATATGAAACGAACGACCAAAAGAATTATCACAATAAGCAGTGTGCTCGTGGTAATCCTAGCACTTCTTTGCACAGGCGTTTCCCTTTACATCAACTCGATTTTTGATCGAATCGAAAAAATTCCGGAGGTTAGCCGGGTGGATCCGTCCAACGAGTTTTTTGAAACAGATTCTCCAGAAGAAAGCCCGACAACTGCTCCGGTTGTTAAGCCGGAAGACATTGGTTGGGGTGAAATTGAGCCGTTCCTGGACGATAAGCTGATCAATATTCTCCTTGTCGGGCAAGACCGCTATGTCGGAACAGCTCGGCAGCGTTCAGATACAATGCTTCTCTGCAGCATCAATCCAGAAACGAAGAAGGTATCAATGATTTCGTTTCTCCGCGATTTGTATGTGCAGATTCCGGGCGGCTATTCTGATAATCGACTGAATGCGGCCTATGCTTTTGGCGGTTTCCCGCTGCTGGTGGATGCCTTTTATACCAATTTTGGTGTTACGATCGATGGCTGCTTTGAAGTCGACCTTGCCGGTTTCCGGAGCATTGTTGATATTCTTGATGGTGTTGATGTCACACTGACCGCGCGTGAGGCAGAGGTGGTTGGCGTTGGCTCGGAAGAAAAGCTATATCATTTGAATGGAAAAGAAGCACTTAGCTATGCACAGATACGCAAATTGGACAGCGATTTCGGCAGAACGCAGCGACAGCGGACTGTTATGGAAGCATTATATAAAAAATTTCAATACGCAGATACTGACACCTTGATGAAGTTGTTTCAGGAGGTGTTACCGTACCTGTCGACGAATATGACAAACGGACAGATCATGCGACTGGCAGCGAAATGCATCCCTGCCTTTGGCTCAATTGAGCTACACAGTTACTGCGTTCCGGCAAATGACTCGTTCTATTACGCAAGCATTCGAGAAATGTCCGTACTCGTACCTGATTTGGACAAAATACGTGGGCAACTCGAAAATGAGTATCTGCCGCTTAATTAGGACAGAATTCGATTCATCCGTATGTACATTACGGATGAATCAAGTATATATGGAGAAATTTGACTTAGGTGTTTGGACAAAAGGAAAGGTGCAATGAGAAAGGCTGAAATTACGGTTCATTTATTTCAGGAAATACGCCATATTATGCTCGATCGTCCCGCAAAAAATCTGCATCGATATGAGTTTTGTGTTTGCTGTGGAGGTATTACGCCGTATCAGGTAGACACACCGGTTTGGATGCGGAAATACTACATTGAGGGGTGCGGACAATTGTGTAGATATTGCTATTTTGAAATCTCAACAAGTATGAAAGGTGGCTTGGACATTTGCAAGCAAACAAACGTGATCTTCGCGGACAACGATTTGGAAAACTGACCGTTATCCGCAGGGTCGAAGGAACTCAAAGCAACAGGGCGAGAGCAGATTCCTGGCTGTGTCGGTGTGATTGTGGTAATGAATCTGTTGTTCTTGGCTCAAATCTTGTCAGAGGACATACCAAAAGCTGTGGTTGCATCAAATTAAATGATCTGACCGGGCAACATATCGGAAGCCTGACTGTACTTGGTCGATCGGACAAGTACGCGACCAGAGGGAAAAGGAGTGTACGCCTTTGGGAGTGCAAATGCGATTGCGGTGCCATTACATATAAAGCAACAGATACCTTGATGGCGGGAGTGGAAAGTAGCTGTGCGAAGTGCGCCCAAAAACATAATGCAGCCTGCGCAATAAAAAATGCGGGCTTTATTGATGGCACTCAACTCAGCAAGATACAGAATATGAAGCCTTCTGCCGCTAACACAAGTGGCTGCCGAGGGGTTTCTTTCAACAAGAAGACTTTGCGGTGGGAGGCTCAAATCAAATTCCGCGGGAAACGAACAAGACTCGGAAGTTATAAGAACTTTGACGATGCCGTCCTTGTTCGGAAAAAAGCAGAGCAGGCCATTTTTGGAGAATTTCTGGATTCGCTGGCGCTAGAATCAAAGAAAGACGAGTAAGCACCACTGGGGTTGTGAATCTGACGGAGGGACATATCATGAAAAAGAGAACGAAAAATGTAATAAAAGGAATTCTCATTCCCATAGCTGTTATTCTTTCCCTGCTGATTGCTGTCGGCGGGTTCTATTGGACTAAGCTGGATAAGTTACAGTTCAGTGATGGAAAAGTTGAGTCCGGTGGCACAGTTGATGATTCCGATGATGATGTTTTAGAAGAAGAAAGCCGCATAGCTGATGCCATAAGCGGTTTGAAGGAACAGGAAGTAATTAGCGCATCCGGAGATGTTAATGAAAATAAGAATTATATCAATATTCTCCTGATCGGAACGGACGAACGAACTGAGTATTTCAATGATAATGCTCGTGGCGACAGCTGCATGATACTCACACTCGGCAAAAAGGATGGGTCTGTGAAGCTGGCCAGTCTGGAGCGCGGAATGGGCGTCCCAATTCTGGAAGGACAATATGAAGGTGAGTATGACTGGCTAACGCATACTTTCCGTTATGGCGGGGCGGACTTGATGATGCGTGAAGTGCGTGAGTGCTTTAAGGTGGATGTGGATCGGTACATCCGCGTAAATTTTGCTACCTTTGTACAGGGAATTGAATCAGTAGGCGGGGTAGATATTTCCCTGACAGAAGCCGAAGCAGCCTATATCAATAAATTTAATAAGGGCGGTATTACCTGTGTCGCCGGACAAAACCATTTGGATGGAAGAGCTGCACTGGAGTATGCGCGTTGCCGAAAAATAGACAGCGACTGGCAGCGTGTTAAGCGGCAGCGTAATGTCATCCAAGCGGCAGTCAACAGTACAAAGGATCTCAGCATTTCGGAATTGAATGATCTCATGAATCAGGTTTTCCCTCTTGTACAGACTAATTTGAGCAAATTGGAAATTACGGAATTGCTGATGCTGGCACCCAAATGCAGAGGAGCATCCATCCAACAGATAACGATTCCCATAAAAGATAGTTACGGCGGCATGACCGGACTTGGCGGACGCAGCCTCTTCTCAGTGGATTTTGATACGAACGCGCGAGCTTTACGGGAATTTATGTATGGTGAAAACTCGGATTCATAAGCAAGTTAAAAACGACCTCTCCATAGAGGAATTTTTCAAAAGTGCACTGCACACAGGTATAGCGAAATGAATGAAAAAGCTGCCATTCGATGGAAGAACATAGCAGGACAACATTTCGGAAAGCTTACGGCATTGGATCCGACCGAAAATCGATACGATGGCTCCGTGGTCTGGCACTGTAAATGCGATTGCGGCAACGACGCCTTTGTCCCACTGAAACTTTTGACACGTGGCTCAGTAAAAAGCTGCGGCTGTTTGTGGAGTCCCCCTCTGAAGGAGTATATTGGCAGGAAGTTCGGACTTTTAACCGTGCTTTCCTATGTCGGAAAGCACAAGGGTAATCATATTTGGCATTGCCGATGTGATTGTGGCAATGAAACGGATGTGCGACAAAGCAATCTGCAAAATGGTAGCGTTAAAAGCTGCGGTTGTCTCAAATGGAAAGATATATCTGGGCAGCGCTTCGGGCGGCTTACCGCTTTGGAACGGGCGGATTGCCCGAAACAAGCTTACCGCTGGAAATGTATATGCGATTGTGGCACTATTATTTATCGCACCGCAAAATCCCTACAAAGAGCATCAGAACGAGGCAAAGAAGCTGCCTGCCCCAAATGCAGCAAACGGATTCGGGGGTATGTGTCCAATACGTACATTCCCAAAATCATAAATAGTCCAGTGCAGAAAAACAATACCAGTGGTTACACCGGCGTGTATTATGATAAACAGGATGGAATGTGGCGGGCTGTAATTAACTTCCAGAAGAAAAGGACTGACCTTGGGAGATTTCAAAGAATTGATGATGCTATTAAAGCACGGAAAGATGCTGAGGATAGACTGTTCAACAGGTTTCTCAAAGAATTAAATGAACAAACACATTGATATGGGGGTGAACAAAGATATGGATTTGTTTGAAACGGTGCGTGATAAGCTTGGATGTGAGTACATATCCGATATGCGTAGCTGCAGAGCTTTGCTGAATGATGCGAAGAAAGGTTGTAGCCAGCTTCGACTTGGAGGCATATACCGCACGGGAACTTGCAGATATGGCGGAATATCTGTACGGAAAGAAAATGTATGGTGCAGATAAGGATGTTATTATCTCCTTTTTAAAACAGGCACCATAAGAAAAGCCTATGGAGAACTTATCCCCATAGGCTTTCCGTGTTATTGAGACTGTTTATTCCGACTGGTATTCAAAGGCGAGCCACTTGACACCGTAGGAATTAAATAAGAAACGATTGCCGGCATCGTTTTCTACATATTGCTGTTTAACATGGTAGTAACCTCTGAGTTCATTTTTGAGGTACTCATCTACGGAAATCGGTTCAACCCAAAGAAGTGTATGCTCTGCGAGAGCTGCTACCGGCAGTGGATTTCCCGATGGATAGACAGCTTCTGCAAAAGGTGCAGCGGCTGTAAATAGTTTGTCGGCCTCTGTAAATGAAAGTGTATTTCCGTCAGCGGTACACAGAGTTTCATTTATTGCATTTACTAACATCCAGCCGTGATCAGAGGACCAAACCGGCTTTTCGTGGAATAGCTTTAGGCATTGTACCGAAATGGGCTGCCCCGGCATTACGGAAACGGTATCGTCTAAACCAAGTAAATAATCTGTTGTTACGCCATATAGTGTCGCCATTTTAATAACGGCTTCAACTGGAGCAGATTTTCGCTCGCTCTCCCAAGCGCTTAGGGTGGGCTGTGAGACACCGAGCTTTGTAGCCATTTCGGTTAATTTGGCTTTGTGCATCAACCGAGCTTCTTTATATCGCTTTGGCATCTCATCGCCCCCTTTTTTATTTTTGAGGAATCCATTTTCCGCCCTTTGCCCCTCCGTCCCGTATAATATAGCCTTTTTTCTTTAGAACGGATATTGCACGTTCAATGGTTGGCCTGGAAACACCGAGCAACTTGGCAATATCTTCAGCAGGAGCCGTGGGACCTTTCTTGATTTCTTCGTAAACACGGCGCTGGGTTTTGTTCAGATCTGCATATTCGTTAACTGTTTCTCCATCATTTTCTCCATCATTTTCTCCATCGTTTTTGCCCGCGTTATCAAGTTTGATTTCCAAAGTGAGGGTGATACGATCCGGATCTACAGTTTCGACCAGTTCAGGTCGCCTAAATCCGCTTTCTTCCCAAATATTATAGACATCACACAGACCAGTACCTGAGCGCTCGCCAACATTGATAAGGGAGAACATATTAAAGATCCGACCGTTGCGGGCATCACTGATACCACCCGCAATGGCTTCATCAACGCTGATACGAAATGTGCCGGGATTTGAGATGGATATCTTACGGAACTCTTTGTCAATCACGATTCCGCGGCGACCATAATAGTCCGCATGGATCAATGCATTGGCAAGGCACTCACGAAGCGCTTTGTGCACCGGAGTGTCATCTATGCGCTGTAAATCCGAGTCTAATGCAAACGGGCGTTTCACATCAGCAGTCAGACGATCTATTATTTTGAAGTAGAAATCAAAGATATTGCCACTCCAATTACTATCATTGGAGCAGACACGGTCAGACCAACGGGTATCGTTTGACAAGCGCTCTCTGTAGTCGAGGAAATACTGAGGCAACTCGTTCGTGATAGTAATATAATCACCGAAGAACAACAAACCCGCCAGTGTAGGGTGCACCTTTCCGTCGTGCTGTCCCTTCCTTGCTGCTCCGATTTTCAGAAGAAATTCCTCGTCATCAAGTTTTGACCAAATATGACCTGGCTTCAAATTATTAAACATGATGCGGTAACGGCGGATTGATTCCGGATTCAAATCACTGTTCAGGAGGTTTTCCAACATCAGCGCGTCCTGCGGTGTGTCGGCCTGGTCACGCAGCATGGCCTTCACTTCTGCACCAGAGCAGCGATAGTCTCCCTCATGGTTTCTGCGGAAGGTACCCTTGAACATATCCTGACCGACAAATACAGGTTTGTCTCGGCGATCCGCGCGCGGAACCTCCATTATGATGAAGTGCATTCCGTTGTATTCCAAACTGTATACATGATGCTCCAGAAGGATATTGGTGCTGATTTTTTGACTGTTGTTCAGTGTGTTCCAGATATCAGAAAGCATCTGCTGCGGATTTACTACGCCACACGGAATAAACTCTTTCGTGACCTTATCTTCTTCGATGCCGAGAATAATCGTACCGCCGAAGGTGTTGGCAAATGAAGAGTAGGTTTCCCAAATACTGTTCGGGATTCCTCCTTTAGCGGCTTTAACTTCAATGTTCACGCGTTCGTGCGATTGCAATAAAGAAACGATGTCAACCATTTATTTCCCCTCCGTATGGCTTACCTTGATGTATTTGCCGCTTCTGATGCGAGCATCTGTTGGCCTTGCTGCATTCTCCGGAATCAACCAGGTATTTGCGACCTTTTGTACACCGGCAATTCTACCTTCACTGCACAGAACACCTATACGGCGGGATGACAGACCCCACTTTTTGCCTGCCTCGGTCGTAGTGATAAACTTCATATTCCCCAATATTCCTTTCGGCCGTTATTATATATATTATATTCGGTATGCGGAATAATATCAAGAGGATTCTCTAAAAAGGCTCAAATTTTAATTTTGACACCGCCGTCCGGCCATTAGAGTGCGAGGCCTATCACCTCAACATAATGCTAATTATGGCGAACTGAGCCACCCGGGCGCAGCTTTTTTCGACGGCGAGTTAAACATAATCAAATGTCAATTTGCCCACACGCAGTTATACATAATCAAAACGGTTGTAAACGCATCGCTTCCATCGTGTAATAGGGATAGGAGGCGATCGTATATGAAAGAATTTAAGGAGTACCTGATACGCATCGGGAAATCCGAAAATACTGCTTTAACATATTGCCGTAACATCCGAATGTATTTTAGTTGGTGCCGGGACAGCTTCGGGTCCGAGCCAAAGGAGCTCTACCGTTCCAATGTTTTAGAGTACATTTCCTATATGCGCAATATCCGAGGCTATAGTCCGAAGTCTGTCAATAACCACCTGTCGGCGCTGCGTTGCCTAAACAAGTATCTGGTACAGAGTGGTCGGCAGTTGGACATGGCAGTTCTGGACAGTGACTTTATGAAGGTGCAAATTCAATATGCCAGCCCATGCTCCGTTGATAAAAAAGAGGTAGAGGCATTCCGGCAAAGGATGTTGGAAAGCGGAAGCAAACGGGACTTTGCAATCGTGACCTTACTGGTCTATGCAGGCCTGCGCCGCAGCGAGTGTGTCAATCTGAAACTGGATCAGGTGGATCTCATTGCAAAAGAAATCCGCGTCATCGGCAAGGGGGACAAACAGAGACTTGTTTATATCAATGACCGAATCGCTGCAGCCATTCGGGAGTACCTGAAGGAGCGTAATGCAGACAGTCCCTACTTATTTGCCAGCCGACAGTGTGCGAAGCTTTCGGCATCTAGGATCAATCAGATATTCAACCAATACTCTGATACAATCACTCCGAAGACACTCCGGCACTTTTTCTGCTCCAACGCTTTGGAAAATGGTTATTCGATCCATGAGGTGGCCAATCAGGCCGGGCATAGCAATGTGCAAACCACACTGATTTACAGCAATCCATCCGCAAAGCAGATGAAGGAAAAAGCCAATAAGCTTTGAGACACTATGAGAAAAAATGTTTTACGCACGGTGGTTGTTCTGATTTCAGCGGCCATAACGGTATATGCAGCACACCGAATTTATCAAGAGCATTCTGAGTATCGTGAGGGTGCCGATTCTTATTCCGTCTTGGAAGCCTATATAAAGGAACCGCAAACGGAACCTATGCCTGAAGAAAGCAAACCCGAGCAGGATGAAATGTCGGAAAATGCAATCGCATGGCCGGTGGTAGACTTTGCAGCTCTGGAGAGCATCAATTCTGATTGCGTTGCATGGATCAGAATTGACGGAACAGAGATCGACTACCCTGTTGTACAAGGGAATGACAACAGCTTCTATCTGAAGCATTTGTTTGGCGGAGAATGGAACGGTGCCGGCTGCATCTTTTTAGACTTGCGTGTTGAGCCCGATTTGTCAGACCGACACAGTGTTTTGTATGGCCATCATATGAAGAATGGTACGATGTTTTCGGATATCACAAACTATAAAGATCAGACTTACTATGAGAACCATACAACGGGAATAATTCTGACCCCGACAGAGAATTACCGGATTGAGTTTTTTGCGGGCTATGTTGCCGGCGCCGATGACGAGAGCGCTTGGAAGGTAACATTTGCGACGGAGGACGAATATGTCGATTGGCTGAATGAAACAGTTGGCCGCTCTTTGTTCAAGAGCGAGGTAATACCAACGGCCGAAGACCGAGTTATAACATTGTCCACCTGTAGTTATGAGTTTAATAATGCCCGCTTTGTGCTGGTTGGCCGTCTGAAGTAGATCGTTTTGGATGCCATAAAATAAAAGACCGCAGACAATGCGGTCAAATCATTCGGGTAATGACTGTTGCGATTTTTTCAAGCCCATGTTTTTCTATGTATCGGTAGGTTTCATACAGATCCGAGAAGGATAATGCCTCATGGAAATATTCCGTGTAGTCATGGGCGGTTTTTAATAGCGGATACCGTCCGCCGGCATTAACGGCAATATAGTGCTTAGCTTTTGATACTTCTTCCATTTCCAATCCTCCCAACGAATCACACGATATCTATTATAATCGTTGTAGACGGCTTTTTCAAGGAGTTTGGCGAAACTCCTTGTGGGACAGATTGAAATCTGGAAAACTACTTGAAATCCACCTCGTTTTCTGCTATAATTTCATTGTAAGTTTCGTGGATTGCATTTTTGCAGTTATAGTTTTCAGGTTACACAGTGTCTGAGAGAATATCTTTCAGGCACTTTTTTATGCTTTCTAACGGGAAGCACAGAACCGGACGGACACAGAGGGACCTCCCTCTGTGTTTACAATTTCATCTTGGCCATTTGGCAACAAAGCACTCAGAGAATGTGTAAATTCATTCTTTGGGTGCTTTTTTTATATAGATCGGAGCCGCAAGGTTCCCCCAACCTTTTTTCTCGGGGAGCCTTATGGCTTGCCGTAACTATATACAAAATCCAATAAAGGAGTGATCTGACTTGAGAATACTTTCTCGAATTATTTTTGTTGCCATGCTTGCTATGGCAGTAATCATTATCCCGCTTGGGGCAGCAACCATCATTATGGCAATCGAACTCGGGCTTCTTTTTGAGGCGCTTTCCGGCATGTTGATGCTGTGCGTCTATATTGCCTTATGCCTGTATGAAGTGCGCGAATTTATTGCAGAGACCGAATGGGAGCAGCAGGAGCTAAACGGGGCTGGAGGTGATGAGCTTGACTCTTTACCTTGAGGCGACAACCACCATACCGGATCTGTTTATCGATTATATCGAGGTCAGACTGGCATCAGGCGAAAGTGCTTCCCTAAACTGGGATGAAAGCGAAATATATCGCAATCCTGACGGCTTTGGTGCCAAATACAAGGGCGTATATTTCGGAGAAGAACCTGCAAATGGAAGACTCGACGAGCTGTGCGATATGGTTATTACAGATATCGGGTTATATTCCGATACCATCTCCGAGTCCCAAATCACCATTTCGGAAATGGAATTCGTTGATAACGGGAGAAACCTAGAGTTTTCTCCGCCTAAAAACTGTATTCAGGAGGACGGCCATGTTGATGAGAAACAGTGAGCATAGAAAAGAACTGATTTCCGAGATACGATCTCTGGCACAGTCACAAGGATTGAACACGGTGTTTACCACATTCCTGGAGATTACCGCAAACAGCTTTGCCGCCCAGACCGACCCGGAAAATGCCGAAAAGCGAGAACAGCGATATCAGGAGATGGCGTCGACCATGTCGCCGGAACTTTTATCGTCATATGCTCGGATGTTGGCATTGCTGTTCCTGACTGTCCGTGAGTATCGAGATGATCCCTGCGACATTCTCGGAGGGATATATCGCGAACTGAATCTGAACAACGAGTGGAACGGTCAGCATTTTACGCCAGACAACGTTTGTCGCCTAATGGCGCAAATCACACTTCCATCGGACGAGCTTTCAGTTAAGGATGGTCCGATTACCATTAACGAGCCGACCTGCGGCTCGGGAACGATGGTTATCGGTGCCGTTTGGGCGATGCAGCAGCAGGATTTTGACTATCGCCGCAATACATTCTTTGTGGCGCAGGATATTGACATTCGCTGCGTTTGGATGACCTATATCCAGCTGAGCCTGTATGAAATCCCTGCCATGGTCATTCACGGAAACACCCTGACGATGGAAGAGTGGGACAGATGGTATACGCCGTATGCATTGGTACCCTTTTCGACGATGCGGAGTGAAAAAAGATGTGCTGTGGAACCTGCGAATGGACAACACTGATGCCCATAAAACAAAATACAAGGAGGAAAGACTGTACATGAGTACGAATCAAAATCTAATGCAGCATATGCGGGAATTGATTGATTGCATCAAGACGGCAGATGTTGCGTATTACCGGGATGATAATCCCACAATGACCGACCGTGAATATGATCTGCTGGTCGATGAGCTGAAGGAACTGGAAGCAACAACCGGTTTGATCCTTTCTGGGTCACCTACTCAGACTGTTTCCGGAGAGATTCTGAAAGAACTGACGCCGGTGCGCCATACCAAACCGATGCTCTCGGCGGATAAAACAAAGTCCGTTGATGAGATGCTCCAGTTTGCAAATGGCAGACCTGTGGTGCTTTCGTGGAAGCTGGATGGTCTGACACTTGTCCTCCGCTACGAAGGCGGAGAGTTCAAGCAGGCAATCACCCGAGGTCGCGAGGGCATTATCGGTGAAGATGTGACACATACCGTCCGCACCTTTATGAATGTGCCAATGTGCATTCCCTGTACAGACAAATTTGAGGTGCGAGGTGAAGGTGTCATTTCCTGGGCGCACTTTGAAAAGATCAATCTCAGTCTGAGTGAGCCATATTCCCACCCCAGAAATCTGGCAGCCGGCAGCGTAAGAATGCTGGATGCCCGTGAGTCTGGGAAACGGTATCTGGAATTCTATGCTTTTGATCTGATCAGCGATTCCGTCGAAGAGCAGAGCAAAACTGCCCAACTGCAATTTCTCGCAGAAAACGGGTTTGATGTCGTTCCGTATGTGCATACGGATACCCATGATGCAGATGAGCTTCGTGAGCTGATTGCAAATTTCAAGCCTGCTGAGTACGGCTACCCCGTAGACGGTGTGATTATGGAATATGACAATCTTGTCTACGGTCGGAGCCTTGGTGCCACCGGACATCATGAAAACCGACTGATGGCTCTCAAATGGGAAGACGAACTCTATGAAACGGAGTGTACCGGATTGGATGTTGCCGTGACCAGAACCGGAATGGTCAGCCTGACAGCGACTTTTAAGCCTGTGGAGATTGACGGGACGATGGTGAGCCGCGCCTATGTGCATAACTTCACCATCTATAAGAATCTGGCTTTGGGTATCGGCGACAAGCTTATGGTCTATAAGGCAAACAAAATCATTCCGCAGATTGCAGAGAACAGGACCAAAAGCGGAGAATTGGATTATCCGCATACCTGCCCCTGCTGCGGTTCAAGGCTCACATTCCATACCCTGCCGGGAGGAAGCAAGCAGTTGTTTTGCGAGAATCCGTCCTGTGCAGCCAAACTGGTTCAGAAGTTTGACCATTTCTGCGAAAAAACCCGCATGAATATCGAGGGCCTCTCCACCACAACGCTGGAGAAGTTTATCGGTCATGGCTGGATCAAAAACTTCGGAGATCTGTATGCACTGGAACAGCACCGGGAGGATATCATCCAGACGGAGGGCTTCGGCGTGAAATCCTATGAGCGATTGCAGGAATCCATTGAAAAGAGCCGCCATTGCACATTGGCAAAGTTTATTGCCGGTCTTGGCATCCCGATGGTCGGCAGACATGCCGGCCGTGATCTGGACCGCTATTTCGGCGGCTCATGGGAAGCCTTTGAATCCGCAATCCAAAGCGGCTTTGATTTTACGCAGCTTCCGAACTTCGGAGAGACGATGCACAACAACATTTACAAATGGTATGCGGATGAGGAAGAAGCAAAGCTTTGGCGTCCGCTGCTCGACAAAATCATCTTTGAAAAGGAGACAACAAATATGTCCACAAATACAAGCAATCCCTTCTATGGCAAAACCGTTGTTGCAACGGGAAAGCTGGAGAATAACACCCGTGACGGCATCCAGATGCGACTTCTGGAGCTGGGCGCAAAGCCCGGTTCGTCCGTCAGCAAAAACACGGACTACCTGATCGTGGGAGAAAAAGCCGGCAGCAAGCTTGCAAAGGCGCAGCAGTTCGGTGTGAAGACTCTGACAGAACAGGAATTTGAAAATATGCTCGCTGAATGATTTCAGCAAAATGTGGCGGAGTGGGTCTTTCCTGCTCCGCCATATTTTTTCGGAAAGGAGCTCAGAAATGAGACGAAAGAAAATCGGAACGATGGATTTTCACGGAAGTGTCGATATTACAGACCCGTGTTATAACCGGGATGTGTGGTGTCGCATGACAGATGTGAAGATCAGAAATGGTGTGTATACCTGCATAGCGTGGCATCACAAGGACAAGGGCACATTCGATAACGGTGAACCGTATTGCTACGATGTGATCGGGATCATCGGGATATACCTTGACGGCGTAATTCCGTGTCAGAAAGAGATGAAAGAGATCGGCAGTATCGGTGTAGACGCCGGACTGGCAGGCTTCTTTCATAACAAACCGGATTATACCGACGACGAATGGACCGCTTTCTGCGATCGAGTCAGGCATGGCGATGCCTGGCTGATCAAAGACGGCTTTTATAGCTCGTCTGGGTATGGTGATGGCTGCTATGGCGTGTATGCCTATGAGCAGGGCGGAGAGATCACCGCAATTGAAATCAGATTTTTATAAGGAGGACATTGGGATGAATCCACACAAAAAGAACATCGAGCTTACCGGCAGCCTGATTTATCCAATCGAAGTCGGCGAAGCTGCATTTATCCGTGAAGCAGACGGTATGCGCAGAACAAGTACCGTCCTGCGGACCAAGAAGATCTCTGCACAGGAAATTTGCATTGAAACTGTCAATACCAACTACCGCCTGCATGTGAAACAGGAGGTATCGGCATGAGCAGCGAGATCTACTATGACAGAGCTTTTATCCGTATAGGCGATCGCTTCATACCGGTTGTCAATCACGGTTCGTCCAATTGCTTCGATTTTGACGCCCACGGTCGGGAGGTTCCGGAAAAGCATTGGTCGGTTTTGAATTACACCTTTCACGGCCGCCAGCTTTTCACCGAAGAGGAAATCCGGCAAATTGCAGCGGTGTACGAAGCGGCAAACAGCGATAACCGCGACGGAATAAGGAAAAGCCGAAACCGTTCCTTTGGTGTAGGTGAATTTGGCCGCTGGATCATGAATGGGATGAAAACGGCACACACCGTGGAGGAATACAGGGCATGCGGTAATTCCGTTGTTGTAGTTGAGTATACGGAGCCAATTTGGAAAAAGCATGTTGTTTACACAACGGAAAAATTGCTCGACAAGCTAAATGATCTGGATGGGAACCCAATCTCGGTGTCCTTCTGGGATGACCGAACCGTGACACATCCGCCAACACGGCGCAAAAACGACTTATTGAACCACAACGATCTGACTGAATACTATGTACTCCGAGCTGCTCAGGGTTTCTTCGTCAAACGCAGCAGCCGACGCATCTGGTTTGCTCGAAAGATTCCGCCGACAGCAGCCTCTGTTCGGAAATTCGGAACGGAAAAGGCAGCGCAGCGGTATCTGGATGACAATGCCAAGTTCTTCGCAGAAATCGCGTTTCAGATCGAGCATATACAGAACGGAGGCGGCACCATATGAAAGAATCCAAGGCTGACCGTTTCCGCCGAGTGGCAGATGCACGGGTGAATAAGATCATTAAGATGATCCGCTTGCTTGGAAATTGCTCCGGAACGGGCGTATATGAGTACACGGATACACAGGCAGCATACATCTTTTCAGCGCTGCAATCCGAATTGGACAAAGCCAAAAGGCGGTTCAGAAAGCCGTCGCTCGGAAAACATCGTTTTTCATTGACGGATACAAACGAGTTCGACAACGATAGCCCTTTGGAGCCGACAATTGCACTTGCCCTTCCGGACGGAAGCTACCTTCGGGCCGTTGCATATGAGGACGACCACTTTCCTGCCATCAATATCTATTGGGATCACGATGGTGGAAAAGCTTCCGAGCTGCTCTGCTTTGCAGAATACAATTCCGAACGGAATGAAGGTGCGCAGATCTGCATCGGCACCTATGTCTCAGACGAGGATGAAACCCAATATTATGCGCCATATATGGCAGAAAGGAATAACGAACCATGAGTTCAAAAGTAATAAAACTAACATGGTCGGAGGTTGCGGAAATGGTCCGGGCAGAACTCCGAAAAATCATCGACAGAGATGTTTTCTGTGTGGCAAAATCCGATGACGATACCTACTGGGATATCAGTTTCCCTTTGGAGAGGCTTCCCTTATCCGATCTGCACCGTATACTCGAAGCACTTGATGCAACGGATAGTCAGCGTGATTTGTCGCTTCCACCGGAGGAGGAACATGCCGACAGTGTCAGTTCACTCAGTATGACGGTGAGCCAACTCCTGCTTCGCAGAAATCTCGGGTATGACTGGGAATGCCTGCATCTTGCCGAGGACAGTTTCTGGATACTCGGAGTGAAGGATGCTCCCGAAACCGATGACTTTATCAAAATCGGCAGTCAGCGTTTTCCGCTTGGCAAGCTGAAAAGCCGTCAGGAGGTACTTGAATATCTCCGTGAAAACGGTGCATCACATAGGGCGCTGATGGACATCTGCGAGGAGTACATGGAGAAATATCAAAATGAACTGTGCTGGTATTACCCAACCACGGACGAGCTGCATCTCGGCACTTTCCTGCTGCTTGTAAAAGAAGGCGTGTTGAGTCTGCCGTTCAATGAAGTAGACAGCGTTGATTACGAACTGTTCTGCTTAGAGGATGCATGCCTTTGTGACGCTGCGTCCATAAACCTGCTGATTGCAGACTGGTACCGTTTTGACTCAGACCTCCGCCATGCAATGGAGGGAATGAGGCGGTATTACGAAAAAAAGGAGGTTGTCAGTATTGAAAATAAAGCTGTATCAGATCGCTCCTGAAAAGGATGGCAAAAACCTGATGTTCATGGGTTACGAATTTGCCGTATTACACGGTGGAATCAACGCAGACAGCTACGAGCTCGTCTTTGACGGAGATTTACCTGTGCAGACAGCGGAAGATGTTTTTCGCATTTTCAATCTGGAACATCCGAATGGATACAGAGGTCGCTCTATGAGCGTTTCGGATATCGTTTGGATGGCGGGTATCGGGTATTGGTTCTGCGATAGCGTTGGCTTCAGGCAAATCAAATTTGCTGGAGAAAAATGCTGCTGGAGGAAGTTTGATGGATGAACTGTATCAAAATCTCGTCAGACTGAGTCCAAAAGAGCAGGTGCCGTTTCGGTGCATCGGCTGCGGAGAATGCTGCAAGCATGTACATATGCAGGTTCCGGTCGAAACGCTGGATGCGTTCCGTATCGTAAAGCATTTGCAGCAGCAAGGCGAAGATATCAAGTGCATGGATGATTTTTGGGAACGGTACACTGAGCCGGCATTGTTAAATGAGTGCGGTTTTTTCGTGTATTTTCTCAAGACGCAGGGACCGGAGGAAGCTTGCATTTTCCTGCAGGATAATCGGTGTCGGATCCACACGGTTAATCCGAGGGCTTGCCGGATATATCCGTTCATTGTAGACCCGAAGGGAAACGGCAGATATGAGTATCTGGTATCCTATTCCGGATGAACGCAAGAAGAAAGCGGTTATGTGCTTTCACTGGGCTAAATACGGAAATTTCGACACGGGCAAACCGTTCCTGCCTCAGTATGCGCGAAATCTGAAAGTATTGCGTGAGTATCTGAAAGAACTCACAGAGTAACAGGTCAGTATGACACAACAAAGAGGCGTCGTTTTGCGGCGCCTCCATCTATTTTTGGAGGTAATATCAATGGATAACAGACTAAAAGAAATCGTAGACAATTTTGACAGCTTGAAAATCGGAGTGGACGAGCCCTTCCGATTTCATTGCACCATGTGCGGCAAGTGCTGCATTAACCGAGAGGACATTCTACTGACACCGCGAGACATATACTGCATGGCAAAGGAATTGCAGATCTCACCCGAGGAACTGTTTAAGAGATATTGCGAGACCTATATCGGACATGACTCCTGCATACCTATTGTCCGACTGAAGCCTCGTGGCTCAATTAAACGGTGCCCGCTTTTAAAGGATCGTAAGTGCAGTGTTCATAAGGCTAAACCGGGAGTTTGCGCAATGTTTCCAATCGGGCGGTGCGTTACCGTGGATCAGAAAGCTGCAAAAACAGTTAACGCCAAGATTGGAGAAATACAGTATGTTTTCATCAATCCCGGCTGCGGCGATAATGCCGAAACGCATACCGTAAGAGAGTGGCTGAGTGAATTTGGCATTCCTGTTGAAGATGAGTTCTTTAAGCTGTGGCATCAAAAGATTTTCCAACTCGGCTCGATTTTCCGTAAGGCGGAAAAGATATGCAGCGATCAAACAATGGAATTCGCATGGACGGCAACTTTCGTGGAGCTCTATCTGGAATACGACACGAGTAAGGATTTTCTCCCTCAATTTGAGGAGAACTCTGAAAAAATCCTTAATCTTATGAAAATGATGCCAACATCGAAGGATGGTGTAAACCATGCGTGAAGACCGAAATCAATTTCAGATCATTCGCAAAGATGCCCGGAACTGTTTTGTGGAAAGCCTGAATGACAGCTTCTCTATCGGCAGGATCCATCTGGCCTTTGCTGCTTATGATCAGTCGAAGCCGGCCGGTCAGCGCCAGACGAACAATGTTCATATCTATATTGCTGTGGATGAGTTTCTGGAGCTGTGCCGGAAGCTGGATTGCGGTGAGCTGCGGTATATGCTGCAAAGCAAAAAGAAAAACGGCGATAATACGCCGTTGTATCAATGCCTGGGCGGCACATCTGCCGAAAAACTCAGAGCCATCGGTCGGGCAAGGCCGGACGGAAAAAGCCTTTCCCGCGTGGCGCAGTTGGTACCGGCCAACAAAGCGGATTTCCTGTTTGTTGCCGACAGCGGCCCCGGCGAAACCAACGAAAAGGGATTGATTGTTCCGAAATTCGGTAATAAGCCGGAAAACCATGTGGCAGTCATGATGAGCTTTGAGTCACTGAGCGAGATGTTCCTGATAACAAGGATGCATTATCATTGCTGGCTCACATCGTGGTATCAGCAAAATGCAAATCAACCGGCACGAAAGCAGGGACAGTACAGTGAAAACCACAAAGAACCGGACAGTTCTTCTGTTCAGATGTTCTAACGTGGTTCGGGCGGCAGGGAGTAAAATCCTTGCCGCCTTTTTTCATAAGTATAGTAAATCAAAATACTCATTTGTTTCAGACTCGTTGCGTCCTTTTGCCGCCTATTAAATGGCGAAAAAATGGCACAGAAAAGCCGATGACACGGAAATGAAAAGATGTTATAATAATACCGTCAATCAGTGGGCCTGTAGCAAGGGCCCACTTTTATTATGCCAAAAAGGAGTGTGCAAAAATGAAATACTGTCCCTACTGCGGCGCCGATATTCCAGACGGCGCCGTTTCCTTTTGCGCTGAATGCGGAAAAGCATTACCGGCCAAGAAGGAGAAACCAGAGAAGTCAACGCCGGTGAAAAAATCATCTGCAGGCAAAAAGAAAAAGCATAAGTCCTCAGTTGTGACCGATGCTGAGCTCCGGAAAGCGTACAATGACGGCTATGACGGATACTATGAGGATCTTCTGCCGGTCGATCACGGCAAGGAGCGCTTTGAAACTGACTCTGCCCCGGTAAAAAAGATCATTATCCTGGCAGTCGGTGTGCTCGTTGTGATTGGACTCTGCGTACTGATGCTGTATTTTGTCTGATAGTTGTAAATCCGGTGTGCTGCCCGTGTAATGTAAGTAAAAAGCATGCGAGGTGGCAGAGATGATTTATTTATCCAAAGGAATTGTGCAGAAAGGCTCTACGGAACAGCTCCTATTCGTTTTGTATGGTGGTCAGAAATTTGAACTCACAGGAAATGCCGCAACAGCATGGCTGAACGGCCGCTTCAGTTTTGCGGAAGCTCTCGGGCGCAATGAGCCCCCGGTCACTTATCTGCAAAAACTGGGGCTTGTGGAAACGGAAGCGGACAATGACGAGCTTTCCCGTTATCGGATCGCATCAAAGTGCATCTTCTGTCCGGCAGACACTACCGGACTATCTGTGCTCAGAGCTATGGATAAAGAAATATTGCAGTGGCTGAAGAATGCCGGTGTTCGTCTGACCGTAGCAGAGCTTGTATATCTCATAGAAAACGGGATCAAGCCCACGCAGGACCTTCTGTATACGGATAACCGGCAGAAACTGATCGAACGGATCTATACGGTCGATACAATTGCAGACAATCTCCTTGAAAATCAAATGGAAACAGCAAAATGCCGAGATGCCGTTGTGCAGAGTCTGATGCGGCTGTTGAAAAAGAAATTAGTGCTCGTATTGTGAGGTGAAATTGGATGAAGGAAAAGTTCAAGCAACTCCCTGAGCCATTGCAGCAGCAGGTGATCCGGCGCTTTGCCGTAGCAATCGTATTTGTGCTTCTCTTCTTTATTACGCTGTTCGGCTTTTGGGATGTCTACCTTTTCCTCCCCTGCTTGTTCTTTGCCGGATTCTTTATTGTAAATGCCTTACGGCTGCTTTATACTTGTATCAGGGGAGATTATATTTCGGTAAGCGGCACCTGTGTCCAGGTGGAAACGACCGCAATACGAAAGCGTATAAAAAGTCTGACGCTTGAGTATGAAGAGGAAGAGCCAAGGCTTTTGACCGTTTCCATACGCGAAAGAATGAAACGGCTCAGCGTGGGAGATACTGTGATTATATACTTATCGGAAAAGACACCGGTGTACAGCCGTGACGGAGCATATCTGATCTACGGTTATTATGCTGTTGAAATAAGAAAAGGGGCCTGACTATGACAGACAGAGACAGAATACTCGGCTTACTGGAGGAGATACACAGTCTGGTCGAGGAAAACGGGAATGCAGACGGGACACTTCGCTTCGATGCGCTGAGGGCAATGGTTGCCTTGGATTTTGCCAAAACGGAGATTGAAAAGATGATTTCGGGGCAAATTCCCCAAACGGATTGACTATTTCGATGGATTATGCTATACTTACATTGTAAGTTTCAAGATTTCCCACGAGAAATCCGAGTAATCCGAGTTTTCAAAGTGTCAATTAGCACGCAATGTGCTGGTTGGCACTTTTTTTGTTTCTGTCGGTTTCTACCCGTGATAAACGGGATGAAATAAATATTTTTGTTGCAGGCAAACCCTGCAGAAAGGAGTACCCTATGTTAAAAGTATTTGCAACCCAGGTCGTCGTATCGAGAGGATATGACGGCGCAGCAGCCATCAAGTTTTCGGAGAAAGGTGATGCGGTGAGATTCCGGATCGGCAAGAAGCTCTATGACCCTAACGCTGAGAATAATGCTCGGTGGATCAATCTGGCAGTTAAGGGCTTCGGCCCGATTTGCGAGCGCATCAAGAAGATGCAGCTCAAGGATGGATCCTTTGTCAATCTTATCGGCCGTCTGGACGAGGATGTTTGGGAAGACCAGCAGACTCACGAGAAGAAAAGCGCAATGGTCATCATTCTGGATGATATTGAGTATGCTTCCGGCGGAGGTAAGTCTAAGGATAACCAGAACACCAATGAAGCGCAAGGACATCCGGCAGCACCGGCTGCGGCCGTACCCGCAAATAACGGCGGCTTTACCGGCTACGAGCCGTTTGGCGGAGGCAATTCCTTCTTCGACGAAAACTGAGAGGCAACAATTGAATCGGGCGTATAAGAGGCGCACATAAGTGACCGTATGGTTTCTTGTGTGCGCCTTTTTGCGTTCAGAAAGGACATCTCAATGAACAACAAAGACCGAAAGCGGCAAATTGCCTATGAGGCACTGATGATTTTGGGACTGCTGGCTCTGTTGACATTCATCTGCAGACTATGGCCGATCCTGCTGCTCATCATCCTCGGCATTTTTGTTGCAGCGATCCGACTGCTGTTTCTATCCGGTAATCGTGTTGACCCGGTAGAACCGCAGCCGCTGCTTCCTGCCCCCATACCGGCACCGACGGAAAGCGATCTGCGGAAGCTGGCGCAATCCCTCATTACCAGCCGAATCACAACGCTTGTGCTGAATGAGTATCCGAATGCCAGATGGATATGGGAAGCACCGAATGCTTTTGAATTGATCGAACTCGGCGAGGAGGTCTATATCCTGCTCAACCGAGCCGGCGGTTATCGCAAAGCAAAGGTCATTATTCAGAATCTTCAGGTAATCGGCCTTCAGTATCAGGAGATACCGAAAAAACCGGATGAGTCTGAGGAACGGACGGAAGCTCCTGCCACAGAGCAACCGAAAGAAAACTATGAGCTCATCGCCTTTGAATGGGCGGAGTCTCACATCTTTGAGCTGAATGCACGGTGCAATGATGCCATCGGTCAGGGATTGACCGAAATCATCCTGACGGCTGACGACCTTCCTACCCGTGAGAGCTGGGAGAATGTCTGCCTGGAATTGCAGCGAGCCGGGCTTGAAGATGCCGTATGTATTGCGGAGGGAATCAAAATCAATCTATCGCACTGAGTGCAGAAAGGGAGTAAAGTATGGCAACATACATCAACAACATTTTTAATTTCGGCAGAAGGCTGCCGTCGCCGTTTGACACCATTGCAAACAAAAAGATCAAGGTATCTTCCAAGTACGGCGACGGGACAACTTCTACCCTTTGCAGCGCGATGATCAAGGCGATCCATGCGGTCTGCCATTGCATGGACGGGTCCGGTGAGGGCGCTGTCGGCATCATAGATCATCGCACGGCAGCAGAGTATAAATCCTCTGTCAGTGCGGATGCCTATCATCTTGTTGTGTACGACAGCAATACAGGCACCTTGCTGGCGAGCGTCTATGATAGCAATATGGAGACCTTTGAAAACTACACCCTCAACAGCAGCGGCCGTGACGGAGCCGCCGTTATGATGGCACTGTTCCCGATGCTGATGCAGGACGATGAATTCAAAGAAAACTTCGAGGCTTACCAGGACGAGCTGAACGCCGGCTATCCCCATATGGATAAGGCCACGGAATACATGGCGCTTATGTGCGACAATGCCTATCGCCGTATCAAGGATGACAGCTGCGCTGCCCATATCAAGGTCAATGTAGATAAGGCAGGCAATCTGATGCGTGTATCTCAGACGCACCTGGATTCCGGCAGTTTTACACCGACTACGGTACTGGCGGGTGAATTCAAGATATTTGCTCAGACCGGACCGGCGCAGATTTATTCCGCAACGGAAACCATCGACCATGTGGATTTCGAGGGACAGTATGTGCTGAACAAGCGCACTTTCAGCCCGCAGGAAGCGATGCTGATTCCAAAGCTTCCGGAGTGGTATATCATCCCGAAGGAAGTTGTAGACATCTGCAAGCACGCCAAGGCGACGACCGACAAATCCATGCAGATGCGTAACTTCTTACTGCGCGGACCGGCAGGTACGGGTAAGACAATGGGTGCAAAAGCCATTGCTGCAGGACTCGGTCTACCGTATATGAAATACACCTGCTCAGCCAACACGGAGATCTTCGACTTTGTCGGCATGATCTTTCCGGATTCTGCGGACGGATCTACGGGCAGTGCCCAATTGGACGCCGAACGGGAAACACTGATGCAGATGGGCGGCATCAACTATGCCAATGTTTCAAAGCTGATGAAGCTGCCCGACCTCGACGATATGGACTACGATCCGGCAGGTGTCTATATGGCGCTGACCGGCGTGGAGAATGCCGCTGCTACCTCACAGGATTGCATGTGCATCGTACTTGACTGTGTAACGGAAAAGGTACGGGAGCTTTCCAGAACCGTGGAAGATAAAAGCAGCAGCGGACAGACCTATCGCTATGTGGAGACTGACTTTATCAAGGCGCTCAAGCACGGCTATGTGATTGAGATACAGGAACCATCTACTATCGTCCAACCGGGCGTGCTGGTGGGTCTGAATTCTCTTTTGGAGCAATCCGGCTCTATCACGCTGCCCACCGGCGAGGTTATCCAGCGTCATCCCGACGCCGTCGTAGTTGTAACGACCAACACGAGCTATGAAGGCTGCCGTGGCATGAATCAGTCTGTGCTCGACCGAATGAGTCTGGTACGGGATGTGGAGCTGCCGAGCCCTGAAGTGATGGCGCAGCGTGCTATGTCGGTCACAGGAGCTACGGATGAGTATGAGGTGTCCAAGATGGTGCAGGTAGTCAATGACCTTGCGGAATATTGCCGCAAAAACAGCATCACGGACGGCTCTTATGGTATGCGCAGTCTGATCGACTGGATCATCAGCAGCGAGATCACCGGAGATGTCTACGAATCGGCACTGTATACCATCATCAGCAAGGCAACTGCCGACGAGCTTGACCGCGAAGCACTGATCAGCACGGTTTTGGAACCGATTTTTGCACCGAAACGGCATAAAGCGTCGGCATAACAATTTCAGAGAAAGGAGGCTACCCTAAATGGCAAGGGTGAATCATAAATTAGTCAAACAGCGTCTCAATGAGAAGCGCAGCAAAATCACGGATAAGCAGTTCTTTTCTTCCCGTATGTTGGCGGGGCATTTTGAGGATCTGGCAGCAGCACAGACCAGACGGTATCATTACAACCGTCGTGTCCGTGTAAATCTCTACTGGAAACCCAAGGATGCCTTCACTGCGGCAACGGACAATATGCAGATCCGCATCAACACGGGCCATCCGTTGGTGACCAAGGTCAAAGGGCGCGAGAATCGGTATCAGATCGTGTGCGGCATGTTTGCGCACGAGCTGGGGCATGTGCTCTTTACTGATTTTCTTTCAGTCCAGACTTATCACAACTATCTGGATAGCTTCAAATGGTATCCTCGCCCGCCGGCTTTCCGGCTGGCGGCGGATGCCCGGAATGAGAAAGCGTTCTGGGAATATGTCAAGGAGGACCCAAAGAATCTGCAGATGGTCCATCAGATCGCGGCGAACATTGCCAATATCATTGAAGACGGGTATATCGAAAATCGGATGCTGAACAGCTTCCCCGGTACACTCGGCTACGGCTTGGAAACGCTGCGCGAGCGTCATTTTGACGAGATCGATACGGTGACAGAGCTGATCGCCAAGGAAGCAGACGACGATGGGCATATTCTTGAAAGTATCCTGCAAATCATGCTGTCCTACGCCAAATTCGGTCGAATCAAATACGGCGGCGAGCCGAAAACAGACGAGCGCATAAAGACGGTATTCGGCCTGATCGATGACATTGATGAGGCCCTGATGAACCGTTCCGGTAAGGAGCGCTTGAATGCCGTCAACACCGTAATGATCCGTTGTTGGGAGTACATTCAAGATTTCTGTGAGGTTTGCAAAGAGCATCAGGAAGAAGCGGAAGCTGCAGGCGGCACAGTCACTGTGGCGGAAACGCTTTCTGAAATTCTCAGCTCCATTGCCGGCACATCCGAAGTCGGCAGCGGAAGCAGTACCCCTGTTCCGGAGACATCCGGCAGTACCGGTGAATCAGCAACGGCTGCGGCAAGGGCTGAAACAAGATCCGAGGCTGCTGAGAGCGAGTCTGGCGGCGAAAACACTTCTCCCCAGACTGAGTCGGAAAACAACGAAAACGCATCTGAGTCTGGAGAAGCCTCGAATCAATCAGATGATTCAGAAAATGCTCAGCCCGGTGGCGGAGGTTCCGGCTCCGGAAAGCAGGAAACCTCGGAATCCGAAAAAGGAAGAATTCCGCACCAACAGACAGACGGCGTCAGCGCTCCTGTCGGCGGTTCCGTCACGAAAAATTCCGAGTATCAGCGTGAACAATATGACCGTGCTGCCTCAGATATTGAGCGAATCCTGGACAATATGGCGGAAAAAGCTGCCTGCGAGGAGTTGGAGAGCGAGCGCATACGGGAACTGAATGAAGCCGCACAGAGTATTTCCTACGGGGATATCCACAGCGGCGTCAATATCCGTGTGAACCGCATTGCATCCGTTGACCCGGAGTTGGTGGAACAATACGATGCGATCTGCAATCCGCTCATCAGCATTTCCCGACAGCTCCAGAAAAGTCTCCTGCGGCAACTCAAGGAGAACCGGCGCGGCGGCAAACAAACCGGCCTTATTATGGGGCGGCGCCTGGATGCGCACGCCTTATGCCGGAATGACGGCAAGGTGTTTTATAAGAACAACCTGCCCAATGAAATTCCCGAGCTTGCGGTGGGACTTCTTTTGGATGAGTCCGGCTCCATGTGTTCCTGCGACCGCTGCACTTATGCCAGAGCGGCAGCCATCATCCTATACGACTTTTGTGAAAGCCTTGAGATTCCTGTTATGGTATATGGTCACTCGACCGATTGCTATGACGGAAAAAATTCGGTTGAGCTTTACTCCTATGCCGAGTTCAATGGTTTTGACAATGACGATAAGTACAGGCTGATGGATATCAGCGCCCGCGGCAGCAATCGTGACGGAGCGGCACTTCGCTATGTGGCGGAGGCACTTTCCAAGCGATCCGAGGCTGTAAAGCTTCTTATCCTGGTGTCGGACGGGCAACCTGCCGATACCGGTTACTATGGCACGGCCGCTGAGGAGGATCTGCGCGGAATCAAGCAGGAGTACCAACGCAAAGGCATACTCTTTGTTGCCGCCGCAATCGGCAATGATAAGCAGAATATTGAGAGGATCTACGGAGATTCCTTCCTCGATATTACTGACTTAAATCAACTGCCCACGAAGCTGACCGGTGTGGTCAAGCGACATATTCGGGTATAAACACATCAAGATATAACAAAACGATGGGCAGCTGGTGATGACACACGGTTGCCCATCTGTTTTTCAGAAAGGAGCATCATTATGCATTTCAAAACACTGGTGACCGTGAACATGCCGACTGTGGAAGAAGATTCGCACGAAAATGCTGCGGTCGAACAATCCATCGAATTGCTGCAGGCCAGAAAAGATGATTTGGCTAAGGACATTATGGCGGAACTGACTCTGTGCTCTCTTATGGGAAGAACAACAAATTTCGCACGCCAACTGGCGGGCGCAGTAGAAGAGGTTATGGCGCCATACAGTTCCGAGCCATCAGAAAAATACATGGAATTTGCTGACATGACCGAGGAGCTGAAAGCCGACTACGCAAAATCCGTAGACTGCTTAAAACTTCCGGGCGGAAAGATCGTTGAATGCGGAAGTTACCCTTATTTCAGCAAGTACAGCATTGTAGACGGGAAGGTCAGCCAAAACAAGGTCGGTCCTCTCCATCATACCAGACGCACGAAGCAATCCCGAAAAATGCAGTACCTGCCGAATTGCCCTCGGCAAAAGGTATATAAGACCTTTGAAAAATATGCCGAAGATTATCGCGGATATGAGTACAACGAAGAAGAAAAGGGATACGGCTTTTATTGCAATCCCAATGCCATGTGGGACTGGTATCAGATCGGCGGAAGATGGCCGGTGACTTTCCTTGTAAAAGCAGACTGTACGGAATACTCTTTCGGGGAACGAAGTTGGGGCAACTACAGCAAAAAATACCCTGCGCCCGAAGGATATATGTGGGTTTCGGCAGCGAGGAAAAAAGACATCTGCTGGGATGTTATGCAAAATTGGTACACGGTTCAGGATACGGAGCGATACAACAAGTTCAAAGAAGCATTCCAAACCGGAAAGCTCCCCGACGGGTACTATGGAAAGATTCAGGAGAACGGAATCTTTCGCTACGGCGAATGCGCCTATGCAGCCGATGAGACCTTGGACGAATACCTTGCCCGCGTAGGAATACCGAAATCGTGGAAGTATCCCATCGGCGTATCTGATATCGTCGATGCAGACGAATGGCTCAGCAAAAATGACATCCGAATCGGAAAAGAGAGCAGTAGCTGGCACGAACAGATCGATACTTATATTGATGATCTTGACGGCGAAGATGTTCTCGTTTCCGTAGATTATCACATTTAAGGAGGTGCTCATATGCTTATAAACAAACCTGGTACTGAATTCCTGTATAACGGCATCACATATCGTGTCAGTGATGTGATCATCGGCAGCAATCAAAGCGAATATGCCGGCCTTATCGGATCTATCCTTGAAATCCGTGACGGCAACGACAAAGAAACCGAAAACGATACCCCGGACATCTACTGTTCTTTTGAACCTCCGGTATTACCGGCAGGTATAGCAAAGGTGGAAGCGGTGTTTTCAGACCTGTATGACGAAAAGAAGGAAGTGGATGACATTTGCTTCGACATGGTCATTATGGCTCCGAAAATGATTATCGTTCCCGGTCAGCAAAGAAGTCCATCAGGCTCTACATATTGAGCGAGGATTGGGCTGTGGATGGTGACACCGGACATTCGTCCAGTATTCATTTGGATCCGCTGGAAGCCAGAGCAAGGCTCAATGAGGCGCTCGGAAACGAGATTGACTCCGGCTGCCTTTCGGATTGGATCGGAACACCGGAATACCAGACAGAGATATCGGAAAACTCCTATGAAGGATGGCTGGATGGATTCTACTGTGAAAGTCATTACGCCATTTCTCTGGAAGAACGCAATGTAGTTTTGACACCTTCGGTCATCGGAGATGTTGGACGGACCTATCTGGACGCATCCCGGTATGAGGATTTTGCCTCTCAGGTTGAAGAATGGGAAGAAGTCGGCGAGTTATCGGAAGAAGAATATCAGCGGTATCTTGCGGATGTACGCATTCCGAATATGATCGACAAAGGACTGAGCGATATCTATTGGGAGTGCTACTGGGAAGCTGTTTCAGAAGTTGCACACACATTGCTGCATGAGTATTTGGCTCGAAATACGCATTCCGGCACGGAATCCGCAGAAATTGAACCCGGAGGTGAGTCCAAATGAGCATTAAACCCTGGCGCACCTGCGGGTATTGTATATGCTTAGCCGAACTAGGCTTCCGGTCTTCTTACAAAATACAGGCTTTGCTGGAACATGCACCGAAAACGGTGGATAGTGAAAGGCGGATAATATGGTAAGAAGAAAAAACAAATATGATTCGGCTTGCTACTATGCGGGCAAGAAAATCGGAGGCTGTACAGTTGCAGACGGCGATGCATATGTTGTGCTGATGAATCAATGCAATTATGATGCCGCCCGTGTCCTCCAGGAGTATGCTTATTTCTCGCCGGAATTAAAAGAAATTCTAACCAAGGTTGCAGAAATACAAGCTAAGTCAAATGCTGATATCGGGAGGGTTCATTGTGAAAGAAGAAGCCAGTAATCGTAAACCGCTTACCAGCATCGTTTCCTATCCGGAACGCGGCGAAGGCGGTAACAACCGGTACCGCGGAAACTGCTCTCCAAAGCTGATCGAAGACCTTATCGGGTTCTTTAAGCCCAAAGAGATCTGCGATTATATGTGCGGAAGCGGCACAACCAAAGCAGCGGCTGATAAAGTCGGTATCCGCAGTCATCTTTACGATCTGCACAGTGGGTTCGATATTATGAACTGCGATATTCCGGAGCGTCCGGAATTCGTATTCTGGCATCCTCCGTATTGGGATATTATTCAGTATTCCGATGTCATGTACAAAGCGTCCGATGTGATGCAGAAGTACGGATATGACCCGAAATGCCTGGACCTGTCCCGTATTGAAAGCTGGGACGATTTCGTCAAAGCAATGAATCACGCCATGATGAAACAGTTTTCGGCGCTGGAAAACGGAGGCCGGATGGCTGTCCTGATGGGTGACATCAAAAAGAAAGGCAGACTTTATAGTATGCTTGCCGAGATCGTAAAGCCCGGCACCTTAGAGAATATCATCATCAAGGCGCAGCACAACTGCTTTTCGGGCCGGACGCAGTATAGCGGTAGGTTTATCCCTATCCTGCATGAGTATGTTATGATCGTTCGCAAGGACTCTCCTGTGCTCATTCCGATTCTGATGACACAGAGCTCAACGGTAGATATCCGTGATATGCCGGGAGCAACCTGGCGTGATGTGGTTGCGGCAGTTTTGGAGCAATGCAAGGAGCCGGTGGCTCTTTCCTTTCTCTATGAACAGATCGAACCGCATAAAAAGGCACAGGCAAACAAATGGTGGAAAGAAAAGATCCGCCAAACGCTGCAGATCAATCCCATGCACTTCACCCATGACGGGCGAGGCTTGTGGTCATTGAACAGGAACGCAGCATAGTAACCATTATGGGGGGGATGTCACTTCGGTGGCATCCCTTTTTGCATACATATGTGGCAAGGTTCAAAAATGATTTTTTCTTGAATTACACAACACGCTATTGATATTTTCTAATTTGTTGTGTATAATATAGGCAGAGGTGATTAGATGAATCTGCTACTGCACACCGTAATGCAGGAACGGCAGCGCATCGAGAATATGCTTGCCCAATATGAGGCAGAGCTTTCGCTGCTTCCGAAAGGAACGATTTCAGAAAAGAATAGCGGTGGAAAGACTTATTATTATTTGAAATACCGTGACGGGAAGAAAGTCATATCAAAATATGTCGGTCGACAGGATGTTGAGGCTGTGCGGGAACAAATCGAGAAAAGAAAACATATTGAAGCGATGATCTGTTCTCTGCAAGACGAGAAAAATATTGCAGATAAAGTATTGGAGGGTAAGCTATGATTGTATATCATGGAAGCAATGTGATTGTTTCCGAACCGAAGCTGGTTCACCAAAATCGTTTTTTGGACTTCGGGTTTGGCTTTTATACAACCACAAATAAAGTTCAGGCAATTGGCTTTGCAGATAAGGTAACACGTCGGCGCCGAGAAGGAACAAAGTGCGTCAGTATATATGAGATCGATGAGTCGAAAGCATTTTCCGAATGCTCTGTACTGCGCTTTGATAAGCCGGATGAAGCTTGGCTCAATTATGTATCTGACAACCGTTCCGGAAATTACACCGGAGATAATTACGATTTCATTTTCGGCCCGGTAGCCAATGATGATGTGTATACGACCTTTACACTGTATACTACCGGTGTTCTTACAAAAGAGCAGACGCTGGAGGCATTGAAAATCAAAAAGCTGTATGACCAGCTTGTGCTTTCATCGGAGAAAGCGCTGTCCTATCTGAAATTTATCGGTACAGTCCCAGGGGAGGAAATGATATGAGTGAAGAAAAATTCAGTGCGGTAATCGGACTGATTGTGCCAGAGGTAATACATCTCATTACGGAAAATTATCCTTATGATGAGGTAAATGCTGCCCAGGAGTTTTATCGCACCCAAGTTTATGCGCTGCTGGAACAGGAAGAAACGAAACTTTGGCATTTCAGCCCATTGACCCTGTTTAATATGTTTGATGAAGAAAAGAAGACAGGTAAGTTTTCTATTCCGGAGGAGGGATAAATATGTCAAAGCAAGGTGAATTTATGATTTTTAGTGCCGAGCAGTACAAATATGCAAAGAAACTGACCGGCAGACAGCTTGATGAGCTGTTCAGTAAATATCGTGTGTGGGATTACCTGTACGCCTGCTACGAGGCGCTTCACACCACCGGCACAAACTATATCATTCATGATATTGATCTCTATATCGATGCACGAAAGCCTGCGATGACTTAAACTGATGCGCATTTACATTCCGACTGCAAATCTTCAATTTCTGAAGTAAGAATGTAAATTGATTTGTGCTGAAAATGCCCTTTTCCGGCGAATGGATTGACTATTGCGAAGTTTTCTGTTATACTATCTGTGTAAGTATCAAGTTTGGTTCTGATCCAAGCATAGTTTAACAGAGTTATCACAGTGTCATTTGCGTTATTGCAAATGACACTTTTTTTGTTTCCGGCCAATTTATTCGGGCACAAAGCCAGCAGTCCTTCGGGAGTGCTGGCTTTTGTCATATATCAAGGCGGCACTGCCGTCAAAATCAAAGAAAGGAGCATTTCATTATGCAAAACCCATGTCAGGACAGCTACTATACGCTGTTCAGTTCCTATCCGATGCTGCTGAATTATCATGAGGAACAGGCAAAGAACAGCCGTTGGATCCGCTGCAAAGTCGCAGACCTGCAGGTGGAGTCACTCGGTAAGTCCTCGCCTCTCATCGGTAATTTGCCGGCATTTGCCGCAGGAACATCACAGGAAGCCGTAGATGATACGGCAGAAAATCTCGGGCTTGCCATGCGCGTAAACGGAGAACTCTATCCGGTCCGTATGACAGCCTACAAAAGCCTGCTCGACAGAGCAAAGATCGGAGGAACCGCGCTCCCCAAACTCAGCCGCGAGGTATTGGCCGAAGTGCTCAACGAATGCCTGAAGCTGTATTCGGCGGATGCGCTTTTGCTGATCCGGGACGAAAAAATCTCCGCCGTTCACTCCGGTGATGAGGTGGATTATTCCGTCCTTCCGATCGACGAACTGCTGAAAGTTCTGCAGGCAAAACTCGACGCACGGTTCTCTGGGAACGAGTTTGAGTCTGGGTACTGTGACCATTCCCTGGTCAGTGCCTCATGGCGAATGCCTGACCAGAAGGAAGACCTGCTCGGCACCTATGCAAAGGTGCTGGCTGCCCAGGGCAAAGCGACGATGGCATCCAAGCTGATGCCGGGTATCCGCTTTATGACATCGGATACCGGTGTCGCCTCGGCAAAGGTCTCTGCGCTTCTGATGAACGGCAGGCACTCTATCCATATCGGCGGCTGCGTAGCCGTAGATCATCGGCATCAATCCAAGGTTGCTGACTTTGATACGGCGCTGGATCAACTGTTTGCCCAGTTTGGGGACAGCATCGCCAAGCTGCAGGCGCTGATGGAGATCCATCTGGATTTTCCGATCAACGCCATGACGCGGGTGTGTAAAAAGCTCAGCCTTCCTAAAAAGGCAGCAGTCGAGGCAATCGCCATGTTTGAGATGTCTTACGGCGGAGGCCCTGCCACGGCACATGATGTGTTTCTGGCCATGCAGGAGATCCCGTTTATTCTCAAAACGGATAAGTTTCCCGAAAGCAAGCTCCTTGTTGTCGAGGAAAATATGGCGCGTGCACTCACACTCAAATGGAGTGATTTTGATTTGGCAAAGGCGGTGAGCTACTGATGGCGGCACCGAATATCCTATGCGATACTGCCGGAATGACCAACGCTCAGTGGCTGGCGGCTCGTATGCACGGACCGTCCGGTAAAATCCCGTATACGGTCGGCGGCAGTGATGTGGCAGCCGTCTTCGGGGTCTCCCCTTGGACAACGCCGCTAGAACTGTGGATGATCAAAAAGGGACGGATGAAACCTCCAGCAAAAAGCAACGCCAATCAGCTTGAGATGGGGCATTTGCTTGAACCTATCGCAGCGCATTGGTATGCCAAGAAAACCGGGAACTGCGTGTATGAGGACACGAACCTGTACCAACACGCAGACCATCCGTATGCGCTTGCCAACTTCGATCGGCGTTTTGAGCGTGCCTCTGACGGAGAACCAGGCATCCTAGAGTGCAAAAGCTGCACCTATCATAAAGCAAGTGAGTGGGACGATGGTGCCATTCCCTTGTACTATGAATTGCAGCTGCGTTTCTACCTGGCCGTTGCCGATGTCAACATCGGTTCGTTCTCCGCAATTTGGGGAAACAACCCGGACAACGACCTGGCGATTCCGGATATCACCCGGGATAAAGCCAAGGAAGATATGATCTTCGAGCGTCTCGATGAATGGATATGGAGCCTTGAGCATGATAAGCCGCCTACAATGTCCGGCGTAGCGCCGCAGTTGGCGCTTGAATCGCTGGCCCGTATCTACGGAGAAAGTCAGTCTGGGCTGCCGACCATTGAGTTTTCCTCCAAACAAGAAAACGCATTGCGTCGAATTGCTCTGCTACAGGGCAAGATTACGGAGTGCAACCGTGAAATCAAAACTTATGAAAAGGAGATCGAAGCACACAGCGTGCGAATTGCCGAAATCATGAAAGAGCATGAACATGGCGTCCTTATGACGACATCGGATAAGCTTCTCATTGATTACGTCACCAAATCAACTACACGACCCGATTCCAAGGTTCTGAAGGCAAAGTATCCGACGATCCTGTCGGATGTAATGAAAACAACACAGAGCCGTAAGGTCAAGGTCAGTGTACAACCACTTTAAGAAAGGAGTCCTACTATGGACAATATCTACCACCAATACTGGCAGCAGGAGCTGATGTATCAGTTGGCTTCCGCTGACCGGTGCCGCAAGAGAGCCTATATATGCTCCCCCTTTCGGGCGGACACCCGCGAGCAGTGCGAAAAGAACCTGCGCACGGCAAGAGCGTATATGTTCTACGCAAACAAGAAAATGAACATGAACGCCGCAGCCCCTCATGCGTATCTGCCGCTTTTGCTTTGCGATGAAATTCCTGCCGAAAGAGCCATTGCGCTTCGGTTCGGTCTGGAGATCCTAGAGCAAAGCGATGTTATGCTCGTATGCGGAAATAAGCTCAGCAACGGTATGCGCGGCGAGATCGCCAAGGCGGCCTTGCTTCGTATGCCGATTACGGTATTTGACGAAGGCTTGTATCTGGAGGTGCAGAAGCTTGTCACACAAAACAACGGGGATAAGAAGTCCGTAAAGCTGGATCGTGAAAACTTTCCGATGGCTTTTACGGAGCCCGAATCCTATCTGGAAAATGCGGCGCTGTTCAAATGAGTATGCCGTATCACAAAGAACTCCTGAGAAGCAGTGTTTCGCTGTGTTTTCGGGAGTCCTTTGTTTTCCGGAACAAAGCGAAAGGAGTAATGACATTGTTATGCCAATTTGAAAAAATGATCTATCCTTCCGGTACCGGCGCGGCGGATGCGGCAAGCTTTATGATCGCGCTTTACCGTCCGTGCGAGAAACTGAAGGATAGCAGCGGCAACACCATTACACAAATCAAGGCCGTTGGGTACTGCCTGCCGACTGCGGGTAATATGCGCTATGAAATGCGTGGGCACTGGCGCAAGGATCCCAAATACGGCATTCAGTATGATGTTGAGGGATACGAGGAGCAGATCATTCCGACCCGGGAAGGCATCATCACCTATCTCTCGTCCGGGCAGATCAAAGGCATCGGTCCGAAAATGGCGGAGCGTATCTATGATGCATTTGGGAATATGGCACTGGAGGTGCTGGACAAAAAGCCGGAAAAGCTTTTGACCATCTCCGGTATCAGTCAGAATAAACTCAAAAAAATCTGCGATTCCTATCTCGCCAACCGCGGTGCTCGTGATGTGGTAGCCTTTCTGTCGCCGCACGGGATCACGCCGAACCGTGCCGTAAAGCTCTACAAAGAATACGGAGAACAAACGATGGATATCGTAAAAAACCATCCGTATAAGCTCTGCGAAATGGCCGGCGTGGGCTTCAAGACGGCAGATAAAATCGCCATGAGTATGGGCATCGACCGCCTATCTCCTGAACGAGTGGACGAAGGTATCCTCTACACACTGACTGACGCGGAGAGCCGCGGAAATCTGTGTATGGAACGGGATGGCTTCATTGCAGCCTGCCAAAAGACTTTGGAGACGCCGGAGCTTACGGATCAAATGATCGCAGCCCGTGCCAATCGCCTCATTCTTGACGGCAGAATGCGGACCTATGAAAGCTGTGTTTATCGGGAAAAGACGGCAAAAGCTGAAGAAAAGCTTGCTAACTTGATTCGGTATCAGATCCGCCATCAAAATCCCTGCACTTATGGTGATTTGGACTATGAACTCGACCGCGAGGAAAGCCGTTTGAGGGTGCGTCTGGCACCCGAACAGCGTCAGGCAATCAAAACGGCGCTCACCAGCGGTCTTTGCATTATTACCGGCGGCCCCGGTACCGGCAAGACAATGCTGCAAAAAGCTTTGCTTGACATTTACAGCCGCAATCATCCGTCAAAGGAGATCGTGTGCTGTGCGCCGACAGGGCGTGCTGCGAGGCGTATGGAGCAGTCAACCGGATTCCCGGCTTCTACGGTCCATAGGGCTTTGGGTCTGATTGCCGGCGAGGACGGAGAATATGGTGACCCGGAAACGCTGGATGCCGATTTGATTCTGGTCGATGAGGTGTCTATGCTGGATATCTACCTTGCCGGAGATCTGTTTGACTCTGTAAAACCGGGCAGTCAGTTGATCCTTATCGGAGATGCAGATCAGTTACCGTCTGTCGGACCCGGGGCGGTGCTGAGCGAGATGATCGCAAGCGGCACCATCCCTATTGTGAAGCTGGATAAGATTTTCCGCCAAACGGCAGGCAGCCGAATAGCGACCAATGCAAAATTGATCCGTCACGGGAATATGAGCCTTGAGTATGGTAGTGACTTTCAGTTTTATGACTCGGCGAGTATTCCCAAGTCGGCCGAGAAAATCGTAGAGCTGTACCTGCAGGAAACCGCCAAGTACGGCGTGGACAATGTGGCACTGCTCTCACCGTATCGGCAGAAAACCGAAACCGGTGTCAATGCGCTCAACGAGCTGCTGCGGGAGAAAATCAATCCTCCGGCACCGGACAAAGCTGAGGTCATTCACGGAACGAGAAGGTTTCGCTGCGGTGACAAGGTAATGCAGATCAAAAACTGCGATGAAATCAGCAACGGCGACATCGGGTACATCACAAAAGTCTGCAAAGCCGGTGATGAAACGACCGTCACGATCGATTTCGGAGACGGACGAACGGCTGAGTATGACACGAGTCAGCTCGATATGCTCGACTTGGGTTATGCTTCTACCATCCATAAGTCACAAGGCTCGGAATACAGGTCTGTGATCATCAACCTGCAATGCGCCCACTATGTCATGCTGACACGGCCTCTGGTGTATACCGCCATTACCCGCGGCAAAGAAAATGTCATCATTGTCGGCGAGCGCCGTGCTTTGTGTATGGCGATCAAGAAAACCGATACAGAAAAACGCGGCACCTGTTTGGCAAAACGCCTGCGGGCCGCTATGCAATGAAAGGAGTCAATCATGAAACACGAACCCTGGCTTGAAAAGTGGAGCTACGAAGATGACAAAGTTATCCTTGAATACGAGGATGGCGCAACTTTGCGTGTGACCAGAGTAGACTTTATCCGCGCCTTTGGTGTCATTATCGGACTGACAAAGGCAGAAGCGGAAAAAGAGTATGGAATCAAAAACTAAGGAGGCAATTGCTATGGCAACAATTTTGGAACAGTACCGAAATCGGCAGAATGAGATCCGTGAGCAGATCGCGGCAAACAGCTTACCGCTTGACCAGATGCTGATCATGCAGGAGCTGAATTACCGCATTTGTGTGCTGGAGACTTTTGAGAGCCTGTGCAAATCCGCGCCGGTCACGATGGACACCAAAGCTATGGGATTCCATTTTCAGCTTGTAGACGCCTATGTGCGCTTTACGCTGAACGAGCGCAAGTTTGGTCCCAAGACAGATGCCGAAGGACAGAAGAAGCGTGAAACTGCCCTGCAGTCCTTTACGCAGGTAGCACAGGACGGACGCAAGCGTTTTTCCAGCTTTAGCGCATCTACGCAGGAACAGTACAAAACCTGCATCAACAATTACATTAAGACGATTCTGCCCGTCTGGATGCAGTATCGCAACACCTATATCAATTTCTAAGGAGGCTTTCTAATGAGTCAGAACAACTCGAATGATAAGGCGGCTATGCTTGCCAAAATCGAAGGAATCAACGAGGTGGAGGGATTCGATCCGACACCGTTTGCGGTAGATTATACCGACCTGGAAACCGGTGAGGTGCGCAAGCGCCTCCCGGTTATGATCCAGATGGCGTGGTTTCGTATGAAGTATCCCGAAGGGCGTATTGCCATTACGGTATCACCCGGAAAGGATTGCTTTGTAGCAACAGCTAAGGTATACCCAAGCTACAAGGACGGTGCGGAATGCTATCTTGCCGAGGCAACAGCCTCTCGCGGATACCTGGCAGACAAACCTTCTGTTTCGCCCCGTGAATGGGCACAGACGGCAGCCGTCGGCATTGCACTGCGTAACGCCGGCTTCGGTTTGCAGTTTGCTATGGCAGGTGATGAGTTTGAAGATACTGCCACGGATGAGCTGAACGGCAACAGTGCTCAGGCAGGCGGCTGCACACCACACGAAAGCTCTACTGTTACACCCGATTCGGAAACGGAAGAAGAATATACCGTAGAGCCAACGGTGCCGCCGCAAAGAGAACTCACCTTTGAAGAAAAGGTCGAACAGGCCATGCGTGTCCCCTGCCCGATAACCAAGTACGGCGGAAAGACGCTGGGGGATGTGTTGCAGATGGATCCGAAGGCGATCCAGTGGTGTGCAACAAAGTTTACGGGCGGCGAGGAAATTCGGAATGCAGCAAAGCTGATCTGCGAATATGCACAACAGAAAGCTTCGGCGTGAAGCAGAATAAATTCGGGGGCGGCAGAAAGCCTGCCGTCCCCGGAAAGGAGGTTGTATGGAAAAGATTCATATGTGGGATATTATCTCACTGCTTGGGATACCGTATCCCTCGTCCGGTCAAAGCTCGTACTATGTACAGTGTCCATGCTGTGACGAGAACCCGCGGAAAAAGCATTTGAATATCAACTTGAAAAAGGAAGTCTTTCGTTGCCCGCGCTGTGGCGCTTCCGGCGGAATATTCGATTTATATGCGTTATATACCGGCATTCCGCGCGACGAAGTCCGCAAAGCGATTCTGGCACGAATGGGAGTACCTGAGAATGCTTCGCGCCCGCGGCAGAAGATTCTGCCGAAAGCGGATACGGAATGCCCATTAACGGATATCGACGCACGCCATGCAACCTATAGTGCATTGCTCTCAAAACTCACGCTGGCCTCTGACCACAGGGATAATCTACTCGGACGCGGCCTGACAGATGCAGATATCGAAAGGCTCGGATATAAAACAACGCCGGTCGTCGGTATGACGCAGATTGCAAAGCAGTTGCAGTCTGAGGGCCTATATCTCGCCGGTGTGCCCGGATTTTATCGGGATGACAGCGGTGCATGGACCTTTATCCATGAGAGACGCGGCATTCTGATTCCCGTGCGTGACCACTATGGGAGAATTCAGGGTCTACAGATCCGTCGGGACAATGTTGAAAAGCGTAAATTTCGATGGGTCTCCAGTACCGAGAAAAAAGACGGCTGTAAAGCTGAAGGATGGACGCATTTGTCCGGCCCTGTACGCCCGATGCTTGTTCTGACAGAAGGACCAATGAAAGCGGATGTAATAAACGCTCTTACCGGTTTGACGGTTTTGGCTGTTCCGGGCGTAAATACCCTGACGCAGCTTGAACTGACCCTGACAGAACTGCGCAGCGAGGGATTGGTCGAAATCAAAACGGCTTTCGATATGGATTTCGCCACCAACCATCATGTGCAGAACGGCTATAATAATCTTCTGCAGCTGCTCGGCGATATGGGTTTCCGGTATGGTACCTATCTGTGGAATCCGGCTTACAAAGGGCTTGACGATTATATCTGGGAGTATCTCTTCCGAAAAAAGCAATCATAGTAAAACGGAAGGGCGAGGTTTCGGCTTCGCCCTTTTTCGTGCTTATTTTACCCTACAATGCGTATTCCCGTTGTAAATACGCATACTGAACCGTGTAATGATAGTGAAAACCCAAAGCTGAAATATAGGAGGAACCTTATATGTTGATCGCAATTGACCATGGTAACTATGCCATCAAAACGCCGCACCATTCCTTTGTTTCCGGTCTGTCTGAGCACACCGTCAAGCCGCCTATGGCGGACGAAATCCTGGAATATGACGGGCGGTACTGGACGACCAGCGGAAAGCGCCTGAGCTACATGCGTGACAAAACGCAGGACGAGCGCTATTTTATTCTGACGCTGTTTGCCATTGCAAAGGAACTTGAGGATACCGGACGGTACAGCCCCGTTGAACAGATCCAACTGGCAGTAGGATTGCCGCCGGAGCATTACGGCGTACTCAAGGACAAATTCGCCCGGTATTTCAAACGGGACGGCATTATCAAATTTGTTTATAAGGATAAGCCGTACAGCATTATGATTGATAAGGTTATGGTGTTCCCACAGGCATATGCGGCCGTTGTTCCGAAAAGCAGCATGGTAGTCAATATGCTTCGCGTGTTCGTTGTCGACATCGGCGGCTATACGACGGATGTGCTGCTCCTGAAAAATGGCAAACCCGATTTGCAGTTCTGCCGTTCGCTTGAAACCGGTATCATCACCATGAACAATGAGATCATCCGCAAAGTCGGAGCGCTTCATGATATGCGCATCGAGGACGAGCATATCAGTGCAGTCCTTTCCGGGCAGGATACGATCTTACCGGATGATGTTAAGCAAACGATCTGCGGCGCAACCAAGCTTCATGCCCAGGATATTCTCAACCAACTGCGCGAGCTGCAGGTTGATCTCCGTTCCAATCCGGCTGTGTTCATCGGTGGCGGAAGTCTGCTTCTCCGACCGTTTCTGGAGGCTTCTCCGCTGGTCGCAAAGGCGGATTTTGTGGAGTCCCCCAATGCCAATGCGCTTGGGTACGAAATGCTTGGCAGAGTGCAGCTGTCCCATCGTCCTGCATAAAGGACGGTGGGATAGGCGGTGAGAAAAGACGGAAAATATAGATTTACGCTGCAGTTTGGCGCCGACAGCGAAGATCAGATTCGTGTCGGCGAACTGCTGGAAAACCTGGGCAACAGAAAAAGTACAATCATTGTTTCGGCATTGACTGATTATATCAATGCTCATCCGGAGTTACAGTCCGGTTATAGTAAAATAGAGGTTAAGGTTGCTCCTGCCTTCGACCGCAGTCAAATGGAACGGTTGATACGGAGCATTGTGGAGGAAAAGCTATCTGAACTTCATACAACCGAAACTATAGCGGATACTTCAATGAGTGGAACTTCCGAGGCTTTGGAAGAGGATATAACCAAAATGCTCGATAATTTGGACATGTTCAATTAAGCATAAATGAGTCTGCTGGTACTACAAGCAGACTTATTTGCTTTTAAGGTGGGATAAATCTAAGAAAAAATCCGAATATCACACTTATGGTGCGTGTATGCAATTTATGCGCTCTTCACTTTCGCCGCGGAGTCCACTAAAATATGTTTAAGGAGATATGTACAGTGGACTACAAGACTTTTGGACAAAATATTCGGCGGCTCCGTGTCACGCAGGGATTCAGGCAGGAGGACCTTGCGGAAAAGTGCGGATGCACCACAAGCCACATTGGTCAGATTGAAAATGGGCGGGTAAAGCCAAGTCTCGAAATGACGGTTCGTATTGCAAATGTATTGAACGCAACTACGGATCAGCTATTGGCTCATGAGTTTTCTCATCCCGAAGAAATATATCTGAAAGAAATTGCTAAACGAATCGAGAAATACCCGGTATCAAAACGGATACTGGCGTGCGAAGGGTTCAATACCTATTTGGATTCACTCGAAAAGTTCAGCAAAACATAAGGCGAACGCGGGGGTACATATGATAAGGTGCAGACCCTAACAGAAGAAAACTACATAGCTGCTTTTATATCAGCATACACATAGCCGAGCCGTTGGCATCGGTTTTATATTCACGCATGAAGCGACTGTATCACACAGAGGTGTGGTATGGTCGTTTTTTATTATACCCTTTGGAAGGAGGTGAGTCCGATGTTCTGATCGCTGTGATAATCATCGTAACGACCAACCACTTTTTTATTCACAGCATGCCATCATGGCATGTTGCGTATATCGCCGTAAAACATGCCGTGAAACGGTATGTTTTCTCCCTGCTGTGGTGGCATGCCCAAAGGAGGCATGGAAATGGACCACAGACAGGAATATCCCGAACGGGATGAGCTACGGGCAAAGTTTACTCGGTGGCTTGAAAAAGTAATTAAACGAGCAAAAATTGATTACCTGCGGAAATATGAGAATCGTCCGGAAATCATATCCTACGAGGATATACCGGAGGCAGAACTTCTTGATCTGGCGCAGTGCGAGTCATGGCCGAAGATCACAAGGATGCGGTCTCCTTATGATTTTGAGGAGGAACGGCTGACAAAGGCTTTTATGGAGTTGCCATTAAAGCGCCGTCAAGTGATGGAGTTGCTATTTTTGGAAGATCTGAGTGAAGCAGAAACAGCCAAAAGACTCAACTGCTCGTTGCAATATGTCAGAAATCAAAGGTGCATTGCACTGAAAAGGCTGCGCTCCCGTCTGATGGAAGGCGGTGATGATGAATGAACGAATCAGAGTTCAAAAAGGTTCTGCAAGGAGCCGTTATGGGAAGTCATCGGGATTTAGAGACCATACTGGAGTTATATATGCCTCTGATCGAGCATCATTCCTATTTGTATGGCCGCATGGATGAGGATCTGAAGCAATACATTCTCATACATATTGCGCTCAATATCTCAAAATTTAAGATTTGAGGTGAATGCCGGCTTCGGGATATCTGAAGCCGGCATTTTTTGAAATATTTTTGTCGGCGAGTGTATGAGACAAAAAAACTGTCCGTATTTACTTATGTAAGGCACCCCTGTGCTTACCTGCACCTTGAAAAATGAATAGTCCGGAACCGGTACATTCCAGCTTCGTCGAGCGCCTATCCGTCTGATCGGCAGTCAGAACCATGAGTAATAATATGCGGGTGGCTCCTGCATTTCGCCATGAAGCGCAGCTGGGACAATGATACGCCCGTAACTCGCGGCCCGGCCACAATGAAGGCGGGGAGATGAAATTTCTGTGGACCTGTTCGCTGCAGGCGCCGGTGGACGTTAAAACTTCATTGTGAATAGACGCAAGTCATTCTGGCAATAATTTCAATATCGGCGAAAGGAGAATTTGATGAATAGCTACGATAGAACTGATTTTGAGATGTTAAAAAGTGTTGACATCAAAAATGTCGACAAAGGCAGTTTGATCGACTTGGACGAGGTTCAAATCGACGATACCCGACCGGTATCAGAGAGAATTCTGAGCTTTTTACAGCAGGTTCAGAATCCTTATTGCTTTCGTATTGGCGATGTTGCCGTAAAAGTGAACTACAAGCCAGACGGGCCGTCATTTCAACAGAACTTCGAGGACCTTTTGCGCACAGCAGAACGGTAAGTGATGGAAATGTACGATAGCCATAGACTTATTCAAAAAAATATGCTATACTACATTCGGACTAAATTATCATACCTCGCTCTTCTGAATGCTTATCGGCATGTCTGATTTCCATCGGAGGGAGTGAGCATATGGAAAACACAAAGCAAACCCAATATCATGCTGTTGCGTATGTGAGACTTTCAAAAGAAGATTTAAACAGCGTATCCGGCTTAAAGGCCGAAAGCAACAGCATTTCCAATCAAAAGCAGCTTATTCTGGACTACCTTAAAGACAAGACTGATATAAATCTTGTTTCTATAAGAGAAGACGATGGATATACAGGGACAGATTATGACCGTCCTGACTTTCAGCGTATGATGGATGACATCCGCGCCGGAGTTGTGAACTGTGTCATTGTAAAAGATCTGTCCCGCTTCGGGCGTGAATATATTAACGCCGGAAAGTATATCGATCGTCTTTTTCCGTATTATGGGGTCCGATTGATCGCAATTAACGACGGAGTCGATACTATCACGAGAAGCAGTGCGGACGATTTTAACATCATGGTCAAAAACCTGATGAATGATAACTACTGCCGAGATATTTCCATTAAGATCCGCAGCCAGCTGCAGGTAAAGCGAAAGAACGGTGAGTTCATCGGAGCGTTTGCACCATACGGTTACGAAAAATCACCGGAAGATAAGAACAAACTTATTGTAGATGTTTATGCAGCGGAAGTTGTGCGTGATATTTTCGGGTGGAAATTGAGCGGTATCAATCAAGATGCCATTGCACGCAGGCTTAACGAACAAAGCATTCTCTCACCACTCGAATATAAAAGAAGCAAAGGAATGCCATATAAAACATCATTCAAAACGAAAAGCAAAGCGCAGTGGACACCGGTTGCAGTTCGTCGAATTCTTACCAACCCGGTTTATGTTGGAACGCTTGTACAAGGAATTCGGACTCGACCCAATTATAAAATCAAAACCGTTATCGTCAACGAACAGGATAAGTGGGCAATTTACGAAAACGCTCATGAAGCGATCATAAACCCTCGTCAGTTTGTACTAGTACAACGACTTCTTGAGCTTGATACCCGGACCTCCCCACGCGAAAACGGACTGTTCCCATTGGCAGGGCTCCTCTGCTGCGGTGATTGTGGCGGCGCTATGGTGCGGAAAACGCAGACCTCCGGCAATAAGCGTTTCTGCTACTATACCTGTAGTAACCACAAGAATACTGGAGAATGTACCTCACACCGTATCTCCCAAAAGCAATTGGAGGATGCCGTCCTTCGGCTTTTACAAGAGCATATTCGCGTGCTCGCAGAGTTGGATGGCTGCCTTCAGACGATCCATAATGCGCCGGTACACCGTTTGAGCATTCGCAAGGCGGAAGATCGACTCGCTGCGGTTGAAGCTGATATTGACCGTTACCGTAAACTGAAGATATCCGCATATGAGGATATGCGCGATGGTATTCTTTCCAAAGAGGATTACCTCGATATAAAAGAGCAGTATGAAATGCGTATTTCAGAGGCACAGCTCGCCGAAGAACAGATCCGCCACGAGATCGATTTATATATTGAAAATGGAAACGCACCTCAGCGATGGATACAGGAGTTCCTTGATCACCGCAATATTCAAAGTTTAACACGCATCGTTGCGGTTGAATGCATCGACCACATTATGATTTATGAGGGCAAGCGAATTGAAGTGACATTTGCCCATATGCAGGATTATGAGGCTCTGGTATCCCGCATGAAGGACTACTATATCAACCAAAGGGAGGTGGGATAAAATGGCACGGAAAAGCCGGAAAAGCGCTGCCGTAGAGCCGTTTCAGATGCCGACGGCGGGTAGAATATATAAGGCCGGATTATATGCACGCATCTCTGTAGAAACAGAAAGAAAACGCGAGGCCGATACGATTGGCAACCAACTTCAGCTGCTGAGAGACTATGTGTCAGAGCATTCGGACCTGTCCGTCTTTGATATTTACAGCGACGATGATATATCCGGAACAGATTTTATTCGACCTGAGTTTTCGCGTATGATGAATGATCTGAGAGATGGCAAAATCGACTGTATTATTGTAAAGGATCTTTCGCGGCTTGGGCGAAATTATTTGGAGTCCGGAGAGTATATCGAAATGGTATTTCCGTTCTTTCAATGCCGTTTCATTGCAGTCACAGACCGATTTGATACAAAATTTCAACAAGCAGATATATCGATTCAGATAAAAAACCTGGCTAATGAAATGTATGCCAAAGATATTTCAAGAAAGATCTGCTCATCCATGCGCACAATCCAAGAGCAAGGTAAATTTGCCGGAAGCCGTGCACCGTATGGATACCGCCTTGACCCCAAGGACAAGCATCATCTTGTGGTAGATGAAGAAACAGCACCGGTGGTAAAGCGAATGTTTGAGATGGTTGCCGACGGAAACACATTGCACTATGTGGCAACGACCTTGAATTCCGAAGGAATACCGTCCCCCGGGCGGCTGCTTTACGATCGTGGTATCGCATCTACCGACCACTTTAAGAATTCAAAATGGTATATGCAAACGATAAAACGCATCCTCACCGAAGAAGTATACCTTGGTTGGATGATTTCGGGGAAATTCCGATCAACCTATCATTCCACAGGTCAAAAGGGTTCCCGTCCTGCTCCAAAAGAGGAATGGATTGTTACCAAGGGAACACATGAACCGATTGTAACAAAGGAACTATTCGATCAGGTTCAGCTGTATTTCCAGCGTTTGAAGGAGGAGCTCGGGCGGGCTGCCGTATATGATTCCAAGAGTAAAAAGGCGAGTATTTTCAAGGGGCATCTCCGGTGCGGTGAATGCGGACAAGCTATGTTTTTGAGGAACAAGAAAAATCATGCCGGTGAGCGTGTTCCTTGGTATTACTGTTCTTTGCACGAAAACTATAATTCCTCCTACTGCATCAAAAAGGCAGTAAAAAAGCAGGATGTTGAGAATATCGCTCTAAAACTGATTCGCACACAGATCAAGCTGTTTACAGATGCGCGAGAGCTTCTTACTGCATTGAATAAGAAGGAATCCAGCAAAACAAAGTTTCGCATTTACAGCGATCAGATTCGCGGTGTTAAAAAGCAAATCGAGAGATATGTGTCTTTAAAGGCATCTCTGTATGAGGAATTTGCAAACGGGACTCTCAGCCAAAATGATTATATCAGCATGGGTCAGGAATATGCTGCAAAGGCCGACGAACTGCGTATTTTTCTTGCTGAACTCGAAAAAGAATGCCAGAAGTATAACCCGTCGTTTGCAGCAAGCGGATCGTGGGCCGAGTTGATCGAACAGTACAAGGATGCTGATACATTAACAGCAGAAATGGTAGATGCCTTTATTGATGAAATGATTCTGTACAATAACGGACATGTTGAGGTTAAATTTAATTTCAGAAATGAATTAGATGAAGTCATTCATCTTGCCGCAATCCGCCAAAGGGAGGTTGAAAGATATGCAATGTAACAAAATGCTCGCATTTTATATTCGCTTATCGGCAGAGGATGCAGACCTGAAATCCTCCGAGAAGGCGGAAAGTAATAGCGTAACAAACCAAAGAAAACTGCTTCGTGATTACTATGAGCAGCACACTGAGCTTTGTGAATATGAGGTTGTCGAGTTCTGTGACGATGGTTATACCGGCACAAATTTTGACAGACCACAATTCATGCTTATGATGGAGCAGATACGCCGGAGAGAAATACAAGCGATCATAGTCAAGGATCTTTCACGATTTGGACGAGATTACCTGGAGGTTGGCGCATATCTGGAGCTGATATTGCCATTGTTCGGAACTCGTTTTATCTCTGCAAACGATAACTTTGACAGTGATAATTTTATCGGTACGACAGGCGGATTGGAGCTTGCGCTACGGAATCTGATCAACGGATTATACAGCAGAGATTTATCTGTGAAAGTAAGGAGTGCAAACAAAACCAGGAGCCGACGCGGCGAGTATCGGGGCGGCAGCGCTTTTTATGGATATCGGTTAGATCCTAAAGATAAGCACCATCTGCTTGTGGATCAGGAAACAGCACCGGTGGTAGTACGAATCTTTGAAGAATGTATTGCCGGAAAAACAGCCGCACAAATTGCCCGTGCATTAAATGATGATGACATTCCATCCCCTGCAAGCTATAAGGAAAAGAATGGTGAGTTTTACAATGGACGTATTCTTGAGGAGAAACCGATATGGGTAGCATGTACCGTGCTCCGTATCATTAAGGATGAGCGCTATACAGGAAAAATGATTTCCAACAAAAGAGAAACGGTGGGAATCAGCACTGGGAAGATGCGAGCGCTCCCGCAGAGCGAATGGATCATCGTGGAAGATACACATGAGGCAATCATCTCCCAGAATATGTTTAGTGAGGCGGATGTATCACGCAGAAGTCGAATCAAGACCGTTAATCAAAACACATCTGGTGAAAGAGCAGACAATTTATTTGTGTGCGGGTATTGCGGACGAAAACTCCAAAAATCCAAGGGAAAAGTAACGCATCTGTTTTGCTTAAAAGCTGGCGTTTCTTCTAATGCGGATTGCACACGACTCCATGAACCAATCGAAACGCTGCAATCAAGTGTTCTTGAGGTCGTAAAGATGCTGGCGAAAACACTGACGGAAAAGGCTGTGCAGGTAAAAGTGAACGCAAATCGAGAAGAACCATTGCTTGAAAAGAAAGCCGCAATGCTCAAGCGTACACTTCAACGGGCACAAAACAGCAAGCTCGACTTATATGAAGAATACCGAAATGGCAGGATGACGCGAGATAAATTTATCGCTGCCCAGGAAGAACGCCAGACCGCAATAGATTCCATGCGTGATGAATTGGTAGCAACGGAAGCAACGATTACAAAATTGAGGGTTGGGAAAGAAAAAGCTGCTGTGTTAGAAGCAGATGCCAAGGGTATTCAGCTTTTGAATGAGTACCGCCCAAAAGACCTTCGGAAACTGATAGAGAAGGTCCGTGTCTATGAAAATGGACGAATAGAGATTGATTTCCGGTGTCACGATGATTTCACTGAGGAAATCATAAAAGCAGTTGCTCAGCTGGCCGGATGATGAGCCTATGAGAAGAAATAACTGATTACCGTTGGACTGAATCGTAAAATTCGAGAATAGCAAAAAATTTATGTGTCCTATCTTGACACAAGCAGAGGGCAGGATTCTCGGCACGGGCGCGAATATGTTCAAGGTTGCGGGGCCTGTTATAGTCTATGGCAGCACCGCGGCGGTCGTCTACGGCGTGATTTATTATATCGCGCTCAGGATAATGGGGTGAACCGATGGCAGAGAGAATTGGAAAATATACGCTGAAATTCGGCAACCGTCCGGGAATAATCGCATCCGCCGCGATAGTCGGCAGCAAGGAGGGGGACGGACCTCTCGGCGGGAGCTTCGATGAAATTATAACCGACGGCACATTCGGCGAAAAGACATGGGAGAAGGCGGAAAGCGCGTTTCAGCACCGCGCCGTGGTGAAGGCTATTGAAAAATCCGGCATGACCGCCGCCGATATAGATATGCTAATGGCGGGTGATTTGCTCAGCCAGTGCAGCGGCTCGGCGTTCGGCGCACGCGATCTCGGCATACCGTTTGTCGGGCTTTACGGCGCGTGCTCAACAATGGCTTTGTCTCTGGCATTGGCGGCGCTGAGTGTCGATTCGGGTGCGGCGCGTATAGCCGCCGCGGCAACTTCGTCGCACTTCTGCTCGGCGGAGAAGCAGTTCCGCACACCGCTCGAATACGGCGGTCAGCGTCCTCCGACTGCCCAGTGGACGGCGACGGCGGCAGGGTGCGCCGTGATAGGAAAGTCCGCGTCGCCGCATATAGAAGCCGCCACATTCGGCAGGATAACCGACTACGGAGTCAAAGACGCAAACAACATGGGTGCGGCTATGGCGCCCGCCGCGTGCTCGACAATAACCGCCTTTTTGCAGGACACAAAAACACAGCCGGAGGATCTCGACCTTATCTTGACTGGCGACCTCGGCTATGTCGGCTCAACGCTCCTGCGCGAGCTGATGAGAAAGCAGGAGCATATCGATATCACGACCTGCCACAACGACTGCGGACTGATGCTCTATCGGCTCAACGAGCAGGATGTGAACTCCGGCGGCTCGGGCTGCGGATGCAGCGCGGCGGTTGTCTGCTCGCATATCGTCAGCGAGATGCGCTCGGGCAGGCTCAACAAAGTGCTCTTCGTCGGAACGGGCGCGCTGCTCTCGGCGGTCTCACCGCTCCAGGGCGAGACAGTGCCGTCGATAGCTCACGCGGTCCTGCTGACAAACTGAAAGGGGATAGCAATGGATACTGTGCAGAGTGTTTCAAAGAGCCTGAAGCTCGTCAGCTGCGCGCTGACCTCGATGCGCTGGCTCGATATAATCAAAAAGCTCATCGCCGCCGCGGCGATAGCGACAGCCGCCTGCTCGGCGCTGAGCATAATAGCCGCGTGCAGGGAGAAAAAGTGAAAAAACGCGAAAACCGGCTGTAAAGTATAATCGCTTTACGGCCGGTTTTTGTGTTATTAATAGGCTTGTCAGGCTTTCGTGCAGGGAAACCTGATTGACGAAGCCGAGACTGAGAGCTTATTTCACGAAATTCGCACTAAATTTATTACCCTGTACCTTGTAGGGTGCGGCGACTCGACGCACCGTTGCCGCCGACGGCGGCACGAAGTTTTCGCAAGATTTGTTCTACTGACCGTAGCGGCGAACTTCGTTCGCCTGCTTTTGAAGTCTGTATAGGGGTGATGGAGCCGGTTTTTCTGCTTATCTGTGTTGCTTTTTACCCCGATAAACCACTGCCGCGATGCCATGTTACTATACATTATATATATAAGCCTTTTTATATAGCGGTTATGTAAAACAAATATAGCCTTAAAAGCCGTGTTTTTATTAATTATTAGCAAATAAAAGCCCTACTTATTTCCATAACAAATATTAATATGATAAATAGACGTTATTATTCTCAGAACTCATGATTTTTTGTGCAATTTTTACCCGCAAAAAATTAAAATTAATTCTTCAGAATCATAAAAACGTTAATTTTAATGGAAATATAGAACAAAAATGACATTTTTCAACATATTTGTTAAATCTGTATTGTTAGCATACGATAAAAAATTGAACTTTCATTGTACAAAACGCACAAAAATGATTAAAAAAATTTAAACTTATTGACAAAGTGCCGAACGAGGGGTTATTCTTTACATGGGGGATAATCATACCCTCTTGCTTTGTATTGCCCGAACAGAGCAAAATGACTTTGTCGCCAATGTGTTCCGTCAATTTGCGGGAGACGGAATGCTCTGATATATGGTGAAATTTTTAAAATGGAGGTGTAAATTTGAAGAAAATGAAACGCTTGTTAGCAATCATCCTTGCTTCACTGCTCATACTCTCATCGGCTACCGCCGCTGCGAGTGCGTACCAGGCTTATAAGGATGACGCGCTGACAAAGTACGACTTTACTGACACTGCGGTTCTGACCACAGAGCAGTATGCGTCTGCGCTTCTTGACTACGCTGACAAGGCGCTTGCCAAAGAGAACATCACGATGGATCTTTCGATTCTCGGTAAGCTTGATGCGACGTCTATAGACAATGCTCTTTCGAGCGTCTATAAGCTGATCAACGGCAACAAGATCATCCTTTGGATGGCCGGCGATCTGAACAGCGTCAATGTCGATGCAATCAAGAACCCGCGCAGAAGCAATACCACTGATGTCGCAGTCATCAAGGCGCTCCTTCAGTTCCTTGCGGACAACAAGGGAATCGTCAAGAAGGTTGTCGTCGGCGGTGTCGGTAAGTACAAGCGAGACGGCGGTGTCTCTCTCGGCGTTGCCAACTCGTTCGTAAAGGTCGATCTGAATGTCGAAGTTATGCTCAGAGAGATGATTTGGGGTCTTGCATATCCGAATACGGAATACAACAGCTCCAATAACATCGACAGCATGCTTCAGGTCATCATTCAGAACGCTCTTGCAGGCGTTAAAGAGATTCCTGACAGCGTCAAAAATCTCGTTGACCTCAACTCGACAAAGTCTACATATGATTTCATCGAGAATCTTCTTCAGACAGCTTATAACGATATAGCTGTTCCGATGCTCAATGACCAGACAATGAAGTGGCTCGGTCAGGAGATCGACAAGGATACCACAGGTACTCTTGCGGGTCTGTTCAACAGGGACTTCAGGGTTTCGGCCTATACCGTCCCCGCGGGCAGCACTCTTGTTGCTGAGCTCAATAACATTGCCGGCGGCATTGTTAATGGACTTCTGAAGAACTACAACGGTTGGGTCTCGGGTGACAATTCAAAGCTCACCGATAATGTTGTCGCAGTTGCGAGATACATTCTCAAAGAGACCGGCGATTACTTCTTCCCGGATTGGCAGAAGCACATCGCAACAGCCGAAGAGATCGACGCAATGAGCAAGGAAGAGCTTATCGCTTATCTTGCGCGCTCGATCATCAACGCATCAGTCGGCTATATGTACATCCCCGAGGATGTCACGACTGTTATAGGCGTTGCATGGGAGGCTGTTAAGCAGCTCATGGCTCAGTTCCTTCCCGAAAGAGATTACAGCGGTTATCCCAAGACTGTTCAGGGTATCCTTGACATGCTTGCGGATTTCGTCGCCTACAACGTCAATCCCGGTATCGACCTCAACGCAGGTGATCTGAAGAAGGCGCTCAACTACGGCGACGGTATGGATAAGATGCTGACTACTGCCGTTCAGTGGCTTGCCGCTGACCCGCAGTATTACACAGGTCTTCTTCCCAGCACCACGATTGATACCTCTGACGGATGGAAAGCTCTTGATGATATCTTCTTCAAGCTGTTAGACAAATCTGTTCTTCCCGCAAAGTTTGCCAACAGCGGAAGCGAGACTATCCTCAAGGATATTGTTTATTCTATCCTCAACGGACTGCTCGTTGATCAGGATCTGACCTGCATCTCAGACCTGTTTGTTAAGAATGAGTCCGGCGCATTCGCCACTCAGACTCTCAAGCAGAGCATCGTGAGACTCGTCACCGATATCCTCAACGCAGTTCTTCCGGGAACGGTAACCAAGACTTACGGCTCGCTCAATGAGATCGTTTCGAACTCTGAGCTCGGCTCGATAGTCGAGAACCTTCTCGGATCTTTGAATTCCAACAAGGACAAGCTTGTTCCGCCTATCGTCAACATCGTGGCTCAGGTCATGAAGCTGACTGATAAGGCAAAGTTCAAGGAAATGGAGATCGCCGGTTCAAAGAGAATCAAGAACAGCAGCGAACTTGATCTCACGGTTTATAACGGAAGCCAGGGCATTAACAGAGGTTATACTGATAAGAACAATAACTTCACTCAGGACAAGCTTCCCCGTTATACAATCGATAGTTGGAGCGCTGTTGCTTATAACTATGACGGCAGCAAACAAAAGGATCTTTCGGTATCCGGTCTTACTGCCAATGAGGAACTCAATGGCGGCGATAATAGGTCGGTGAAGATAAGCGGAATCGACAGTAATAATACGCTTGTTGTCTTTACTGTATATTATTTTGCCCTCGATGAGGCGGGAAATAAGCTGACAAACGATGCTTCGGTTTGCAGATTCTATTCTTACAGGCTTGATGGTGCTGATGTTGATAACAATACCAGCGGAATTAATACGGGCTCAAACAAGACAAGTGCGTCTGTTAATGATTGCCCGCCCAAACTTCTGCTGTTTAATCAGAACAACACCAACCCGCTGAAGACGATATGTGCGCAGAGTGTTACTTTCAAGGTGCCGAAGGGCAAGGGCGCACATACAGGATCTAATGCATCGGCTAATCTCGGTGGCCTTAGTTCCAACCTTAAGAGTGCGACCTCCTCGGCGTCAATGGATGGCGGAAATGCTATTTCAGGTTCAAATGCCTATGACAGCATTGATCTTTGGGAGGAGACAGCTTCTATTGCAAAGTTTGAAGTTGGCTTTGACACTACGATCAATTGGGCTGCTACGGCAAAGAAGGGTAACAAAACCGACCATTACAATGGTGCTACCCGCATTATCTGTTATAACGATTACGGACTTCCTGAGCTCTACAATATAGAAGCTGGCAAGAATCGCGCAAGAACAGATTATGACAGCAGCGCGGATGCAGCTTGGGACGCATATATAACCGCCCTTAACAATGCGGCTATATATACGCTTCTTCCCGGTACGATTGCGCTCTACACCAATAGCGAATTCCTTGCAGGATTTGAAGCTAGACAGAAGGCACTTGCCTCTGCAGTTGAAACTTTGGAGACGCATTTGGTTTCCGCTTCTGTTGACTCGCTCAAGACCGCCGTTGAGGCAGTCCAGGGCAAGGACAACGCAGAGGGCGCCGTTTATTGGGATGACGGTTATAACTATTTCGGTTATGACGATTTCAATTCAGTCACCTGGAACGGCTGGAAGGAAGCCAGAAACCGCGCTCTCAACCTCTACAACTCGACCATAGCTCCCAAGGAGCCCGTTGCTCCCGAGAAGCCCGGCGATGACGCTACTCTGATCGAGAAGCAGAAGTATGAGAAGGCATATGCACAGTGGGAGACCGACCACGCAGCGTGGGAGACCGCGATTGTCGCTTGGCAGACGCCCACAATATCCGCTATCGATGTTGCTTATGCTGAGCAGCAGGTCGAGCTTTGGGGTCCCAGACTTATAAAGCTTGCCGCTGTCAAGACGCACCTCGATGCGGCTATCAAGATGTGCACCATCGACTCCGCAGATGCCTCCAAGTATGATGCAGACAGATGGGAAGCATATGCAAAGTCCTTTGCTTATGCTCAGAAGGTTTCGACCTCGTTCAACGCCTCTACGACCATGCGCACGCAGGTCAGAGAAGCTATGAACAACCTTATCTACAACTGGAAGCGCCTTATTGCTAACCCCGTTGTCACCGTCACATTCACCTTCACCGTGAATGGCGAGACTCACGCGGTTCTTACCGGCAACCAGGGCGATCCCGTTGATCTTAGCTCCATCAAAGCTCCTGCCGCACCTGTCGGCATGCACTTCGTCGGTTGGGGCAACGTACCCGCAACGTTTGACGCTGACGCTACATTCGAAGCTCAGTTCGCAAACAACACGGATACAAAGTACACCGTGAATGTTTATAATATGGACACCACCGGCAACTATCCGGCAACTCCCGACAGCACCTATCAGGGCGCAGGCGAGACCAATTCTACAGCCGATATCACTGCCGATGCAGTCGCCGCTGAAGGCTTCTCGCTCGATTCGGCAAAGAGCACCCTTACCGGCACTATCGCCGCTGACGGTTCTCTTGTCCTCAGCATTTACTATTCACGTAACCAGTACACCATAACTTATGCTAACACGGATCTCGAACCCGATACATATTATTATGGCGCTACTGTTTCCGCCCGTACTCCCGAGAAGGCTGGCTATGCTTTCCAGGGTTGGGAGGAAGAGGTTCCCTCCACCATGCCCGCACAGAACATCACTCTTACGGCTAAGTGGAACGAGAATCCCGCAGACTACACCGATTATGACATAGCTGTTGCAGCTGCCAACGCTAAGAAGGCAGAGGCCAACTACGACAAGACCTACACCGAGGCTTCCAGAAAAGCTCTTGACGCCGCTCTTGCAGTTGACGTCTCTGGCAAGAAGCTCAGCGAGCAGGGTGTTGTCGACGCTCAGACCGCAGCTATCAACGCTGCTGTTAAGGGTCTTGAGAAGATGACCTACAACGCAACATTCTATGTTGACGGCGAAGAGTACAGAGTCGTTCCCACGAAGGTCGGCGAGCAGATCATCGCTCCCGAGAATCCCACCAAGGAAGGCTTCGTCTTCACCGGTTGGGATAAGGAAGTCGGAGTCATGGGCACCGAGGATGTTTCCTTCAACGCTCAGTTCTCCGCCGGCGAAGTCTCCTACAAGGTTGAGACTTACGTCATGGATGTCAACGGCGCTTACGGCGCAGCTGATGTCAAGGTCGTTCCTGCCACTACCGGCGCGGCCGTCTCCGTCGATCCCGAGGCTCGTGAGGGCTTCACGGTCGCCGCTGACAGCGTCCTCTCCGGCACAGTCGCAGCTGACGGCAGCCTTGTTCTCAAGGTTTACTACAGCCGTAACCAGTATAAGCTTACGGTTGACGGTGCAGAGTCCATGGTTTACTACGGTGCTGAACTCAACATCGCAGAGCCCACCAAGGATCACTACACCTTCGCAGGTTGGAACGTCGAAGTTCCTGCCACCATGCCCGCATCCGACCTGACCCTCGTTTCCCAGTGGACTGAGGAAGGCGCTGACTACACTGCATATGATGCAGCAGTCAAGGCCGCTCAGGCGAAGAAGGCTGAGGCGGACTATGAAAAGACCTACACAGCAGAGTCCAGAGCGGCTCTCGATGCAGCTCTTGCCATAGACGTTGCCAATAAGAAGTATTCCGAGCAGGCTGATGTTGATGCAGCAACTGCTGCTATCAACGACGCAGTCAAAGCTCTCGAGCTCATGACCTACACCGCTAACTTCTATGTCAACGGCCAGCTCTATAAGGCTGTTACCGCGAAGGTCGGCGAGCAGATCATAGCTCCTAAGGATCCGTCTGTCGACGGTTACAACTTCAACGGTTGGGATCCCGCAGTCGGAACCATGGGCACCGAGGATGTCAGATTTGACGCTATCCTTGTTGCCAGCAACTCCTCCATCATCTCCGTCACTCCGGAGACCCCGAACTACGGCGGCATGCATCAGTATGCAGTCAAGGTCAAGGGCGAGCCTCTGAAGATCAAGATAGTTGACGCAAACGGCAATACCCGCACGTTTGACAGAAACACCTCCATGACAAGCGATGCCAATGCGCTCGGTATCTTGAAGATAGAGAAGACTGAGGACGGCGAAATCTGGCTCATCAATGCTAACCTCGCAGAAGGCAAGTTCACTGCTTATGCGAAGATGGCGAAGGAATACTGGGAGAACGATGGCTATGGCTTCACAGTCTCGTTCGATCAGAAGCCCGAGCCTAAGATCGGCGACGTTACCGAAGTTACCTACGACACCCCGAACTACGGCGGCAAGCAGGACTATCGCGTTAAGGTCACCGATAAGGCTGGTAAGATCCAGTTCGTCTATGCAAACGGCGGAACCACCACCCTTACAAGACTTGATCCGAGAGTCTCCATCAAGTCTTATGACGCACAGGGCAATGAGGTCTATGCAAACAGCACCAACCTCGCTTATGAGATCTGGACTGTTAACTTCAACCTTCCCGCAGGCAACTATGTTGTCAGAGCGAAGTATGGAAGAAATACATGGAGCGAAGGCCTTGCAGTCAACGTAGTTATCAGCGCTAAGCCGGCAACGGCTGTCAGCGTTACCGAGGTCAATGCCTCTGCTGATTCTGTCGCAGTCACCGTCAACGGCACTGCCAAGAAGGTCAAGATAACCTACGCTTCGGGTGCTACCAGAACCTTCAACAGAGATGACGCCAATGTCTCCATCGCTTCTAACGGCGACGGCGAGATCTGGACCATCAATGTTAAGCTCACCGAAGGCGATTACACCGCAACCGCGAAGTACATCGACAACGGCAAGCAGGTCTGGGATACCACCGACTTTGCTTTCACGGTCTAAGGCTGTGAACAAAAACTGAAATCCTGCTCAAAAGGCAGGTGAGAAGGGGAGTCGCCCTCGGGCGGCTCCCCCGATTTTTTTGCCCCGAAGTTTACTTGAACTATCTGAAAAAATATGATACAATAGTTGCAGTACAAGTATAATTTTCAGGTTGGTGAAATTTTTATGACTCCGAATATCTCGAAACACACTCTTCAGAGACTGCCGATGTACCTGAGCTATATCCAGGGGCTTCCGGAGGATGCACCGAAAAATATATCCGCCACAACTATCGCCGAAGCGCTTCAGCTCAATGATGTTCAGGTTCGCAAAGATCTCGCGAGCGTCAGCTCGTCCGGCAAACCGAAGGTCGGCTACAATGTCAAGGATCTTATCGCGGAGCTTGAAGCTTTCCTCGGCTATAATGATATAGATAATGCCGTGATAGTCGGCGCCGGCAGCCTCGGCAAGGCGCTGCTCAACTACAGCGGCTTCAAGGCATACGGACTCAACATAATCGCCGCGTTCGACCTGTGCGAAGAGCCGACCGAATTCCAGGGCAAGACGGTCTTCCCGATAGCCCAGCTCGGCAGCTTCTGCCGCAAGGTGAATGTGCATATAGGCATCATCACTGTCCCTGCATCGAGCGCGCAGGAGATATGCGACCTGCTTGTTGAAAGCGGCATCCGCGCTATCTGGAACTTTGCTCCGGTTCATCTTGTCGTCCCGGACGGCATACTCGTCCAGAATGAGAATATGGCGTCGTCGCTCGCTCTGCTTTCAAACCACCTGCGCGAGCAGATGAAAAAGTAAATATAAACAATCAATCGGCTGTCGAATAAAAACGACAGCCGATTTTTTGTATCTAATATGCAAAATTTTGATGTGTTTATATTAAATTATAAATGCTGGTACGGTAAAAATGTACAAATTTGGATTTATCTATCACTTTAGCTATAGCGAAATAAAAGCAAGTGACCAGTTGACTTCTATAATAAAACCTTTAATAGCCGCGCCGCAGTGTTCGATAGCTAACTGGGACAGGTGGGCAACATCACCGAAGCGCCGCCTGTGGCGGATGAAGCGAGGCGATGTTGGCGAAAAACAAGGAGCATAGCGCCCGCTCCAAGGGCGATAGGCGACTATGTTTTGAGAGGGCTGAACGGCTTGCGAAGCAAGACGCACGAGCCCGTATTGTTTGAGCGAAGCGAGTTTACGGGCGAATGTGCCGAGCAACTGATTGAGAGCCGCGAGCTGTATACTGCGGCTCGGCGTTGCGGGGGGTACTGGGGGGATTCCCCCTGTTTTGCTTTTCTTTTGCAGGCGTTTTCTTTTTCAAATAAAAAGAAAATGCCGAAACGCAGGTAGTATACATCCTTTGATTAGAGTGCGTAGCGAAGGTAGAAGCTAATTATCAATAAATTACAATTGCTATAACCCTGTATCGGCTGCGCCGATAGCGGACAGCCGCAAGGGCTGTCCCTACGGTCGGTAAAATCAAAGATTCCGTGCCGCTATCGCGGCAGCGGTGCGTCGAGGTCGCCGCACCCTACAAGATGCACGACAATAAATCACCGCAGATTTCGCAGATGGATAATATCCGCCCCTACTGCACAACTTTGGGCGAAGCGAAATAACCCCTCAGTCTTGGCTTCGCCAATCCAGCTCCCCTGCAGGGGAGCCAAAATATATTATTCGACAAACAATGTGCTTCTACGCACATTTCGGCGTCCCGTACCATCTGCAATTCTGCGTGGCAGAACAGCATAACCCCCGACTACAAATCATAGTCGGGGTTTGTTATTTGGTTTATGCCGAATATGCCTCTTATTTCGGCAGGTTGGCGAACAGCTTTACATTGTCGAATGTGTATGTATACTTGCCGTCCTCAATGCCATGGATTATCTCGCAGACCTTGTCGTTATACGGAGTCGGCACACCGTACTTTCTGCCGTAGGCGCAGACAACGCCGTTTATCGCATCAACTTCGCACTTCTTGCCCTTTTCGAGATCCTGGAGCATGCTCGCCTTGAGAAGCCTGTGCTTCTTGATGCAGATTGGGATGAGCGCGAAGGATATCTTCTTCTTTATGCCGTTGCCCTTGTAGTCGAGAAGCTTGACGATATCCTTGCCCTGAACCGGCTCGATTTTTATTCCCGCCGCCGCGGCAACATCGATGCACTCTTTTATAAGATTCTGACAGCAGACACGGGAGGTCTTGTTCTCTGCGGCGTCGCCGAAAGTGCCGCCGATAACGGCGGACATGCCGCTGAACGCGGCGTTGATGAGCAGCTTCGACCAGCGGACGCCCATGAAGTTATCCTCAACCTCTACGGGGCACATCTTCTCAAGCAGAGCCTTGACCTGCATGAGTTTGTCGTCCTTCTGACCGTTCATCCTGCCCAGACCGAAGCTCATGCTGTCGGGCTCGCTCGTAAGCTCGGAAACGCCCTTGCCGTGGAGCGTTGCGCCCCAAGCGACGGTGCAGCCCATCGTTCTGTCCTCGCCGACGACCTCGGAGACCGAGAGCTCCGGCAGTCCGTTCTGAAGCGTGCAGACGATGCAGTCATCGGTCATGTTCTTCTGAAGATTCTTCAGAACATTGACATTGTCGAGCTGCTTTGTCAGCAGGATTATCAGCTCATATTTTTCGGTCATCTCGTCGGGAGTCAGCGCGTGAACCGGGACGGTCATATTGACAGTGCCAATTATCTTCGCGCCATCTTTGTTGAGCGCGTCGACATGCTCGCGGTTGCGCGTGATAAGATCGACATCCACGCCCGCCTTCGCGAGATATGCGCCGAGCACGGTGCCGAGCGACCCTGCGCCGTAAATTGCAGTTTTCATAGAAATCCCCTCTTTGATAAAATTTTATCGATATGATTATATCACTCAGAGCGGCGATTTACAAGAAAACTTTTCGTTCCCTGCGGAGTATGTCCGCGAGAATTATTTTGATTTATCCCAATAGGGGTAATCGGTAAACACGAACTTTCCCTCCGCATTTTTCCCTGTCGGCAGCTTGACATAGATGATATCGTCAACCGAGCGTTTTCTTACGGCCATAACAACCGTGAAATTCCCGTTGCCGTCATCCTCGACGTGATGCATCCAGCTGTTATAGGAGACTTCGCCGTCGTTTTTCTTATATGCTACATATATGTTGTCGTTATGCTCTATCAAATCCCTGTCGGCGACAGCTTGGCTCAGTATTTTATCTGTAAACTCCTCGGAAAAGACCTCTAAAAATTTTTTGCGGACCTCTTCCATCGTGGTCACATACCGGTATTGGGGGAACATTGGAATATACTTTCTGAATCTTATTGTCACGGGCTTCTCCCCGGCGGAATACTCGCCCGCAAAATTCAGAGTCAGCCAGAGGCTTCGCGCCTTATCCGCCAAATCCCGCGCGTCGGTCTCATGCAGAATAGACCCGTCCTCGGGATAAAGCTCATACCCGTTTATGCCGTGCAGGCTTTCGATTATTGCTCGCTTGTCGCTCTCATAGGTCTCCCAAAGCGCAAGCGCGGCATCGGAAACTTTTTCCGAGTATGCGTTTATCCGATAATGGTCGCGCGCCGTAACAAACAGGGTGTTTTCGTCAGAAACAAGCCGCCCCACTTCCACTCTGCCCTTGTAGGAGTCCGAGGAATAGCCGTTGCCGGTATCGATTATAAAGAACGTGAGCTCATCGCCGTCCGTTTTATCGACTGAAAACGCCACCATGCCCTCCGAAAAACTGGCGCTGACTACGCCTACCCAACTTTTGGGCAGCGAAATCGCATAGCTCCCTTCGGAAAACTCGGTGCTTCTTATTTTATTCGAGGTTATCAGCCTGTTAATCCCGGCTCTTAATGTTTGGTAATTTTTCGGGAAGTTATTGCTCCCGCTCGCCTCAATCTCCGTTCCGTCCGCCAAGACAGCAGAAAAGCTCATCGAGCTTCCGTCGAGAACATCGGGGGGATTTGCGCCTCGGAAGCCCGCCCATTCATCTATTCTGCAATTTCCGAACAGGGCGCACACCTCGCGGTAGAGATTCTCGTCCCCGTCAACCGAGCGGATGACGTCGCGGGATTCGACAAAGCAGGACAGCTCGTTATCCCAGTCGTTCGAGCTCATATAATACTCAAGATGTACTCCGTCCTCTGTTTTGCATCCCTCATACACGGCGTTCTGTGCCGAGCAGTTGTTCTCCGTCAGCTTAAAGCTTTTAAATTCCATAGGATTGCCTCCGTAGTCATTGTTCTGTTTCGATGAGCACGCGGGAAAAATCAGCAAGAGAATGCACACGAGTGCAAAAGAAATAAAGCGCTTTTTCATTTTCCTGTTACCTTTCCTTGATATGCCGCACTGCGCCAAAAGAGCAAGGGCTTCGGTTTTCTTATGTCCGTTATATTTTCTGTTCCGAACAAGTCACTCCTTTATAAGCTCATTTCTCAATATTAATTATATCACAACGCATTGATTTTTCAAGAAATAACCGAAAACTCGGGAGTTTGCCTCCCAAAAAAAGCTGCCGGGCGCAAAAAACCCTTCAAAAATGCAGAAAAACTCCCGAACAGCAATGCTGCCCGGGAGCTGATATTCGTCTTGTAAGCGGTAAAAATTCAGCGCTTCGAGAACTGGGGTGCACGGCGAGCGCCCTTGAGACCGTATTTCTTTCTTTCGGTCATTCTCGGGTCTCTGGTCAGGAAGCCTGCCTTCTTGAGTGCGGGGCGAAGCTCTGCATCATACTGAAGGAGTGCTCTGGAAATACCGTGGCGGATAGCACCTGCCTGGCCGGTCACGCCACCGCCGTTGACGCGGCAGATGACATCGAGCTTTTCGCTGGTGCCTGTAAGAGTGAGAGGCTGGCGGACGATGAGCTTGAGGGTCTCAAGGCCGAAATAATTGTCAATCTCTCTGTCGTTGATGATGATCTTGCCGGTGCCGGCATAAAGACGGACTCTGGCGACTGATTTCTTTCTGCGGCCTGTGCCGTAGAAGTAAGGAACTGAATCGTACATTATTTATTGCCTCCCTTCATTAAAGAGCCCACTCTTCGGGCTTCTGTGCTTCGTGCTTGTGCTCAGCGCCTCTGTAAACGCGGAGTCTGGTCAGAGCGGTGCGGCCCAGAGTAGAATCGGGCAGCATACCCTTAACTGCAAGCTCGACAGCGAACTCGGGCTTTGTCTTCATGAGGGTGCTGTACTTGACCTCTTTCATGTTGCCGATATAGCCGGTGTGATGATAATACATCTTCTGGTTGAGCTTGTTGCCGGTGAGGACAGCCTTCTCAGCGTTGATGATGATTACATGATCGCCGCAGTCGGCGTGAGGAGCGAATGTGGGCTTATGCTTGCCGCGAAGAAGGACGGCAGCCTGAACTGCTACCTTGCCGAGAGGCTTACCGGCAGCATCGATGACATACCACTTACGGGTGATGTCGCCCGCTTTGGGCATATAAGTTGACATACTTGTTACCTCCGATTTCTTAATGCTACGATATATTACCACATCGCTCTATGCTTGTCAAGCACTTTTTCTTTAAATTTTAATTTATGTTTTGCTATCTCCGTTTTTCTCAAGTTTTCTCGTTTTTTCATACCATTTGCTCGCTTATGATTTACGAAAAATTTTGCCGATAGCGCGATAAAATCGACAATCTACCGCTCAAATTGACTTTATCCCCGGCATAGTATATAATAAATGTATTATATAAGCTCACGGAGGCAGACATGAAAAAAGAAGAGATAAAGCGCATGAACGATCTCTATCACCTGTCGCAGGAGAGGGATCTGAGCGAAGAGGAATTCGCCGAATGGGAGGGGCTCAAAAAGCAGTATGTCGCCGATTTCAAGGCGAGCCTTACAGCCCAGCTCGACAATACATATGTAATAGACGACAAAGGCAACAAGCGCAAGCTCGAAAAGAAGTCGGGCGACAAGTAATCTGCGCGGACACAAAAACGAAAGAGTGATATTATGTTTTGCAGAAATTGCGGAAAACAGCTCGAAGACGGATTCAAGGTCTGCCCATATTGCGGCGAACCTGTGAGCCTCGCGGAGAGCGACGCCAGACGCGCGGCACAGGAGCAGACCGCCTCAGAAGATACTCAGCCCGTACATAATGATATTCCGAAAGAGCCGGCTCCCCTGCCTGCTCCCGCACCTGTTCAGCCGAAAGCGAACAAGAAGCCCGAGCAAGAAAGCGAAAGCACCGGCGGATGGAAAGTTCTCGGATTTTTCCTCGGCTTCTTCGGTCCGCTGCTGTGGTTCCTGCCGCTCGTCAGCCTCGTGCTCTATCTTATATGGAAGAGCGACAAGCCGAAGGTCGCAAATGGCATCGGTCAGTTTACGCTGATAGGTCTCGCGGTCGGCGTGGGACTCGCAGTTATTATTGCGATAATCGTCGGAGTGCTGTTTGCGATAACCGCGTCGATGACTGTGTTTGAAATGATACGCAGCTTCTTCCACGGTTCGCTCGGCGGGATAAACGATCTCGTCAGAAGCATCCCGTTCATCGACTGAACAACATAAAAATATTGAAACCGCCCGTGTTTTTTCCTTCAGAAATTCGGGCGGTATTTTTTGCGCACTTTTGAATTAATTCATTTATATTCATTAAATATTCAGCAATTATTCATTGATTCTTTTCCGCAAGCGGTAAAGCTTTCCTCCTTGCTAATGTGGATAACTATGTGGATAATGTGGATAACTTTTATGTTTTGATGACTATTTAGAATATATGCGTAAAGTAAAAAACTTTACAGTTTGATTTTAATAACTATATGGAAATATTCTGCATAAGCCGCATATGCAGTGACAAAAAATTAACCCGGTTGCAGGAAAACTTGCAGCCGGGTTTTATGCATAAAATTTTACGCGTGATTTTTGTCTATTTTGCCAATATCAGACGTTCGCGAGAGCCGCGTCAAGATCGGCGATTATGTCATCGACATTCTCTGTTCCGACAGAAAGTCTGACAAGATTTTCATAGACTCCGCAGTCGTCGAGCTCCTGCGCGGTGAGCTGGCGATGAGTTGTGCTCGCCGGGTGCAGACAGCAGGTGCGGCTGTCCGCAACATGGGTGACTATCGCCGCGAGCTTGAGGCTGTCCATGAATCTGACCGCGTCCTCTCTGCCGCCTTTTATTCTCAGCGAAATGACGCCGCAGGTGCCGTTGGGCATATACTTCTGCGCAAGGTCATAGTATTCGTCGCCCTCGAGGCCGGGATAGCGGACGGACTCAATCTTCGGATGAGCCTTCAGGAACTTTGCAACGGCGAGAGCGTTTGAGCAATGGCGCGGCATACGCAGATGCAAGGTCTCGAGTCCAAGATTGAGCAGGAATGCATTCATCGGGGACTGAATTGAGCCAAGGTCGCGCATGAGCTGAGTCGTGCACTTTGTTATATATGCAGCCTTGCCGAACTGCTCGGTGTATACAATACCGTGGTACGACTCGTCGGGAGTTGTAAGTCCCGGGAACTTGTCGTTCTGAGTCCAGTCGAAGTTGCCGCTGTCAACTATAACTCCGCCTACGCTTGTCGCGTGGCCGTCCATATATTTTGTGGTCGAATGGGTAACTATATCCGCGCCGAACTCAAACGGGCGGCAGTTTATCGGGGTTGGGAAAGTGTTGTCGACTATCAGCGGCACGCCGTGGGAATGAGCCGCTCGCGCATACTTCTCAATATCGAGCACAACGAGCGAGGGATTAGATATAGTCTCGGCGAACACGGCTTTTGTGTTATCTTTGAATGCCGCGTTGAGCTCCTCTTCCGTCGCATCGGGGCGGACAAAGGTGAAATCTATGCCGAGTTTTTTCATCGTGACGTTGAAGAGATTGAATGTTCCGCCGTATATCGCGGATGCTGCAACGACATGGTCGCCTGCGGAGCAGATATTGAAAACGGAGAAGAACGACGCCGCCTGGCCGGACGAGGTGAGCATCGCGCCGACGCCGCCCTCAAGGTCGGCTATCTTCGCGGCTACGCAGTCGTTTGTCGGGTTCTGGAGACGGGTGTAGAAATATCCGGACTCCTGCAGATCGAAGAGCCTGCCCATCTGCTCGCTCGATTCGTATTTATATGTCGTGCTCTGGACTATCGGCACAACGCGCGGCTCGCCGTTTTTCGGAGTGTAGCCAGACTGCACGCACTTTGTTTCTATATTAAAGCTCATTTTGTCTTCTCCTTTTTGTCAGTCTTTGAGAAAATGACCCATAAGGTCGAAGCCGGGATCAACAAAATTACCGGTCTCGGATGCTGTTTTTTCATTTATGCTCGCAACGCCGCTGTCAAGCTCTTTGCCTTTACGATAAATCAGATACGGCACGGGGTCGGATGCGTGGGTGCGGGTCGATATCGGGGTCGGATGATCCGGCAGAACCATGACTTTATAATCGTCCTGAGTGTTGAGATAGTCAAGAATTATAGGCATTATGCGGCTGTCAATAAGCTCGATTGCTTTGACTTTATTTTCGGGCTCGTTTCTGTGGCCGCACTCGTCGGGAGCCTCGACATGGATATAGACAAGATCCTGACCTTTACACCATTCGTCGATTGCAGCGTTCGCTTTGCCCTCGAAATTCGTGTCGATATAGCCGGTTGCGCCCTCGACTTCGGGGGTGTTCATGCCGGCGCAGATGCCGATGCCCTTGAGCAGGTCGACTGCCGAGACGATGCTGCCTTTCACGCCGAACTTCTCTTCAAAGGACGGCAGAGCAGGACGGCTTCCCTCGCCCCAGAGCCAGATTGAATTTGCGGGGAGCTTGCCCTCGGCGATTCTCTTCTTGTTCACGGGGTGATCTTTAAGAAGATCGTAGCTCTCGCGCATCATGGCAATGAGCTTTTCGGCGTTCGGCGAAGTTGAAAGATACTCGCCGATAACTCTGCCGGAGATATCATGCGGAGGAGTCATCTTGCCGAGATCCGTCGTGCCGTTATGTACGATAAGGCAATGGCGATAAGCCACGCCGCTGTAAAAATCAAATTCGCTGCTGCCGAAATGCTCCTGCACGGTCTCGATTATCTGCGCCGCCTCTTCAGTCGAGATATCGCCGCCGGAGTAATCGAGCATGGTCTTTGCGCCGTAATCCGCCTCGTCGCTCAAGGTGACAAGGTTGCAGCGCAGAGCGATATCCGTTTCGCTCATCTTGACTCCGATGCTGACCGCCTCAAGGGGCGAGCGTCCTGTGTAGCACTTCTTCGGATCGAATCCGAGCACGCTCATATTTGCAACATCGCTGCCGGGTTTGAGTCCCGCGGCAACGGTCCTGACAAGTCCGACTTCACCCTTCGACGCGAGCGCATCGATATTGGGCTTCTTTGCGACTTCCATCGGCGTCTTGCCGCCGAGAGCCTCAACGGGATAATCCGCCATGCCGTCGCAGAGAACTACAGCATATTTCATATATCTTCACCCTTTCAGAGAAATTATGCACAAACGATGCATATCGGGCGCGGCAAGTTCGGTTAGCATATGCATACTTGCCCGCCGCTGCTTTAATTATATCATAAAGTATCAGCGCATTAAAGCGGAAATTGCGAAAGATTATACACATATACTATATAAAAAAGAGTGCAAAATGACGAAAAATTATTTGTCAAAATGCGCTTGCAGCATATAATTGAGCGAGGCACAATGATATAATCGATTTGGAAGAAATATTCAGGAGGAGGATACATATGACAAGAAGATTATTTACAGTTTTGCTTGCGTGCCTGCTCATTCTTATAAGCTTCACGGCATGCGGCACAAAAACGCCCGAGCCCGGCACGACCGCGGCAGAAAACACAACTGCGGCAGAAGTCAATGCGCAGACGAGTGCAGAAGAGACGAGCTCCGAAGCGGTATCCGAATCCGCAGAGGAGAGCACTGCTCAGAGCGCACAGAAACCGACGGCAGACAAGCCGGCATCAAAGCCCGCAGCAACTGCAAAATCGAATAATTCCGGTTCAGCTTCAAAAGGCAAGCTTGAAGTCAGCGCAGGAAGCGTAAAAAGCATCACCGGCGCAAAAGTGCTCAGGGCGTGGAAGCTCAATTCAAACGGAGTGAATATAGAAATCCACCGAATAGCCTATGGGCCGCAGATAACTCAGGCTTTCAAAAAAGCGAACGCTGACGGCGCTATCGACTACGACAAGACGGTCACTTATCAGCCGGTAGTCAATATAGCGATAATCACCTGCTCGCCCGAGCACATCGGCGTTGCATCGAGCCAACAGCTCCTTGGCACGAATGTCGGCAAGGTCGAAGATATGGGCAGAAAGAGCGGCGCGCTCATAGCAATAAACGGCGAGGCAGGCTCAACATATAAAAAAGGCGCTCCGACAATTCGCAGCGGCTCGGTAGTTTCGACCGACGGCAGCGGGCAAAAGCGACTGCTGATCTACAGAAACGGCACATGGAAAGTCGAAACGCTCACAAACGAGAACTGCAAATCGTATATCTCGCAGGGCGTTTACAATTCCCTGCGCTACCAGTGGCAAGTCATAACAAACGGCAAGGCGACCAACGAGCACGACACTTATTATCACAACCGCACGGTGTTCGCGCAGATATCGGAGAACAAATATATCATGGCTGTCGGCGAATTCATGCCGCTCGACAATATGATGAAAGTCCTCATAGCATACGGCGCGAGAAATGCGTTTTTGCTAAACGGCGGCAACTGCTCGTCGATGTATGTCAAGGGCATCGGCAACACGACCGGCACAAAAGCGACTCAGCTCAAGAATCTCAACAAGCCGTGCGTTATCGAGAGCGAATTTTTCGCGGCAAACGGCATGCTCGGGCTCAACTCCGCCGGGAAGCAGAAGCTGGGTGGACCTTGCAACGAGCTCGACATAGTATATGTAAAATAAAGCAGAAGGGGTGAGCCGATGAAAAAGGCTTTCAGAGCGGCTGCAATTGCGGCAATATTGCTATTTGCGCTGACTTTTATCGAGAGCGCAAAAATCAAAAGCGCATCGGCTCACCTGCTGTTTTCTTCGTCCGTCAGCGTCGGTGGCAATGAATCGCGGGAAGTCACGCTCAAAAGCGGCGACAGAATAGCCATCGGCTCATATCTCGGCGAGCCTATTGTCTGGAGCGTCATCAAAACTGGCAACAAAACTCTGCTCATGAGCGAAAAAGTGTTGTGCTTCAGGGCGTTCGACCCGTCCGAGGACGGCATCGGCAGTTCCGATTATCTCGCCTCTCCCCTGCGCGCATGGCTCAATTCGGAGAGCGGATTTTTAAATCCGGAGAATTTTTCAGATAATGACCTTTCGCTCATATCGCCTGACAAAAACGGCGATTTGATATTCCTGCCGTCAAAAGATATGCTCAAAAATATAAGCGCCGCCGACCGCCGCAGAAGCCCGACCGAGCAGTGCGTCAAAAATGATACTTCGCGCTATTTAACTCTGCGCAAATACTGCTGGTATTGGACAAGCTCGCCGGTTTCGACAAATCAGAGCAGCGTGACGGCGGTCACCACGACCGGCGGGTTCTATAAAACGCTCGCGGCGGACGAGCTGTGCGGCGTATGCCCGGCGATGTATCTTCGCAGCAATGTTCTCGTTCTTTGTGGGAGCGGAACCGCCGAAAATCCGTATGCGTTGGCAGGAGGTGGCGAAAGATGAGAGAAAAGCTGAAAGAATTTCAAAACTCTCCGCACTCGATAATCGCCGCATTCTCCGCCGCCGTGCTGTTTTTCTGCACGGTGTTCACGCGGCTGATACTAAAAACCGACGACGGTCACTTTCTCGGCATACTCCACCGAAACGGATTCACAGTAACAAGCTGGCTGCACGAGCGGTACACGACCGTGTCCGGGCGGATAGTCGGCGAATGGCTGATGATAAATTTTCTGCGCCTGCCGCTCATTTTCTGGAAGCTGTTCATCGCCGCGCTGATAATATATATAATGTATTTTCTCTGCCGCCTGTCGGACTTTTTAGGCGAAAAGACAGATATAAGACAGAGATATATCTTCGCCTGCTCGGTGCCGTTGGCAGTATTCCTGCCATGCCTCAACCCGTCGGTGTTTTGGTTTGCGGGTTCGTTCACGTTCCTCGTTCCGTTCGCTGCCTTGCTTATCACGGTGACACCTCTCACATTCGAGGTATTCGGAGGGCGCGTGAATTCTATGGCATATGTCGCCGCCGCGATTGCTTCTGTCGTCGCGGCATCTCAGGAGCAGTCCTGCGCCGCGGCGCTCGCGCTGCAAGTGATTCTGCTGATTTTTTCGGCATATCAACGCAAACTCGGATTCCGTCAATTCATCCCGCTCCTGCCGAGCGCGGTTTCCGCCGCTGTTCTGGTTTTCTCGCCCGGGCTTCGCGGGCGCGGAGCGATGGAAGCGGCGTCGGGTTTTGAAAGATTCTCTAAAATGAATATATTTGAAAGACTGCTCTGCGGATTTTCAAATTATTTCGCATTTTCATTTTTCTTCTCGCTGATAACAGCAGCTGTTTTTCTCGTTCTGCTCGGCGCATCGGTATATGAAGCGTTCGGCGGTTCGCGGAAAATAAAGAAAATCACATCAGTCTTTGCAATATTCGCCTCGGTGCTGTGCGTCGGAGTCAACGCCGCATATATTATTATCCGCCGCACCACACCGGACAAGGGCTTTGAAAAGATGTTCAAGAGCGGCAATTACCTTCCGCTCGAACTCGCGGTTATCGCGCTCTGTTTTGTCTTTCTCTTTAGTATTTTCATTCTTATGGCGGCGCTCATCAAAAAGAACAAAAAGCTCTGGTTCACCGTCGGCGTACTGTTCAGCGCCGCTGTCTGCTGCGCCGCAGTGCTCGGATTCTCTTCGTCCGTCTACGCCTCCGGTCAGCGCGTGTTTTACTACACCGAGATGTTCACGCTCATCGCCTGCGCAGCGATGTATTCTTCACTTTCTGATAGCACAGCGAAAAAATTCGCGGGATATGCAGTCCCGACAGCCGCATTTATTTTCTATATTATCAATTGTTTCACCTACACATTCCTTGAGATACCCATAATGGGCTAAAATAAATTGTAAAGCGATTTGCTTTACAATTTACACACCTATTTTTTAGCGCAAAAATCAAAGCTCCCGTGCGGCTTTTCCGATATATCAACACATTCGGGGACGCATGGGAGCTTTTGTTTTTTTATTTATAAATCATGTAAAGCTTAACAGCTTGTCATCAATGACCGTGCGGAACGACATCAAGTTTGTCATGTTCCTCGCCGAGATCGGCGCGCAGGAGCGCAAAGAACACTATCGCGAGCAATATTTCGGCGCACCAGATGGTCTTGCCACCGAGATAGCCGCAGAGAAAAGTTGAAGCGACCGCGCCCGCGACAAACGAGCCTATCATCAGCAGATGCGCGAACATCTTGCCGCGCGCCTCTTTATTACCGCTGCGAAGCCACTTGACGAGGTTCGAGCCGACCTGGCGGACATGGTTGGTGCAGAAGGTAGTCGCCATCGGAATCTTTTTCGCCTGGCGGAATGTGTTGAACTGCATCGAAGCGATAAAATTCACAGCCACCTGGCAGATCTGCGGCGGCGCATCGTCCGGGACGAAGCCGAGCGCAAATATCCACGCCATTTCAAACGCCACGAACGCCGTGTCCCAGCGAACTATCTTACGGCGGTTTATATGCTTGGGCAGAAATTCCGAAATGACCGTGCCGAGCAGATAAGCCGAAGCGGGCAGAAGATAATACAGCGCCTTGCGCCAATTTCCGCGCCCGAGCTGAACCGCCATGAGCACGAAGTTCGCCGTCTGCGCGTTGCAGAACACGCCGCCCTTTTGAACATAAGTATATGCGCCGAAAAATCCGCCGACCGCTATCATGACGGCAAAAATCCAGAGCTTTTCGCATTCGAGAAGCTCTTCCTCTTTTTTGAGAGCCTTTTCTTTCATCGTTCACCACACCGTTTCTTTTCTACAACGCATAAGTTTATCACTGCTCCCCGTCTCTGTCAAGGAACGGGAAATAGCCGCAGCATCTTGAAAAAAAGCCGTTTTCATGGTATTATTTAGGGTATTATATACCATTATAGAATACAGTATAAAACAAGAGGAGAATAGCATGTCAAAGCTTTTGAAGTATTTGAAAAAATACAAAATTGAAAGTATTCTCGCGCCGTTTTTCAAGCTCATTGAAGTGGCGTTCGAGCTGATTGTTCCGCTGATAGTCTCAACTATAATCGACATCGGCATAGAGAACGGCGACAAGATTTATATTATCAAGCGCTGCCTGCTGCTCGGTCTGTTTGGCATACTGGGTCTTTGCAGTACGCTTGTGGCGCAGTATTTCTCGGCGAAAGCGTCAGTCGGCTTCGCTTCCGATATCCGCCACGCGCTCTTCCAGCATATCGGCAAGCTCTCTTATTCCCAGCTCGATTCGCTCGGCGCGCCGACGCTCATAACCCGCCTGACCGGCGACATAAATCAGGTTCAGACCGGAACAAACCTGACCCTGCGTCTCGTCCTGCGCTCGCCGTTCGTCGTATTCGGCGCGGTGATAATGGCGTTCACGGTCGACGCAAAATCGTCGCTCGTGTTCGTCGTTGCGGTGCCCGCTCTCGCCGCGGTCGTGTTCGCGATAATGCTCGTGTGCATCCCGATGTACCGCAAGGTTCAGCAGAAACTGGACGGGCTGCTGAGCAAGACGCGCGAAAACCTGCTTGGCACCCGCGTCGTCAGAGCGTTCTGCAAAGAGGAAGAGGAAATTGCGGACTTTGACGCGAAGAACAACGCCCTGACCGAGATGCAGACAGCTGTCGGCAGGATATCCGCTTTCATGAACCCCGCAACCTTTGTGCTCATAAACCTCGCGATAATCGCGCTGATATATGTCGGCGCAATACGCGTTGATTCCGGCGCCATTTCGCGCGGCGCGGTCGTCGCGCTCTATAACTATATGTCACAGATCCTCGTTGAGCTGATAAAGCTCGCGAATCTCATAATCAGCGTCACAAAGGCGATTGCCTGCGGCAACCGAATTCAGTCGGTGCTCGGTATCGAGCCCGGCACCGTCCCCGGTCATGTAATCGACGGCAACGAAAACAGCGAATATTCAGTCGAGTTTGACAAGGCGTGCCTGTCATATAACGGCAGCGAAGAATCGCTGCACAATATTGACCTCAAAATCCCGCGCGGCAGCTCGATAGGCGTTATCGGCTCGACCGGCTCGGGCAAAACCTCGCTCGTCAATCTTATTCCGCGATTCTACGATGTCACCGGCGGATGCGTGCTCGTTGACGGCGTTGACGTGCGCGACTACGACACAAAGGCTCTGCGCTCGAAAATAGGCGTCGTCTCGCAGAAAAAAGCCCTGTTCGCCGGCACTGTCAGGGATAATATCCGCTTCGGCAAGCAGGACGCCACAGACGAGGAAATCTGGCAGGCGCTCGAAACGGCGCAGGCAAAGCAGATGATAGAGGACAAGAGCGGGCAGCTCGACTTTGTCCTCGAACAGGAGGGCAAGAACCTCTCGGGCGGTCAGCGCCAAAGAATGACTATAGCCCGCGCCCTCGTCAGAAAACCAGAGGTGCTCATCCTCGACGATGCGGCGAGCGCGCTCGACTACGCCACCGGTGCGGCGCTGAACAAGGCGCTGAGAAACACCGACTTTGCCCCGACTGTCATCACTGTGTCACAGCGCGTTGCGGCGATAAGAAACGCTGATACCATAGTAGTCCTCGACGAGGGCGAGATAGTCGGCATGGGCACGAACGACGAGCTTCTGCGCTCGTGCGAAGTCTACAAAGAAATTTTCGATTCCCAGCTTGAAAAGGAGGATGCGTAACCGTGAAGAACAAAACCGTTTTCAAGCGAGTTATCGCGGTCATCGGCCGCTCAAAGCTTCTGCTGTTCCTTTCGCTCATCCTCTCCGTTGCAAGCGTCATTCTCTCACTGTATATCCCCGTCCTCGCCGGACGCGCGATAGACGGAATAAAGCTGCACGGCAACGTTGATTTTGAAGTCATAAAGATGTGCCTTTTCGGCATTCTGATCTGCGCCATAGTCGGCGGAGTGCTCCAGTGGGTGATGAACATCATCAACAACCGCATAGCCTATAACACCGTGCGCGATATACGCTCAAAGGCATTTTCGCATATGCAGACCCTGCCCGTGGCGTTCGCCGACTCCCACCCCTACGGCGATATCGTCAGCCGCATAACGGCGGACGCGGAGCAGTTTGCCGACGGACTGATTCTCGGCTTCTCCCAGCTGTTCACCGGCATTGTCACGATAGCCGTGACGCTCGTTTTCATGCTCACTATATCGCCGCTCATCACTCTCGCGGTCGTGGTGCTGACCCCGATATCGCTGTTCACGGCGCGTTTTATAGCACGCCGTACTTATTCGATGTTCAAAAAGCAGTCCGAGACCCGCGGCGAGCAGACCGCGCTCATCAACGAGATGATACAGAATCAAAAGACCGTTCAGGCGTTTTCATATGAAGACAGAGCGGTTGAAAGATTCGACGAGAGCAATGAAAAATTGCGCAAATATTCGCTCAAATCCATATTCTTCTCGTCGCTTACAAACCCGACCACCAGATTTATCAACAATCTTATCTACGCCGTAGTCGGGCTCATGGGCGGAATATTCGCCATCGGCGGCATGGTGACCGTCGGCGGATTTGTCAGCTTCCTCGCCTACTCGAACCAGTACACAAAGCCGTTCAACGAGATTTCCGGCGTCGTGACAGAGCTTCAGAATGCCCTCGCCTGCGCGGCAAGAATATTCGAGCTCATAGACGAAAAGCCCGAGGAGTCGGACGAAAATTGCTCGGCGCTCAGCGACCCCGAGGGAAGCGTGGAGTTCGACAATGTCCGCTTCTCATATGACAAGAGCAAGAAGCTCATCGACGGCTTCGATTTCTTCGCCCCGTCCGGCAAGACAATAGCCGTTGTCGGTCCGACAGGCTGCGGCAAGACTACGCTTATCAATCTCCTGCTCCGCTTCTACGACGTTGACGGCGGCAGCATAAAGGTTGACGGAAAGAACATAAACGGAATAACGCGCCACAGTCTCAGACACCATTTCGGCATGGTGCTCCAGGATACCTGGATAAAGAACGGCACCGTCCGCGAGAATATAGCGTTCGGCAAGCCCGACGCCACGGATGAAGAGATAATCGCCGCCGCCAAGGCAGCACGCGCTCACAGCTTTATAAAGCGCCTCAAAAACGGCTACGACACCGTCATCGGCGACGACGACGGACTCTCCGAGGGTGAAAGACAGCTGCTCTGCATCGCGCGCGTCATGCTCATGAAGCCGCCGATGCTCATCCTCGACGAGGCGACTTCATCGATAGACACCAGAACGGAATTGAAAGTTCAGGATGCGTTCAATACACTCATGCAGGGGCGCACCTCGTTCGTCGTGGCGCACAGGCTCTCGACCATCCGCCACGCCGACTGCATTCTCGTCATGAAGGACGGCAAGGTCGCCGAGCAGGGCACGCACGAGGAGCTGCTCGCGAAGAACGGATTCTATACGAAGCTCTACAACAGCCAGTTTGCGCAGTGAAATATATGCAGAAGAAAGCCTAACAGGCTGAAAGATTACGACTATTCGCAAAACGGAGCATATTTTATCACAATTTGCATAGATGACAGAAAGCCAATATTGTCCCACATTGCCGTAGGGGCGACCGCATAATACAACAGTTCAAAGGTTCCGTAACTAAGCAAGTCAAAAAATCAATTTGGCAAAAAGGTTTTTATAACCATATAATCCGTGACGAATACGATTATCAAGTCAAATGGCAATATATTGACGACAACCCGATCAAATGGGCTGAAGACGAATTACATCAGGATTGAAAAACAGCCGAATAACCGCCGCAGTGTCTTTCATTTGAAAGTTAGCGGCGGTTATTTTTTATTCGGCGTAAAATGGCGGTTCAGAGCGAAAATATAAAGCTCAATTCGACAAATATCATTTTTAGTCCCGCCTTGTTGACATCGGCAAAAAGTGTGATATAATTATAACGGCCGTTATAAAACAAGCGTTTTATAATTGTTATTGGAGGACGCCATGGACTACATTCGCCTGTCACCCCAAAATCTCGAGAGCGAGCACATATGCTGCGCCATATCAAACGCCAAGGACCCGCAGGTCATTGCAAAAAAGCAGTGGCTTGCCGAAAGGCTCGGCGAGGGTCTGGTATTTTTAAAAGCCGACGCGCGCGGGAAGTGCTTTATTGAGTATATCCCCGCCGAAAACGCATGGGCGCCGATAGACGCGCCCGGCTATATGTTCATCGACTGTCTCTGGGTCTCCGGCTCTTTCAAAGGACACGGATATTCAAACGACCTGCTCAACGAATGTATCCGCGACAGCCGCGAAAAGGACAAATCGGGGCTTTGCATACTCTCGTCGGCGAAGAAGCGCGGCTTTCTTGCCGACCCGAAGTATCTGAAATATAAAGGCTTCATAAAAGCCGATTCGGCAGAGCCGTATTTCGAGCTGATGTATCTGCCGTTTGATCCGTCCGCGCCCGCTCCGCGCTTTCGTGAGCAGGCAAAGAGCGCTCAGACTGACGGCAGCGGGTTCGAGATATTTTATACAAGCCAGTGCCCGTTTACAGCGAAATATGTTCCGCTAATTGAAAACATGGCAAACGATATGAATCTTCCGCTGAGCGCCGTGCATATCTCATCGCGCGAGCAGGCTCAAAACGCGCCCTGCGCCTACACCGCATTTTCGCTGTTCTATAACGGAAAGTTCATAACGCACGAGATACCGAGCAAAAAGAAATTCGCGGCGATTTGTGAAGAGTTCGTAAAATAAAACACCGCCGGATTGACCGGCAGCGTAAAATATACTAATATAGAAAAGGGAAAAGATCTCTGTCTGCCCCGGCGGACGAAAAGGAGACATTATGCTTAACATCAAAAACCTGACCAAAACCTACGGCGAGAAAAAGGCTGTTGACAACCTGACGCTGCATATCGCGCCCGGCGAGATATACGGCTTCATCGGCCACAACGGCGCGGGCAAGACCACAACGCTAAAATCCGTTGTCGGCATTTTGCAGTTCGACGAGGGCGAGATAACGATAAACGGCATCTCGATAAAAGATGACCCGCTCGCCTGCAAAAAAATCATAGCCTATATCCCCGACAATCCCGACCTCTACGAATACATGACGGGAATAAAATATCTGAACTTCATCGCTGATATTTTCGGCGTCAGCGCCGACGACCGCCGCGAGCGCATACATAAATATGCCGATATGTTCGGGCTGACCGCCGACCTCGCGCAGCCCATCTCGGCGTATTCCCACGGCATGAAGCAGAAGCTCGCGATAATCTCCGCGTGGATCCACGAGCCCAAGTTAATCATCATGGACGAGCCCTTCGTCGGTCTCGATCCCGCCGCATCGCATCTGTTAAAGGGCATGATGCGCGAGGTCTGCAACTCCGGCGGCGCAATATTCTTCTCGACCCATGTGCTCGAAGTTGCCGAAAAGCTCTGCGACAAGGTCGCGATAATAAAAAGCGGAAAGCTCATCCGCTCCGGCACAATGGAAGAGGTCAAGGGCGACTCCAGCCTTGAGAACGTGTTCCTCGAACTGGAGGGAGAAGAATGCTGAAAACACTGATAAAAAAACAGCTTCTCGAACTCAATAAAAGTTTCTTCGTTGACCGCAAGACGGGCAAGGGCAAATCTGCACGCTCGGCGACGTTCTCGATAGTGCTGTTCATATTGCTCATGATTTTTGCCATCGGCGGAATGTTCTGCTATATGTCATATTCGATGCGCCCGCTGATAACCTACGGCATGAGCTGGCTCTATTTTGCCATTATGGGCGCTACCGCTGCGCTTTTCGGCGTTTTCGGCAGCGTGTTCAACACATATTCGAGCCTCTATGACGCAAAGGACAACGACCTCCTGCTCTCGATGCCCATTCCAGTGCGCGATATCATGGCGGCGCGCCTCATCGGAGTCTATCTCATGGGGCTGATGTATTCGGGCGTTGTGGTAATACCCGCCGTCGTCGTATATTTCATAACCGCGCATCCCGGAATATCCGGCATAACAGCCGTTATAATGGCCGTTATGGTGACTGTTCTTGTGCTTATACTGTCGTGTATACTCGGCTGGGTCGTTGCAAAAATCGCGGTTAAATTAAAAAACAAGAGCATTATAACAGTTATAGTTTCAATAGCGTTTCTCGGCGGCTACTACTATGTCTACTTCAGAGCGAACGAGATAATCACCGGCATCGTCGCAAATAGCGCGGCTGTTGCCGCAAAGGTGCGCACGTCCGCCTATCTGCTCTATATTTTCGGCAAGGCGTTCGCGGGCGATGTTCTGCCGACGATTATAATTTCACTCATCATTCTCGCTCTTCTCGCCGCGACATGGCTCATAATGTCGCGCACATTCTTAAAGCTCGTCACGAGCAGCGGAAAGACCGCAAAGACAGTCTACAAAGAGAAGACGGTCAAACAGCAGGGCACCGACCGCGCACTTCTGCGCCGCGAGATAAACCACTTCCTCTCGAGCCCGTCTTATATGCTCAACTGCTCGCTCGGGGCGCTGTTTATGATAGCCGTCGCTGTTTTCTCGCTGATAAAAAGCGACTGGTTTATCGGCGTTGTAACCCGCATGGATGAGGATTTGCTGGAATACGCCCCGACATTTGCGTGCTTACTTTTATGCCTGCTCTCTTCTATGAATATACTCACCGCGCCCGCGATATCCCTCGAGGGCAAGAGCCTTTGGATAGCCCGTTCGCTCCCCGTCACCTCGTGGCAGATTCTCAGAGCGAAGCTGAAGCTCCATATGCTCTTCACTGCCGTCCCCGCACTGATATGCAGCATATGCTTCTGTATTGCCCTCAAGCCGGAGCTTCTCACGGCGGTGGTCATGATTATCCTGCCGCAGATATTCACGCTTCTGTGCGCCGTTTCGGGGCTCAGAGTAAATATCAGGATGCCCAACCTCACCTGGAGCAGTGAGAGCGGAGCGGTCAAGCAGAGTCTCGGCATCATGCTCGCGATGTGCCTCGGCTGGGCGTATATCATCGTGCTCGTCGCGGTCTATCTGTTCGCGGTGCAGGTGCTGCCGAATGTGTTCGCGCTGATAATCGCGACGGCGGTCATAGCAATAATAACCGCGATATCATTTGCAAGGCTCAAGCGCAAGGGCGTAAAGAGATTTGAGACAATGTAAGCAAAATTAAATATCAGCAGCCGTGGTTCGTTGAGAATCACGGCTGTTGTTTTTTGCGATAAATTAAAATAGCGCACAAAAAATTATCTGACATTCAGCGACTTGAGTTATCGCGGCTTCGTATCGGCTGCGCCGATATCGGACAACCGCAAGGGCTGTCCCTACAATTTGCGCTGCAATTCGCAAGCAAAAGCGCTGTCCGAAATAAAAAGCGGCAGGCAAGCACAAAACCTGTCTGCCGCAATTTTATTTAATTATTTCTCAAGATTAGCCTTGAGGGTGTTGAGCTCGTCGCTCAGAGCCTTGGGAAGTCTGTCGCCAAACTTAGCGTAGAACTCCTCGATGCCCTTTGCCTCGTCCTCCCAGAGGGAGTTGTCAACGCTCAGGATCTCCTTGAGCTGATCCTCGCTGACCTCGTCCTCGATGCCCTCAAGGTTGATGTCCTCAGCCTTGGGCACGAAGCCGATAGCGGTCTCCTCTGCGTCGACCTTGCCCTCGCAGCGCTTGATGATCCACTCAAGCACGCGCATGTTGTCGCCGAAGCCGGGCCACAGGAAGTTGCCGTCGTCGTCCTTACGGAACCAGTTGACGTTGAATATCTTCGGAGCCTTATCCTCGTCGAGGCCTGCGCCGATGTCAATCCAGTGCTGCCAGTAATCAGCCATGTTGTAGCCGCAGAACGGAAGCATAGCCATGGGATCGCGGCGGACAACGCCGACTGCGCCGGCTGCTGCTGCGGTGGTCTCGGAAGCCATTATCGAGCCGACGAACACGCCGTGATTCCAGCTTCTTGACTGATAGACCAGCGGAGCGAGCTTAGCTCTTCTGCCGCCGAAGACGATAGCGGAGATCGGAACGCCTGCCGGATTCTCAAACTCGGAGCTGATGCACGGGCAGTTGACAGCGGGAGCGGTGAAGCGGCTGTTCGGATGAGCGCCCTTTTCCTCGCTCGTCTTGCCGTTCCACGGTCTGCCCTGCCAGTCGATGGCGTTCTCGGGCGGATTCTTGTCGAGGCCTTCCCACCAGACGGTGTTGTTGTCAAGGTTAAGCGCAACGTTTGTGAAAATGGTATTCTTTCTTGTCGCGGCAAGCGCGTTGGGATTGGACTTCTCGTTCGTGCCGGGGGCAACGCCGAAGAAACCGTTCTCGGGGTTGATAGCATAAAGTCTGCCGTCGGGACCCTTTCTGATCCAGGAGATATCGTCGCCGACGCACCAGATCTTGTAGCCCTTGTTTCTGTATCCCTCGGGCGGGATAAGCATGGCAAGGTTGGTCTTGCCGCAGGCGGACGGGAATGCCGCGCAGATATATTTGACTTCGCCCTTCGGATTCTCGAGGCCGAGGATAAGCATATGCTCAGCCTGCCAGCTCTCTTTCCAGCCCTGATAAGAGGCTATACGAAGAGCAAAGCACTTCTTGCCGAGGAGGACGTTTCCGCCGTAAGCGGAGTTGACGGAGATGATGGTGTTATCCTGCGGGAACTGGCAGATATAACGCTTCTCGGGGTCGATGTCGCAGCTGCAGTGCAGTCCGCGAACCCAGTCGTTGCTGTCGCCCAGAGTATCCATAACCTTCTTGCCGATTCTCGTCATGATAGCCATGTTGAGAACGACATAGATGGAATCAGTCAGCTCAACGCCGATCTTCGAGAACGGAGAGCCGACAGGACCCATCGAATAAGGGATAATATACATTGTTCTGCCCTTATAGCTGTCTCTGGCTATATCATAGAGCATCTTATAAGCCTCAGCGGGATCCATCCAGTTGTTGGTCGGACCTGCCTGATCCGCGCTCTCGGCGCAGATGAATGTGCGGTTCTCAACACGCGCAACATCGTTGGGCTTGGTTCTGTGAAGCAGGCATCCGGGGAGGAGATCCTCGTTGAGCTTGGTCATCTCGCCGGTCTCGCATGCCTTGGCGCGCAGAGCGTCAAGCTGCTCCTCGCTGCCGTCGATCCACATGACTTCATCGGGAGATACAAGAGCTATCTTCTCTTCGATCCAGTCGATCACTGTCTTGTTCTGTGTCAAATGTTTCATGATATTTGACTCCTTTCGTCTAATCTATTAAGAAAGGTACCATCTTTACCCAGTATGTATTATACCCCAATAAACTCGGTTTTTCAATGACGAAACTGTTAACTTTCAGACCTTTTTTGATAAAAATTTATCAATTTCATCAATAGGCATCGAAGCTCGTGCATTGAGGGTCAGCGGGGCGATGTTTCCAGCCTTGAATTCATAGTAGCCCTGGGCGCCGACCATTGCCGCATTGTCGCCGCAAAGCGACAGCTCGGGCATGAACAGTGACCATGAATGAGCCTTGCAGATATCGGTCATTTCCGCTCTCAAGCGCGAGTTTGCGGACACGCCGCCTGCCAGGACTATCTTGTCGAAGCCGAAGTTCAGTGCCGCCTTTTCCGTGTTTTCGCGCAGGCATCTTACGACCGCCTCGATATACGACGCGCCGAGATCGGGCACGCTTATCTCCTCGCCCTTTTGCTTTGCGTTGTGGATAATATTAACGGCAGCAGTCTTGAGTCCGGAGAAGCTGAAATCGTATTCGCTCCCGTCAACATGCGGACGCGGGAGCTTGTAGCTCTTCGGGTCGCCGTCCTTGGACACTCTGTCGAGGTTCACGCCGCCGGGATAATCGAGCCCCATGGCGCGCGCCGCCTTGTCCATCGCCTCGCCTGCCGCGTCGTCGCGCGTTCTGCCGATGATATGAAAATCCGTGTAGTCGCGCACCTCGATTATGTGGCTGTGACCGCCTGAGACGACGAGCGCGAGAAACGGCGGCTCAAGGTCGGGGTGGGTTATATAGTTCGCCGCAATATGCGAGCGCAGATGATGCACGGGCACGAGCGGTTTGTTCGCGGAAAACGCGAGTCCCTTTGCAAAATTCACGCCGACTAACAGCGCGCCGATAAGCCCGGGCGCACAGGTCACGGCTATCGCGCCAACGTCACCGACATTCATCTCCGCTCTGTCAAGTGCCTCACCGACAACGCCGGATATCGCCTCCGCATGGCGTCTTGACGCTATCTCCGGCACGACTCCGCCGTAGAGTATATGTTCCTTCACCTGCGACGCTATGACGCTTGAAATAACACGCCTGCCGTCCTCAACGACCGCCGCCGCGGTCTCGTCGCAGGAGGATTCGATTGCAAGTATCTTCATTTCGCTCACCCTCATCTGTCAAAAAACTTTGTCATTATCTCCGCATCCTCGCGCGGATCGGAATAAAAATTCTTTCTTGTTCCGACTTCTTTGAAGCCGCGTTTTTTATAGAGCGCCTTCGCCGGGGCGTTTGAAGCCCTGACCTCGAGCGTTATCAGCACGCAGCCGCGTTTTATTGCGCCGCGCTCCGCCTCTTCGAGCAGCTTTTCCGCTATCCCGCGGCGGCGGAATTTTTCGGACACGGCAACATTGGTTATATACGCCTCGCCCACTATCTCCTGCACGCCGATATATCCGGCAATAAAACCGTCGGCGACTGCGCAGAGAAAATGAGCCTGATCGTTATCAAGCTCTTCCCGAAGCGACTTCTCGCTCCACGGATGCGAAAAACATTCGCGCTCGAGCGACACGACGCCGCCTATATATTCTTCCGTCATCGGGACCGTTTCAACTTCAAAAATACCGATCAGCTCCCGCTCTTTATCTTTTCGTAAAGCTCCGGCAGCGCGCCGTTTATCTTCTTCGCACACTCGCGGTAAACTTCGATATCGCACCCGTAGGGGTCGTCAACTCCGCCGGCGAGCACATAGAGTCTCTCGTCGGGAATCATGCGGTTGAGCATCTCATACTGCTCATCGGTCATGCAGACTATCAGGTCTGCCTTGCGCGCGATGCTGCGGGTCAGCATACGCGATTTATGCTCCGAGATATCGACTCCGTATTCGAGGGCGACCGCCTGCGCGTTGTCGCTCGCGGGGCGTCCGTCAAAGGTCGCAAGTCCCGCGCTCGAGCAGTCTATACCGCTCTCTCCTTTTTCTTCGAGCAGTTTTTTGAACATCCCCTCCGCCATCGGACTGCGGCAGATGTTGCCCGTGCAAACAAAAACCAGATTCATGTTTCCTCCGTTTTATCAGCCTTTCGCGTCATACCAGGTGCGCCCGGAATGGACATCCGCAGTGAGAGCCACGGAGAGCTTAACAGCGTTTTCCATTTCCTCTTTGAGCAGGGCGCTCACGCTCTCTTTTTCGTTCTCCGGCGCTTCGACTATCAGCTCATCGTGCACCTGCATTATCAGCTTTGCCGCCAGATTCTCGCGTTCAAGGCGTTCGTAAACTCTTATCATCGCTATCTTGATTATATCCGCCGCCGTGCCCTGAATGGGCATATTGCGCGCCACGCGCTCGCCGAACGCGCGGGTGTTGGCGTTCGATGCGGTGAGCTCCGGCAGATATCTGCGCCGCGCAAACATCGTCTCGGCATAGCCGTCTTTCTTCGCCTTTTCGACCACATCGTGCATATATTTGTCAACGCCTGAATAGTGCCTGAGATAGCCTTTTATATACTCATCCGCCTCGCTGCGGCTGACTCCGATATCTTTGGCGAGCGAGAACGCGCCGATGCCGTATACTATGCCGAAATTGACCGCTTTCGCACGGCTTCTCATTATCGGAGTGACGAGCTGCGGCGGCATATCAAAGACCTCGGACGCGGTCACAGTGTGGATATCAGTGTTATCGTTGAACGCCTTTATCATGTTTCGGTCGCCCGAAATATGGGCGAGAACGCGCAGTTCTATCTGCGAATAGTCCGCGTCAACGAGCACATATCCGTCCCGCGCGACAAAGAACTTTCGCATCTCACGCCCGAGCGGAGAGCGCACGGGGATATTCTGAAGATTCGGCTCGGTCGATGAGATTCTGCCGGTTCTCGTCTCGGTCTGATTCAGAGTCGAGCGGATGCGCCCGTCCTCGCCGATAACCTTGAGCAGACCGTCGCAGTAGGTCGACCTGAGCTTTGAAAGCGTTCTGTATTCGAGGATATCGCGCACAGCGGGGTGCTTGTTTTCGAGCGATTCGAGCACCTGCGCGTCGGTCGAATATCCGCTTTTTGTCTTTTTTCTCGCGGGCAGCTTGAGCTTTTCAAACAGCGCTTCGCCGAGCTGCTTGGGCGAGTTCAGATTGAACTCGTAGCCAACTAGAGCGTATATCTCCTGCTCGATTTCGGCTATCCTCCCGCCGAGCTGTTTGCCGAATTCCGCGATTCCGTCGCGGTCAACGGCAAAGCCCGTCTGCTCCATTGAAGAGAGCACATGCGCGAGCGGAAGCTCGATGTCATGAAGCAGCTTCTGCTGTCCGTTTTCCTCAATTTTTTTGTCCATCGCCGCAAATAATCTTCTCAGCGACGCGGCGGCGCAGTCGTTTTCGTCGCCGTTTTCAACCGGCACTGCCGCCGAATATTCGCCTGCAAGGCGCAGCGCGTCATAGGACGAGGCGGATGGGTTGAGGACATAGCCCTCAAGCTCTAGGTCGCCGCACATATTCCTGCACTGAGCCGAACAGCCCTGCGCGAATGAATAGAGCGACTTTATGTCCGCTGTGTATTTCTTTATATTTTTATCTTCAAGCAGCTTTATAAAAAACGGATAAAAATTCTCGTTTTCGCAGTCGCACACGAGCACTTTGTCCCCGAGATCGAAACGGCACTTTTCGCCGTCCCAGAGAAAATAGCTCTCGCCGTCAGACTTAAGGCGCGTCATCAGCTGGCCGAAATCATCCTCGGCGCAGACCGGGACGGGCTTCTCCTCTTTTTGCGGCTCAGAGGCTGTGTTTGATATCTCGAGTCCGAGGCGGTCGATGAGCTTGAACATCTCGAGATCCGCGAGCATTCTTGTGACCTTGAAATTGTCGGGTGCTCTGAGAATATAGCTCTGCGGGTTATTGTCGATCGGGATATCGCAGTTTATCGTGCCGAGCTTTTTGCTCAGGAACGCCATGTCCTTGTCTTTTTTCAGCTTGTCCCGCACGCCGGGTTTGATATCTATCGTGTCAATATTGTCGTAGATATATTCTATCGAGCCGAAGCGGGCTATTAAATCGCCGGCGGTCTTTTCGCCGATTCCCGCAACGCCGGGGATATTGTCCGAGCTGTCGCCCATGAGGGCTTTTATGTCAATGAGCTTTATCGGCTCAACGCCGTATTTTTCGCGCACTGCCTCGGGCGTGTATCTGTCGGTCACGGGTCTGCTCATCTTCGTCGCGGCGAGCAGAACATTGACGCTGTCGGAGACCAATTGCAGGCTGTCTCTGTCGCCAGTGGCTATTGTGCAGACGGCGTCGCCGCTGTGGCGCGCAAGAGTGCCGAGAATATCGTCCGCCTCATATCCGGGCTTCTCGACTATCGGCACGCCCATTGCCTCAAGCAGCTCCTTGAGCACGGGCATCTGCTGCGCGAGCTCATCGGGCATACCCTTTCTTGTCGCTTTGTAGCCGCCGTACATCTCATGGCGGAAAGTCGGCTGTTTGACATCAAAAGCGACCGCCACCGCCTGCGGCTGGCACTCGTCTTTGAGGCGCAGAAAAATATTCATGAAGCCGTAGATGGCGTTGGTGAATCTGCCGTCCTTCGTCGTGAGCACCTTTATGCCGTAAAACGCGCGGTTTAATATGCTGTTTCCGTCAATAACAAGAAAGTTCATGTTCAGCCTCCGAGCTTTGAGTCTAAGATACTATATTATACCACACAAGCGGCGATTTGCATACTTTTTTATATTCTTTTTCCCTTTATATAGACGCACTCGAGCTCTTTCAAATCGGACGAAAGAACAGTGAAATCGGCGCGCTTGCCGACCGCCGTACTGCCCGTCACATCGTCGACGCCTATCGCGCGGGCGGGATTTATCGTGCAGGATTTCACCGCCTGGCGGACGGGCACGCCGAAGCTGATTATATTCCTGAACTCAGCAAAAATATTCGTCGTGCTCGCGGCTATCGTACCGTCGGCGAGCAGAGCCTTGCCGTCTTTTACATACACTGTCGTGCCGCCGAGCTCATATTCGCCGTCGCCGAGACCCGAGGCGCACATGGAGTCGCTGACCGCGACGCTCCTATCCTCGCCGAGTATTTTATAAAGCAGGGCGAGATACGCCGGGTGGATATGCATCCCGTCGCTTATCAGCTCCGCCGTGGCGTTTTCGGCTCTGAGCGCCGCGACTGCCGCGCCGGGCTTGCGGTTATATATCGGATCCATGCCGTTCAAGAGATGCGTCGTGTGGGTTATTCCGTTTTTGTAGCCGAGCTCCGCCTGCTCGAATGTCGCGGCGGTGTGCGCGGCGGACACCGTGCATATCTTCGACGCCTCGTGCGCAAATTCTATAGCTCCCGGAAGCTCTGGCGCCAGCGACACAAGTCTTATTTTGCAGATTTTATCGAGCTTTTTGAGCTCGTCTATGTCCGGCTCATGCAGATATTCGGGATTCTGCGCGCCGCGCTTTGCATATGAGAGGAACGGTCCCTCCATATTGATGCCGTGGATATATGCGCCGCACTCCTTGCCGAGATATCCCGCCGCATTCTCAAACGCCTTTTCTATCCTGTCATATGGCAGAGTCATCGACGCAGGGCAGAACGAAGTTACGCCGAAACTCGCGAGAGTCCGCGACATGATTTCGAGCGTATCCGGCAGAGCGTCGGAGAAATCCGCTCCCCCGCAGCCGTGGATATGTATGTCGATAAAGCCGGGCAGGATAACGCATCCGGAAAGATCGTGCTCATCCCCGCCGTTTAAATTTTCGCCTATTTCAGCTATTTTGCCGTCCTCAATGCGCACATCTGCGCGGCGCAGGGCAAACTCGGAATCGAAAATATCCGCATTCTTCAGTATCATTTTATATCCCTCCGTTGCGGCAAAAGGGGCTGTTTCATATTGAATCCAATACAAAACAGCCCCTTTGTTATTGATTATATTTACGCGTTGTCCTCGATGAACTTAACGATATCGCCGACAGTTCTGACATGATCGAGAACATCGTCGGGAACTTCGAGGTTGAATTCCTCTTCGATGGACATAGAGAGATCGACAAGATCAAGGCTGTCTGCGCCGAGATCTCCGGAAATAGATGCATCCTCGGTAACAAGATGGCTGTCTATCTCGAGCTGCTCGCAAATGATTTTCTGGACTCTTTCAAAAGTTGACATTTTTATTTCTCCTTATACTATAATTTTAAAATCAACCTTTTGTTTTCGAGGAAAGCGGAATTAATTTCCGTGCCTCTTATAGTATAGATATTATTAATATTATCGCCGTTTGTCAATACTTTATCTGTAAAAATTTTATTAATTTCACAGTGTGTATTTTTCCCCGATACAAAAGGCGTGAATATAGCCGCGCCGCGGGGAAAAAATAGATTTGAAAAAAATACTTTCGGGTGATGATATGGATATATTTCTCAGCTTTCTCAAGGCGTTCGCGGTCGGCGGCGCGATATGCGCGGTGGGTCAGATAATAATGGATCTGACAAAGCTGACACCCGGGCGCATACTCGTCTGCTTCGTCGTGGCGGGAGTCGTGCTCGGCGCGGTCGGAATCTATGCTCCGCTCGCAAAATGGGCGAGCGCGGGGGCGACGGTTCCGCTGACAGGCTTCGGCTTCGCCATGGTAAAAGGTGTCAAGGAGGCTATCGCCGAAAAAGGCGCGCTCGGCATCCTGACGGGTCCTCTGACCGCATCGAGCGCGGGTATAACCGCGGCGGTGCTCTGCGGTCTTATCGCGTCATTTGTTGCGAGACCAAAGGAAAAATAAGAAAAAGTCACCTGCCATACACAATAGCGTATAGCAGGTGAAATTTTTTCAAAAAATCAGTTGGCTGCGGGTGCGCAGGTATCGCAGCAGGAGCAGGAGACATAATTCTCCGGCTCGTCGGCAGCAGCCTTCTTCTTGTCTATGATCTTCTTGACGGCAAACGCTATACCGACAACAGCGGCGGCAACAGCGATGATGATAGCGACGATCTTGATTATCTTCTTGGCCTTGTCCATGGTCTCACCTCCTGTTTGATTCTTATCGATTATGATTATACGCCAAACACAGGCAAAAGTCAAACCATACGATAAAAATTTACAAATGGATATTATGCCGCATCAAAAAGAAAAATCGCGAAAAGAGTAAAAAAAAATTAACGGTCATGGCAAAAGCCAGAACCGTTAATAATTTGTTTGCAATCTTACGCCTCGTTGAGAAGCTTTGCAAGAGCGGACTTCTTGCGAGCAGCATTGTTCTTATGAATAAGGCCCTTGGCGGCTGCCTGATCGACCTTCTTTATAGCTGCGGTGACAACTTCCTTCTTATCTGCCGCGTTGGTCTCAGCAGCAGTGTGAGCCTTCTTTATGGCAGTCTTAAGGGCTGAATTGCGGGACTTGTTGCGGGCGGCCTTTGTCTTGTTGACGATGACACGCTTCTTAGCTGACTTGATATTAGGCATTTTTGCACCTCCTTCATCATACAGTTAATAATCTTATCATAGACTTTGCCAAAATGCAAGAGAAAAAGAAAAAATTTTTGCCTTTCGCACCCCTGCGAAAGCGAAACGGAGACGAAAAAATGAACTTCAGAACAGACCTTGCGCTCGAAGTGCGCGAAAATCTCGAGGGCAGCAGAATCGACGGCGTGGAATGCACGAGCTTTGAAAGCGCGGGCGCGGAAATAACCCGCTTGCGAGTCACGGACAGGCGCGGCGAAGAAATATTGGGCAAGCCGCGCGGAGAATATATAACCGTGCAGTCGCAGTCGTTCGCGCGCTCCTCGCGCATAAGCGACGAGCTTATAGATGCCGTGGCGCAGGAGCTCTCTCGCCTGCTCCCGTCCGATGGCACGGTGCTCGCCGCGGGGCTCGGCAACACGAATATAACCCCCGATGCGCTCGGCCCCAAATTTATCGGCGGCGTGTTTGTCACAAGACACCTAAAGCGCGAGCTATGCGAGCAGCTGGGGCTCGGCAGGCTGCGCCCGGTCGCGGCGATAGCACCCGGAGTGCTCGGTCAGACAGGAGTCGAAACAGGCGAGCTGCTGCTCGGCGCGGTGAATGTGATAAAGCCCTGCGCCGTGATAGTCGTCGATGCACTCGCCGCGCGCAAGCTCGGCAGGCTTGGGAGCACAGTTCAGATATCTGACAGCGGAATAATCCCCGGCTCGGGTGTCGGCAATTCCCGCGCCGAGATAAGCCGAAAAACGCTCGGCGTCCCGGTCATATCCGTGGGCGTTCCGACGGTCGTTGATGCGCACACACTCGCCCGCGATGTGTCGGGTAATAACACAAATGAACCTGCCGAGGACGCAAAAATGATGGTCACACCGAAAGAGATAGACCTGCTTATCGAGCGCTGTTCAGGACTGCTATCGCTCGCCGTAAACCGCGCTTTGCAGCCGGAGCTGAGCATAAAAGACCTCATCGAGCTGACAAGTTGACAAATTCGCCTGAAATTGTTACAGAAATGTTACAATTTAATCTTTCTTTGTAACCATTTTGTATTCAACTGTAATCGTTTTGTGGTGGCTTTAGCCCCATGTTCGGTATATACTATGTATCGTAGGAAAGAGAAACTACGAAACGGTTAAGGAGGACAACAAAATGGTATTACAGGCATTAGGAATCATCTTGGTATTGGCAGTCGTCATGTCAGTGGCGGCAGTAGGCAGTTCGACCTCCGGCAGAACCGAACCGTAAAAGTGTTCTGAACGGATAAAAAAACAAAACAACTTCTCGATTGCCGCCGCTTGTGCGGGCGACGGCAAATCAGTTCCCCATCACCCCCAGAGCTTCCGGTGCTCTGGGGGTTTCCCATTTTTATGTGATTTTTAAGCAGTGCAATTCGTAATATCAGCGATAGCCGAGACAGAATCGTGGCAATTTTGAAATGTCGATAACTTGCCCTTACCTTTGCGACCCACCACAATCAAATAATATCTCCTTTCCGCGTTTCGGCATTTTCTTTTTATTTGAAAAAGAAAACGCCTGCAAAAGAAAAGCAAACTCAGGGCTGCGCCCCGAGACCTCGCGAACGCCGCGCCGCAGCACTTAGCTTGCGGCTCTCAATTAGTTGCTCGGCACATTCGCGCGCAAACGCGCCGGAGCTTGAACGAGTGCGCGCTCGTGCGTCTTGCTGCGCAAGCCGTTCCCTCGCTCCTCTAAGAGAGCTTTCAAACACTGCGACACGGCTATTGGAAGTCCGATTATAAAATTCAATTTCTCAGTATTTTCAATCTGCAAATACTGAGAAATTGAATTTAACAAAGCTTACATACAAACACAAAAAGAGCCGCCATATTGGCAGCTCTCGTCTTTTTTGATTTTACTCTGCGTCGTCGGCGTTTTCCCAGTTGTGCCAGACGTTCTGAACGTCGTCGTTATCCTCGAACATCTCGAGCATCTTGCTCATGTTCTTGATATCGTCCTCATTTTCGAGTCTGGTGTAGCTCGAGGGAACATACTCGACCTCTGCGGAGAGGAAGGTGTAGCCCTTCTTCTCGAGATCCTCGCATATTGCGGAGAAATCGTTGGGCTCGGTGCGGATATCGAAAACGCCGTCGTCGGTCAGGAAGTCGATAGCTCCTGCCTCAAGCGCATCCTCCATCAGCTTCTCCTCGTCGATATCGTCGTCCTTTTCGATAACGATAACGCCCTGCTTCGAGAACATGAACGAGACGCAGCCGCTCTGACCCATGTTGCCGCCGAACTTGTCGAAATAGTGGCGCATGTCGCCCGCAGTTCTGTTGCGGTTGTCGGTAAGGGTCTCAACTATAACGGCGATGCCCGACGGGCCGTAGCCCTCGTACATGATCTCCTCGTAGTTGTCCGCATTGCCGTCGCCGGCAGCTTTCTTAATAATACGGTCTATGTTGTCGTTGGGAACGTTGTTCGCCTTAGCCTTGGAAATGATATCCTTGAGCTTCGAGTTCGACGCCGGATCGGGGCCGCCCTCACGCACCGCAACGGCTATCTCGCGGCCGATCTTCGTGAAGATCTTCGCGCGCTGGTTATCCGTTTTTTCTTTCTTTCTCTTGATCGTACTCCATTTTGAATGTCCTGACATATAAGCCGCGCCCCAGGCGCGTCCCTCCTTTGACTATCTGATAAAGCTTGTTTCTAACGGTTAATTATACAATAAAAGCTCGCAGTCTGTCAAGTGCTGCGCCTTTATTTGACTATCGCATCGACTATCCGCTCGGCGCTTTTGCCGTCGAGGGCGTCAAAATTGAAGCTTTTGAACTTCTCCTGCCTGTCTTTTCCGAAATCGCCGCCTGATATCACATCGAGCAGTTCGTCAAAAGTTTTTGCCGTTCTGCCGGGCACATAGTCTTCATAATCGAAGAAGAACGAGCGCTCGCGCTCATATTCCTCGAGGTCGAATGCATAGAAAAGACACAGCTTTCCGAGCAGAACGAAGTCCATGCATATTGAAGAATAGTCGGTTATCAGCAGGTCGCATATCTGAACGAGCTCGCCGACATCCGGATATCCCGTCATGTCTATCGCGCTCTCGCCCGCGTCCACTTCGCCCGTGTGAACCTGCGGATGCAGGCGTATAAGCAGAACATATTCATCAGAAAAGCGCTCAGCGAATTTCTTCGCGTCGAAGTTTTTCATTATCTCGCCGTCGCGCTTCGGGTCATCGCGGAATGTCGGAGCATAGAGTGCGAGTTTTTTGCCACTGCACTGCGGATATTTTTCGTCGAACTCCGCTCTGAGCTTTTCGGTGTCAGAGGGCAAGAAGAATCTGTCCGTGCGCGCGCTCCCGAGCGGCAGTACGCTCTCCTCGGGCAGGCCGAACGCCTTGGCATAATACGGCACGACATTTTTTGACGAGCAGACCGCATGGGTATAGCGCTTGCAGCAACGCTTTTCAAGCTCCTCAATCTCCGGCGGAAGCGCCGAGCAGAGCCCGAATCGCTTGAACACGCCCTCGGCGTGCCAGAGCTGGACAACTTTCGTCTCCGGGCTGAAATTTATATAGGCGAGGGGCATAAAATTGTCGTTCAAAAAGACATACTGCGCTGTTGCAAGGCGGTATGAACTGACGAAAAAGAACCTGAACGCGCCTTTTATGAGCTTCGCCGGGTTCTTTGAAAGCTCGATGTCGCGGCGGGTGATGAGCTTTATATCATAGCCTCCGCGCCTCTCAAGCTCCGCCTTGACCGCGCCGAGCGAATCGTTGAAATCCGCGTTGTGCGGAGATACCAAAGCCACCCTTCCCCTTTTGACAGGGAAAAGGCGGCATATTCTGAATATCACTGCGTAAATAGTATAAAACAGCTTTTTCATTATTTGTCCCAATCGATGACGGTCTTGCCGAAGTTTCTCATATAGTCGGCGTTGAACGCCTTGTGGATATCCGGGATATCGCGAACCTTGAACTCATCGCCGATAAGATTCTCAAGATAGTGTCCGACCTCCGGATGCTCTGCAAAAATCTGCATCGTGCGCAGGAAATCTTTCCTGCCGCTGCGCGAAGAGCCGAAGAGATTGAGACCTTTTTCAAGCACCATTCTCGTGTTGATATCGACGAAGTTCTCGCTGACGCCCATGAGCGAAATGCTGCCCTCGGGCTCAATGATGTCTATCATCTGATTTATCGCGGGTCTTGAGCCGGGGCCGCCGACGCACTCGAACGCGTGGTCGATGCTGACTCCCTCAGGCACCGCGTCAACATGGAATGTCTCTTTTGCAAAGGTGAAGAAATTGAGCTTGTCCTCAACCGTGCCGAAGATATAGAGCTCGGCGTTCGGATAGAGATAGTGCAGCATCAATGCGGTTATGAAGCCGACATTTCCGTCGCCCCAGATACCGATTCTGCGGCGGTTGGAATTCGCGAACTTCTCGAAACGCGAGATGGACTGCACGCTGACGCTGACAAGCTCCGAGAACGAAGCGACGCGCATATCGAAGCCCTCGGGCACCTTGACAAGGCGGTCGTGGGGCATCTGGATATAGTCGCGCATGAAGCCGTCATATCCGCTCGAGCAGAAGTGGCTCGAACGCAGATAGTTCTCGGCGATGACCGGGTCGGTCTCGGTGGGTGTATTGGGTATCGGAATGAGCATTTCGCCGACCGAAAACACGCCGCTCGGGTCATATATTACTTCGGCGACACACTCATGGATAAGAGCCATGGGCAGCTTCTTCATGAGCACGGCGCGGTTGCGCAGACCCTGATAGTAGCGCTGATCCGCCTTGCATATCGACATCTTGACGGGGCGGAGAATGACCTCGTTCTTCGAGAGGTCTATCTCCTTGTACGCCGTGTCAATGAGCTTGGGCGCTATAAGCTGATATACTTCATTTATCATTGTTCACAACCCCCAGAAGTGCGTTTGCAACTTTGAGATCATAGGTGTAGGTTATCTTGATGTTGAACACTTCGCCGTCGACGATGCGGACGGGCTTGTTCTTTATTGTATAGATCTTGCACGCGTCGGTCAGCGTGTTCTTCTCATCCTCGGTGAGGCTATTGAGAACGCTCTCGAGCTCCTTTATTCTGAAGGACTGCGGAGTCTGACCCTGATACAGCTCGCTTCTTGTCGGGATGCTGCTGACATTTTCGCCGTCCTCGCTGCGGACAATCGTATCCGTTGCGGGAATAACAGTGTCGCACGCGCCGTATTTCTTCGCAGCCTCAATATTTTCGTCAATTATTCTGTGGGTGACAAACGGACGGACTGCGTCGTGGGTAACAATAACGCTGTCGTCGTCAATGGCGAAATTCTCGTTGATGAACTTGAGCGCGTTTTCGAGCGTGCCGTTTCTTGTCGAGCCGCCCTCAACAACATTTATCTTCTCTGCGATAGCCTCGCCGAGATATTTCTTCACGAGATCCTTCGTGTGGGCTATCCATGCCTTGGGGCAGAGGACTATTATGCGGTCGATTCCGGGATTGACGACAAACTTCTCTATCGTGTGGACTATTATCGGCTTTGAGCCGAGCTGGAGATACTGCTTGGGCATATCTGCGCTGCCCATTCTGCTGCCGATACCGCCGGCAAAAATCGCTCCTATGACCATCTGAAAAACACCCTTTCTTATTTTATTCCCTTGACCATACGGTCGTAGATATCACAGACCTCCTGGCTCGTTCCGGAAGCTATCATCTTGCCGTGATCGAGGATTATGGCCTTGTTGCAGAGTCTGCGCACCTGTTCTGTCGAGTGCGAGACGAAGAGCACCGTTACATTGTTTTCAAACATCGACATGACGCGTTTCTCGCTCTTGGCTCTGAAACGGGCGTCGCCGACAGAGAGCACCTCGTCGAGAATAAGCACCTGCGGATCGACCGCAGTAGCTATCGCGAAGCCAAGACGCGCACGCATGCCGGAGGAATAGTTCTTGACCGGGACATGCATGAAGTCTTTGAGCTCGGCGAATTCGACTATCTCATCATAGCGCTCCTCGATGTATTTTCTCGAATAGCCCATCGTTGCGCCGTAGAGATAGACATTCTCCTTGCCGGTGTAGTTCATGTCAAAGCCCGCGCCGAGCTCAAGCAGAGGGGCAATAACGCCCTTTGTCGTGACCGTGCCCTTGGTGGGCTTGAGAACGCCTGCGACAGTCTTGAGCAGTGTACTCTTGCCGGCTCCGTTGAAGCCGAGAACACCGAGGCGTTCGCCCTTTTCGATCTGGAAATTGACATCGGTCAGCGCCCAGAAATCGTCATACTTGAGCTTGCGGGTGACGAGCTTTATGAAATATTCTTTTAGATTGTCTACCTTTTCCTGATTCTGAATGAATCTGATGCTGACGTGATTTACATCAACCATTACGTTGCCCATAATTACGCCCTCCCATCAGATGTGCAGGATGAAATCATCCTGCTTCTTGTAGAACACCAGCACGCCTATGAGCAGCATCGCAATGCTGAAGACGGCGGAGTAGATTATATGATTCGGATTCATTGCCCTGCCGAAAAGCACGCAGTCCCTGAACATCGAGACTATCGAATAGAGCGGGTTCGCCATGAGCGCATACTGTGCATACCTGTTGGTTATATGCAGGGTCTCGACATTGTAGAATATGGGAGTCGCATAGAACAGCAGCATGCAGAAAACTTCGTACATATACTCGACATCCTTGAAGAAAACCTCCATGGTGCAAAGTATCATTCCGACGCCGACGCACAGCACAAAGAGGATGAGTATCGGCACGAAGGAGAGCAGAATATACGGAGTCAGGCGCATGGCGGTGTCGGTGAATATCATGTAATACGCCATAACGACCGCAAGCACAAGAAGCGAAATCAAAAACGTTATGAAGTTCGACGCGACATTCGCCATGGGGTATATGTACTTGGGCACATACACCTTCTTTATGACCGATGCGCTGTTTCTTATCGAGCGCATGGCGCGCTTGGTCGCCTGGGAATAGAACTCATAGAGCAGACGACCGCAGAGCAAATATACGGGATAGTTGAGAACCTTCGACTCATCGCGTCCGAAGATATTTCCGAAGATGAACGCGAGCACGATCATCGTCAGAAGCGGCTGAAGAAATGTCCAGAACATACCGAGAACCGAGTTCCTGTACTGGAGCTTAATGTTCTTGCGAACGATCTCGGTGAAAAGGAAACGGTACTTATAAAAATTCTTGAAGTATTTCTTCATCCGGATCACCTCCACTTTTTCATATAGTAGAACATCGAGCGGATATGAACGAGCAGGAGCTTGAAGTTATGTTTCGACTCCCTCTCCCATTCGTGATAGACGACAACCGACGGATCAAACACGACGCGGGCATATTTGCGCACGGTGCGGGTTATGTCGCTGTCTTCAAAATAGAGGAAATATCCCTCGTCAAAGCCGCCGATTTTGCGAAACAGCTCCGTTCTTATCATGAAGAAACATCCGGAGGCGTTCTCAATGTCAAAGGGCTTTGTGTAGTCCTCGTCGAGCATTGCGTATTCGCGCAGGAGCCTGCCCGGCTTCTCTTCGTTGCGCAGGCGGCTGGCAAAAAGATATTTTATCTTCGGGTCGCGCTTGCCGAGGATCTGCATACGCCCGTCGGGGAAACAGATTTTCGGGGCGAGCATACCTATATCCTCATGCTCTTCGAGATAGTCCGCAAGGGCGGATATCGCGTCGTTCTTTACTGTAATATCCGGATTTATGACGACATGATATTTTGAATCAAGCCTGTCCATCACCAGATTATGACCCGCTCCGAAGCCGGTGTTTCCGGCGTTGCGGATAAGCTCAAGCTGCGGGTAGTTCTGCTCGATAAATTCCGGAGTGCCGTCGGTTGAGGAATTGTCCACAACATAGAGCTTGAAATCGGCACGGGTGAACTCGAGCAGAGAATCAAGGGTCTTTTTGATGGAATGCATATTGTTGTGCGTCACTATGCACCCCGTGACCTTATATTTTCCCAATTTCACACCTCTTTAAAGTGCTGACTTATCACGGTCAGCGTCAGTCTGCGTTTTTGTATCGCAGTATATCTCCCGCCATCTGAATACGCCAGGATATCTTCTGCGCGGCGGTGGTCTTGCCTCCTGTCACATTGCCGCCGTGGCAGCGATGCTTGATAAGAGGCTCGTATATGAACTCGACCTTGCCTTTTAGCTCGGCGTTGAGTCCTATCCACCAGTCATGCATGGCGAGATCTTTGGGGAACGGCATAAACGCAGGCTCGAAATCGCGCCTGAACGCCATGCAGCAGCCCATGTATGAATTCTTCAGAAAGTTTCTGACAAATCCCCTCTTCGAGCCGTTGAGGCTGAAGAAAGATTCGTCGGTGACGTTCAGTTCCCCGTCCGTCATCATTGCGTCATGCAGCACGACGTCTGCGCCGTTTTCAATCGCTTTCATGACGCGCTCAACCTTGTTCGGGAGCCAGACATCGTCCTGATCGCACAGGAAGATTACATCCCCCGAACAGTTGAGAATAGCGTTTTCAAAATTTCTGCATACGCCCTCGCCCGTGCCCTCGACATATCTGACTCGCCCGTCGTATGCCGAATAGAATTCGACCGCCGCGCGGGTCTTGCCCGCGGGGTTATCGTCGCTGACGACTATCTCGTCGTCCCTGCCGAGCTGAGGGAGTATGGATTCGATCTGTTCTCCTATATATTTCTCGCCGTTATATGCGGCAAGAGCAACCGATATTTTCATATTCAATAGAGCTTTGCGCCCGCGGGGATGCGACCGGAGACCATGAGAAGATTGAGCTTCTCTTCGCCCTCTTCCGAATGTACGGCGCTCAGGAGCATTCCGCACGAATCGATGCCCATCATCGATCTGGGCGGCAGGTTGGTTATGGCTATAAGCGTCTTGCCGACAAGCTCTTCTGGCTCATAATAGGCATGAATACCGCTTAAACTAATGCGGTCGGTGCCCGTGCCGTCGTCGAGGACGAACTTGAGCAGCTTCTTGCTCTTGGGCACTGCGGTGCATTCTTTGACCTTAACGGCTCTGAAATCGGACTTGCTGAAAGTCTCAAAATCAACAAAATCCTTGAAGAGAGGCTCTATCTCGACCTTTGAGAAGTCTATGGTCTCGGGAGTCTCCTCCTCTTTTTCCTCTTCGACAACCGCGGTCTTCTTGGACGCATCGCCGTCAAGCGACTTCATCGTCGGGAAGAGCAGAACGTCGCGGATTGAGTAGCTGTCGGTCAGGAGCATGGCAAAGCGGTCGATACCGATGCCGATGCCGCCTGTCGGGGGCATACCGTATTCGAGAGCCATGAGGAAGTCCTCGTCGGTGTGGTTCGCCTCATCGTCGCCGGCGGCAAACAGCTCTTCCTGAGCCTCAAAGCGGCCGCGCTGGTCGATAGGATCGTTGAGCTCGGAGAAGGCGTTCGCCATCTCGCGGCAGGTTATGAACAGCTCGAAACGCTCCGTGTAGTTCGGATCGTCGGGCTTTCTCTTTGCAAGCGGGGAAATCTCGACCGGGTGCTCCGTGATGAAGGTCGGCTGAACGAGCTTGTCCTCGACATATTCCTCGAAGAAGAGGTTGAGCAGGTCGCCCTTCTTGTGTCTCTCTTCAAATTCGATGCCGCGCTCCTTGGCGAGCGAACGGGCAGTTTCAAGATCGATCTCAGCGAAGTCGACGCCGGCATATTTCTTGACCGCCTCGACCATCGTCATGCGGGCAAAGGGCTTGGAGAGGTCAATTTCCACGCCGTCATAGGTGACGACGGCAGTGCCGAGAACCTTGAGAGCAACGGTTCTGTAGAGCTCTTCGACAAGATCCATCATGCCGTGGAAATCGGTATACGCCTGATATATCTCAAGGAGCGTGAACTCGGGATTGTGGCGCACGTCGAGACCCTCGTTGCGGAAAACTCTGCCCATCTCGTAGACTCGCTCAAGTCCGCCGACTATAAGGCGCTTGAGATAGAGTTCAAGGGAAATGCGCAGGTTGAGATCCTCATTGAGGGCGTTGTGATGGGTCACAAACGGACGCGCGGCAGCGCCGCCCGCATTCTGAACAAGAATGGGCGTCTCGACTTCGATGAAATCCTTGGAATCGAGATAGTTTCTTATCTCGCGGATTATCAGGCTTCTCTTTATAAATGTATCCTTGACGTCGGGGTTGACTATGAGGTCAAGGTAGCGGCGGCGATAGCGGGTGTCCGTATCGCGCAGACCGTGAAACTTTTCGGGCAGCGGAAGCAGCGACTTCGTCAGCAGGCGAAGCGCGGTTGCGTGGATGGATATCTCGCCCCTGCGGGTCTTGAACACCGTGCCGCGCACTTCAAGGATATCGCCGATATCCCACTTCTTGAACTTTGCAAATGTATCCTCGCCGACATCGTTTATGCGCACATAGACCTGAATGCGGCCCGAGCGGTCACGGATATCGATGAAGTTCGCCTTGCCCATATCGCGTCTTGACATCATTCGTCCGCATATGGAGACCTCTTTGCCCTCCATCGCTTCGAAATTGTCAACTATCTCCTGTGCATGGGCGGACTGATCCGCTGTTGTTATCTTGAACGGATCCTCCCCTGCGGCGCAAAGCTCGTTGAGCTTGTCCAGGCGGATCTGACGCAGGGCGTTTATGTCCTCCTGAGCCTCTTCGCTCTCGGCGGAGACGGGGTTGGTGTTTATCTCATCCGGCATTTTTTTCACTCCTTGGATTTATGTGAACTGTGCTTTTTTTACTTTGACTTTGCGATGCTGAGAATCTTGAGCTGAAGAATCTTTCCGGTCGGCAGCGGAACATCGACTACATCACCCTTGCGGTTGCCGATAAGCGACTTGCCTATGGGCGACTGGTCGGAGATTATGCCCTGAGAGGGGTTCGACTCGCTGGGTCCGAGGATAGTATACTCGCTCTTCTTGCCGGTCTCGACATTCTCGACCTTGACCTTTGAGCCGGGATGAACCACGCCCGCATTCAGATTGTCCTCATCGAGGATATTCGCGTTGCGGATGTCGTTTTCAAGGCGGGCGATTTTAGCTTCGAGCTTTGCCTGCTCGTTCATCGCCTCATCATACTCGGAGTTTTCGGAAAGGTCGCCGAAAGAACGCGCAACTTTGATGCGCTCGGCTATCTCATCTCTGCCGGTGGTTTTGAGCTGTTCGAGCTCCTTGACCTTGGCATCGTAGCTCTCTCTTGTCAATACGATCTGCTTTTCCATTTTAAGGCCATCCTTCTTCCTTAAATTTTAAAAATTGATACACTAAGGCCTTTTCAGGCACTTATCCACAATATTGTTATTATATTCATTTTATCGCCTGTTGTCAATAGTTTACGGCGCCGCCGAGAGCCTTATAAGCTCCGACGCGGCGCGCAGAGAAAGCGGTTTTCCGCCGTGATATATTTCGGAAAAACAAAGCTGCGCGAGCGAGTGGATTCGGCTTATAAGATAAAGCGCACCCGCGAATTCAAGCGAGTCCGCGCCCGTCGGCATGAGACGCGCATATGCGCTCGGGAGCGTTATTTTTCCCGCCGTAAAAACTTCGCCGCCGCAGACAAACTTTTCGGGCGACGAATCGAGGTCGATAACTGCATCCGCGCTGTCGCTGATTCCGTCGAGAACCGCCGCGCCGAATTCGTCCATGGCGTTTTCTATCGGGCGCGAATACCCGTCCGGGCACGAAGTCGCGACGCGGATATCCGAAAACAGCGGCACTGCAATGCCGAGTCTCTGGGCAGCGGAGGCGTTTTTGTCTTTTATCAGCAGCTCGCCGCGCACTCCGCACCCGCAGGACGAGCGCAATATAGAGCACGCAGTGTTGAAGAAAACGAGCTTTCTGTAATCGGAGAGATCGGGCTCGTCTATCCCGCCGCCGGGCGCTATATCTTCAGGCAGAAGCATTGTGCCCGAACATCTGCCAGCCGCTTCGCATATCGCCGCGCGGTTTATTTTTCCGCGCCGCCTGGCTGAAATTATCTCGCGAAACGGCAGACCGCCGTATACGCGCACATCGCGCACCTGCGGAGCCCTGAACAGCCGCCTTCGCCTGAAAAAGCCGGCATCGTCAGCAATAACGAGAACCGAAAACATACTATCACCGCCGAAAATATCCTTCTCAAAGATATTATATGCCGCGAAGCGATGAAAATAGACAAAAAGAAAAAGCAGGCCTAAGCCTGCTTATCTGTATTAAAATGATATTACTCGGCGAAGCCGGACTCTACAAGCTTCACGAGCTCATCAACAGCCTGCTCCTCGTCGGGGCCGCCTGCGATGATGCGGATCTGGGTGTTGCCCATGATGCCGAGGGAAAGCACGCCGAGAAGGCTCTTGGCGTTGACTCTGCGCTCGTCCTTTTCCACCCAGATGGAAGACTTGAACTCGTTAGCCTTCTGAATGAAAAAAGTTGCCGGACGTGCATGAAGTCCTACCTGATTCTGTACCATAACATCTTTAACATACATAATATATAATCTCCCACACACAAATTCAAATTTTATTCTACTGCTTATATATTATATCATAAAACTTGTCCCCGTCAACAATTTACTTGCGACTTTCGCCCTCAAAGGCGATAATTCGTTGCCTGTTCCAAAGTTAAAAATTCGGGCGGGGGCTTTGTTGTGTATTTTGACCATACAAGGCACATCTTTTTAATGCAGGTTGCACATTAAATTATTGCCTCGGAAATCAGTCCTCACTCTTCAAAGACGAGAGAAACGCTCGGTCTTTTCGGCTCAGCTCCGCCTTTTCGAGCATATCGGGTCTGCGGCGGTAGGTGCGCTCAAGGCTCTGTTCCCTGCGCCACTTCTCGATGTTCGCATGGTGACCCGAGAGCAGAACGGGCGGCACCTCTTTGCCGTGCCATTCGACAGGGCGGGTGTACTGAGGATATTCGAGCAGGGACGAAAAATGGCTCTCGAGCTCGAATGCATCTTCGTTAGCGAGCACTCCGGGGAGCATACGCGCGACGGCATCCGCAAGCATAAGCGCGGGCAGCTCGCCGCCCGTCACCACAAAATCGCCAATCGAAATTTCCTCGTCGACTATCTCTTCTATAACGCGTTCGTCAATTCCCTCATAGTGACCGCACAGCAGAGCGATATTGTCGAGCTTCGACAGCTCGACCACGCGCTTTTGGGTCAGCGTCTTTCCCTGCGGGGTCAGATATATGAGATGCGGGCGCGTGCCCGTGTCGCGGCAAAGGGACTCGTAGCAGTCATATATCGGCTGCACCTGCATTATCATGCCCGTCCCGCCGCCGTAGGGCGAATCGTCGACGCGGTTGTGCTTGTCGAGCGTATAGTCGCGGATGTTGCGGCAGTTTATTTCAACGCAGCCGCGCTCGCGCGCTCTGCCTATGACGCTCTCCCTGAGCACCTCGCAGCACATCTCCGGGAAGAGGGTAAGAATATCAATCCTCATCTGAAAACAGCCCTTTCAGCGGTGTTATCAGGACAATTCCGTTCTCTACATCGACGCTCGAGACAACATCGGGAATTGCGGGGATAAGAGTCTCGGTGCCGTTGTCATCCGTTATGTGCCAGACATCGTTTGCGCCGGTCTGGCTGACATCGGTAACGGTTCCGTAGACTTTTCCGCTGTTTGCGTCCTCGGCGCGGCAGCCGATGAGCTCGGCTATGAACCAGTCGCCTTTCTTGAGATGCGCGTCACTGCGGCGCATATAGAGCACCTTGCCTCTGAGTGAGGCCGCCTTTTCGACCGTGTCGCAGCCGTCGAGGCGCAGCAGCGCAATATTCCCGTGGGGGCGAGCGCAAACAACGCCCACGCTTTTTTCACCGTGTGCGTCGTAGTAGAGCGTTTTGAACTTTTTGAAGAATTCGGGTGAATCGCACCACGGCTGAACGCGCAGTTCCCCGCGCACGCCGTGGGTGCCGACTATCTGCCCTATTTCAAGATAGTCCTTTATCATCAGTCTATCTCAACTGCGACCTTCTCATCGCAGCGCGTTGCGGCAGCGCGCATAACAGTGCGGATAGCCTTGGCTATTCTGCCCTGCTTGCCGATAACTCTGCCCATGTCATTCTCGCTGACGTGGAGATGATAGACTGTAACGCCCTCATCATCCGGCTCGTCAACGGTGACGGTAACTGCATCGGGCTCTTCAACGAGACCCTGAGCGATGGATATAAGTAAATCCTTCATTTCGATGTTCCTTTCATAGAAAAACAAAACTCCCCGCAGACTGCCGAGAGCCATGTTTTACGCTGAGCGTTATCAGTCGATGACGCCACTCTTCTTGAGGATATCCTTAACGGTATCGGTGGGCTGAGCGCCGTTGGCGATCCACTGCTTTGCCTTGTCTGCGTCGATCTTCACATCAGCGGGAGTCTTGAGCGGATCATAGGTGCCGATCTCCTCGATGAATCTGCCGTCGCGGGGATATCTCGAATCTGCAACGACTATTCTGTAGAAGGGGTTCTTCTTTGCGCCCATGCGGCGAAGTCTGATTTTAACTGCCATGATAATTGTACCTCCAAAAGTAATACAAAATTAATATATAATGTAAACCCTAAGGCTGACCTATAGGATAACATCCGTTTTTACATTCCGAGCTTGCTCGGGTCGAAGCCCATACGGCGCATCTTTTTCTTTGAGCCTTTGCCGTTGAACTGCTTGAAGAGCTTCTGCATCTGCTTGTGCTGGTTGAGAAGCCTGTTGACATCCTCGACCTTCTGTCCGCTGCCCGCAGCGATACGCCTTTTGCGGGAGGGGTTGATTATATCGGGATTCTCGCGCTCCTTCGGGGTCATCGAGCGGATGAGCGCCTGGAGACGGTCGAACTGCTTCTCGTCAACGTCCACGCCCTGGAGCTTCTTGCCCATACCCGGGAGCATTGCGAGCGTATCCTGAATCGAGCCCATCTTGCGAAGCTGGGTTATCTGATCGAGCAGGTCGTTGAGGTCGAACTTGTTCTTTCTTATCTTCTCCTCGAGCTCCGCCGCCTTTTTCTCGTCAATAGCGGTCTCCGCCTTTTCGATAAGCGAGAGGACATCGCCCATGCCGAGGATTCTCGAAGCCATGCGGTCGGGGTGGAAGGTGTCGAGATCGCCGAGCTTTTCGCCGACGCCGACGAACTTTATCGGCTTGCCCGTGACAGCGCGCGCGGAGAGTGCAGCACCGCCTCTGGTGTCGCCGTCGAGCTTTGTCAGGATAAGTCCGTCAATGCCGAGCGTCTCGTTGAAAGTCGAGGCGACATTGACCGCATCCTGACCGGTCATCGCGTCGACCACGAGGAGAATCTCGTGCGGGCGGACTTCCGACTTGATGCGCTTGAGCTCATCCATGAGCTGCTCATCTATATGCAAGCGGCCTGCGGTATCGATGAGGACATAGTCGTTGCCCTCGTCCCTTGCAAGCGCGACCGCCTGTTTGGCTGTTTCAACCGGATCCTGCGTACCCTTTTCAAAAACCGGCACGCCGACCTTTTCGCCGAGCACCTGAAGCTGCTTGATAGCCGCCGGGCGGTAGATATCGCACGCCACGAGCATCGGTCTGCTGCCGCGGTTCTTGAGCATGAGCGCAAGCTTTGCGCAGTGCGTCGTTTTACCTGCGCCCTGAAGACCGCAGAGCATTATCACTGTCGGCGGATGCGGAGCAGTGGCAAGGCGGGTCTTCGTGCCGCCCATGAGGTCGATAAGCTCTTCGTTGACTATCTTTATGACCATCTGCGCGGGAGTAAGGCTCTCCATAACATCCGCGCCGATAGCTCTCTCGGTGACCTTGGCGGTGAAATCCTTGGCTACCTTGTAGCTGACGTCCGCCTCAAGCAGAGCCATACGCACATCACGCATCGCCGCGCGGACATCCGCCTCGTTGAGGCTGCCCTTGCTTTTAAGACGCTTGAACGCCGCTTCAAGGCGTTCCGAAAGACCTTCAAATGCCAATGTTTTCACCTCTGTATAAAAAGTAAGTAGTTTTTATGTTACCGTTTCAAGCCGAATTGTACCGAGCGATTTTTTCGCATCACATCGCACAATCGAGGACTGTGCTGATTTCGCGGGCGGATGATATCCGCCCCTACAGTTGTGACTGAATTCGTAGGTTCTCACAACGCAGCTATGGCAAACTTTTTCCGCAATCATATCCGCACAATCGAGGACTGAGAAAAATTGTTCAGGACAAGGCGCAGGGTTCCGGGCGTGAGGGCGCGTACTTTGTGTACGCAACCGAGCGAACGGGTTCCTGCAACGCGGTCATGGGCGATTTTTCCGCAGTCCGATCACTCCATCAAAGACATGGCGATGGCTTTTATCTTCACGGTATAATCATTCACTTCGCGCGACAGGCTGTGGTTGAGATTGTAGTCCCCTATCTCGCCGGCGCAGTCGATGATTTCAGTGAGTCCGCTGCGTATCTCGTCAAATTTCGAGGCGAGCTTGAGCTTCGACTCCATATCGAAAAGCTGGGCTTCGGCGCGCTTTATCGCATCGCGCACGCCCTGGCGGGTTATCCCCTCGTTTTCCGCGATCTCGGAGAGCGACAGGTCGTCGTTGTAGTAATAGCCCAGAAAGTCGCGCTGTTTTTCAGTCAGCATATCGCCGTAAAGGTCAAGCAAAACAGCTATTTCCAGATTCTTTGCCACTTTATTTTCTCCCCCTTTTCATCATGATCGCGTAAAGGTTAAACCCCTCTGTAAAGTCAAAACGCTTTACAGGGGGTTATTATACTAAAAATATCGTCGGCTGTCAAGCACATTTTTTCGCCGAAACCGAACTTTTTTCAACATTCCGGATGTGGAAAAGCGGCGGAAAAACAAGATTGTTTTTTTATCATCAACCGCTTGTGTTTCGAGCGGCAAAAGACAACAAAATGTGCCGTTATGCGCCCGCAGGCATGTGGAAAACAGTGTGGAAAACTTTTTTCGCGTCACTTGAGCACGACTATTGTCACGCCGTCTTCGCCCTCACCGTAGACTCCGAGTCTGAAGCTCTTGACATACGGCGACTTGCGCAGATACTGGTTGACGGCGCTCCTGAGTGCGCCGGTGCCCTTGCCGTGGACAATTGTGAACTCGCCGAGACCCATACGGAGCATATAGTCAATATATCTGTCGAGCTCCATGATGCAGTCGTCAACGGTCAGCCCGCGAACATCGAGCCGCGCGGAGGCATCCATGTTCATCTTGCTCTCAACTCCCGTGCGGCGGGCGCCGGAGTTTGGGCTGCGCTTCTTCGGCGCGTTCTCGATAAGGCGCAGGTTTTTGAGCTTTACACGCGTCTTTGCCGCGCCTGCTAGGACTTCGACATTTCCGTTTCTGTCAACGGGCGAAAGGACAGTCGCCTCCTTGCCGAGATCGGCTATAAGAACTGTGTCGCCCTTTTTGAGCTCGCGCGGGAGAACATAGCCGTCGCTCTCAACGCCCATAGCAACCACAGGGTCAACCGCCTCGTCTATCGCGCCGAGACCCTTTCTGACTGCGGCGCGTGCGCGGCGCGCAAGGTCTGCGGCATCTTTTGTCTTCTCTTTTTCTTTTTTGAGCCTGTCGAGCTCGTCGAGCAGAGCATAGCTCTCGCGCTTCGCCTGCTGGGTCAGCTTCGCCGCCTGTGCCTTGGCTTTCTCTATCTCCGCCTCGCGCAGAGAATCGACTTCGGCGAGCCGCTTTTCGGCTTTCTCCAGCTCGGCGCGCGCCTTTGCGGTCAGCTCCTTGGCGCGCTCGTGCTCCTCCTCCATGCGGCGACGGTTCTCTTCGAGCTTGTCGACGACATCTTCAAAGCGGACATTCTCATTGTTGACGAGCTCTTTCGCCCTGTCCACAACGCGCATGTCCATGCCCAAGCGCTCGCATATTGCAAGCGCGTTCGAGCGTCCGGGAACGCCGATAAGCAGTCGGTAGGTCGGGCTGAGGGTCGCAACATTGAACTCGCAGCAGCCGTTTTCGACGCGCGGAGTCTCGAGGGCATAAGCCTTGAGCTCGGCATAGTGCGTTGTCGCGGCGATCTTCGCGCCCTTGAAATGCAGGTCTTCGAGCACCGCCATTGCAAGAGCCGCGCCCTCGACGGGGTCTGTGCCCGCTCCGAGCTCGTCTATGAGCACAAGACTGCGGTCGCCCGCCTGACCCATGATATCTATAATATTCGTCATATGCGCCGAGAAAGTCGAGAGCGACTGCTCTATCGACTGTTCGTCGCCGATGTCCGCGAGGACTTCGCTGAACACGGAAAGTCTGCTTCTGTCGCCCGCAGGAATCATAAGTCCGCACATCGCCATGAGCGTGAAAAGACCGACAGTCTTTATCGAGACGGTCTTTCCGCCCGTGTTCGGGCCGGTTATAACGAGCGTGTCAAAGTCCGTGCCGAGCCTTATATCAACGGGGACTACTTTGTTTTTGTCAATGAGCGGATGGCGGGCGGCGCGCAGCTCTATCTCGCCGTCGGAGTTCAATAGCGGCACCGTCGCGCCTATCGAATAGGCATACTGCGCCTTTGCGAAGATAACATTGAGCTCAACGGCGCACTCATAGCTGTTTTTTATCCCCTGCTCAAACTCGCCGACCATCGCGGAGAGCGCTGTAAGTATGCGTTCAATCTCGTCCTGCTCTTTAGAACGCAGGACTTTTATCTCGTTGTTCGCTTCGACGACCGGCATTGGCTCGACAAACACAGTGGCACCCGATGAAGACGTGTCATGGACAAGTCCCTGCACCTCGCCGCGGTATTCCGCCTTGACGGGCACGACATAGCGCCCGTTTCGCTGGGTTATGATATTCTCCTGCATGAACTTCGAGTAGTGCGCGGAGTGCGTCATCTTATCGAGCTGGTCGCGAACTTTAGACTCCTGCACACGAATCTTGCGCCTTATTTCAAAGAGCTCGGGCGAGGCGCTGTCCGCAATCTCCTCCTCGGAGATTATGGCAGAGGTTATCTTCGTTTCGAGATATTTGTTCGGCTGAAGAGCCGAGAAAAGCGGGTCGAGAACGGTCTCGACTCCCGCGTTCGTGCTGCGCCACTGGGCGAGAGCACGCACGGTTCTGAGCACCTCGGCAACATCGAGCAGTTCGCGCATGGAAAGCGTGCTGCCCGCGCCGGCTCGCGCTGCGGCGTTATTGACATTGCGAAGCCCGCCGAAGGACGGACCGCCGAAGCGAGCAAGGAGCATATGCGCGTCGCGCGTCTGATTCATCTGCGCCTGCGCGAGATCAATATCGCTCTCCGGGCGGAGGCTCAGCGCAAGCTCGCGCGCGTCGGGGCACGCCGTGAACTGCGCGAGGCGCTCCAATATTTTATCAAATTCCAAAGCCGTTAAATGGCGGTTCATATTCTGAGACATTGTTATTCCTCTCGTTCAAGTTACTGCTTATATAATACCAAATATAAAGTTATCACATCTGTGCCGCCATGTAAAGCAAAAAGGAAAAATAAGGCCGACGCATTTGCGGCAAAAAATAAAAAGGCCACAATCTGCGTTTTCGGACGCAAACTGTGACCTTCAACATTTTTGCTCTTTGGTCTGCGCTGAATGCGGCAGCCGTAGACAGCTTTATCAGTCGCTCGTGTAAGGAAGAAGAGCAACGTGACGGGCACGCTTGATAGCGGTGGTAAGCTCTCTCTGGTGAGCGGCGCAGTTGCCGGTGACTCTTCTGGGAAGAATCTTCGCTCTGTCAGAGATATACTTATGAAGTTTGGCTGTGTCCTTGTAATCTATGCACTCAACCTTGTCGACGCAGAAAGCGCAAACCTTCTTGCGGCCCTTGCGGTTGGGTCTTCTGTCGTTTTTCTCATATGCCATGATGTTAACCTCCTCTTTGGCTAAGGTGGAAGCCGAAAGCCGTTTCGCGGCTCGGGGCTATTCGTTCGGCGTCAGACGCCGTGTTCAAGTTTTTCTCAGAACGGGAGATCGTCGCTTATCGGGATCTCCTCAAAATCGTCCGCTCCGCCTGTGGCGAAGGACGCTGCGGGCTGAACGCGCGCGGGCTGCTCGTTCTGGCGGGCACCCGTGCCGGTCTCTGCCTTTGATCCGCAGAAGCTGACTTCCTCGGCAACTATCTCAAACGCAGTGCGCTTGTTGCCGTTCTTGTCCTCGTAGTTGCGCTGCTGGATACTTCCGCGAACAGCGATCATCGATCCTCTGTGGAAATAGCGGGAAACGAACTCTGCAGTCTGTCTCCAGGCGACAACGTTGATGAAATCGGTCTGCTTCTCTTCACCCTGTCTCTGGAAGCGGCGATCGACCGCAACGGAGAAAGTGGTGACTGCGACGCCGGAAGCGGTGGTACGCAGCTCGGGATCGGCAGTGAGTCTGCCCATAATTATTGCAACGTTAAGCATCTTTGTTTCCTCACTTTCTGACAACGAGTGAGCGGAGAACGCCGTCGGTTATACCGGCGATACGGTAGAACTCCTCGGGGAACTCAGGTGCAGCGCTGAAATTGAACAGAGCGTAGAATCCCTCGGGCTCATCGTCGATAGCGTAAGCGAGCTTGCGCTTGCCCCACTCATCAATGCTGTCCAGAGTGCCGTTCTGCTCGATGAGAGCCTTGAACTTCTCGATGAGAGCGGGAACGCCCTCCTCACCGTTCTTGACGGAGAAAACCATCATTGCTTCATAGCTGTTGTTTGCTGACATTCTTAAAGCACCTCCTTCTGGTCTTTTGGCTGCGGTTCGTCCGCAGCAAGGATTAGCCGCCTTTTTCCTGCGGCAATTAGTTATTTTAACAGTGTTTAGCACTTTTGTCAACATATTTTTTTACATGAGTAAAATCGCGCTAACTCTTGTCAATCAGGCATATTAGTGGTAATATTTATATGAATCAGAAACGAACGCAGGTGATTTTCATGACAAGCCCGGCAACCGAAAGGCCCGCGCACAACAGGCGCACGGCATACACAAAAACGGCAATACGCCGCACCTTCTTCGAACTGCTTGAAGAAAAGGACTTCGACAAGATCAGCGTGCGAGAGATATGTCAGCGCGCAGACATCAACAGAAGTACCTTCTACCGCCACTATGACGACATCAACGCGCTGATGAAGAGCATCGAGGCCGAGTTCGTCTCCGATATCGATAATCAGATCGAGAGAATGGATCCCGAGGTTTTCGATGCAGTATTGGTCGGTCTGTTTGATATCGTCAGGGATAATTCCGACCTGTGCTGCTACATGATGAGATGCGGCCCGCGAAAGGGCTTCATCAATTCATTGTTCGTAAAGAACTACGACAGGACACAGATAAAGTGGAAGAAGTTTTTCCCCGAGATCACGGATAAGCAGTTCCGCTGGATGTATATAATGTTCTTCAACGGCATCGTCAGCGTTATTGCGGAGTGGATAAACTCCGACTTCCGCGAAGATCCATCGACTATCGTCTCTTTCACCACAAGCATATATTTTAACGGCTTCAGAAAATATTTCTAAACTGTTTATAATTTTTGGCGACACAAATCACTTTTTGTGTCGCTTTTTGCACATGCTTCCAGATACTGTTCCTTGTTTTTAAGTTTGAGGACAATATATACTTTTATTAATGCGGCATAACCGCTAAAATGAAAGGAGTCCTCAGAATGAGACAGTCACTCACAGTCAGAAGAGCTGAGCACTTCGGCATAAACAGGAAGATAATCGCAAACATGACCGCGCAGAGCTGGCACGACATTCCCCATGTCGTTGTTACAAACGAGCCTGAGGCGTCCGAATTTCTGAAAGTTTTCAAAGAAATCAACGAAGGGCGCGCAAAAGAAGATAAGATTACGCTCAACGCAGTTATATTAAAAGTAATAACAGAGGCGCTCAAGAAGTGCCCCGCGATGAATGCACATATCGATTTCAAACCCCGCCTTGTCCGCGGATGCGTGACGGAGTTCGACGAAATAAATATCTCGATGCCCATGCTTCTCGACTCAGGTGAGATGATGACAGTAAATCTGCACAACATGCAGGACAAGAACCTCAGGGATATCAGAGATACGCTCGCCGATGTTCAGCGCAGAGCGAAAAATTCAAACATGTCGCAGGTCATGTACGACGTCTCGCTCAACGACACGCTGCAGGGGCTTGCAAAGGGCAAATTGGTTCAGACGATATCCCGCCTCATCGGCTCAAAGACCGGAAAGTACAAAGTAAAAACCCTCTCCGGCAAGAGCAAGAAAGAATATTATGATATACCCGAGTACGACAGGCTCACAAAATACGACATTGAGCAGGGCACGATAACCGTATCGAACCTCGGTTCGCTCTACAAGGACTGGGACGGCATCTGCGCACTGCTTGAGATAATACCGCCGCAGGTCGCCGCGATAGGCGTAGGCGCTCCGCGCGACACGGCGATTGCAAACCCGGACGGCACGGTAACGGTCGGCAAGAAGCTCGTCTTCACCGTCGTTTTCGACCACCGTGCGCTCGACATGGGCGACGTAGTCCCCTTCCTGAAGTCTATAGATGAGACTTTCAAGCACCCGGAAGTTATCAAGGAGTGGGTATAATCCCCACCCGGCAGAATAAATGGCAATGAATCATAAAAAGCGATGTGTAAAGTATATTAGCTTTACATATCGCTTTTCTGTTATATCAGTCTAAGCAATACGGCGCTTTTGTGCAAAGGTCAATATTTTCAATGTCTTTTGAGCCGCTGCCGTTTAAGTCGAAATACTATTACGCCGAACTGTAAAGTTATATCCCTTTACGCTAAAAATTGCAAACCCGACCCGAAAAATTATATCCTCGGGTCGGGTTTCATTATAAAATTCAGGCTATCTCTATCTCAAACGAAACCGTCAGCGACTTCTCTGCGCCGCTGCTGCCGTTCCATTTGAAAGTCGAGGTTCCCGCGCATTTTCCCGCGCCGTAGGGCACTGCGTCGGCGGTGCTGCTCATGCCGGAGTCCATCTCGGCGGCGACAAGATACATATCCTGGACATAGCTCTCTCCGCTCTTGACGGTGAACTTGCGCTCGGCATCCTCGGTCACTTCTATGGGATAATCTTTGTCGTAGAACGCTTTTCCGCCCTGCGTCAGAATTTTCGTGCGTATCTCATAGTGCTGCTGATTATATATCGGGAGCGTTGAAATTATATCTTTTCCGCTGTTGTTCGTGACGGTCGCCGTGATATGCACTTCGCCGCCCGATTTGACTTTCGGATTTTCGATATAAACTTTCAGCGTCACTCCGTCGAGAGTTTTTTCGATTGTCTGCGGAGCTGAACTTATTTCGGCTGTACTTTCTGCCGTGGTGTTCTCCGGAACGGTCGTTCCCGCCGTCTCCGTATCTCCGTTTCGGCACGCCGAAAAGCTCGTTATGAGCAGAACCGATATTAATATAGAAAGTATTGTTTTTTTCATAGTTTTCGCCTCCGGGCTTGATATTTATTCCGCGCCCTGTTCCCTTTGAAGATTGCGTTCAATCGGCTATAGGCATCCCTCCGTATATCTCTTTTTATTTAATATTATCAGACATTATTGTCAATGTCAATTTTCCGTCCACGATCTACTTTTCTTTTAAACAGTGCCGCCGTTGGCGGCATAGGGTTGTCGAGGTCGCCAACCCCTACAAATTATAATAAAAAGCAAAACACCCGAAGCTGTTTTCACAACTCCGGGTGCTCTCGCGTATTCATTTAGTTGACTTTCATCTCAGTTATCTTCACTCCGGGCTCGATAACATCGATGCACTTGACCGGGCACGCCTCGTGGCACTTGCCGCAGCCGACGCACTTGTCGTAATCGACCTTCGCGCAGAAGTTCTCGACCGTGACCGCGCCGTATTCGCAGGTCTTGACGCACTTCATGCAGCCAATGCAGCCCGCCTTGCACTCTTTTCTGGTCTGGGCGCCCTTGTCATGGTTTTTGCACATGACGGCGGCCTTTGCCTCGTGCAGGGGCATAAGATCGATAATGCCCTTGGGGCAGGTGTTGACGCACATCTTGCAGGCGTGGCACGCGAGCGGATTTATTCTCGCAACGCCCTCGCAGATATGAATCGCGTCATAGGGACATACCTCAACGCAGTCGCCGAAGCCGATGCAGCCGTAGACGCACTCTTTCGGTCCGCCGAAAAGCTGAGTTGCCATTTTGCAGCTCTTGACTCCGACATAGTTGAGCTTCGTGTCCGTGTTGTGCATGTTGCCCTGGCAGAGAACAACTGCAGTCATGGGAACAACATCCCCGGCCGCGAGTCCGGTTATTTTTGCAATAGCTTTGCTGACCTCCGCGCCGCCGGGCATGCAGCGTCCGGTGTCGGTGGTCTTGCCCTGAGAGAGAGCTGACGCATAGCCGGAGCAGCCGGAGAAGCCGCACGCGCCGCAGTTTGCGCCGGGCAGCGCCGCCTGAATCTCCTCAGCCTTTTCGTCGACCGGAACAGCCATGACCTTTGACGCAACGGCGAGACCGAGACCGGCTATAAGTCCGATGACGGAGACGATGACAACCGCAATTATAATAAGATGCATATTATCCCGTCCTTTCTCAACCGAATATACCGTCGACAACGCCCGAGAATCCGAGGAAGGAGACCGAGGTGAGCGATGCGGCAATGAGCGTTATGGGCAGACCCTGAAGGAATTTCGGCACGTCGCAGCTCTCGAGGCGCTCTCTGACGCCCGCGAACATGACCATGGCGAGCATGAAGCCGAGACCGCCGCCGAGCGAACGCATCATCGACTGGCCGAAATTGTAGTTATTCTCAACGTTTATAAGCACGACGCCGAGCACCGCGCAGTTCGTTGTTATCAGCGGAAGATAGATGCCAAGCGCGTTATAAAGCGCGGGCATATACTTCTTGAGGATTATCTCGACGAGCTGAACGAGAGCCGCTATGACAAGAATAAATACTATCGTCTGGAGATATTCGAGATCATTGGGCACGAGCAGCTTCGCGTTGATGGGATATGTAACGGCAGTCGAGAGCAGCATGACGAATATAACGGCGGCGCTCATTCCGACTGCGGTGTTGAGCTTCTTCGACACGCCGAGGAACGGGCAGATGCCGAGGAACTTTGCGAGAATGAAGTTCTCCGTAAGGATACCGGTAAGCAGTATTGAAAGCATTATTTTCATTTGCCTGCCGCCTCCTTTCCGTCCTTTTTGTTTTCAACTTCGCCGCGAAGAGAGCAGGAAGCCGCCATCGGGCAAGCCTCGCAGCCCTTGAGCTCCGCCTTTGAAAGACCCTTCTTGTCGGCAAGCTTGTTGGCGCACGCCATGAGTATGCCGAAGACGAAGAAGCCTCCGGGAGGCAGGATGAATATCAGCATGGGGCTGACGGAAGCCGGGATTATCTGAAGTCCGGCGATAGCGCCCGTGCCGAGCAGCTCTCTGACTGCGCCCATGAGGAGCAGCGCTGCGGTGAAGCCGACGCCCATGCCGAGACCGTCAACGGCGGAAGCCGCAACGGAGTTCTTGCAGGCGAACGCCTCGGCTCTGCCGAGGATGATGCAGTTGACGACTATCAGCGGCAGGTAAACGCCGAGCTGAGCGTCGATCTGCGGAACGAACGCCTTGACGAGCATCTGGACTATTGTAACGAACGAAGCGATTATAACTATATAAGCGGGAATTCTGACCTTCTGCGGAATCACTTTTTTGAGCGCCGCAATAGCGATGTTCGAGCACACAAGGACTATCGAAGCCGCAACGCCCATGCCCAGCGCACTCTCGACCGAGGTCGAGACGGCGAGCGTCGGGCAGGTGCCGAGCACCAGACGGAGAACGGGGTTCTCAACAAGAATGCCCTTGGTAAACTCCTGAAAAAGACTCTTTTTCTTTGCCATTTTTTACTCCGCCCCCTTTAAATTGGAATCATAGTAACTCAGCGCCTCATTGACTGCCGCAGTGACGGCCTTTGAGGTTATCGTGGCGCCGGTGAGCGCCTGTATCTCGTTGCCGGAGGCACTGTTTTTGTTGACTGCAATATCCTTGACCTTTCCCTTGAACTGGTCGAGGAAGCTGGCATTCTGGGCTTTCATGCCGAGACCGGCGGTCTCGTTGAGTTCGAGCGGCGAAATGCCGGTGACTGCGCCGTCTTTGTCTATGCCGGTCATTATCTTCACATCTCCGCCGTAGCCCTTGGAAACGGTGACAAAGACATAGCCGACTTCGTTGCCGCTTGCATCCTTGCCGACAGCGTAAGTGCCGCTGCCGCCCTTCATCTCCTGCGTTTCGCCGAACTGAGTCGCGGCGGGCAGGACTTTCTGCCTTGTTTCGACCTCGGTCTGCGCCGAGAGCTCCGCTATCTTCGGAGCCGTGACTTTATTTGTAACGGCGAGAAGAGTCGTGGCGACGAGGCATATCAGAAAGAGCGCTACAGTCGGGATGGCAAATTCCTTGAAATTCTTCATGCCTTCTCAGCCCCTTTCTTCTTTTTCTCCTTGACCGTGCCGAAAGGCTTCGGGGTGGTCAGATGCTCTATATGGGGAACGAGTATGTTCATAAGGATTATTGAGAACGAAACGCCCTCGGGCAGCGAGCCGAAGAGTCTGATGAACGAGGTCAGCAGACCGCAGCCGATGCCGAAGATTATCCTGCCCTTGAGATTGATGGGCGAGGTGGTGTAGTCGGTAGCCATGAAGAACGCGCCGAGCATGAGTCCGCCGCTGAGCAGCTGATAGGCGACAAAAGTGAAACTGCCCTTGCCGGCTATGAGCATTATAACGGCTACAGTGCCGATGAACGACAGCGGAATTGCGGGAGAGATTATCTTTCTTATCATCAGATAAACTCCGCCGATTATCAGCGCCACTGCGCAGGTCTCGCCGAGGCTGCCGCCGCGGATGCCGATGAGCATATCAACAAGGCTCGGCAGTCCGTCGGAGAGCTCGCCGCCCTTTGTCATCATGGTTAAAGGCGTTGCGGTGGTGACCGCTTCGGCGCCCTTGTCGAGCCACAAGAGGGGCTTTATCCATGTTGTCATGGCGGTCGGGAACGAGACCATGAGAATGATTCTTCCGGTTATCGCGGGGTTGACGAAGTTCTGGCCGATTCCGCCGAAGAGCTGTTTTACAACAACTATCGCGATGACGGAACCTATCGCCGCCTGCCACAGCGGAATCGACACGGGCAGGTTAAACGCGAGCAGAAGTCCGGTGACGACCGCGCTCAGATCACCGAGCGTGTTGCTGCGCTTCATGATTTTGCGCGACAGATACTCGGAGAGCATGCATGTGCCTATCGTTACAAGGCAGATGAGCAGGACGCGCGGACCGAAGAGCCAGACGGATGCCGCAAGGGCGGGAATCAGCGCGATAATAACATTGAGCATTATTCCGCTGACTGTCTGAGCCGAGCGCACATGGGGAGATGCGCTGACTGTTAGTTTCTTTTCAGGCATTTCAGGCATTTTTGCTCTTCTCCTCTCTCAGCATCTGTTTTGCAAGGCGCATATACTGGACAAGCGGCTTTGCCGCAGGACATGAATAAGCGCATGAGCCGCACTCCATGCAGACCATGGCGCCGGATTTTTCAAGCCTGTCTATATCCTTCGCCTTTATATAGCGTTCAACAAGCGTGGGCATAAGGCTCAGCGGACATGCCGCCGCACATCTGCCGCAGCGGATGCAGTCGCGCTCTTTCTTGACCTTTGACGCATCGTCGGCAAAGGCGAGAATGGCGTTGTTCTGCTTGAGAACGGGAATATCCGTGTTGACAACGGCAAGTCCCATCATCGGGCCGCCGGTTATTATCTTACCGGGTTCGGCTTTGAAGCCGCCGCAGAAGTCGATTATCTCGCCGACGTTCATGCCGATTGGCACGCGGACGTTCTTCGGGTCGGCTATCGCGGAGCCGTCAACGGTCAGCGAGCGGCTGACGAGCGGCTTGCCGCTCTTGAGATATCTTGCTATAAATGCGACGGAGGCAACGTTCATAACAACGCAGCCGACATCGGCGGGCAGCTTTCCGGGCGGAACCTTTCTGCCCGTGGCGGAGAGCACCATCATCTTCTCTGCGCCCTGGGGATACTTCGACTTGAGCGTCATGAGACGCACCACGTTATCCTCCGCAACGTCTCTGTCCGCTATAGCCTTGAGCACTTTGAAAGCTTCGGGCTTGTTGTCCTCTGCGGCGATAACGACGCGCTTGAAACCGAGTATCTCTTTCAAAGTATAGATGCTCGAGAGGATGTCCCACGAATTTTCAAGGCACTCGCGGTAGTCAACGGTTATGTAGGGTTCGCACTCCGCGGCGTTGACTATGAGTGTGTCAACATTCTTGTCGGGCGGGATACGCAGCTTGACATGCGTGGGGAAGCCCGCTCCGCCGAGTCCGACAAGACCGGAATCCCTGACGGCGCGAAGGAAGCTCTCCTTGCCCGTCACCTTCGGCGGCTCAAGACCGTCGAAAAGGCGCATCTCGCCGTCGGACTCTATCTCCACCGCCTGAGTGATAACGCCGTTTGCAAGCGTCGCCTGCTTGACTGCGCTGACAGTGCCGGAGATCGAGGCGTGGATCGGCGCGCTGAGGAATTTGTCGCTGTCGCCCACTATCTGTCCGACCGAAACTTTGTCGCCCGCTTTTACAGTGGGTGTGCACGGTACACCGATATGCTGCTGCATGGGCAGGAGCACTTTTTCGGGGACTGGAATTCTTACGACTTCACAGTCTGCGGTGTTCTTGTTGTGGTTGACATGCACGCCGCCGCGTACCTGCTTGACAGCTTTGAGAACACCGTCGAGTTTAACCGAGCTCATTTCTTCAACTCCTTATGATTAATTATTACTTCTTTATTATAAACCGCGTCTGTTTTTCGAGCGCCGGCATGACTACGCGCAGCACCGTTCCAGTAACAGCTCCGGTTATAAGCGAAAATATCAGCAGTGCCGGCGCATAGCCGAGCACGGCTCCCGTCCCCGTGAGCACCGCCGCGGCGGCGAGCTGACCTGCGTTATGGCATACGGCGGCGATTATCGACGCGCCGAGCAGACCGAAGGGATCGGATTTTATTTTTGTTGCCGCCCACATCGCGATGGTGCTGAGCACTCCTCCCGCGAGGCTCATAAAAAACGCCGTCGCGCCGCGTGTCATCAGCGCAAAGAGCGCCTTGAACACGGTTATGCACATCGCCTGCGGCAGTCCGAGAGTAAGAACAGTGAACATCGTCACTATATTTGAAAACCCCGGCTTCGCTCCCGGCGGCAGAAACGGCAGAGAGGGAATCAGATTTTCAAGAAACGAGAGCGCGATCGCCTGGGCGCAAAGGATACCTAAAAGAGCGGTCTTTCTCGCTTTCATGGGCATATCCTCCCGGTCAGAGCATCGTGCCGCTTCTCCGAGCCCTCGAGCCTTATCACGATTCCTGCGGGCAGGCACGCGGCGGTGTCGCCCGGGCGGGTGAGCCTTCCGGACTTCACGCAGAGCTTGTCGCGGCATTCGGCGCTTTCAAACCAGACAGCGCCGTCCTTTATTTTTATCACGACCTTGGGGTCGGTGTCGGGTGTTATTGTCATATCAGCGCTCTTGTCGAGCGTTACGCGGCGATATACTTCGCCGCCCGCATAGATGACCGCCTCGGTTTTTCCGTTCGACGGCAAAAATCGCCATATCAGAAGAGCCGCGCCGACGCAGAGTACGACCGCTATCAATGCGATATCGGCTTTTTTTACGAATCTGCGCTGCATCTGTCTCCCCCGTTATAAAAGTTTGAATCCGTCCTTTTCAAGTTTGAAGCTGTCCGCGAGAGAGCCAGTGACCCTGACGCTCCTGTCATTGAACACGAACACAGCCTGCGCACCGTATTTTTCAAGCAGCGGCAGCGATTTCTCGTAGCCGAGCACGAAGCACGCAGTCGAAAGCGCGTCGGACATAAAGCCGTCGCTGCAAACGACCGTCACGCTGACAAGTCCGCTCTCTGCGGGATAACCCGTTTTCGGGTCGAGTATATGGTGATAGCGCTCGCCGTCGCGGTCAAAATACCGCTCATAGCTGCCGGAGGTCGAAACACAGGTCGCGGGCAGAGTCAAAACCGCAAAGCTCTCGGTCGAGCTCTCCGAAAAAGGATCTCTTATACCGACAGTGAATTTTTCTCCCTCGCCGTAGAGAAGTATGCTCCCGCCGACGGAGACGACCGCGCGCTTTATTTTTGAATTTTCGAGCACTCCGCGCACCTCGTCGCAGGCGATGCCTTTGCCGACCGATCCGAGGTCTAGCACCGTACCCGACGGTATTTTTATGCCGTTCTCGTTTATCTCTATGGCGGAACCGGTGCCGTTGAGCGCCGAGTTTATTTCATCCTTGTCGGGCACTCTCTCATTGCCCGTGCCGAATCCCCAAAGGTCGCTGAGTCTGCCGAGCAGAGGGTCGAACGCGCCGCCGCTCGACTTTCTCAGCTCTTCGCACTTCGAGAGTATATCCTCCATCTTCTTTTCGGGGTCGTTTATCTTCCCGTTCGCAGAAGACGAAAAGAGAGTTATCTTAATGCTCTGTCCCGCCGCGTCGTTTATCTCGCTGACGGCGGATGTTTCGATATGGCGCGAGAGGAGCTTGTTTTCGAGCTCCGATATGCAGTCAAAAACCGCCTTGCCGACCTTTTTCGCGTCTTTTCCCTCGATGTCCGCGCTGACGGCGGTGTTCATCATCGCAGACGAAGACGAGAACTCACGGCTTTGCTTTATGCCGTCGTATGCCACGAGACCGATCAAAACGGCAGCCGCCGCGCACAAGAGCGCGACAATCAGCTTTTTCGAGCTTTTTTTCATCGGTCTCCCTCCGCAGTCAAGACTTCCATATACCTATAACATATATATTTTACATTGTTTTTCTTCAAACTTCAAGGACTTAAAATCGTCATTTTCGACGGCAAAAAAATATAGAAATATTTCTTTATCGATACAAAAATTGCTTTTTAAGCTTGATGTACAAAAAAATACAAAAATTTTATTAAAACTTAATAAAATTTCGTCCTTTTTATGGTGACAGAACTAAGAAAATATGGTATAATCTAACAAAATATTTCGATAATATTATCAGTTATGACGAAAATTTATTTTGCCGTAACGCTAATATAAAGCAAATTTCGGAGATAATCTATGTTTGAACAGTCAATCAGCGTCGACAGAATGGAGCAGGCGGTCAGCCTGTTCGGCAGTTTCGACGAAAATATTAAAATGATAGAAAAAGAGTTCGATGTCGGCGTTGTCAGCCGCGGCTCGGAGATAAAAGTCACGGGCGAGGCGGAGAACGTCTCAAAGGGCGTGCGCGCGATAAACGGACTTCTGATGCTCATCAACCGCGGCGAGGCGCTCAGCGATCAGAATGTCCGCTATGTCATCTCGCTCGTCAACGAGGGCAACGAGGATCAGCTCCCGCAGATGACTGCGGACTGCATCTGCATCACTTCAAAGGGCAGACCGGTCAAGCCGAAAACGCTCGGTCAGAAGAAATATATCGAAGCCATCCGCAAAAATACGGTCACTCTCGGCGTCGGACCCGCCGGCACAGGTAAAACTTATCTCGCGGTCGCCATGGCGGTGACGGCTTTTCGCGCAAAGGAAGTCAACCGCATAATCCTCACCCGCCCAGCAGTTGAAGCGGGCGAGAAGCTCGGATTCCTGCCCGGCGATCTTCAGCAGAAGGTCGACCCCTATCTGCGCCCGCTCTACGACGCGCTGTTCGATATGCTCGGCGCGGAGAGCTTCCAAAAGCAGCTCGAGCGCGGAAATATAGAAGTCGCGCCCCTTGCATATATGCGCGGGCGCACGCTTGACGACAGCTTCATTATCCTCGACGAGGCGCAGAACACCTCGGTCGAGCAGATGAAGATGTTCCTGACCCGTCTCGGCTTCAACTCGAAGATGGTCGTCACGGGCGATATCACCCAGATCGACCTGCCCGACGGCAGGCGAAGCGGTCTCGTCGACGCGGTGAAGATTCTCAAAGATGTCGACGATATTCAAATTGTCAGGTTCAACGAGCGCGATGTGGTCAGACACAAGCTCGTTCAGGATATAATCAAAGCCTACGAAAAACACGAGGATGTGAAAAAAAGAAAATGAGAGGCAAAGTTAAGGTAATTATCACAAACGACCAGCATGAGGTCAAAATACCGACAGGAGTAAGAATGCTCGTGCGCCGCGCATGCACCGCGGTTCTGACACTCGAGGAATTTAACGATCCTGCCGAGATAAGCGTCCGCTTTGTGGACGACGAAGAGATACACAGACTCAACCGCGAATACCGCAACGTGGACAGGAGCACCGACGTGCTCTCGTTCCCCCTTGGTGAAAACGGAGTGTATGACACAAATCTTGACACGGGCGCAAAGATGCTCGGCGACATAGTCATTTCTATCCCCCACGCAGTCAGCCAGGCCGAGCGTTTCGGCCACACGCTCCAGCGCGAGATAGCATTTCTTACCGTACATTCGATGCTCCACCTGCTCGGCTATGACCACGAAAAAGGCGGAATCGAGAGCGTGCGTATGCGCGAAAAGGAGGAGACCGTCTTGACTCAGCTCGGCCTGCCCAGAAGCGGAAGCTACTATATGGGTGACGAATAAATGAAAGGTCTGCTCAAGAGCTTTGTCTATGCGGGGTCGGGCATTATCACCTGCATCAGGCAGGAGAGAAATATGCGCGTGCACCTCGTGTGCATGATATATATGTATTCATATCTCCTGATCTATGACTTCTTCGAGGTCTCGCGCACCCAGTTTGCGATAATTTTTATCGCGAACGCGATAGTTGTCATGGGCGAGCTATTCAACACCGCTATAGAAGCGGTCGTTGACATGGCGGAGGAGAAGTTCAGCGAGAAATACAACCGCCTTGCTAAAATATCGAAAGATACCGCGGCGGGAGCTGTGCTCGTCGGCGCGATATTCGCCGTTTGCACGGGTATTGCCATACTCGGTCAGCCCGATGCGTTCAGGGCGATGTTCGCCTACTACGCAGAGAAGCCGTATATGATAGCCGTTTTGATCGCCAGCCTTGTGCTGAGCTTCACTTTCATATTCACGGGCTTCAATTTCAAGAAAAAAGACAAATAATATATAAAAAATCAATGACCGCTGACTGTCATATCAGCGGTCATCTATATGAGGAGAAGTTATGACTCAGACAAGAACCGCTTTCATCGCAATAGTCGGCTGCCCGAATGTCGGCAAGTCGTCGATACTCAACCGCCTGCTCGGCCAAAAGGTCGCCGTCGTGTCGCCCAAGCCGCAGACCACGCGCACAAAAATAATGGGCGTGCTGACCGAGGACGAGGTTCAGCTCGTCTTCACCGACACCCCCGGCTTCCACCGCCCGCGCACAAAGCTCGGCGAAAAAATGATAAAGGCGGTCAGCGACAGCATCTCGGGCGTTGACGCATGTCTATTTGTTGTTGAGCCCTCGGGCGAGCTGCGCGACGCGGAAAAAGACCTTCTCAAGAAGTTCAAGGACGAGAAAATGTCCGTCATTCTCGCCATAAACAAAATAGATTCAGTCAAGCAGAAAGAATTGCTTATCGAGCGCATGGCGCAGTTCTCCGCGCTCTATGATTTCGAGGCGATAGTCCCCTGCTCCGCGCTCAAGGGCGACGGGTTCGGCGATCTAAAAGACGAGCTGTTCAAGCAGGCTCAGCCCTCGCCGCATTTCTTCCCCGACGACACTCTGACAGACCAGCCCGAGCGCGTGCTCGCCGCCGAGATAATCAGAGAGAAGCTTTTGAATCTTCTCGACGACGAAGTGCCGCACGGCGTTGCTGTATGCATAGAAAGAATGCATGAGCGCGAGGACTCGAATATAACCGATATCGACGCCACGATTTACTGCGAGCGCGAGAGCCACAAGGGCATAATAATCGGCAAAAAGGGCGAGATGCTCAAAAAAGTCTCGACAAAGGCGCGCGAGGATATGGAGCGCTTCTTTATGTGCAAAATCAATCTCCACTGCTGGGTGAAGGTCAAAGAGGGCTGGCGCAACAGAGAGGGACTCATCCACAATTTCGGGCTCGACAACGAATAAAATTTTTCCTATCATAAATGCGCCGCGCAGTGAAAAAAATATTTTTACACTGCACGGAGGAGCGCACATCGCGCGTTTATCATAGATGAAAAATACGGACAAAAACACGGTTCAGAATGCATGGAACGCCTTTGAAATGAGCGGCAGGGTCGAGGACTATCTCCGCTATGCAAAGACGAATATCCGCGTGGGAGGTGAAACGGCAAGTGCAGACGCAGACAGAGGGCCTGATAATCAAGTCCCGCGATATCAATGAAAACGATACAGTCGTCAAAATTCTGACAGGCGACCTCGGGCTCATCTCCGCCTTTGCAAACGGCACGAAGAAAGTGAAGAGCCGAACCGCGAGCGCCGCCGTTTCGCCGATGACATACTCCCGCCTGACCCTCTACCGCGGGCGCGAGAGCTACATAGTTGACGACGCAAAGGCGATAGACGTGTTTTTCGGGCTGCGCGAGGACATTGAAAAATTATCGCTTGCAAATTATTTCTGCGAGCTTGCGGGAGAGTTTTCGCCCGAGAACACCGAGGCTCACGAATTTTTGAGCCTGACGCTGAATCTTCTACATTTGTTGTCCGAAGACAAGCGCAGCGCGGATTTCTTAAAACCCGTCGGTGAGCTTCGTATGCTCGCGCTCGCGGGCTATATGCCCGACCTCGCCGGATGCCAATCCTGCGGGAACGAGCTGCCCGACGAGCCTGTTTTCAGCCTGCGCCATGCGGGATTTTTCTGCCGTAATTGCGCACCCGACGGCGAGGGAATACCCGTGACGCCCGGTGTGATAAACGCGATGCGCCATATCTGCACCTGCGATGACCGCGCGCTTTTTGCGTTTCGTATGCCGGACAGCTCGCTGAAAATCCTCGGCGATATCACCGAACGCTACCTGCTTCTCCAGCTCGGGCATAAGCTGAGAACGCTGGATTTTTACAAGAGCATAAAGATGTGAGTTGAAACACAAAAAATCCAATAAAATATCAGCCGGGCGGATATCCGTCCGGCTGTTTTTATCATGTCGTGCTCTCGTTCTGCGCGGCATTTTTTGTCGGGAAATCGAAGCCCTGCATAAAGCCGTCGAGCTCGGTCGAGCAGATGTCGCCGCCTATCACCGCGCCCTCGTAGACGAGAATATTCGCCTGCACCGTTCCGCTGTCGCCCTCATAGCCGGGATAATTTTTTATGTTATATGTCCAGCGCTTTGCGCGCTTGCCCGCATACGGGGTCAGGTCGAGATTCTGCGCCTTTTGAATCTCATTGTATTTTTCATATCCCCTGTCGAACTCGGCGGGGATTATAACCTCGGCTACTTCAACGGGATCCTCCTCTATCTCCCAGCCGAACTGAGACAGAAACGCCGCGCGTTCCGAGGCGTTCGACGCCTTGAGGCTTATCGCGTTGTCGCTGACCGCGGGCTTGCCGCGGTTTATCAGAAGCACCACCGCCGCCACGGCGAGCACCGCCGCGAACGCAGTCAAGGCAATTTTCAGCTTTGAGGATTTTATCGAAAACACAAACACTTTTCTCCGCCCCTTCGCGCTTATAAAGATAGTTGATATATATGCTCATTTCTTCCGCTTTATCACGGTTGACAAATCTTGCTGAAATGGTAATATTATACTGTAACTTATTTCACATTTCGGAGGCAGGAAAAAGCATGAAAAAATGCAGTCTCATCCCCTTTGCCGTCCTCGCCGCAGCAGCGGGCGCAGGCGCGGCGGTCGGCAGAAAATTAAAGACCGACAAGGCTTTCCGCCGCGACTTTGACGACGCCGTCGGAAAAGGTATCCTCGCCGCCGTCGGCAAGATTGCCGACAAGCTCCCCGAGCCGAATTTCGGCGATGTCTCGAACTATCAGAGCCGTGATTTCTATCCCGGTCACAGCGAGTTTGCCACATCCGGCAAGCGCGGTTCAAGGTGGCGTCTCGGCTACGCCCGCCGCAGTCTCGTCCCCGACGACTACAATCAGAAGGAGTACTACATAGCGGGCTATCTCTCCTATCCGCCTAATATAATGAGCGGGGTTATCGACGACCAGGCGGTGCGCGTTATCTGCCTCGACGATTCGAGCGGACGCGGGAGCGTGGTTTTCGCCGTCATTGACTGCGTCGGAATATCCGGCACGGACATACGCCGCATACGCGAGAGACTGGCGGACTTTGCAAAAGAAAATAATATAGTTTCCATCAATATTTCTTCAATCCACTGCCACAGCGCAATAGACACGCAGGGGCTCTGGGGCGATCTGCCGAAGATGCTCAAGAACAATGTCAAGGCTATCAAGGACGGACGGTATGACGATATAATTTCAGGGCGCGACCCCGAGTTCATGGAGAATCTGTTCGAAAAGACCGCAGACGCGATAAAAGAGGCGTTTGATTCCATGCAGCGCGGAAAGCTCACCTATGTGCGCACCGACGCTATCGACTTCGCGCGCGACAAGCGCCCGCCTTATGTATGGGACAGGGACATAGTCCGCCTGCGCTTCATCCCTGACAACGGCTCAAGGGAGACTGTAGCCGCTTTCATGGCGGCTCACCCGACCGCTTTAGGCGCGAAGAACACCCTGCTCAGCTCTGACTACATCGCATCGATGGAGCAGGAGATAAACAAGGCGAGCAAGAATTTTATATTCTTCCAGGGCGCGGAGCTTGCGATAGCCCAGCAGCGCGACTGCATAACCGAGCATGATGGCTCGGAGGGCTGGCAGGAATACGGCAAGACGCTCGGACGCTTCCTGCTCTCTATCCCCGAAGAGGACGAGAGGCGCGTCGCGACTTTTATAAATATTAAAAACCGCGAAATATTCATCCCGGCAGACAATCCTATACTCATCGCCGCCGCAAAGGCGGGACTCGTTGACAACACCGTTCTGCACGACCCGAGCGAAAAATCCGGCTACTGCTTCGTCAGCGAGGTCGGCTATGCAGAAATTGGCAAGGAGCTGTCCCTCGCACTCATCCCCGGTGAGCTTGCGCCCGAGATTCTGCTCGGCGGCGCATACGGCGCGGACGAGAGCTTCAACCGCACCGCGTGGGAATATCCGCCCATGCGCGACATGATTCCCGAGGGCAGAGAGCTCAGCGTTATAGGTCTGTGCAACGACGCGATGGGATATATCCTGCCCGACAACGACTACGGCAGCGTCATAGCAAAAGACCACTACGAAGAGGCGGTCTCGGCGGGAAAGCGCGCGGGGTCGACTGTAACCGAAGCTTTCGGAGAGCTTGTCAAAAGTCTCCGATAAAAATAAAATACAACGGAGGGAAACCCCATGCGCAAAAACATCCGGCGAATCTTCAGCATCATTCTTGCGGCGATACTGCTGCTCTGCGCGAGCCTGCCCGTTTTCGCAAAGAGCGAAAAATGCTCCTGCGGCACGCCGCCCGTAATCTACGTCGCGGCCTTGGGCAGCGCGAAGCTCTATCTTGACAAGGGCACGGAGAACGAGCGACTGCTGTTCAGACCCGACACCGCCGCCTATCTGCGCCTTGCCGCACGTCTCGCCCCGGCAATAGCGCGCCTCGCCATAGACAAGAACTATGACGCTTTCGGCGACGCGCTCATCGACGGAGTCCGCGGCGTCTTCGGCGATTTGCAGATGGACGAAAACGGCGACTCCGCAGATCGCGTGACCTCGGACGCCAAGCTGCCCGACAACCCCGACCACGGCGTTGACAAGAGCTACTATTTCGCCTACGATTTCCGTGAAGATCCGCTGACCGTTGCGGATAAGCTGCACGAATATATCGCCTGCGTGAAGAAGCTCACCGGGCACGATACAGTGCTTCTGCGCGCCTCGTCCATGGGCGGCGTTATGACCATGGCGTATTTCTACAAATACGGCACCGACGGCATCGACGCGTGCATCTTCCAGTGCTGCCCGATTCTCGGCACACAGGTTGCGGGCGACCTGTTCACAAAGAAAATTACTATCGACCCGGACGCCCTCGTGCGCTACGCCTCCCAGCTGCCGACAGACGAGCAGTGGCAGTCCGATTTGCTCGGCGTTGTTCTCGATATGCTCAATTTTGCGGGCGTTTTTAAGGCTCTCGTAGGAGTTGCCGACAAGCTGCTCGAAAATCTGACCGACAGGGTCTTTGACGAGTTCATGTACCCGGTGTTTGGCTCGATGCCCGGAATATGGAGCTTCGTGACGGACGACGAATACGAGCAGGCGAAAAAAATGGCGTTCGATGAAAACACCTCGAAGCGTTTAATCTCCCGCCTCGACGAATATCACTACAACGTCCAGTGCAAAGCCGGAGAGATACTGGACAAGGCGAAGAAAGACGGCGTAAAAATAATGATAGTCGCGGGCTACAACAAGCAGCGCACTCCGCTCGTCGAGTCATATATGGCAAACAGCGACGCGACCGTTGACACGAAATACGCCTCCGTCGGCGCGACTGTTGCCGATCTCAATTCAACTCTCCCCGGCGGCTATGTTCAGAAGAACGAAGCGGGCGTTCACGACCATCTTTCAAAGGACGGCGTGATAGACGCATCGACCTGCCTCCTGCCCGAGAACACGTGGTTCATAAAAGATATGCTCCACTGCAAAATTCACGAGGGACACAAGGCGATGTACAACTGGTTCTTCTATTCCGAGTCACAGCCCGATGTGTGGTCGAACGAAAAATATCCGCAATTTCTGCAAAACGATGTGAACGCGAAAACGCTCACTCCCCTCGGCACTCAGGCGCGCCCGGAGCAGTCCGAAAGCGGGGTCGAAAACGCCGGCAAGCCTCTGACTCCGCAGACCGGGTCGGCATCCTTTGCGGCGGTTATCCCGCTTTTATTCGCCCTGCCAGCCGGAGTTGTTTCAAGGCGGCGCAAACGCTCATAACAGAAAAATGCAACAGCCGACGGTCATGTGTTCCGCTGTCGGCTGTTTGTTCTTTATTTAACGGTTAAATATTTGTAAATCCTACTTCTTCGGGCTTGAAATAGGAGTAAATAATGTATAAAATAAGACTGTAAATCAAGTGCTGCTTTTTACAGGGCACAACAAGAAAGGTCGTGCAAAGATGGCAAGATTTCTCTACTCCGCCTTTTCCGACGAAGCCGCCGACAGCATCGACGGCCAGATAGCCGCCTGCAAGGCAAACGGCGTGACACACATGGAACTGCGCGGCGTTGACGGCAAGAACATCTCCGAGTTCACCGTTGACGAGGCAAAGGCACTCAAGGAAAAGCTTGACGCAAACGGCATGAAGGTCTCTTCCATAGGCTCTTACTATGGAAAGATCGAGATAACCGACGATTTTGAGCCCCATTTTGAGAGCTTCAAGAACACAGTTGAAGTGGCGAAGATACTCGAAGCGAAGTATATCCGCCTGTTCAGCTTCTATTTCACGAAGGGCGAGAGCTACGAAGAGTACCGCCCGGAAGTCATGCGCAGAGTCAGAGCCATGGCTGAATATTCAAAGGAGCGCGGAGTCCTCTGCTGCCACGAGAACGAGCGCGGTATTTACGGCGATATCCCCGAGAGATGCCTCGATCTCCACAAGAAGCTCGGCGATGTCATCGGCGGAATTTTCGACCCCGCGAACTATATTCTCAACGGCGTTGACATTCTCCCCGCATATGAGCTGCTCGAGCCCTACATCACCTATATGCATGTAAAAGACGCGATAGGTGCCGAGGAGACAGTTGTCCCCGCAGGTCATGGCGATGCTCATTTTGATGAGCTCATCCGCCGCTTCAACAAAAAGGACGGCGAGAGATTCCTCTCCGTCGAGCCGCACCTCAAGGTGTTTGACGCTTTAAAGACCATAGAGCGCGACGACAGTCTTTCGCTGAAAATGGATAAGTTCACCTACCCCGACAACAACGCGTCCTTTGCCGCCGCGGTCGGCGGAATAAAGGAAGTTGTCGCAAGAGTTAAGACGCTGCGTTACGGCATAATCGGCATAGGCAACATGGGCTCGGCTCACTTGGGCTACTATCTCGACGGGCTTATCCCCGAGATGGTTCTCACCGCGATAGCCGATATCGATCCCGCAAAGCTTGAGCGCGCCGAGAAGAAGTGCCATGACAGAAGCTGCGAGATAAAATGCTTTGACTCCGCCGAGGCTCTCATTGACTCGGGCGAGGTCGACGCTGTTATAGTCGCAACGCCGCACTATTCTCACCCGCCGATAGTCGAATACGGTCTGACTCACGGCGTTCATGTGCTCAGCGAAAAGCCCGCAGGCGTCTATACAAAGCAGGTTCGCGAGATGAACGAAGTCGCCTCGAAGAGCGACAAAGTGTTCGCGCTGATGTTCAATCAGAGGACAAATCCCATGTACATCAAGCTGCGCGAAGTCGTGCAGAGCGGCGAATACGGCGAGCTGCACCGCTTCAACTGGCTCATCACCGACTGGTACCGCACGCAGGCATATTATAACTCCGGCGGATGGCGCGCGACCTGGAGCGGCGAGGGCGGCGGCGTCCTGCTCAACCAGTGCCCGCATCAGCTCGACCTGTGGCAGTGGATAACCGGCATGCCCGCATCCATTCAGGCGCAGTGCTCCATCGGCAAGTGGCACAACATTGAAGTTGAAGACGATGTGACTATATACGCCGAATATCCCAACGGCGCAACCGGCGTGTTCATCACGACCACCGGCGACGCACCCGGCACGAACAGACTCGAAATAACGCTCGACCGTGCGAAGATAGTCTGCGAGAACGACAGGATAAGAACCTATGTCCTCGACCAGTCCATGACCGAGTTCAGCAAAACAGCTGAAGAGGGCTTCGCGAAGCCCAACGGTCACTGGGAGGATATCGACTACGTCGACACGGACACCGAGCAGCATGTCGCAGTTACAAACGCATTTGCGGCGCACATCCTGCACGGCACTCCGCTCATCGCGCGCGGCGAAGAGGGCATCAACGGTCTGACTATCTCGAACGCAGCGCACCTGTCCTCATGGCTCGGCAAGAAAGTTACCCTCCCGATAGACGAGGATCTGTTCTATGCCGAACTTCAGAAGAAAATTGCCTCGTCTTCCGGCAAGAAAGAGCCAGTGAAGGAAGTTGTCGTTGAGGATATGTCCTCGACCTACGGCTCATAATCGAAAGAAAACAGAGGTAGAATATGAAGATATCTATCGTGGGCTGCGGCGGAATAAGCCGCACCCACATTGGAGCCGTCCGCGATATACCGTACGCACGGATAATCAGCGTTGCGGACTGCATTCCCGAGCGCGCCGAGGCGGCGGCAAAGCAGTGCGGTGCAAAGGCATATACGAGCCTTGAAGACATGCTCGCGGGCGAAAAGCCGGATGTTTTACATATCTGCACCCCGCACTATCTCCATGTTCCGATGGCGGTCTACGCGATGGAGCGCGGAGTCGATGTGCTGTGCGAGAAGCCGTGCGCCATGACGGAAGGCCAGCTCGAAGAGTTGCGCGAATGTCAGCGCAGGACGGGGCGGCAGTTCGGAGTCTGTTTTCAGAACAGATATAACCGCTCGGTGCAGTATCTCAAAAATATCATTGATTCAAAAACATACGGCGAGCTTATCGGCATGAGGGCTTTTGTCACCTGGAAGCGCGACGCGGACTATTACGCGAGCGGCGACTGGCGCGGCAAAAAAGCGACCGAGGGCGGCGGAGTGCTGATAAATCAGGCTCTGCACACGCTCGATCTGATGAATATGCTCGGCGGAAATGTAAAAGCCGTGACCGCACATGCTTCAAACGACCATCTCAGGGGCATAATAGAAGTTGAGGACACGGTGAGCGTCTTTGCCGAATTTTCGCAGGGCTTTCGCGGAGTGTTCTTCGCAACGACCGCAAACGCCGTCACCTCGCCAATAATGCTCGAAGCAAACTTCGCCGACCGTTCGGTACGCATCGAGGGCGACAGCGTGTTTGAACTAAAGGACGGCAAGCTCACCCCGGTGCTCGCTGCGGACAAGTTCGACAACCACGGTAAGCTCTGCTGGGGCAGCGGACACAGCGCGCTGATACGCGATTTCTACGATGCGGTCAGAAATAACCGCCCGTTTGCAATAGGTGCAGTCGAGGGCGGCAAAGCGGTCGAGCTCCTGCTCTCCGTGTACAAGAGCGCTGAAACAGGCGAACGCATAGAGTTATAAAAAAGAAAGGGAAGATTGAAATGCAGATGACTTTTCGCTGGTTCGGCGACACCAAGGACACGGTATCGCTCGAACAGATAAGGCAGATCCCCGGCGTCAAGGGCATTGTCCCCGCGCTGCACACCCTGCCCGCAGGCGAAGTGTGGCCGCTCGATATGGTCATGGACATGAAGCACGAGATCGAGGCGGCAGGCCTTACGATGGAGTGCATCGAGAGCGTCAACGTCCATGAGGATATCAAGCTCGGCAACGAAAACGCAGACAAATATATCGACAACTATATCGAATCCATCCGCAATCTCGGCAAGGCGGGCGTCAGAGTGATATGCTACAACTTCATGCCCGTTTTCGACTGGACGCGCACCGACCTCGCCATGGATATGGGCAACGGCGCGACCTGCCTGTCATATAACGGTGCGCAGATCGAGGGCAAGAGCCCCGAGGATATGTTCCGCGAAATCGACGAGAACTCGAACGGCTACGCGATGCCCGGCTGGGAAACCGAGCGCATGGGCGAGATAAAGGAGCTGTTCCAAAAGTACAAGGGCGTGACCGAGGACGATCTCGTTGAGAATCTCCGCCACTTCCTGCGCCGCATAGCTCCCGTCTGTGAGGACTGCGGAATCAAAATGGCTATTCATCCGGACGATCCGCCATGGGGCATCTTCGGTCTGCCGAGGATAATCAAGAACACCGCAGATCTCGAACGCCTGCTCTCGCTCGTTGACAGCGACATAAACGGCATCACCTTCTGCACCGGCTCGCTCGGCGCATCGAAAGATAACGACCTGCCTGCGATGATAAGGAAATTCGGCGACAGGATATATTTCGCGCATCTGAGAAACGTCCTCAGACGCGACGGCTGGTTCAACGAGACCTCCCACCTGTCCTCGGATGGCTCGCTCGACATGTACGAGATAGTCAAGGCTCTCTATGAGAGTGGATTTGATGGCTATATCCGCCCAGATCACGGCAGAATGCTGTGGGGCGAAAAAGCCCGTCCCGGCTACGGTCTGTACGACCGCGCGCTCGGAGCGGCATATATAAACGGACTCTGGGAAGCTGTTTCAAAGTCCGAAAGGGAAGGAAGATAACCATGGTACACGAAAATCTTAACGGCCGCGTTGCGGTCATAACCGGCGGCGGCGGAGTTCTCTGCAGCGGATTTGCAAAGGATCTTGCGGCTCAGGGAGTAAAGGTCGCGATACTCGACCTGCGCGAAGAGGCGGCTCAGAAGGTCGCGGACGAGATTAAAGCGGCGGGCGGCGAAGCTCTTGCAGTCGGCTGCAACGTGCTCGAGAGCGAGAGCCTTGAGGCGGCGCGCGAGAAGATAAACGCAGCGCTCGGCTCATGTGATATCCTCGTCAACGGTGCGGGCGGCAACTCTCCGCTCGGCACGACGACCAAAGACACACTCGAGCTCGAGGACATAGCCCACAAGGCAGAGGGAGTCAAGACTTTCTTCGACCTCGACCCCAAGGGCATTGAGTTTGTTTTCAATCTTAACTTCCTCGGCACGCTGCTCACCACGCAGTGCTTTGCAAAGGACATGATAGGCAAGGAGAACGCGACGATTCTCAACATCTCCTCCATGAACGCCTACAGACCGCTCACGAGAATCCCCGCATATTCTGCGGCGAAGGCGGCTGTCTCGAACTTCACCCAGTTCATGGCGGTTCATTTTGCCGATGTCGGCATCAGAGTCAACGCGATAGCTCCCGGCTTCTTCTCGACGAATCAGAACAAGACTCTGCTCTTCAACGAGGACGGCTCGCTCACCGCGCGGTCGAACAAGATAATCACCCACACTCCCCTGCGTCGTTTCGGCGTGCCCGAGGATCTGACGGGTGCTCTGCTGTTCCTCTGCGACGAGAGCCAGTCCGGCTTCATAACCGGCGTTATTCTCCCCGTCGACGGCGGCTTCTCCGCTTATTCGGGAGTGTAAAGTCCATATCAAATCGGATTCCCGATTTGCAGAATTCTCAAATAAAAGAACGCTGTCCATTGAAATACATGGGCAGCGTTGTTTTGTGTTGTGGTGTGTGATTGGCAATTGGGATTTGTCAATCACTTGAACCATAGCAAAGTAAAAGCATGTAACTCAGTTAATTTTTATAATCAAACTTTCAATAGTCGCGCCGCAGTGGTAGAAACCAGCTGAGTTGGGCGAGGGGACGGCTTGCGAAGCAAGACGCACGAGCCCGTATTGTTTGAGCGAAGCGAGTTTACGGGCGAATGTGCCGAGCAACTGATTGATAGCCGCGAGCTTGGTACTGCGGCGCGGAATTTCAGGAGGAGGTGAGTTGTAGGGGTCGGCGACCTCGACGACCCTTTGACGCGTGAGCGTCACGGTGTTTTTTGGAGATGATGCAAGTAAAGCGATCATTTAGTTACTTGTCACTATTATAGATTTTAAAAGCAGGCAAACAAAGTTCGCCCCTACGGTCTGTAAAATAAACTTTTGAGAAAATTTCGTGCCGCTTGCGCGGCAGCGGTGCGTCGAGTCGCCGCACCCTACAAGTTGCGCATCAAAAAAATTTCGTGCAGATTTCGCGGGCGGATAGTATCTGCCCATATCGAGCACCTTTTCACTATTCACTTTGCGTGCAGATGATACCCACCCCTACCGCACACTTTTTCACTATTCACTTTTACTTATTACTTTGAGCGTTAGCGAAACAACCCCTCAGTCTCGGTTTACGCCGAGCCAGCTCCCCTACAGGGGGGGGAGCCTAAATAGATTCTGCGACAAAACCCAATTCATCAATCACAAAACCGACCGCAGCATATCTGCTGCGGTCGGTTACTGTTTTACGGCACCCGTTTATGTTCCGGGCACTTTTCTTATTCCATATTGTCTATATAGCTGCAGGCTGCGAGTGCGGCTACGGAGCCGTCTGCCGCTGCGGTGGTCAGCTGGCGCACTTCCTTTGTGCGGCAGTCGCCCGCGGTGAAGACGCCGGGGGTCTTTGTTCTGCAGCTCTCGTCCGCGATGATATAGCCGTAGTCATCGAGGTCTGCAACATCCTTGAAGCTCTCGTTGTTCGGCATCTGACCGACCGCAATAAAAATGCCGTCCATCGGAATGGAACGTGGTTCCTCGTCGCCCGTCGCTATCTTTATGCCGTCGAGCTCGTCGCTGCCGATGAGTTTGACTACCTTCGTGTTCATGAGAACCTTTATGTTATCTTTCTCGCCGAGCTTCTTGACAAGAGCCTTTTCGCCCCTGAACTCATCGCGTCTGTGTATAAGCGTGACGCTCTTGCAGTAAGACGCGAGGAAGAGCGCGGACTGGAGAGCGCTGTCTCCGCCACCGACAACGGCGACATTCTTGCCCTTATAAAAAGCTCCGTCGCACACCGCGCAGTAGGACACTCCCCTGCCCGCGAGGTCGTTTTCGCCGTCCGCTCCGAGCGGTCTGTGGCGCGCTCCGGTGGCGATTATAACGCACTTGCACTGGTAGCTGTTTGAATCGGTTATGACGGTTTTTATCTTTCCGTCGACTATTTTTATTACCCGCTCAAGCTCAACATCCGCGCCGAGCTCCATCGCCTGCGAAACGAGGTTATCCGCAAATTCGCTGCCGCTTATCTGCGATATTCCCGGATAGTTTTCAACTCTCGGTGAAGAGGTTATCTGACCGCCGAAGGACTCGCCCTCGGTCACGAGCACGGTTTTTCCCGCTCTGAGCGCATAGATTGCCGCCGTGAGTCCGGCTGTGCCGGCGCCGACGATAACGATATCAAATTGCTGCATTTCTTTTTCCTCTGAATATGGCAAAATTTTTCTTTAATGCGCCGAAAACCGGGTGAAGCCGCGCTCCACCCGATCTTCCGGCGTTTATCAGTGCATCAGCACTGCTCAATGAACTTTTTGATGTTTGAAAGATTGACGAAGCTCTCATATCCGTCTCCGTCGGTGACGATGAGAGTCGGAGCCTGTCTGATGCCGTATTTCATCGTCAGATCCTCCTGAGCCTCTGCATCGATCTTCTCGTAGCCGATATTCGCCTTGTCAAGCAGAGTATAGGCTATCTTGCAGTTGGGGCAGGTCTTTGTGGTGAAGAGCATGACCTTTGCGCCGTTTGATGCCTTGGGAGCATCCTCGTGCTTGCCATCCTCCACGGTGTGGCTGACGGTGCGCTCATTCTTGAGATGAGACGCGCCGAGGTTATAGACGGTTCTGTCCTTGAACTCCTGCGCCTTGCCGTCGTTCCAGTTCTGGACGGGGCGATAGTAGCCGGTGATACGGCTGTAGACCTCGGTCTGACCGCCGCACTCGGGGCAGGTAAAGTGCTCGCCCGCGATGTAGCCGTGATCCTTGCACACGGAATAGGTCGGGGAGATCGTGTAATAGGGCAGCTTGTAGTTCTCGGCTATCTTGCGCACGAGAGAAGCAGTCGAGGTCCAGTCGGGCAGCTTCTCGCCGAGGAAGGCGTGGAAGACTGTGCCGGAGGTGTATCTCGTCTGAAGATCATCCTGAATGTCGAGCGCCTCAAAGATATCCTCCGAGAACGAAACAGGAAGATGCGAGCTGTTGGTGTAATAGGGAGTGCCGCCGTCCTTCGCTGCGGTGATGATATCCGGGAACTGAGCGACATCGTGCTTTGCGAAGCGATAAGTGGTGGACTCGGCGGGAGTTGCCTCAAGGTTGTAGAGATCGCCGTACTTCTCCTGATAGTCGGAGAGACGCTCGCGCATATGGTCGAGGACTTCCTTGGTGAACTGCTGAGTCTTCTCGTGGGTCATATCCGCTCTGAGCCACTTGGCGTTGAGACCGACCTCGTTCATGCCGATAAGGCCGATGGTCGAGAAGTGATTCTCGAAAGTGCCGAGGTAGCGTCTGGTGTAGGGATAGAGACCCTCGTTGAGAAGCTTCGTGATAACCGTACGCTTAACGCTGAGCGAACGGGCGGAGATATCCATAAGCTTGTCGAGTCTGCGGTAGAAGTCCGCCTCATCCTCTGCAAGATATGCGATTCTCGGCATATTTATCGTAACAACGCCTATAGAACCGGTGCTCTCGCCGCTGCCGAAGAAGCCGCCGGACTTCTTGCGAAGCTCGCGCAGGTCGAGGCGCAGTCTGCAGCACATGGAGCGGACATCGCTCGGCTCCATATCGCTGTTGATGTAGTTAGAGAAATAAGGTGTGCCGTACTTTGCGGTCATCTCGAAGAGAAGTCTGTTGTTCTCGGTGTCCGACCAGTCAAAGTCGCGGGTTATGGAATAAGTCGGGATGGGATACTGGAAGCCGCGTCCGTTGGCGTCGCCCTCGATCATGGTCTCGATGAACGCCTTGTTGACCATATCCATCTCTTTCTTGCAGTCCTTGTACTTGAAGGGCATCTCCTTGCCGCCGACAATGGCGTTGAGCTCGGCAAGGTCATTGGGAACGGTCCAGTCAAGGGTTATATTCGAGAACGGAGCCTGAGTGCCCCAGCGGCTGGGGGTGTTGACGCCGAAGATGAACGACTCGATGCACTTCTTGACCTCGCGGTAAGAGAGGCTGTCCGCCTTGACGAACGGAGCAAGATAGGTATCGAACGAGGAGAACGCCTGAGCGCCCGCCCACTCGTTCTGCATGATACCGAGGAAGTTGACCATCTGGTTGCAGAGGGTCGCAAGGTGGCTTGCGGGAGAAGAGGTTATCTTTCCGGGGACGCCGCCGAGACCTTCCTGAATGAGCTGCTTCAAAGACCAGCCCGCGCAGTAACCGGTGAGCATAGAGAGGTCATGGAGGTGGATGTCGCCGTTTCTGTGGGCGTTTGCTATCTCTTCATCATAGACCTCGGAGAGCCAGTAGTTCGCGGTGATTGCGCCGGAGTTGCTGAGAATCAGTCCGCCGACGGAATATGTGACGGTCGAATTCTCTTTAACGCGCCAGTCGGAAACCTTGACGTAGCTGTCAACCAGCTCCTTGTAGTCGAGGATGGTCGACTTCATGTTTCTGACTTTTTCGCGCTGCTTTCTGTAGAGAATATAGGCCTTTGCGACATCGGCGTAGCCCGCCTGACTGAGCACCGACTCGACGCTGTCCTGAATGTCCTCAACGGCGATAAGTCCGTCCTTGATCTTGCCCTCGAAGTCCGAAGTGACCTTGAGTGCGAGCAGGTCGATGACCGTCGGATGAGTTTCCTTGTTGAGCGCGTCGAAAGCCTTTGATATAGCCGAAGATATCTTTGCTATATCAAAATCGGCGACTGCGCCATCTCTTTTGATAACCTTGTACATCATCATGCCTCCATTTTCTTTTCCAAATATATGTCAAAATTATATTACGCTTCATTTGTGCTGTCTGCCTACAATTATAGATGCAACCGTGGCAAATGTCAACAGCAAAATACAAGATATTGTGTAGAATTTATTTTTCTACCCCAAGATGTTCCGAGTTTCAGTGTCCGTTATATTCCCCTTATCTCGACATTCGGGACATTTTTGCGGACTATATCCGCGAAAGAGCGCAGTGTTTCGCGGCTGTGCGAGCCGAGACCCTTCTGCAAAACGAACTCGGAATCGGTGAAGTTCTGGAGAAAATATTTCTCGTCGCCCTTGAGCCACTCGCCTATTTTCTCAAAGTCCTCCGCGCTGTGCAGCTCGCGCACAACGGTCGTGCGGAACTCAAAATCGGTCTTTCCGCCCATGAGCAGGCGCACGCTCTCATATATCGGCTCCATATCGAATTTTTCGAGTCCGACCGTCTCGGCATATTTTTCGGGCGAATTTTTGATATCCATCGCCACATAGTCAACGAGCCCCGCGTCTATAAGCGACTGCATCTTGTCCGGGAAAGTTCCGTTGGTGTCGAGCTTTACGAGATAGCCCATGTCTTTTATGCGCTTTGCAAACTCGTCAACATTTTTATTAACGAGCGGTTCGCCGCCTGTTATGCACACGCCGTCGAGCATGCCCTGACGTTTTTTGAGAAACGCAAAAAATTCTTCCTCCGGAATCTCATATTCGTCCCCGCCGGGTAGAATCAGCTCCGAATTCTGGCAGAACGGGCAGCGGAAGTTGCATCCGCCGAGGAACACAGTGCATCCCATCTTGCCGGGAAAATCGAGCAATGTAAGTTTTTGCAGACCTCTGACGCGCATACCGATACCCCTTTTCAAGCCGTAAAAATCGAGACGGAGAAAATCGGTCTTTCCGTCCCGGCAAAATCTATTATATACCACGAAAGCGCTCTTGTCACCAAAAACATCTTGAAAAATTGCACAAAGATTACCACAAAATAATGTGCATATTATCGCCGCGATACATATATGTTGCATTTTCTGCGAAAATTTGATACACTCATAGTATAATACAATCCCAATATATATGTATAACTGCGGAGGTGTCTTAATTGGCTGGAAAAAAACCTGTTGCGGCGATACTCTATGACTTCGACCGCACGCTTTGCACAAAGGATATGCAGGAATATCAGTTCATTCCGAGCGTCGGCATGGAGCCCGCGGATTTCTGGGGGCTCGCCAACAGCTACGCCGAGGAAGAGCATATGGACAAAATCCTGTCATATATGTACATCATGATAAAAAAATCGCAGGAGTGCGGGATTCCGCTGACGCGCAAGAGCGTCATGGAGTGCGGACGCGCGATAGAACTGTATAAAGGTCTGCCCGGCTGGTTCGACCGCCTCAACCGCTTCGGCAGCGAGAACGGCGTGACCGTCGAGCACTATGTCCTCTCCTCCGGTCTTAAAGAGATAATCGAGGGATCCGAAATAGGCAAATGCTTCAAAGAGATTTTTGCCTGTGAGTTCCTTTACGGCGAGAACGGCGAGGCAGTCTGGCCAAAGACCGCCGTCAATTATACTTCAAAGACCCAGTTTGTCTACCGCATAAACAAAGGCGTGCTCGATGTATCTAACGACAAAGATCTCAACCGCTCTACACCCGATAACAAGCGCCGCGTTCCGTTTTCCAATATGCTCTATATCGGCGACGGGCTCTCCGATGTCCCGTGCATGAAGATGGTCAAGGCATACGGCGGATATTCTATAGCCGTCCACAACAACGAACCGCGCCAGCTCGAGGGCGTGAGTGACCTGCTCTATCACAACCGCGTTGACTTCGCCTTCGCGGCAGACTACTCAGAAAACAGCGAGCTTGACATAACCGTCAAGGATATCATACGCAGAATAGCCATAGACAGTACCCTGCGCGACGAGCACAGCAAGCAGAAGCGCCGCTCGAAATGCTGCTGCGCGGACATCTGACGGAGGATAAATATGTCTGTATTTTTTACCGCCGCGGTGTGCGTATACAACACGGAAAAATATCTTCGCGAATGTCTGGATTCCGTTCTCAATCAGAGCTATAAAAATTTTGAACTGCTCATAGTTGACGACGGCTCGACGGACTCAAGCGGCTGCATCTGCGACGAATACGCAGAAAAAGACAGCCGTGTGCGTGTCATTCACACGGAGAATCAGGGTGTATTGCTCGCGCGAAAGACTGCGTTTGAGAATGCGCGCGGGGACTATTTCATCGTCTTTGATTCGGACGACACCGTCTCACCCGAGCTGTTTTCGAGATTGAGCGAAAAAATCGAGCAGTGCGCGCCGGACATGATATTCTTTGACTATAATAAAATAAACGGCGAAAATATCACGCATGAAAAGACATTCGACGGCGAGCACACTTTTAATAAAGACAGCAAAAAAGAACTCTGGGAGCTGCTGCTGCGCTCGAAATTCAACTCGCTTTGGTGCAAGTGCATAAGGCGCGATAAATTCGACTATGATATAGACACGGCTTATTACAAAGGCTACAGTCGCGGCGAGGACAGGCTCGTCTCGGCGCATATGCTGAACCGGCTCAACACTTTTTGTTACCTGCCCGAGGCACTTTATAACTACCGCACCTCGGCTTCCTCTCTGACGCGGACATATTCGTTTGAGAATCTCGTCATGTCCTCCCGCGCCACAGAGGAGATTCGCCAAATGATATCAGCCGACGGCTGCCTCGACGGCGAGTGCGAAGCGCTCATATGCTCCCTCGCGAGGATGATCTACCGCAATTTTCTCTATCCCAACGCCGTCTCTCTATCTAAAAAAGAGACCGTTGAGCTGATAAAAAAGAGCGAATCTCTCGGCATCTATAAGCTGTGCACCGATCGCAGAGCGGACAAATATTCTTCAAAGCCGGAGAATCTTAAATTTTCGCTGCTGAGAAATAAAAAATACTCCCTGCTCGTTGACGCAGTGAGGCTCAAGAGCAGGATATAAGTCGAAGAGAGTCGATTGCCTTGACAAAATTTCTGCCGGGCGTTATAATATTCTCCCGAAAACTGCCCGTGCGGAAAGGAAGTGAAAGCCATGGGCACAGAACAGAAAAAGATCGCCGCCCAGAACAAGAAGGCTTTTCACGACTATTTCGTGCTCGACAGATACGAAGCGGGAATCGAGCTTTGCGGCACGGAGGTCAAATCCATCCGCCAGGGCAAGCTCAATCTCAAGGACTCATGGTGTTCGATAGTTGACGGCGAATTGTTCGTCAACGGAATGCATATCAGCCCCTATGAGCACGGCAATATCTTCAACCGCGACCCGCTGAGGGTGCGCCGCCTGCTGATGCACAAGCGCGAGATAATGCGCCTGCTCGGTCAGACGAAGCAGGAGGGCTTGACCCTCGTGCCGCTGAGCGTATATTTCGTAAAAGGGCGCGCCAAGGTTGAGGTCGGGCTGTGCAAGGGCAAAAAGCTCTATGACAAGCGCGAAACGGCGGCGAAGAAAGACGCCGCGCGCAATATCGAGCGCAGCATGAAAAACTTCTGATTCAATCGGCAAAAGCCGTTTGATATATGGGGATGAAAGGATTTCGACGGGGAGGTTGAACTTCGGTAAGCGGGCAGCGGTGTGGGACCGCTATAAAACCCATACGTTTAAATAATAAACGACAACAAAACAGTTTTACAAGCTGCTTAAATAGCAGCCGTCTTTGCCGGGAGTACTGCGGCCCGGTACAAGGCGTCGATTAGCAGTGAACGTGCACGGGTGAGCGCTCCGTAACCCGTCATGAACAACGGAACTACCGAACCGGTGAGCCTGCCTGGCGGCGCTCCGGCGAGGGAATCTTAAAAGACAGGCTACGCCCGTAGAAAGCTGTGGGGAGCCCTTTTCGGACGCGGTTTCGATTACCGCCATCTCCACCAGAAAAAGCACTTGCTGTTGCAAGTGCTTTTTTCAATGAAATGGATTTGGAACTTATCACTAATAACAGCAGTGTCCGATTTTCTTTTTTAACAAGACACTAAACATAATTGTCCGTAAGTATAGCTTATAATCAGTATTGAAAAAAAGTTTAGATTAGTAGTATACTAAATCTAAAACATAAAAGAATAGGTGTGCATTATAAAATGAAAAATATGATTATTAAACGCGAGCCAAATATGGAAGACATGAAAAAAACATCATTGACGCCGGCGGGCTCTTTTATCAGTATAGAGCCTGCAGCAATAATGCATCCACCATTTATGATATAGAAAACATCAAGCATAATGTTTTATATGCCCAAACACCCTTAAACATGAATGACCCCTTTGATTCTAAGATTGGATTTTGTAGTGAAAAGTTCTATGAAGAATGTATAAACATGATGTTAGACCCTATGGGCATCGATAAAAACATAAAGACAATTTTATTTATGATATTAAAGTATAAATTGTTAGGAAATCTAATAGAATTTGTTGACAAGCTAAATAAATTAAAACAATATCTTGTCTCATCAAAAAGAGATAAACATTTGATGCGACTATCAGATAGTCAATTTATAAACGACAATATAAAGAACTTATATGGGAAGGCTCCTCGGGAGATTAAAGACACTTTTTCGCGAGAGACATTTTTAGTGTTGGGAATCATAGTGACCTCTTTGGAATCAGATATTATAACAGAGGAGCTATTAATAAGCGCACTTGATTTACAATCATGTGTAGATCAATTTATCGAAAAAATTGAGGATATAAAAAACAATATATACCCACCATTATTTAAAAAATTTCTTTCACAATTAACTATAACTTGTTTTACATCAAGTGGTTGGAACAATCAATTAATGTGGTCACATTATGCCAATTCATATTCTGGTATATGTGTAGAATATGATTTGACAAAAATGGAAGAATTTTTTGGACTTATGTACCCGGTTCAATATACTGAAGAGAGACCAACCATATCACCGTCTGATTTAGGTATTAAATTTAATGTTACTAATGGAAAATGTAATGTTATTCAAGAAGAAGCCAATATTGTGCCAATAATGAACTATATACTCTTTAAAAATAAATGTTGGTCATACGAAAAAGAGTGGCGAATTATAAATGTTGGTCAAGAAAACACACCAATTTTTATCGACTTTCCATTTATAAAATCCATTACTTTTGGTACCAATATTTCTGATGATATTAAAAGAATATTATTAGACATTTGTAAAAAAAAGCAAATCGCTTGTTATGACCTGCAATTGAGCAAAGAAAATTTTTCACTCACGAGGGAATTAATTGATTATGATTCTATTCCTTATGATAAAAATTTAGAAATTCAACATATATCAATTTTATGTGAGAACATTTACAGGTTATCAGAATATATAAACTCAAAAGAAGAAACAATGTGTGAAAGTATCTCGAGCGATTGTTTTAATATCAAGGTTATCATGGACTATTTAGAAAAAGTATGTGATATGTTGTTAGATTCATATCACTTTAAGGTGTCATTTAACAGAATAGTCGAAAATGATAATGAAGATATATTCATCAGCGAAAATAAGGAAGAAATAGATATAGCAAAAAGTACAATAGATGAATTTGTGTCAGCCACAAACGACCTATCAGATATTTTAAAAAACGCCATAAAAACAATAAGATATGGTTTTGTCGTTTCTGACAGAGATTTCAACTTAATAAAAAAATATCAAAAAGACCTAAAAGAATTGTCAAAAGAAATTTTAAGCATTGAATGGAAAATATAATTCTGTAAATATTAAAATCTATCGCTGATTTTCTAAATAGGCAGTAAACAACACAAGCCGGGAAAGTTCTTTACTACTCTCCCGGCTTGATTTTTATTTTTGCAGTCATATTCTGACTGCTTCAATTTCGTTTCCGTGTTCCTTTATTATATCTATAAGATCGGTTGTTTTCAGCCACACCGTTGCGGTGTTGTCATTCGGGTGGACTCCGATGAGTCCGCCGTTTACGAGTTCTTCGTCGAGGAAAAATTTCACTTTTCTCTCGCTGTCGTTGAGTATACCGAGCGGCGTCACTGCGCCCGGTATCAGACCGAGCAGGTTCATCAGATCGTTTTCCGATGCAAAGCTCAGCTGGCGTGTGCTGTGCTCCTCCCTGAATTTTTTCAGGTCAACGCGCTTGTCGCCCCTGACAGTTATGAGATAATAATTGCGCTTCTTGTCGTCTCTGACAAATAAGTTCTTCGCGTCCGCCTCCGGGTGCAGCAGCTCAACATGCGACATCTCTTCCATATTGAACACCGCGCCGTGCTCGGTCACTTCGTATTCTATTCCCCTGCTTGTCAGGAAATCATATACTTCCTGCTTATTCATAATTTCATCCTCTATTTAAAGAGGGCTGCCGCATCGGGCAGCCCTCTTGCTTTTATATCAGTCCGGCGTATAAGTGAAGGTGAAGCAATGCGAGCGGAGCACCGCCGCGCCCATTATGTTGAGCCTGAACGCGTTGCCGCGCATCGTCTTATTACCTATTTTCATGCTCGAAATATATCCGCAGCTGCTGCCGCGCGCGCTGTCATGCTCGAGTATCTTTATCCACTGCGCGGGGTCGCTCTGGAGCGTTATTCGCTTTGATGAATCAACCTTTGCGTTATACGCTTCGACCTTCTTGCGAAGCTCCTCGCTCGAAATGGTCAGCGTGCGTTTGACATTGCCCTCGGGGCTTGTCCTGCCGCCCGCGAGATAAGGATAGCTGCTTTGACTGCCGCCCCAGACATTCGCGCTCGAAGCCGTCTTCCCCGCCGCCGTTGAAAAATACGGAGTGAACGCAGGCGAGCCGTAATATGCAAGATATTCGCCGAGCGTCGCTCTTATCGCGTTTTCGATAGATGAGCTTGTACCGGCGTAGCTCTCGCGGAACGCGTGGTTCGAGGTAGTCATCTTAAAATTCTGGCGCTTTGCGTAGGTGTAAATCGCGACCATCTGCGACTTTATCGACTCAAGCGGCGCAGACGGACCGACCTCGGCATATGCAGTCTTGCCGAGATATTCGGCGAGCGAATAGCTCTTGCCGTTATATGTAACCTTGCTCGGTAAATTTGAATCTTTAACGAGGCTGATGCCGGGGTTGTTATAATAATGGAGCAAAATCTGCTTGTATGTCCAGCCGCGGCGCGCATATTCTGACGCACCGTTCTGGCTCATGCCGACTCCGTGGCCATAACCGTAGACGGTGAAAACAAAAGTACCCGTCTTTGAAGAGTTGTGCCTTGTCGTAGTCTCGGTCGGTTTCTGGGTGGGCTTAGTGGTCGGTTTTCCAGTCGTGTTCGGGCGAGTCGTGGGCTTTGTCGAGATAACCGTCGTCAGGACGGTTGAGCCCTCGGCTATCGAGCCGGGCACAGTGCCATTTGTCTGCTCCCCGGTTGTTTTTCCGGAGTCGGCAGTGTCGCCATTCGGACGCTCTACGTCGGCAATAATCATATCGTCTATATCATCAATTATCCCGTCCGTATCGCTCTCTGAGGTATTCCCCCACGATGTGTTGCCGCCCGACGCGCTGTTCTCAACCGTATTGCTCTCGCTTGTGTCGGACTCGCGTGCGTTAATGAGCACCGCGCTGACCTGCGAACCGTAGCCCTTGACCAAAAATGTAATCGCAGTTCCGATAAGCGCCGCGAGCAGGATAATAGCCGCCACAATTAGCGCGGTCTTTTTGCCCGAGCGCACCGGAGCCGATTTATGGTGAGAGTGATGTTCGCCGTCCGTGATTATTATTGACGCATCGTCGCTGACATCGTGCATGACAAAGCCGTTGCGCGCATAGTCTGCGAGCGCGGAATAGAGCCTGTGGACGCAGGCATAGATAAACTCCTGCGTGGTCTCGCCCTTGCGGCTGAAGACCTTGAACACGCGCGCTTTATTCTCGTCCGCTATGCAGATGAGCATGAAATGCTTGCTGTTTTCATCATCGTTGCGGAACACATTCGATATCGCCGCACCGATTGATGCGCCGCTCTTCGCTCTGGCGCGTCCCGCCATGGCGGCTATATATTCGCCATGACTCTCGTCTTCCTGCCGCTCGATATCGACCGACCGGGCGAATATAGCATCGCCGAAATCCGATTCATCGTCATAGGGCAGGACAGAGAACACGAACGGGCTGTTTTTGCTTGAAGCAACCGCGACGGAAAGTCCGCGCTCTTTCAAGAGCGCAACGACCTCTTCCGGATCGCACTTTTCTTCAGCACTCGGCTCGCCGGCGCCGTTCGCATCCGGTTCGGTAGTGTTTGCGCTTTCGGCAGCTTTTTCAACGGGCAGGAACACCAATTTCAGTTCTTCGGCGACCTTGGCGCATCTGCCGTCGGAAAGGGGCAGAAAAACCAGCGTCTGGCTGCCGCTTTTCTCTATAAAGCCGCTGTATTTGCCGTCGTCGGTCACAAGTATCTGTGCGTCGGCAGGCATCAGACACTGATCCTCATCCGCCTTTTCAAGCACTTCGGCTATTCTGTCGGAGGACGCGGTTTTTGTTCTGAGCGCGTCGAAAAGCAGCTTCTTTATCTCGATATAATGCCGCTCGGCAGCCGCGAGAACCACAGTCTCCGAATCTCCGAACGCTCCGGCAAGGGCAGAAAACAGCTCGCGGCTGTCCGTGAACTGCTCAAAGCGGCACTCCCCGTAGGCTGCGGCAAAGACGGACTCATATTCCGCTATCGCCCTGCGCGGGAGAGGCTGATTGACAAAAGCCAGGAGCGAGATCTTATTTTTCAAAATATCACCTCATTAGTTGGGATACCATCTGTTTGCGTTTTTGTAGGGGTTCTGTTTCTTGTCTTTATCATACCAAGCCTGAGGATATCTCGGGTTGGGGTTGGTCTTGACGAGCGAAGTATCAACTTCTTCGCTCTCGCCGTCGCGCACCATTCGTGCCACAACGACAAGGCGTGCGTTGTCGAACTCATACAGGCAGGTCGAAAGAGTGAGAATCTTGTCGGTCGGCTTGATATCGACGCCCGTTGTGTAGAGCTTTCTCGAATCAAGCTCGGCTATATACTGCTCGAAGCTCGCCTCGCTTATATTCGTCCAGACATAGTTGAAGAAATATCCGTTGTCCTCGGCGGTGGTCGCATTTGTGATAAACACCGCGTAGACCTTCCACTTGTAGTCGTGATAGATGGTGTTGAACTCGATTATCGGATTGTTTATGAATCCGCGCGTGGTGCGGTAATCGAAGAGCTTGCTGAATATCTTGTCCGAGCTGCGGGTGCTGTGACCGTAGATTATGCTGTTACGGTCAAGCGGCTCGATTGAATTGGCATGAGCCAGGAACGGGTTTCCGAGATCCGTGTATCTGTGGGTGAAGCTGCGTTTGAGATAATACGAATCGTTGTCGGTCTGGAGGATCGGGAAGTCCATCTTGAGCTTGTCTATTTTCAGCCAGCCGACGAGGTCGGTGTTCTGCGCATACGCCTCGGCGTATTTTAACTGCATACCCTCGGGGAACTTGACATTCGGGTATTTCTCCTTTATCTCGTCCCAGGTCAGCTCCTCGCTGGGCTTGATATCTTTTATGTCGTTGTCAACGATGTTGGGCTGAACAAGATATGTGTTTATCAGCATTCCCGCGCTGACGAACACAGTAATTATCGCCGCCATAAAGACTATCTTGCGGACTATCTCGGATACGGCGTCGCCCTTCATCGGGATGATGCCCTTTATAAATTTTTTGAAGCCCTTTTCGCTGCCGCTGTTCTTCTCGTTCTCGCTGACCTCGCGCTCATATTCGCGCAGTGAGCTGCGGTCGCGCTCGCTGAGGTTGACGGCAAAGGTCGAATCTGTCGGCATATCGAAATCGTCGAGCGCCTGCTCTGTCGGGTATTCCGGCTCAGTCACTTTCGGAATATCCTCACCGCTCAGATCGTCGGGCGGGATAAACTTATATAAATTATCCTTTTTCGGCTCTGCGGGTTTCTCCGGCTCGGACTCGATTATGGGCTCGAGCTCGGACTCCGGCTCGGATACCGGCTCCTTTTCTTCGGTCACGTCGCCGCTTTCCTGCCGTGACTCCACCCCGGTTTCATCGTCGCCGCAGTCAAGATATCTGCGCGCGAGATCTTCCATTTCGCTGCGCTGTGCCGCGGGTTCGTCTTCCTCAACCGATGTGTAGTGCTCAAACATCTCCCTCATATCGGGCAGCGAAAACTCGCCGTCTTTTCTGTTTTTGTCAGACATACTCTTTCCTCCGATACAGGTTTACTTTATTTTCTCTTCCAGCATCAGGCGTGCAAGGTTAAGCGCCCGCGACGCCGTGACATATCTGTTATATTCACGGTCATTTTCATGACCGGTGACTATCTTTTCGACGACTGTGCGCTCGCCGTCCGTGACCGCCGCAAAGCTCAGTCCGCCGGGCAGAACACCGTCGCCTCCCGGTCCTGCAAGACCGGTTGTGGATATCGCTATATCCGCGCCGCTCACGTGCTTTGCGCCGAGCGCCATCTCGCGCGCCGTCTGTTCGCTGACAGCGCCGTAGGTCTCAAGCGTCTTTGGCGAAACGCCGAGGAGCTTTGTTTTTATATCATTCGAATAGCTGACTATTCCGCACTCGAAAACCTCGGACGCGCCGGGGATATCAGTCAGCCTTTTGGGGATATATCCCGCCGTGCAGGATTCGGCAGTCGCTATCTTTTTGCCCTTTTCTTTGAGCAGAGCGACAACGCGCTCTTCGATGCTGTTCATGTCGGTGCCGTATACGACATCGCCGAGCCTGCTGCATATCTCATCAACTACAGGCGCGCACATTTTGTCCGCCTCGTCGGCGGTTTCCGCCTTCGCGGTTATCCTCAGCCGCACCTCGCCGCTTTTTGCATACGGTGCGACGGTCGGATTCTTTGCGTCGAACATATCCTCTATCTCTTCGGCGACCGAGCTCTCGCCCATGCCGATTATATTGACCGTGTGTGAGACTATCGCGCCGTCGGAATATTTTTTCAAAAATCCGCGCACGCTCTCGTTGAACATCGGAGCAAGCTCGCCGGGAGGGCCGGGCAGGATAATAACGCACTTGCCGTTCTTTTCGAGCGCCGCGCCGGGTGCCGTGCCGTGGTTATTTTCAAACACGGTGCCGCCGATGGGCAGCATCGCCTGCTTGAGGTTGTTCTCGGGCATATTGCCGCCCTTTGATTTGAAATATGAGCGTATGCGCTCCGCCGTGTCTTCGTCCTCCCTGAGTTCAAAACCCATGACCTCACAGCAGACCTCTTTTGTCAGATCGTCGTCCGTGGGGCCGAGTCCGCCGGAAGTAATAACAATATCACTGCGACCGAGAGCCGTTTTCAGCTCCTGCGCGAGGCGCTCGGGATTGTCCCCGACGGAGCTGCGGTGCATGACGGATATGCCCATCGCCGCAAGCTCCTTTGAGAGAAACTGCTCGTTGGTATTGAGGATATCGCCGAGCAGAAGCTCGGTTCCGACACAGAGAATTTCACACACTGCCATTGTTACTCACCTTTTGAAAAAGCTTTTATAACTGTAACTTTTGTGCCCTCGACCGCGCGCTTTATGGGCTCGTCCCATTCGGTGCCGCGCTCCGCCTTTTCGACTCCGGCTATTGTCGGATGGGTGCGCGGGTGCTTCGGGGTGAACACAGTGCAGCAGTCCTCATAGGGCTGGATGGATATATCAAATGTCTCAATTTTTCTCGATATCGCGATGACTTCGTCCTTGTCCATGCCGATAAGCGGACGGAATACGGGCATCGAGGTCACAGCGTCCGTGCAGGCTATTGCGGGCATGGTCTGGCTCGCAACCTGACCGACGCTCTCACCTGTTATCAGCGCCTGGCAGCCCTCTTTTATCGCAATCTCCTGCGAGATGCGCATCATCATGCGCCGCATGATAAGCGTGAACACCTCTTCGGGGCAGTTATCTTTTATAAGCTCCTGGATTTCGGTAAACGGGACAACGAAGAGCATAATGCGTCCGCTGTATTTTGCGACCTGGCGCAGAAGCGAGTGGACTTTCTGCTCGGCGCGCTGGCTCGTATAGGGCGGAGAAGCGAAGTGAATAGCTATCAGCTCCACGCCGCGCTTTGCCATCATCCAGCCTGCAACGGGGCTGTCTATTCCGCCGGAGACGAGCAGAGCCGCCTTTCCTGCGGAGCCCGAGGGCATACCGCCCGCGCCCTTGAGCTGGTTGCCGTGGATAAACGCGCACTTGTCGCGCACCTCGACATTTATTATAACATCGGGGTTATGAACATCGACTTTAAGATGGTGGAATTTTGAGAGTATTTTCCCGCCGACTTCTCTGCATATCGCGGGAGAATTGAGCGGAAACTTCTTATCCGCGCGCTTTGCCTCGACCTTGAAAGTCGATGCAGCGTTGAGCAGGGGAGCCGTATATTCAACGCAGGTGTTGAGAATAACGTCCATATCCTTTTCGACTGCGGCGGCGCGCGAAAGTCCGGCTATGCCAAAGACCTTGAGAAGTCTTTCGGTCGCTTCATCGAGATCGGCATCCTCTGGTCCTTCGACTATTATCGTCGACTGCGCAGGGGTGCAGGTGAATTTGCCGAGCGTCGCGAGTCTGCGGCGGATATTCGCCATGAGCATATCTTCAAAAGTGCGCCTGTTGAGTCCTTTGAGCGCAAGCTCACCGTTTTTGATGAGAATAACTTCCTTCATATTGTGATTCCTTTTTTATTTATTTTACTTATTTTTCCTTATTGTTTTCTGCCCCTCGGCAATGCCGTCGATGAGCATATCTATCTCTTCTTTTGTGGTAAAACGCGAGAAGCTGATTCTGAGCGGGCTCTTTCTAACTTCGTCGCTCAGCCCCATATTTTTGAGCACCGAGCTCTGATGTCCCTTTGAGCACGCCGAGCCGCTCGAGACATAGACGCCGCGCGAAGAGAGGAAGTTGAGCATCGGCTCGGAGTTTATGCCGAGCACCGAAATATTGGTCACATACGGCAGCGCGTCCTCGGGCGAGTTTATAACGACTCCGCCGAGAGCCAAAAGTCTGTCCCGCATATAGTCACGAAGTTCAGTAACTTCTTTGAGCTCAGCCGCAAGATTCGGCAGAGCCGCAGCCGCCGCGCCGAAGCCCGCTATCGCCGGCATGGGCTGAGTGCCGGGGCGCAGTTTTTCTTCCTGCGAGCCGCCGAAAACTATCGGCGAAAGCCGCACGCCCTTTTTGACATAGAGTGCGCCGACGCCCTTGGGTCCGTGTATCTTGTGGGAGCTGACCGTCATCAGGTCAACGCCCATAGCAGCGGGCTTGAGCGGCAGTTTTCCGAAAGCCTGCACCGCATCGCAATGAACAAGTGCGGGCGACTTTGCGCGCGTTACCGCAGTTCTCGCCGCTTCGACCGGCTGAATAGTGCCCGTCTCGTTGTTGACCGCCATAATGCTCACGAGTATCGTATCGGGAGTCACGGCTTCAAAAAGCTCGCGCTCGCTGATACGTCCGTTTTTGCCAACGCCGAGGCGTATAATCTCAAAGCCCTCGTTTTCGAGATGCTTGACCGTCTCATCAATGCTCGGATGCTCGACGCTCGTCGTCACTATCCGTCTGCCGCGCCGGCGCATGGCATGAGCCGCGCCCTGGACGGCAAGATTGTTGCTCTCCGTTCCGCCGGAGGTGAAATAAACCTCGTCATCCCGGCAGAAGAGCCTGCGCGCCACATTCGAGCGCGCGTTTTCGAGCATTTCGTCCGCCTCTATCCCCTTTTGATGCAGGGACGATGGGTTGCCCCAAAGCTCCGTCACAGCGGTTTTCATCGCTTCAACAGCTTCACTGCACACGGGGGTCGTAGCGCTGTTGTCAAGATACGCCGTCATAAGAAAAATCACTCCAAACCGCACGATTCCCAATTATACTTATATATTCTATATTATACAACATAATCACCGGACTTGCAATATATTTGAGCGGATTGCGGCGATACTGCGCGCGGCAAGTTTTTTCCTGTCTGCGCATAAAACGCCCGCCCGCTACATTATATGATATAAAGTGCAACAAGGACAGCAAATAAAGATTGACAAAAATATGCAATTTGCTATAATTAAACTGCAAATGAAACCCATTACATAAAGGAGAGTTGACATTGACAAAGCGAACAAAATCGTGGGTCGCCCTGCTGCTTTTCATCGCAGTGTTCGGCGCTCTGCTCGTGACCGCAACGTTCACTGACCTCCAGGTCAGCAACATCCTCACGGCAAAGGCGCTCGCCGCCCACACCTACTACACAAACGAGACCGTATACGGCGTTGTGCTCGAGGCCGTCGGCTCGTCGCCCGTCTATCTCATGCTCGCATTCAGCTTCCAGATTCTCTTCTGGCAGGTCATGCGCAAGATGAAAAAGCATCCGTGGAAAGAGATCCTCGCGATACTCCTGCTCGTCGCGGGCACAATAGCCTATTTCGTACTGTTCGACGACGCCGTAAAATATGCGCTCCAGCACATAGGTCCCGAGGCCGAGCTGTTCCGCAAGGCGGCATTCCTCAAGGGCATATCGATGTTCTTCGCGGGTCTTATGACCTTCTTTGCAACCTTCGCCATAAGGAACTACTCCGAGGAATCGGTCAACAAGATGGTTATGTTCGCAGTCGCGGTGCTCTGCGTTGCAGCTGTTTCCAACGGCATTATCGCCGCTGTCAAAGAGCCCGTCGGCCGCATGCGTTATCGCGCAATGAATTGCGAGGGCGGCCAGTCGATCGGCGGATTCGACAACTTCACTCGCTGGTATGTCGCCAACGGTCAGCACCTCACCAAGGACGAGATGAGAGCACTCTTCGGCACGACCGACGCTCTTAAATCATTCCCGAGCGGACACACCTGCTCCGCCGGCACGGTCTACTGCCTGCTTATGCTCCTCGATGTTTTCAACGTCAAGAGCAAGGGCAAGAGAGCTGTCAGCTGGATCGCCGCCATCACCTACACCGGCATGGTCGCAGTCAGCCGCATAATCGTCGGCGCACACTTCTTCAGCGATGTCCTCATGGGCGGCACGATAGCTTTCGTGAGCATGATAATCTTCAGAGAGATATTCATCTGCAAAGGCTCGAATGTCAAAGCAATGTTCGGCAAGGAATAAAATCAAGATAGGTAAGCACCCCGCAGGCTCAAGTCTGCGGGGTGTTTTTATGGGCAACAAAAAAGCACGGTGCATCTTTTGACACACCGTGCTTTTGTTTTTTATCAGTCTTCGCTGTTCTGCTTAGCGATGGGCTCGATCCTGCCGTATCTCGAAGCGGAAGCCGCATCGGATCTGGGCGGACGGGAGGGAGCTGCGGGACGGTCGCTGCGCGGGCGGTCATTTCTGCCTCTGCCGCCTCTGTCGCGGTTCTGATATCCGCCGCGTCCGTTTCCGCGGGGCGGTCTGGATCCACCGTTGAGGGGCTTCACGCCCTCTTCGAGGGTGATAACGACCTTGCGGTCATTCTCGGAGCCGACAGAGTGGGAGGTCACGCCCTCAACATCCTGGAGAGCCGTGTGAATGATGCGTCTCTCATAGGGATTCATGGGATCAAGCACAACATTTCTGCCGTACTTTCTGACCTTTGCTGCGCTCTTCTGAGCGAGTGCGCGCAGGGTTGCCTCGCGCTTCTCGCGGTAGTTGCCGATGTTGAGCGAGACTCTTCTCGACTTGTCCGCGCCCCTGTTGACGACAAGGCGGACGAGATACTGGATAGCGTCGAGTGTCTCTCCCCTGCGGCCGATAGCCGCGCCGTAGTCGCCGTCATATTCGACCGCGATGCTGACTTCTTCGTCAGTCTCTTCGATCTTTATCTCTGCGCCCTCGATGCCGAGGCTTGCAAGAATTTTTTCAAGATATTCCTTCGCGCCGGCCTCGGACGGAGCATCGTAGCTCACCTTGACCTTTGCGGGAGTTGTTCCGAGCAGACCGAACATCTTCTTCGTCGGCATCTCGAGAACTTCAATTTCAAAATCCGAATCGGCGGATATGCCGAGCTGCGCGATAGCGTCAGCTTTTGCAAGATCGACTGTTGCGCCGGTTCCGATAGCTTCTTTTAACATCTCTGTTTCCACCACCTGGAAAATTTATTTTTCTTCTTTTTTCTGCGCAAGTGCGCGCTTGAGATTCTCTTCCCTTGAACGGCGCTCGACAGTCTCATCGACCATAGCCTTTGCGATCATCTTCTTCGGGCTGTGGGTGAACGAAAGGATAACTGTCTGAATGAGCGCGAAAACGTTCGACGCAATCCAGTAGATACCGATACCGGCGGGGAACTGGAAGGTGAAATAGAGCGAGAACAGGGGCATACCGAAAGTCATGCAGCCCATGGTCGGGTTCTTCGCCATTTCAGGGTTGTTCTTGCGCTGCTGGAGCATTGAGAAGAGGCTCGTTGCGAGAGAAGTAAGGCCCGAGAGAATGGGGATGACCCAGAGGATTCCGGGCTCTTTTATCGACGGAATCTCGCCCAGCGGTATGCCGAGGAAGGTGAAGTTGAAGTTCGCGATGCTGTCGATAACTCCCGAGCTGATGCCCTTTGAGAGCGCGATAGGTCTTATCTCATTGATATGGTTGATAACAAAAAGCTCGATAGTCTGCTTACCTGTCTTTGCGTTATATTCAGCGAGTCCTTTTGCTATTTCTGTCAGCGAATTAATTGTTGTATCATCGATCGCGAGCGCCCACTTGAGGGGGTGATAGATAACGCCGATAAGACCGAAGATGATGATGAACTGGATGGCGAGCGGCAGGCAGCCCATATTCATGGGATTGTGTCCTTCGCGCTGGTAGAGAGCCTGCGTCTCTTCCTGAATCTTTTTCTGATCGCCCTTGTATTTGGCGTTTATTCTGCGGATCTTGGGCTGAAGGCGCTGCGTCTTGACGGTACCCTTAGTCTGGTAGATAGAAGTGGGAATCATAAGAAGTCTTGCGAAGAGGGTGAAGAGGATGAGTGCAAGACCGTAATTGTTAACAGCTTCGAATATGAATCTGAGAACATATCCGAACGGGATACCCAATGTCGTGTAAATGGCGTCCATTATTTGTGAGTCCTCCGGTTGGATTTTTTGTCCCTCTTGGGAGGGACGGGATCATAACCGCCGGGGAATAGGATATTGCAGCGAAGAAGTCTGGCAACAGTCAGCAGAGAGCCTTTGAAGGCTCCGTGTATTTCAAGAGCCTCTATCGCATACTGAGAGCAGGTCGGATAGTACCTGCACATATCGGGCAGCTGCGGTGAGATATGCTTTCTGTAAAACTGAATAAGTTTTATCAGTATGTCCTTCATTTTCACTTCACAACTTTCACTCCTGCAGATATACCGATAACACCCAAGGCTCCCAGCTGTTTGCGCATTGACCGCTCGATGTCGGTGCTCTTGCGGGAGACCGTCTTATGACGGGCGACAAATACAATGTCCCATCCCCCGCAGCACTCGCCTTCGAGCTGCCGGAAAGCCGCGCGAATTATCCGGCGGCACCGGTTGCGCTCCACCGCATTTCCGAGCTTTTTGCCGGTGGTTATCCCGATGCGCATGACACCGTAACGGTTCCTGAGCGCATATGTGACAAGCACCGGGTCAGCGGCTGATTTGCCGCGCCCGTAAGTCCTGCGAAAATCGCTGTTAAGCTTGAGCGTCTGATATTCTGCCAAAGCAATCAATCCATCCGTGGCAATAATCCGCTCGACCTGTTAAAAGACCGTTAAAAAGGTAAATCAATAGGTGAGCTGCTTTCTTCCCTTCGCTCTGCGGCGGGAAAGAACCTTGCGTCCGTTTCTGTCGGACATTCTCTTGCGGAAGCCGTGCTCCTTCTTACGGTGCAGCTTCTTGGGCTGGTAAGTTCTTTTCATTTGCGGTAACCTCCGTTTCACAGGATATTAGTCACCGGCGGGCGCTTTGGTGGCACTCGTACCGCCGTGATCTTATGTGCAGATATGGGTATAACGTTTTCGCCTACCCTTGCAAGCTACTATTATATATCATACTTCACATCAATGTCAATCATTTTTTTGCGTCCTTGTGCAAACTGCTTGTTGAAAAAAAGGGGGTTTTATGATATACTCTATCTTATTATAAAGTATTATGATGGGGGAAGTTCACTAATGGATTCATTCAACGAGCTGTGGCAGGTAGTCTCCGACTATCTCAGGCAGACAAACTCCGAATCTATCTACAACGTCTGGTTCAGCGAGCTTGAGCCGATAAGCTTTGACGGCAGCCGCGCCGTGCTCATGACAACGGCGGAATTCAAGCGCCGCATCCTCGCGCAGAAGTTCGGCGGCACGCTTCACAGCGCATTTTTGAACGCGCTCGGTCTCGATGTCGATGTCGAGTTCATAGCGCCGGGCGAGGGATATTCGCAGTCTGACTCCTCGGGCTCTGCGGCGGGCTCATCGGAGATAGACGGCAGCACGCGCGCCTCAAACTATTTTGAAAACACATTCGACACATTCGTTGTCGGCGCGTCAAACAAATTCGCCCATGCGGCGGCGCAGGCGGTCGCGGCGAACCCTGGCAAGGCGTATAACCCGCTGTTCATCTACGGCAACTCGGGACTCGGCAAGACGCATCTGCTCAACGCCATATGCCACGAGATAAAAAGAAACGACCCGTCGATGAAGATAGTCCTCACCGACGGCGAGGAATTCACCAACGAGTTTATCGAGGCGCTCAACCACCGCACAACAACGGAATTCCAGAACAAATACCGCAAGGTCGACGTTCTCCTGATGGACGACGTTCAGTTCATCGCGAGCAAGGAGCGCACGCAGGAGGAATTCTTCCATACTTTCAACGCCCTGACGCAGGACGGCAAGCAGATCGTTCTGTCATCCGACCGTCCGCCGAAGGACATGCCCCAGCTTGAGGACAGAATGCGCACCCGCTTTGAGTGGGGTCTGCTCGCGGACGTTCAGCCGCCGGATCTTGAGACCCGTATGCTCATAGTCAAGCGCAAGGCGGACGCACTCAACTTCGATATCAGCGACGATGTCGTTGAATACATAGCGCAGAAGCTCAAGAACAACATCCGCCAGCTTGAGAGCGCGGTCAAGAAGATGCAGGCTTATGTCCAGATACAGGGCGCGCATGTCAACACCGCCACAGCTCAGCAGGCGATAAGGGATATTCTCAGCGACAACAAGCCTATCCCCGTCGTTGTGGACAAGATAATAACCGAAGTCGCGCGCACCTACGGCGCAAATCCCGAGGATCTGCGCTCGAAGAAGAAGGACGCACAGACTTCGAAATACCGCCAGATATCGATGTACATCGTGCGCGAGGTCACAGGACTTTCCGCCAAGGCTATCGGCGCGGAGTTCGGCGGCAGGCACTATTCAACGGTGCTCTACGCCCTTGACGAGATAAAGAAAGAGAGCGACACCGACTCGGCGCTCAGAACGACTATCAACGATATCATAAAGAACGTGCAGGAGAGCTGATTTTTCTAACAGACTGACGCACCGCGAGGGAGGGATAAATGGTGCGCGATATTATTATAGCATCGTCATCCGACAAGGTGCGCACGCAGCTGCGCGGCTTCGTTGCGGAAATGGGAATAATGGGCGTCATCGAGTGCCGCTCTGCTTCGCAGACCCTCGATTTCGCTCAGCGTCTCCCCTCGGCTATAATAATCTGCCACCGTCTGACCGACATGGCGCCCGCCGCCATGCTTCGTCTGCTCCCGCCGGGCGCCGATATGATATTGCTTATATCCTCCGCCCAGTCCCCGCTGTTCGGCATGAGCAACGTGCAGTGCATGACCCTGCCGCTCTCACGTCCTGAATTTCGCAGAGCAATAGAAAAGCTGCTCCGCTCCTCGTCCGAGTCGCGCATACGCTCGGGCGGTCAGCGCAACACGGCGGATCAGGAGATAATCGACAAGGCAAAACATTTATATATGAAAGTAAACGGTGTGTCTGAAGAGGACGCATACGCATATATTAGAAGAAGGAGCATGAACGAGAGCAGTTCTATAACCGCCACCGCGCGGCATCTGCTCAGCGAGCTCGCTAATATATAAATGAAAAGGGTCTTGTGAATGAAATTCGCCAAAATGCAGGGCACGGGCAACGACTACATATATGTCAACTGTTTTGATGAATCGATAGACGATCCTCCCGCCGCGGCGAAATTTTTGAGCGACCGCCATTTCGGTATCGGCTCAGACGGGCTTGTGCTGATTTTGCCGTCCGACAGGGCGGATTTCAGAATGGATATCTACAATTCCGACGGGTCACGGGCGAAGATGTGCGGCAACGCCGCGCGCTGCGTCGCAAAGTATGTCTGCGACAGCAAAATGACCGACAAAGATATGATATCTTTGGAGACCCTCAGCGGAATAAAATACATTAATATATATAAGACGGACGGAAAGGTCACCTCGGCGCAGGTAAACATGGGGTCACCAATGCTGAAAAGCAGGGGTATTCCCGCGCTTATTGAATCGGACACCGTGATTTCCCGGCAGCTCGAAGTCGGCGAAAAAGTTTATTCCGTCACCTGCCTTTCGATGGGCAACCCGCATTGCGTGGTTTTCTCTGAAAATATTGATTCTATAAATATTCAAAAAATCGGCGTCGAGTTTGAAAATCACCCAGCATTTCCGGACAGGATAAATACGGAATTCGTTCAGCCGATTTCAGATTCACACATTAAAATGCGCGTTTGGGAGCGCGGCGCGGGCGAGACCCTCTCCTGTGGCACGGGCGCGTGCGCGGCGGCGGTCGCCTGCATATTGAACGGCTATTGCAAGCGCGACACCGATATCAAAATCTCGCTTCGCGGCGGCGAGCTTTCAGTAAAATGGAGCGCCGATGGAAATGTGTACCTGACCGGTTCGGCACAGACCGTCTTTACAGGCGAAATTGCCTACGGCGGAGGCGAAAGATGAAAATAAACGAAAACTTTTCGCTTCTCCGCAGCAACTATCTTTTTTCGACGATGAGCCGAAAAATTAAAGATTACAAAATCGCTCACCCCGAGGCGGATATAATCGACCTCGGCATCGGCGATGTCTCGCGTCCCCTGCCCGAGGCGTGCATAAAAGCCATGCACTCGGCGGTAAACGAAATGGCGGGCGCCGCCACATTCAGAGGCTACCCGCCCGAGCAGGGATATGATTTTCTTATCGACAAGATATTGAAATATGATTTCGCCGCGCGCGGAATAACGCTCGAAAGAGACGAGATTTTTATAAGCGACGGCGCAAAGAGCGACACCGGCAGCATCGGCGATATCTTTTCGCCCGAGTGCAAAGTCGCCGTCTGCGACCCCGTCTACCCGGTCTATATAGACACAAATATCATGGCGGGCAGGGGCGGCAAGCCGCTCGGAAACGGCAGATTTTCAAATATTGCTTATCTTGACTGCACCGCAGAGAACGGATTTATCCCTCCCCTGCCGGAGCAAAATGTCGATATAATATATCTCTGCTCCCCCAACAATCCCACGGGAACGGCGATGAATAAAGAACAGCTCCAACAGTGGGTCGACTGGGCTAACGAGCACAGAAGCGTCATTCTCTTTGACGCCGCATATGAGACGTTTATCACTGAGAGCGACATTCCGCACAGCATCTTTGAGCTTGACGGCGCAAAGAAATGCGCCATTGAGTTCCGAAGCTTTTCAAAGACTGCGGGCTTTACCGGCGTTCGCTGCGCATATACGATTATACCGCGCGAGCTTTCACGCGGCGGAGTCAGCCTCAACGCGCTGTGGGCGCGCAGGCAGGCGACGCGGTTCAACGGCGTGTCATATATAACCCAGCGCGCCGCCGAAGCCGTCTATTCCGACGAGGGCAGGCGGCAGATAAAAGAAAATATAAACTGCTATCTCGGCAACGCAAAGAAGATAACGGACGGACTCGAAAGTATTAATATCCGCTGTTTCGGCGGCAGAAATTCGCCGTATATCTGGTTTGAAGTGCCGAACGGGCTGACCTCATGGCAGATGTTCGACAGGCTTCTGAACACCGTTCAGGTGGTCGGCACGCCGGGCTCGGGCTTCGGCACGATGGGCGAGGGATATTTTCGCCTGACCGCGTTCGCAGGGCCAAAGCGCACGCTCGAAGCAGTTGAAAGAATAAAAAACGGTCTGAAATAAGACCTCACGGAGGATAAAAATGGGCATTTTTTCAAGAATAAACAAGGGGCTCAAAAAGACCCGCGAGAATATGTCTGGGGCTATCGACTCGATGCTCCACGGCAAGACTGAAATTGACGACGAATTTTATGACGAGCTCGAAGAGATACTCGTCATGGGCGATGTCGGCTGCATGACCGCATCGGAGATAGTCGAGAAGCTGCGCGAGCGCGTTATGAAAAAGCATCTGCGCAAGCCTGAAGCCGTCAAGAACGAGATAAAAGAGATAGTCGCCGAGATGCTTGAGGGCGGCGAGGAAATGAGCCTTATCACTCTCCCCTCCGTCATTCTCGTCATCGGCGTCAACGGCGTGGGCAAGACCACTTCCATAGGCAAGCTCGCCGCAATGTACAAAAACGAGGGCAAAAAAGTTATCCTCGCCGCGGCGGACACTTTCAGAGCCGCTGCAATCGAGCAGCTTGAAGAGTGGGCTGACCGCGCGGGAGTCGAGATAGTCAAGCACCGCGAGGGTGCAGACCCGGCGGCTGTTATATACGACACAATTCAGGCGGGCAAGGCAAGAAACGCCGACATAATCATCTGCGACACCGCCGGCAGACTCCACAACAAGAAGAACCTAATGGAGGAGCTGGCGAAGATATACCGCGTCATCGACCGCGAACTGCCCTACAGCGACCGCGAGAGCCTGCTCGTACTTGACGCGACTACAGGACAGAACGCAGTCAATCAGGCAAAAGAATTCAAGAATGTTGCAGAGATCACCGGCATCATTTTAACGAAGCTTGACGGCACCGCAAAGGGCGGCGTTGTATTAAACATCAAAAATGAGCTCGGCGTACCCGTCAAGTTCATCGGCGTCGGCGAAAAGGTGGACGACCTCCGCCCGTTCAACGCCCGCGCATTCGCCGAGGGTCTGTTTGACGCAGAGCCGATTGAAGACGAGGAAGAGGAAAAAGAGGACTAATAATGGATTTTCTCATAGCTACACATAACATGAAAAAACGCGCCGAGCTTGAGCGCATATTGAAACCCATCGGCGTGCGCGTTCTGCTCGCCGAGGAGGCGGGAGTCGAGCTTACCGATGTTGAGGAGACGGGCGTCACCTTTGAAGAGAACGCGTTCTTAAAAGCCGACAGCGGCTGCAAAGAGAGCGGCATGCCCTGTATCGCTGACGACTCGGGACTTGCCGTTGACGCACTCGACGGCGCGCCGGGAGTGTATTCCGCAAGATACGCGGGCGAGCACGGAAACGACGAGAAGAACAACGAGCTTCTGCTCAAGAATCTGTCCGATATTCCTATGGACAAGCGCACCGCGCGGTTCGTTTCGACCGTCTGCTGCTGTTTCCCGGACGGCAGGCACATGACCGTGCGCGGCGAGTGCGAGGGCAAGATTGCCTTTGAGCCCGCAGGCGAGGGCGGCTTCGGCTACGATCCGCTGTTTTTGCCCGACGAGTTCCCCGGCAAGACAATGGCGCAACTCACCGCAGAAGAAAAAGACAGCATCAGCCACAGAGGCAAGGCGTTAAGACTCCTTGCAAAAAAACTGGAGGAAATTATATGACAAGCAAAGAGAGAGCCGCGCTTCGCGCGCAGGCAAATTCGCTCGAGCCGCTTTTTCAGGTCGGCAAGGGCGGCGTCAATGACGCACTGATAGCCCAGACGCTCGACGCATTCCGCTCCCGCGAACTGCTCAAGCTCAAGGTCCTGCTCGAGACAGCACCCAAGCCCCCGCGAGAGATCGCCGAGGAGATAGCGGCAAAGACGCAGTCCGAGGTCGTTCAGGTCGTCGGTGGCAGTCTGATATTCTTCAAGGAGAATCCGGAACTGCACGAGCCCAAGGATAAAAAGAAGAAGATAACCGGTACGAAGAATCCGAACCGCCCGTCTGTGCGCAAAAAGATACACGAAAAGAAGCTCGCCGAGGAGAGAAAGACCGCGGCGCGCCGCAAGGCGGAGCGCAATTTCAGGCGCAGCCGCGATATATAACAGCAAATTTTAAGTCAACCGGTTCAAAAGCAGGCGCATTTTCGCCTGCTTTTTTGTGCATCGGGACAAATCGGGAATTTTTTGTAAAAGCCTATTGACAGCGTAGGTATAAGAGACTATAATACGCTCATAGATACTGAACAGGGAGGAAGCATCATGAAAAAGTTTGACAGCAACATTATGATGATGGAAATGTGCATGTTCTCCATGCGCATGTGCATGTGCATGCCTTTTTCTAACGAGCTTCCGTCAAACGAATAAATCTGATATATGCAGAGATTCGGGGAGCTTCGTGAGGAGTTTCCCGTTTTTTATTTGCATTGAGGAGGAAGAAAAGTGCAGTATCTGAAATTATTCTCGCCCTTTGATATAAGGCATTGGCGAATGTGCCGCAAGGCGCATGATTAAAAAGTCCGTTTCAACCCAATACCTTATAAATTAAAATACAAAGGAGATAATCAACATGAAAAAGACAATATCGATCATTCTCGCAGCGGTCCTCGCGCTGAGCTGCATCTTCGGCTTCGCCGCCTGCTCTTCGGGCAGCAAGGGCATCACCATTGCCGTTCCCAACGACGCGACCAACGAAGCCCGTGCGCTCCTTCTTCTTCAGGAGCAGGGCATCATCAAGCTCAAGGACGGCGCCGGCATCACCGCAACCGTAAGAGACATTGAGGACAACCCCAAGAACATCACCTTCAAAGAGGTTGAAGCCGCTCAGCTCCCCAACGTTCTCAAGGATGTTGACTATGCTGTTATCAACTCGAACTACGCTATCTCCGCGGGTCTTAACCCCGTAAATGACAATCTCGCCATTGAGGGCTCCTCGAGCGCATATTCGAACATCCTCGCCGCCAAGAAGGGCAACGAGAATTCCGACAAGATAAAGGCTCTTTCCGCCGCTCTCCAGAGCAAGAAGGTCGCCGATTTCATCGCTTCCAAGTATAACGGCGCAGTTATCAGCGTTGTTTCAAACCCCGGTGACGGCTACGATCCCTCCGTCAACTACGACGCACTCAAGGGTCAGACCATAACCGTCGCTGCATCCCCCACACCGCACGCCGAGATCCTCGCCGTTGCCAAGGAGATCCTTGCCGCTAAGGGCGTCACCCTTGACATCAAAGAGTTCGAAGATTATGTCCAGCCCAACAATGTTGTTGAGTCCGGCGAGATCGACGCAAACTACTTCCAGCACGAGCCTTACCTCGACGATTTCAACAAGCAGAACAACACGAACATCGTCACCGTTTGCTATGTCCACGTCGAGCCCATGGCTCTCTACGGCGGCAAGCAGACCACTCTTGACGCAGTGAAGTAAATGTTATAAAATATAATGCCGGGCTAAGTTGCTCTTAATCGGGCTGCTTGCCGGCATTATCTTTTTATCCAGAAGTTCGGAGGCATAAAATGATCGAGATTAAAAATCTGTCAAAAACTTTCAAGACCGCCGACAGCTCGCTCGACGCGCTCAAGAATGTTTCTCTGACGATAAACGACGGCGATATTTACGGCATCATCGGCATGAGCGGCGCGGGCAAGAGCACGCTCGTGCGGTGCATAAATATGCTCGAACGCCCGACTGAGGGCCAGATACTCATAGACGGGGTCGATATGGGTTCGCTTTCGAGCAAGCAGCTCAGGGACGCCCGCCGCAACATAACCATGATATTCCAGGGTTTCAACCTGCTCATGCAGCGCAACTGCCTGAAAAACATCTGCTTTCCGCTCGAGCTTGAGGGCATGAAGAAAGAGGACGCGAAGAAACGCGCGCTCGAACTGCTCGAGATAGTCGGTCTGCCCGACAAAGCGAAGGCTTACCCCGCTCAGCTCTCCGGCGGTCAGCAGCAAAGAATCGCGATAGCCCGCGCACTCGCTACAAATCCGAAAGTTCTGCTCTGCGACGAGGCGACAAGCGCGCTCGACCCGAACACCACACATTCGATCCTCAACCTCATAAGAGACATAAACAAAAAGCTCGGCATAACGGTTATTATAATAACCCACCAGATGAGCGTTGTCGAAGAGACCTGCAACCGAGTCGCTATTCTTGACAACGGCACGGTCGTTGAACAGGGCGAAGTCAGCACCGTCTTTGCCCATCCGCAGTCGGCGGCAGCAAAACGCCTCGTCTTCCCCGACGCTTCGGATGAGATTTTTGCTCCCGCTTCGGACGAGCACAGAATAAGAGTCGTCTTCAACGGCGCGTTCGCGACCAACACCCCGCTGATAACCAAGATGGCTATGGACGAGGGAATCGCGGCGAATATTTTAGCTGCCTCCACACGCTGCATCGGCGACAAGGTCTACGGCAACATGCTCCTCGGCATCCCCGGAGGGGACAACGAGCTTGAACGTGCGTCGAAATATCTGCAGAGTATGCCGGATATTCTTGTTGAGGAGGTTTAAAAGATGTTTGACAATGCATTCACTTCCGAGGCGCTGACGGAAGCCCTCGATATATTAAAAAATGATTTCCCGCTGGCTATCTGGGAGACGATATATGTCACCCTGCTCTCCACGCTCTTCGCGATAATTATCGGCCTGCCGCTCGGCGTGCTGCTCGTCGCGGGCGAAAAGGGCGGCGTTCTCCCCCTGCCGAAGGCTCTGATGAAGGTTCTCAATGTTATTATAAATCTTCTGCGTTCGGTGCCGTTTTTGATTCTGATGATTCTCGTCTTCCCACTGACCCGTCTTATAGTCGGCACGGCGGTCGGCACAGTCGCCTCGATAGTTCCGCTCGTTATAGCGTCGTTCCCGTTTGTGGCGCGCCTTGTTGAAAGCAGCCTGCGCGAGGTCAACCCGAATATAATTGAAGCCGCGCAGAGCATGGGAGCTTCGCCCATGCAGATAATTATCAAAGTCATGATTCCCGAGAGCGTGCCCTCGCTGCTCTCGAACTTCACGATAGCGATAACCACCATCCTCGGCTACTCCGCAATGAGCGGAATAATCGGCGGCGGCGGACTCGGCAAGATAGCCATAAACTACGGCTACTACCGCTACAAATATCTCGTCATGATCTTTGCGGTTATCCTGCTCATAGCGCTCGTTCAGATTTTCCAGAGTGTCGGCACCCACCTTGCAACAAAGACAGACAAGAGACTCAAGAAATAATTAAGCACATAAAAAGCACCCGGTCGGGAGAAATCCCTGCCGGGTGCTTTGCTGTATTTATTTTACGCCTTCGCTTTCGGGGTGAAAACCTTTGCGTCAAGCTTTTTCATCAGCGCGTCGAACACTATCGCCATAAGCAGCGTAGCGGCGAAGCAGAGAATGAAATAGTTCAGATTGTTGTTGACCAGTCCGAGTCTCTTGAATATCGTCATCGGGATGCGCTGGAGAATATAGACGCTGAAAACATGCTTGCCGAGCATCGAAAGTGCGGGATTGCCGATTTTTATCTTCATCGATGCGAGCACAACAATAAGCATGAACGCGCTCGCCCACGCCCAGTATACCGGGAGCCCTGCCGAGCGATATTTATGTCCGACAACAAAGGCAGCAACCGCGACCGTAATGCAGAGCATATAGATATAGTTGTTTTTCATCACGAATTTGTCTATATATTTCTTGAGATACGCATACCACATACCCAGCGGGAAGAGAATCAGCGTGTTGTAATACCACGCGGGCTTTCCGACTTTTATAAGCGCAAAAGCGAGTCCGCAGGTGAGTACGGTCATCGCGATAAGCCCCGGGATATGGTGCTTGCGGAAGATAAGGAACGACACTATAAGTATCAGATAGAGGCAAAGAACCGCGGTGATATACCAGTTCGAGTTGCCTATGCTCTCCCATGTAGTGAACGCGAGCAGAGTCGTTCTCGTCTTCGTCTTTATTCCGAGTGCGAGGTTCATCAGCAGGAACAGGAGAACCGCGATATCAAAATGCGCAAAAAGGCTCAGGAACCTGCGCCTGAAAATACCCTTGACATACGGCGTGCCTTTTTTCATTATAGAGCACATCATGCCGTAGCCCGAATAGAACAGGAAGGTCACAACAACGAGCTGGCCGAGCCAGCTTTTCAGGTCGAGCCATATCGTATCAGACGAGCCGCCGAGCTTCATATACCCGCTGATGTGGCACATGAAAACGAGCAGCACGAAGATTCCGTTTATGGCGCCGGTCGTATCTTTTGACATATAATCGGAATTGAACTCACCCGATTTGACGAACTTTGCGCCGCACAAAAACACAAACAGCGCAGCTGCCAGAACATAGATCATATTTAATTATCCTCCGCAATATTTGAGACAATTATATCACAGCATTCCTATCCTTGCAACAAAAAAAGCGCGGGCGCAGTTTTCGCTGCACCCGCGTTTTCGTTAGAAAGGTGATGTATCAATTAAAGGGGTTGTAGTAGAATGATCTGTTGTCCTGCTGGGTTGTCTGCTCCTGCTGTTGTTGGGAGGAAGAGGAAGCAGTGTTTCCGGTATCCTCGACGAGCTTTACCTTGACATTGAATTCCTTTGTCTGATAGTTGCTCGATATCCTGCACAGGGTCAGAGTCAGCGTATCGCCGACTTTGGCGTTTTCAATCGCTTCGAGCAGGACTTCCGAAGTGCTCAGCTCCTTGCCGTTGACTGCCGTTATAAGATCGCCGACCTGGGCGCTGCTGTTTGCAAGGTCGCTGTCCGCGTTGATGTCCGCGATTATGAGCGAGCCCGCCGGCAGACCCTTTATCTGCACTATCATGTTATACTGCTGGTTCGATGTATTGGAGAAGTAGCTGATGCCGAGCTTCGGGCGGTTCGGCACTCTGCCGTAGGCGATAAGATCGTCGATTATCTCTTTTGCGGACGAGATCGGGATAGAGAAGCCCATGAGCTCATAGCTGCTGTCGCTGATTTTAAGCGAGTTTATTCCGACCACCTGGCCGTATTCGTTTATCAGAGCGCCGCCGGAGTTGCCGGGGCTGATAGCCGCCGTATGCTGGATGCACTCCATGGAGTAGCCTATCTGGCTGCTGACGGTTCTCGAAATCGCGGAGACCATGCCGTTGGTAAACGAGCCGAAGAACTCGGTGCCGCCGGGGTTGCCTATTGCATAGACGGTCTCGCCGACCGAAAGCTTCGTTGAATCGCCGAACTCTGCGGCAGTGAAGCCCGTAGCCTTTATTTTCAGCACGCCGATATCGGTGCGCGAATCGTAACCGACTATCTCGGCGTCATACTGAGTGCCGTCATGCAGCTGAACAACGGCTTTGACGCCCTCGCCGCTGATAACATGGGCGCAGGTGATTATATAGGTATAAGTGTGATCTTTATTCTCGCCCATGACTATGCCGGAGCCTTCGCCGGAAGCCGAGCTTGACGACTGGCTGTATACGACTATGCCGACATTGCTCGGCGAAACTTTTTCATATATCTGAGCCGAGGTGAGCACGCCGTTGCCTTTTGAAGTCGTTGTCGCTTTCGGTGTCTCGGCGATGTTCAGCTGAGCGTCGCCCTCGGAAGTGCCGGTCACAGAAGTGCCGCTGCCGGAGCTATTGTTATTATTTCTCTTTGCGAGCACGGTAACTGTCGCAGAGACCGCAATAACAACTGCGAGGATTGCGGCGAAAACCGCAACGCCTTTCTTCTTCGCGCTCATCTTTTTCTTCTTTTTCTCGGGCTGAGGCGGCGTGTAGCTGCCGGAATTATATGAATTCTGACTGTTATAGCTGCCCTGCTCGGGCTGCTGCGGAGCGGAATAAATCTGATCCGGCTCAAGCGGTGCAGACTGCTGTGCGGTGTCTGCCGAGTTGTCTTCGGGCGGCGTCTCGCCGGAGCTGCCGAAGTTGTTCACATAATCATCATTGTACATAAACTGAGTTTACCTCCATCCATTGCCTTCGGGATATCCTTCATCTTTTGACACTATTATGGACTTTCAATATTACGATTTCTTGAACGTCGGGTAAATAACCTTTGGATTTTTATTCAACTTTTTTCCGCAAAAATTCATCTCAGCGGAAGCCAGAACACGAACTGCGTGTACTCGCCCGGCTCGCTGTTGACGGTTATCTGGCCGCCGTGCATATCGATTATGGTCTTGACTATATACAGTCCGAGACCCGCTCCCTTGACATCGTAGCTGCGCGATTTATCCGTTTTATAGAAGCGCTCAAAGACTTTGCCCGCCTCTTCGCGCGAGATTCCCTTGCCGCTGTTCTTGACGGAGAATATCATCTTTTCGCTGTCCGACTTTATCGCGACTTCGATATAGCCGCCCTCGTTCGTGAACTTCACGGCGTTGTCGATAAGATTATATACGACCTGATTTATCATATCCTCGTCGGCGCAGATGTTGAGCGGCTCGACCTTGTCAAGGCCGCGTATCTCTATCTTCTTTTCATCTATCGCGCGCTCGAAGCCGAGCATCGTTTTGAAGGTCATTGCCGAAATGTCGAACTCCTTGGGCTGGATCTTGAGCTGACCCGCCTCTATCTTCGACATATTGAGCATACCCGTGACAAGGCGAGAAAGGCGCTTGACCTCGTCGGAGACTATTCTGAGATAATATGTGCTCTTCGACGAATCTATCGTGCCGTCGAGTATTCCGTCTATGAATCCGCCGATAGTGGTCATCGGGGTCTTTAACTCGTGCGAGACATTCGCGACGAAATTGCGTCTCGAAGTCTCGATAGCCGAAAGCGCGTTCGCCATCGAGTTGAACGCCGTCACAAGCTCCGCGACCTCGTCCTCGTCGCCGCCCAGCACTTTATGATAGGGCACCGAGATTCGGTTGCTGAAATCGCCCTTTGCATACTGCTTTGCCGCCGCCGACATCTCGCGCAGGGGCTTTGTCATCTGATAGGTCATAACATATGTTGCAACGAATGCTATCGCGAGCGCGAGAATTGCCGAGAACAGGAACATCTTGAGCATCGCCCTGACAGGCTCGTGCAGCGAATCCGTATCCTGCGAAGCGATGACCGCGCCGCAAAGCTTGCCGGATGCCACTATCGGCTCAACGCTTATAAAATGCGAGCTCTTGTACATTCCGCCGAGCGTTCCCGTCTCGGTATATCCGCCGCTGCTGAGCCTCGACAGAGCTGTTTCGGGGACTGTATATTTGCTGTGGACTATGCACTCGCCCATGTACATCACGAGATTGGACTGCCATATATCCTTACAGCAGATTATCTTGCCGTCGGTGTCGCATATATAAATGTCCGCATCTATCGCCTGCGAGAGCTGGGCGGTCGAAACGCTCATGAGCAGAGTAGAATTCTTGTTGCTCTCTTCAAGCGAGTAGCCTTTTTGAATAAGCGCCGCGGCAGTCTGCGAGACGGTCTGCGCGTTCTGCTTTAAAAGCGCCGTCTTCTCTTCGGACTGGTAGCGCGCGATGAATATCAACAACGACGAGCCGAGAATGGTGAAGCCGATAAACAGTATCAGCACCGTCACATAGAAGTAACGGTGAAACAGACCCGAGCTTTTTGTTCTCGAGCCTGCGTTCTTTACATCTTTTATTTCAAACTTTTTGCGTGCTTTTTTCATGCACATCAATCCTTGGTCTCAAACTTGTAGCCTACGCTCCAGACGGTCTTGAGCTCCCACTTGTCGGACACGCCCTCGAGCTTCTCTCTGAGCCTCTTGACATGGACATCGACCGTTCTCGAATCGCCGTAATAGTCGAAGCCCCAGACTTCGTCGAGCAGCTGGTCACGGGTGAACACCCTGTTCGGGTTGCTGGCAAGGTGATAGATAAGCTCCAGCTCTTTGGGCGGAGTGTCGATGCGCTTGCCGTCGACCCAGAGCTCGTAGTTTGTCAGGTTTATCTTGAGCTTGTCGTATTCGACCTGCTTTATATCCGCCGCCGGGGCGCCCGCGCTGCGTCTGAGGACTGCCTTGACGCGCGCCACAACTTCCTTTGCATCGAAGGGCTTGACGACATAGTCGTCCGCGCCGAGTTCAAGACCGAGGACTTTGTCAAAAGTCTCGCCCTTTGCGGTGAGCATGATTATCGGCTTGTCCGAGAATTTTCTGATCTCGCGGCAGACCTGCCAGCCGTCGAGGCGGGGCAGCATGATATCAAGCAGCATCAGATCCGGCTGAATCTCGCCGAAGCTCTTCACGGCGCTCTCGCCGTCGTTTACTATGCTGACTGTGTAGCCCTCTTTTTCAAGATAGAGGCGCAGCAGTTCGCAGATATTAACGTCGTCGTCAACGACAAGTATTTTTTCGTTAGCCATAAATACCTCTCCTTTGTTTTAAACGAACCCATTGTAATTATTATAGACCATTCAAAAAAGTTTGTGTGAATGGCAAAATAACATTTTGTTACAAAATTTCGTATATTTACCTGTGCAGATTCTCGCCCATGCTCACGAGCTTATGCTCAATAGAATCGACAAGCGCTATCCAGCTCGCGTTGATAACGTCCTGCGACACGCCGACAGTTGTCCAGATATCCTCGCCGTCGGACGAAGTTATAAGAACGCGGACGCTCGCCGCCGTGGCGTCTTTCGGCTCCATGACGCGAACCTTGTAGTCGATGAGCCTCAATTTTCTAAGGCACGGGTAGAACACCTCGAGCGCTTCACGCAGAGCGCGGTCGAGCGCATTGACGGGGCCGTCGCCGTCCGACGCCGCTATCCTGACTCTGCCGTCGACGCTGAGCTTTATCGTGGCGGTTGCGCTGTGGTCATTGTCATAGGGCAACTCGTCGAGCACCTTGTAGCTGATGAGAGCGAAGAACGGCTTATATTTTCTGACGAGGCGGTGAACTATCAGCTCAAACGACGAATCCGCGCCCTCGTACTGATAGCCCTCGTATTCTTTTTGCTTCAGGATATCGAGCAGCTCCGCGACCTGCGGCGAATCCTTGTCGAAATCGGGATAGAGCTTCTGTATCTTCTTGAGCACCGCCGCCTTGCCTGTCACTTCAGAAAGCAGGAATCGCCTGCGGTTGCCGACGGATTCGGGGTCGATATGCTCGAACGATTCGCTGAATTTCAAAACGCCGTCGGCGTGCATTCCCGCTTTATGGGCGAATGCGCTGCGCCCGACAAACGGCACATCCCTGTGCAAAGTTACATTGGCTATCGACGCTATTTTTATCGCCGAAGATGTCAGATTTTTGAGATTCTCCTGCGGGATGCACTCATAGTCGGATTTTATCTGCAAATTCGGGATTATTGAAGTTAAGCTCGCATTTCCGCAGCGCTCGCCGAAGCCGATAAATGTGCCCTGCACCTGCTTCGCGCCCGCTCTGACCGCCATGAGTGCGCCCGCGCACGCCATGTCCGAATCGTTGTGGGTGTGGATTCCTATATCTGTACCCGGAAAGGCTTTTACAACATCGCCGGTGATTTTTTCAATATAATCGGGGAACGAGCCGCCGTTTGTGTCGCACAGAGCAAGGCAGTCCGCACCGCCGCGCAGAGCCGCGCGCAGGCTTTCGAGCGCGTAGCCGTCATTGTCCGACATACCGTCAAAGAAGTGCTCGGCGTCGAAAACGACATATTTGCCGTGGCTTTTGAAAAAGCGGCAGGTCTCCTCTATCATAGACAGATTTTCTTCGAGGCTCGTCTGCAAAACGCCCTCGACCTGAACTTTTCTGCTCTTGCCGACTATCGACACGCACGGGGTTCCCGCCTTGAGCAGAGCGGCACACGCCGCGTCCTCTTCGACTCTCTCGCCCTTTCTCCGCGTTGAACCGAATGCGCACAGGCGGGAATTTTTGAGCCACAGCCTGCTCGCCCGCTCGAAAAACTCAAGCTCGCGCGGATTGGAGGTCGGGTTGCCCGCCTCGATTATCGGTATGCCGAGATCGTCCAGCACCCGGACTATCTCCAACCTGTCGTTGACGGAAAAGGATATGCCCTCACCCTGAGCGCCATCGCGCAGGGTCGAATCGAGCAGTTCGATTTTTTTCAACTCTCTCCCTCCCGTGTCAGTCGTTTATGACCGTGTCGCCGCTCTCAAGAGCGGTTATGCCCGAGCGCGAAAGCTCGGCTATTCCGTGGACGCTCATGTCCGCGATAAACGCATCTATTCGCTCCGGCTCGCCCGTCAGCTCCGCCGTGAGCATCGCGTGACCGATGTCCTTGACCCTCGCGCCGTAGGCTATGACGGTCTTTAGGACCTGCGGTCTGTCTTTGTTGAGGCAGTGGACTTTTATCAGCAGAAGTTCGCTCGAAACGAGCTTTCCCTCTTCGAGATGCGCCACTTTTATGACATCCTCGAGCTTCAACAGCTGAGCCTCGACCTGCTTTACCTGCTCCGGCTCGACCTCGGAGACAACCGTCATTCGCGAGAACTCGGGATGCTCGGTCTCGGAAACCGTGAGGCTTCGTATATTATATCCGCGGCGCGCAAAAAGTCCCGCCACTCTGAGCAGAACGCCCGAGCGGTTTCGGACAAGCGCCGAAACGGTCAGCTTCTGAGTCATAATAATTTCTCCTTATTTGTAGATAGCCGTCGTGATATCGCCGCCGGGCGGTATCATCGGGAGCACCGCGCAGTCTGGGTCGATGCGGCAGTCTATAACTACGGGCTTGTCCATCGAGAGCGCCTTTTTGAAAACGCGCTTCGCCTGCGACGGATTCTTTATTCTCATGCCCTTGACGCCGAACGCCTTTGCGACGGCGGCTATATCCGTCCCGCGCTCCGGCTGAGTCGCGGAAAAGCGTCCGTCATAGAACACCTTCTGCCACTGGCGCACCATGCCGAGCACGCCGTTGTTCATCACGATAACAACGACGGGGATATTATATCTGCTGAGCGTTGCAAGCTCGCTCAGGCTCATATGAAATCCGCCGTCCCCGGTTATCAGAACGGTCTTTCGCTCGGGTTTGCCGAGTGCCGCGCCTATCGCCGCACCCATGCCAAAGCCCATCGCGCCCAGTCCGCCCGAGGTTATCAGCGAACGCGGGCATTCAAAATCATAGTACTGCGCCGTCCACATCTGATTCTGACCGACATCGGTCACTATATTCGCTTCGCCCTTCGTCAGCTCGCTCAGAGTGTGCAAAACCGTGTACGGAGCATAGGGCTTCGGGCGTGGAATCCGCCTTTTGAACTCGGCTATCTCGCCGAGCCACTCGGGATTCTCTCCCGGCGGCAGCATCGCGCTGAGCTTCTCGAGCGTCTTTCCGAGGTCGCCGAGAATGTGGGCGTCGGAAATTATATTTTTGTCGAACTCCGCCGCGTCTATATCAATATGTATTATCTTCGCCTTCGGAGCGAAGCTCTCTTTGCTCGCGGCGACGCGGTTTGAAAATCTCGCGCCCGCGGCAATGAGTAAATCGCAGTTCAACGCCGCCATATTTGCCGCCGGGTTTCCGTGCATGCCGACGAGCCCCAAGAACAGCTCCGCCGAGCACGGATAAGCGCCGAGCCCCATCATAGAACACGCGACGGGGATATGCAGTTTTTGAGCAAATGTTTTCAGCGCGTCCGACGCGCCGGAGCTTATCGCCCCGCCGCCGACATAGATAAGCGGTCTTTTGGCTTTTTCTATCATCTGCGCCGCGCGTTCGAGCTCGGCTTTCTCCGGCTCTTTTGCCGGGGCGGGCTCGCTCTTCGGTGCGCGTTCATATTCCTCGCTCTGAGCCGCGATATCCGCCGGGATGTCAACTAAAACCGGTCCTTTTCTGCCGGACTGCGCTATCGAGAACGCCTCGCGGACATCCTGCGCCACTCCGCGCTCGCCCGACGCGATAAACGAATATTTCGTCACCGGCATCGTAACGCCCGCGATATCGACCTCCTGAAACGAGTCGCTGCCGAGGAGCGAGGTCTTGACATTCCCCGTTATCGCAACAACGGGGCTCGAATCCATGTATGCTGCGGCGATGCCCGTCACGAGGTTGGTAGCGCCCGGACCCGAGGTCGCAATAACGACGCCCGTTTTGCCCGTCGCGCGCGCGTAGCCGTCCGCCGCGTGAGCCGCCGCCTGCTCATGGCAGGTGAGTATATGGCGAATTTTATCGCATTTGTAAAGTTCATCGTAGATATCGAGCACCGCGCTGCCGGGATAGCCGAAAACCGTATCGACTCCCTGTTCGAGCAGCACATCTATCAGCGCCCGCGCACCCGTTGAATTCATAAACACGCCTCTGAAAAAATTTATTTTACCGAGAATTTGAAGCTTGTGCGGCTTCTGAACTTTTCGCCCGCCTTGAAAATGCAGGACGGGAAGTTCGGCTGATTCGGAGAGTCGGGATAGAACTGGGTCTCAAGGCAGAAGCCGGCATATTTGTTCATCAGCGTGCCGCCCTTGCCGGGTATTTTGTCGAGGAAGTTGCCGGTGTAGAGCTGAACGCCGGGCATATCCGTAGTAACTTCCATAACGCGCCCGCTCTCGGGGTCATATGCAGTCGCGAACGCGCCCTGCGTGCCCTCATCGATGCAGAAATTATGGTCGTAGCCGTTGCATCCGATGATGAGCTGATCGTCGTCCTGATTTATATCCCTGCCGATGGCTTTCATCTGTCTGAAATCGAATGCCGTGCCGGTGACATCTCTTATCTCGCCGGTCGGTATGCTGTCCTCATCAATGGGAGTGTAGCGCGACGCGGACAGGCGAAGCTCCTGAGAGAGCACGTTCGGACGCTTATACGAGCCGAGATTGAAATACGCGTGATTCGTCATGTTTATCGGCGTGTCCTCGGTGCAGACAGCTTCATATGCAATCGAAAGCTCGTTGCTGTCATCAAGAGTATAAGTCACCTTTGCGCTCATCGCGCCGGGGAATCCGTTCGAGCCCTCGTCGCTCTTATATTCGAGAACAAGGCTCTCGCCCTCGACTTTTGCCGCCCAGACAGCGTGCGAAAACTCGCCGCCGCCATGCAGGCAGGTCTTGCCGTTCTCGTTCTTTATGACATCAATTTCTTTGCCGTTAACGGTAAAATGTCCGCCGCAGATGCGATTAGCATATCTGCCGACAATTTGACCCTGATAGTCCGAGCGTTCGACATGACCCTTGAGATCGTCAAAGCCGATGAGAACATCCTCGAAATTGCCGTCTCTGTCGGGCGCAAAAAGCGACTGCCAGGTTGCGCCGTATGTAATGACGGACGCACTGACGCCGTTTGCGTTCTTGAGCTCGTATATATCGACCTCTCTGCCGTCGGAAAGAGTGCCGAAAAGTTTCTTTGAAATCATTGATTTCATCCTCCTGCTGTTATATTAACTCATGGTAAATTATACATTTAATAAAGACAAGTGTCAAGCCGAACGGCGCACCGGCGCGCAACAGAAAAGCTGAATCTGGCGGCAAAAATTACAGCATCCATATTGACACGGGCAAATTCACAGTTTATAATAAAATCAATTTAGTACAGTAAAGCCTTAAATCTGAGGCAAAGACCGATTCGGGGCTTGCTGAAAGGGGAATAACAATGAGTTCATCAAAAGGAAAGTATATGAACTTCAAGGAAATCGCCGCCTATTCGCTCGGTCTTTTCGGCTTCCAGGCGATAGTCGGACTCCTGAATTCATATCAGGCGGAGTTTGACGCTTCGATTCTCGGCGCGGACATCGCAGTCGTCGGTATTCTCGTGCTCGTGGCGAAGATTCTCTCCGCAGTTTTCGACCCGTTCGTCGGCAATATGATCGACCGCTCGAAGAGCAAAAACGGCAAGTTCAAATCGATGATTGCAAAGTCGATCCTGCCCCTGCTCGTCATGTCCGCGGTTGTGTTCATCGACGTGCCGTTCAAGACGAACAAAGCGGCAACTTACATATGGATCTTCGCGACCTATCTCCTCTGGAGCTTCGCGATGACCCTCGGCGACGTGCCCTCGCAGGGCATCGCATCCGTCCTCACTCCCGACCCGACGGAGCGCACGAATGTCGTCTCCATCTCAAACACGTTCAAGCAGATAGGCTTCTCCGCCTGCGTCGTGATAGTGCCCATCGCCTGCCTTATAATCCCTGGCGGCTCCAAGGTGCTCGTCAAGAGCGGCGAAACCGACCTGCCCATGATAGCGAACGAGTATCTGTTCACCGCCGTGCTCACTGCCGTTTTCGGCTGCGTGCTGTTCGGGCTTATCCCGCTTCTCAACAAAGAGCGCGTACCCTACACCGCGGGCGACAAGATATCTTTCAAGGACATGATGGGCGCGCTCAAATCGAATAAGCCGTTCATGCTCGTCATAATCTCGTATTTCCTCGGCTTCGGACGCCAGATGGCAATGGGCATTCAGGTTCAGGCGGCGAATATTCTTCTCGGCTCACAGAACCTCGTCGCAGTCCTCGGCATCTCAACTGCCATCGGCACGATGATAAGCATGGCGGCCTGCCCGTTCCTTATAAAAAAGCTCGACGAGAAAAAGGTCTTTATCGGACTTTCGGTCTACGGCTTCATCGCATCCGTGCTCTCGTTCGTGATAGCCCACTTCTGGTTCACGAACCCCGACAACATGGTGCTCACCATCCTCTTCTACTTCTCACTGTTCCTCATGGGTCTCCAGTTTGCGTCCGTCAACCTCATGCCCATGATAATGACCGCCGACTGCGTTGACTACTATGAGTACGAGACCGGCAAGCGCATGGAGGGCACAGCATATTCGGTGCTCACGCTGACCATTAAAATCTGCCTTGCGCTCGGCACGGCACTCGGCCTTGTGTTCGTTCAGGTCTCCGGCTATTCGGACACCGTGCGTGAGATCGCCGCAGGCACCGCCGCCGGATTCGCGACAAAGACAAAGGACATCGTGTTCTTCGCCTACGCCGTTGTCCCCGGTATTCTCTCCCTGCTCTCCGCTATTCCGATATTCAAATACGATATCGTCGGCAAGAAGAAGCAGGAGATATCCGACGCGCTCCAGGCAAGAAGAACCGCCGCAGCCGCCGAGAAATAATCAAAGCAAAAAGTTATCCTCCGTATGGATTCATACGGAGGATTTTTTTGTTTGGTTTAGATTTTTATTCAAACATCGCCTTGAATGCTTTTATCCACTCGCGTGCTATCAGCGCGTGCCCGCTCTCCGTCGGGTGGATGCCGTCCCAAATCCAGTAGGCGCAGTCACGTCCCTCTGCTGCTTCGTCGAACAGATGTTGAAGCGGGATAAAAAATATCCTGCCGTCCTTTTCGGCAATGCGGCGGCAGATTTGCGAATATCTGCCTATCTCTTCGAGGCAAGTATTCTCTTCCGCCTTGAATCTGTCTTTTGTCGGCAGGAAGAACGGCTCCATGAGAAACACTTTCAGCTCCCCGTTCGTTTCAAACGACTGCGAGAGTATGCTTTCGAGATTCTTTTCGTATTCCTCTGGCTCAACATGATTTTCGCCCTCAAGGAAGCAATCGTTCGTGCCGATGAGCAGGCTCAAAACATCCGGCTCTATATCGAGCGCATCCTCGCGCCAGCGGCGGAGCAGTCCGCGCGTCGTGTCGCCGGAAATGCCTCGGTTTACAAATTTCAGTCCGGCATCCGGATATTCCGCGCCGAGCATACCGCTGACAATAAATGCGTAGCTGTGCCCTATCTGATGGTTGAGATCGTGGCGGCGTTCGGGCTCTTTGTATCTGTTGCCGTCCGTTATCGAATCGCCCTGAAAAAGTATCTTCATTTTTCTCCTCCTCAGTCTATATCCGCAAAAACCGTGTCTGTTATTTCTCCGCGGCAAGTGCCGTTGCTAAGGTCAACGAGCCGCGCCTCAAACGCAGGCTCAAGCTCCTGCGGTATTCTCATTTTCACCGTCACCACGTCCTCGAACGCCGTGTCCTCGACTATGCCGCCCTGCTCCGGGATAAGCGAGGCGAGCCGCCCGTAAAATGTGTAGTCACAGCGGATTTTCACTATGCTGCACTCCGCGCGGGTCACTATGCCCCCCGCGTCAACTGCGATTTTCGCTGCGTGCGAATAGGCTCTGACAAGCCCTCCGCCGCCTAAAAGTATTCCGCCGAAATATCGGGTGACAACCAGAACGCAGTCGGTCAGCTCTTCTTTTTGCAGGACATTGAGTGCCGGCATTCCCGCCGTGCCCTGCGGCTCGCCGTCGTCCGAAAAGCGGCAGATGTTGCCATTTCTGATTATATATGCCGGGACATTGTGCGTCGCGTCCCAGTGCTTCGACTTTATCGAATCGATGAACGCTATCGCGTCCTGCTGAGCCGTGACGGGCGATATATAGCCGATGAACCGCGAACGCTTTTCAACGAACTCGGCGCTCGCCGCCGCTCTTATGGTTCTGTACTGCATATTGCCGCCTCCCGTCAAATTTTATTCTTCTTCGCCGTCCTCGTCGTTCTTCTCATACGGGAACTCGTAGACAACCTCCAGCTTGTGCCCGCGCATCCACAGCGACGGGGTTATGCGCAGAGTGTAGCCGCAGCCGTTCGGAGTTATCCACTCGTGCATCGGCAGCTGGGGCAAACCAAAGTTTGTGAGCAGTGCCATCATCACGCCGCCGTGTGTGACTATCGCCGCACGGTCGGTTTCGGTCTTTATCAGACCGTCGATTATTTTTATGAATCCCTCGCACACGCGCTTTGCGAACGCCTCGTTGCTCTCGCCGAACGGCGGCTCAACGCCCTGCTCGCCGGCGAGCCAGCGCGGGAACATCGGATAGTCCTTGAGCTCCTCCGCATCCTTGCCCTCGAACTCGCCGAAGTTGCACTCTATGAGCGAATCTATAGTAATGCACTTGTTGTCGGGATAGAGTATCGCCGCGGTGTCGGTGCAGCGCTTGAGCGGACTCGATATGACCGCGCCGACGGGCGGATAGACAAGCTCCGAGCGCATATTCTCGAGCTGCTTTCTGCCCTCTTCGCTGAGCTCAACGTCGGTGTGACCGATATATTTTCCCTCGGTCTCCTCCTTTGTCGCGCCGCTTCTTATGATATAGACTATATAGCTTTTCATGTTTCCTCCAAAAATACGTTGAGTATTCTGTTGAACTGTATGATTGAAAATTCTTGAATTTCTGATATAATGATTATACAGACTGTATAAAAGAGGTATCGTTATGGCAACAAATATAACCACGCGCCTGTCTTCGCTCAGAAAAGAAAAGGGGCTGAGCCAAAAGGAAGCCGCCGCAGGACTCGGGGTCTCGCAGGCGCTGCTCTCCCATTACGAAAACGGCATACGCGAATGCGGGCTCGATTTTCTCTGCCGCGCGGCGGATTACTACAATGTCACCACGGACTACCTGCTGGGACTGAGCGAATCGAAGCGCGGATTTGAAGGCGCATTCGGTATCAAAGGCGACCTGCCCTCAGACTCGGAGCTCAACACATTAACTATATTCCGCGTCGCAGGAAAACTGCGCAAATTCCTGACTTTCCCGCAGGAGAGTAATGACTCAACCGTCGACTCCCTGCACAGGATATACAGCCTCATGATGTACCGAATCATAATCGCGGAGACCGCCAAGGGCAATCTCCCGAGCGATTGGGTGCCCAACGCCGATATTCTCAACGACCCCGCCTATCTGCATATTCTCGACTGCATCGAAAGCGAGCTGATAACGCAGGGCAGCCACTCGCCGCGCCGCGCTCCCGCAAAAATGCCTATGAGCTTCAGAACAGTCATCGACCGGACGCAGAGCTTTGTTGAATCCCGCTGCGAAAGAAGCGGGATAAAGCTCGACGGCGGCTACACCACGAAATTTTAGTTATATTCTCGCAACGCCGCTGTCCCTCGCCGCCTGCGCAACCGCATCGGCAACAGCCTTGCCGACGCGCTCATCGAACGCCGCGGGCAGGATATAATCGGGGTTCAGCTCATCGTCGCTGACGAGCGAAGCTATCGCCTTGGCGGCGGCTATCTTCATCTCTTCGTTTATGTCGCTCGCGCGGACATCGAGCGCGCCGCGGAAAATTCCGGGGAACGCGAGAACGTTGTTTATCTGGTTCGGGAAGTCGCTTCTGCCCGTGCCGACTACCGCCGCGCCTGCCGCCTTTGCAAGGTCGGGCATTATCTCGGGTACAGGGTTCGCCATAGCCATGATTATTGCATTTTCAGCCATCGACGCCGCCATCTCCTCTGTAACGATTCCGGGAGCGGAGACGCCGACAAATATATCAGCGCCTTTCATCGCGTCGGCAAGCGTGCCGGTGCGGTGATTTTTGTTTGTGAATGCGGCAATTTCCGCCTTTGCGGGAGTCAGATCCCCACCCTCGCAGATTATGCCCTTGCGGTCGCACATGATAATCTCGCCTGCACCCATAGAGTCGAAGAGTCTCGCTATCGCAACGCCCGCAGCGCCCGAGCCGCTGAAAACAACGGTGCAGTCGGAGAGCTGCTTTTTGACTATCTTTAATGCATTGACAACCGCCGCAAGGCAGACGACCGCAGTGCCGTGCTGATCGTCGTGGAAAATCGGTATATCCGTGCGCTCCTTGAGCTTGCGCTCGATTTCAAAGCAGCGCGGAGCCGCGATATCCTCGAGATTCACTCCGCCAAACGAACCTGCGAGCAGGGCGACGGTGTTGACTATATCGTCAACGTCCTTTGAACGCACGCAAAGCGGTATCGCGTCGACTCCGCCGAACGCCTTGAAGAGCACGCATTTGCCCTCCATGACGGGCATGCCAGCCTCGGGACCTATATCCCCGAGACCAAGCACCGCGGTGCCGTCCGTGACGACGGCAACGGTGTTCCAGCGGCGGGTCAGGTCATAGCTCTTGCTGACATCGTCCTTTATTTCGAGGCACGCCGCCGCGACTCCGGGGGTGTAGGCAAGGGACAGCTCGTCCTTGTTGCTGACCCCGGCTCTCGGTTGTATCTCCAGCTTGCCGCGCAGTTTATAGTGCAGTTTGAGTGATTCGCTCAGATAATCCATTTTCGTTTTCCTTTCGTGTTCAAGAATACCCGGTTATTTTTACGGCCGCCGATCAGAAAACCGGTCGGCGGCCAGATAATATCAGTCCTTCGCCCAATCGCGCGAACGCTCGACTGCGCGCTTCCAGCCCTTGTAGAGCTCGTCGCGGTGCGACTTCTCCATCTGGGGAGTGAAAATCTTCTCGATCTCGCGGTTCTGCGCGATCTCGTCCCTGTCCTTCCAGTAGCCGACGGCAAGGCCCGCAAGGTAAGCCGCGCCAAGCGCAGTCGTCTCGACGGTCTTGGGTCTGTCGACTATCGTGCGTATCATATCCGACTGGATCTGGAGCAGGATATCGCTGACGCTCGCGCCGCCGTCGACACGAAGCTCAGTGAATGTTATTCCGGAGTCGTCCTCCATCGCCTCAAGAAGGTCGGTCATCTGATAGGCTATCGCCTCAAGGACGCTTCTCGCGATATGAGCGCGGTTGACTCCGCGCGTGAGTCCGACTATGCAGCCGCGCGCGTACATATCCCAGTAGGGCGCGCCGAGTCCCGTGAACGCGGGGACAAAATATATGCCGTTTGCGTCGGGCACGCTCTCGGCGAGCTCGTCGCAGCGCTTTGCGTTGTCTATCATATGCAGCTCGTCGCGAAGCCATTTTATGACCGAGCCAGCGTTGAATGCAGAGCCCTCAATGGCGTATTCGACCTTGTCGCCGATACCCCATGCGACGCCCGTGAGCAGGTTGTTCTTTGATTTAACGCGCTTTTCGCCCGTGTTCATCAGCAGGAAGCAGCCGGTGCCGTAGGTGTTCTTCGCCTGACCGGGCTCGAAGCATGCCTGACCGAACAGAGCCGCCGGCTGATCGCCTATAGCCCCCGCGATCGGGATACCCTCGAGATCCTCAAGACCGATTATGCCGCCTGCAACCTTGCCGTATACCATGCTCGAAGGCTTGACCTCTGGCAGAATGGACATCGGGATGTTGAGATATTCGCACATCTTCTCGTCCCAACAGAGATTGTCGACATCGAAGAGCATCGTTCTCGACGCATTGGAGTAGTCGGTTATATGCACTCTGCCGCCGGTGAGATTCCATATGAGCCATGTCTCGACCGTGCCGAAGAGCAGCTGATCCGCCTCGGCGAGCGCACGTGCGCCCGGAACGTTGTCAAGGATCCACTTTATCTTTGTGCCGGAGAAATACGCGTCTATAACAAGACCGGTCTTATCCTTTATGTATTCCTCCATGCCGTCCGCCTTTATCTGCTCGCAGAGCTCCGCTGTGCGGCGGCACTGCCAGACGATGGCGTTGTAGACGGGCTTGCCCGTCTCCCTGTCCCACATAATGGTGGTCTCGCGCTGATTCGTTATGCCGATAGCCGCTATATCCTCAGGCTTTATCCCGCCCGAAGCAAAGACGGAAGTCACCGCCTGGAACTGGCTGAAAAGTATCTCCATCGGGTCATGCTCGACCCAGCCTGCGGCGGGATAGATCTGATCGAACTCCTTCTGCGCCTTGGCTACGATATTGCCCTTTTTGTCGAAAACGATGGCGCGTGAGCTCGTCGTTCCCTGATCGAGTGCAAGGACGTATTTTGCCACTTGTATCCTTCCTTTCAAATATATATGTCCGTTCTCTGCGCGGGCGTCCGTTCAAGTTATACGCCGCCGTGCAGAGCAAAATACCACTATAAAATAATAGCTCCAAACATACAAAAAGTCAATGTTATTGGCGAAACACTTCGGCACTTTGACTAAAAAAATAAATAATTATCTTTTTACTGTCAAATAGTTCTTTACCGTAAATATTAAAAAGCTTTTCTGATATATAATAAGCTCCGTAAGCTTAAAAATTAAAGGAGTGTTAATTAATCATGGGAGACAAGCTTTCAGTCGTCACGGGCGCTACGGGTCACGTCGGCTATGCACTCGTTAAAGAACTCGAGGCACGCGGCGAAAACTTCAGAATACTCATCAGAAAAGACAGCAAGATTTTTGACGGCATCAATTGCGAGCGCGTATTCGGCGATGTCACCGATCCCGCTTCTCTCGAAAAGGCTTTTGAAGGTGCGGACGTCGTCTATCACCTTGCAGGCGTTATCGAGATAAACAAGGGCAACGAGGACATGACCTGGAAGGTCAATGTCGACGGCACAAAGAACGTCGTTGAGGCGTGCAAAAAGTGCGGCGTAAAACGCCTTGTCTACGCTTCCTCCGTTGACGCTTACCCCCCGCTCCCCGATAATCAGGTTATGCGTGAGATTTCTCACTTCAATCCCGAGATTCTTGACGGCACCTATGCAAAGACTAAGGCTACCGCTACAAACTATGTATTTGAGAATAACGACGACAAGCTTGAGACAGTTGTCTGCTATCCCGGCGCTTGCTGCGGCCCCTATGACTTCAAGGTCTCTTCCGTCGGCGAGATGGTCAGAATGTTCCTCAAGGGCAAGTTCCCCGTATCGCTCTCCTTCGGCGCATATAACTTCGTTGACGTGCGCGATGTTGCCAAGGGCATGATCGGCGCTGCCGAAAAGGGCAGACCCGGCGAGGGCTATATCCTCACCGATGAGGTCGTCACCGTCGACCAGCTGATACATATGCTCGCAGACATCTGCGGCTTCAAGGCTCCGAGCCTCAAGATTTCTCTCGGCCTTGCAAATGCGTTTGCTCCTCTCATGGAGGTCTATTACAACGCCGCGAAGAAGACTCCGCTCTTCACCCGCTACTCCATCCGCAAGCTGACCTCGAACTGCAACTTCAGCTGCGAGAAGGCGAAGGAAGAGCTCGGCTACGCCCCCATGGGCGCAAAGCAGTCCTTCACCGATATGATTGACTGGATCAAGGAATACGAAGGCACCGGAAATAAGAAATAATCTTAACCGATAATTGAAATGACCGTCCGTTTATTCGGGCGGTCGTTTTTTCATATTCTGTTGAGTATAAAATGATTCTTCTTGAACTTCAATATTCCGTCGTCCCTGAGTGCGCAGAGCTGGGCGGACATCGCGCTGCGGTCAACGCACAGATAGTCGGCGAGCTGCTGGCGGTCAAACGGGATATCAAATTCATTTTTTCCGCTCTTCATCGCCTGCGCCGAAAGATATGACATCAGCTTTTCGCGCGTCGTGCGCTTGCCCATGTGACCGAGCTTCGAGTTGAAATTCAGATTTTTGCGCGCAAGCTCGGATATCAGATTGCCGACGAGCTTTGCGTGCCCGGCGCACGTCTTCGGACACGAGCCGAGCACATGTCCGACTTTCAGCCGCATTATCTCGCATTCGCTCTCCGCCTCCGCGCCGACGGTCAGTCTTTCGCCCGTGCAGGCGAACGACTCGGCGAAGATTCCGCCCTGAGTTATCCGCGCCATGATATTGCGGTTGCCCCAGAAATCGTCCTGCACTATCAGAACGCTGCCGCTCATCACGAGCCCGAGCGAATCCGTCTTTTCGCCCTCGGGCATTATTATTTCGCCCTTTTGATATCTGCGGCTGTGCGCATCGAGGGCTTTGAGCAGTTCGGGCAGCTCGGCTTCGTCTATGCCCCAAAAGAGCGGCGCCGCTTTTATTTTTTCAAAATTTTCCGACATATTTTTATCACTCCGTTGTTTTTGCAACAGTATTTTTGTCCTGATTCTACTATAATAAACGCGTCAGGTCAAGAAAAAAACAAATTTTACGCTCGGAGGAATTTTTATGAAGCGCAGAATAATCCATATTGACGAAGAAAAATGCAACGGCTGCGGAGCTTGCGCCGCCGCCTGCCATGAGGGCGCGATAGCCATGGTCAACGGCAAAGCCAAGCTCATGCGCGACGACTACTGCGACGGGCTCGGCGACTGCCTGCCCGCGTGCCCCACAGGCGCGATAACCTTTGTCGAGCGCGAGGCAGCCGCCTACGACGCGGAGGCGGTCAAAGAAAACATGATGAAGAAAAAGCTCGGCGGACATCACGGCGGATGTCCGGGTTCAAGGCTCATGACGATGAACCGCGAGGAAAACGCCCCGTCGGCTCAGCCCGCCGAAATGCAGAGCCGACTGCGCCAGTGGCCGGTTCAGATAAAGCTCGTGCCGGTGAACGCGCCGTATTTTGACGGCGCAAAGCTGCTCATCGCCGCCGACTGCACCGCCTACGCCTACGCGGCATTCCACGAAAAATTCATAAGAGGGCATATAACCCTTGTCGGCTGCCCGAAGCTCGACAGCGTCGACTATTCCGAGAAGCTGACGGAGATAATCGCGAACAACAATATACAGTCCGTGACGGTCGTCAGAATGGAAGTCCCCTGCTGCGGCGGGCTCGAACACGCCGCAAAAACAGCATTGCAGAACAGCGGCAAATTCATCCCGTGGCAGGTCGTGACGATATCGACCGACGGGCGCATCCTCGACTGAGCGGTTGATTTATCAGCCCCTTTGCGGTATCATATACTGCGGAGGCGTTGAGATGAACAAAATCAACTATCAGCTCGAACTCGACCGCGAAATTGATGAAATAAAAAAGCAGGGGCGCGTGCCGTCCCTGCTGCTGCACAGCTGCTGCGGACCGTGCAGCAGTTATGTGCTCGAATATCTGACAAAATATTTTGATGTCACTGTGCTCTACTTCAATCCGAACATCTACCCCGCAGAGGAATATGAACACCGGCTCAGCGAACAGCGCAGGATAATATCTCTCCTGCCCGCGGAGCACAATGTAAAAATGCTCGAATGTGAATATAATCATACGCAGTTCACCGACGCGGCAAAGGGATATGAGCAGGAGCGCGAGGGTGGTTCGCGGTGCGAAAAGTGCTTTTATCTGCGTCTCGAGCGCACGGCGCAGGAGGCAAAGGAGCACGGCTTCGACTATTTCACGACCACCCTTTCCGTAAGTCCGCACAAGAATTCGCAGATACTCAACCGCATCGGCGAGGAGATGGGCGAAAAATACGGAGTGCGCCATCTGCCCGCAGATTTCAAGAAGCGCGAGGGCTACAAGCGCTCGATAGAACTTTCGAAGCAGTATGATCTATACAGACAGAACTACTGCGGATGCGAGTTTTCAATTTATAAATAAAAGATGCTGCTAAATGCAGCATCTTTTATATTTATATTATTTAATTTTCCACGAATATCCGCAGCTTTGGCATACGCATATCTTTTCATTTTTAAATTTGGTCTTAGATTTGCCCTTGCTTTTTCCGACAAGCAACCATAAACCGCATGTACAGATTATGAGAAACGCTCGTCCTATTTCCCACATAATTCCTCTGCCTCTTTTTCGCGTTTTACCGCCTGTTTGGACAAATTGTATTGATGTGTTTGTGCTTCCGCATTTAGGACACGCCATCGAACTTTGCTTATCACTTGATGTGTCTGCTCCACACGAAGGACAAAACTTGGCATTTTCATTCATACTCGCACCACATATCGGACAGTTCTTATTCATATCATTAACCTCCTCGTTTTTTCATATGATAACATATAAATCACGCTTAGTCAACTAAAAGTTGACATATGTATATGAATAGTTGACCGACTATAAGTTAAAATAACTCAGTAGGTGGTGATCTGTTGAGTTACTATGATTTTGGTGAAACACTAAAAAGACTTCGTGAATCGCATGGTTTAACACAGAGTGAGCTCGGCTCGCACATTGGAATTTCAAAAGCTGTCATCAGCAAATATGAAACCGGCATGGGATATCCCTCTCTTGATGTTCTTACCCGTTTTTCAAAGTACTTCGGCGTATCAACAGATTTCTTACTCGGCATCGAAAGGGGCAAAACTATTGATGTCTCCGGTTTGACCGACCGCCAAATTGAAATAATACATCAAACAATTGCAGAATTTAACAAAAACAATAAATCATAAGGTGCGTTATATAACAAAATCAGGTGATTCCGATTCAATCAGAACCACCTGATTTTTATTTTATCTTCAAAACACCACAACGAGAAGCATCTTGAACTGCTCCTTGCCGTAGACCGCGTGCGGGTGTCCGGCGGGCATGACTATGCTCTCGCCCTCGTGCAGCTCGTAGTCAACGCCGTCTATCGTTATTTTTCCGACTCCCTCGAGGCAGGTGACAAATGCGTCGCCGCCGGAGGCGTGGGTGCTTATCTCCTCGTCCTTGTCGAAAGCGAAGAGCGTTATGCTCAGCGCGTCGTTCTGGGCGAGGGTCTTGCTGACCACCTGCCCGGGCTGACAGAGCACCTGATCTCTCAGAGTCAGAACCTCGGATTTTGAAATATTTTTCATGAGCTCTTTCATTTTTCTTCTCTCCTTTTTATATATTATCTGCGCATAAGACTGAATTATGTCTGAACACAGTATACCACCGCCGCTTGGCAAACGCAAATATAGCTATAGAAAATCCTTGCGTCTTATGTTAAAATAGTATACGGATAATTTCAAGGGAGTGTGCCAGATGAAAGAGAATAAGAAACTTGTCAACGAAATAATCAGCGATGTCAAGCACGACATGAGCAACGAGGATATCATATCCCTGCTCGCCGACAGCAGGATATCGGCAAATCCCGACAAGGAGAAATACACATTCGGTCAGCGCGCCGCAGATAAAATCGCGAAGTTCGCCGGCAGCTGGGCATTCATATTCTCGTTCTCCGCCCTGCTGATACTCTGGATGGTCGGCAATGTCATACTCGCAAAACGCGCGTTCGACCCCTATCCGTTCATACTGCTCAACTTAGTGCTCTCGTGCGTTGCCGCGCTGCAGGCTCCGCTGATAATGATGAGCCAGAACCGCCAGGAGGAAAAAGACCGCCGCCGCGCCGAGAACGACTACAAAGTCAATCTCAAAACCGAGATAATGATCGAAGATATCCACGGCAAGATGAACCGTATACTCGCCCGTCAGGCAATACTGATGAAGCTGATGAAGATAGACGAAAACACGATGAAGCAGATAACGCTCGAAAAGCAGGAGGAGATGTGCGCCGAGGCGTGCAGAGCCGAGAAGAGCAAAAACGAGCACAGCGAGCATAAAGAACCCGAAGAAAAGCCCGAAAGCTGAATTTCGCCTTGCTTTTGAATTGCGTTTATTGTATACTGACCCTTGATAAAAGCCCTTCGGAGGAAAAGAAAATGAAGCAGCTCAATATTATTCCCAATCCCAACAAAATCGACTATCTCGGCGGAAGCGTCAAGATGGAAAACATCGATTCCGAAAGCTTTTCCGCGCGTCTGACAGACAAACTGCCCGAAGAGGGCTATGTGCTCGAAGTGACCGAAAACGGTGTCGAAGCCACCGCCGGCGGCGAGCGCGGAGCCTTCTATGCGAGCCAGACATTGAAGCAATTAAAGCAGCTCGATATCTGCCCGTGCGTGAGAATCGAGGACGCGCCCGCGTTTGAATACCGCGCATTCATGCTCGACTGCGCGCGCCACATGACGACGGTCGAGAACATCAAAAAGCTCATCGACGCCGCCGCACTCGTCAAAATGAACACCATGCACTGGCATCTGACCGACGACCAGGGCTGGCGCGTTGAAATTGACAGCCACCCCGAGCTCATCACAGTCGGCTCCCGCCGCCGCAGCTCGGATTTCGGCCAGTACCACTTCGCCGAGGAATATTCCGGATATTTCACAAAGGATGAGATCCGCGAAGTAGTCGCATATGCCGACGACAACTATATTGAAGTTATCCCCGAGTTCGATATGCCCGGCCACACGCTCTCCGTGCTCGCCGCCTATCCCGAGCTCTCCTGCAACGGCAAGCCTCTCGAGGTCGGCACGAAGCAGGGCATCTTTGATGATATCCTCTGCGCCGGAAACGACGATTCGCTGAAGCTCGTCTTTGACGTGCTCGGCGAGATGATCGAGCTCTTCCCCGGCAGATATTTTCACATCGGCGGCGACGAAGCGCCCAAGGTTCGCTGGAAGAACTGCCCGAAATGCCAGGCGCGCATGAAAGAACTGGGTCTCAAGGACGAAGAGGAGCTTCAGGGCTGGTTCGTTCTCCAGGCTGTTGACTTCCTCAAAAAGCACGACAAGACAGCTATAGTCTGGAACGAGAGTCTCAACAGCGGCATGATGCCCAACGATATTATAGTTCAGCGCTGGATGGACAAAAAAGACCGCTCCGTCGAGTTCGCGAACAAGGGCGGAAAGATGATAGTCTCCGAGTTTTACTATTACTACTGCGACTACCCCTACGGCATGACCTCGCTCAAAAAGACCTACAGCCTCGACCCGTATATAAAGGGACTGACCGAGGCGGGCAAGAAGAATGTCTACGGCGTCGAGTGCCCGATTTGGACGGAGTATGTCCGCGACTTTGACAGGCTCTCGTATATGTGCTTCCCGCGCTTCTGGGCTGTTGCCGAGGCCGGCTGGACAAAGAGAGAGAATATGGACTGCGAAAGCTTTGAGGAGCGCTTTGAAGCTCTGCGACCGATGCTCGAAGAGATGGGAATAAAACCCGCTCCCCGCTCGGATTGGAACCCCAACTTCCTGCAGTCCCTCAAGGAGCTCAAGCAGTTCTTCAAGGGCACGACGAATCTCGACAATATCCTCAACATGATTCGCAACAATCAGGCATAAATAATATAGAGAAAGCTCCGCACTCGTCTGCGGGGCTTTTTTGTTTTGCGGCTCAAATCTTTTGGCAAAATAACTAAAAATCTATTGTAACCCCCGCGGCAATAATATATAATTGTCATGTACCGCAAGTTAAAATTATTTTGACGGATAAATCAAAGAATTTTCCGAAAGGAGCAATCAAATGAGTCATGTAGACATCCGCTTCACGGACAAGAACTCCGAGCGCTTCATGCTCGCCAGAAGGGTCTACAAGGTCATTGAGGACCTTGAGAATGAATATCTCTACCCCGACAGCGAGACGCTCGGCGGCTTCAAATTCCGCGACGGGCAGTACAAATTTTCACAGATCGACGAGGGCGAATGGACGGACTTCGACTCGGAGAACGACTACTGGGGCTATAAAGAGGACTACGCGTGGTTCCGCCACAGCTTCACAGTTCCCGAGCGTTTTGCCGGCAGACCCGTGGTCTATCAGCTGACCCCCTCCGCAAGCGGCCCGTGGAATCGCAGCAACCCGCAGTTCATCATGTACTTCAACGGCGAGCTCCGTCAGGGCGGCGACTCGAACCACAGCGAGATTCGCCTGCTCGACTGCGCCAAGGGCGGCGAGGAATTCGACTGCTGCCTCAACGCGTATTCGGACGCATGGGAGTTCAAAGGCAAGCTGAGAATGGGCGCGCGCCTCAAGGTCGTCGATGACCTTGTCAACCGCCTCATCTTCGATCTCAAAACCCCGCTCAAAGTCGCGTCCCTCTATGACGCGGACGATCTTCCGCGCATCGATATAGTCAAGGCGCTCAACGACGCCGTCAATCTTATCGATTTCAACACCGCTGATTACGATACATTCGCTGCCTCCGCCGAGGCGGCAATCGACCTGCTCGACAGGGAGATATATTCAAAAGACGCCATGGACGCGACCGCCTGCTGCATCGGTCACACACATATAGATGTCGCATGGCTCTGGAGACTCCGCCAGACAAGAGAGAAGGCCGGCCGCTCCTTTGCGACCGTCCTCAAGCTCATGGAGGAATATCCCGAATACAAGTTCATGTCCTCGCAGGCTCAGCTCTACGCCTTTGTCAAGGAGGACTATCCCGAGGTCTATGAGGGCATCAAGAAGATGATCGCCGCAGGGCGCTGGGAAGTCGAGGGCAGCATGTGGGTCGAGTCGGACACCAACGTCACCTCCGGCGAATCCCTTGTCCGCCAGTTCCTGGTCGGCAAGCGCTTCTTCAAGGACGAATTCGGCGTTGACAATAAGATAATGTGGCTCCCCGATGTTTTCGGCTACAGCGCGGCGCTCCCGCAGATTATGAAGAAGGCCGGCATCAACTACTTCATGACCACAAAGATATCCTGGAACGAGTTCAACAAAGTGCCCTATGACACATTCATGTGGAAGGGCATCGACGGCACGGAGATTCTCTCTCACTTCTCGCCGAGCACCGACTGCTTCGACGAGGGAGACTGCTGGCAGACAACATACAACGCCTATCTCAACCCCGAGCACATCCTCGGCGGCTGGCACAGGTATTCGCAGAAGGATCTCAACAAAGAGTATCTCTGCACCTTCGGCCACGGAGACGGCGGCGGTGGACCGACCCGCGATATGCTCGAAATGGGTCACCGCATGGCAAAGGGCATACCCGGCTGCCCGAAGGTCAAGCAGGAATTTGCAATAGACTTCTATCACGACCTCGAAAAGGAAGTCAAGGGTTCGCGCAGGCTGCCCAAATGGGCGGGTGAGCTCTATCTCGAGTTCCACCGCGGCACCCTGACCTCGCAGGGCAGAAACAAGCGCTACAACAGAAAGAGCGAGCTGCTCTATCACGATATGGAGACTATCTGCGCCATCGCCGACTCAAACGGCATCGCGTCATATCCCCGCCAGTTCATCAATGACGGATGGAAGATAATACTCCTCAACCAGTTCCATGATATAATCCCCGGCTCTTCGATAAAAGAAGTCTACGAGGATTCCAAGGAGCAGTACGACAAGCTCATCTCCGAGGGTAAAGCTGAGATAGCCGACACTCTCGGCAAGATAGTCTGCACTCCGGACGGCAGCGCCCTGACCGTTTTCAACACCTTCGGCGCAGAGCGCGACGATGTCGTTATCACCGATATGCCCGCTGACGAGCATTTCTCGATAGTCGATGCAGACGGCAACGTCATGCCGTGGCAGAAATCAGCCGACGGACGCCTTGTGTTCTTCGCAAAGGGCGTGCCCGCAAAGGGATACAAGACCTTCAGTATTGTTCACGGCGGCGAGCAGGGCGAGAACACCGTCAAGGTCGAGAACAAGACTATAGAGAACAAGTTCTTCACCGTCAAGTTCGACAAGGACATGAACATCGCGTCGCTCATTCATAAGGCGACCGGCAGAGCAGTCGCGCCCGAGGGCGAAGTTCTCAACAAAATTTATGCCTATGACGACAGACCGTTCAACCACGAGGCATGGGATATCAAGGTCTATTTTGATCAGAAGTACACCGAGATAAACGATGTCAGCGCAGTCGATGTGACCGAGAGCGGACCCGTCCGCACGGTCATAAAGGTCACGCGCAAGTTCCTCTCCTCGACCATTGATCAGAGCTTCATCTTCTACGCAGACCTGCCGCGCATCGACGTTGACTACACGGTCGACTGGAAAGAGAAGAAGATACTTCTCAAGGCGGACTTCCCCGTTGATGTCAACGCGACTCAGGCCACCTACGACATCCAGTTCGGCAACTACAAGCGTCCGACCCACCGCAACACGCTCTGGGATTTCGCGCAGTTTGAAGTCGTCGGTCACAAGTGGGTGGATCTCAGCGACAACAGCTTCGGTCTCTCCGTCCTCAACGACTGCAAGTACGGTCACGACATAAAGGACGGTCACATCAGAACGAGCCTCCTGCGCTGCGCGGTCAACCCGAACAGCGAGCAGGACAGAGAAGTTCACCGCTTCACCTACTCCATCTACCCGCACGCGGGCTCGGTCGACACCTCCGATGTTGTCAACCAGGGTTATTCGCTCAACCTGCCGCTCTACTGCGTCAGCGGCAAGGCGGCTCACGACAGCTACTCGCTCGTGAGCACCGACAAGGACAATGTCATCATCGAGACCGTCAAGAAGGCTGAGGACAGCGACGATGTCGTCATCCGCGCATACGAGACATGGAACAAGACGACCGACTGCGTCTACACCTTCGACCGCGCCCCGAAGAGCGTATATGCCTGCAACCTGCTCGAAGAAAACGAGGAGCAGCTCGAAGTCAGCGGCAGCACAGTCTCGCTCAGATTCAAGCCCTTCGAGATAAAGACTGTAAAAGTCACTTTCTAAAATCCACAGCACAAAGCCCCACCCGCCAAAACGGGTGGGGTCATTTCATCGTAGCACAAGTATCATACCGCAAATGCGCAAATAAAATTCACGGCAAATTGCAAATCCGCTTGACAAAGCCCGGCACATTTGCTAAAATATCATAGCCGTTAAAAATACGGACAGGTATCGAAGTGGTCATAACGGCCCTGACTCGAAATTTCGGCAGAAGCTGGGAATTTCGTCCCCCTGATTCTCCTTGAT